>JGI24512J20087_1000128_pt1 | contig 139460 bp, 144 predicted proteins | sample LinPmetageLP35_FD_20087 | JGI IMG/M metagenome (IMG submission 20087) | reverse complement strand
AATGGAAGGAAAGTTGGCTCTTATACCGAAGCAGGCTTGGCAGAGCCGCATCCGATAACGTGACATCCAACCACCAAAATCAAGTGGCCCTGCCACAATATTACGTGATATTACAAAAAGAGTATTCAAAGTTCAAAAAATTTCTCTCACACAAATTTGGTGTGAAATTGGTTTTTTTAATTTTCTTAATAATTTCTATAATTATTATTATTCTAATTAAAACTTAAATTAAACTTATGAATTATCTAAAATCTTAAGATTATTGAGTTTCAAGTTATTTCTATTAATAGCAATTTTCAATTAAGTAAAATACTATACAAAGAATTTATATGGAGGAAATTAATTACTTAATAATAAAGTAATTATAAATGCTCTTAACTTTAAACTTTTTAATATCTAAGATCTCTATTTAAAGTAAGTTCCTTTCAAGTTTTATCATATTATATTAATTATTCAAAAAGTTATTAGGAAGTGAATTTTGGCGTTTTTTGTATGTAAAAACTAAAGCTAAATATTACGTAATTATTTGTTACTCAATTAGGATGTTCTATTGTAGATTTAATAAACAATGTTCAATAATAACAACTATAAATTTTTATTCATTATTATTAATTAAGTCTAGAGATTTTAATACCTCAAAATTACATTTTTTGGTGTAAAAGGTGGGCCAAAGGGAGCTGTTAGACGTTACCGTCTGTCTACCAGCGTAGAAATGATAGTGTAATGGATACAAGCTGTGCGATAGCCTCTGCTCACGAGCAAAATCCAGCACTACGAGAAAGCTGAGGATGCACCGGTGCTCAGTTTGAGTGTTACATACGCATCCCCTAGGCTTGCATTTGGTTGGTTCCCTCGCAGCAGATTGCGCGATGCGGAGGTCCGTGGTGCAAATCTTCATCCCAATATCTGCTATCTCCTTTCCTGGTATCCCGCAAGGTAGAATGGGAAGATCCCATCTTCAAAAGGTTTTAGGGTTGAGAACCAATATTTAAGTTCTGTCCCTAAGTTCTTGCATGACTTCATCCGATTTTGAAACCGCCATCTGAAGTCAACCTTTTTTATCTGCAACTATATGGGGATTTGCCTCCACATGTACCTTTTGATAGGACAAAAACGAGATCAGGTCGATGGATAGATGCAGTCCGTTCGTCTGGTGTGATATCTGGCCACCTGTGCGGCTCCCGGTATCATTGGCGTCTTTAGTGCGCGGGAAAACCCAGTCTGCCGCAGATCGTTATACCTGTTCTGGGAATAGTGCAGCACATAGTTTAAGCTTGTGTGCGCTTTTGATGTCGCTATCAGGATCGTTTCATGATCGACAGGAGACAGGGCACTTTCGGTATGCATCTGCCGGATTTGTTTGTTGAGATTGGCTATTTCAACCACTCAATGAACATCGTTCTCCGGAACAAGGCATGTGAAAAGCAAGAAGCCGACGAAAATTGAAGGCTTCGATAAGATTATGGATCAAGTCCGAGGCTGCATGAACAAGAATTCGGATAATGATGTACGATAAGGTTTTTCTTGTGCAAATCATATCAGTACTTGCGTTGCGGACCATAAGAACCCCCAAGATCCCCATCTCTTCTGCTTCTCTTCCCTCCCTCCCTGCATTGACCAGCATCTCTGCAATTTTCTCTCCTTCGTCCTCGAGAGATTCTCCACTCATACAGTCATGTATCTTCCGGTCTTTATTCTCGGTTTCCTCGGAGCCAGTACACTCGCTAGTCCTATCATTGCAGAGACAGGAGAACTCACAGATTCCCCTGCGGTCCTCCTGTAAGTGAGATTCAGCGTTTATTCAAAGCAATACTAGGAGTGAGATGTCAAGCACTGACAATTGATGCAGCGGTCGGGAACCAAACCTCCCCAAATGGCCACACAACCCTCCCACCTGTAAAACCAAGACAGTTTACGGTCCTTACACACTCAAGGCCCCTGTCTTCGGTTTCGGTCAATCTGAGGAGTACTATGCCGAGAAGATCGAAGACTTGTTGGTAGTCACTGGTCACGGCAAGGATGGCAAGCCTCTCGACAGTGATAATAAGGATGGAGAGGGTCGCGACTACGTCGTCACTAAATGCATCACCTTCAGCTGGACGACGTCGACTTGGTACCATACCATTCCCGGCCACCACCACCCAACGTAAGTTCACCTTCTTTCGCTCTAAATCATCTGGGTCGGTCGCATACTTGTGTTATGGATACAACGGGTACAAACCGGATCACATCGCGTTCGCGTTGCCGCTGTCTCCTCGTTCGCCGGTTAGATGCCGAAGTTTGCGGCGTCCATGTCAGACCGATCTCCATCACCCAACCAGCTCTGAAGAACCATTCCACATTCCTCGTAGCAGCGTTCAATAACAACATTTGAACGACGTATCATGACAGCGACTAACATCAATGTAGGAGCTGTGCCACAACCACCACTGTGCACCGTGGTCACCATGGCTTCCCAACGGGGCTTCCTATCCTCCCTAAGCCAATTCCACACTTGGGATGGCCGGGCCTTCCCATCCCAACGAAGAAGAAGGGGTGGTAAGAGTTGACGTAACTTCCCAATAGACAATATACTAGGCATTGGAGTATCGGTTGGTATAATTAGACGGGAAAGGGTCTCTTCTTGATTTCAAGAACCATTCTTTTCGTTTCGCTTTCTGTTCTTTTCTGAGACTCTCATTATGGAGATCGAGGTCTGATATCGTCAGCGTTGGTCTGGTGGCTTCTTGACCGTTGCCCCTCTATCAGCTTACACAGCTGGCGGAAGGCGTTAGAAGAAATCATCGTTCATGAACACAGCCTCCCCGGCGTCTATTTTTCAATCTCACGAGTGAGTTGCCATGCGTGTAAAGACGTGTCGCCATTCATGCGCTGTCATTTGCCTGTTCGGGTTCTCTGCGGAGTCAGGCTAGCCTATCTCCGTCTGTGCATCCGCTCTGTGGAAGGAGGCTTCTGCCAAGAAATTGTTTTATTTACTAGCGAGGATTTCAGCGTATTGCTGGAACTCAACACTGTCCATCTTCTAGAAGAGGATAGCAGTTCTGGAATCATGTTTCATATTATATGACAGCTAAGAGACGGTTAAACAGCTGTCAAGCAGGCACATCCAAGTTGTTGGCGACTGCTGACAGATCGGATTTCAACAATCTCCGCTTGTTCGGCTCGCGGATATGGCGTTGTAACCGAAAAGGGGCAAGACCGTAAGCACAGCAATTGTAACGGGGCCGCACGCGGCTTTCGATTCATGGAATCAGAGTGAAGAGAACATGGGATCGGTTTCCTGAGTTCTGGACTCGATCCAGCACAACGGTCAAGTGTCAGACATCATGTTATTCATGTCAAAGTCACTTACTGGACGGCTCCCCCAAACTCTCGGTAACAATTTTTTCTGAACCACAAATCAGATCTACATAAGGGTTCCGTCGATTTGAAAAGAAGAGAATGATGTCTGATTACCTATTATTTATGCCGTTTGAAAGAGATGACGCTGACATTCAGGGGGTACAGATTGGTCCACGGACGACGAATTCCATGCGCACCATCTTCCATGCTCGGTAGGCGCTTACTCCCAAGGCCTGGCTCTCACCCAGTACCCTAAATCATACAAAGGGAGCTCAATGCCAAGGCGGCTACGCCCTGCAAGGCGACAGTTGGTTGGAACTCATAAGGCTTTTACTTGGACTCCTGGAATCTTCTTTCGGAACCACAGAACATCAACCTTATCGCCCCCACTGACTTCAAACCAACACCAAAATCGCGCCAGTTCACAATCACCATGGCTTCGGATGAAGAGAAGGGTCTGAAAGGAAGAGCTGGAAAGCCGAAGGTACGCACAGGATGTAAAACATGCAAGTACGTTACGTTGCTCCAAGCCATGATTGCCCCTTAAACTTCTCCATCGGGGCAAAAGACCGTACCAAGCCATCCACATATCCAGTCACCATCGATCGCTTGCTACTACCAACTAAAAATTACGTATAAACAACTGACAAGCTCTTCCAACAGAAGACGAAAGGTCAAGTGCGACGAGGGCAAGCCGGGATGCTTGAGATGCCTGAAGTTCGGAACCGAATGTGAAGGGTACCGACCCAAACGGTTGGATCAACTAACAAAAGCAACAAAGAGTACGACGGCGCATAGAGAACGTCTCCTTCTACCCAATGACTCTCAACTGATACTTCGACGAGCATCAGAGCCCATCCCTCGTCCCTCACGGTCTCTCGCTGCACCTCAACTGAAAGGCGGTCTGGAGGATCAACAGTACCTCCGTATCAGGAACATCGAGGGAGACAACGGATTTTTAGGACTTGGCGAAGAAGACTTCCAATTTACGCCATGGGATCACAGACCGTACACTTCTTCCGATACAGAGCCCACGATTCAACAACTCAAAGACTCCATCGCCGCCCTTAGCAGAGCCAAGAACTCGGAACGATCAGGAGACTCCTCGGGCCTCGCGGCCGCTCACTTCAACTATGCATTTCGACAGTATGGCCGAGCACTTGAAGGCATTCGAGAGATCGCGTCATCGACGGAAATCCATCCCACCAAACTCCTTCTGCACTCGTCCGTCTTGATCTTCATCTTTGAGAGTATACAAGGCAACTCTATGACGGCGATTACGCACCTCAAGAGTGCATACAGTGCTTTGGTCACTCGCGATCCATCACTCAAGGACTTTGCACTTGCTAAAATCATCGAGAGCATCAACGAGCAATCTTCATTGAACGAGGTGAGTCGCAATCACGGAAGAGTGACGACATGGCTAATAATATCAAGATCTTCTTGCAACTCAAGAATCTGCAGATTCAAAGCCCTGGTCTTCCTACATTGTCATCGGGCGCTGTGCCTTCAAGCTTTGGATGAGGCCAGTATGATGTTTTCTTGTCACTACCGCCCAAGGACCTAAATCCATTCGATTGATACCGCTTCCAAACATCGCTACTGGTCAGATCACATACTGCAGCTTCAAGCTTATCGATCATGACAATCTGGAACGATGAATACATTCCTGCACCAACATCGTTGGAACTATCTCTCAATGACTGCCGTCCCCTTGACCGGTGTAGCATGCGATTGCCGCCATCTTATCAGCACAAGATCACCTTCAGCGACGTCAACTTTATGTGCTCTCAATCTCTCCGAGCTAAATTGGCCGACGCCGTCTCGCATCAAAGCTGAACTGCGCCAAACATGGAGTTGGGAAGAAAAGTGACATTCCTCGACATCGAAGTATGGTTTGACTGCAACGGAATGATGCGGACCATCAATATCGCGACCCCTCATGATCTGCAACGAAGGGGAATTAAAGAGGAGAAGGTTTGCAGGAAGCACGAGAACGGAAGAGACAGAGTCGATGGACTGATCTGCTAGGCATGCGTGGCTAAACAATGGACAGGGTCCCAGCCTTATTTTAAAGCTCTTTGCTGTCTCTCATTTTGGTCTTCATCGGACTGAGAGTTCTTCCCGTGCTCGGCATGTCGGCACCGAGCGAGCCCAAAACATCTTGCCCTAGACTCGCATCACCTCGTCATGATTCAGAGAGCAGGAATCTTTTACTTTCGCAAAAGCCTTCGGCCATCGTCTGATTCTTTCTCTACATAGTATCCACAACTGCCTCGTGACCCAATCAAGAGGCTCGAGGTATGGGAGGTCGAGACTGATTCTTCTGCATCCGAGTTGGGCTCAAGACAAGTTTTGGTAACGAAGATTGGGTACACCGTAAAGCGGCTGTTTATCCAGACTTGGCTTGGAGCTGATAGTTCGAGATACCCAGGTATGATTGGACCTCCATGCGATAGCGAGGAGGTCTATCCAGGGATGTATGTCAGCACAAACAGTACCAACATTCGCACCAGGCTCCCATACATTCACATTGACAGAGCTGGCACAACCTCAACCCTTCACCCAAATGGAATCTAAATTCTGAAGCAGTATATCACCAGTGCGTCAAAGCTTGACACGCTCAGAGAAATAATATAAGCGACCCTCACGTGAATATCTTCCATTTCCGACGATGTCATTCTTCATGTTCAAGGCTATTGACAGGGGAGAGCAGTGACCCCAGCTGACAGGTCGCCAATGGGCCCGGTACGAATGATAGGGGCATTGAAAGCGAAAGAGACAACAACTCGCCCTGAAGATACAAGTTTGATATCGCTAGATAAGGGTCCTGTGAGCTCGATTGTCACTAAACGTTCGAGAGCACGAATGCCAAAGTCGAAAACAGGATGTCGAACCTGCAAGTACGTTGAAGCAATCTTACATCCATTTATCTACAAAATCTGCCGCATAGTGACTGACGTCGCTGAAGATACCGGAGAGTCAAATGTGACGAAGCTCGACCAATTTGTTTGAGATGTATCAAATTTGGAGTGGAGTGCAATGGGTACGATAGGTCACTGAGCAACAAACCTCCTAGCCAGCCGCGTCAAATAATGCCACAGTCTTCAACAAGACTACCTGACAACATCACTCCCGCAACAGCAATGTTCAAAAATCAATCGGAGTACCAGTATTTCCAACATTTCCGCAACGAGATCACCCTCGATTTATCAGGCGCGATTTCGCAGCCAATGTGGAGCTTTGTCATCCTTCGAGCTTGCAACGACTCGCTCCCTTTACGAGACCTTGCCTGCTCTGTAGCAGCGCTGAGCATGGGCAGAGACTCAGCATTGATGGGCAGCGGAAACGACCATCATGTATTCGCCGCGTGATATTATGGTCGAGCACTTCGAGGAATTCAGATAATGATCAATACTGCAAACGAGGCAGACGCATCTCGTCTCACGCTCTCCGCCTCGCTTCTCATTTCCTGCTTTGAAAGCCTTCAAGGCGAAAGCGTGAATGCCCTTGAACATATCAAGGTCGCAATGAGTATGATGCGAAATCGTTTTGCAACTGCGCGACGCCTTTACTCACCGATCCGAAGAATCGAATCGATCCCAGGCCTCGAAGACGAATTACTCGACATCTTCGTCAGGATCGACAACACGCTTACGACGAGAGTGAGCTCTCCCGGAGATCGTGGCCTGTTGGAGATGAGATAAGAGATTGAAGAGGAACCTAGGCCAGATAGATTTCGCCATTTGACCGAGGCAAGGGGTTATCTCAACCATCATATGTACTGCGCTATGCCTTATCTCGCACGTCTTCCCCAGATCTTTATGCAAGGGTCGTCAAATACTTCTAACGAGGAAGATCTGGTAGGCCCTCAGCTCCTGGACCAGCTATGACACTGGCATGCAGCATTCGCTCCATTGCTAAGCTCGACGTGGGAGCGTCCTACAAGCAAAGAGTTTATTGCTGCTGCTACCCTGCGATCTCTTGCCTTAGTAGCGGAAATTTCGGTTCGAAAGATATCTGCTCCTGCAGGGACGATGGACCTCTTTGTGAAGGACGCCTGCGAGATTGTCGACTTGTCTCGACGGATAGTCACGGACAGCAGCTTTAGAAAGACGTTCGTTTTTGAATGTGGAATTCTTCCAGCTCTATTCATCACTGTGATGCTATGCCCAGAGAGAAATATTCGGGAGGAGATCGTCCAAGTGCTGAAACTTGCTGAGGGGAGAATTGAGGTTACTTGGAATGCTGTCGAGGTCGTTAGAATCGCGGAATCCTTCGTCAGCTGTTAATCATGGTGGATTTGAATTATCTATGCATCGCTCCTCAGCATCCGAAATCAACATGCGAGACAGTAGCTCCTATGGAAGGGTCAAATCTGACACAGCAGTGCCGAGGTTCGTGGGCTGCGCAGACTTGGATATCACACAAGGAGGTGATGTTTATCTGAGCGGAGAGGAATCAACGAAGTTCAAAGTCAGTTTCTATCGTCTCGACCAACAGAATTCCCAGATTCCGTTCCGAGATCGAGCTAATGCCTTGTGCTTTCCAAGGCCGAGGTCTCGCAGTGCAGGTCAGCTATCTTGACTGACGCCACTGTCAGCATCCGCACTTGAAATCTTCATGCGCATTTCAAAACTTCATGAATAGTGCTTCTTAATCCCTGATTAATTAATGGACGAACTTGATCATATGTTTGACTTCAAGGTTCTCATTGATGCTACGGCCAGAGATAAGTCCAAATATTTCTTTCTCGTGTTGACAAAACAGGCGAGACGCTCCGCTCAAGTTCATGTTGACCTCGAAAGCCAAACAAAGGGACGATGACAAGTCGTATTTCCCAGCCTGAATATCTCCAATCTGATCAATATCCGGACATACCAAGGACAGGAAGTAAGGTGATGACTTTCAAATCAGCCCTACATCACGTGGAAAGGCTTACAGCTGAAGCTGCGGTCAGCAACGAAAATAGACACAGGCTGAAATTACGGGAGTTTGCTAATGCCAACTGCAAGATTACCCGACATTTAGTATCTTCTGACAATCATTTGTTCGGTCATCCATCTCACACAACAACTGCATCCAAGTGATCTGCTGAGCTTTTCGGCCTTAAATTCGTGTCACGCGAAAGCGCAGCACAGCTTAATCCTTCCCTCGACTTTTTTTTCCCTTTTCGTTTAAGCCGCAACCTCGAAATAGAAACACAAGCCCTCTCGTATTCTGGTGCAGCTGAGCTCTATCTACTGTGCCTAGCCTCCGGATTCTTGCAGGTGTTGTAGGGAGCGGAGCTAGGAAAGTCAGCTGACTGAAGTAAGGAATGTCGATGAGGTGATGCACAGCCCCACCACTTCCTCTCCTCAGCCTTACGGAACCCCGCGCCCCATCCTATTTTCTGAACTTCGTGATCGTGGCGGGCTGCTGCTGTGATCCTCGGGGCTTACATCGCCCTTCTTGGCGAGTAATCCGCTGAGTCTGCTGTGGAAGCTGTAAACACGAGAGTAAGTCAACACGAGATGGATATATAAACCTCGTGGTCCTCAACACAGAATCGAATATCATCAACATCAGCAATCATCACAGTCTTCTACTACCAATAACAACAATCAAACACTTCCACTTCACTTCACATCACTTCAATTCACTTCACTTCCACTACATCTTCTTCTCAAGATCAACCAATCACCCAAATCCATCAAAATGCAATCCGTCATCGCCCTCACCGTTGCCTTCCTCGCCGCTGCCGTCTCAGCAACTCCCTACACAGCAACCACCACCGTCCAATTCACCAACGATCAATCCGGACGCTCCGCAAACGTCCCCGTCGCGCTCGACGGCGCCAAGAAGAGCGTTGCTACCCTCCTCGACAACACCCCTCTCGACAACAACTACAGCTTCCTCGCCACCTCTTTCTTCCTGCAGTCCAACTTCCAGGGTGTTGAGTGCGATCTCTACATCGACAACTATGTCGTCACCATCACTGAGCAACACACCTTTGCTGGTTTTGCTCCAGTCTCTGCTCCCAAGGACTTGGTCCATGCCGAGATCGCCTGCTTCAAGTACTAAGCGGGTCTCGACGGTGGAGAAGAAGGGTTGAGGAGTCTGAATATGTGCTTTTTGTTCTTCACTTTTGCATAGCATGGTCGGTTTGCATTTTTAGATTGGGCGGTGGAAAATTGGGGACAGCATGGGGTCACGGAGTTCTACATTTCCTGCATAGTCGGGTTGTAACTGGCGCTGCCCAGTGAGACAAAGGGTCTCTCACATTCCTTATTCAATATACCATATCAAGAACTTTCCTTCTATCCGCTGTGCTTCTGTCTAAGTTGGGGTGATATTTCGGTAAACACCACTCTCAACTCACGCCAAAGCCGCGCCCAAGCGAGAAAGTCCAGCCAGATCCAAACCATTGACATGCCTCAAGTAGGGTATCTGTGAAGCTACATGTTCTCCAAGCGTGTCCATAACCTCATACAATGAATGTTTCAACTGAGTCTCCGGCTTCTCTACTTCTTCCGTTGTTTTGGAATAGCCAGCTTGCGACCGGGTCGGTGACAGAGGATCTGAAAAATGGGTCAACATAATCTCGGACTCTGAGGCTTTTTGAGCGATGCAAATGTTCAGAGGCACTTACCATCTCACCAATAGTCTCTTTGCGTCCCTTTTGACAAGCAACTCCAAGCTTTCGAGAGCAAAACTCGGTTGCGGGCCGAGTAGAGATGAGCGAGTTTATTTGTCTGAAGGTAAGTTGCTTTCCTTCGGGAGCCGACAGTGTCTGCTTGAGCGGGACAGCATTTTCTACTACCGATTTCTTCTTCTTCGGACCTCTCATTCGCGTCCTAGGAGGTTCAACCTGGGATTGTTGCTAGTGTCACAATTTGACATGCCAAAAAGAGACATTCGCATGCGGTGGAATAGGAAACATGGGCAGTCAAAACTCACAACTGGAGGCGGCGCCTGGTAATCCTTGACCTTGACATTTGCCCGAGCAACATCTTCACAGTGCTTGCTGCACGCAAGCGCAATCAACGCCACCTCTTTCTTCGCCTCGCTCTTACTGTCGTCCAATTCCTCGCTCATGTACTTCTATCCCAAGAAAGTGACTCTCGCATACCATTTCATTGGAAACGGAGGACTCTCGCGAATATCGAAGACTGTGCGTTGACCATTCTTCATGCCAGCATTTACGATAGCATCTATGGGATCCTGATAGTTAAGAGCCGAATCAGTAAGCATATTCAGTATCGCAGAGCAGAGATAGCAGAAAATAGAGATTCCGTAAAGTCGTGAAGATACTCGTTATGATACTTACAGCTGAATCATGAGCTATCGCCCACCCAACATGCGAAGTGAGCAGAATATCCGAGCCACACTTTCCGACAAAAGTAACTTTCTTCTGGCTTGAACTTGACGTCTCAACGATACCATATCGAGGTCCATGTGAGAAATTCGGAGCAGTCTACCAAACACTCCCAATTAGCCCACCAAATCCTCGAATCCAAAAAAACAAACAATGATATCAACATACCTTTCCCCGCTTACCAGCTCCTTGCCCTTCTCAAAAGCAAGCTCCTTCATCATCTTCCCATGTACAGAATACCAGACCACGTGGTCAGCAACATCCTCTATCGCTTCCTCTTCAGTCTGAAACGCCAAATTCAGTTTTTAGTCCTCTGTTTCGTAGGTGACCATCACGCACGGAATACTATATGTCGGACCTTGATAGGACGGTACGTAGACCGAAGCTCATTTCTCTCGTAGATCTCCTGCAGCATGTTGGTAGCTGATTTAGGCGATCTTTGCGCGCGTTGGGTCTCGAGCATGCGCCGGTATTTGCGGGGTCGAAGGAGGTCGGATACAGGTCTTGAAGTCGCGCGTGAACTTTGCGACATTGGACTTCGGAGAGAGAGTGTCGGACGGCGTCTGATACTTTCTCATTCATCTTGATATTTCCCATGATGTTGCTTGATGTTTGATGTTGGGTTGCTGGAGTGTCGAGATGAAGTCGCGTTGCGTCGTCGTGAAGAAAAAGTTCGCTAAGGCGAAGGCGCGTTTGGCTTGTTGAGCTTTTGTGTGCGAGAGATTAGTTCGCGTCATTGCCTTGGCATGAGGGTATACTCATAATCGTAAATGAATTGGAGCCGAACTGTAATCAGCTACTCTCAATTGAGCTCGCCGGCCTGCCCCTTTGTTGTTGACCCACCTTTGTGGTCGGAACGACTAAGCGAGCTGTTCCGGGCGGTCCATTAGAATGACGGTCGTCTCACAGCAGAACTCGTAAAAGGCCAACAGGAAAGCAAAGTTTTCGTCCTGTACGAGATATATGATTGAGCACGCTCCCAGTTCCGTGGGAACCTGGTGCAGAATTGTAAATACTATACATACCTACCAGATCAAGACTTGAAAGGAGCTCCCGAATGCGTCATCTCACAACTTGACGTTGTTAAAAGCTTGTTTCTTATTTCAAGCTCGCATGGAAGGTTTAAACATTGGCGCCAGGGAGCTCTTCGATATGCTGTGTGGTGTCCTTTCATGCTTCATTTCATGTCTTCTGAAGAGTGCTTTTACTGGAGAGCTTTCCTGTCCCATCTGAACTCTCCACGTGCTGGAATTCCCAGCACCTGACAGCCCATGGCGATTGAAAACTTGCCTGCATACAAAAGTGATGTCAGTTGAGGCACTCGAAAGCATCGCAACTTATTCTTTCAAAAGAAGAATCAATGCACCGAATTCACCATCGATTGTGGACACGGCATCCTCGTTGTTGTGCTCCGGCCCGGCCGATAAGCGACATTCTTCCCTATACATAAACAAATCACGCTTTCTACCATTACGAGTGCTATGGCCTAGTGTTCATGACGAATCAGCTCAGACCGGAAGTTCAAGAGATTTTCAGATGTCCAACCAACATCAATCCTGCTCCGCCAAAAGCCGTGAAGTCGTGCCCGCAATGGCGGCGGATTACCACCCCTTCCCTCTCTGGTGCAGAAGACATCTAAATCTCCTGCCACTCCGGTGCAGAAACTTACAATGACCCTTACATGTTGACGGCCGAGCGCCGGTGATCTGATCCTGTCGCTTCGTGTCCTGATCCATGGTCTCCAACGGGTTTCACATTCCCCCAGAGTACCAAAATCCTCTATCCTGTGGAGTGAAATCCACATCAGGTTCGATTCCTGGTTTGAGGGCGGCAATTTCTGGCTGTGGCTTCCTTCAATAGAGGGTTGAAAAATCAATTTGGCGCCCAATGTTGATTCTTTTGGGGGCCTTGTTTACCAACATGTTTCTTTCTTCTTGCTTGCTGTCTTCTCGTGTTTGTACTTTTTGTTGTCGTCGCTGATGTCAAACAATTAAGCGAGCCCTGTACCCCTCCCCCAACCCATTTCCTCTCCCACCACCAAGTCAAGTCAATCCTCCCATCCCTCCTATCTACGACCCAGTCAGTCAGTCAGCCCCACGCCTAACCAGAATCGACAATCTTACTTACCATCCCAACAACAAAAGATGAATTTCCTTTCAATCCAAGAAAACCAACATACAACAATCAAAACGTGCTTCTCAAAATCTCTATCTGTAATTGCCTTTACTTACGCTCCAGCACACCCATCCTTCAATCCATCCTCTTCCAACCAACCCCATCGAACGCCCCGGGAGTAAGGTACAACAGACGATTGTCGCCTCCCGTCGACAGCTAGCTCTACAATTATTCCCTCACCCAATTCCGAATCTAACACCAACACTAACACCAACCCCGTACGCGACCACAGCCGGCCGCATCCGCATCCGCGTGCGGCAAAAAGCAAGCAAGCAAACGTACAACTCAACTCAACTCCTTACCGCAATTATCATACCGCTTGCTGTACCCACGATCTCTCCATTTCTCTTTGTCCATCTAGTCCCTGCTTCGCAGATGGTTAGATACGAGGCGAGTCAACAACTACTGAATTATAAGGAAGGTGTTTTTTACAGTGGCGGTAGGGAACAGGGAAACGAGGTGACTCAGGTGAGGGGGAGAGGCTAGTCAAGTATCATTGAGGATTGAGATTGTCCGTTCCGTATTTAGTCTTATCATCTATTCTAAAGTGTATTATAATGAGTTAGCGCTGTAAGACCTATGTCCATCCATCCATAGTCATTCACTCGATGGTTGAAACTTCAATGCAGATCAGAAGCCTCAATGCTGGGTGAGATCTCAAAGCCACAGACGCAAGGATCCGATTGCCATCCGATCTCGGCCCGTCTGTTCATCTCATCTCATCTCATGCCAACCCAGACCGACAGATAGATCCGATCCGAGAAAAAGCAATTCCATTTCTCCCCCACAACCATACATATCGCGCTAGTTGAACACAGTTCCGAGAAGCCGGGGCGGATATATCTTGTCTCGCCATGTCTTGTCTCGCGTCGTGTCGCCATCCTATCCAGTGCCGAAAAGCCAAGTGAGAAAAAGCAAAATACGTCGCGGAGCACGAAATGACTGCCGGTCTTACTTGTGGATTTTCGGCGCGGCGACACTGGCTCTTCGACGTGCCTGACTGTATGGAGGAGGTTATTTGTCTGGGAGGGGTAGTTCTAGGCCGGCGATGGGAACGCCCACTCAGCAGTATTCGACCTTCTTTCTTCATACACCGCCTCTCGACTTCCCAGCCGGAATGGCATCCCAAAACTCTCGTCGATTTCCTCCCAAGCCAGATGCGACACGTCTCATAGCCCCGCTCTCGTAGCCAGGTTGCCGGGCCTCAATAGCACCGCGATATAATCCCACTCGTCTCAACCCAGCCGAAATCCTCTTCGATCCCATATGAAGTCATTCCACTGCCAACGAACGTGTCCTCCGACAGTTTACATGGCTCCTGTTTCGCCTGGCTTGCTGGATGGCTGGCCTGGTCGGATCTGTAACACAACATTCGCTGCGCCTCTGCAATCACCCTCCTGATCACGTAACACCAACACCAACATCATATCATCCCCATCCTTGCGTTCCCGGCTTGCCGGTCAGTGTTCGTCAGCAGTCATCAAATCCCGAATCCAAGCATCAGAAGCCTCGCACAGAACCCAACGTCTAGCATCTTGCAATTCCAAAACTTTGTCAATTGTCACTCTTGTGCCAGGTCAGGTCTTGTTTCGTTTCTGCCAAGTTGGTTGGGCTTCCATTGGGCGGGGGGATTCGCTTCGCTTCGGTCCGGAGCGTCGTACAGGGATGTTTTTCCAACACAAAAAACCAACAGTGGGATTGAGGAACAGGGAAGAAGCTGGAAATGCCGATTGGGTGTTGGCTCGGCGCATTCCGTCATACGGTCCACTGAGCATCCATCAATTCAACCTCTATCCCAGCCCGACCCGAAACCTAATTCAAAGACGACCATTGATGCCACAAGTGGCCTGTAGCAAACTTCCTGAAATGACCATACGATGCGCCACCTTTGAAACACGGAGGATAGAAGCTGATCGGGGAAGGTGGTAGCTCGATCCGGGCAGCCGCCAGAAATTGCAGGTTGTTCGCATACAGATCGAATCTCGGCCTTAATTGTAGTGTGATGAGCCAGGTCAGGGAGAAGAGCGAGGAGGGGGCTAAAACTGCAGGCGCTTAGAGCTGCATATGCACCTAGCCCAGGATATCTGCGCGCGCGCATATTGTACCACAATGCGGTTAAGGAGGGGAGGGGAGCCCATCTCGTTTCTTTGGGGAGTCTGTCTTGCCCTGTTGTCAATGGCTCGCCTGTACCGCGTATTTCTCTTTCGTTTGGAAAAATTGAGAATAGATTGGATAATCATATTCCGACGAGTCCGGCGATGGAGCGAGAGCCGCGAGATGTCGTGCATATGGGCGTTTGAAGACTGGCTTGCTAATGCTTTGCGAGAAAGGACTCAAGCATTGGCTGGCCGGCGGGCAATCCAGATGTGCCTAATTAGAGAAGAAATGTTAGCTTACACGTCATAGAGGCAATTCTACAGTATAATTATTGCGAGAGTCATAGCCATGGATAGGCAGAACCAGAACTTACATATTGCAGTAGACGTGGAACTTTTTGGAGCAGACCTCCCTCTTGACATCTGCGATTAATCTGTCCACATCGGCTTTCGTCCATTGGCTCATTCGTGTCAGAGGTGCTGTAGTGAGTGCCTCTAAGCCTTGCGTAAGCCCGAGATTATACCAACGTCCAATATCCTTCTGATGAGGGTCGCTTTCCCACGGGTTCAGGGGAATCTTAATGACCTCCTCTTTGATGTCCACGAAACCTGCTCTCTGCAGCATAGGTCCCGTTTCGTGATTGTATGCCAGCGGCCTGTAAGCGCGTTCTGTCGCGTCAAACAATAATCTGCTCCATTGTATGATGCTGGAGTCTGCTGGGAGGGTGCCGTCGTCGCAACGCGGTTCCATATCAATTTCCACATGCTCCAGCCATCCGAACCCTGGTTTTAGATGCCTGTAATCATCAACCTCCGCTCTCTCCCTACAGAATTCTGGGTATCTCACCTGAATATTTGTGCATATGTGGCTGGCCAACTGACTATGCTTCCTGCCAGCATCCGCATATGGATCAAATCCCAAGAATCAACATCGCACCAAAACCACGGGGACTCGATATCTCGCTGGTGAAAAGCCAAATTCGGCGGGATTCTGCAGATAGTTAGCATTGCACCCCTCCACGGGGTCTCGATACTTACGTTGCAGGCTGGATCAGTGCAAGATCTATCCCTTGCACCTCGGCAGACTGATGATAGTATTTTCTGACAGAATTAGCCCAAATCTTCTTCCCTTTCCCAGTCCAGGCCCTTACTCTGCCATATCAATCGCCCATATGCCTGTTCCACAGCCCAAATCCAATATCCTAGGCCCCTTATCGTAGTTCGGAACGAAAGTTGTGGAGTGTAATGCTTCGTTTCTCGCGACCGAGAAGAATTTGTGGTAGATGTCCATGCGATCCATCTCAGACTGCCCCTCAGTTAGCCCACCATCCGCATTCCTACTCGCCATCTGCACTGCGCTGTATTGGAGAACACGCGGTACTAACCTCGTCGATCGGGAACATGTATTTGCCGTTTCTGAAGCCACAGTACGTGCGCCCATATTCTACGTAATTTGCTGGAGGAGGGAGGGAGGTTTGGTGTTCGGGGCGAACTGGGAGGGGCATTCTAGTGGGGTTCTCGTCAGTATCTGCTCGTCAGGAATGTGAATGCAGACTTGGAGTCGCAGATTGTCTGCAGTGCTGAAACTGTCTGCGAAGAATGTGAAAGATGCAGATTAGGGCGGGCGAGCATGCAGGAAGCTCGCAGAGTTCCAGTCTCCAACAGCATAAGAAAATCCTACATACCCATTGTTGGCCATGGCCACAACCATCGAGACAATAATGTAGGGAGATTTGTCGCAAAGGTCGCTGGAAGTCTTATAGTATCATCTGCTGCTCGTAGACAGTGGGCTTTCGGTGTATTCGTGAAGTCTTGTATTGGACTGGTCTGCAGAGTGAAGTGATGGTAGCTATGGCGTAGAAGTACTGTAAACGATCGTGGTGAATTGAAGTGGTGGTGCGTAGAAAGTGGAAGTGAGGTGGAAATAGCTGCAGGTGGGTTCTGGTAGTTGGTGGAGTGGCTTTCGGTGACGGTGAAGAAAGCTGCTGGCACTTCGCTGGCGTCTGGCGTCAGAGTCTTTGGTTCTGGGAACGACGAACGAGCGAATGGAGGGGAAGTAGTGCTATGTAAGTAATTGAACGGTGGGCATAGCGGGTCCCAGAGAAGGGTAGAAGGCACGGCTAGCTTGCGTCTAGTGAGATACCCAGAAGGGTTTGGGTTTGAGTTTGGGTTGGGGTTTGGTGGTAATCGTCTGGTCTCGGGGTCCACTGATACCCTGGCAATTGCACCTCTTGTCTCCTCCTGGTGCTCTGGTCTGGCTTGCTCACTCTCAGGCCTGTCCTGTTCTAAATATTCCCTGGTTCTTCCCTGACTGGCGGAGCTGTCTTCTTCTGGAAAAGCGCCTCACCCACTCGCTCAGTTCTCTCGGGCACGGGAGATGGCAGACCTGAACCCAGCAATTCAGCACAGGGCAGGGAATTGCAGGGCAGCAGGGCAAGACAGGGTCAGCAGCGGCGGTACAATCTGAAATCCAGCGAATAGTACAGCGCCTAGTACTAGCTTCGACGCCCCTAGCTCCCCCTCTAGGTTTCCCAGTCAGACTCGTCCCAGCGTGCAAACTCTTTGTCCTTGTCCTTGTCCTTGGGACGGGAATGGCACCGACGGCACCGTAGCGTTGAAATAGCGTAGTGCAACCTGTAAGTCCGACCGCTCCTAGCCTGTAGCCACGCTGTGCTGCCTGTAGCTGCCCGCGGAAGGCAATTAGACTTTGAGGGTCTGCTGGGTACTTGGTACAGGTGGCTGCAGCTGATGGCCACCGGCTGGTATTCTAGTGCTCGCTTGGAGAGTTTGGGGAAGGAGCATTTCTGGTGTTTGACTCGTGGACAAGGTGACCAGTGGACAGGAATGAGGTGGATAGACGAGAACAGGTTTTGCTTCGGAGATTTGTTGTTGATTAGATTTAGTGGTTGATCAATCCGATGGTCGATCTGTGAAGGTATTCGGGATTTGCACTCCTGGCTCTTTCTGCTGCTGGCAACCTCGGCAGTGAAGAGAAACGCAATTGGAAGCAGCCACGATCGATGTCGATATATCCAGGTCCAGCACAAGCCGACGTTTACAAAGAGCCCAATGCAGCTACGATTCTGCACTCAAGTTCCTTTCCAACAAGGTCTTGTCAAGAAATAGAAGTCCTGCAGGTACGCGCTAGAAGATTTAAAAAAAGCTCTGATGCGGCAAGTAGTTTCTCTCCACTCAGCGGCAACAAAATCTATGAAAAGCGACTTTTTGGCCTCGTCTCCACACCTTGAGAATGAAAATAAGAAGTAATTATAGCGGCGGGAGGCAGCGGATAAGGAATAAAGGGAGAAGGCCGTTTCGAATGTTCAGACCAGACAGGACGGGACCAGGCTGACGTCGAGATGGGGGCCGAATATCCCCTGTCTGTATCAGAATTTCTGGCGCTTGTTGAGATCTCAGATTATATATTTATGTGGTGTTTTCTGTGCCCCTTCCGAGCAGCTGTCGTTGTTGGTTTTTGGTCCTGGAATCGCGGTGTCGTTCCTATTCGTGTATCAGACGGACCAGAGAACCGTAGTTTGGGGACCCAATCAATTGGTTACAGCGCAAATTGACTTCGGCGCATCGATTGGACGAGGGTTTGTGAATGGTTGCGTGTATGGGAGATGGATGGAGGTCCACACGGAGATGAAACGAAACAATCGTATGCTGGGCCCACGGAGGAAGAAGGAGTGCTGACAGGAGATTGAGTCTGTTTGGTCTCTGTATCCGTGTTTTGATACTGTGGATCAGCTCGAGGAGATGAAGCGAGGCTGTGATGTGTTGGCGCTGGATGATGAGCTGAGGGCAACTTCAGGGAAAAGAAGAACGACTAGAACAAAGAAAATGCTGAAGTAGGCCTTTGATTTGACATACAAAGATGTATATTCTAGGGTTGCGGACACGGTAAGGAAGTACAGCCTCTTTTGTAAACGTCAGCAAATCAGGGTCGCCATGCGTAGCGATTCGTCCATCGTACTGAATCGTTGCAAGTCTCTGCAATGAGATCCCGATTTTTGCTCATCTCACCACGCCTTGTAAACATCTACTTCGAATCTCTTGACACGGTATATCTGCTTCGTACATATGAAGTCGAAGGCAGTTCAGTTATCAAATCGAGAGGGCTAAAAGTTAAAATTCAACGCTATTCCTTCTAGCTGTTCCTCCGCCTTTCTTACTTTCAGTACACAAGACCCAGCTTTCCGGTCAAGTCACACCGTCACACTTGCCTATCTGTGCCGCTCCACCAAAAAAAACAAAGTCTGACCAACAAGCAGGGCTCGGAAATATTCTTCTGCCACTACTACCCAAGAAACCAGCGTATCCTTGTCCTTGTTACCGTCACAAGGGGTCAAGACGTGGTAATTTTTGGTAAGACGAGAATGCTAGGATATGGGGGCTTGCCATTTTCCTGCTGATAGAGATTGTGCTACAAACTTGCGAAGTCAAGAGACCCAACATCTGCTTGGGCAGCCTACTCAGTTCCTACGCGTTACTTCCGAACTTCTCGGTCTCTAGACCTCGGAAGAGGAGGTGAAGTCACCAGCATTTCAATTTCTGTACTCATGAGTCAAATTAGAATCAGCGTTGCTTTCGGCCCTTCACTGTATGAAGATCATCGACCCCAGCGATACCGAGGTGAAATCCATAGCCCAGCGCCAGGGTAGATCATCCATTTGATTTATACGACGATTCATTTAATACCGAGACAACGGTACGCCCGACTGCATGCCCATCACAACCCATCACTATGAGAATCTTTCCATACAGCAAAACGGAATGACTTCTGATGAAATTTCTGCTGCGCCAGAATCTAAGGAGAAGTGAGACAAAACTACTCCTGCTTATGTACTTAGTCTTCCCACTTAATTGGAACGGTTGCTGCATCCTGATCCTGACTCTCGAACGAGACATATCCAGTCCGAGGGTAGCGTTGTCAGGCCCGACAGTTTGGTTCGCCAACCAGGACTCAGCGTTCTGCACAGGTGGGTTGAGTGAGGGGCCCGCACCCGCACCCGACCATCACTCTTCTTCTCACGATACAACACATCCAAGTCATCGGTACAGCTGAGCTAGAAGTGCACATCTCATATCCAACTATGTACTGCAGCTTCACGATATCGCCGCATGATCATTGCAACCACTCACCACTTGCCAATCTCTTCCTCCACCAACAAACTCATCCCAGATTATGCCACACACAACCTCGTGCTGACGCTGCGTTACCAACGCTTGTCTATTGTTACGCCGCATCAATACTTCCAAGACCAACCAGGCTACTTCCATCGTACAGTACAGTACCCAATCCCCGTGTCTACCACATCACCATCTTACGCACCTGGATCCAGTTCATGGTAACTGGGCCAAGTACATGCAACAAAACCAGACATCCAGTTAGTCAAAATGGCTCAGCCGATCCGAAGCCGAAGGATTCGGACGAACAAAGTCTGCTGACTTGTATACATCCTTCTCTTTGCTCTAAAGTGTCTCTCCGCACATGACTGGACAGTATACGGACCCAGCAATGATCTTCCAGAAGATCGCTACTGCATTCCAGCTGAACCGCAGATGCCCTGGAAAAGAACTCCTCATACGGACGTTACGGCTAGTACCGAACCAGCATCAAATCACAAGGGCTCACTCGAGTAGAAAACCAACAAAGCGACCCGACCCGACGAACAGGAGCAGAGCTGGAAACTCCGTGAACTTCACACCGAGCCGCACGACCAACCACAGGCATCACAGCTAGGCCGGCGAGCGTCACGCTTTCTTTCATCCCCACCCACACCTACTAATAAGCCAGCAGCCCTGTCCGACCCAGCAGAGAGGTCTACCTCTTGCATATGCAATCATACATGCATGATCACGGCCCATCAGACGGCCGGCCTCCAATCAGATGGTTGCGTATACCTGGCAGGCAGCTCTGCTTGGGAATGGGTGGGAGGGGAGCTAATTGCCAAGACAGATGAAGAGTCTAGAGTCTAGATTCTGCATCTGCATCTAATATATGACAACGGAAGCTATATGTGGGTGAAAGCAAGCTAAAGCTCACAATCTAGGCGACGGATACCTATCATGGTGGGCAACTGCCTGCGGGGTGGAAGAATTCCAAGGTGGGTATGTATTTGTTACACTTCCTCGCTTCTCCTTCGAACGGGATCCAGAGCCGAGGATCAAGTGAGTGCACATGTACGCCTCAAGCCACTCTTCCATCTGCTGGCAACGCACTGGACTGACAAAAATGGGACGCCACCACCTAACAGCGGGTAGTGGTACGAAAATACCTCCCTACCTACCTACCCACCCGCGGTGATGGTTCAAGTCGCCGGCACAGCACATCACACATCACACATCACATGGCGCTGGTTCCATCCAACTTCCCGGGTCTCATCTCACCCAAACTCCATCTCTCCCGAATGTCCATCCCGTTGAACCAAGGATTCAGTACCTTTGTACTTGTGCATGTACATGTACCTCTGTCACAGTCACAAACTTTACGTGTTAAAAGTACACGTACAGTCAAGCACCGAGGTACAAGGATACAATTCTATTTTTGCTTATTATGGATACCTTCGAGAAGCAGAGCTCTCTGTTCCATCGCAGTAAGCGCTGGCTAGGGCCTGTCTGAGATATTCCGTCGGTACCCAATGAAATCTGATGGCAGGATTGCAGGTGAAAATTATGTTACGCAACGCATAATACAGGATGGAAAAAATTGGGAGAAGGAAAGGGGAAGTCAACTTTATGCGTGATGCCGTGTACGATTTTCAGTGGTCTGGGTCAGTGATCCGGCTGATGTGATGATCCCATTCGACATGCAGCAACAATGAACGAGGACGATTCCAAACTTCGCTGTTTGATGATATGCACGCACGCTGGCCTCAAATCCTACTCACCGCAGTTCAGTTTTTCCGTCTGATCACTTCAAAGCGCTGTATCTTCTCATTTCATTTCTCGCTTGGTATCAAATGACAAAAGTACCCCCTCATCGAGATGATATCAGATAACCAATTTCTCTTATCCTTATCTCCTAGTCCAGCTCAGCCCAGCCTAGCAAATTCTATCCAAACTCAAACAGACCCAAATGACACCTCCCCCCCTGTTCTCCATCCCATCATCAATTTTCCTTTCATCCATCCATCCATCAATCCATCCAACCTCTTAGTACCTCTCATCGTCAAATACATGAAGAAAAACACTCTCTATCGCCGCTTCCCGCCAAAACCTTCCCTTCCCCTCCCCTCCCTGTCCTCTGCCCTAGACAGAAATCTCGTCCTCCTCTCATCCACCTCATCATCGTCATCCTCTCCTTCTTCCCTCCCCTTTCCCTTCAACTGCACAGACCTTCCTTCCTTCCTTTCAAAGTTCCGATCCAATCCAATCCAATCCAATCCAATCCATCCAACCTATCAACCAATCCACCACTTCCCCTCCCCTTTCACCAAGCCTCCATACAGCACACCAATCTCGCCTTCGCACAAGCTCAACCTCCCTTCCCCTTCCCTTCTCCAATCATTCCAAGTCTTCCAGGCTTCCCACCCACCCGACGGGCTGGGACGCACATTCCCTGCTCTGTGGCTTTTGGCAGGGATCTCCCTTGCCTAGCTTAGACATGGAAATGTCTCACTCAGCCCGACAGGGGTTGAGTCGCTCGTGAAGGTGATTGAGTTTGGTGCTGACTGAGAGCTTTGCAGGGATCGCCTGCTTGGTTGGTTGGAAGCCTGAGCCGAGGTGTGTGGTTAGGTTAGGGGAAAGAGCATGAGTGATTTTGAAAGGTAGTTAGTTTGGTGAGCGAGCGCTCCTCGTTAGTTCTCATCAGGGAATTGAGATTGAGATAGAGAAGAATCCAGTATTTCTGAGGCCAGTGAATTGTTTGTTACAGGCTATTTGCGTAACAGAGAAGCAGGAGAGGAGAGACGCTGCCGTACTTCCTGTGGAGAAGGGCAAGAGGAAGAACATGAGTCAAGTAGCTCTCTCGTCTATCTGCCACCTCCGTCAGATACCGTGTCTTGCTCCTCCGAATTGCTTCGTTCTTCCCGTTTCTCTTCTGTATGATCACGACTTTATCTCACACGTCTTGTTGAAAAACTTGTCTGCTTCTTCACCGGGCTACCTTTCTATTCAAAATCTTGCATTTGAGTTTCAAATCAGTCAACCATCAACTCTGCCCAAAATCACGGTCCCCGTCCCCTCCACCTCCAAACCGCACATTATTACTCAAAATATCCAACCGTACCGATACCATGGTCATTCGACTCATGATCTAGGTCAATCCTCCAATATTAAATTGTCAATTCGGCGAACGTCCACTTAGTCTGCACTGCACAATGCGAACTGCACATCAGCTCGCGGTGATCTGACCTGATCTGCAAGTCATGATATGGAATAGGCAGGAGGTTATGGTTGGGACTTCGACCTAGAGACGCCAGGAGGCAAGTGCCGTGATCGACGGCGAGAGCGGCTGCTCGTACCGACACTGTCAGTTATGGTGCAATGTTGTCTGGTCTGCCAGGTTTAGCTTGACATTTCGGCTTTCTCGGATTTCGTTTCGTTGGGTGAGGAGGTGTGTTGCGTTTTGATATTGATGGAGTTTCGGAGTGCGCTGGTGGTGGTTCTGGTGGGGGGAACTACCACGAATAATGTCTTGGTATGGTATTTATGAGCTCTTCTTTTGAAGAGGTTGAATCGAAACAGCTTATTGAATTTACTTCTGTTTATTTGGATTATTTGTTCCGAATCTCTGCTGCCTTTTCGTTGTTGACAATAATTGTTTTTGCGTGCTGGTGTCCAAACCGGGAAGGCTTCTTGTGTGTGGACGTGCCTGCCCGCTCATCACTGACCTCAAGTTCAGGAAAAAGGAAGAGAAAGTTCTCTCTTCTTTTGTATTCCAACATACTTCATCCTTTGATTTCCATTCTCATGTTCAAAATACTTTGGCCTCGCCTGCAGGTACTGCATGTCCTGCCGCTCACGACTTCAATGCTCTCCTACACCAGATATCCCAATTCATAGGCCAAGACACTTTATGGGCTCAAGGCCATACCGTTCAAAGATAATCTCAGAGTCCAACATCGCAATAATGTTTCAGCACACCTTTCTAGCGATGAACAAGATCACGCTTCAATCGCCGACCCAAGAACGCAGTCCTTGTGCGACTTCTCTCCCACGTACATCGCCGGGAATTATCAACGATCACAGTAACCACAAGTTCAGATCTCGATGCACATCTCCACCCCTCCACAAGCTCACACACCCAATATCCAGGTCTTTGGGACATCGTTCTGCGAGTTTCCGTGGGAACGGCGATTAGGTTTTGGCTGTACAAGTCTCGGGGATCTGGTACCCAGCACCGGAAAATAGCAGCGACGGGATCGTAGGCATTGACAGTCTACGAAATCTCGTGTCCCAGATTGATTTCAGGGTCAAGGGTCTGAAATGCATCTCTACGACTGTGTAACGGGGCACTTGGGCAGCTGCATATGATGATCGGATCGGTGTACGGGGTGCCAATAACTACGACCCCTTGTGTCTCAAGCAGGACACAAGACGATCAAATGACTGCTCTCGAATTGGAAGGTGCGAGAAATAATTTCTGGGATCTCGATACGGGCATCTTTCTGCGTCCTATCATCGCTCAATCGAACTATCACCAGATCTACATATCAAGCTATTGCTCACCTGCATCACCATCACCTTTCATGATCAAAAAATATCCGAAGCTGGATCACTTCCTATTCGTGAGTGTGTACCGTTCACTCGGATCCGACAGTCAACTGGTAAGGTTACAGGCCTCAATTCGACTGCCCGCATCTCTCTCGGCCTGCATGATCTTCCACCCTGACCCCGCAGACAGAGCCGGCAGCAACCAGTCGTTCCGACCGCCATTTCACATCCGAACGAACACTTCAGGATCCGAACACCATCTAATCACAGGAACAGATATATATGAACAAGACATATCATTTGCCGGTTCGCAAGGTCCACACACATCGAAGGAATTACCTGCATCTCAATCCCGATACTCTGGCTACCCAAAGTGTCTCACAGCTCTGAACGAATGCTTTACAATGAGAGGCCATCCAGCCACACACCGCCGTGTTGAGCAATATATTTGATTATGCCATCGATGCACATGTTGCAGTGTTGATCGCGTTGGCATGCATGATGTCTGGGATTTGTGTCACGCCTGGTGGAATCCATCTGGTACTCAGATTGCAGCACTTCAGAATCTGTTCTCCAACCAAACAGCCGCACTCCTTAAAACAACAAGTCTCACGATGGTAATGAACGACGAGACATGTTGCCCCGCAGTCCCCAAAGACATTAGGCTCCAGGCCCGGAGCGAAAGTCTTACCAAGTGCGTAAGGCAAGGAAGCAGACTTCTGCTCTTCAGCGGCATGGAATACGATCCATGCTTGTTCCGATCGTGCCGAAAGGAAACAACACGATGCAACCAGCATGAACGCCACCAATATTTCAGAATAGCATGTCACACTTCTCGTCATCTGAGGTTTCATGGCAAGCTTCCAATCGGTCCGCAAACTACCTCCATAACGCCACGACTCATTTAATTTTCGTATTGCTCAGCCACCGAAAACTGAACACATCAGCATCCATTTCGATTAGACCAGTCGATGCTACACATTTTGCAATTTTTGCGGCCGCGCCCTGTAAACCATATGACATGCCACAGTACCTCACTCACACCCCTGCATGACAATCGAGCGATGAACATCCAACTCGACACTCATATTAACATATTAGTCGCCACGATGATCAGATACGGGGGAATTCTCCTCGTTCTCGGGAGACGCAATCCGTACTTCTTTCAATTGCTACTCAGAGACCAAATAGCCAATGGAAGACTCCTGTAGAGATTGTAGCAATTGTATCAACTCGCGCTTGTACCGCGCTTCGATACAATTCAGCGGAATCGTACCGTTGGCCGGAATCTGCTGCCGAGGAACCCTAATGCAGCTCGAAGCACACCGCCGCCAAACACCTGAGATATCAAACCATGTCCCTATCTTCATCTCTACCCCTCCAACCATCAATCCAAACTCAACTGCCGAAACTTTCGTTCCCTGACGATCTAGGATACGGCGGTACTCGTACATCCCAGCGACAGACGGCCAACTCTCCCTCATCCTTGGATCCCTGAATCACATCCCCGCAACTCAACGGCGAAGAACGAAAACAAGGATAGTGACAAGGACAAGGTTGAGGCTCTTCCCCTCATGACTCGGAGAATTTCGCAATGCTTACTAAAGCTGACGCCCAACCAGACTGTCGGGTCCTCAAAACTTGATTTTTATCGACAGAAATAGGTTGGTGTGACTGCGCGTCGGCCAATTTAATCCTCTTCTTCGACATTTCTTTCTCCCTTTCTCTCAAGTTGAGCAAAACGTTCCTGTCTACTTTGCTGACCGCTCAGGAAAGCATTATTTATACGACAACTACTGGCCATCATCGTGTTCCCTCTTCTTACTCTTCAAAATGCCTCTCCTAATCCGGCTTTTGCCTCCAACAATCAGAACAAGCAAATCCCGAACCTTGTCAAAACCAACCCCTCTCCAAACTCTGTTATAGAAGCGGATGAAGTCATCCGCATCATTTCTCTTCTTATCCCACTCAATCCAGTTTCCGTTCCAATTTTTTGAGTTCCAAAACAACGTAAGCGAGTCTCCACCTCCAATTAAGGCCTTGAGCCTTGTTCGCCGTCCACTGTTCCCGTTCTCCAGGGGGGGCAATTATCTCCGAATGGTGACCTCTCGCTTCGCTTAGGGCATGCCAGTCGCCGGCCAGTGTGCCAGCTTCATGGATCGAGGAGTGGAGAGACGGGCCGAGGTTTGAATGGGTCCTGATCCAGGGGAAAGGGAGACTTGGGGGGGTTTGAATGATTTGGAAATTGATCCACTTTCCTGGTAACGTTTCATTGTTTTGTAATTTTTTCTTGGCGATGGTTTTTTGGTCGTATGGAGGTTCGCATTCCGCGAGGTCTTTTTCGATGTTTGTTTTCTAGGTTTGAGGAGCGGATCATGCGGAAGTTGCGGACTTTCGGTGATACTCGATTTGGGAGATTCCAGTCAGATGGAAGGAAGAGGGGTACTTTTTGTTCCTGTATCGCTGCGCTTTCTGATTTTTCGGAACAGTATTCTTCAAGATTCAGTGCTTTTATTGCACGTCTTTTAATTTGCTGCTTTGTACTTCCTTTGGTTCTCGTCTTATCCTGAATTTTGGAGCACAACTCCACATTCTCTGTTCTTTGAACCCGAGTCTATTATTTGCCTTGCAGCATTTCTCTCAACTTGCTACGGGCAGTAGGCAGCTTGCGAGCTAAGAGACTGGGAAGTCTCTCAGAACAGCAAAAGAGTCTTCCAAATACTGCTTTGATGTCTATCTGCTCATGATTTTTGAAATCTCTTTCAGCATTGTAAATCAATAATACTGCAGGGACCAGCTTGTTCTTCTAGTGGAAGGATATCAACAATGCATTACTGCCTCCATTATGACATCTAAAGATTCTAGACTCTGAGACTAGACAATCCACCATCTGCAAGCTCATCAATCTCCTCATCCGTCATCTTCTTCCTCTCCTCTCCATCATCCTCTGAATCTGATTTACCAGTATCGCCAGACTCGGAGTCGGATTCTCCCCCAGGATGTCGACGAGCTTGGCTAAAATCGGTGGAGATATCGGTATTAGCGGATGGGCTGGATCCTGCAACAGCTGACGATCCGGGGCCAGACGATGCTGCCGTTGAGGTGCTGGTGCTGGTGCTGGTGCTGATGCTGGTGCTGGTGGATGGGGGAGGAGCAGAATCGGCGCCCAACGAGAAAGTTTCCAATTGGCTGGTGATGCCATCTGCGTCGCTAGCAGTCGTGGTGGTTGGCGTTTGGGTAGGTGGTCAAGTCTCACGATCTTGGGCATCGTCCGAAACCTCGCCTCCCTCGTCCTCTTCACTCTCTTCGCCCTCTTCACCATATCCACCATATCCACCGTCTTCGCCCTCCTCACCCTCCTTTTCATCCGTACCCTCCTTACCCTCCTCCTCGAAGGGATTATGGTCTTCAAAGTCACTGGGTGGTTCCGAGACAGTATCCGAATTTCGATCTTCGATGTCATCACTCCCTCTCGTAACATCAGAGTCGGGGCTCGAACCCTCCTCGTCAACCGGGTGTTCGGGTTCCAATCTCAGGTCTTGATTCTCCGATTCATTTCTAGATGTATCTTCTTCTTGTTCTTCTCCACCGGCTCCAACGTCCATGGATGTCTCGGGAGCAGAGGATTTCGCGATCTCTGAGGTCCAGTTGCCGGGTGAGACCTCCCACGCTAAACTGGCTGGGTCCAATCCATCATCATCTTCCATTTCGATGTCGGTGTCGTTGTCTTCGATTTCTAGCTCAGATTCGTCGTCTACTTGCATGTCCGTAACTTCATAAATGTCCATATCTAAAGTCTGCGAAGGAGGATGGAAAATGCCAGGTCGATCTTGCGACATATACTGACCATTCTGTCCGACGAAGGGAATCTCTCCACCTCTGTTTGCAGTCTCGATGTATGTTGTCGACGATTGCTCGGTTTCCATGGCTTCGCATGTGGTAACGAAATCAGCAGATGATGTATGATCCTGTTGGGACCTTCCTGCGGGTGTTGCGGTGCTGAAAACTGCTTCCTCACAAGTATTGTCCCGATCGACAAATGTCGCAACCTCCTGTGGTGATATTTCAGCAGTTGTTGTAATGTCCAAACAGTTCTCAGCAACAGTCTCATCTTCAATTTTGACTTCGGCTAAAAATTCCAACTCGACGGTATCCTTCCGTACAACAGACTCGATCAGACGTTCTCTGACGCCACAAAGCATCTCGAGGCTCATCCTTGGGGTGTATTTGACGAGCTGCATATTTGGAGGGCATGGCGTGTAGACGTTCAGAAGTCGTTGTATCATTATCGGAATTTGTAGAACTTCCCAAAGCACGACAAGTCGTGGTCCCGGAGTGTATTTTACCAGCTGCATATCCGACGCGCATGGCGTGTATTTCTTTTGAGCCTGTGCGTCGGAGGTAGAAGACCAACTCTGGTGTGCTGTCGAGGAGGATGTATCGAGGACGCTAGACTTGGGACCCGAGGTAGCAGGGCGCTTCTTGTGGAATCTGAAAGCTGCGGGAACTCTGAGATAGTTTGGTAGAGTTGTGCTGTTCGTCGAAGAGGGAGGCTTTTGTGATTCAGCTAAACGGTACGGGAAGAACCAGGTGCATGATGGGAGGAGGATATTGGTGTCGGCTACCTTCGTGGACGTAGCGTCTTGTTTCATGGGCTCGCCCTAACATCCCCAGTTAACATATGCTACCTATCTATGAGTATTGTTTGGAGGAGAAGGAAACATACGAAGAATGCCAAGAATGGCTCTGATATCGGCGTCTTCCACTGAGGCAGTACGATCGGGATCTGTTGCCACATGTTAGCTTTTGGTCTCCAGCAATGTCGGTGGAAAATCTAGAAATGAGGATAGTAACGTACCGACTGTGTCTTCAGAGCCGTCCAATCCAACTCGAGTTCCCAAACACCATTGCCTTTTTGGCCTCGTGAGCTGGCAGGACACGGCTTTTCGGTGAGATAGCGGCAATTGTTACTGGATAGGTGAAGATCACAGGAATACAACCAAGAGAGTTCCCGCTCTGCTACTTTCCTCTTAGCCTCATGTCTCCCTATGTGGCTTTCGGCAGCCCAGTAGGACCCACGGAAAAGCAGGGATGCGATCCAAGGTCGCCCCTCGACGACGGGCTTCACGAGATTGAACCAATGGGAAGGGGCTTGAAAGTATGCCACTGGTGGAAACGAATCTTCCAGCGTTCGTGCTTTCTCATTGTTGTTTCCTGATTTCAACAACTAGACACCATGAAAGTCACTTTGTCAAGACTGGATCATTGAGCACTTATGATCCAGTCGCTGGTACTCGGGCGTTCTCCTGGATACAAAGTCAATCAAGGCTGCTCATGATGAATGTGCAATATAGCAAATCCGACAATGTACTTCTTTTATATCTCGATGATAGAATTTTGCAGATTCAAAGTTGCTGCGGTAATAAACAATCATTGCGGTGATATGCGAAACCAAGGCATGGCCTCTAGAGCCAAGAATAAGTGATTTCAATATCTTCATCATTTGCAATAAACGTTTCGGATGCACAGATAATCCCTTTAGACAATATCATCATTGTTTTGGTATTTTAGCCGGAGTAATGCCGGTTAAGCGATGATGCTGTCTACCACTACATACGACGAAATAATGAGCTTTTCGGCCGTTGCAAGTATGGCGGAGCGGGAGTGGCGAGCGTTCGATGCGGGAAACGTGATTGAGTTCTGCAGGCAGTTCAATCACCTACACCATGAAGAATTTTCTGCCACTCCTGTGAGGATACCATACTTGTCCTCCCGATCTTGCACCTTGGGTAGCTTCTCCTGGTGTCGGATCACAAGCTGTCTTCACGTGGATAGTCCTTTCGGTGTCCGGTTCCCGCTTTCTGAGTGGCCGACTTCCCACTGGGAAGTACTTACCCCGGGAGACAGTTCAAATCCTCTATGTTGTAGGTTCAATTCCTACGTTCGTTCTCAGTGCATTCTGAGAGAGGGGTGAAAAGAGTAAAATCTTTTTGCCATTCTCCACCTAAGTTCCTACTAAGCAAGACCACTATTGCCGCTTATCTCTTCTTTAATTTTTCACACCCTTTTTGATTGTAACCTCAAATTTCAACCTAAGTGAGGATTTGGATGTTCAAGGCTATGCAGTACTGGGAAGAGTCAAGGTGACTGGCGAGTCGAACCTTGAGTGAGAGGACTCAGCAGCCCCTTCCTCAACGAAGACAAAACGTCGCGTCGCTCTCTGTCCTTTCCATATGGAAGTGGGCTCAATGCTTAACCATTCAAAGTGCGATGCAGGTTCCATCGCCTCGCATCAACGTTCCGCTAACGCTTCTACCCCGCTTAGTACACAAGAACAGGACCAGGTTGGCAATATCCCTCTCGACTTCTACAGGGTATCCCCCTTTCTTTCTGCTTAACACATCAGCTCTACTCTCAAGTTCTGCAGTGTCTCAAAACCTTCTTACCGTTTGGCCGAATGTGCTTGCATGTGCTCCCCGATCGCAGCCTCGGTTTTGTAGTCTAGGATGGAGCTGGCCTTTGTGCCTGGCTCATTCCCTAAGTACAAATGAGTGTTCAAATAATCTATTTCTGGGTAGATGCAAACTTACCACCGGGAATGAGCAAGTTCCAACGCACACCCAAATTTCGTAGCTCCTTCGCTAGCTCTCGTATAGAATCAACCTATCCTAAATATCAAAAAACCTACATATGATACTTGAGATCGCGCACTTACAAGCTCCATATTAGCCTCACTGCCTGTATCCTTTACAGACGAAATAGTGAGCACTAGTCCATCACCTCTCTGTTTGAAAACTTGAAGGACCTCAGTTCTCAAGTCCGCTGTACCGCCCTCAATGGTTCCAGCCACATCAATGAAATAATTCACATCATCCTTCATGTACATTCTCGCCGCGTAGTCAAGCACATCCCTACCAACAAGAGGCTTTTCTGCCTCATACTGAAAGAACTGAAAATGCGACGCTCTGCTTGTCTCGGTGCTTTTGTGCGCAGGACGGCTGTCAACGCCAAGCACGAATGCATTGCTGTTGAGCAGTTCGCGACAAATTGCTGCACCTTGTTCGGATGCAGCCGAAGTTACAATGGCAACTGTTTGTGCTTATCAGCAATGATGTAAAAATTGGCAGATGTTCAAATAGAGTGTACTTTTCCCGACCAGGTTGAGCGGGTGGTCTCCGATGTAGTTCATTTTTGGAAATCGAAGGGGTATCAAGATATCAGTTTATGACTTTCAATGGAACATACAACTATCAGATACGTTGGATGAAGAACTGTCTTGCTTCTTATTGAGGAAAATATTAGTTGGTATAGCGAGGAAACGTTCCTACCGCTCGTCCGGAGCACGCCGCACATATTGCGGGGAAGCTGATGTTCATTAGCTCGAAAGAAGACGGACCGGTAGAACTAATTGCTGAATGGACATTACTCCGCGAAACCAAAATTATCTATGAAAAAATCAAGCGCGACGGTGTTTTCAAAGTGCCCAATGGGTTGGAAAAAATTGGCTGTGTGGGTATCGTCGCTGTGGTGAATACCCAGCCGAGGGAAAGAAAGCGCGCGCAGACGTTTGTTCGCTCTCTCATCCGTGCATATCCATGGCTACCATTGGGTTTCAATTCGTGTCAAAAGACCTGTAGGGACTCACCGATACTCATTTTCTATCATGAGCTGGAGCGTAGTCCCACTGCACAGCCGCTTCTCATCTGCTGAAATCTAGACACTAAAGCGAAGGCCGCCTGTCGGTAGAATATGAGCTTCAACAAGGGGCAAAGGACCGAAAACTCTCAGAAAACAGTCTTCGAAGTTTGAGACGAAGAAGTACATAGCTCGATCCGTTATCGAACAAACAATCACAATGACCTTTTTGTCAAAAATGAAAGTCCCACGTGACCTTCATTAGGAAGCGTTATTCTGACTACCAGGCCAGCGGACGGGATTCGACGACGGGAGGCTGATGCAACTCACTAGACCAGAAGTGGAGAACCGATACTCGAGGTCAAATTGCCGATTAACAGTTCCAGGCGGTCAGACTGGTATGAAGTATGCCCTGAAATGACGCTGTGGGATCTCTTTTCGCACAAGAATGAAGAGCTAGGGACCTGCATTGGCGATAGCGAGTCAAGTGACCTGTGAGACTTTTGAACCGAATGTTCAGTATCAGGTCATGAGATGAGTGAGGACGTCCCAACAGGTTCACGGGGGCAGGATCATGCGTACCTCAGATGATGTATTTGGACTCGACACTAGGTGGCTCTGCAAAGTCGCTAGTGGAGAAGATAGACTAGATACATGTCTGGAGCAGCTGTAAGTTTAGAAACTCAACAAGACGAGTTAATCAATAGCTGGAGAATACAGTATCAATTATGACGCTGGAAAAGCTGACACCAGACTAAGCCTCTTCGCAACACTATGGCATTCTTGGTGTAATTATAGACAGTTCGGATCTTGCTGATTAATATTTTGGCCGTACAAGTGCTCAAACACCGTCATTTTATGTTGCTCATGCTCATCCGAGGACATGATATTGGTTCCCTGACTGTAGGGAAGAAGTGCTCCAGCCACCAAGACGATCCCGAGCTCGGGTGGACGTCACGTTGAGGGCACTAGCTAGATCACAGAGACCCATCGAACAGAAGGGCTACCTCGAAAACTGCCTTCAGGGGTAGAGCTACTGCTCGAGAGTTCCTCGAAAATCTGTTGTGATGCCGGGAAAACCACGGTCCGGGCACGATGAGTCTAATTATTCAATGATTGGACATTTCCTCGGATTGCGTGGGCGCTCTATGGCAAATCGGAGCACTATGCTGAGCTGCCGAGACGTGATTCACGCCGAAGGAGATGCGACAAAATAAACAAAGCTAAGCGAGACGCTAATGAACATGCAATGTGAGAGGTGTTCAGTAGTATCAAGATCGTTCGAGAGAAAGAACCCTTCCCCCGTTAATGAACTCTGAGGCAAGATTGCCAGTAGCAGAAAAGTAAGCAATCTGCCAGTTGCAGATACGTGAAGTGTTTCCTCGGGCCACTCTATCGATTCTGCTCAGCCACAAGAGCTTCAGATGGAGACACTCAATAGAAAGCACGATAAGAGTGTCGTCAGAGATGAAGAGGCAATTAAGACCGGTGAGTGGAGGCAGAGTGCTAGAGTCAATTACGCAAGGTTCAGAGAATGTGATGGCCAAAAATATCATACACATGAAACTGTCGGCAGAACTACATCTTGCTTGGCATTCTCATACCACCATCAAGTCTCAATACAACACCATTCAACATGATATTCTCGATGCCCTGCGTGACAAGCTGTGCGAATTCGTGTGGTTGGCCAGGCCTCACTGTACGTCATTAGTCCCAAATTTCAAAAAAGGCTGCTGCCCAATGGAGGTAATTCTCAATCTTACGAGGGAACTCCATAACTCTGGTCAGACTCGCTCTGACCTTATCACTCATCATGCTAGTCATACGACTCTCAAATAGACTGGGCGCAATCGTCACGACACGAATACCATGTCTTGCAAGATCTCTCGTCAACGGCAGCGTAAGCGATGCAATCGCTCCTTTCGATGCAGAGTATGCGACTTGTCCTGGCTGGCCATCGAAGGCTGCGGAAGAAGAGACCATAATTATGACTCCTCGTTCGCCGTCGGCTCCGATGGGCGTGGTGGCTGCCATATGTGGGAGGACTTGGCGGATGAGATCGATGGTGCCGCGGACATTGACATTCATGACAAAGTCTAATGAGAACACGGATCAAGTTTAGCCAATCGACTCAGAAAGATCGAGATATGGGAGGCAAATCTGATATGACCGAAAGTGGAAATGTAACATACCAAAGTCGTCCAACGAGAAGGGCTTCAAATTGCGGTCGAGAATCTGCTTATTTCATTAGATCTGTTTAATCTCCAGGGAACTCAAACTTGTCCGAGGAACGGGATGCTACAAAACAGAGACAGCTTCAGGCATAGACTATAAGTCAAGCTGTACTGCGCGCAGATGGGCTGTACTGAGTGGATGAGAAGCCGTTTATCAACATGAGATCACGTGACGGCTCCCAAGCCCCCGACTCCGGTGGTCTTTCTCCCGCGGCTCGAGAAAGTGCACAACTCGTTTATGCAGAAGGGCATTAATCATGGGAAAATGATACAAGAATTGTAGAATGAGTGAAAAAACCGACCTTTGCCGGGGTAGAAACGCCCGCAGCAGCAATAACACCTCCAACTTCCTTGCCCGTCTCTTTGATCCATGCCAAAGCTCCCTTAACAGCAGCAGAAATGCTTTCGGTCTCCAATACATTCGCCTCAAAGAACTTAGTCTTCCCACCACCGATCTCTTCGACGACCTCCGCGGCAAGCTCCTCGTTCATATCGAGAATAGCTGCGAAGCCTCCTTTTTGGCAGATATCCTCAACACATGCTCGGCCAAGCCCGGATGCCCTGTTGTCTGTAAGCTTGATATGTCATTGGAATGTAGGGAAACGTACCCTCCGGACACGATGAATGTTCTGCCTTCAATCTTCATGATGATTTTTGTTTCGATTGATGATATCAAAGTAATGGACAAAAGAGAAGAATGATGTGAGATGAAGTTGACAGTCAAATAAACAACCTTGGCTCACAACTTGCCTGCCACTTTTCCCGAAACAGCCAAGCGTTGATCGGACATGGTACTCTCAAACGCCGACAGACGACGATAAGACAACGACATCGCGCATCAATCACACGCTTCAACAGCAGGGATCTGAGGCTTGAAATGACGACCGCGGAGTGAGTGAGGGAAGAAACAAGGAAGTGAGAAGACGATAACGACAGCGAGATACCAAACCCCCGCTGAGAGCGACGAAAGAGTATACAAGATGGTGCGCCCGAGGAGATCATCCGCTGCGAGCGACGAGTCGGGAGGGACGGCGCGCGATCAGGTTTGTTGACCTCTCTGCGCGGTTGCGAGAGAAGAATAAATGCTGATGGAATGATCAGGAACTGGGCAGCATGTACGATTATCTGGCGAAGATCATTCTGCTGGGGCCGAGTGGGAGTGGGAAGTACGTGCCATCTCAGTTATCCTTTGAAGAGGAGGCTGTATTGACAATGGGAATTAGATCTTGTCTCTTGCACCGCTTCGTCAAAAACGAATGGAGAATCGTATCTTCACAGACCATAGGCGTTGAGTTCGCAAGCAAGATAATACGAGTTGGGACAGGCGCGAGGAGGAAGCGGATAAAACTCCAGGTATATACAGATTTTCCCCTCCTCTGCTTCTTGGGAGCCCCTCCATTCCTCCAGCTAGAGCCCAGCTAATTTGTTCTTTTCCTTCCAGCTCTGGGACACAGCAGGCACCGAACGATTCCGCTCCGTCTCACGCTCCTACTACCGCGGCGCCGCTGGCGCAATTCTAGTCTACGACATAACCTCCCACAATACCTTCACAGCCCTCCCCTCCTTTATGAACGACGCACGAGCCCTCGCATCCCCAAACCTCACTCTTCTTCTCGCAGGTAACAAGGCGGACTTGGCAGATAGCGGGACATTGATCGATACAAGCTCGCCTCTACCGCCCGCTACACCATCGAGTGTAAGCAGTAAAGCCTCGTCATTTCCTTTCAATGCTGGAGGGTCCGTTCCATCTACGAATGGGTCTGCGTCTGGGGCTGGAACTCTTGGGCTAGGGACACAATTGCGGGCAAGTGTTGCGCCGGATGGAAGGGAGGTTAGTGCGGAGGAAGCATCAAAATGGGCAAGCAGCAATAACGTACCTGTGTCGGTCGAGGTATCAGCTCTCAGTGGAGATAATGTTGAAGAGGTCTTCAATCGTCTAGCGAGGATGATATTAACGAAGATCGAACTTGGGGAGATAGATCCTGATGATCCCATGAGCGGCATACAATATGGCGATGGGGGGTGGCAGGGAGATGGGGATGGCGCAAGTGTCAAGAGTGGGATGACTGTTGATGAGGGTGCCAGGAGAAGAAGGAAACCGAGGAGTAGGAATGGATGGGGACTGGGGGGTGGGACTTTAGGAGGTATGCGGGAGTGGGAAGAAGTTTTCACACTCAGCGGGAGTCGGAGGAGGAATAGAGGGTGCTGCTGATTCTGCCGAGGTTCAGAGCAAAGAGCAGTACGTCTCAGTTGTAAGAAGGCTTTTCTTGCTACGTATATACATTTCGTTTGTGTTCATAGCTGGGTGGGGCAGGACCTGGCAAGGCGTTTGGTGTTTCTTTGCCCAGTAGCAGTAGATGGGCATGCATGCCTCTTCTTTCGATTTCCTTCTTTCCGTGTCAATATTTTCAGCGAGATTGTTCCTTGGAAGGGAACAGATGATGGTACATTTGATATTGACATTGAGCTAGAAGTCGGTGTGGATATATTAGAGAATAATGCAATAATAATCCATTCATGTCAGGGCACAGCATTCGATATCTGCGAGAAGGAGTCTCCACGCACTGACACTCTATCTCGGCTTTTCGGTAGACTTTCTAGAGATTAGTATGAAGCTAGATTGACTTCGTTGTACAAGGTATGAAAGGATATCGCCAATATATTAGTTTATACTATGCATGTAAGACTCGCTGATTAGAAGCTAGGAACATGTCAGCAACCACTCGAGTCAAGATCCCATTGCATATCATCGAATTCAGCGCTATCAGCTTCACGGTCCCAACCGAAGCAGATCCCCCCAGTCCAGCCGCCATGTCCACACATCAGCATACCTTTCAAGGACCATCTTGCCCGTCTGCCGTCAAATGCCTGTCCTCTTCGCCTCATTCATGACCTTTCCAATTTCCTCTGATGCTCCCTGCAACAAACCCCACAACAACTTCGCATCTGTGATCATCCTTCCCCACGATGGGAGTTTCATCTCCTTCCTTTCTTTCTCCTCGACCACCATCCTCAGGTATTCTCCCATTCCCCTGGCCTTCCCATCACCACCAACACGCCATCCTTCGTTCTCATCTCGTTTCTGATTCGAACTTTTTCCGGCCTCAGCCTCCAACTCGTCGCAATAATGGACGAAGAACTCTGCGACATCTCTCACTAGATCGTACAGGCTTTCAGCCGTGATCGCGACATCCAGACAAGCATGAAGAATTTGTCTTCCGAGCACATGGCCGTACTTCTTGGCAGTTGAGATGTTTGGCTTGGGGTCCTTGGTCATCCAGGTGAAGAGGATACGGGCCAAATTAGTCACTTGGTTGGGTGAGGCTTCAGATTCGGGAATAGGTGGAAAGGGTATCTCGCTTTTCAAGTAGCCCTATTTGAGAGCAAATTAGCATGCGTCTCTCGCCTGATTTAAGAGCCGATCTTGGTAGTTTCTGAATCAAGAATCCATATTTGAAGTTACTTAGAAGTATACGACTCTCATAAGTCGCTGACATGGGGAGAATTGTTGAGATAAGAAACCTCGCACTAACCAAAGCATACCAGATGGCTATGAACTCATGGACTTGGCTCATTTGTATTTCTTGGGCCTCGATGCTATGATCGAGTGTTTCGCGATCAGACTTGGCAGCTGTGCTCGCAGCCGCAAGGGACATGATAGGAGGCTTGTTTGGTGGTGGACCTTTCGCCATCCTCTGTCTCCTTCCCTTGCGTGGCTCCGTCCTGACCTCAGCGGAACTCTCCACCTTGTCCTGTCTCTCTTGGCTTTCCTTCTCAAGAACATTTCTTTGCTCGCCTCTTTCTCCACCTCTCTCTCTGTACTGTTTCTGGGCCTTCTCTCTTTCCTTCTCATTTCCTCTCTTGTTTCTCCTTTTGTGGAGTCGGGGAGTACTTGATTGGCACCTCGATCGGGTGCGATTTTCGATCTCCGGATATGTAGAAGACGTCTTGTACGACAGCGTTCTTGAGAACTGCGAAAGGTTCGATATAATAGACTGTGCCGGTGAAGGCGACAAGCAGATGACCCGGCGAGACAGCAGTGTGACGTGGGATCTAGATCTGGATTGCCAAGGACTCTCCGTATGTAGATCCCTATATGTTGTCATTGCGGATATTTATTAATGACAGATTCGATTATTGGTGGAAGTGGTGAGAAGGTATATGTTGAGGTGTTGAAATGTTGCCGATGTTGGTGTTTGGTTTTGATGTCGCTTGATGATCGAAGAACCCGGCTAAGCTTATATTTAGATGTTGGAGACCCGAGCCCATGTAGTGAATCTTCCGATTCAATATTGGAACTTGCAATAGATCTGGTTATTAGTGACGTTGAAATAGGAGGCTCGTAAGGTGAAATGATAGCCTTGTCGATGTTCTAGCAAGTCTGAACTCGAAAATCAGCTTGTACGGTTGGAAATCAACTGCTTTGCCTTGTAGAATTTTAGGATAGAATTCACATTCTTACATTACACTTCGTAATCGCTTTGACGTGGTGTATCTTTGCTCGCTCTCAATGCTCAACATGGTGCGTGCAGCACCGAACCTCGTTACTAGTCCAGAGGTAATTTCGTACATAATTTCGACATCTCAATGTTATAGCCAGTGTCTCAAGTCTATAGTCTATCTCGTCACAAAATTAATTTCGATCCACGGAGTATGCGTCCTTGGAGTTCCCGTCTAACCCTGTAAGGCAGAAGGTGAGTGGAGGTGTCACATGATCGTCAAATCCTTGGGCGGGTCGAAGAAGTAAACAAATAACACAACACAAGAGTAAAAATTGATCTGAACAGCCTTCCTAGTGATATGAGCAAGACGTGTATGATATGGGAAAGCTAGAATACCTATGACCAGCAACTAAGCCTGCTATTTTCTGTGTACGTGGTGGAAGTTGGGATTTATCAATGAGAATTTGCAGCATCGAACAGTGTAAAGCTGCATCCTCGCATGTGAAGATCCTGTTGTTTGGGATGTTCAAAAGGTATTTTAGCCAAGTTTGGAGCCCCTACGTCTGTTCATAGTGGTTGGCTTTTCATTGTTTGTCAAAGTCTCTCGGTTTCTTACAGCCGTGCTGGTAGCCATCATCCACCCGTCCACCCGTCCAAACCCAATCCATCATCTGTGGGTTTCCCAGGCAAAAGCTAGAACTTGTACATATACCATATAACAATCAAAGCCCAAGAGACACTCCTCCAGTCTTAATGAAAACGAAGTCCATGTAATAGCTGACCTCAGCGACTTCCTTGTCCGTCATCAACCGACCCTGTCCATCGTTGTAGTCCTCTCCATGATCCTCATCATCACCAGTATCAACCACTCCACCAGCCGCAAGACCTTTTATTTTCTCCTCCATCTCCAAGAAGTGTGCCTTAAGCGACCTATTCGCAAACTCGAAGAAGAACTTCTCCCTGAGCTGAGCGTCCATCCAACTAGCAGGTCCCCATTCAGTATATGCGACGAAAGCTTCCTCGCCCATTGCTTTCAGAGCTTGCTCGGCTTTCAGTTGGCTGGTAATGAAGAAGTGGTTGATTGCTGGAACCATCCATTCTTGTTTGATCTGGAATGCGCGGCGGGTGATCATGCGACCGAGATCGAGTCCGTTCTGTGCGGCATGGCCGATAGGTGGAGAAACAGGATAGCGATTCGCGAAATCCATCTGAGTTTGGAACTTGGAGAGGACATCGTACATACGTTTTGCGGCTTCAGAATCGATATCAACTTTGAAAGCCTAGGGTATGTCAGTTCTTGTGATCGTCTGAAGTGGCAGGTGCTTCGATAGAGACGCGATAGGGTGCAGAGACTCACCCATTTTGCGAAAACGTTGAAAAATAGGTCCATGTCGTCTCTGTAGATCTTCTTCGATGGTGGTCTGAGCTCTTCGTGGCCCCGAGACACAACAAGATTGGGGTGACTGCACGTAACAGGCGGCAAGCATTCGCTTCTACGCTTCATTTCTGCCATCTGCACTGGCGTGGGGTTGTACTTCGATACTTGCTCTATGGGCTGCGGGCCAGGCAATGGAACCAAAGAATAGATTTCTGGGAGTGAGGGATTGCCGTTGGAGTGATGATTGGCTCGACTCAAGTGAGCGTCTCCAAAGTAATCATCTTCATTCACAGTCTTTCTTGGCAGATAAAGGTGGGTCGCGTGCGAAGGAGCTGGGGCTGTCTGAGTCGGCAAAGTGCTACCTTCCGCTGGGGATGTACTCAAGTCTAGAGCTTGGTTGGTCGAGAAAGCGGGCGGCATATTGGCAATTGACTCTGCCTGCTGACGTGACTTTGCGACATTCGGCATATGCTGGGATATTCGAGCATTGTCTGGCCCCTTCGAATCCATAGGAGAGCTTATCGAACCCAATAATGTCTGAAGATCCATGCTGAAGAGGTTGGTAAATGCAAGTCGAGGGTGCTGCTGCAGAATTGAAAGGCAGTCGAACGTCCTCAAAGTTTTGAGACCGGCTGTGGTTGATTGGTGAATGCCTAAGCGAGATTGTTGATTTGACGCTGCCCAAGTTTAGAAGCTCGAGTGGCACAAACAAGACCTGAAAACAATTCATTCTTGAAAATATGGCTTATGACATCAATGAAGTCTTTTGAATGCATTGGAAACAATTCTAGACAAATTTTCAGAAAATCTCAAGATATGCAGGATAAGAAGTTCCCACTAGTTTCCTAAACCTTGCAGGGCCATAACTTCAATTACTTGATTTCATCCAGCTGCCTTTCCATCTTAGACCTGTGTCTCTCGAAGTCAGTAGATATGCAGACTTGAATTTTTTTTCTCTCATAGTATTCAAAATGTCTGCATGCACAATAATGATTACACCTCTATTGCAGCTGGTTGTTTGATCCCTGAGCATTGTTTGGGTCCTAAGCTCGTTGCGTCAATCATCTCACACATTCTGATACGCAGCAACTCTTCTAATTCTTTGTTGGACACCTAATCATTGAGTGAGCTCTTCCGCATCTCTACACGATACTATTTGCAGCGAATGAGGGTCTTAGAATCACGTGACGAAATGGTCATATCAAAGCCAGTTTCCTACTCAATCAGCCTCATCCGTGGTCTTGACAGTGAAACACTGGGTTCTAATTGTAGAATTTGATAACCAAAATCAATCAAGAACTTCTCAGTGTGGCATTGAACTAGGTTCTATTCTTCCAACTTCTCGTTTGACCAACGGGCTAAGTGAGACTTTTATAACGTTGTATCATCGCTACAGTTTCCAGTCTACCAGCAAATTACTTGAGTCTGAAACAGGTAGCAATTGTACCACGGAACTGTCTTGAATTAATTTCCACGACCGTCCACTGCAGTCCGTCCGACATGCGTCGTCAGTCTATGAGCAACATCTTGACAAGAGATCTTGGCGGGCGCGCCTCATGATCTCCAGCAATAGGTATGTCAAACAGAAACTACCAATGGTGTCTTCCCATGAAGATCCTTGAAAATATCGTATTCTGTTCTTTGTTTTGGATTTTTACCGTTTCCGCTAGCTCCAGCTCGGCACTGTTGGCAGAGCTTGGATTCTGTCATACACAAAAAGTCGACCGCGCGTAACCCTTTCCCCATCGGAATGCTTGGGACCTTGGCCTTTTGGCTATGCTAGGGGATGGAAGATGTTATATGAGTCCATGGCTATGTTGCTTTTATAAATACGTCCGGTTGGCAGCACACTGGAACGTTTTCACTTCATTCCATGGGAAGCCTACATTTCACACCCAAACATGGCGAAGCTTTTTGTTACTCTTTCAGCGACTTGTCTTCTGCTTCTATTGTTTACAATCACTTTTCGATCGCACGCTTCGGAGTCTTGGGGTATCAATTCCCTTTCTGCTTCACCGGTTTCTGTAGACTACAACTTCAGTCATGACCCACATCTCCAGGCGAGGCTTGCACATGCTGAGAAGCTCTGGGAACAGTCAGTCAAAGATCGTCAACAAATGATTTCGGCATTCGGATCCCGAACGAGATTTCCTGATGGTTACATCTATCCTTATAACGTATGGGACTTTGCAAGACCCAGTTTCTTCTGTCCTCATGATCTCGAGCGAGTCGGCACCTTAGGAGATGGAGGCAAAGTTGTGTGCGGCATGTCTCGATACGAGAGAGAGTCCCCTGGTCCATCATCCGAAAGCAACCCTGCTTCGTCGCTCATTGTGTACTCTTTCGGTGTGAGCACCGACTCTTCATTCGAAGCTGCTTTGCTCAAACGTACCAACTGCGAAATCTGGGGTTACGACTACACTGTTGCTTCTTTCGCTGAAGACATTCCAGGACACCAGCTACCGCGAACTCATTTCAGCCAGATCGGTATCAGCGAGGTAACGGATGAGAAGCGAGACCCAAAATTCTTCACGGTCCAGGATCTGATGCGTAGAAACGGGCATGAATACATTGACATCGTGAAGATGGATATTGAAGGGGCAGAGTTTGGTGCTTTAACATCCGTGATAGGGTCGCTTCCTAAAGATGCCAATGGCAAGCACAAGCCTTTGCCCTTTGGTCAGCTTCTCATTGAGCTCCATTTTGATGAAGGTGGCTCCAATCAAGGAGGTCCCCGGGATTTGAAGACTTGGATGGCATGGTGGTCGGCATTGGAGGAGCATGGGCTGCGACCCGTCAATAATGAGGACAATTGGATTGGAGATGTGGGCTCCGGGAAACCGAGATTTATGGAGGTATGTCCATTTCTAAGAATCACGACAAAGAGCACTTACTAACTTCAAATGCTCGGTGTAGTACACGATGATCAATGTTTTGCAACGAGAGCAAAACAAACTACTGTGGGAGTAGAGTAGTATAATTGGAATTGGTGCTGACCTTTTGTTCCTGGTTGTTTACGTATGGACGATGTACGATTAGTCTAGACTCTGCCTGAGAGTTGTACTTCAATATGAGTCATTTCAACCAGTACTTCTCTCTGAGAATTCAGATACTGCCTTGACCATTCAGCCTTTTGAGCAATGAAGTTGGCGATTTTACATTCGAGAAGCCTGGGATAATTTGATCCTCAAGTGACGGACAAAATAGAAGATCGAACAGCCAATGCGGCTGCACGTCCGCTGAATAGAGTCGAGCGCCAGGACTCGGTAACGGCTCAACTCCACCAAAGACTTTTACTGCTAGATGCTTCTACTGCAGTTATGAAGATACAGATCTTGGCATCTTTGCATCCTGCCTGCCGCAGGTATGTCCGGAATCGAACCAAGACGCATATGCCATGGGATTTGTTTCGTTGACGGTAGTTGAGCATGGCATAAAGTAAGCAAGCCAAGAAAAGCTAATGGCCAGCTCCTTCTTAAGCGAGGCCAGCGACTTGTAGGCGCATTGGCAGTGACAGACCCATGATCGAACAATCCTCTCACGTCATTGAAGTATTTGCAACCAAACGACCAAGGAGACCAAGCATATCTGGTGATGGGTAGCTCAGGATACCCTGGAAGTGGTCGTCACTTGTATCACATCTCGCCTCGGAAGGGAACTTGGCTGTTACCCATGGCTATTAGCCAAGTATCAAGCGTCTTCTGCCCGGGCAGATTTTTCTTTCGTTTGTGAAGTCAATAATAATTTGAATCCATCTTGTTTACAAACCTCATCGCTTCCAAGGGGATCATGTTTTGGTCTATCGCAGCTGCAAATCTGACTTCCTTAGATCCAAAAACGACCATTCTTGATACTAATGAATGTAGGTATTCAAGCTTGACAGTTGATTAGGAGCTCCCACATTGGCATCTTCATGTTAGGGGCTAGACCCATGATTGTCAGTAAATTTGTCCAGAAATACTAAGTTTGATCCATAGAATGAGAGCCAGACAATCTTAGAACGGAAATGAGTATCCGAGACTTTCCGATCTCGGCATGCCAATGCCCTGAACCAAAAAAAAAACTAATGTAAGGGTAGCGGTACGACTGGAAGCCTAGTGGGCGCCGTGTGTACCAGAATTTTAGATGCCCTTACAGCTGATGGCCCAGAAAATGACCACTACTAAGGCATTAATAGTTACTGCAGCTTGCCAGTCCATTCAAAGGTGGGAATGTGTTAGCCGCAAAATCTTTGATTAAAAAGGTGTTTGTGAAATAGACAGGCCCAATCAATGACTTTAATTGCTCTTGTGTTTTGTTGTGTTGTATGCTCTGGTCACGCGAAATGGGCAATCACCCTGTGAAGCTTTGATTTCAGGTGGCCCGTGGGCTTGTAATCGCGTCGGTGTGCCAATGACCTCAACCAAGATATGGATCTGGGGGAATTTTCTGCAGAAGTCCATCAAGTGACAATTGTTGGGTGCATATGTTGGTACGCGCCAAGCTAGATGCTGCCCGGGCAGAATTCGAGTTTGGGCCTAAAGCCCTGCCTCGCCTATTCCCCCGCAGTTGATGTCTGATCGACAGGAAACAACCCGATGACTTCCCGGGGCTCATTGGCTCAGAGCCAGGACGGAGCCATCCACGAAATGTATGAGATCAAGTGGTCATGTGGTAATTTTGACTCTGAAGAGCACTTATCTTGCTTTCGAGTTGGCGCTCGCTTATAAACTCGGCATCATTTCTAACCTCTGAATCCCTTTGGTCACAACACTGGCTATGGGCAACTATTCAGAGATGACCTGTGATTCAGATTGTCGAATTGCTATTCTCAACCCCATCAGATATGAGCCCACCGGAGCACTCACTGTTCGATTGCTACTCACAGTCGCCGGAACAAGAGCGATAGAGTCCATGTCTTGCGCCATCGAAGGTAAGGTAGAGAATGCCCTATTGAAAATATTACTTCAATTGACTTGAGTGTTATAAGGAAGCTACCAGGGATGGACAGTTACTGCTGCTGTTCCCGAAAGCAGAGACTCCTTGTTGAAAACCGTCAGTCATAAAGTGAGATTCAGTTCTTTCAGTCAAGGATCTTTGTGATACTGAATATTCTTCTGTAGTTCCTTAATCTTGATCAAGTGCGAGCTCTCTACTGCGAGCAACCTGCTGTTTGGGTGGAAGAGTTCCAATTTTGTTTCCCAGCCAGGTCTCACCCATTAGGAGACACGCCTCCATCGATAACGACAGTAACGCCCCTTTGCTCATGCCATAGCAAGAGAAGTGTCTCTCCTAGAGGGAGTGGCGGCCGCATACGCTACATGCTCAAGGCCGCTTTGTGGAGTACTGATCGCATCAGGGCGAGCTGCACGGAAGAGATCATCCTCAAACCATGTTATCTACCGTCACCCCCGATGTGTTTGCAGGACTTTCCTCGTGATTACAGGGCCAAACACTCGAAAAAGCTGCACAATTTGTTCGGCAAGGCTTCAAGATCTTTGGAGCTATCTCTCTGCGAGCCGAACCCACTGCAGTACTGCCAACAAACTCGACGGCTTCATACCACTTTGACTTTCAAAGCCAAATGCGAAGACATTATACATCGCCAAGGCGAGTCCCTCAAGCCAGTGACCGGAACTTTTCAGATTCAACTTGCACTCACATCAAAGACACTTACGTCACGTTCTCAGTTGAAGACACAGCCAACCTCTGCTCACATTAGACATATACCCTGGATCACAGAAATAGTACAGGAGTATCCTTCTAAGTCCTGGACATTGAACATCCCAGCATGGAAAACGGAAACTTATCCTAATCTACTTGACAACGTCGGTGGGTTACAAGCCTAGCAGCATAGACCTGTAACCATGAGACTAACAAACTGCAGAGTGCAAGGTGCAGGACCATGTGACTTCGTTCAGTGTTGATTTCTGGCAGAAGGAATGTTCTTGCCTGGTACCTACCTTCTCAACACCATTCATACAAAGAAGATATAGTATCAAGGCAACCATCACCTTACGAAATACTACGAACCATGTTTTCCACCTGGAAATCCCAGTCCAAGTATGCACAGGGGCAGACTGGGAAGCTGTCACACCTGCCTATACAGCTGGAATGGACTCAAACTTCAGTAGTGGTATTGTATGTGCCGTCAATGTTCACCTCGGGAGAGTTTCTAACGAACACAACAGGCCGAAGAAGAATTGTCAGAACGGAGGCCAGAAACGGACGAGCTACCACACTATTTGCCTCGTGAGAGTTGGGACGCTGTATGAATAGACAATGTAGACATGTAGTCTCGGATAAATTGGCTGTAATAGAGATTGGCATTTCATGCAAGCACCCATAACTATCCAGAAGCTCGGCTATGAGAAGGTGGAGTGATTTTATTGAACCTGGTCAACCGCCTAATCATTCCCCCATATCTCCCTATGGCACCTTGCCTCACTCACCAAAGCTCTTCATGATCAACCTAACGTCTTTCAATCTGACACGCCACAGGCTTAATGATTCCCTTGCCACAGGCATCCTCAAACTTCAGCGTTGACATTTCTGTTGGGAAATTTGAATCTTCTATACACCACGGAGTTTATAGCTCCTGCAAATAACAGAAGGCCGCTGCAAATAGTAAATACTATATCTCGATGAGCAAGACCTGCATTTTTTTGATTAGTATCAGCTTCAAAACTGTGCTGGGATGGAGAGGATGTTCGTACCTTCCTTCGTGGTAGCCAAAACAGCGACCACAAAAAGATTGAGCGGGATTCTCATTATTCCATACATTCGAGCTCTCATACCATCTTCAATGATCCGTTCCCTCTGATGAGCCATAGATGGAAAGTAGATACCACAGCAGACCTCGAAAGCACAAAAACACCAGAAAGTAATCCTTTCATCTCGAACCACAATCGGCACCGCGAAGCATAAGGATGCCATGCATAGGGTATAGATTAGCAGCCTTGGAGGAGCGATGGATATTTTGGCGCTGGTTACGAGGCTATGCAGCATCGATCCAAGCATCAATGAACACATAAGAATTGCGAAGATGAGGCCAAAAGGTAGATCTTGCAGTTCGTCAGCTAGGAAAGCAAATAGGGGATATCTACACAGTAGTTGTTCGCTCTGCAGCTCACCTGTCGTTGACTCAGAACCTTCATGCGCAAACTTTAAGGCTGGGAACTTGAAGAATATGAAGATGTACATGGCGCCTTCGAAAACACCAGACGTCAGACTGAGAGAAAGAATCCGCGGATCTAAACCTATCATCAGCAAGTATTCAGCAATTGTGGTTCTTCGCATTATTGCCGCACCTTGCAGGACGTCTTTCCAGAACCGCCTCGGAGGCGCTTCCTGTTGCTCCAACACACCACCGATCCCTGTATCTTTTCCCCGGTGAAAATTCCCATAATTCTCTCCCTTTCGATGATCAGCCATGTTTTTCAGGCGTTAAAGCAGAGACCAAACTTACCCAGCTGTGGCAAATTGCCACGAATGCAAGAATCAGGCAGCCAACAGAGACTCCAAAAGGAGCGGTTTGAGTACCAGTGATGTCTACAGAAAACTCTGAGATTATGCCGCTTGAGATCGCCACGACAGAGTTGAATGTAGTCATGGTACTGAAAAGGTTGCTCAACGACGTGGACGGTTCGTCAGGAAGGGCCTGATGAAACTCCGTTACTAGCCAGCTTTCAAAGACCGAGTACATCAGAGTGGCGCTGCAACCTCCTAAACATCGTCCGATAAACAGTATTACGATGTTGTTGGAAAGTAGTGTGTAACACGAGAGGGAGTAGATGATGCAGAATGCTAAGCAAGCAAACCGTCGCCCGAATCTGTCTGCCAGAATACCAGTGAAGGACGCAGTGACGGCAGCAGCTATGAAGCCAGTCATGAAAAGTGCAGCAACTACCTCTTCAGGAAGCTGTTTCGTATCTATACGAGTTTAGTAATTGGTCTCACGCGTAGCACCATCCGTTCAATTATCTCCATCCCGAAAAGTGCTTGTCAGACTTGCCTTTGTATATCGGATAGATGTAAGCACCCTGCGAGATGTTAGAGACGCCGATGGGTTCAAAAGACTGAGAGCAAGACCTGTAACCAATCTGCTCCATTGACAAGCAGATAGACGGGTAGGAATTTGATTTTAAGTTGATCGAGAGCACCTTCTGAACTTTGCAAATCATCTTTCTTAGGAACATCATCTTGGTGGTTTCGATGACTCCTCCTCCAGTTGAGAATTAAGAAGAGGGTGTTAACTGCTACAAAAGCAAAAAGGTTTGTGGTGTAGAAATCCATGATCATGGTCTTGCGGATTGATTCGAGAGTATCGAGGCGTTGAGCTTCTTTAGCGACCGACCAGAGCTGAAGGGCATATGGGACGTTAAGAAGGGAACTAGTATAACCTACCGATTAGCAGTTACATGGGTATGACAGACCGGCAAGAGTCTCCAGCATCAGCCATGCGCTTAGCTTCACGGCAGGTGACTCGTCATCACTAATGCAGCAAGGGTCCCAAAAGGGGCGGCTGGGTTTTTGCCATGGCTTGGCTTTTACGGGAGTAAACATCGACATTCTTGGATGATTCTTGGCAAGTAGGTGTTTGTTTTCCTTTCCCCTTGGCTGTAGCCACATCTATTCTAAGCTCGTAAAAAGGTCTGCTCTTTGCGTCATGAAACATGACCCTGTCTTCGACCGTCGCCAAGATATTGGTTTCTAGGCAACGCACTCGCTGGTCTCCTTAGGAACTTTGCCATGAAGTATTGGTAGCTTCGATATGAACCAAGGTGCTGCCACTTGCCAAACCAAATCTACAGATCGACAATCTCCTATCAAGAATTTCCTTAATCATGCCTCTCAGAATGGGACTGTGCATGCTTGTTACGTCCTCACTTGCGATTCTTGCACTCATCGTTACGTTGTGGCAGTCCTCAGAAACTGTTCTTTCTCAAGTAAAGAAAGTTCTCCCACCAAATCGCAGTGGGGAGGAGGTTCCCGACCGCACCACATCACAGAAAGTTAATGATCGGTACGATGATACTCTCGGAAGATAAAGTGCCATGCCGAAGCACTCTTGTTGTCTCATGACTTGTTCCTATCGCTAACATTTTCGCAGTCCTTCTTTCCTGGACATTGCATTGAAACACGGCACCGACAAAGTCACAACCCATCATTATAATTATAGTAAGATCAAAAAGAATCTCGAGCTTCCGCAATGTTCACAGCAAACTGACCTATCTAAAGTGTATGACAAGTACCTGGAGCCTCTCCGAGACCAAAGAATCAAGGTCTTAGAAATTGGCCTGGGATGCAACATGGGATATGGCCCTGGTGCATCGTACCATACCTGGCTTGAATACTTCACCAACGTTGATCTGGTAAGCGTCTGCCCTCTATGTATTCCCAGATTACTTTGATGAGCCAAAGCTGACTGCTAACTACAGTATTTCATCGAATATGATGCTGCGTGTGCCGAAAAGTGGAAGGCTGTGAGTCCAGTCCCGGCTGCATATTGTATTATGAAGTGGTTGAAAACGTCACTGACCTCGACTGAACCTGATAGGAGACTACTGGAGCAACAGTTTTCACTGGCGATCAAGCGGACGCCGCATTCCTGGACAGATTTCTAAGCGAGACAGGAGGGAATTTTGATATCATGATCGATGACGGGGGACATACAATGCAGCAGCAGATGACTTCACTCGAGACTCTCTTCAAGGCAGTGGTACCAGGTGGCATCTACTTCTGCGAGGATCTAGCTACAAGCTACGAGGAGCAGTACGGCGGAGGCGATGGTAAAACAACGATGATGGGTATGATCAAGGAGCTATTGGATGATCTGAACCATGCGGTGGAGGGAAGACCTGATGCTAAGCATCAAGTTGGATCTGAAATGCGGTCTATCGAATGCGGCGAGCAGATCTGTGCTTTCTTCAAGGAGGACAGTCGATAGCTCTGATGGGATCTGCGTTGTCTCTTTCCACCACGAAGTAGCCACCAGATGAGACTCTCAACTTACGATGGTCAATCGTAAACAAGCTCAGTATAACAGGACTTACATGTCTACAACATGCCTCATGATGTCTTCGTCTGCTCTCGCGCTGATAGAATCCACTGCTCTCTTCTGATTACCTACCTATGTTCCCAAAAAGTGAAAGTCATGTGACGTGATATTCCTCGAAGTTTTGTATTCCATTATCCAATGCTATGAGACTGATTCGTTGTAAGTAGACCACAATATTATAGGTAAAGTATTTACCAACCATCGAGGCATCGTATAGTCACGTGCCATTGCGTTGGACCGCAGCCCTCGTCTGTGGCACCAAAGCAGAGTCAGGCTAGAACGAGTCGTCCTTTGCACAGTTATAGGAACGAAATAAGCAAAGGCAAAACACGGACATTATCGCCCTTTATGATGAGACTATTCGCTTGAGATCAAAGGCTGACGAACCATCAAGATTGCGTCATGAAGCTTAATCTGATGTTCGGAAGAATATTTACCCCACTTTAACTTCACCTCGGCCCTTCGCGACATCTACCAAACAACAATCACGGCTGCCAAGATATCAGGTCAGAAACAAACATCATTCCGACATAACATCATATAGCAAACACTCCTCCTCCAAAACGAGAGATATACTGAACCTCTCAGAGAAATCATCTCGAGAACAGCCTCATCAGCTCGCCAACATGCCTCCAATACCCAAGGGGCCCATCAAGCTCGCAATCCTTGATGACTACCAAGGAATAGCAGCTAAGCACTTCGAGTCTCTCAAGCCCACCTTTGAGATCACCACGTTTCAAGACACGCTCCCCGCTTTCAACAACCCCTCAACTCCGGAGTCCACCAAACAAGACCTCATCACGCGTCTCAAACCATTTACTGTCATCTCTTCCATGCGAGAGCGCACACCCTTCCCAGCAGACCTCCTCAAATCTCTCCCAAATCTCAAGCTCCTCCTCACCACCGGTGGCCGCAATGCATCAATCGACATGGCCGCCGCGAAAGCCCTCAGCATTCCGGTCACGGGAGCAGGAGAAGCAGGGCGAACGCCGTCAGCTGCTGTAGATCGTAAGAAGCGACGTGGGCCAGATAGCACGACGCAGCATTGCGTTGCGTTGATCTTGGGTATCGCGAGGCTTCTGGCAAGTGATGACAGGAATGTTAAGAACGGGTTGTGGGAAACGGATCTCGCGACGGGTTTGAGCGGGAAGACGTTCTCGACTCTTGGGCTAGGGAGACTAGGTGGAAATGTGGCAAAGATCATGTACCAGTCGTTCGGGATGAGGATTTTGGCGTGGAGCTCGAGCTTGACTCAGGAGACGGCTGATGAGAAAGCGGAGGCGTTAGGCTTGCCCGTGGAAGAAGATGGCGAGAAGGTCTTCAAAGTCGTCAGCAAGGAGGAGTTGTTCAAAGAGGCAGATGTATTGAGCGTACATTATGTTTTGAGTGATCGGTCACGAGGAATCGTTGGTGCCGAGGACCTGAAGTTATTGAAGAGGAGTGCGCTGTTCGTGAACACCTCGAGAGGACCATTGGTAGATGAGGATGCTTTGATGGATGTTCTCGATAAAGGCGCTATACGAGGCGCAGCCATTGACGTCTTTGCTGTTGAGCCATTGCCGCTAGATTCAAGATGGAGAACAACAAATTGGGGTGTGGATGGAAGAAGTAATGTCTTGTTGACGCCTCATATGGGATACGTGGAGGAGGTAAGTTCTCTTGGCCCTGACAAATGCGAATCAGGAAGACAAGCTGACTTCGCTTTAGGGAACAATGAACAGTTGGTACGAGGAACAAGTCGAGATTGTCGGAAGGTGGCACAAAGGCCAGGATCTCTTGAATGTGATTAATGCGTAGTGTATTCATGTACTGCTTTGGAATTTGGTTCCTCCCTCCTTGCTTCGTTTAGATGCAGCACGCTCTTTGCAGTTTTTCCTTTCCGCTTCCATTCGCCATTTGCTTGTGTACAGCACTTGTTGAAGCTTTGTTTGCTCAAGTGACATTCGCGAAGTTAATTGCCCAGCTAGGTACTTCCATATCGCAAAAGCCACAGTCGAGTGGCAGGAGCTGGAGGATAGTCGTCCTAGAGAGCGATTCACCTAGCCTGGCTAAGAACGCAAGCCAGGACGAGCATTCACCAGGTACTGAGCGCCATTCTTTTACCTTCCAGAGGCCCTCAGCCAATCGGGTCTTGTTACGAGGAGATATTCCGCCGGTCACTTTTAAGCTTAATTTTAGACATGCTAGCCCCCGACTTGCCTCGCGAGCTGGAGCACGCGAGGGTCAGCCTCGTACCTTTTCTCCTTCTGCAAACCACGAACCCCGTGGATTCATGGGAAGGCTCTACCTTGCCGTAGCATCAAAACAACCGAGCCAGTTGTCGAGAATCAATCACCATGAATGCAGGCATCAGAACAGATCTTGCTCTTCGCAAGAGACAGATGTCGTAGGCGGGAAATGTACGTGACTTTGATTAAGAAGTTGAACGCGCCCCATGGATTAATCACAGCGCGCCAGACTTGAACCTCATTCGCAACGAAGAAGGAGATTTGGACAGAGCCCGACCCGAGAACAGACAATTAAAACAAAAGAAGGATCGTTACAAGGTACCCGAGAACGCTTTGCGCGCAAAGCTCCGACCACTCAATCTCCTCACGAAAGACGATCCCCCGACTGGCAATTCGTGTCTTTTGAGCGTGGAGGAAAAGATGTTTGGACCTGCCAGCTTGTTATCGACAATCATATATGTGGTACTGAATATCGAAACTGGGATTCTCATTCAGAAGCTAAGGTGGCAACGGCTTTGGTGGCTCTCGCTTTCCTAAAGGTTGGGAGCTCTACTCTACATCGCCTCGAAGGCTCTATATGCTGACAAGTTACATTACAGCAACGAGAAATTGCTCGCGCTAATTGTCGAATTCGAAACACTGAGACAGATTAGCTTGTTCATCCTGGCCCCAACCAGTACGCCCTCATCTATTGGCTACATAAACTCGACGTCCTGATTGTTTATACTTCAGCCATGAAGCTCGGAAGAGCATGGGCTCAAGTCTTCCCACTGTAAGTTGAACACTTGTCGAACTAGAAAGCTGCTTACCCAAGTAGGTCGAAGACATGGATGGTGTCTGCAAGGTCTTTACCTGTGAGCGATCAATCGATGCACAGAATAATCCGATTCCTGCTCGCAAAACTGTGGTAAGTTGTAAGGGCCGCTGATCAGCCAAATACCAGGGCACTGACAAGTGTTTGAATAGGTATCTGCGGCGGGACTCACGTTCTTGCATCCAGATGAGACTCCAACAGGCCCTGAAGGCTATAAATTTAGGGATTGTGTCGCCGATATTAAACGGGGAAATGATGGAGAGTTGAAACTCTCCGCGCTACAAGCAGCCCTTCTGTCCATCCCAGCTACCGCCGCTACTTCCACATCGATAAGTCCCGCTCAAGCACACGCAGAAGACTCGAATATTACGAATGAAGGTGATAAGGATATTCAGAGAATCGCATCGTACTTCCATAACCTCATGGTCGAGAAAACTGCCCTGGAGTATTACAGAGTCATCAATAGCCTGTTTCTACGCATACAAGTGAATGCTGCAGCTCGATGCCACGACATTGCACAGACCGACGAGATGACCATGACCCTGGTCCAGTGCCTTCTGAATGCGTACAACGAGGTTTGACCCGGAGGAGAGGGGGGAGTCTGGAATTTTCTGGTGAGCATGGTATGGAACATCAGCACATACGAAGGTGCTCAGTATCAGGCAGCCCTCCACGATACTTACTTACATATTCGACACAACGCTGCGAATGGAATTGGAGATCTCAACCAGGCTGATGAGTTGACCTTGAGGCTGATTCAATGCTTCTTGACCGCTAACGAGCAGATCTCACCTGGTGGGGAGACGAGAGTGTGGAGCATGCTTCAGAGTGTCTTCCAGAATATCAATGCAAATGCGTCTGGCCATTTACATGCCATCAACGGATCTGATCCTCTAGACGATGCAGAAAGGGACAACCCAACGCCACAGGTCGGATGGCTTGGTGGAACTCCCAACGGTGCTTCGACCCTGGTCAACCCGTCGCCGATGAACATCGACAGTACTTATAATGCCCTTGATGCGACTCCAGATACCCAGATTAATGCGGTGACGTTGCACGGGGGTGTCCAACCCACCTCAACAAAACCCCTGTCCGGCCATGACATAGCTCAGACTCCATATTCAAACGTCGGCCTTCGAAGACAGACCGCTGCGAACGAGTCCAACCTCCCTCCTCGCACAAAAAAGAACCTTGCGCCAGTCGTCAACAACACATCCACCGCAACAAGCACATATACCTCGAGCAAAAACCAACATGCTGACTCCGGCGCCTTTGTCCAACCCCAAGCGAGCGTTGTTAGCTTCAGCTTGCCAGTCCAAACTCAGCCAGCCAAGCGTAGAAATGGGACTGCCTCATCAAGTGCTCTTTTTGGCGCCGGGGCATCTGGAGCCGCAAAGACCTCGGACTTGGGGCTACTACTTCAGTCAGTACCTACGAAACTGCCCCGCAAGCAGCTATGTACGGGACGCCCGCGAGAACTTTGGGTTCTGGTTCTCAATCTTCGCCTGCTGCTGGATGCTCCGCCCAGAACAGAATCCCAGCGGGAACTCGCCCTTCTCTGCGATCTGGCCCCGTCATGGGTCAACTTCCTCTGCCACCTTCGATGCCACGCAATGTCGGCCCATCTACAGCTAACAACCTTCCGGCTGCGAGCCGAGGCAGCGGCAAAAGTAGGGGCGGTAGCAGTCAACGAGGTGAAAGAGGAAGCAAGCGTTAGATGAGGCTGCCCTGGACTTCGGATCTGCAGAGCTGCGAGTGGTCGATTTGGCTTCTTTGCTGTTGGTTGGATGTCATCTTCGAGCCTTGGTTATCACGGTTATATCCTCGTATTGCTCATTAAATTCTTCTAATCAGATTGTCAGTATAGACTAAACACACTTTGATAGAGTAATAGCGGAAAAGACTTTTGAACATTGCAGCCATATTACATCCGAGACTGCGCAATAAAGCTCTGCCTGTGATCTTCCATATGGGACCTCGGGTCTTATCTCTGCTTGTGAAGTAGTCATGTGTACATAGCGGATATTATTCAAGAACGTGCTCAAAGAAGACGGTAGAGCATTCGAGTCAAAAGTGACAAAAGTGAAAGCCCCGATATCACAGATCTGTAGAAGGAGAGCTCCTCACAGGAAATCCTGGTTGGAGGGTTCCCCGACTCCAAACGTGGGGCGGATGCTCCCGTCCACGCCAGGAACCTGGGAAGGTGGCTTTCGGGGCGTCTTCGTGCTTTAATCGAACCGACTTAACATGACAGGAAGCTCCAGGTAGGTCGCCCCGCCTGGAGGAGTTCCCGACCGCAATCCACACCCGATGGGCTAATGTGGACACTGTCATCTGATTTGCAAGACTCATGTTATTGAAGGTCGATGACCATCCGAGTAAAACCTGAAGAAGCTAGCTATCTGAAGTCATGAAATGTGCTGGGAAACGCCTGGAGTGGTCAGCTATGTTTTGTACCATTGAGTGGATGCTAGAACTTAGCTTTTGCTGAAGTTGGAAAATAGGGTAATCACCGTCGCTTGCGCGACCAAAATGACTACCCGACCGACGAAAAGAAATGTTATTTCGCTAGAGAAATCGCAAAATATACGCACGATAGCGAAGTTAAGCCCGTGAAAATTACTTCCAAGACATTTGTTGCCAAGTCAAATTAAGCGAGGTCTTGTTTTGTCGCCCCGCCACCACATCACCATATAGATGGTAGGAGGTTCTCGATTCTAGTTGTGGGGTCGTTTAAAACAATATCGTGAATCTCTGCGCGAGATTAATCATATTGGGAAAATCATAAGGTCAGCCAGTCCGGACTGAAGCAACCAGATCCGAGGTGTCCGAGATATCCAGCCAAAATTTTGAGTTTCGTCTCGACAGCGAGGTTCAAACAAAGTTTGGCACCAATCTTCTTTCGATCAGAAACGTAAGCGCCCGCTTTATTTGATGGAGCCCTAATTCTCCAGCTGGCCAGTTGTCTGTATAACCGACCCCTGGATAGATTTGAAAGTGTCGAAAGGTAACAACCTACATCTAGTATTTCACTGCCATATACACTGGGCTTGTGCCAGAAAGCAAATCAGCTCATGTGCTGAGGACTAACCGAGTCCGGCTCTCTCGGGACAGAAACAAGCATTACTCGCGTGTTCGTACGCAGACTTCCAACACGTATCACTTTCATTAGGCCAAGAAATACAAATAAATGGCTTCACGGGAAATGGGCGTCTTTCAGTACTAAAATCAAATTGGTGTCGAATCACTCCAGGTGAGCTTCCAAGAACTTTGTTTGCAGTGAAAGCGCCAAAATCTATAAAGTAGTGGTCTTTCCCAGATTATCTGTCATTCTTCCCATTTTTCCAGACTACGAACCACTTCACCTTCATTCTTTCCTCGATTCAGGCAGCTACCACCCTACGTCAAGATGGTTTCATTCAAAGCTCTCACTATAGTTCTATTGTAATTCTCCCAATTCATCCACCATTTTTCTCACGTTTAACCTCTACTTAGTGCATCCACCGTGGCAGCACAAGGACAGAGCTATTCTTGCTGGTGTGGAAATGGGAAGGGGGATACTGAGAGAGCTTGCACTGCCATGGCCGACAGCGGTCGGATGAGAGGTGACAGGGTACGTGATGCGTTTCTCACATTCAAGCTAGACATATCAAGCTAATCGGTGGGGTCCTGGTAGTGTATTGTTTTTGAAAGTCGAGCTCGGGACTATTTCTACAGTAATGCTTGCGGATTTGGGGCGGGGAAGGAATGGTGCGATCTGGCATAATCTTTATACCTTCAAGAAGACGGGGAAATTGGATAGCCCAAAGAGGACAGATCTGCGTGCAATGAAGAACAGAACTTTTGGCTACGTGGATCTAATGTGTCATCAATGCCAAGTTTCGACCGCAACATCAACAATCCAAGACCTTTTTCCATTCTTTGAAGACTAATTCTTTCTCTGGCAAAAGAACCTGGAGAAGAATATTTCAAGCTCCGGATCTACGTCAGGTCATCAAGCAGAGTTTTGGAGGCCTTGTGAAATCTTGTAATCTCTCTTGTATTATCTTGGCATTTATTTTATTACTCTCCAGTCATTCTTTTGTCCGTCACCAAATCCTACTGAGTCTGAAGTTCTTGAAGCATGAACGCTATTTAACGATTGATTCCTGCTGCGAAGTACCCCCGGAATGATATAATGTAAAAACATAGCCCTCTTTTAAATCAAACTCATGGGCACCCAGGGTTTTACCATTAGGTAATTTGAAGCTAGTTTCAAGATGGTCTTTGGACATTCCTAAAACTTCATTGGCTGGATCGACAATCAGTCATAACTTTGTCGTGGTACAGAAGGCGGGAAAGCCTGGAGTTGCTAAAATGCTTTGATTGCTGCGCTCAGATATAGTGAGCTAGCTTACAATACAAGCGCTTGCTCCGAATTATCTATGATAAAAGAAATCTAGTGTTCTCCAAGACTAACAAGGAAAAGAAAAAGCGGAATGTAGATGAATAAACAAACAAAACACAATAACATATTCAAGGTCCCCGTAACTACAGATCCCAAATCACCTCTCCACCATTGCTCTAATACGCCTCACAGCAACTCGCTTGACATAGATCAACGTAACACTACTCTCCCACGAAGCGACTCCTCGCCCTTAACTTGGGGCCACTCCAGTACATTACAAATAACAAGCCCGAACATAGCGTCATCACGCCTGCTAAAACACTGACACCTGGTCCGACACCCATGGCGTGGAACATGGGTGAAGAAAACAGGATAGCGCCGCCAGCAAGTCCGCTCCGGGCAGCTGCGTTGGCTGCAAATAAAGAAGCGGCGTATTTTGGGTAAATGTTGGCGATGTATGCAAATTGTGAGTTCATTATTTGATAAGAGGAGGCTTGGAAGAGGACGACACCTATCAAAGGGACGATCCAGTGGATTGAGGGGGACGCGGTCCATGCTTTGAACCAGTTAGCACCATATTGATTACCAGAGTCGGGAATCCCAGTCTGCGGAATGGAACGCCAACAACTCACCAAATATAAATAATCCGATCGGCGCAAAAGCCGTAGCAACCAGGGCAGGCTTCAACCAGAACTCTGGCTCGGGCATACCAGTTTTCCTCAATTTTGGCTCAACCTTCAGACGGAAATGGACCAGTTGTATCGGAATAGCAATGAATAGCCCAATTGGTACTGTCAAATACGGCAAGCCGGAACTCCCCAGACTAAAACCGTGCATACCGACAAACACAAGTGGGAATGCTTCAAAGAAGGAATAAAATATCGCATAGCACAACGCCACATACACAGTCGAGAATAAAATCGCGGGATCGAGAATGTTCATCTCCCAGGGTTTGATCAGGGCGTTGAACAGGATCTCTTTGAGATTTCGTTGGAGATGAGTGGTCTGAATTTCGGAAGCGGATTTGAAATTTGGGTTGCCAGTCAGGAGACGAAGCCGTGCGGCACGACGGTAGAGGATATTGGATGTGGATGTTTCGGGGAGTAGAAAGAAGAGGAATATGAAGAGGACGGCCGCGAGCCAGACCAGTTCGTACATGCTCCAGTGCCAGTTTTTATGTTCAAGGGCGTAGCCGACTGTGATTGGTCCGAGCGCGGGTGCCATGGTTGCTGAGAAGAGCGTCAGTAAGTATTGATGGATATGGAGTAGAATATCTTACCGGTCGCACTCCAAGATGCGAGAACATAGGGGAGCTTGCTGAGTGACAGCATGTCGGTGAAAGATGCTGGTCCTGTTGCTAATGCCGGGGATCCGAAGAAGGCACATAGAAATCTTGCGACCATGAATGCTGGCAAGTCGTTCGTAAGTGTCGTTGGAATAATCATTAGTGTATACATCAAGAAAGTTCCGACGTATAGTGGGTTACGTCCGATGGCGGGAACTCTGCTTGGCGTCAGTGGTCAAGCCCAATAGCAAAGCTGCTCAACCTTTTTACTTACTCGCTAAGGGGAGAGAACAGAAGTGGTCCGAGTCCATCTGACAGCATTATTAGAACTTGTACAATATGAAGAAGAATATCAAAGAAGCCTTACAGCCAATAACATATAACGCCAAGCCCAGCGCAGCAACAGCAGTGGAGACATTGAATTGCTCCATTACGAACGGAATAGCAGGCGCATATGCCGACGATCCAATGTAGATTGTGAAGGTAAGGATGCTTCAGGTGAGTGATTAGCATTTGACAGTTCAGGCCATGGCTTTACTGAACATACCATATCAAGCCGCAAACGAAAGACTTTGTTCCCGAAGTCCAGTTCTGGGGATTTGCTGGATCGTCTAAATTCTCTCGTCAGCTTTTAATCATCAGACAGGACCCTTCTGAGTATACTGACCTGCACCATACCACTCCACCAAGATTACCCCCTTTCCAACCTTCACTGGCTCCACGGCCCTACTCCCCACAGCCTGCAACGCCAAGTCGACATCTGTCACTGCACGCTCCTCATCCGCGTTCACTAAGGACCTCGAACTACCCTCTGAGTCCCCAAGCACATCCTCTTCTTTCTTCTCTATGCTGTTCCGTGTATCTGCTGTGGATTCGGTGTCAATTTTGTAGGGGAACGAAAAGCCTGGGAGTTCTTCGGGGTATTTGAGAAATTTATTCTTGGTGATGAGTCGGATGAAGAATCCAAATGCCGTATCCCGAAATAATGAACTCATCGCGATATTATGCGCTGGTTGTTGGCCAGTGTGGAAGAATAAGTTGGGAGAGGAAGTCCGAAAGGCAGAGCAGGCACCAAGAGATGAAGGTGATATACACGCAAATAGAAAGAGTTGAAAATGTTATGACTTGTGAGCCTTCATTGATGCGCGGAATTGAAAGACTATAAAGGACATTGAAAAATCGGGCATAAGGCCTGCTCGGCGGTCGAAGTGTGTTTAATTTTGCCAAGGGTGCATCGCCAATCATCAATAGGGGTAGCTTGCGGTAGCGAGCTGACAAACCGTCGCTTAACGTTGTTTTGTGTACGCGGGGTTCCGGGAGCGGGTTGGAATTGCGCGTGGAATGCATTGTTACGACCTTAGATTACGGTGGTGTGAGTACGATGTCTAGATACGTTGCGTGTGATTGATAAGATTGCGTATTTTGCTCTGCAAGCAGGAAAGATGAAATGTGCCAGATTCGATCTCCGCTAGTATTCGGCGGGCGAATGTCTCGTTGCTGAGAAATGCGATAATGACCTGGGACACTAGACTGCCGAGGACGTAAATATATAATGGAATAGTTGGAAAAGAGATAATATCTTTGCATGACTTGTACCAGCTGATTCTTTCTGAATTTTTAGAGCCCTGTGTTCTCTTGCCAGTGTCCACTCTTTCTCACCACAATCACAGCAATCTCATTTCCCTGCCAGGATGTCTTTGGTCATGGAGAACTCGAAAGATCTATTGTTCCCCCCGGGTAGTCTCATCCTCGTGACAGGTGCTAACGGATCAGTCGGTAAGCTCCCCATTCAAATTTTGAAGCTCACAAAATCACACAACACTTGTTAACAGTCTTATGCAGCATCTAATATTATCACTGAAGCGCTCGCATCAGGATTCCGCATCCGCGGTACCGTCAGGTCCGAGTCCTCCATCCCGTATCTAGCCAGCCTGTACTCCTCTCCCCATTACTCCACGGTCGTCGTGCCAGATTTTACCGTCCCCGGCGCGTTCGATAACGCCCTTCAACATGTCTCCGCTATCATTCACACGGCAACAAAACTTCCAGGCCCTACAGATCCGGCAGATATCGTTCCCGAGACTATCGCCTCCATGCGCAACCTTCTCGTCTCAGCCGCCCAGCAGCCAAGCATCAAGCGTGTAGTCTACACAGGCACGATCCCTATCGTGTTCAAGCCCGATCAACATTACACTCAAGATCGTACAACATGGGCCGATGATGCTGTTGCTGCGAGTGAAGCGCCACCACCATATGGCCCAGACAGAATCTTTGTGAATTACAAGGCTGCCAAAGACGGCGCTGAGAAAGCTATGTTTGAGTTTGTAGAGAGGGAGAAGCCTAACTTTACAGTGAACAGTGTCTTGCCAACATGTATTTTTGGGAGGATAATCGGGACGCCCAGTGAGACGGGGTTGATGCCGAAGCAGCTTTTGAAGGGAGAGTGGCCGGCTTCTGCAGGCTATGGTCGTAGGTTACCCACGTAGCTTCCTTTTATTCTTTACACTTCACGTACTTCCCTTGGTCTAGAACTCAAATGAAGCGAGTAGATCCTGACGAATAATAGAATGGTTCGTCAACATGACAGACGCAGCTCGTCTGCACCTCGCAGCAGCATTCGACGCCACGATTACCAACGAGCGATTCATCGCTGCTGGGGGGCCTTTCAGTTGGAATGGACTCATTGATATCATCCAGAAGCTCGCTCCAGATGCCCACGTGGCTGCGCATCAGGAGAGCCCAAGTTTCGATATTGGAGCTAATGATAACCAGCCTGGTGCGGATGCTTTGAGGAAGTGGTTCAACCAGAAAGGCTGGACTGGGCTTGAGGAGACTATGGTCCAGAATTTGGCGGGTGAATTGTAGGTTTCTAGATTGCTTGGTAGCTAGCGGAAAGTGATGAGATCAATGCTTCAGTGTTTCAGACTCTGATACGTTGTGTATCATGTGTACCGTCTATTTCCACGGCTCTTCCAGCGCGAGCTGGCTTTGTTGTCAGTGTCAGCGACTTATTAGTAAACATGACTAGTGTCAGATCAACCGAATGCATGGGAATGATGAGAGCTACCGAGATACACGCCTGGATACCCCATTTTGGCTGGTCAGTGTGAGCGAGCGGCACTGCTTTTGTTCAAATGGATGCAAATGAGTCATTTCTCAAGATTACTCGCAACAAGACTATCTGATCTTTTGTTCCTATCACGCCTATCTCGGTACATATATGGATCTCTTTACCCGACTCATTCTTGGCAAACCTGAAAAGAACTCTTGGTCTTCGGTGGATCCCGGACTTCTTCCACTAGCCTCAACTGGATCAATCAAATATCTCACTTCTGAGCGCCAAAAACCGACGACCAGTCTTCACTCTTGATCCATTCCTCTACCGTTGTCAAATTGAGTTTCTGGTCAAGCTATTACCAATCAGTACACGCCCTCTGGAAATGAAAACCAGGATCAACTCACTTGCGCTGGTGTCAACACCTCAGGATCTCCGCCAGAAATGCTAAATTCCTCGATGAACTTGAACGAGTCCCCGATCTCCTCTTTCAATGCTGGTGGAGTGCCCTCGAAGAACTTATCGTATGAGACTTGCTCGTACGAAACCTTGACGCCATGAACCTTGCCCCAGATCTCCATGAATCGCGGCATCGTCATGGTCTGGGCGTCTGGTTAGCCTGCGTTCTGTGTCCGTCCACATATTGTCATGTTGGATTACAACGAATAGGAATCCGTATTTCGATGTTGTAGAATGGAAGCCATCGACATACCTCTGAGAAGCCTGACAAAACCGTCCCAACCGGTAAGTCCACCAAGGCCTTGACGAACTCCCCTGTATCCTGCTCCGTAACCACAAACGGCCATTGCACATCCGCAGCAGTCGGTCTCCTCATCACATAACTTCTATCCTGTAATTTCTGTGGCGCCATCGGAGGGAAAGTCTTCCAATTCGACACATAGTGCCCCATCTGAAGCTCACTCATCCTCTTCGCAAGCTCGGGATACTTCTCCCAAATGACGCGAATCACTTCCGCCTTGCAGTCAAAATGGTACACAGTCTTGTACTTCCCACCACTCCATTTCGTAGCATCAGCGAGCGAGGAGTATATGAATCGCTCGAGGGTGTTAATGACTGTTGGAGAGGCAGCGACCTCAGCTATGTTGAGACCTTGTTCGATTTCTCGGTCGTGGCCATAGATTTTTGGGTCCCGACCTGATGTGATTTCTGGTGATCCAATGGCACTGAAGAAGTGAGTGAAGAAATCTGTGTTTGCGAAGATAGTGTGTGCGCCTTCGAAGGCTGGGAGAAGCGAGGCTTTGTCGTCGAGGTCGCCTTTGACAATTTCGACGCCAAGGGTGGAGAGGGCTTGGGAGGCCGCACTTGATGGGTTGCGTGAGATGCCGCGGACAACCCAGCCGGGGAGGTTGAGGAACGTTTTTGCTACTGATGAGCCCTGAGATGAATTAATGCGCTGACTTCTTGAGGGCATTGCTGGAATTACCTGGGCGCCTGTCACGCCTATCACTACGATGAGCTTTGACATGATTATGATATCGTTGGCTGGTTGTTAGATGTTGAGAAGACTAGATATCGCTGCTCCAGACATTAAGCTGACTTCGCCCATACTGATATATCCTCAACCATCGCAGCGGTGTGTATTGACGGACATCTTCGTTGTCCAGGTATGTCTCCGGAAAGTCTCCGACATCTGGGGCACAAATGTTCGATACTCCACAGTCTTCCAGCATCACCACCAAGATCAAATGGAGTCGGGAAGACAATCACGCCTTTATTACAAAGCTTCTCCAGTTTCGAGATATCTAGTAGTCTCAAACACCTGATCTCACATATTTGTAAGCCGACACACAACGAAGTGGGGTAATTTGACCTGGCACTGTACGTACTGGCTGTCAACAGCCAATCAGTCCAGAGGATGAGGCCAGTAGAAAGCATACGTCAGAGCAATATCCGTCTCTCCAAAACCCCAAAAACCGGAGTCCGAAAGCTCAACGCTGGTTTCACTACGAACTCGCTCGAGATGTTGAAAAGGGGGCTTCGCTTAATAATTGGTTTAGCGCCAAGGCTGTTAACGCCGAAGATGGCTTGGGAGGAGAAACATCGTCACAAGCCTCAGGTGGTGGTATCTTGCAACTTGGTATCCGTATCAGTGAATTTCGTGGAGCGGTTCTATAACTTTGGCAGAAGACCTGGGTTCCGAGAAAATAATCTAGAAGTTGGGGCCCGCAGTACTACCGCTATATCTGGTCTGAGGCACAGAATGTCTTAGTAATGGTCGGAGGCTTGTCAGAACATTTTTTCAAGAACCTATGGAGATCAATTATGGAAAGCATAGACTTTTGATTGGATGTGGCTATGTTTTCTGGCACGAAGGTGTCGTGCAATATTTCAGGCACTTGATAACAAATTTTGAGATGACAACACTGTTGGGAAGGATACCGATTCGACATGCTCCTTATGACAGATGCTGCTTCGATTGACTTACTGATAACACCCCTGGGAGTCTGAGACTGTGGCGTGGACATGTCTTGTAACCTTGTTCTGCCGAACCGGTATTGACCATACTTGCCATTTCTGCACGAGAACGCGAGTCGGTAGCCCTAGATCCCAGCGGTTTCGTGGTTTTCACATTGCTTATATAATGGAGATGTCTTGCTAATGATCTGTAGAGCGATAACGCTCAATTTTCGGGATGTCACAAGAAAGACCGAGCACTTGAGAAACTGAAGTTGAAGCCTGCATTCACTCTGCGACGACAGGCAAGTATGCAAATTGCCACGGAAGGTATTACTGCTTATTCATCATCGAAAGGTCAGAGTTTTCGTCAACACCGGGAGATAATTACATTGACAGAATCGAATTGACCAGTCCAATGGGTTCCAAGTCATTGAATGATGAGAACTTCATTCCACATTCTCAGGATCAATGACAGGGTCTAAGGAGGCTGTCGCCTAAGCGGCAGTAGCACCAAATCTTTGAAATAATCAGCAGCTCAACGAAAATCCACAGCATTTGGCAACAAATGCCAGTTTGACAGTGATCGTAAGCTGGGTAATGATATGCCCAACATACCATGTTTCTCAGCTACCCTGGCGCCGATTGTCCAGATGTGAAGTCAGGCTCCAGTAATCTTCCGAACAGACCAGTCCAGTCCAGTATTCTTCAGGGTTACGAGAAGGACTCGATTTTCGCACACTCGTTAGCAAATCCTGCTACAGTCATCTTGAATCTTGAAATTTTTACTCCAATGTTGTTCCCGCGCCATGGGGTCGGCCGTGGTCCACAAAGCTTTACATCATATATCCTCAGCCAAGCTTCAGAGCCAATTATTCACCACTGAGGTACTCAATGACTTCGACATTCATCGATGACAAATTGGTCTTTCACGAGTCGTTTCCCTCCAGCTTGGTAGGATCGAGGTATAAAGCCACGCACACTTCGTTGAAGCTTTTACAGCTAAGCAGAGAACTGCATGGAATGATGACGTTATGGACCGGTGCACAGTCTGTTATTGCCGAGTCTATCTTGATATTGGCCTTCCGACAAAGTTTCGTATGAAGGTTGGAGATGCAAAAGCGAAGGATATCACACTCCAAGGATACATATGACGTGAGGAGATAAAACGACAGAACCCGTGTGAAAATGACAGCAATACTCCCACTGATAACAGGCCCCTCAGAATTTCAAATATCAATCCCCGAATCACACAATGCAAAACTCTTACAGGAAGAAAATGCAGCATTAGTCTCACAATGCCGCTTGAGGGGCGAGCTTCCTTGAGGAGCATCATGGGGTCTGACTTTACCCCTGCCGCGATTTGGTTGTCATCGGTGGTTTCAACTTTCATGCTCTAAGTATGAAAATCTTTTCTCCGCTGAGAGACTTTATAGCTTGCTGTGCTGCTGGCTTATAGGAGTGAAGCATGAAGATGCTCAGCTGTAATTGTGATGTCATTGCCTGCGAAATCTTCGGACTAAACATTGTTGAATTTGACAGTAAATTCTGTTGTAGATAAAAATTGATGTAATCTTTGTGTGAGTCCGAAAAGGCGTGGTACGTGTATTACAAGGATCGTAATTGCGCTCTTCTTTTCGTACAAGGTACCTGCCTCGACAGACGTGCAAGCTGCTCCGTCCTATCAGTAATACGTGAACGGGCGAGAAGATAAATGATATGATTTGCTCTACCTTGTAATGCGATGAGACATGATAAGATATTGGGAAAACCAACGGGAAGTGAGATCTTCTAACCTCGATACATTGTTTCAGAGTTTGTCATGCATTGAAGCGTTGCAGTAGGAATTGGAGAAGGAATGTCGCGGACAAACGTTGCGGAGACCAAGTGGAGTGGTTTAGGATATTGAAGGTCGCCATGAGGGGTCTATAATCTGGTGTAAGCACATCTGGGCCATCTCCATGACTTTCGAAATGATCAACGACCTTCGCCACGAGCAGATGTGATAGGTGGGAGAACGAAGCAAAACGAGATCTTACATCATCAGCATAGAAAGGCGTCCCACGTAAGTAGGTTGTGCAGATATTGGAGGATAACAAGGCGCGATCATGAGAATATCTCGTGGGGGTCATTTTCCAGGTACGTGCTCTTCAACATGTCCCGTGGACCATTTCGAACATGCAGATAAGGCCATACCACGCGAGGCGCAAAAGGCATATTCAAGGAATGCCCACGTGTCCCCCGCACTATGTGTAGATTGATATCAAGTGGACTATCTGGGTGCCGCGAACTTGCGGGGTATGATGAGCTTATCTCGACGGCGTAGGGTTGCGGTTCAAGGAGGGAAAAGCTTGCTAATGATGGCATGCCCCCACGATGATGATCAATTCATAAGATATGAATAAGCCTTATGAATATATGCGATATTGAAGAAGCACAATTGTATATGATTCGGAAACTGGTAGGAAGCTCTATTGGCAAGTTTCTCACGAACAAGCAAAATTGTCGTTCAACGCCAAGATGAGGATAGAGGGCGAAATGACCCACGTGGTGAAACACTCATCTTCCTATGAGGGATCCCACGAATGGGGGGGCTTCCTTATCATGCAAGCCATGAAGTCTATTAAGCGCGATGGAAAACATTTGGTAATCACTGGATTGCGCAGATTGAGTTGGAAGAATTGTTTCATGTAGAACACCGCTGAATGTGTGTTTCATTCAGCCTGCAGATGGAATTGGCATCAGATGACGAGACTTGTAATATCAAATCGTCAAATGGACGAACAAACACGGGGATTTCCTTCTCCGTGGCCGAATTGATGCACACTTGCATCCATGGCATGATGTTGGAACGTGGATGAGATGCGCTTTTTGTTCAGCCTTTTGTGTGCATAGGGAGCTTGAGCTTGGACTCCCCGTCTCGAAAGCCGGTAACCTAGAGATGGAAATGAATATTCCCATGGTAGATGATGCAGATGTTCCACGCTTGCATACATCGCGATGCACCTGAGTAGGCTGAAAGCATCATGAGTTCGGTTCGGTAGATGCAACCGAGAAAAGGACTAAAGACATGTGCATCGCCAGAACCAGAAAGCCCGGAGTGCATACAAGAAAAAAAGGTTCAATGTCTTCACTTGAAGGCATTTGAAGGCCAGAGGGATAAGACATGAGAAAGAGCAGGAGTGTAGAACTTTGGGCATTACCAGGACCTGGGATGCTTGAAGAAGTCGAACCCTGTGGCAACAAGCTCAGTATCCGGCAGAAAAGACAGCACATGATGCCGAACAATCCTCTCACCCGCTAGACAAGCCTTGAAAGGTAACATCGATCCATACCTCCTCTCAAAGTGGAGTTGGAACACCTCTCGTCTTTGCTAAAATGGCAAGACGATGTCCTTGGACGTCGTCAAAAACCACCCGTATTTTCCCCAACGGGATATGCGGAGGGAGATGTTCCGAACTGGATATTCTCAGGACCAACACTTCCGCCTTTTCTTTTGGGCGACAGATTTGACGACGTCCAGTCAAAAGCTAGGTAATCAGATGACTGTGAAACTAACGCCAGAATATGCAGGTTGTAGCAGATCTAACGTCGTAATTGCGATGCTGCTGGACTTCCAACGACTAGATGTGGCTGCGTCTGGAAGCCTTCCTTTGCTGCGAACGGGCGTTGCAAGTACCAAATCTCACTGACAAGACCCCAGCTGCTGGGACTCGGCCAGGCATTCCGAGAAGGCGTTTGATGCAGGTACAAGTTGATGTACGAAGACCCTGACTGGCTAGAATGAGGCTCGATTTGGGCTTGGGAATTGCTGAATGTGGAATGACGACGGGGAGGATGATGCCCAGAACAGACGACCACAGCCCACGCGATGATGTACCCACTATCCGGTTGATAGTGCGGTGAAGGTTGCGGGCTGCATAGTTGGTCTGCTATCGGCATATTCTCTGCTTATCATAGAGACGAAAGTTGTAAACATACACAGCTGGGGCTGGAATAAATTAAGAATAAAGTGCAAAGTAAATGATATTGAGGAGTGTTGGAACTGAGGGAGCGTTTGGCGAGGTCAGGAGGAATTTCCCCGCCAAATAGCACGGCCATTTTAAGGAGATTCCTTGTGTGCTTTGCCCCTCCATCAGAAACATCACTCAAGTATGCGCTCCTCAACAGCATCCCACCCCGACCCCTACCTTCGCGGCCTCCTCGAGCCCAATTGAAATCTCCCCTACTCTGCGGTGCCATCACGAAATACGAAACCCTCCCACGCCCAGCTCGAATTGAGCTTCAAGCAGCGCCGCATCAGATGCACGATCCGACATCCCTAGCTCGAGGCTCTCGATATCCACCCATTAGGACCCCTCCTCCTCTCCTGCACCAGCCATGCGTCCGCCTCTCCCTGAAGCCACGCCATCCCAAGCAGGAGATCCCCTGTACATCGATCACATCCCACTTCCAGATACGCCGTCCAGGGGATTGAGAGAGCTTGGGTAGGCCGGTCTTGACACTTCGTCCTAGTCTTCAAAAATCGACGGGATCAACACCCCGCAGCTAGAAACGTTCCACCACTCTAGGGCTTCCACTAGTCTACTCTTCTCTTCCTCGAAATAATATACATACTTATACCTCCCATCTATACTGGACCTCTCCCAGACAAATTTGGTATGCAGGATTGTTGGAATACAAGGGAATTATCTTGAGACTCCCAATTTGTGCCCCCTCTTGAGATCATCTGCACTTCCAGCTCCAATCGAAGTGGTGTCAATCAACATCCCACTTCCTCAAGCAACTACATATACAAGAGAAATGCGAACACAACACAACTTCTCTTCGAATCCACAAAGTCAATCAGGATCTTCAGACATGTCGAAACACACTATCATACCCATCGACAAGAATTGGACCTTCAAGCAAGGAGACAACAAAGACTCCAAGTTTCTACCAGTCGCCCAATTCCCTACCAACGTCCACTTGGACCTCATTGCCAACAACATAATTGCCGATCCATTTATTGGCAAGAACGAGAACGACGTACAATGGATAGGCGAGGTACCATGGATCTACAAAACCACATTCCCGTCTCCATCTCTGTCGGAGAAAGAACGGGCAACTGTCAAGGCGGTCATTGCGTTCGATGGCCTGGATACATATGCGACCGTTGTTCTGAATGGCAAGGAGATTCTCAAGACGGAAAGCATGTTCATTCCTGAAAGGGTGGATGTGACAACGTACTTGAAGAAGGAGGGAGACAATGAGCTCGAGATCACTTTCGAGAGTGCGTATTTGAAAGGATGTGCTATTGTGGAGAAATACCCAGATCATCACTGGGGATGCTGGAATGGTGATACTTCCAGATTGGCTGTTCGAAAGGCCCAATACCACTGGGTATGAGGCTCTGTCTGCTATGCAAGAGATATACTGACTATTGACAGGGATGGGATTGGGGACCAACTCTTATGACTTGCGGACCATGGAGACCAATCAACCTCGAAATCTTCTCTTCGAGGATTTCAGATCTTTACTTCACCAGCAATGTTGACAAGTCATTGAAGTCTGCCGAATTTGTCGCCAAGGCAGACATTGAAGGCTCAGCAACGGAAGTTAAGTTCGATATTTTACTGGATGGCAAGGAAGTGGCTTCCAAGACGGTCACAGCCGAGAAAGGTCATGCTTCTCACAAATTCACAATTGACAATCCAGCTCTGTGGTTTCCGGTCCGTTATGGCAAGCAACCGCTGTATACTGTCACTGCCACACTGATTGAGAGCAAGTCAGAAATCGACAGTCAGAGCAAGAAGTTCGGCTTGAGAAGAGCCGAACTAATCCAGAGACCAATGACTGGCCAGCCAGGAACAACATTCTTTTTCCAGATCAACAACATCCCAGTTTTCTGTGGAGGGAGTGATTGGATTCCAGCTGACAACTTCATTCCCCGAATCAGCAAAGAGAAGTATTATGACTGGGTTAAGTTGGTAGCAGATGGGAACCAGTTCATGATCAGAGTCTGGGGTGGTGGTATCTTCGAGGAGCAAGCATTCTACGACGCTTGCGATGAGCTCGGAATCCTAGTCTGGCAAGATTTCATGTTTGGTTGTGGAAATTATCCTGCTTTCCCAGAGTATTTGGCCCTGGTAAAAACAGAGGCCGAAGAGAACGTGAAACTTCTCCGTCATCATCCATCTATCGTCATATGGGCCGGTAACAACGAAGATTACCAGTACCAAGAATCCATGAAATTGACCTACGACTTCGACAACAAGGATGCAGAGAGCTGGCTCAAGACCGACTTCCCGGCACGGTACATCTACGAGAAGATCCTCCTTGACGCATGCAACGAGCTCATTCCAGATACCTTCTACCACTTCGGTAGTCCATGGGGCGGCAAAGATACTACCGATCCTACTATTGGTGATCTCCACCAGTGGAACGTATGGCACGGCTCGCAAGAAAAGTACCAGAACTTCGATAAGCTGGTAGGACGCTTCGTATCAGAATTCGGCATGGAAGCATTCCCCAATATCAAAACTATCGAATCCTTCCTCCCTCTCGGCAAAGACGACCCCGACCGCTTCGCACAATCCTCAACCGTCGACTTCCACAACAAAGCCGACGGCCACGAACGCCGCATCGCCCTCTATCTCGTCGAGAACTTCCGCTACGCCCCCGACCCCCTCGAGCAATTCATCTACTCCACCCAACTCATGCAAGCCGAATGTCTAGCCAGCGCCTACCGCCTCTGGAAACGGCAATGGAAAGGCCCCGGCAAAGAATATTGCGGCGGCGCCCTCGTCTGGCAAATCAACGACTGCTGGCCCGTCACCTCCTGGGCCATCGTCGACTACTACCTCCGACCCAAACACGCCTACTACACCGTCAAGCGCGAGATGGCACCGATCTCCCTCGGCGTCACCCGCAAGGAACACCTCATCCCAAAAGACAAACACACGCGCGCCTACATTGACAAGAAGACCGAAATCGAGATCTGGGGCTCTAATCTTACCCTCGAGGATATTACCGCTGACGTCGTGGTTAAAGCTTTCGATGTCATCACTGGCAAGGAAACGTATTCTAAAACTATCGAATCCGCTTTCTCCCTCCCCTCAAACCGCAGCACTGAGATCGCAGCTTTCGCTGTCCCTGTCTCTAATCCCGGAGACGAATCTCGCACCGTCGTAGCAGCGTACTTGTATTCTCAAGGCGAGCAGATTGCGCGGTATATCAACTGGCCGGAACCATTGAAATACGTGCATTTGCAGAAGCCGGAGGAGTTGAAGGCGGTGCTGGGGAAGGATGGGAAGAGTGTGGAGGTTAGTGCTGAGGTGCCGGTTAAGGGCGTTGCTGTTGAGTGTGGGGACGAGGGTGTTAAGTTTGGTGATAATTTGGTGGATTTGGTTCCTGGGGAGGTGGTTGTTATTCCGGTGGAGGGGGCGGGGAAGGAGACGGTGCTGGAGACGAGATATTTGGGGATGGTTTAGTCTGGCTTGATACTGGATGAGGGAGAGGATGGCATTCTGTGGTTTGTCGAGAAGTGGCACATGTGGAGGCGGTACGCAATGATACAGACGGTCTATGTGAGTTTGAGTGTGGGTGTGATGCGATGTGAGGATGACTTTCTCTGAACAATCTTCTCATTTTGGGCGGCATTATGGTACTGTTTATGTCGGTCTTCGGCAAGTTGAATATGAGATGAGATGGATGCAGATTTAGGTCTGGCCACAACAACTTTTTCTCTCTCCGTCTGATCAGGTCGATTCAGGTCGGATGCACGAGTCCCCATTCCGTTCGTATGTTTGGGCAATAGGTAGTACACAGGAGCAATGGTCCAATGAATGTTATGACGACGATTTGCAAGTCTCCATTCCCTGCTCTTATTCTTGCAATTATGTCGTTCGTGATGTTATGGCGTGAGGGTGTGAAGTGAAGTGAAGTGATCTGAAATGCTGAGCGGGGTAAAAAAAAGAAAGCCCCCCCCCCCCAAAACGTGGCTTGACATATCTCATGCGACTTGTTGGATGATTTCCCTAACCTTGGGCAAGCTATTACAAACAATGAGAATGAGAACGACAACGGGGTTAAGATAGGAGAGGCTCAAACAGGGGAGGGGGAGGGGCGGTAGAGCTAGGGGGTAAGTGGCATTTTGAACGGGACGGATGGAGAAGCCGGGTCGGGGATTTCGAAGGATGCGATGCGCGAGTCGGACGGGAGTTCGATGAAAGAGAGGGGGAGGGAAGTGGACATCGTAAGGGGAGGGAGGAATGGATAGATTGAGGCTTTGAGAGAGGACGAGATATGCTTTTAAAACTTTACTTTTAAATGGAATGTACATAGTGACACTGACACGTCCATCTATCTAGTGGCAGTCTACCGGTTCGCTTGTACTGCGACTGGAAGGACGGTGGGTGAAGGGACAGTGAGGAAGAAGGATGAATGATAGAATCGTATATCTCCAAATCCCTTTCAAGCTCCGACTCCCCAACACCAGCATCAGGTACTACCACGAGCCTCAACACCAACATCAACATCGCCAACGCCCCGGACATCAACTCCCTCGCTCACCATCTACTTCTCATTCGGCCCCTTAATCAAAACCTTAATCCCCTGCCCCCCCTTAACATCCTTAAACGCCTGCTCAGCATCCGTAAACTCCACCGTCCTACTAATCAACGGCTTAACGTCCACCAACCCCTTACTCACAAACTCCAGCGCAAGCGCATAATCCCCACTCCCATACCTAAAGCTGCCCTTACACGTAACCTCCTTCGTACACAACTCCATAATCGGAAACGTGATCTCCGGCTTCCCCATCCCACCCTGCACATACACGCCTCCACGACGTACCGTATGGATCGAAGTTTGAATAGAAGGTTCTGCGCCCGAAGCGTCGATCACGGCGTCGGTGCCGGAGGGAAGATTGATGGATTGTAAGAGGGCAGCGGCGTTCTCTTCAGCGGGGACGCGAGAAGGTGTGAATGTATGTGTCGCGGCATAACTCTTTGCGAATTCGAGACGAGCGGGCTGGATATCGACGCTTGCAATCACACTCGCGCCAAATGCCTTTGCGACTGCACAACATAGCAATCCCACTGGCCCGGCGCCCATCACGACCACCGATTGTCCGGGCTTGATCTCAGCTTGCTTGACGATGTGGACTGCTACCGCTAGAGGTTCGAGGAGGGCGCCTTCTTGGAGTGATACGTGCTGGGGAAGCTTGTAGCAGAAGTCGGAGGCGGAGAGGTAGTAGCCCGTCAGGGTTCCGCCGAATGGAGGGGTCGCGGCGAATTTCATTAACGGGCAGAGGTTATAGTGTCCGGAGAGGCAGGGTGTGCAGCGTCTGCATGGGGTCCCGGGCTCGAGGGCGACGCGGTCGCCGACTTGGAGGGTGGTTACGGCGGAGCCGATGGCGGTTATGGTGCCGGCGGATTCGTGGCCGAGACTATTGGGAGGGAGGAGGAGTTAGTATATGGGCAGTTTGAGGGAGGTGGGATTGGGAGAGTGGGAAATTGGGAGGGACTGAGGGAAGAGAAGGGAGAAGCGTACACCATGGGCTCCTTGAGGACGAAAGATCCAATGCGGCCATGTTCCCAGTAATGGACATCAGAACCGCAGATACCAGTGTAGTTTATGGCGACGAGGACATCGTGGGGAGAAGTCAATTCCGGCTTTGGTTGTTGTGCGAAGGTAACATCGAATGGTTTGTTGAGGATGAAGGAGAGGTTCTGTGGCAGAAAATGTTAGCTGTTGTGTTGATGTTTGTCATGGAGAGTAAAGTGAAGTGGGGGAGGCGGGGTTACATCTGTGGTTTCTGCCATTGTTGCGAGGTCTGACAATGTTGATTTGAAGTTATATCTGTGTAAGGGAGGTTTGGGAAGAATGGAGATTAAAAGGATTTCTAGGAATAAAAAGAAAAGCGCCTGTTGTTGAAGAATAGCTCGTGGTTTGACAGCCCAGTCCTTCTCTTCTTTCTGCCCCACGAGACCAGCCAGCATTGACACGACCCCGCCAGAGCTAGGACGTCAAGCTTCAATCATTTTACCCGGAGGACAGCTTTACCCGCTCCAATCAGAGATCCAAATTGATGGGAGCCGAGACACGTGATGATATCGGAGGAGCTCCGATGAGGAAATTTCCTGGGTTCAATGGGATGTGGATGTGGATGTTGAGCGGTGACATGTTGTTGGGTGGTACGGTGTGTTGGCTCGAATTGGGGAATGGTGTTCCCGGTAACTGGTGGTGTGGTGATTTGATGGCTTCAAGCGGGCAAGTTGAGAAGAAAGACCCCCCCCCTCTCCCCAAGAGAACGAGAAGTCACCCTATGATTATCGTATCTATGAAGAAAAAGGAACCTCGCGTCACATTTTACCATCATGAGACTTGAAGATATCCGTCGTAAATAGTAGCGAATATTCCAAGCCATGCAAGAAAGACTAGGATTAGCTTTCCAGAAGGCAAACGTGCATGACCCGCCGTGTTGGTACTTTGAGTTGCAGCTGGTGCTGAAGTACTGGTAGCCGACGACGTTGCTGGAGCTATAGCAATAGTCGAAATCCCAGAAACCTCAAAAGTCGAGGCCAACGGAGTATGGTGTAAAGAAACAGAAGCTATTCCACCGGGCTTGGTTGGCCCACTCGTAGTCGATTCAGAGGTTCCAGAAGCATTGTTGGTGCAGACCAAGAACGGGAGTCCACTGGGGTCAAAAGTTATAGCCGTTCCAACCACAGTCTGAGGAGAGGTCAAGCAGAGGGGCGTCCCAATACAAGCGGTCACTCCTGAAATTGTGCAGGTGGCACATGTTGCTGTGGATGTGAGGGAGACGCTTGGGCGGGGAGGGCCAAGTGATACCATTAACTTGCTGGTAGTTGTTTGAGCCATTTTGAACGAGTTCGAAATGTAGCTTGAGAAGTCAGAAGAGAAGAAGACATGATAGAGAAAGTAAATGCGCTGTCTATTTAACCTTGGCACTTGAAACAGCCAAACGAGGGGAAGTCGAGGAGATCAACATGGGATCGCCAAGGATCTCAAGGCGGTGAAGCGGGACGGCAGAATGTTCTCGAGAAAATAAAATATCCCAAGCTCTGTTCGAAGGTTTCTCTCGTCACACCAATATGGATATTCTCAAATTATTGTCGCGATCGACAAAACCCACAAACAAATCCGGAGCTGCGAAAGATGCCTCTGCCAAATTGCCATCAGCTGGCACCTCGGTGAACCCTCAGTTATACCACGATGCGATACCCGATTCGAGAGGGAAGAAGAGGAAGCGTGGAGGGGAGAAGGTCGAAGAGCAGACCGTGAACGAGGAGGATGAAAGCGTGGATTTCTTTGCGCCAAAAAAGACTGCTCCCAAAGCGAAGAAAGCCGCGCCAGCGGAAAATGCGAAAAAGTCGGACGAAGTCAATCTCTTGGATCAGGATGAATGCCGACAGATTCTCAAATCTCATAGACTGAAAGTGACTCTTCTGCCGTCAGGAAAGGCGCCCGAGAAGAAGATCAAGAAGTCGAAGAAGTCGAAGGTCAGCACGAAGCCTGCCAAGGAGGAATCCAAACAATTGTATCCACAACCGCTGGTCGCATTTGGGGATCTGCGGAGTACATATGGAATTTCTGGTCGTATGGCAGATAATCTGGTGCAGCAAGGATATAAGATACCTACGGAAGTCCAGATGGGGAGTCTACCACTCTTACTACGACCCGAGATTGCTTTGGGCGAATCCGAACTTGGAGAATCAGAGGTGGATTTACTAGCTGTTGCGCCGACGGGAAGTGGAAAGACATTGGCTTTCTTGATACCGATTGTAAACAAGATCATACAGCGGAGAAGAGAGAAGGAGGACAAAGCAGAGCATAATCTGGAGGCTGTTGTTGTTGCGCCGACGAAGGAATTGGCAAGCCAGATCGTCAACGAAGCCAAGAAGTTGAGTTTGGGAACTGGAGTCAAGGTGGTGGGTATGCGAAAAGGAATGAGGATTGTGGAAGGCACAGCGAAGATGGACGAGAGTTCAAGCGAGGAGGACGATGAGGAAGAAGAGAAAAAATCTTCACAACCCATCTCGAAGGGCGACATATTGATCACCACACCGGGGCTACTTCTCAGTGCCTTGTCGACAGGAGATCCAACAAAGCATGCACCTTTACCCTCTATACGAACATTGGTTCTTGACGAGGCAGACGTGCTACTTGACCCCCTCTTCAGAGATCAGACGCTGGGTATTTGGAACTCATGTACCAATCCAGACCTGCGCGTAACGCTCTGGTCAGCAACAATCGGGTCATCTATCGAATCCCTCGCCAAATCAACCATCACTGAGCGCCGAACCTTACTCTCCCTCCCAAGCACACCTATACTTCGACTTATAGTAGGTCTGAAAGATTCCGCTATCCCAAACATAACCCATCACCTAACCTACGCTGCAACCGAACCCGGAAAACTCCTCGCTCTTCGCCAACTCCTGCACCCCACAGCAGGCACATCCTCATCCAACATCTCACTCCGTCCCCCCTTCCTAGTCTTCACACAAACCATCCCACGAGCCATCGCCCTCCACTCGGAACTCCTCTACGACATCCCCGCCGAAGCAGGCGGCTCCTCCCGCATCGCAGTCCTTCACTCCGACCTCTCAGACTCCGCCCGCTCGCACGTAATGACCCGTTTTCGCACCGGCGAGATCTGGATCCTCATCACCACCGACATCCTCTCCCGTGGCGTAGACTTCCGCGGTGTGAACGGCGTAGTCAACTATGACGTCCCCAACTCAGGCGCCAGCTACATCCATCGCGTTGGACGTACTGGTCGTGGTGGACGCGATGGCGGGGTCGCGGTCACGTTGTATACGAAGGAGGATATTCCTTATGTGAGGGATGTGGCGAATGTTATTGCTGCGAGTGAGAAGCAGGCTGGGAGGGTTGTTGGGGAGGCAGGTATGCAGAAGTGGTTGCTGGATGTTTTGCCTAAGCCGAGTAAGGAGGATAAGAAGAGGTTGAAGATGTATGGTGTGGAGGCTAGACGTGGGGGCTTGAGTGAGAAGGGTAAGGAGAACGAGGGCAAGGATGGCAAAGGGAAGGGAAAGGGTAAAGTGCAGATTAGTACGAAGAGTGGTTATGAACGGAAGCTGGAGAATAATCGCAAAGGTGCTATTCAGGGGAGTAGAAGGAGAGCGAAACTTGAGGCTGAGGAGGGTGGTGTTGGGGGAGAGCAAGAACTGAGAAAAGCGGCTGACGATGGCGAGTGGGGAGGTATTGATGAGTAGATATCTAAGCGCTCAGTTCCGGGAATCTGGAAATCGATGATGTGCTCCAACTCTTCCGTTCAGCGATGATGACTGCCGAAGGCGAAACTAAATGAGCCTCTAAAGAGTCCACCGAGCAGCTCATGTTCTGCTAATAACGCTTCCTAAATTTACCTTTGCCTGCCTTACAAGTTCTGGAGTGTTGCTCGTACAAGAAGCATCATATACTGAGATCACCAGCTGTTTTACATCTATTCGGTCGAGATTCGGGTCATTGGTTCGGCACTCAACCGCTTCGAAACCTCAATCAAGACATACCGCTCGTATTCCTTCTTCGACTTAGTCCCTCCCTCGGGACTCTAACAAATCCTCTCATGAAATCCATCAGAATCCACCCCACTCCTCCTTACTGCTGGATCACAGCTTCCCCCCTTAAGCGCTTGCACGTCTTCCCTTCCTTCCTAGGCGCTCGAGCGGCGAAACAGAGACAAAATCATCCAATTTTTCACTCGCACGTTTTCACAGCACTCGAATATTTCTCCACCAACCCAATTCCCACCACTCATGTACCCCTCCACATACTCTATTCCTGACTCCATTTACTTCCACCAAGCCCTGTCACCCGTCACCAAGCACCAAAAGCATAACCCAATCTCGGCGTGAGATCTTTTAGCGTCCTTCTTCGCGCCTCCTCTCGCCTCCTTCTGTACGAAATATATTACCTAGCAGGGCGCATGCGGCTCTCCTTTCCCTCTCGCTTAAGCCCGTCTAAACTGCGTTGAGCCGTTTCCACGTTTCACAGACCGCGAAAGGGGGACTTGGCAGTTCTTGGCTCCTGTCAAAAGGGATTAGGTTTGAGCAAGCGCGCTTTCGCTTGTGAGCCAAGAAAGATTGTTTTGTTTAGACGAAACGTTGTTTTAATCTATCGCTGCCAATGCCAAGATTCTATACCCAGGTGTTCAGACAACAGAGAGACAGGAAATTTGATGTGTTTCAATAGTCTGGATTTGTTGGCGGTGCTAGATGAGATGAGTACGGGAGTACTTAAGAAAAGGTACTTGCTGTAGGAGAAGGATTCTACAGTGCAATATCTTCTCATTCTCTCTCACATTCATTCATTTGCTTGTCCGTTCATTCGTTACCTGTTGACCAGTTATCAACTTTCCATTCTTTACATTGACCTCACATTAACCTACACAACCAAAGAAGACTTGCTTATATACACCTCCCAATCACAAGGACAAGATCGCGAAAATGAAGACTTTCACAACATCCCTCCTCTTCCTGGCTTCGGCCTCTTCTGTCCTCGGACACGCCACTTGGCAACAACTCTGGGTCGACGGCGTCGATCAAGCGAAGACTTGTGTGCGTGATCCACCGAGTAACTCGCCCGTCAGCGATGTGACGAGTAAGGATATCGTGTGCAATGCTGGGACTGCTGGTGTTGCTGGGATTTGCGCTGTTACTGGTTCGTTCTCTCTCCTCCCCCTCTTGGACACCAAAACCAGACCAAAATCTAAACCCAGGATTGCGCTTTGGGAATATGTAACTGACATAGATTGAAATGAACAGCTGGTGGCGAAGTCACAGTCGAAATGCACCAACACAACACCCGCGACTGCTCCGAGGAAGCCATCGGAGGTGCTCACCACGGCCCAGTCATAATCTACATGTCCAAAGTCGACGACGCCACTACCGCCGATGGAACAACCGGTACATGGTTCAAGGTTGCCGAAGATGGTTACGATGCCGCAACTGGCAAGTGGGCTGATGTACGTCCTCTTCTTTCTTCCTCCTTTCCCTTCCTCGCACTCCTAACCTCACATCAACATCTCAAGGCTTAGCATACTAACCTCTCCTCCCCCAACAGGACATCCTAAACGCCAACTGCGGCAAACGCACCTTCACCGTCCCCTCCGACCTCGCAACAGGCGACTACCTAATCCGCTCCGAAGAAATCGCCCTCCACGCCGCCGGCTCCGCAGGCGGCGCCCAGTTCTACATGTCCTGCTACCAAGTGCACGTCGAGGGAACCGGCTCCGCTACCCCTACCGGCGTGTCATTCCCCGGTGCTTACTCTGCTACCGACCCTGGAATCCTGATTAACATTTACAATGGTGTTGATGTTTATCAGATTCCAGGCCCGGATGTCTATGTTAGTGGTGGTGCGGCGGCTCCAGCTCCTGTTGCTAGCTCTAGTGCTGCTGCGCCTGTTGCGAGCTCAAGTGCTGCTGGTACTGTGTCCAGCAGTGCGCCTGTGGCTACTTCTGCTCCAGCAGCTGTTGAGACGTCAGCTGCTCCTGTTGCTTCTTCTAGTGCTGTTGCGTCGCCCGTTGAGACCTCAGTTGCTTCTCCAGTTGAGACTTCAGCGCCCGTTACGACTCCCGTTGACGATGAGTATGAGGATTGCGAGTAAATCTTTCACTTGAGAGATACTTGCTTTGAGGGAGGAGACTGTCCCGAGTTTTGGGGCAAGGGAGAGACGTGGGAAAGACAGGAGAGGAAGAAGGGAAAGAGAAGAGAAGCTTCATATTCGTTGTATATATCCACCTTTTTGTTATACTTGTACATATGTACATGCTCTTCTGCTGAGCAGTTGAATTAAAATCCTTAGAAGTTCATACTTGAGCAGCTTCGCTTCCATTTGACTTGATGCAGAGTGACGGCCGAGAAGAGTTGGCCTGAGTGCGGGCTCGTGAGTAGACAAAGTCAATCTTATTCCCGACATACCTTACTAACTTACTGAGCTCCAGACTCTACTCAGATTATCCGGTGAGTGTTCTGGAGAGTTCGATGGCGGCTAGGAGTCAAAGCTCTCTTATATCTTCTGCGCTCGGCTAAGTCCAACTGTCTCTGACACACTCTGACTCGATTATGAGCTGTTGAATGATATCCAATCATCAAGAAGTCAATGTAAGGACATTTTAATACCTATTTCGCTATAGACATCTGCTCTTTCAGGGTTCTGTTAATTCACTGGGACTGTCATTGGGATCGAGGCAATCTTAGATATTCGCGTTTTGCCAGAAATTAAAATCTCGACACCAAAGGTTCCTTCCCTTTAGAGCTCTGGGGTCATACAAGGCTGGGATCGAGGTGCGTATTATTTCAATCTTGCCGGAGCATGTGCTCCTGCCTGATGTGGGGGTTACACAACATTCTGCATCGTGCTTGCTTTTTCTCTTGGCAGCTGAAGGCTGCAACTGGTCACCGAAGATATGAGGGATTTCTCCTCCCGTGCGACCAAGCGTCCCAGCCTCATGAACTTCTGTCTGTTATTACTCTCCTACCCCCATCAACACCTAGATCCAAAAATCATATTTCTACTACGATCCAACAATTCGCCGTTCATATCTGCGGTCGCTGCATCGGCCGCACGCCTTCTCGAATACACAAGCCGCTTTTGCACGCCTCGCGAGTAACCTCAATGTCTTCACACGGCGAGGCTGCGGCTCAAGAAGAATTGCCCAACTCTGCTCCAGCGTCACCTAGCGCTCGCAGATTACTTGGTGTCAACGACATAGGAGAGCCCTCCGGCCCCGAAGCATTGGGCGACAAGCACACCAGCATCTGCAACGCGGACAAAGAGCCTCCAACGGATGAGATTTCAGCCGACCAGCGTACCGCCGAAACTTCTTCTTCTGAACACCGTGCAGTAGCTTTTGAGAGCCAAAAACGGAGCCCAGATCTTTGCGGGTACTGTCGGAAGATAGTTGATAATTTGCCGTATCACGGGTGGGATGAACTTGTTGTGGAGCATCACGGCACTGTAACAGAGCTCTTCGACTCTGCAAGGGCGGGATGTATCATTTGTACTCACTTATCAGAGTTTGGGAATCCCTACCCTTGCGAACTCAGGCTTGAAGATGGCTGTTGGAAGCTTGGGATCTACGGGCCTTCTCTTCCTGCTGCCTCGAGTGAGTCGCGTCCACCAGGCATAGCTTCTTCGAGGAAAGTATACCGTGCAGCTTATGAGTGTTATGACATCCGACATTTGATCCCGGCTCCTGAGCAAGAAGCGCGAGTAAGTGATGCGATGCAATGTCACTATCAGGCAAGATACCTTGTCCTTCACCCATACAAAGGTACGATGGAAAGATTTTGTGCATGAAGATGTTACAGAAGTCGTGCCACATGATTAAATCCCGGTCTCACATGTGCACAGAACCAGAAGTAGAAGCTGTACCATTAGTAGGCACCACACATTCAACTTCGGATGACTTGCCAATGTCAAAGTATTGGCACAACCTTTGTAAAACCACGCACCAAAATTGTGGCATCGCAGTCGATTCCACATTCAAACCAACAAGGCTTGTAGATCTGACTTTGCCGAAGCCAGTATTGAGAACAAGTTTAGGAGCCGATGCTGATTGCAAATTTGCAACACTGAGTCATTGTTGGGGCGCTACGCAGTATGCTGTCCTGACAAAAGATATGTTGTCAAGTTACCTCTGCCAGATACCTGAAGCAGCGATATCAAAAACATTTAAGGAGGCTATGGTAGTCGCGAAATATTTGGGCTTCCGTTACATTTGGATAGATTCACTCTGCATCATTCAAGATAGCAAAGACGATTGGCGACACGAGTCTGCTCTAATGAGTAAGGTTTATGGTAACTCAAGCTTCAATATATCCGCTGCTGGTGCAGAAGACGCGTCTATTGGATGCTTTCTCCCTCGAGCCCGAAATTGGCTTGATAGTCGGAAGATAAGTACATCTTCGGAATGCATTAAATTACAATACATGTGTCTTGACTATGGGTTCGAGCACAAGCGTCTCGACGACATGCCGTTAATGCAAAGAGGATCGGCTTTGCAGGAGCGCATCTTAGCTTCCCGGATACTCCACTTTGCCGAATCACAACTCTTCTGGGAATGCAAGGAACTTCACGCCTGCGAAGAAGCACCCAGCGGGTATGACTTTCGGGGTAGAAAAACGAAACTTGATTTGGATGATGCAACTTCTGAAACTCAAAAAGGCTGGCAGGAACTTGTCAGTGGGTATTCTGCTTGCGAATTAACTGACAGTAAGGACAAGCTAGTGGCTATCTCAGGTCTTGCTCAAGCAGTTCAAAACGAGTTGCTTGGTTCGTACATTGCTGGTCTATGGAGGAACGACATGGAAAGTCAGCTAGGGTGGTATCGATTTGGCTCACTTGAGCATAGACCGGTCGAATACAGAGCTCCAACGTGGTCTTTGGCCTCTGTTGATGGAGAAATAGACCTTCGCTATTCATCCGCGAGGGAGCTGAGTCTCATCCGAGTACATGATGTTGTTGTTCAAGGTGTCACGGATGGAGATGTTTATGGCCAAGTCTTGAGCGGAACTTTATCCCTAAGCTGTGAGCTCTTACTACCCGTCGACATTATCCGTCCCGAGCATAAGTATCGCCCTCATTCTTGCGTAACAAGGATGGATGGCAAAGATTTTGCCAGTCTCCTTTATCCTGATTCAATAGAGGACGATATACGGAAGGGGAGCCATGCAATCCGCGTCTATTTGATACCACAAGAAATGTCTGCTCAGCTGTAGATGGGGCTAGTCTTAACTCCAGAGGGCAGTGTTCCTGGCCAATATCGGAGAATCGGTTATTTCAGAAAATTCGTTAACAGCTCTGACGACTACTCCTACGACCCCTTCAAACAAGCAACTCGCGATCCGAAATGCCATGCTCCAAACGACGCATATGCCAGAACCTTCACAGACGATAACGGAAGACAGCTAAAGATCATTAACATCGTTTAGATCTCGCCAAGCCGACAGAAGTGTCGACTTCAAGCGCTGGTCATGTACTGAGTAGCACGGGGGACATGATTGATTGAGAGTTCGGACCGTACCTCCGCCAAAGAAAAGCTGTTGGGCTGTGCTGGTTTGTAATTCAAGGACCAGGACTTGAGTATAAGCGAAAGCACATGGGCTGGAGAACTCAGGTTATGACTTAAACTGGATTTTGGCGTTGGGTCCGTGACAATTTTACGATTCTAGGAAATAGATCTGTTTCCAAATGTTGACGACTAGGAATGAGGAGCAAAAGGTTGATTCGAGATTTTAAATCGTGGCTTTGGACGAGCTTGATCGGGTACGAGATTTAGTACACGCTTATACTTGGTGTAACTCAACGTCACGAATAGAAAACGGCCTTAAATTCTCACCACTTAATAGGAACTCAAAGGACATAGTGCAAGTAAGCTCTCAAGTTAGACAGATCGAGCTTCACTTCGTACATCTGAAGCTTACCCTTCAGTCTATCCATCAAACAACACCACCCTTTCCCTTTCTTCGCAAAGTTCTACTGAAATGATTAAGAGCTCCGCGAAAGCAGCGATCGCGATCTTACACGGAGGTTGGCACTCAGCCGCTCACTTCGGCCCTCTCATCGTCCTCCTGAATAGAGCAAGATATTCGACCATGTCCCACGCAACAACCTCCAACGTCCAACCACTGACTCACGCTTGGTCTCCCCACTCCCACCTCACAACACTGAATTGATATCACGTATCAAATCACTATAGTGACACCATTTATTTACAGCTCTGGGAATCACAGTGGAATGGATTTATGTAGTTGCAGATCTTGAGTCTTTATTTAATGGAAAATCCGAGTTGTTTGCGCGGTTTGATGTGTTGCTCACCACCCTAGTTTATTGATGAAGTGCAAGGCAGACTGTCAAATTGACGAAAGCCCACTAGCTCACTCTCCAGCCCACATTACCGTCGTACTAATATCGAGAATATCATTCCAAACAGCTCTCAAAGCCATCGTTTCTTCGAGAATATAGGATTACCTTTCAAGCGCCGAACTAGACGTTTCCTGTTCTTCCGACATTCTCTGAGATTCATGTGGGTTAACACCGACATCTCATATACATTCAGAAATCTACCGTCATGGTCGACACTACAAAAGCTACGAGTATACGCGCAATAGAATCGCTAGCACATTCAGAGCCATGCCAGCCTTCACTTCTCACCGCCAAATCATTCTTCGCCTCGCTCGCAGTCTGCATCGCGACCTGCCTGCTCATCTAGGCAATCCTCTGTTTCTGCTTATACATCAGGGAATGCCACAACCCAGCCAAGACACCTAGACAGGAGTACATTTCCAAATCATCTCACTCAGTCTTGGCAATGAGACGCACAATCGCGTTTGGAGAAAGCGTACCCAGTCTCGCAATCGAGACGAAAGGTTTATCTACCGGACAACGATGCCAGATCGATCGGACCAAAGGACCATCTCGCATACATGGTTTACTACATCGATGGGTTTGGCCTAGATCGGGGTTTTGACTTCATGGCGTCTGGAGAGAAGGAAAGTATTATCCTGAGCTGATGGATGTGATTGTTGGACAAATCTGTTGCATGGTGGGAAGGCGATATCACTAAGCACTGCTGTATGATATAAAACATCAGCTCTGTAGAGTTGGGCTTGACCATTGATTGAGAGTCATCTTTTCTAGAGTGAGAGTTGAACACAATCAGCTGCTACTTCGTGCTCTATCTCTGTCCATATGTATGAGTAATCTACAGGCTCTCAGCTTGGGTCATCCAATAATTGATCCGGTCGTGTTGTAGGAGTGGGCATAGATTTTTCTGAGTATGCCGGAGATGATTGTTGAGGTTATTAGGGTCTGGGGAAATGATGCCAATGTTCATCAGCCAACAGATGTCTTCAGATATTGCGTAAAGAACTCGAGACGAGTTCTGCGACGTACTTGAACCGTATGGCATATCTCTCGACGCTGTAAACGCGTTGGTTCGGAAAGTGGAGCTACTTCGGATTGATGTTGATGTTGATCTTTTAGCGAACCCCGAATGCTGTTTTCAAGAAAGCTGTAAAGTAGCAACGACCAATGATGTCATTCCTTTGACAATAAACTCCAAATAGCTGCTCGGGAGCATATCTCCAGGAGATAATGATGCATCGCGAATTGCATACTCAGTCCACCATATTGTTGTTTTCTAATTTCGACATTGTATTTTATGCGTCCGATCAGGGGCCACCACGACACATTTTGTCGTGGCCCTTACAGTAATTCGCGTCTTTGCATGCCGGTGTTGTTTTAAAAGATGAAATTTCTAAGATAAAAATTCAGGAAAGTGTAGATAATAGATTCTCTCCTAAACTCCTGACTGATCAACAACATAATATGCAAGCTTCGTCAAATTAGTTTCCTGCCACGGCCCCACGTGTGATCTACATATCAAGTTTTCTTTCTAGGTCATTAGTACAGGTAATTCTAACTAATCCTAACTAATGATACTTTTATTGCTATCAAGCCATCGCGAAATTTAGTGTGTTGCCAAGCAACGTAACGGAGTTCTGTAGTCATCACAATGCTTCTCGGTAAGAGGTAAACCGGGGAGGGGCACGAGCAGCACAATCGCAATCGAGGATACATTTGTTCTGACTCATGCTCTGTTCTTCTCGAAGTACATAAGCTTCTCGGTCCAATTTTAAGAGAGAAGTCTGTCCAATGATGCCATTTGCCTCTGCCGTCAGCTCGGACATAGACCCGGCGATATCGCCGTACCCCACCAGCTCGGGACATCTATTCACTTGTGCTTGCGGAGAATATTTGCAAAGTCCATTCATCAGGTTATAGAATTGAACAACTCTGTGACCTCGGATCACCCTTGACTAGGTGAATAAATCTTGTTTGCTCCCTCGCTTTAACACGGAGTTCTTGCCTTCAACCACAACCCAACACCACCACAAAGAACAACAACGCTCTCCCCACAGACAAGGCTCAGATACTCAACATGACGGACTCTCCAAAGACGACAGTTCCTATTGTCTTCGGTGCAATGACCTTCGGCACCAAAGGTACGTACTCCCCTCACTTTCTCACCTTCTCACTAAAGAAACCCAGGCGTCGAAGCAGCCCGGATCCACACTCTCGAAGAATGCTCAGGCGTTCTCGACGTCTTCCAAAAACATGGCCACTCAGAAATCGACACAGCACTCATCTACGGCGAAGGCAGCTCAGAGGAATATCTTAGTCAATTGAAATGGCAACATCGCGGCCTCGTCGTAGAAACCAAATTCTCTCCTTTACTGAAAGCCTCCCGTCTCAACCTCGCTCCAGACGTCAAAGTCACACACGGACCAGAACATCTTCGCATTGCGCTTAAAAAGTCCCTTGAGGCTCTGAAGACTGACAAGATCGATATGTGGTACCTGCATGCTCCTGAGAGAAGCACGCCGTTTGAGACTACGCTCAGAGAAATCAACAGCCTGTACAGAGAAGGCTACTTCAATCGCTTCGGCATCAGTAATTACGCTTCATGGGAAGTCGCTCAGATGTGTGAGATTTGCGAGCGGAATGGTTGGATCAAGCCAGCCGTCTACCAGGGTCTTTACAACGCTTTCCATCGTGCGGTCGAGCCTGAGTTGATCCCGTGTTTAAGGTATTATGGCATTGCGCTGTATGCTTTCAACCCACTGGCTGGTGGATACTTGACGTCGAGATACACCCGAAGTATGTTGGATGAGGATACTGGGATTGAGGAAGGCTCGAGATTTGATCCGAAGAGGAAGCAGGCGAAGAATTATAGATTGCGGTATTTCAACAAAGAGTACTTTGATGCTCTGGAAATTTTGAGATCGGTAAGTGGACCCTGACATATCAAACTGATTAGGATACTGGTACTGACTCGCATTTGTGTACAGGTAGCAAAGAAGCATGATCTCCCAGAAGCTGAATGTGCTCTGAGATGGATCTCGCATCACTCGCTGCTCGACAGAAAGTACGGTGACACCATCATCATTGGCGCAAGTAGTGCTGCACAATTAGAGGAGAATTTGACGAACCTGGAGAAAGGACCTCTTCCTGATGATGTGGTCGAGGCACTTGAGGATGGTTGGAAGACAGTGAAGGGAGTTTGTGTGACATACTGGCATTGAGATACTAAATTTGCAGCGGCAGCAAAGCAGAGACCTTTGTAAACTATGTATTGGTTTTCAAAAGTATTCTTGAGATTACCTGGCCCAACTTTCTAGGACTGAGCTTCATAATAACGTCTAGCATTTCCGCCCGGCTGAAATTTGTCGAAAACAAATCCTATAAACCACGTGATGGTGATGACATTGCACGCGACGGTTCCTGTTTGAACGATGCCGTGTCTCAGTCATTTCGTCATGGTCATTGACCAGAGTACTCGTACTGATCCATGATATCACTTCACATACTGCAGTAGCTGCCTCCCAGTAAACCGTGCCCCCGAAAACAAAGGCTGCAAGTGGTCAAACAAAACAAGCTCGTGCTTTTTGGGCACTCCATCTAAGGGACTCAGGGGCAGCAGTTTGTGTAGTACTGATCGCGCGCGACCTTCAAGTTCTTGAACTTCTTTTGTGCTTTTACCTTGCTGACGTAGAATCTGGGAAAGATGGAACTCCACACGAGCTACGGCTATCTCCGGATGCAACTCCCTGCGAATGTTGTCGGTTCCGAGCCCTTTGCGCAAATATGACCTGGAAGTGTTAGATGTTACGGTAGAAGCTGGGATCATGGTTGTACGGAGAGGGGCAGTCCATAAGCAAGCTTGACTTACTCGGCTGCTGGAAGGTTTCCTGCCATGGCTTGAAGGGCCCCGACAGCATAGTAGCTCTGAGCAGTCCAGTAGCTCGTCACTCCATGTTGCTGGATCCTCCACTCCAGGACCTCACAGTGGAGCTCCAATGCTCGCTGGATATCGCCGCTCTGAAGTAGAATACATGCCTTGTTGAATTTCCATGAATATGTGGTCGGGCTGTCTCCTGTCGCGAGGTGCATCAGATGCACAGAGCGGTCCGCGAATGCGACTGCTGCCTCAAAATCTCCACGATACATACTGCACAAACCCATGTTGTGGTTGTATTTCGAATACTCATACGGGACTTCTTCCTCCGTGCCCCATTCGCGATACTTCTGGAGGCAACGGTTGAATATTGGCTCGGCCTGGACATAATTGTTCTGCTGAAGTAGACAGCACGCGTAGTCAGACTGCACATTGTAAAGTAGGATCTCGTCGTTTTTCGTATAGATCTCGGCTGGCGTCTGCTTCTGGTATCGTAGCCTGGCGTTCATTGCATCTTGCAAACGATTCAAGCTCTCGGGAATTCTCGCAATTCCTTCGCCTTCTATGATGATACTGATGATGATGTTGATGTTAGCCCTCAACATGTCTTCATTACACTCGAGAGTATCCATCAATGACTCGGCAGATTCGAGGAGTGGTAAAGCTTCGCTCGTCAAAGCTCTTTCCCAGAGGCTCGTCCCGCCATCGGCCAACAGCCGCGCAAAATCGACAGATGGCGAGAGTGTTATAATGGAATCCACGTAGACTCTCCGTAAGCTCAATATGTGCGGAATGTATTTAATATATATAGGCCACTGGAATAAGGCAGGTACGGCAATTAGCAACATAATTTGAAGTGCGAGTATAAGCAATCACATGCGATTTTTTGATCAAGGAGGAGCGAAGGACCAAGAAAATGATATTGACCTACCTTGTGAGGCTCTGGAACCTGAATCGGCGACGGCTCGGGAAACTTCTTTCTTACGAGCATGTATGCCTGTCTGAACACTTTTTCTCTATTTTGTGGATCCTTGTCCAAGTCCTTCAAAATTTTCAGTTGTAATGCGCGATGGATGCTCAGGGTGTCTTGTCCGTCTTCAGCCTTAATGGCAATAAGCCTTCTTCGGGCAAGCTCGGAGGTCATCCTTTTGTATCTGTCGGGTATAGATTAGCGTCCGAGGATCCTGCATTTTAGAAGACAGGGACCAACCGAAACTTCTCCGAGGAGTGGAGGAATTCAAGTGAGGGCTCCTGGTGCTCATCCACAAGGAGATCCTTTTGTATCGTATCGCTATCTAGGAAAGCCAGAATATGCAGCAATTCTCTAGCGTCGATGGTCACTTCTCGCAAACCGATATTCCACATTATTTCCAAGGTTTTCTCTGTGGAATTGAGACTAGAGCCATCTTTTGCTGCGGTATGCAGGTCCGTATGTCGAAGTCTTTCTTGCCACAATTCCACGAAATCTTCTAGGCTACAACCGGACTGTGCAAGATATCCGGCGATATGGGAAAGGGCCAAAGGTAGTCGGCCGGCATAGCTAGCTATATCTCCTGCAAGTTTGTACTCAGGATGAGTTCGCATATCCTTTGGGTTCTCCCCTGTGGACGTCAAGAGCAGCCGACGGCAATCCTCGAGAGCAAGTGCACCTAATTCGATCAATGTATGGTCGATAGTCTGCGGAAGAAGAGACGCATTCCGAGTCGTTATGAGGATCGATCCCTTGGTCTCAAGAAGTTCCGAGGGAAGAAACTTTTGGAGGGCCGACAGGTCGTCAACGTTGTCGAAAACTAGCAGCCATCTTTTTCCAGTGCGCTCTAAGAAATCACGACTCAGCATGACAAGACGTTCTTGGTGTCGGACAATCTCGTCACCATTCAGACCCAAGTGTGTTGCAATCTGACCATAGCTGTAAGCGCAACTGACTGGAGTTTCGGCTTGAATCCAGAAGATGTAAGCGTACTCTCGTTCGAACTTATAGGTATATTCGATGGCGGTTGCAGACTTCCCGATTCCTCCTGTCCCACTGAGGACACAGATGCTGCCATTCCGAGAAAGATCTTGATGAAGCTTTTCGAAATCGCTCTCCCTTCCAACAAATGCTTGATTTCGCGTGGGGGGCATCGTCCGAATACTACGAAAGGTCTCCATCGGACCCAGAGGCTCAAGCATAGATTCAGACATAACATCGTAAGATCTCAGACTCGTGATATCACTCTCAGGAGCGTCATGAAAAGCCTTTGACTGATCCTCAAGGTACCTCTCAACCTTGGTACGATACGCCTCGGTTTGTAATTGGCTTCTAGCACGCCTGCAGGTGTTTCTTGGCGACAGAAGGGCGGCAAAATCATGATCATGACCGTCGCTCGAACCAGGTAGAGCTCCTGACTCTGAACCCGTCGAGACGTCTCTATCGTCCTCGTCGATCTCATGCTCCTTCGCAAATGCGTTTTCTCTTAGTTCCGAGAGGAACGATTCTAGTCGTCGTTTCTTCTCTTCGTTTTCTGGGGAGCTGCCGTCCTGCTGATAATGATCTGCTTCCGGAACCGTTTCGTCCTCCAGATTGATCGAGGTCAATGAAAGCTGCTCAAAGTGAACGGCGACATGGCTCTTGAGGACTTCGGCATCGGCACAGATGAAGTGGCAAATCGCGCACGACTGATTTAATACTGGAGCATGGGACCTTCTTCGACACACGGACACAATGAAGGCGAGTTCCTCACTCTGCGAGTATGTATGTGAGTCTTTCAAATGATCGGCTAGCTTTTCGCTATCATCGAATTCTGTTAGGCAGGACTGGCAAAACCAGACGTTGGCAATTCTGTGGCTGTCCAGCTCGTGGCGGAACCACTCTTCTTTCAATCCAAAGGTCTTGTCGGCACGTATACAGTCATCGTACGTACACATGTATGGCTCCAGATCTGAAAATACGTGATGCTCCCAGTCTTCCAAACATCCAATGTCCTTTCCCATGACTAGTTCCTGGAGGCAGTATGGACAAAGGAAAGCCTTATTCGACTGGAGCGAAACCGGAGGGTCCGGGACGATGTAGCACTTTGACGTTGCTTGTATGTCCGATACAACGCTAGATATTGTTGAAAATCCAACCTTGAATGGTTGACTCGAGAAGATTGTTCCGGGACTTGTAGAAATCAGTCCAGTCAGCGAAGAGGACTCACTAAAAACGGTGCTTTTCGTCTGATCGCGTTTCTTCGGCGAGAACGGTACGAGAAACTGGTTCGAAGATTCAAGGTGTCCTTGGAAAGTACAGCCTCGGTCAGGGATACCATTCAATGACGCTGGTCCGGAGACAGATGGACCCGACTCGGGCTCGACTTTCTTAGCCACTTTCTCTCTCAAGCTGCGTTGAAACAGTCGTCTTTTCCAATTCGCATGACCAAGCCTTTTGATCAAACTTGGTGTTGCCTTCGGAAACATGAGGATGGCTAAGTCAAGATCTTTGAGCTCATCCTTAGTAACGGAAGCTTCTTGGTATGTGTCCTCGGGAGCTGGATCTCTGAGTGCAGGGATCATGGCAGACAAACACAGCAACACATCCCCGATGCTATCTGCAATGCCATTACTTGGCTCTGATGGATTATCAGAAACAGATGGAGGCGTTTCTTCATCTGAGCCCCCTTCACGAGCAGCTTTTGCTTTGTCCGAGAACGACAAGGCTGCCATTTGGGATGGTCCGCCCATTTCTAAGGCTTCATGGTAGCACGTCGTTGTTAGCTTTGGCTCAGAGCAAAAGGGTGGACAAGAGTAGATCAAGGACGTGAAATGGTGGAACAGGCCAACTGAACTCACCCCTCTGTAGGCCATTCCTGAAGCAAGTCAAAAGTACTAAGACGTGCTGCTGTAGCCGCGACGCTTTGCGGAGGGTGCGATCGAGCTCCCAGGTGAAAGCTCCTGTGTCGTTTCCCCACGTGCGAAGTTTGCTTGCTTGCAAGTCTAGATAATCGAAATTGACCAGAATTTGAGCTGCCGAACATAAAACTAGCTGATCAATCAAAGCCACACACTCCTTGAACAAGCTGGAAATCGGAGCAGGACCACAAGGCTGGCTGGCTGGCTGGATTCTTGGGGGTTCATCTGGGCTCGAAGACGAAATATCCATCATTGACCATGTGGTAAGGAATCAAAAAGTCGCGTAAATACTTAATGACAATTGATTGTCTGCGGGAGGAGCTTCCGTTTCGTTGTGACCGTCGGAGGCAAACAATTTTGGGTGCTGAAGCTGGGAGGTGGGATCAGCTCTCTCCTGGCAATATAGAGTGCCTTACGACTGAAGGGGTTACACAATCAAAAGTAGGCTTGGGGTCCTTCGTGTTGACGAGGGCTCCAGGCTCAGCTGTCGGGCGAAACAATCCGCCTTGCTTTCAGCCCGCTATGTCATCGACGCATGTACCCTTCCAGCTTGAAGGCTTTGATTGACTGGCGATAAAGACAAGGAGGAACATGTGATCTTCTAGGGTTAAATTGGCTAGAGCTAGTGCTTTGCTTTGAGACTTTGGCTATAGTCTAAGCTTGCCTGACGATATAACAATCAAGCACCCTCTGATGACTTCTGCCCGTAAGATTCTATTGCGTCAACCATTTGAACACCACGTAAAATGACCGGAGGCATAGAAACCGTCGGCATCGTCCTGTCTCTATACCCCATTCTCAACGATGCCTGGCGAGCACATAAAGCAGCAAAGACTGGAGTTGAGGTCGGACAGCTGATGAGACGCTTCGAGACGGAACAAATTGTGTTTAGAGAGTTTATCGACCATCTCGTTGGATCAAGCGTTTCCGAAAACGAGAAAACGCAGTTGCTTGAAACTAATCCGCGACAGCGAGGAGAGAGAGGGGAGGAGGAAGGAAGCTGTTGGCAGAATTCGGAACTACAATCTGAATTGAAGACGAGGCTGGGACACCATAAGTTGCAAAATATCCTTGACATTGTCGCCAGTATGCATATGCTCCTAGAGAGAATGCAATCGGAGCTTTCACCGTCACAGCCGCTGGTAAGTTATCTGTTGTTGATTATTCTCTGCTGCCGATACCAGCCTAGAATTGTTGTTGTCGTCGTTGTCACCAATGTCGAGTCGCGCTGACCTGACGCGTCCCTATGAGGAATTAGCTTCGTGAACATCCCTCTCTATCCATCAACTACCTACGCCCTTCGAAGCGGCCTTACGCGGCTTTGCGACTAAACCTCGATAGCCTACGGACGTATAATCATGATCTTCAACGATTGTTGGGTCAGATGCCCGTCACAGTCTGTAGGGGACAAGCAAAACGGCTAATCGGCACCACTCAATTTTTGCGGGGTGACTTTACCCATGCACTCGATATCTACCAAGCACTTTGTAATGGATATAAATGTGCTTGCGAGACGCCACATGTTGCGAACCTCAAGCTTCCGCGGCTGAGGATCGTAGAGCAGGTCCCCGACGACAGTGCCAGTTACGATGCCTTGGAGCTATTATTTTCCATAGAAGAGGATCCCTTGCCTGACTCCGCTATCGTCGACGGTGACAGCTCCCCTCAAATATCGGATGAAGATTTCGGGCGCTTGGATCCTGTAGATTCTACGGATTCTGCTGATCGTGCGCTACCTAATATGTGAGTTGTGACTCGATAGACTCCTTGATCCTGCTAACATAATCAGTGAGCAACCAGACTTCTGGACATCCGCTACAAAAGACATTCAGGGCAAGCTATCTGTGCTACATGCTAGGCGGCGAAGGACGAGTCAAATATCAATCTGCGAGTGTCCAGACAGAGCAACACGTGCCATAGACGATTTCTGCAAGTTCGTGAGGACTTTTGGTAGCGCAGTTGATATCAACATGGGGATTGCAGATGACGAGCTGAGTATCCTCTGCTCGGAACAGAAAAGATACCGAGTACAAGCACCTCCTCCTAGCGATGTCCAGCACGATTCCCAAGCGAGGGTATCCCTTCACGAATTCCTTGACAAGGAAGCCACTGACAGGCGTGAGAGAATGAGACTAGCGTTGCAGTTGAGTTTCGCTATTCTGCAGTACTATTCCACTGGCTGGATAAATACGAGTTGGACTTGGAGAGACTTCTCCGTCTCCAGAATTAAAGGAGAGGACTCCGAAGATTCTCAACTATTCGTCACTACCAAGTTCTACTCCATCCTCAGACCGCCAAATGCTGCCCCGACCAAACCCAGCTTTCTTTGGACTGCTATTCGTGAGCCTATTTTGACCAGACTCGGATTTGCACTCATCGAACTAGCACTGGGAAAGCGCCTGGCTGAACTGAGAGCTGAGAACGACCCATTAGGATCCATGGACCCCGATACTGTCGACTATCTCACAGCGCGACACATCTTGGAAGGAGGCATTCTGAGTGCTGACCATGGCACTGAATATGAAGCTGTGGTACGTGCCTGTCTTGACCATCAGTTTCTTCGCCACACCCAGTATAAGTGCTTGGATTCACGACAGAAGTCATTTCATCAAGATGTTGAGGAATGTGTTATCACGCCTCTGCATTCCTTATGGGTTTCATTATGGGGAGGACAACTTCTTTAGGCCTACACTTGCTTTTACTACGGTTTATATCATTTTCTGGGGCCCAACTGAACCCTTTCTGTATTTTCACGGATCTAATCGTGAATCTTCCGTGCTTGACACACCGTGCATTGTGGTACAAATTAACAGATCCTTATCATCCACGGGTGCCGCTGGCTGATGTCAAGGTGCCAGTGGGTGGCGGGAAGTATGCGGCCTGACCCAGACACCACATAAGAAGAGTCCAATCAGCGCATTCGGTGATGCACACTGTCCAAGTCATGCTGATGCCCGATCGCATATTAAATGACTATCTCTGCCTCTCATTCTCCGAGCAGACGTCGCCAAACAACATTTTCAGCACATCCAGTCTCGGGCCACCCGTTACAACTAGAAACCTTTCATCTCCATTCACTTTTGTCAGGATGCCTCACGACAAGCGAAACGAGCAAATCGCTCAGGACAAGAAGAGACAGAGCGACAAGGTCGAGAAGCAAGACCAAACGCCGCAGGAAAGAAGCCAGCCTTGGAAGACCATCATACCCATCGTGGAGGCCCAGAAGGACGAGACAATGGATGCCAGAGAGATGTTCAAGTGCAATCAGGGTTTCTACGGGAATAGCTTGGCTGCATGATGAAGGCTGAGGCATGCGTAATTGATTATCAAAAGGCAAGTATACTCAGGCAGCAGTCGTATCGGCTTGGAAAGAGGGCGTCGTTGACAATTTCTCTAGGACTGTCTCATCTCCTCGTACGATTTCATCGCTGAAGGGCGAGTCTCAACCTGGGAGTGACTCGCAAAAGGGCAAATTTGTGGGATTTGGTGGACGGTAACACCGGGCGGGGTGTCGATGGACTGCATGGTGGCGTAAATCGAAAAACTCAATTGAATCATTACTTTTGCACGTCCATTGAACAACTTCCAATGAGTGTACGGCCTTTGCACTTACTGCAAGGCTGTAGCAAGAGATGGTGTAGGTTCATTCGCTCTCGTTGATCCACGAATTACTCCCGAGGATTCCAATAAACACCCCCGGGATGATGCGGGGCGACTGAACATGGAATGAGGCTCAACTTGGCTTTTGCAACGATTTTGTCTCGCTGTTTAGTAGATCGAGAATACCATCCACCTTATTTTCCCACTCTTTTCGTCCAGCTATTCCTTGTTCCCATGGCGGTACCTACACCGAACCATATTGGCAGCCAACAAGCCACGTTCTCGTACTTCCAGCTTCAGCCTCATCACGAGCACGAGAAACCCTACGAGATCCTGATCGACCTGCCGGAGGAAGCACAGCATGTGCCACGGTCGAATCTCGCATTTGAAACAGCAGATTGTATAGTGGAGGATGCGAGAGGACATGAAGCGGAGTTTGAAATCGACAGTCATGGGTTCATGTGGCGGCGGCTGAGGACCGCTGTAGAAGACTTGAAAGACAGAGCCTCGATTGAGACTGAGTATTTCCAAGAAGTTGAGCAATTTTTGCGTGGACTTCTAGGACCCCAAGTGCGCAAAGTTAAATTCTTCAACTGGAAAGTATGAGGCACGATTCTCCGATCAATTTTTAAATTCACATATCTAAACTCCCAATAAGCTAAAGGTGAATTCTACATAGCTTAGAGTCAGTCAGCCAAGGCAAGAGTTTGCAGAGAGGACGGTCGATCTCGAAGATCCTCTGGACCCTCTGGTGCCAGTTCTGTATCCTCATGTCGGTACGGCACTCTAGCATTTCAATTAGCTGAATAGAGAAAAAGCCTTGCGTTCTAACCATTAGTTCCTACAGATCAAAGTCCTGGCGGGGCAGTGAAAAGAGCACGTTACCACCTACCAGAAGAAGCAGACGACCTAATGAAAGGCCGATATCGTATTATCAAGTTGGCCCCCACATCCCAATAATCGATCCACTCTAAGTTATCTAGTGTCTGGCGCCCTCTGAGCACCGTCAAAGCCTGGCCACTGGCTCTCTGTGACGCCCGCTCTGTTCGAGAGGAAGACATGGTACTCAATGATCTTGTTCGCAGGAATTATATCGGCGAATCATACTTCATTTGCCATAACCCAAAACACAAGTGGTATTACCTCGGCGACCAGACGAGGGATGAAGTGGCTGTTCTCAAGATCTTTGACTCGAATGAGAAAGTCGATGGAAGATGTCAGTTGGCATTATCCTTGATCAATCGGTGTCATCTCTATGGCAGAGTGGAGACTGACTCTCTACCGCAGTTTGCGTACATTCAAGCTTCGAAATTCCTGGACAGGTGGATGAAAGAGAAAGCGTCGAGGTGAGAGCGATGGTTTTTGATTACCCTAGGCCGGATCAGAATTGAGAATTGGAATTTCTGTTTTCATCTCGGGAACTTCACGCCTACTCATTTTTGTTGCTAAGGTAGCTTGGCAAGCGATGGCAAGGGAAGTACGGATTTGAGAAACGTCGGCGGGATAATATGATAACAAGCCGCGAACAGAAACCAGGATCTGGCAAAGGTTCGCATCTCAGATCAACAGAATCCATGAATGTGATTTGTTGGACTAGAAACTCTGACAATTGAGCTACCCGCTTCGAGTGAGCAAAGTTCCTCGATTTGAGCAGCTGTTTTCGTCTTTTCCTTGACTCATGTGACATGAGCAGAGTTTCTAAATTTCTGACTTTCGTCAACCCGTCTTATCCGCCTTGGAGTTGTGTGTAGATGATCCGGAGCATGTATATACATTGGCGGACAGGATCACTTTTTGGGCTCAGGTGCGATGATTTCGTAACCTCAAGATGTCTCTACAAGACCTCCTTTCTGAGATGCTTTCTCACGAATCGCGGCTATCATGTGGGCGTGGCGCTGGATCGAGTGATGAGCGGAGTTGTACTCCAATTCGATAAGTGTACCGAAATCCCAAAAACAGTCCCGGCTGTCGCACATTGGCACCATGACCATGAGACTTCGCGGGTACTTCTGATATAGTGAGATGAAGCTGTTAAGATAAGGTTGAACTACCACAAGCTAATCGACGGTGCGTAACCTCATTTGGGTTAGCGCAACTGAGCACTCTCCCATGCCTTCCCCATGCTGCCTTCCTTCATTCATGAACACTTCGAATGATGTGTTGTGTTATCTCATATCGATGCGAGCGACGAAGTTCTCGCCGAACCATCACTACCCAAGAAAAAACAAATTCGAGTAACAGAACGTCGACTGGCCACCAATCAATGATAGCAAGCAAGAAAAGCTGGGCAATGAGGAAGCGGACGTCAGATTGGGAACTTGTGCTGAGGTGATCTCAAGTATCCCATTCCACAATCTCCAAGAAGTGCGGGGCAAGGCCTTAATCAGGTCCTGTCTTTTATGAGCTTCCTCCATTCTCGAGCTCTCAGACCTTTGATCCCCGGTAAAATCCCACTCAGCACTTGCCCACGATGAGTCATGACACTAACATGCTCACAGAACACCACTTCGAACCAGACCATCCGAAGGGAAAATGCAATCCACCGACCCCTTTAACCTCACCCGCTTCCTCACAGCCCAAGAAAGCCACTACCGCCGCGCCCTCTCCGAGATCCGCCACGGCAAAAAGTCCACCCACTGGATCTGGTTCATCTTCCCCTCCCTCCACGGAATCTCAACATCAGCTCGAGGAAACAAATACGCCATATCCAACCTCTCAGAAGCGAGCGCTTACCTTCAACATCCACTCCTCAAATCCAGACTCGTCGAAATCACGCAAGCAGTGCTGGATTCAGATGTTGAGGAGATTTCGACGTTGATGGGATCCCTTGTTGATGTCAACAAGATGCATGCTAGCATGACGATGTTTCTCAGGGCAGATCCGGAGAAGAAGGTGTTTGACTTTCAGGCTGTGCTGGATAAGTATTATGGCGGTGCGAGGCATGAAAAGTCGGATTTGATTGTGGACGAGGAGACTGAAGAGCGGAATTAATGTTTTGGGAGCAAGGGGCTGGTCATGGGAGAAACTGATGCAGCTTCAGCGAGGAGCTAGCTAGATTTCTACTGGAACAAGACTGTGGCGAATGTATTGCTGGAGTCAGATCGTCGAATAGACATATGATAAGCATTCACTGGCTAGACTGACCTTCTCGCTTATTCCAGAGGATTCATTTGAAGCTTTTGTGCATTTTCGAGACACGATTTGCCTACCGTCAACTCTGTTTAGGTCACGGAGGCGATGTTCTACTAAGCGAGAAGTAAACAGAGACGTTGGTTGTTGCATGACCCCTACAGATCTGAAAAAGGTGGCCTGTAGACAAACTTCCTGCTGAGATGACGGCTTTTAAGCGGGAGGCGTAGCACTCACTTCCAGGTGAGAAATCTGAAGTCCGACAGGTAGCAGGGTATATGTCATGTATGTATCTTAAGATATCGCTTGCTGCCGGAGCTGAGATTCTGGAATCAAATCAATTAAAAGTACTACGTCCCCTAAGAGTCTTCTTCAAACACTGTCAACAATGAGACTTTCATCAATATGAAACGCAGCAATGAGAGCTTTCGTCGCCGCCTCCATATCAATGCCCTCAATCTTCTTCTGCAACACCTCCCTCCTCTTCACCAACTCCCTACTAATATCCCTCCACTCCAACACATCCTTCTCAACCCCACTCCACAGATCCCTCCCAGCCTTGACATCCACACTCTTCAACTTCCCCGCATCTTTCCTCACGACCCCATCCACAATCACCATCTCGATATCCTGCGGACTACTATGCAGAATGATCGCACTGACGGGATCATGTTGCGCCGCACACACCATGCCCGGACTCAATGCGTCCCAAACGAGAATATCAGCAAACGCACCAACTCTCAACGTCCCGATCTTGCCTTCCATCTTCGCAGCTCTTGCACCGTTCACTGTGCCGAGATTGAAAGCTTCTTCGACGGTATGGTTCAATTTCTTGGGAATCTTCCCCTCATCCGTGAACTTCTGGTTGTAAGTCGCACGGGAAGATTGCAGGAGTAGGCGCAGCTCGGATGGAATGGAAGCGCTCTGATTGGATTGACAGTCGACGCCGACGCTGCATTGCGCTGTCACGTCGACCGTAGGATGAAACGCAGCGCAGGCGCCTTGTCCCATTTGCAGTTCTGTGCTGGGCGTGGTGGAGACGTGACTGTTTGATTTGGCGAGGAGGGTGGCGTCAGCGGGTGTTGGGTTTGTGGCATGGGAGAAGAGGAAGCTTGAGTCAAGGAGGTCGTAGGAGTCGAGTCTTTCGACGAGAGATAACGAGCCTGGTCTGGGTATTCAGCTTGCTGTAAGATGGGCTGGAAAATGGTACTTACGCATCATGGCGCTGCGGACGTAGTGTACGGTATTGACGGTGATACCTAAAGATCTGACGTGCCGGTAGATGCCGGCAAGCACATCCTTTGGCAGATATAAATCGTCAAACGCGAAACCTAGCGAGACTCTGCCGTTGCCGAATGGGGATCTTGCGGCAAGCTCGTCCAATACTTCTAAAACCCATGGAACCATGGGGTTTTGAGCTAGGGTGAATGGTTCCCATGATTCAACACGTCCGGATGGGCAGTAACAGAAAATAGATCTGATACCAGAGGAAATTGTTGCTGCGATGGCTGCTTTGGCTATACATTGTGAGTATTCGGTTTTCTTCTTAAATGTGCAGCTACTTACACGAGTCTGGAGCGCTGTTCAGATGGGCATGGTCCACGACAGTTGTAGTGCCCGCCTCAATACACTCTAGACACCCAGCGAGCTGACCCCAGAAAAGATCTTCTGGACTGTGAAGGGAATTGCTGGAATTACCTGCATATTTCAGCCATGTGTTGTCTAGGGTGTTCAGAGCGACTTACCGGGAGCAAAATAGTCGAGTAACAGATGATTGCCGTGACGACCTTTCAGAAGTGTCTGCCAAACATGATGATGTGTGTCCACAAAGCCAGGACTGAGAATCCTGTCTGTACAGTCGATCACTTGAACATTCGAGCCGGGCTCAATACCAGCTTCAATCTTTGAAATTTTGTTCCCTTCTATCAAGATGTCTGCCTTGATGGCGTTGACATGTTCGTTTTCATCATGAACCAAAACCGTTCCGCCTTGAAGAAGTATTGGAGACGACATAGTGCAAAGGCAAGCAAGGAGAAGAACGGCGTAGAGAGAATTTAATCAAGGCAAGCTCAAGTAAACTGCATATATATATGAATGATCCTTCATACCAAGATCAACAAAATTCGGTCTTGATCGAGTACCGAAGAGTCCGCCGAGTAGCGAAACCCGACTGAAAGCTGAGAATCCACACTTCCAGCTGTAGGAAAGAACCAATAAGAAATAAAGATCGAATTCGTAAAAAATAGTGCCCAAAGAAAGCAAGGTGCGATTGGAGAACGGGCTTGAAATGGGTAGTATTGAGTAAAATACCGCTGCGGGGATAACGGCTTCAAGAAATGAAATCCGAGGAAATAGACAACTTATTCAGGGCAGTCTGCCGTAAATCCGTATGGCCAAGGAAAATACGGATGTGCAAAGGAGAATGAGAAACATGTGAGCTGATACAATGTGCAGTCGAGGATATACTTTCTTAGATCTAAAGCAAAAGGGTTCAATTAAACAAAGTTAAAGATAGTCGAGGTTGAGACCAAAATTACCCCGGATTGCACGGACCACCCGCTCGCGAATCCTCGACGTCACAACTGCTCACAGCCTCCTTCGCATCAAAAGCACAATGTAACCTTCCTCCCACTCTCAACTCCTCTCACCATGTCTCCCCCTCGTCAACATGTCCGACTCCGCATTCCCTACGTCCCTCTCACATTACATCTCCGACATGTCCCAGGATGACGACAGCGATCCCTCAAAACAACTCCAGCAAACCCTCCGCGAATCCATAACTCAAAGCCTCTCCTCGCGCCGCCCTCTCCTTACACACCTCAATGCAGACACGACATGGCTTCTCTCGCTTCCCTACCCGGAATCGACGCCCTCGACTAAAGGGAGTGTGTATTATCATATATTAATAGATCCGTGGCTCCGCGGCGGGCAGAGCGATGTCGCGAAGTTCTTTAGCCAGCAGTGGCATGTGGAAGAAAGTGCCGTTCAGACGATTGCAGAGCTAGAGGATGTCGTGAGAGGTATTGAGGATGTGGCGAAAGGCTATACCTATTCTCCGCCCCAAAGTAGCGGCGAGAAATCTGATTCTGAGGATTACGAGGAAGTCGACGTTGAGGAGAGAACCGATAAAGAGAAGCCGAAACCAATAGGCATGAAGAGCCCAATAGACGCAATCCTGGTCTCCCACGAATTCACAGACCACATGCATAAAGATACACTTCTCGAAGCTCGGACCTCTATCCCCGTCTTCGCAGCTACCAAAGCAGCGTCCGCGATTCGATCATGGAGACATTTCGATTTCGTGGGCGAGATACCGCGGTTCGGGGGAGATTGGAGGGAGAGCTCGGTCATTCCTTTGCCGGAGTGGGTGGGTGTGAGTAGGGTTGCGTATCCGGGACAAGACTTACTGTATTATCATTCTGCGGTTATGGTTACGTTCCCTGCGAGCTCGGGCGGGGACGAGGAAACTGGAGAGGCTGAGGCTGTGATATATACACCGCATGGTATATCACCTGCGGATCTTGCCCCCGTAGCGAAGGCCAACCCTGCGATCAGGACACTCGCTCTGTTGCATGGATTACAGGATATTAGTCTGGGTGCACAGCTGAATATGGGCGCGCATAATGGGCTGAAAGTACAGAGGTTACTAGGGGCGAAATATTGGGTTGGGACGCATGATGAGGTGAAAAGGGGTGGGGGGATTGTGAGTTGGTTTCTGGACAGAAAGACGATTAGTTTGAAGGAGGCGATTGAAAAGGAGAAAGAAGAGAGAGGTGACGAGATGAAAGGGAGTGCTGTGGAAGGATTGAAGGAGGTAAAATTCGAGGATTTAGGCAATGGGGAGAGTTTGTTGCTGGAATGACATCCTCCGAGATCTCATAAACGCTTCGAGACATTATGTTCATGATACCCTTGATCGAACGAGGAATTTGATATCCCTCCTCAGAAGTCAGTATCGAATACTGAGGCCTACTTTGAAGTCTCTCCTCTCTCTGCCTGCCACTTTCCATCCCAATATCAACACGTCGAGTATCAAACATCCTCCACCCCCTCAACAACCCAAATCCTATCCCACCACCCCAGCACCCCTCCCCGGCAACTCCACATTCCCCCAAAACTTCTCTCCCTCCAAACCCACATAGATATCCATGTTCAGCGCCAGCAGTGGTATCTCGACACCGTGCACGAACTTCCGCATCTTGAGCTGGCGGAGCTCTTCGGCTGAGATGTAGCTTAGTTTTTGAGTGGTGGTGGAGAAGAGGACGATGGTGTTGCTGTCAGTGTTGGCTGATGAGCGTGAGGCTTGTAGAGGGTGACTTGGTGCCATATTTCGACTTGAGCGACGCGGCTGGGGAAGGCTGAGTGAATATCACTGAACTCTCTTGTGTTCTTATCGAATTTCGTTCTTGGAGTCAGTCAGCCGGCGAGCTGAGGGTTTTTGGGATCAAAGTCTTGCACATGTCGTCAGAGCAAAACTCGTTATAAGGTCGTGGTGAGTCTTGAAGTTGTAGGATTTCGCTCATGGTCCCAACTCATGAGATGTGGGAGTCATGATCGGCTTCAAGAGACTCATCTGAATTGGAGATATTCGAACTCGGGGCTGATTCTAGTCTGACTCTCAGGCGGTTCTCTCCAGTCACAACGCAATCCAGTATCTTCATCGCTAAGAAAATTGACTGGATGAAAAAGCAATAGTTGACTGCGATATAGGGCAGCTCGGAACTTTCATCTGGTCCAGATTCATTCACCATACAGCTTTTCCCGCATATCAAAGAAGGGGCTCAATTAGGAAATGGGTGCCTATTCTCACAATCTGCATGCCCTGTGAGGCTTCCGATTGTTGTCATCTCTCAGTAAAAGATCGCTTGTTTCTCGTTCATCGACTCGGGAGTCATACTTCACTCCAACCCCTGATCTCCACCCTCCTTTCTGCACCTAGAAGTCCCCAGATTTATTTCCTATATATACACTAGGCGGAGCAGGTCTAGTAACGCAAAGTCGACCGTAGGATCGTCGATGAGATACGAAGAGAAATGAACTTGTTTTCACTTTAGGGCCAAGGCGTTGTAAAATTTAGATTATCAGATATCGATTCTAAATTCGGGTGTATGATTTCATATCAATGGGCTGTGCACAAGAGCAAGTTTTCCTGAATACGCGTCTTGTAGGAACAAATGACAATGACAGCAGCAAGTACAGTGACAATGGACAGTTAATGCTCCGAAACGAGCCGCTCACGCGCCGCCGAGACCCAGCTTGCCAGTGGAAGTACGAAGCAGTTTGATGTCAAAGCCCCCATAAAGTGTTCAAAGATACAGATACATCTCCAAAACAATGCCGTACGCAATTCTTCCATTCCCTTCCAACATCGCACACATGCAGACAGTCTTAGAATATCTAGTAATTCCATCTCCTCGGCCGTCCACAGCTGGAGTTCATGTCTTCAGTAGATGCATCTCAAATTCCTATCAACTGCTTGGTAACATTACCTCCTTTTAGGGTCGTGGTTACTGCTCATTAATTTACCTTCATATTCACTAGCACGGTCATTTGCAATTCAAGGTGTGAGGGCCTGTTGCATGGACCTCCCGGGGAGAAGGGGGTTGTAAAGAGATAAGGCGCTGTCCTCATGTGGTGTCTCTTGTTGTAATAAAGGGTTGATTTGTGTCAATTAGTAAGGGTGTCGATTTGTAGGTGAAAAGGCCGACGACAGGCTATCTTAGCGAGACTACAAAATCATCGTCAACCCACATTGTATGGTGCCAAGGTGATGAAGTAAGAAGAATGGAAAGAGGGAGGCGAAACGAAGGCAGCTGCGGCAACATAGATGATTGGACTGATGTCAAGACGAGGCAATCGGACAGGTGGAATACGGGGAAGTGACGAGACATAATCACGTGGCCAAAACATTGAAGCGAAATATCAGAGTGAAAGGATCAAAGGGAGCCATGCTTTGCATTGCATTGCTTGCTCTACCTAACGCTCTACTCTTCCCATGTCATCAATAGACAACAAATCAAACTCGTCCCTTCTTCGGCCGTGCCATCCATCCCATCCATCCTATCCTCAATCTGCAATGCAGTCTCACGAAGGAGCCACTTCACCAGACCAACCTGACCAGAGCAAGCCACTCCTCTTCCTATTCCCGAAGGGGATCCAAATCATCATCAAAGAACCTTGCCTCAAGCCATACCAAATCAAACCGATCCACCATATCATGCTCCAAGCCACCCGCCTGCCTGCCTGTCTTTGCACCAAACGAATTGCCACCCTCCGTCTCCAGCTTAGAAAGTTCAAAGCGGCAGACCAAAGCCAGATCCAGCCTGAAAGAAGTATCAACTCGGCAAGCCGTCCACGAAACGTAAATACAATCTGCACCTCCCCCAGACCGCCAAGTTGTGAAGAAAGAATGAAGAAAGAAGGGGAGAAAAATCAAAAAGACCAGCTTGCTTGCATGAAAACCCAAACGCCGCGCTGATGTTGTGCTGAAAAAAGGATTGAAGAACCAGAAAACACAGAGTAAACCGAAATCGAAACCGAAATGGAAAATGGGACCCCAAACCCAAAGTGGGTATGAAGAAGAAAACCCAATCAGACCCTATGTGGACGCTGTATGTGCAGTACTGTGCTTTGTCGTGATTCGAGGTGATGGACATGATGTGGTTGATGTGTGTGCTGTTGATCCAAGCTCCACCATTCCACAGACTCCTTCCATGCATCCAGTGTATGTGAGAAGAGAAGTGAAGTGAAGAAAGCAGACGAGACCGTGGTATGTAAAGGGGACCCGTGAACGCCGTTTCGTGAAAACGTGAATATGTGAGGACTTATTGCCGTGAGGTGTAGCAAGGTATGTAAAGTGTTGTAAGAGGCTTGAGGTCGGAGAGCAGTAAGGAGGCTCATTGGACGCGTCGATCTCTGTGCACATGACCAACATACGTTCCCAACCCAAACAGCTCAATTCTTCTTTTTGCCCATACGAATGAATCGTGTCCGGATCCACATGACGAACTTAGTCCACGCAGAATGAGTCTTGAGCTTCGCAGTTCCAGATCGTCGTGGCTGATAGAACTGCTCCTCACCAACGCTAGCAAATGTAGGAGTCTGTTGCTGAGGAACGGAGTTGTAGTCCCGGCCCACAAAGGAATCCTTCTCCTGCATAGTGAGATCGGACTTGGAGCGCTTCGAGCGGGTGTCATTGCTAGCCGAAGAACGACGGTGACCGCGCTCGATCTGACGAGCTTCCTTCTGTTGACGCTTCTCGAGGGCTCTGATCTCTTCACGTGCTGCTTTCTCTTCCTTGGCTTGCTCTTTCTCCTGAAACTTGCGGCGAGCTTCTTGGATTGTCTCGGACTGAATGCGGGTATCTACTTCTGAGCGAGATCGAATGCGGAAACCCTTGTCGAGGGAGTTTCGGATGGCAGAGACGGGAGACATGGTGTCTGTGGGAGATGCAATGTCTGAGGAGAGAGTGGTGTTGTGGAGGGATGTATGTGAAGTTGCGAGGGCAAGTCTCGAGGAACTGGCTTGCTTGTTGGTAAGAACTCGAAGAGATTGTGGTTGTTGAGAATGAGAGATATTGGGGGAAGACGAGACACCTGTTATGGATGGCGGGGAAGTATGGTTTGAGAGGTTCGAAGGTGAGCGGAATGGGTGAATATGACTCTGACTCTGGCTTGGGGATCGTATATGGCTTTGAGGCTGGTCCCGAGGGTGAGGGTGGTCCTCATCTTCAGTCAAGGCAGGGCTGTGATCGATTTCACTTTCGCGCAGGGAATTTTGATAAGATGCTGATGCCGCGATGGGCGGAGTATAGGGACGAGGAGTTTGCTGGAAAGGATGCACAAAAGATCCAGTACGATGGCCACTTCCTGTGGTCGCAGTAGAGAACTGGGAGGTGCCACTGGTCGAACGGTAGTGGTAGCCTCGTCTGAGCTGGACGTCATGGGAGGAGCGAGGCCCAGACCCGTTGGCAGGACCATGGGAATTCGAGGTCCCCATGCCACTTCCATACCCACCAGCATTCCCATAACCAAGGTACTCGATACCGAGTCCATCTTGTTCTGCTGCAGACCGATCCAGGTCCAGCGAATTCCTCTCATTTTGCGTCAATTTCCTTAATATCGGTTTTACTTTCGTTCCCCGCGATTTGGCCGTATGGCCCTGATAGCTGGTCATTGTGCCGAGCTTCTTCTTTCTCCCAGCGCACTCCTGCGACAGCAAGGGCAATTGCAGTTGCCAATCCCCCTGTGCGAATCACCGACACTCATATACTGCTACTTCGCATCACTGCGCGACTGCTGAGGGTATGGAGATATGTGATGGGCTGATCGGGTGGTGTGGTCGAGACGCCGTACTGCTGCACCACCAACTCTGTCTTCGACGTCTACACAAAAGGCACAGCACGCCGATATAGAAGTATACGATGCTCTGGATATTGCTGCACTGGCTGTGGAGGCTGTGCAAATTCGAGGACTGGCTTGTCGAGGATACTGTTGTCGCTTGCGGTGAAGTGGTGCTGTTGGACTGATGATGCGACGACTATGCGATTTCTCCTCCAAAACAATTGGCAGACCGCAACAGAGATACACCGGCGGAGGATATCGATACAAGGCCTACAAGAGTCGGAGAGGTAGATGGGGGTATACGGAGGATAGGATCGTGAGGGATTATTCGGCGATGCTGCACCGCCTTCCTTCTGCGTACGAAGCCGAATATGCTGTGCAGTGCCCAGCCCAGGCAGCTCCTTTCTTCTCCAGCAGATCCAACAAAACAATCAGGATGCCAGCAAAGGATCCGAATGATAGATCCACTCGTGAGGCCGTGGTACTCTACCTGAAGAGGAAGATTTTGTGTTTGAAGTTGAGGATCGTGGTCGTCGCCAGATCAACAATCAGCCTCAGTAACACATGCCTCTCTCCCTCAGGCTGGGTATTGGCGTGGGCGGATGTCTGGGACCTGGGTCTCACTCTGCTCCTATCGTATCCTCCCTCCAGGCCCGCTCTGGGCCTCTGCACAGCGATTACTGGCCAGCCGAGCACTCCGACCCCTCTTTATTACTGTGCCTTTCCACTACTCTTATCGCTCTCCCCGTCCATGTTCCCGGCAAGTCCGGGGACAAGACATTCAACATTCTTGACAAAGGGCATGGCTCCGTTTCGAAATCGCGGCTTGGGTGTTCTGGTCAAAGAGGGGGATGGTTGTAAAAAAAGATTGGAAGAGGAAGGGGATCGATAAATGAGGAACATATCATTGTAGGTGGGGGAAAATGTGGTAGTGCTGGCAATCTTTCTGGATCTTTACTGGTAGCAGGCACTTTTCTACGGTACGCCAGGATCTCTCCTTGACAGGTTGCGCGATGTTCTTGAAGTGTTCATGATCAGCATGCGGCGGCACTGGGCGGTTGGTGCGGTGCGGGATGGAAGGAAGGGAAGGCAAGCAAGCGATGGGGATCTGGAGACGATCTCTCCCGTTGTCAGATCATACTTTGGTCTCCGGGTCGATTAAGATCGCTGGTAAGGGTGCATTTCCTCACCAGCATCATCTTGGAACCAAATTTGGCGACGACTCCCTCCTTGGAGTATCTTGGAGAGTTTTGATCGAAAAGTCAAAAGTCCCATCCCATCCCACATTCCTTTCTTGTCGTAGTTTACTCCCCGTTGCTGCCGAGGTGCCCGAATCGAAGCTTCCCATCGTCACCTGGAGAAGATCTGGACCAACGCAATAATGCCCGAGGACCAACACTAATAAATCTGCACCTCCAAACGCCGTGTCCTGCAAATGCAAACCAGCCAACACCATAGTTCAAACTTCGGAGTTTCTAACCTCTCAGGTCGAAACTACTGAGTGAGAACTATGACGTGATCTGTCCATAACATCAACACTGCAAGCAGAGAAAATTTAGAGAAGACATGTGAAAGACAAGCGAAGCATGAAATAGATGTTTTTCACTGTACATGAAAGCGACGCCATTTTGACGGGTCGAACTGCATTAAATGAATGAAAATCACCAGAGAAAGAGAAGAAGGGAAAATACCAAGCCCGGAACCAGAAACGGAACCACCAACATATATATCACTCAACAGGCTACAGATACAGATCTCTCTGCATCGCATGCTCCGCCTGATCTTCAGGCTGCTTCAATATGGGGAAGGAGAAATATATTGCCGGAGAACGATCGCAATCTACGTCTCTAATAGATTTATCTGCGATATGGGCTGTTAATGTTATTCCGTCCCCCTTTCAAGCCTCTTCTCCGAGTCCGAGTCTTCTGTGCCACGTCTACTTCGCTTCAGTCGAATTTACATCTGAGAGAGGCGTCAAGGTTGAGATTTGAGGCGTAAGGCCGGATAGACGCATCAAATGCCATCCTCGTGCTCGTTTAATCATGAAAACTAAGATACGGAATATCTTACCTGTTCTTTTCTCGATCTGGAACGTCGTACATGAGGCTGGACCGCTGGGACGAGATGAGATGAGATGGTGAGATGGGCCGATGGATAATCCGGGCCGTGAGCCTCGCTTGGAGCTTCACCAGGCCAGGGGAAGGGGAGGACGGAAAATCGTTCCTGCTTTTCCATTTTACTCTGGGATTGAAGAAGTCTAGGGTCGGTTGTTTTGAAGATCAGATGAGATTCAGATCTTCATATGAGAGTTCTAGTCTAGTACTTCATTCTGGGGCGGAGGCGGGGTCGTAAAAATAGGACAGTTGTTCGGTTCATGATGTCGATTTTACTCTGTTTGTTGATCTGGTTTTGGATTTGGACCAGTTTGGGTTGGCTGAAGCTTTTTCAGGTAGAACTGTAGAACATGCGACTTCTTGAAGCTGGGAAAGCAAAGCTTTGATAGCTCAGAACGGGAAGGTAAACGTTTGAACCAGAAAGATTGTGCTAGATATCGGTATTTTGGATTCCATATGGAGCCTATCCAATTTCTTCGGCTTGACATCTTTAGTTAATAATGTTGAAGCTCAGCTCAAGCGGAGCGGGGTTCCCTGCCCTGGCAGAGATAGTCCCAGTCTTAATCTGCAATTTTTTGAAAAAGGTGGAAGAGTTATTTCATCGCTGTGATTTTCGTCCTGGATATAGGTACCTGCGTACTCTAGCGTATCTCGTACTGGGCCTCAACTCACACACTCTCTCACTCCAGATTAATGTACATCACTCTCGCCGCCCAAGCTCAACATCGAAGATCTCGGCCCCGCCGATACTGAAAAATTACCCCGCTAACCACTATTCCCACGCCTCGACTCGACTCGACCATCTTCTTTCAACTCTCCGCCACTTATCTTTTCGTCCATCTATCTATCTATCCTTCTCTCATTCTCGCATCAGCTTTCAGCTTCCTATCTAATCAACTATTTACCAGCGGCCCTAAATGGCAGGACTTGGTTGCTTGCTTGAGTGCTTAGACTAGCAGTAATTGTAGCTGGTCTGGTGGAGAATTAGTTTGATGTTGGTGTTGGTGTGAATGTGGTTCTTCATTGGCGGCGATTGAAGATCAAGATCGCTTCGGCGGCTTCCAATCGAGTGACTTGCATACAACAGTGCGAGCCATTGCACGCTAGGTTCAGTGCGGGCGGGATAGGACGATTGTGACATGCTAGCGGGGCCAGGAAGGTAACCCGTTCCGTTTCTTTATCGATACTTGGTGACTTTAAGCAGGCTGGTGGGGTGGGAGGGAGGTAGATTTGCAGGAATGGTTGATATGGTTCTCGGGTAGGAATAATGGAACGATGGTCTCATTTATCTTTCGATTATAGATTCAAAATCTGATGTATATCATTGTTTGTTTATTCTTATTGATTTCCCTGGGGAGTTCGTGAGGTGTTTCTCACCAAGAGCTGGGGAAGTTACTGGTGAGTAAGACCTCGATGTCGACATGTGAATTTGAGACATCCTGGAGGACAGTCTCTTCTCCACCTTGGAATGGAATGGAAGCTTTCCTCAGTCTGTGGGTACATAAGCTTCGGCTTAGTTGACATTAGTCGAGACTTCCGAAGGTTGTCAAAGCCGGAAGACTGTCTGACATTTGATCGAATTTCACAAAGTGACAATCTTTCAGCCCCGGAGGAATTTTTTGAGCCTCATCCAGCAGATCAGCTATCCTCGGTACTTGTACATAGATTGGTCCTCACGAGATCTCGTGAGAGTTCGTGTTCCTACCAAATTCAATTTCAACCCTCCATGCCATTCTTGACTCACAAATCCTGATTGCACATTTTGATTCTGTTGAGCCGCCTTCCCCTCACGAAGACACTGAAGCCCGCCCGGCCTCACCAACCGAGAAAGTACAGGGAGCACACGCCACTTAGTGGACATTCCACAGCTGAGACATTGACCTTCAGCCTGAGCCAAGGAACGTAGCCTTTGCCCTCTGTCTCTGCCCCCGCTGTCTCTTCTCTGGCGCGCGTGCTAGTATCCAATCGATCGATCAATCCAATCGAGTTAAATCGCCGTGCTGAGACGGTGTTGGTTAGTTCTAGATCCTAGTTTGTGGTCTAATTTAGAGGGAAGACGGTTTGGTGCCAGGGAAGAGGAGATATGAGTTAGAGATGAGATGGAGTGGCTGGATGTCGTGACTGTCTTGGCTAGGAACTTGGGGTTGGAGGAGAGATGAATTTTCTCGTTGCAGATGAGGCGGTTGTTAGAATGTCACTCCTACATAAGTTTACATGGTCGAAAAGTCTTGGAGGCGTTCATGTTCATGTACCTGTGTACATATCCAAACACGGAGCAGGAAGGTACCTACATTCGGTACCTCACGCATAGTCGAATCACGCTCTAGTCCTCGAGCTCGAAGTGAGACAAGACGTTGAAATTAGAGCCAGGCTACTGACTGGGGAGGAATGTTGGAGGGATGGATATGGAGGGATGGATGAATTGCTGCATGGATGGCATGGCATGTTGACTGCTGTTTAATTTGGGGAAGCACTCTTTGCATCCGTACCGTTGAATTTGCAGTTCCCAAGATACAGATCGTGGGTGTGATGGTGCGTGGGTGGGTGAAGTGCGGCCTGGCGGCTAAGTATATCCTTGACTTCGACCAGGCCTGGATAGGTTTTCAGGAAATTTTGATATTGGGATCGATGTGAAGAGTGTGATGAGGAGACACATAAGATGATCGCGTCAATACCTTGATGAGGCCATTTGAGCCGTGTTTACGTACCATTGATGAGACGTAAAGGAAGTGAGAAAGGAAGGTGGATTGACACAGTGGAGTAGAGAAACTAGGCATGGAAAAATAAGATACGGATACCTTTTTGCCTGCATCGTACCTTGCTGTTGAGCCTTCGGGGTGCGCGAGCTAGGACCACAGAATGGCTGACGACCTCGGGGTGTTTGTGGATTGAATTCGAACTTTGCATACGGAGGACTCGCCTCTCTCGTCTACTCGTACCTTTCTTGCATTTCCAGGTTCGTTGTGGTCTCACTTGTCTCGTGAGGATATCCATACTGCAACAGACCGCGCTTCGCCAGCCTGTGATTCCGTTGCCCCTCCGCAAGCACGGAATATCCTTTGCCGCTGGCTGCTGTAGCTCATCTACCCCGCCCATACCATACCCACAGCCGTATCAAATGTCTCATGAAGTCACTTCATCCTCACCTATCAACGACTTTGAGCTAGAAAAAGCTCCTCGCGCCAATTTAGTTTCTGACTGTCAGCTATTTTACTGTACCTCCGAAGTTTAGCTCGCTGATTTTAAAGGTGTCGTTTACGCTACCCTTATCCTTATTTCCAGGCGGCAACAGCGCGAAAGCATCGCTTACAGAAATCCTCGTCACCAACAGATCCATGGAGACAAGGCCAAAGTGGGGTTTGATGGAAATTGAAAATTCGAATTGAGAAGGACGATGGACATGGGCAAGGGCAGAGATGATGGGAATCATGACTGGATGGCTGTGCGAGCTAGACAATTTCGATTTGAGACTCTTGCTCCGTAATGATAGCATTTCCGTTGGTTTGTTTGTGGGTTCCTCGACGATTCTGTATGTATTCGGAGTACCTCGCATATCACAGATACATGCCATGCCCCTCCGGCCGCACGTACGCACATCCAAGCTTACCTTAACCTTTTTATTTTTCAGCGTGCATGAGCTCCTGCAGCTCATCGCGTCACCTTGCTTGCTGACGAACTAAAGTCAAATAATGCAAGCGAAAGAGCAACGAAACGAACGGGCCGAACATTTCGAATTGTGGAAATAAATCATGTTCTGCTTCTGCCTTGGCCTACCCGCTCCGAAGTCTCATGCTCGACATCTGGATCCTGGAGTCGGCTGCAATAGCTGAGGATCGCTTCCATTCTGGCCTTGGTATTGGCATGGCTAGGAATAGTGAGGTAATAGCATGAATCTTCTGATCTGGCAAATGTTTCATCACTCGTGATGATATGGATGGCAATGTCAAACGACGAGCCCTCGTGCCAGCATGGAATTTTGCCAATGCAGTCACTTGTATCACGAACCGAATCGCTTGGTGTGCTGATGTCGAGTCAGAAAGGCGTCTCTCATTCCGTACTGGACTAATTTCATCTCAATCCATCAACCACACAGATCCCAGAACGGTTACTCCTTCCATGTGCCCCTCCTCGTCCCCCTCCATTCTTGACCTCGCTACACATTGCAACGGTCATGATGATCCATGTTCGTAAGGATAGCTTGCCGATACAGAATGGATCGAATAGAATCATCATCGAAAAGAGATCTCTTCGAAAGCTAGGTACTGGCTACTCTTAGATGTATACAGTATCCCACTTGACTGGCTCTCACTGGCAGCAGCTGCAGAGCATCGACGGCGCCGATGGCGCATGTATTGCATGCTGTAAGAAGCATCAAGCGAAACGCCCCGTTTCTCTAGCCTGGCCTCACAACTTTGATGCTTTCCTGATCTCTCCTTGAAGCTCCGGCCACATTCCTTGAGTGTTCTCTCAAGATGTACAAAAACGTTCTGCTGCAGCGGCCGATGTGTCTCGAAGTTCTCGATAATAAAGCCACCGAGGAGGGGAGCCCTGCCCTATCCTTGTCCCTTGTCAAAAGCCTGGCTTGCTGTACGCAATCAATCGAGACCCTGGCGGGTGCTTGGATGGGGTTACAGTGCTAGGGTCTGAAAGACTAGGGACATAGCCCCCACTGGCACAAGTGGAGTCCCTGTACTGTTACCCATCCTAGCATAAGCCTCGCTGTCTTGCACCTATTCAGCCTGGTATGCCGCCTGCAGAGCACTGTACTGCGGGCTTGCGGGCTTGAAGCTTGCAGAAGTGCGCTGTAGCGAGTTTTGTACAGATCGCAAGATGGACTCAGCGTAGCGGTTGTTGCTGATCCCTTCTATCTGAGGAAGGATGCATTTGTTCTAGACAAGACTGACTGAGGCGTATTGTAGCAGGAATCAGATATGCCGTGAGCAGAGAAGTGGATTGGAATGTTCCTGATCGCTCCGCTGAAGAAGCTATTCATAGGCTGTCGTGTCGTTGGCCAATCCATTATGTTGAGAGGTCTCGCTAGGAAATGCCCTATCGATATCAAGGAACCCTCGGCGCGAGCTGTCCCACCTTCTGTAGCGACTCAGAGAGTCAGATGTCTTTCCTCCCCTCAATATTTTCCGCCCCTCAGTTGTCAACAATCAACCACCACCAGTAAATTCCTCCTCCACTAAAAGTCCACCAGTATCGGCACCAGCCAGACCCTCAGCCATCTGCTGGTCCTTGCTCTTCTGTCCCCATTCTTCTCTGCTCTATTTCCTTGCACATTCGACAGCTGTACTGAGGGTCTTCTACGTCTGTACCTCCGTATGTTCCTAGTATCTTACATATGGTCTGCTTCATAAATCATCATGCTGTATTCATATCCTTGCCTTTCTATCCCTACCTCTCCCCTCATATCCCAGACACGGTGGCGTCGGTAAGCATACGTCAAGACAACAACGTCTGGAAGACGGACAGTCTTTGTCTCAATCTGCTAGCTATTTTCTTATTAACGGATTATTATTTTCTCGCGCGGCTTTTATTCATGCCATCAGCCATTAGCCATCAGCCATTTACTATCTCCCGTCACCCAATCCACTCTAGCCGTCCTCCTCCTGCGAGCGCCTCTCATGTACCAATCTGTATCCACCACACCACTACTCTACCTACCCTGTCATCTCCTACCCCTCCCCCTACCACACCCCTCCCCCTCCACTCCACTTTTTCTTTCGCGATCCCGACCTCCTCTTCCTTGACCATGCCATGCCATCAATCTAGTATCCGCCGACTAATGTCAGACTACTGACTACGACTATTTCTGCTCCCCTTCACCCACCAGCTAGCATCCAGCAGCCAAAACCAGAAGCACAATATGACTGATCGGGTTTCGCGTCCGCGACTTAAACGCTCGTCTCTGCGGCCTGCTCTGCAACATGGTGCCGTCTCCGTCCTGACGTGCCCGTGGCTGAACTATATAGACCTCCGCAGGACCCTGTGTGGAGAGAGAGCTTGAAGTATGACATCTCGGCGACTCTCGTGCACCGAGCTGTATCAAAGGCATCGCCGGTTCTGTTGTATGTTTATCAATTGAGCTCCAGCACCTTGGAAATAACGGTCTTTTGGTGATCTTGGTTCTCGGTCCTTCGTTGTTCTATCACTCAGTCACCCGGCATATCATATCATATCATTGTTCCTCCATTGTCATCGTTGCTTGCCGCATACAGTACAGTCAGTTCTCGTCTTGCTTGTTTGCCTCGTCCTCGATTCGTCTCGTCTGTCTTCATCTGGATCGGCGTTGCGTTGCGTTTGCGGATAACGGTACGGAAACTTGGATTGCATTTCCAATTGGATATTTAACTTTGATTATCTGGGGCTTTCTGGCTTGCATTTCACTGCTGGATCCAGTGAAAACACCATTTCTGCGGACCTCGTCGACTTCCTGCCCCAATTGGCTCGATCTCGCCCTTCTGCAGATATCTCCAAAAGAAGTAGCAGCATCCCGCCCTCTCAACGCGGCTGCCTCCTCCAAAACTCGGCATCAAACCGCCTCGACACCCTCTCGAGCACTTTTTGCACCTCTCGCCTCCTCAGCCTTTGAGCAAATACATATTTGAGCCTCTTCCCCTCTGTCTTGGCATTGGCACGCTCACCCTCACGAATCAACACCCCGCAAACTCATTCAACTTGCCTCCAAATCATCTATATCTCTCCAATCGTCTTTCCTCAAGTTCGACACATGACCCCTCAATTTTTGCCTCTCCAAAACACCCCACAGTGGCAATTCAGCCTAGGTACTAGAAGCAGTCGCACATTCCTGCAGGCGATTCCTCAATTGGAACTTTGACCGTCTCCGCAGAGCCTGGACTTCCCCACTACGCAGATTCGAGATGTTTACCTTTTGGGATCTGGGCCCATGGGCAATTACTTTCTGGGTTTTCTGGTAAGACCTCACTTCACCATTCAGTCTTCTTTAGGGTTGCTTATATCGAGATTCATGTTTTCCTCTTCATTGGTCTACCAGCTCAAAACTGACTTCTTCAGGATTCATCGCTACCTCCGAACCATTGTCAACTTCATCAGCCACTGGCGCTATAAGTCCATTCCTATACCCGAAACCCCATCCTATACTGCGAAAGATGTCACGGTCATCATTCCGACAATCCATAACAATTTTGAGGAATTGAGGGAATCCTTGCAAAGTATCCTGGCCTGCCAGCCTTACGAGCTGCTTTTGGTCACGACTTCCGATAAATACCAAAAGCTTGTCACGTTCACAAAGTCGCTGGAAGCACCCAATATCCGCACATTCCAAACCCCCATTGCAAACAAGAGAATTCAGGTCTGCGAGGCAATCCCCAAGGTCAAGACGTCTATCATTATAATGGCAGATGATGATGTCACGTGGCCAAGCACTATCCTACCTTGGCTCCTTGCTCCGTTCGAAGATGCGAAGATTGGCGGAGTTGGACCCAATCAAAGAGTCAAACGTATTCGTTCTGGACCGATTGCAGCACTTTGCTACAATTGGCTCGGAGCTGCCTACATTGAGCGACGTAACTTTGAGATTTCGGCCACACATGGAATCGATGGTGGGACCTCATGCATGTCCGGACGCACCTGTGCCTTCCGATCCGAGATTCTCCAAAGCCCCCTGTTCTTGGATGGCTTCAAGACTGAGCGATGGGGTCAGTACCAACTCAACGCCGACGATGATAACTTTGTCACTCGGTGGTTGGTGTCGAACAGATGGAAGACATGGATCCAGTACAATCCTCAATGCGAGATCGAGACTACGCTGGAGAACAACATCAAATTTCTCTATCAATGCTCTCGTTGGGCTCGTAGCAATTGGCGAAGCAATTACACGAGTATGGTCATCGAGAGACACGTCTGGAGGTAAGCTTTTTCGCGATCACTATATTGCCTCGCTAACATGCTTCAAGACAGCAGCCGTGGTCAACATATGCTCTGCATATAGCTACTTTCACATCGCTCTCGATCGCCTTCGATCCATGGATCATATGGTGCACTCACAAGGCTGCCTATGATCTACCAGGAAATGGATACTACTACGCCATGTGGGCTCAGATTATCTTTATGGTTGCTTTCATCAAGGTCATCAAGTTGGTTGGTCTGTTTAGACGAGAGCCATTTGACATCATTTTCTTGCCTCTCTCGATCATATTTGGATACTTCCACGGATTTATCAAAATATACGCTGGTATAACTCATCGCATGGTAATTCGTCTATTCGCTTCACATAGTTCTTGCTGACAAAGGATAGACTTCATGGGGCAGTCGTGAAGACGGTGACACCAATGATAACGAGCGAATGAGCCCAAGAGGTCGCCGAAGTGAGAGCATTACTCTTCCACCCGGCAATCACCCGGGTCTTGTCCGCTACAATGATGGCAAAATGTTCATCTTGTCCGCAGACGAGAAGGAACAAATTTACGTATCGACAGTCGAAAGGGCGATAAGTCCGGATGGCTCGGGGTCGGATACGGATAGCGACTTGTTGGATGCGAGAACAGACAGTTCAGACGATTCTTGCGAGCACGACGATTCGAGTTCGAATTCTAGTTCGATGGTGACGGATCCCCTTGGACGCTAGCGCAGCATAAATCCAGGTGTGGTTCCATCAGGTGCATCGATTTCTTATTCTTTGGCGACGACATTTACGATTCACGAATGGACGGAAGGATTTTCTGCCTCGGGCCCCGCGGGGTCGATGGCGGAGACAGGGAGTTTAATCATGTCGATTTACGGGACCGGGTCTTTGACTTACATTCTTCGATTCTGGCTCGGCTCGGCTGCATTTACGGAGTTTGGACTCTTTCTTCTTGCAGTTTTTCTTTCTTTCTTCATTTCGCCTGGCTAGACAGGGAGATCTGTAGGATCCACAGCACTACTTCTCCTCTGGCAGCTATTCAAAATTTCTCTCTTGTGATCGGGACGGATGGGTCACATACGTGTGGCTCTGGGATCTGGACGGGCATAAAAATCTCATTTCCTACATTTATGTGATCTGATGCTTTGGGCGGTTGTATATTCCTGGGAGGCAAGACTCTTTTGATCGGCTCGGTTTTTACAGAAATTTCCAAAAGCTCTCGCTCATCTTCTATTGTTGTTCTACCTCGGATTCGGGACATATTGCGATTTCGAGATAGAGAAGAAAGACGAATTTCAAGGTTGTTCATTGGATTCTGCCTCCCTGGTAGAAGAGGCCAGACCTTGGCACATGGATTGAGCTGTATGGTCATGTGGGCTGTGGATAGATATTGTCGAGACATTGAAGCCAAAAGCACCAAAAGCATTGTTTGCAAGCACACCTTCATGCCAATTGACTGCTGTTCAAAGTTGGGAAAGTAATCAAGGCGAATCCTATCCCAGAGACGAGCCGGATCTGCAAACCCCCACTCCCTCAAACAGCCAGATGGCCCCCATTGAGGCTCAACAGAAGGCATACCGAGAACAAAGAGAGTTTTGGCTAGATCAGCCCATTTGATTAACTTGATTGACATGTCCGTCCGGGTGAATCCCAAAACGATGGTTTACAGAAGCATGAGCCACGCCATGGATATCTGGATGGTCCCACCACGTCCATTACGCCCATCTCTTCAACGAGTGACTGAAGTCCATTGTGGAGAACTTGTATACGATTGAGATCATCAACTGAACGTCGCGTTGAGAACGTCATTGATGCTTAATACTGCCCCTCTGCCCTGACGACCGAGCAAGGGAGTTGGTTGTTGGAGAGGAAGATCATCGTCATAGCGAATCCACAATCAACAACTGTTCAAGATTTTTTTTCCCTCCCCCTCAATAAAAAAATCTTACAAGACGAGCTTGAGGGTGTGAACATGTCATGATCCCTGCCTGCATGTTGCACTGCATACCTGTATGTATGTGATGTGGTGCAGCGTAATGTGGTGTAGTGGTGGTGTGGAGCCCTTTTCATGCATGTATTTGCAGATGCAGATGCAGTGACGAGGTAGGGTCTTGACGTGCTTGACTTGGAGGGGTGGGAGAGTGGGAGGGAGATGCAACTGCAAGCCTCTTTTCTTGATGAAGAAGCGAAGGCTGCGAGGCGAGTGGGACGGCGGAGGTGGAGGTGGAGGATCGACCGATGATGGACGACGGTAGATACCTATACGTTGATTTGGAGGCAGGCTGGTAGGTACATTGACCGGGAGACGAGGCTGGGATCATAGACATGAAAATGGGACTGGGAAAGGTACCTTCTACTTCTGGAGAATTGGATATGTACGGTCGTCCTTATCGGGATGAGCTTACATTGTGTGAGATGAAATGAGATGAGGTGAGATGAGATGAGATTAAGCAGGAGGAAGAAAATTGGTCTTTCGATTGTACCTTGGGGTACTGGTATTCCCGAATCAAGTAGGAGTTACCTGGAAAGGATATCAGAACTCGTAGCATGTCATGCTATCTCGAGAGAATCGGTACGGCTGTAGCATCACGGCACGCTCTTTAGCCGGGCCGAAACGATCTCTTTCGGGTTGCATGAGAATTTGAGGCTCGAGTAAAAGACATTTTGGGGATTGGAGTTACAAGCCGGTAACATCAGGCTAGAAAAGTGTTGGTTATTGGGTTTCCAATTGTAATGCAACACTCAGACCAGAACAAAATTGAAAATTGAATCGAACGAGTCAAAGATTGAATTTTTGTCATATTTCACATGTGTTATGGTCGCGTGTGGATAGAATGTGACGATTTCTTGAACTTTCTATTCTTGTTGTGATTGTTTTGTTTGGAGGGGTTCAGACTCGGCTGATTCATTGATGTTTGTGGCGTTGTGAATGGGGTGATTAATGGGTGGGCTTTGAAAAGATTGTTGCTTTCTTTATTTCAGCGGGTGCTCTTGATTTGCGAAGAGAAAAAAATTGATTGGTGATATCTGACAGAATCGTAGCAAAAAAATTAATGTCTTCATCCGAAAGAGCGCTCGCTGTACTGTACAGTACAGTCAGGAACGGAACAATATCGTGGCGACTTGGTGGGAACAAGAGCTCTCCGAGAGGCCTGAAGCGAACGAACCGAACGAGGCCAGCCTGCCCAGCCATGACCAGAGTGCAAAGATAGCGCACTTCTGCTGCGGGCATATGAGAGTCGTCTTACTGGCTGCGATGCCTTCTGGTAGGCATGGCAAACAGTGAAGAGGGTGTGGAGGGTCTAGATCCCACACTGCACATGCACCGACTCATGCATGTACATGCATATGCACATGCAGATGCGGGGATTCTCGCACTGCAGATACTTAGTCTGCATTAGTTGACGTACGACGCTCGATCGGAGAGGGACCTGCATACTCGAAGGTGGGGTGGGCTGGATGGAGGGTTCATGGATGGACGGATGGACAGATGGGTAGACAAGCAGAAGGCGGAGGAGAAAGGCAAAAGAGGAACGTTCTAGAATTGAGGTCCACTCTGAATTGGTGTAGAGATCGATCGAGAGATTTTTAGGGGAGCCGGAGTTTGCGAGAGAGAGTATTGAAGGATGTCAGTTGACGGTTGTGAAGAAAGAGGAGAACAACGGAGGTTGAGATTAGAGAGAGCGACGGGCGGCAGGACGTGCGAATGGTCAAGTCTGTGCCGAAGAAAGTTCGGCTCGAAAGGCAAGGTTCGCTGATCTAGCTTCCTGACATGACATGACAGAGACGGCTTTTCAATCAGCTAGACTAAACTAGTCTCCATAATCGACCGGAGCCTTGATCTTGAAATCTTGATCTTGTTTGGCCTCACGGTTTAGATCTAGTTTTGAGTCTTCTAAACAGCTAATGCAAGACAACGAAAACGCCTTCTGTAGTGTGCGTTGCAGCTGCTCTAGTTTGTGTTACAATCAAGATTGGGTTTGCTAGCTGCTCCAGTGGCTTATTGTAGTGTAGATTTGGTGGAGAAGAAGGAGGGTAAGCAATTGAGGCCTCAAGCTTGAAACAGAACCACAGAAATGGGGGCCTCATGGGGTTTGCATGTGATGAGAAAGGCGCAAACTGGTGACCGTATCCTCGTGTCGAGTGTTTCAATCCAAGAACTACCCACAGAAAGTATATCTGACATACTAGGAACAGGGTTGGAAATTTTAACTTTTGGCTTTTTCTTGTGGCCCCTGCGGTTGTTTTCTTTATCGCGTGCAGCGGCCTTTCAAGGAATTGAAAGTCGAACTGCGGGGTAGGTTGACGAGCCCCTGTACGGAAATGTCGTCACCGAAGCCATCGTGAAGGTATGACTGCGAGAAACAATGATAATGAGAATGGTAGTAAGGAATGGAATTGGCTCTTTCGCCAGAGTTTCAAACATGATCTAGGAGATTTGGGCTAGTTGATGAATTAGAACTACGAGCGAGGCATTTTCCCACCTGCCCAGAATACCAAATGCTCAACATGCAGCACAGAGACTTCCGCACACATATCTCCTATGCAAAGTACTGCTTCTGTGACGAAGAAATATGATTGATCAATTGACGTTGAAGCATTATGTGCGTCAAGCTCACTCGAGCCAGGCCCGATCTTCACCCACACACCCTGGCTACCATCCATGTCACTGCTGTTGCAGAAACGCCAGACGCCTCCGACGGACATCTGAGCCGGCGGTTCTCTGGCGGTTCCTGCGCAAAAAGCAAATGAACGGAAATCTATCACTGGGATGATTCGATTTTGATGCGAGGTCACGGCCAGGTACTGACGAGGGGTTCGTTTCTCTATGGAGGTGTAGTGAGGCTGACTAGATGCTGATCTAGATTGCGAGAAAATGAGGTAACAAGTCTGTGCCTCCAACATCATTCATGAGAGTGTTGAAAGTGGGATTTAGCATATGGTTAGGACAGATGTGGGCGGAGATACTTCCAACCGCAGCGTTGTTGCGAGTGTTGAAAATGGAGAAGTCCGTTATAATCACCTGCTGAGATCACTCGTTGCAAAATGGTGGCGCTCGTTTATCCTTGTAGGTACATCCTCCGTCAATAGTCTTTAGCGATATGGTTAGACTTGCCTTCCCATGTCAATATCTCAGGGTTGGCTGGATGCCAAGCTGTAGGGGACGGTATGCTGTGCATGAGGAGGTTGGAGAGATGGTGATCGTGAGGTTCATGCCCGTCATTTGTGTCGATCCCGTACCATACCAAACTCTGTATCGTCGTATCATGAGATTCTGGGGAATGTCGCGATCGAATTGAGAGAGCAAGGGGGTATCGTAAACTTTCTCGGGTCACGTCGCCTTTGGAGACGAGATCTCTGGTGAGATGAGTTGCGCCGAGAGAATGGATGCTGGAATTGAGGGAGTCACGACAGGTGCGGCAGTATGCTGTGAGATGCCATCTTAGATTTGACTAGATCTAGTGCGTGCTTAACCATGTATGGCTATTGTGTCGACACAGCCGATAAATAATGATAAAGTAGAGTCCATATCTTTTGACAGTTTTAGGGAACTGTGCAGGAAGAAGCAGGCGGTTCAAAAGACGTGCAGCGGTCAATATTATTCCAAGGAAACGTGGTCTTTCCAGGCAAGCATGTTGCAGCCATCAAATCATGAATGTAGATGATATGAACAGCAAAGCCATGCAGGAGGCAAATAAAAGTTGAAGAGCCATAGAGAAAGACCCTCAGTGGAACACCATCCCGTCCGGATCAGAGACTTCTCACACCCGCTCGATCCTTGATCTACTCACTATCCACTGCCGTTGATGCAGAGTTACCGAAATGGACGATTCGAATCATGACCCATGCTTCTCGAGTAGGAGAACCAGAGAGGTTGGCAGAAGTTCGGAGATGTTGATCTACCGCGGACAGTCAATCAGTGGTATGTGGTGGTGCGAGTCCGGCTTCGGCATGCAGGTGTGACATGCCTCATGCGAGCGATGTTATGCGGGGCTCCGAAAATGAGCAGCTGCAATAACTGACATCCATTATGGGGAAGATGATGCGAAGCATGCAAAGCACGGAATAAGAAAAAAACAGAAGTATGCGCTCATGCTCATGCAAGAACGAGCCCCCACCATAGGGACAAGCACTCATAATTAGGCGTGGCCGGCTAGGAAGAGTATGTTCTCTTTCATGGCTGTTGTGAGGCTTTCATGGCTTCCTCGACCGGTGTAGATGTAAGTGAGAACGTTCCGCCATGCTTCAGGGTGTGGAATCGGGAGATCGATGGAGTCTCCCTTTCTGACGTGTCCTGACAGCATCAAAGCTCCAAGCACAGGTAGGTAGTGAAGTGCATATTCTATATCTAGAGTAAAACGTATGTCAGTGTGGAAGAAGCGGTATGATCTAGGAGACTCACGGATAGGGAGAGGCCCTTCGCCAGGAGATGGAGATCTATACCTTCTCTTTGTGCTGTTACTTTCTTTGTGGGGTGTGATTGCCGTGGCGTAGGTCGAGGAGCATCGGTTTCTGGGAGACCTCCTTAGAACGCGCTCATTCTCGCTTCCTCCTGGTAGGCTTGGGATGTTGGAAATGCTCCCCCTGAGCTCTTCGATATCGAATTGTCTCTGTATCAAGAATGGCTTCCGATCCTTCCCTTGCGGTATGACTCTTGCTCGGATCGTGGTTAACTGCTTGTCTGACCTTCTTTCTGTGTTGGTGCCTAGTTCAGCAGCCATACTAGATCTGCGAAGACTGACGGCATTGACAAAAGCATCCGCTGTTGCTGAATTACCCAGATAGGCGTACCCCCAATCCCTGAGGTGGCTGTGTGTATATTGAAATGGGACCTGGCGAAGAACCTCCTGGGGTGTTCCACACAGCATATTTGCACTTTGTCGTGGGCACGCAAGCTCTGTCGAATCATCGCCATCCTTCGTAGACACATTTGAAGGTTCCTCGCCCTTGACCTTCACCGCAGGCTCTTCTGCTTCTGGCACAGGTGGTAATCCTTTACGTCGTGCTGAGAACTTGAAGCTTTCTAGTTGTACTGCTAACTTTTTGGTCGTAGGTGACAACGAATGTCTTCGTGGGAGCTCCTGAGCTTCACCTAAGCTCCTACGCCTTGGTTGTGCATCGATCGAGGTCCCAGATTCGAGATGGTAGGCACGTGCTGCCACAATACTTGGACTTGGTAGAGGCGTCGTAGATTTGGCAGAAGCAATAGAGCCCTGCCTTGACTGTCTCCGTGGTGCGTATGGACTGTCGGAACAGGTGTCGATCGGATGAAGGCCGCTGTGATTTCGTCTATCGATTGCTGAAAGGGCGCTCATGGTCTTCAGCCCTTTCGTCGCAAGACCTCTCAAATCGCAGTTGCGGCTTGGGATCCTTGAACGGTGAAGGTCGGATTGCAAGATCTTTTGAATTAGATTGACCACAGATTCTTCCTGATTGCGCGCTCTGTTAATTATCAGTACGAAGGATTTTGAGAAAAAGGGAGCTCAAATATTGAGGTTGGGATGAGTAAAACGTGTGGTTGGAGGATGGACATGTAACATCGCGTAATGACAGGGAAATGGAGTTATACAGCGTACAGACGTTCTTTGAGATGCTACATTCCGACGCGTGGCTGGCTGTGAGTCCTGTGTCTTCATAACAAAGAAAATCCTGATGGCTTTTCGGCTGAATCTTGCATGATGCCGAGGTTATGAAGCAGCTCGAGACTGTTTGCAGCCATGTGGGAGTGAGCGTCTTCTCATGTCCGAGATATGTTGTGACAATTCATTCAAAGTCAATCCAGTGCTGTCTCATGATGTCGTGGTGAGAAGGACTCTTCTCCAAGAGTTTAACTGCTGTGTAGAGAAACTTGGGCTAGTGGCTTTCCAACTGAATGTAATTGCAGATTTCGACCTCAGCAAACGAGCCGTTAGGACGGAGAAATGATAGATGCAAGGCGTTGGATCTGTCATCAACGGTTCGCGGGAGGCCAATTCAAGCGACCCGAAGCCGATCCCATTTTTGAAACGCCGTCATCAATCTTCAAAGGACATTCCTCAGCCCCCTGAAGGGTAATGGCAGCCGCAAACCGAGACCACAGGCAAGCTACCAGCTGAGGTTTCGACAGAAATGTCCCTCAGACCTTCTCAGCTATGGGCTTTCACAGGTCCACACCGCGATACTCGTTCGATATCATGTGACCATTGTCAACACAGAGCCCATATTCGGAGTATCGAAGGAACCCTCCTGTATAATGTTGCCCAGACATAATCTTGGGCGACATCGAGATCCCGATCCCATGCTGCCACAATGTAATCGTAGGTAAATGGCATGTGCGCGACAGCTCGTGGACTGATGAGGCCAATGGAGATGGGGGGGTGTCGTGTCGAGACCTGGCCACGTTACCACAACACGATGTTGGTTTCCCACACCTCGTAACTTCCATGCTCTTCGTGTCGGACAACTTCACCACCATCTGGACTGATGGGCGGACCTTCCTGCATATATATGGCTCGTCTCGGGCGAAAGGAGTGTGACACCAGGAAAATCATACGGAAGTCTCCTCCGGGGCGGGCTGATTTCGAGCACTGAGAGACGATGTTGACGGTAAATTGAGCGAGAATCCCGGGGGATGAAGTAACAGATCGAGCTATCATGTTCCACAACGGCACGGTGCGTAGGACAAGTTCGGATACACGGCCCTTCAAGTATGGAGACTTCCAGGAACTCGAGAGTACCCCACAGGTACCGGCCCATGAGCCTGTCTGGTCCAAAGAGTAAGAAGCAAAAGCCACTGGCAATTTTCATCCACGCGTGGACACGACAATTGATCAGCACCTGCGATCGCGTGGCTCCTAGAACTTGATCAGAAGTACAAGGAACATTGAGCGCTCATCAACCAATCCATAGAAGACACTGTGCAGAGCAACAGGCCGTTATAACACTGCATTATAAGACTATGCAGCCAAATACCAGCCCAGGGCGGTCTCGATGAGAACAACGACGACGACAAGGACGCGATGCAAAATAAGGAGGGCAAAAGACAAGGGAGAAACAGATGCTCCTAGCTGAGAGAGACGATGATATCGGCTGCCTGATCTGGGAACACGTTCGACAATACAAGAGACTTGCAAGAGCAAGCCGCAACGACGAAAAAGAAGATATCACAAGTTCGTGATACCCTAGCTACGAGGTCAGGAAGATGGAACCTTTGAATCGCGAAGTCACGAGCCGAATAGCCTCGGGGCGGAATTACCTCCGTCCCGCCTCGCGACTTCGCGAACTCTGGCATCTTCATCTTCACACGTCTCTCTTCGCAAAGACAGGACATCGTTCCTACAACATTCTTTTTCTGTCTTTCTCTTATATCACAAAATGTCTCGAGCAGCAGAACAAGCTATGGCTGCGAGCTACAAAGCTCTGAAGGAGGACTTTGTTTCAAATCTAACCGGCGGGGAAATTCCAGAGATCAACTATGTTACTGCTGTTGCGTCGGTAAGTATCTGCTTTCTCCATATGGAAAGACATTTTTGCATTTGTGCTCCTGGCTCTTGACGTGGGATGCTAACATCATCACAGGCGGCAGTAATCCTCTGGTCAACACTTCAAGCCCGCCAATCCTTTTTCAAACCATATACTCCCCTTGCATTCGCAGTCGACTTCCTCCTCAATGTCTGCGCGATCCTCCTTGCCATAACTCTTTACGCCTCCAATCCTCTGCTCCTAAATGCCCTTCTCCTTGCCCCTATACCCGTCATATACTTCCTCCCACGACCTCCGCCGCCGAAGAAAGCGAAGCTTCCTCCCTCTGTTACCGAGAAGCAATCGAGAGAAACACCAAACCCGCTGCCTAAGAAGGCATTCGTCACGACATATAGAGGTGCCATGATCGTCGTTACATGTATCGCGATATTGGCCGTGGACTTCCGGATATTCCCAAGGCGGTTCGCGAAGGTGGAGAACTGGGGAACTTCATTGATGGATGTGGGCGTTGGGTCATTCGTCTTCTCGGCTGGCATTGTCGCAGCAAGACCCATTCTGAAGGCCCAACTGGCTGGGGAGAAGCTGGCACCTTTAGGAATAAGGCTGGCACAATCGTCGAGGCATTCGCTGCCGCTGATTGTGCTTGGACTTGTAAGGCTGTACAGCGTTAAGGGTCTGGATTATGCGGAACATGTTACTGAGTACGGCGTGCACTGGAATTTCTTCTTCACAATGGGCTTCCTGCCTCCATTCGTGGCACTTTTCCAAAGCGCCTTTGAATATGTACCGAGTTATGCTGGGTTGGCAGTGGCACTCGGACTTGCGTACCAAGCTGCCTTGGAATTCACGGACTTGAAAGCATTCGTGCTTACAGGTCCAAGAACGAACCTCTTCGACAAAAACAGGGAAGGGATATTCAGTTTCTTCGGCTACCTCGCTATATTCCTGGCAGGACAAGAATTAGGATTACTAGTCCTTCCTCGAGGCGAAGGCTCCACTGGCGGAGAACAGAGGAAGAAACTCCTCTTCAAAATGGGCGCCTGGTCAGCAGGCTGGATCGTCCTTTTCTGGGCTAGCACGAACTACTCCTATGGCCTCTCCCTAGCCGTATCACGACGTCTCGCCAACCTCCCCTACTTCCTCTGGATCGCAGCATTCAACACCACGCAACTGACAGCTTTCTGCCTGGTCGAGACACTATTCATGCCTAACGCGCATAAAACTTCCGCTAGCAAGAAGGAAGAAGAGGAAGTATACAGGGCGAGCACGAGTCGTGTGTTGGAGGCGTTCAATCGGAACGGGCTTGCTATATTCCTGGTGGCCAATTTGTTGACGGGATTGGTTAATTTGACGGTGCCGACGCTGCATGTTACGGATCTGCAGGCGATGGGCATTTTGGTTGCTTATGCGGCGACCGTGACGGGTGTTGCGGTGGGGTTGGATTTGTATGATATCTCGATTAAGATGTAGTTAGCGATACCCCCAATCGAAATAACCGTGTTCGTATGTTCTAGGCGTTCTTGGGTGCCCTTCTGAACTTTGTTGTGATTCGCTTAAGGGAGGTCGTTCTCTTCTTGTCCAATGGTACCATTCGCCTTAATTCCTCACAGAATTCGCTGTCCGGTCCCAGTCACCTCTTCGTCTCTTGCTGAAGACTGTTCTGTATGTACTGAGCACGCCGTAGAAAGCCAACAACAACTTCAGTGAGCCTTTGTTGCTCAGCGCAGCAATGGGCAAAGCAGTTCGATTTCTGCTTGGGCTGCGAGGGTGCCTAAAAAGTTCTGGGCGGAAGCGAGTCCTTAGCTTAGGATGTGACATACTAAAGCGAGAAACATCAAGAGTTCCGATTTGGGCTCTTCGGTGGAAGGGACGAAGCAACTGATAAGTGGGTTTTTTCTTGGGGGAATTGCTGCGACAAAGAAGAACATGGCGTGGGAATTCGTTTCACACGAAGTATAATTTCGGGCTGTGGTTAGTCTTCCTATCTGCTCAGCTGTATCTGCTGCTTTTCATCTCAACGGTCTGTTCTTCAGCTTACAGGGTCGTCTTTTGTAACATGCGGAATAACATAACAACAACGGAATTTGCTCACTTGAGTAACTCTCCCGAATGAAGACGTCGATCATTTTGTACAATGTCAAGTTTGGCGTACCGTCAGTCTTTAGGTGTCATTACTGGGACCGCGATCAAGAGGAGCAGTGACGCGAATACATCGTCTAGTTTTGATGAGATACCTCCAATGACTTCGATTCGCGTACCCAAACATGGCTTTGAATGAATTGTTCATTGACCTGCTTAAGTTCGGGGGAACGACCATATCGAAAGAGTCCAAAGACTGATCTGAGGCTTCCGGATCCTATAACTTCTCTCCTCGTGAGAAATTGACGGGGATGTCCATAAACAGCGAGCGGTGTCGGTATCATGCAGGTGTTTGACTTGGGAAGGCTTGGGGTTGAAGTTGAGGTTTGTTATGGCGTTGAAGCGAGGATGCGAACTTCGAATAAATTACTCTCATCTCCTACCAAAACGCCGCCCTAGGCAGTAAAGTTGTAAGTGGTCTTTGAAATTCATACCTAAGCGCTTCGGTCTCAGTCCAGATCTGCACCTCTGGATGGTTGGTTTCATCACGGTAAACATACAAGCGGCATCTTGATTCATGCATCTTTCTTCTCTCCAAGTTTAACCACCGCAAGAATAAGGTACCACATTGCGGAAGTCCTTTACTCAACTTACCACCAGTGATGGCTCCAAATATCCAGCGCGCGGGCTGAGGATACGGCATACGAACATTCGTTATCCTGTTAGATGGATGAGAAGCTAAATCGGCAATTCCCAACTCGACAGATATTTTTTTAAAGGCAGTTCCTTCCTAGCATCTGTTAGAATAGCAATACCAAGAGTTGCAAAATTATGCACCATACATGCTAGATCTAAAACGATCCCGTAGTAACTCAGGCCCGAGTGAAGTCTTGAAATCCAAAATTACCTGAAGATAATTCTGGTGAGTGGGAAGAAGACGCAAGGAAGGAAAGGATATGATAGTCTGTAGAACGAGATGGAGAGCATATAGCATACTCGAGCAAAGCGACAAGATGGTATGGAATGAGAAATAATGGAAGAGTAAGCGAAAATAGCAAAGAAGATAGTAGATGACAGCAGGAAGCTTTATGTGTTGGATCGTCGTGGGAGAATAAAACCAACATTACTTTCCTCGTTGTTTATTCGAAGTATTTCTGCTCTAAAGCTCGGATTTCAGGCAAGACCGTATGAAGACGGAGTGCTTTATTCATTACTTTAAGGAATGAGTTACAAAGACATTGATTTCCATCACTATCTCCCACCTGATCAAGTATATGCCGCCTTTGTAAATTTCTCGAGGCAGGAAACTTTCCTTAAAAGATAGAGAATCAATTCAAGTGTTAAAATAGACTCTCCAAGATCATTAGTTGAGTCTTCAATACCCCTTAGCACCAAAACCCTCCGCGTCACCTGCATGTCCTCCTTCCTTCTCTCTGTCTATCGCAACTTGACCCGAGCCCACCTGAAGTCATCTACCTCCGTAGATGCACCTGCCTGCCCCCACCGCATGCAAAAGAAACACCATCCTACTTGTACGTACTGTACTATCTTACGAAATTTCCCGTAGTACGATTTTTGCTCGCTAATTCGTTTGCTTGCTTGCCTGCTTGCATCACTTTACTATTCTAGCCGAGTACCGCTAGGCCAGAAGCGGTGTGGATTCAGGTACGGTGCTTGGCTCGGCTGGTTGGTGGTCTGGACTTGGCGAGTGTTGCTCGCAGGTTGGAGCAGCCGGGTGCTTGCATGTGAGCGTGTTTGGTTTGATAGAGGAAAGGAGACCGAGTTGGAATGACTCGTTTGGGGAAGGGATGAAGGGGGAAAGAAGGGACGGTGTAGTGTAGGCGATGATTATGATGATGAAGCAGGGTGAGGAATGGAGGGGCTGGAACGGTGAGGGAGAGGGAGGGGAATTTGAGAAGTGATAGACACAGGGGAAAATGATAAGGAGAGGAGGGAGACGGTGAAGGCCTGATTTTTGACGGATGTTCCTCGTCTTGTAAATTTGTGAGGTTACGATTCAGAGGCTTTGGAGAAACAAACGAGAGGGTCGCTCATCCTTCTAATCAATACCTCGGTAACATATCCCCTTCTTATTTCAGGACTCACTCACAACGGCACCGGAAAATCCTCATCCCATCATCTCATCCCATCTCCAAAGAACCAACCAAGCCATACCAGACCAAACATCCTCCCGCTTCCGTTTTTCAATCGGAGAGGCATACCGAATAATCACTTTCCTGAACCTTAAAATAGATTGAATAGTCAAAAAGAACCAGGATCTTCCCCCATTCTCGAATCTCGATATTTACTTTGGGGATTGATGTGGGGAGATTGGGGGGGTCTGATTGGTCCTTGAACACTTGCAGATTGCCCTGTGGTTGAAGTGGTCTGTGAGTGCCCTGTCGTGAATTTGAAGTGAACGCTTCATCTCCGGTCGTCAATGCCGCTTGGGATTGGAACTTGGGAGATGGAAGATGGGATGACTACATTTCTCGGTAAGGTATTGCTTTTTACTCATACCTGAAAGGGCAGGTGTTCGTGTTTGTGTTTGTGTTTGTATTTGTGTTTATGGGTGTTGGAGCGAGCCGAGGGCTGAGTGTAAAGTGTTAAGGGTGAAGGGTGTGAATATTGTACTTTTTTGGGAGATGGATCAAAAGGGAGGAAATGGAAGGTTTGGATCCTGCATTCTCGTCCTCGTCTTGATTTGTATTTTGAGTTTGGGAGTACTGGTATTTGTGAAAGAAGGTAGGTATACGGTAGTGTGATTTGTCCACCAACCGAGACTCAGGAAAATCGGAAATATAAATCATGCGCTGCACTGTGAGTGGATGTATCAATACCGTCCGGTATATCACGGCCGTTATAATCCAGCCCAGTGCTGATGGCGGCGATGATGATGATGGATGATGCGTCGAGCGTGCTGTTGACAAGTTTGACAGGCGAAGGGGCAGACCATTGAACAGACCCTTTTCCTTGTTTCAGGTTCATCCCTGCGTCGCCACACAGACGATTGGTTGTGGCTGTTGTTTTGTGGGCGGGTGTCTGCCACGTCAATGCAAGTAAACAATGTTTATGCCTTTATCGTCGAGGCGCGAGAAGAAGACGCGACGGCGGGCGGACGGTGTGATGTTATGGGATGAGAGGATGTGATGTGGTCGGTGAGAGGAGGAGAGCAATGGTGCAAGGTTGTTTCTAGAAACTAGTATTGAAATGTGAGGCTCGCTCGGGTTGGGTACCGCTGGACTGGGTTGGGATGGGATGGTTAGACTGGCGGTGATGCCGTACGGTACGTGAGTAGTGAGCGAGCGAGCGAGCGCGATGATGTAGGTAGGGAAGAGGGCGTTGAAGGGATGAGGGATAGAGAAAGTAATATGTGAATAAATGCATGATGACCTCCCCTTTTCCAATTCCCCTTTTTTCTGAACCTTTGGAAAGGGTTGGTTCCTGATTTCCGAATCTGACACCATACTATCTTGTACTTTGTCTCCCTTTCTTCATCTGAAGAATCGGCCTTCCCGAAAGAACAATTTCCACTGGATTCTTCAATTCGCGTTCCCTCGCTTTGTTGGCGACGAGATTGATATCGATATCACGATCCAAGGAGGGGAAAGGACCCTGATTTGGAACGAAAGGATTGAGGCTTTCATTCAGACTTGGTGTCGAGTATCCTTCGCCCAGGGAAGAAAGGTGTGCATTTCGATATTGATATCCAACCCAGCCGTCAACAACCCCTACCAAAAGCCTCATATCGTCCCGAAATCTGGTAATTTGGATCCTGCCAACTTGGTCAACACCATACCGGAAATCTCCATTTCTGCCATCTCAAGAAACGCCCAGCTGGCTATTCGAACCGTACAGAGAACTCCCTTTACCCCAAGCCAGCCTCATCCTCCTCGACGTCAGCCCAATCTCTGCTAATATCTGACGCCACTGCTGGTTATTCGTTACATTACACCTCGCGTTGCAGATACAAACAGCCGCGATCAAGTCAATCGCGACAATACAACGCTGCATCGCCTCTCCAATCATAGTAATAAGCTTAAACAGATAATCGCCGACTCTTCGACGGTCTAGGAACCGACTGTTGTTGTTCTGCTGCAGCTGCATCAACGCTTTGCCTTGTGCAGCACAAGTGTCCATCGTTAAGCACCGAAGAGTGCAGCAGCTAGTGCAGTGCCAGTGCAGCCCACCTCACGCCTTCCCCTATTGCAGGACCTCAAACTTCGCTAAGCCGAAAGGAAATTACACGCCCAAGGAGAGAAGCACCAGCCAGGAGAAGACCAGGAGCAGACAGGGACAAGACCAAGGACTTTTGACTGCACCTGTATTGGACTGGACTGGACTGGACTGGACTGGACTGGACAATTGTCGGCCCAAACTCACAGCATCGTCTTCAACCTCACCTCACCTCACCTCACCTCACATCCTTCTTACAACCAACCTACGATCTCGAGTATCAACAATCCCTCCTCGTCTACCATCCCATGCGCCGTCGCAATTGTTGCCCAGCCGCATCCGCCTACGTCGCGATATCACGACCGGACACGTCCAGCTCAGGCCCATACTACTGGACGCCAGGCCAACAGCAGACAAGACTTGACTGTAGCGCAAAAGCAAGACCCAGCACTGGCCCCGTTCACCGCACTGCATTGCGCTGCACTGCACCCGTACTGCACTGCTGCACCCGCGTTGTGTAATTTTTGGGCGACCGACCTGCCGACTGCGACTTGACCTCATCAACAAACCCTCCTCATCCTCCTTTCCCACCACCACCCTCGATCTATCAGGGCTCCCAGCTGTTGCTGTCAAGAGACCGCGCCCTCAGCACCGCACAATGGTAGCTGGCCCATCTCATTGGCGATAGAGGCGACACATTCGCTATCACAAGCACACAGGAATCCGGATTGGACCTCGACCTCCTTTTCGACCTGGATCTGCAGGACCACCACAAGGTCTGCCGACAGAAAAAATAAGGTGATCAAGACATCACCACCTGCATCCTCGTGCGCATAGGAGAAGACAGACAATGTCTTCAGCCGCTCTACAAGCTGCACCACATCAGCCAACGTCAGTCGGATCACATTCTCCTGTCGCTGCGACCTCGAGCAGACCATACACCGCGGGTTCCTCCCAGTCTCGAGACGGCTATTACAATCAAGCTCCGACGAACGCGTCTCCATCCTCTACACGTCGACCTTCAAGAAGACCCAGTGGAAATGGCAATGGCGCATCTGCGAACAATTCTACATCCCAGCAGCACTATTCACCGTCTGCAGGCAACTCAAATTCGGCTTCGATGACCTCTCGCGGTTCCTCGACAAATCATCCTTCTTCAGGAGAGGCGAATGCTTCCTCTGGATACCCAACCATGTCTCCAGGTGATCATCAGCGCGGTGTTCCGCCAGTTGTCTCAGCTCGAACATCATCAAATCGGTCGGCTGCACAAGCTGCTGCAGCTACAGCAGATCGAACAAGACGAACCGCATATGCGAATGAAGCCTCGAATTCACCTCGACAAGCTATGACTGGAGATGGCCAGGAACGGGTGGATAGACAAAGGAGTAATGGGAATACACAAGTGAATGGAGAGGACCCAGCTGTCGCGGCAGCTACTGCTGCAACAAGGAGACGGAGAGCTCAGCAGTCTCCACCAGAGAGTATACCGCACAGATCTAGCGGGAGCAGGGAACCAAGGTCCTCACAATCCGCGACCGCTGTCCAGCGACAAGCTATGGCAGCAGCTGCTGCACAATCGCCCAGTGGACCTTCGAGGGAAGCCAGCGCAGTTTTAAACCGAGTCATTGTCAGCAAACCTGAGGTAGATATAGATCGGGAACGGGAACGGATGCAAGAGGCAATCCCATCGTCTCCAGGAACCACACATTCTACACCTGGTGGACTAAGTGTCGTTGGTAGTGAGGGTGTTGACGACCAAGCTCGAGGGACCAGGAGTCGACATGACCACAGCACAAGCAAAAGGGAGAAAAGCACCAAATTTGGGGACTACTACTTGGGCAATACCCTTGGAGAAGGAGAGTTTGGTAAAGTCAAGATGGGCTGGAAGCAGGAAGGCGGTGTACAGGTACGTATGTTAGGGTGGACTCTAGGAATTTGCTAACACCTTCAGGTTGCTATCAAACTTATCCGTCGAGACAGCGTTGGAACGAATCCTACGAGACTAGCAAAGATCTACAGAGAAATCGCTATCCTTCGAGAAATATCCCACCCAAACATCGTTCGATTACACGAAATGGTTGAGACGGAAAAGCAGATTGGTATAATTCTAGAGTATGCTTCTGGAGGAGAGCTCTTTGACTACATCTTGAACCATCGATACCTGAAGGACAATGCTGCTCGACGGCTGTTCGCACAACTGGTTTCTGGTGTTGGATACCTCCACAAGAAGGGCATTGTGCACCGAGATTTGAAGCTGGAGAATTTACTCCTGGATAGGAACCGAAACATCATCATCACCGACTTTGGCTTTGCGAACACCTTCAACCCAGATGACGAGCTGGGGGATGAGATCGAGTACAATTTGTCGAGCAGAGACTTCGTCAAGAGAATGGAGTTGGACAAGGTTCTCCCTGGAGGTCACCGAAGAGGAGATCTGATGCAGACAAGTTGCGGAAGTCCATGTTATGCAGCTCCCGAACTGGTTGTCAGTGACTCGCTATACACTGGTCGCAAGGTCGATGTCTGGAGTTGCGGAGTGATATTGGTAAGTTTGATACCCGTATTTGGTGTGTTAAACTAACAAGCTTCAGTATGCAATGCTTGCAGGCTACCTGCCCTTCGATGACGATCCAGCCAACCCAGAAGGCGACAACATTAACCTCCTTTACAAATACATCGTTTCAACTCCTCTTACCTTCCCCGAATATGTCACACCCCACGCCCGAGACCTTCTACGCCGCATCCTTGTACCTGATCCACGAAAGAGAGCCGACTTATTCGAAGTTGCGAGGCATAGTTGGTTGAGCGAATACTCCCACGTTGTAGGCTTCATCACCAGCACTACAACCACTACAGAGCAGATTGGAACGACGACAGTTGGAAGTGATGATCAACAAGATGCACCTTTGCTCAACAGAAGCGCATCTGTCAGGGAGCCATCGAAGACACAGAAGTCGCCTGCAGCTGTTGGAGATTTGTCGAGGAAACACGGGAATGTGGATCCAGATGGACCAGAAGCCCACCCCAAACCTTCCAAAGACAACAAGAGAAGAACTGTCCAGGTCGAATATGTGGCACCCAAATCACAAACTCAACGCGGTGAACCATCTGCAGCAGCTCCACCATCAGTTTCGAGAACCAGAGCTCGCGCTGGAAGTCAAGGTCCTGTGGAGGTACAGCCAATTCAGCAGTCAAGAAGAGCTGTTTCTACCGAGAAGCCATTACCGCAGGATCCTCCCTCCCGCGAACAATACGCAAACCAAGGCAGACGGGGATCGAATTCATCTCGCCAGCAAGGCATGCCTCCCCCGTCTCGACCTGATCGACAACCCCCTCGGTCCGCATCCGATGCTAATTATCTTGCAGCTCATGCGGCCCCTCCAGTTTCAATTGCAAGGCCAAACACTGGTGGCTCAATGACATCTTCAGGAAGCAGACCCGGATCGTTGGCTCTTAGAGATCGTGGATCTTACAGTCAGCCAGCTGCTCCTACGCTTGCAGGAACGAATGCTCAAGGTCGTATGTCACAACCGAAGAACACCAAGCACTACAATATCTCTGCGCCAATGATGGATGGTGATCAAGACTTTGGAAGACCAAGTGCTAACCAGATACCAGCTAAATTTGCCAAGGTGGCAGGTTTAAATGAGGGATCAGTCACTTCACAGGATTCCAAAGGACACAAGAGATCAAATACCATTGGAGGCATCTTCAGCAGGACGAACTCGATATTCGGAGGAAAGCGAGATCAGTCGGAGAAAGCAGATAAGCCAAAGAAGTCTTACCCACCAGTGAGCATGTCTGGGACTGTTGGACAAGGACAGCAGGATACACCAAGGCAGTCAATGGATTCCCGACGTTCCATATCTTTCGGTTTCGGCAAGAAGCGAAGTGGTAGCATCTCTGGCTCGCAGACTACAACTTTGCAAGACAAGCCTAGACGGTTCTCGCTACTCCCAGCGTCTTTTTCGTTGAAGTCAATTGGAATTGGAAAGGATTATGGAACCCCTGGTGCCCCTCCGGATGACCAATACGATGATCGTCCAGACAGCCGTGGAAACTACCTCGATCCCCCGCAGACAAGTAGGACGAATGACAGCCGGAACATATCTGGAGCTACAGCAACCCAATACAATTCCGACGGTGCTTATGATCGTGGTGACAGCCCAATGGACCGCAGAGGTACCAGTACTTCAAGCCCAGTCCAGAAGAGATACACATCCCAAGGAGTTTCCGATTCCCGAACTGGCGCCCCTCCACAATTCCTCCCACCAATGAACTTCCGCCAAGGCGAATCCGCTCTCAATACTGAATCCGAATCATCCCTCAATGAGACCGTTCAAAGAAGAGGCATCTACCCACCTGGCTTCAACTCATACGATGACGGAGCAGGCAGGAGACAAACACCACAATCCTCTCAAGGCCAAGGCTCAAGACCTGCACGAGGCGTCCTACAGAAGAACAACCGCAAATTCGCCGATGCGTACGAGCAGGAGCCGAATAATGGGTATGGACCTACTCACTCTGATCACGCTGGAAGCAGTGGTGCCGCGAGGAAGGTCATGGACTTCTTTAGGAGGAGGGGGAGGGATCGTGGGCAGTAATTTTGCTTGTGACACGAGAAGCTTATAGATACCTTGATTCTGAACTGGAGGTTTGAGCGGTTGCTGGATTGGATTCGACTTTTCCATTACCTACATCCTTTGCGCGGAGAGTCCCGAATAGTCTTGGACGGAGTGGAGGTACTTAATACAATACGTGCGCGGTTGCATTGGCTTGGAGCGGAAGGGAAGGGACCGGAGGATTACTCGATTCGATTGTGTTCACTTTCCACTATGTGTTTTTTTTTGGAGACTGGAGGTTGAAAGGATGGAGATTGCGTACGAACTGGAAGGATGAAAGTCTGCTCACCTGCTTTTCTGCTATCGCAGGCTGCTGCATTGTTTGGGTTGAGAGGGTGCCTAAGTGTGGGGATGGGAGTGGGAGTGGGAGTGGGAGTGTTCATTATTCGTCCATTCCGTTCATCTATCATTCAGTCTGGGGAGTTTGGTCGTCAAATTTCGGATTGTTGACTGGTCGAAATTGGTGTTGGCTGGCTGGTTGTATTGAGAAATGTTTTAAGTTTTAAGAATCCCCATCGATCCATCCATTATAAGATACTCTTTTTTGTTCTTTTCATTGTTGTGGGTTCTAGGAGTGCGCGTTTTCGTTCTGCTTGGGCATGTGTGGGTGGGGGAATGGATGGATGTATGGGATAGTCTGGGAGAGAGAGAATGATTGATAGATTGATAGATATTGGACAGAGGAAGGGAAGGTGAAGGAGGATGGGTGGGTTTGTATTCTTGGTTTCCAAGGACGGATGAGTGGAGAGGGAAAAGGAAGCAAGCAAGCAGAGCGTAAAGTAGGCAGTAGAGTAGAGCAGAGCAGAGAAGTGAAGAGCGAAGCGAAAGCGGAAGCGAAGAAGATATTGTAATAAATCATACTTTTTTCTTGGTAATTTTTGGGATCCCTTGCTTGTTGTGTGTTCCTGCTTGTGAATGAACAACCTGGATAATGATCTCACTTAGTGGTGTAACAGGGTACAACGGGATGGGATCGAGGTTATGTGATTTCTTTTTTGTAGACCTTTCAAACTTGACTTGACTTCGTGGATGTATCCAATTAGACTTTTTTTTTTCTTTTCTAAATTGGTTCAACACTTTATCCTCCATTAAATGGAGTAGAGTATAAAGTCATAGTAGACCTAGTATCGGTTCAGCTATGTTTAATGTTCATCATCATTTGCCCTTCCGTGTGCTTGAAGCCTGAGTGGCTGAGGACTGAGGAGGAACGGCAATAAAAGGGAAGGGGAAATGTCCGAAGGGACGGAATAATGCGGTATCACTAACGCCTCAACCGCTGAAACGATGAAACAAGAAGCTTCAATGTTTAGATTTTGGGTTTTATTCATTATGTCATTCATCTCGCTGTTCTTGCGTCTCGCTGCCTTCTCGTTCTCATATCTTACTGGTCCCCAAACCCGACCTTGGCTATCATCTCACTCTCGCGACTTTGTTATTCTCTCAATGTTTTCTCTCAATGTTTTCTCTTAATGTTTTCTCTCCTATCCTCCCATCACTCTGGGAAATAGGCAAAAGAGTTTTAGGAATTTGCATTTATCAGAAATATAGGGGCTACCAGGTAATCTACGGGCGTTCTTTATGTTGCCAGTAAGGTGTACATCTGGGAAGTAGTCATCATTCACTACCTTGTAAACCTTTGCGGCTCCCATAGCCTCATGTAGACGACACCTTAATGCAACTGCAACTCTGGCAGTAATAACCATGATTTGTCACGTATTAATCAGTGCAAAAATCTGTCCCGTCTTATATTTACTAGACCTCTTTCCCTTTCTACGTTCTTTTCCGTATCTTTTTTCAGGGGTAGTACTGAAACAAAGGGCAGCAAGAGTGTTTAACAGCGCCAAACGTTTAAACTTGGGG
>JGI24512J20087_1000122_pt1 | contig 146685 bp, 140 predicted proteins | sample LinPmetageLP35_FD_20087 | JGI IMG/M metagenome (IMG submission 20087) | reverse complement strand
CCCCAGTCCTCCTCCCCCTCCATTTCCCTTCCCCACCCCCGCAACCATCTCATCAAACCTCTTCGTCGTCCCAATGACGCGTCCCCCAATAACCTCCACTGCATCCCTCTGCCTCCTTAACAGCACCTCCAGTCTCGGTATCTCGAACTCCGCGATACCGCGGACGCGACGACTCGTTTCGGAGAGGTCTTCGTCGAGAGAGGAGGAGAGCGAGGTGATGGAGGAGTGGATTTCGGATTTTACTTGTGAGGAGGATTCGAGCACGGCTTTGTCGACGCGGGCGATGGCGGCCGAGTTGACGCGGACGGCGGCGTCGATGGCTTTGAGGGAGGGAATTAGGGCTTCGAGTTTTGTGTCGGAGTGGTCGATGCTGGATTTGAGGGTGGTGAGGGAGGTGCGGAGGGCCGTGTCGGTTTTTTGGACTTCGTCTAAGACCCTGCTATGCAGCGTCTCTACTCGAGCCTGTGTCGTTTCGGCTTCGTCTTTGATTGCTGAGGAGAGGGTTGAGACGTGTGTGTTTAGCGCCGACGATGTAGATTTATTCTGCGTGGCGAGATCCGTGAAGCCTTTGCTCAGCTGGCTCGACAGATTTGAAGTGTGAGCCTCGATCGCTTTGGTTGATATCCTGGTCAAATCCCCTTCCTCCTTCACCGATCCCATCAACCCCTCCATCTTCCCATCAACCACCTTCCTCATCTCCACATTCTCGCTCTTAACATCCTCTAAACCAGATTTCGCTATTTCTATCATGTCGGAACTAAATTTTGAAATGGAGCGCTCAATATATCCCTCCAGTGACGAATTCAAATTCTGTACTCCAGTTAGAATGACCTTCTGCACGGCATCGACAGAAGAAGACGTAGTCTTCCCTTGCTGGCGAATCGCTTCTAGGATCGTGTCCGTGTTGGCCTCGGCCTTCTTGTCGGCTTTCTTGCGGGCTGAGGTGGCGGAGGAGAAGTGCGCTGCGGTGTCAGTGGACAAGGTTGTGGTAGTTGTTTGGAGAGTGTCGAGAGTGGATTGGGCTGTGGTGAGGGAGGTGAGGAGGGATTGGGAGGATGCGGTATGGCTGGCCGTCGAGGTGGATACTTCGGTGGTGATGTGTTTGGTGAGCGTGGTACCTGTGAGTGATATGGCATCCAGGGTGGTTGTGTGGTTGAGAGTTGATTTGTGAGATGCGGCATCGATGTTGCTTGAAAGTTCCTTGATTGTGTCCTCGAGATGAAGTTCTGTCCTGTCCAGTCCAGTTAGGCAAGTCTCAGTTGCTAATTTTACGGCTTCTTGAATAGTCTCGCGATGTTTTTCGGCCTCTTGGGATAGCTCTTTGATGGTATCCTTGATATGTGATTCTGCGCTGCCGACTCCGGTAGAGAAAATCTCGGATGTTAGCTTTATCTCTTCCAAAGTATCCTTATGGTTCTTGTATGCTTTTGAGGCGAGATGGCCGATTTCCTGTGTAATGATACCATTCGTTTCGGTGACCTTCCCCGAGAGGATCTGCTCTACGGAATCAAGCTTCTCATCGACTGAAGTCCTGTATTGCTGTAATTCGGAAGTAGTTAGGTCCCTTGCCGTGACAATAGCCGCATTCGTATTCGTTGACTCATGAAGGATGAGGTCAGAAAGAGTGGTGTTGTTTTCCTTCATGGTCTGGAGAGCCGCTTCGTGTGTCGACGCCGCCTGGGAAATTCCGGCATCGATATCTTTCGTCAGCTTCTCGATACGCTCAACGAGATCTTTCCTAGATTTGCTGGACTCCTCCGATAGATCCCTCTTCACACCATCAAGACTACCCAAAAGTGCCACTTTAACCGCTCCAACCTTTTCATCGTGTCCAGTCTTTGCTTTCTGAATTTCAGCAACAGTAGTCTCCTTCGCCGCTTCCACCGTCCCACTGACATCCTTCAATTCCGTCTTCATCGTGTCGAATAGCACTCGACTCTGCGCCTCAACAGAAGCAATAACCTCCTTGCACATATTCATTGCATCAGCAGCGGCGTCATCGAATTTGAGATTCCCTTCTTTCACGACCCCGCTAATAGCATCTCTCGCTTCCTGGTTCTCTGTTTTCACCACGGCAAGATCTTCCAGCACCGCGACCTTGCAAGCCTGACTCTCAGCGATGAGGACCTCTTTCATGTTCTCCAGATCCTGTCGGAGCGTCGAGAAGATCGTGGACTGAGATTCAATATTTTCAGCTGCCATTTTGATGACTGTGTCGCTGGCTTCTTGGACCTTGGATGTAATGGCATCGTTGTTGGCCGATAGTGTATCTCTGACGCCTGTGACTTCGGATATGATTGATTTCTTTGTCGCGTCGAGGCTGATGACCAGCGCAGCGAGCGCCTTCTCAGTCTCGTTCTTAATTGAATCTCGTGTTGTTTTCGACTCGGTCTGGAGTGCGCTAAGCGTCTCCTCCTGCCTCTTTCCACTCGTCGTAGCGGCAGTATCAAGTTTGCTTCCATTCAACCTTACAAGCTCCGCTAGCTCATCTTTCGAGACTTGTATTGCCTGCCCAACACCACCGACGGCATTTAGCAGATCTTCTCTTGTACTTTTTGAGCCCGTGTCGATCGCATCCTTGACTTCTTCTAGCTCCGAAGCCCTGGATTTGATTGTCTTCTCAGACTCGGTAGCCAATGTATCGCGGACTGCTTGGGACTCGCTGGTGAGAGCGGAGAGGGTCGCAGCATGCGCTTCTTTGCTGTCGTGGGACGTTGTCTCCAACGCTTTACTGACTTCGCTGATCCTGGATGTGATTGAACCTTCGACGCGCTTCAGGCTCTTTTGCAAGCCGTCAAAGTCCGTCGAAGAACCTTGCACAGCACTCAATACCTCACGCTGTCCCTCTGCGCTCTTCGCCGCATGTTCTTCAACCTTCGTGAGAGCAGATGATACACCACCAAGATCTGATTTCACAACCAAGATATCAGCAGAGATACCCGCAGCGCTTGCAAGGATCGCTGCTTCAGTCTCCTTTGAGGTACGAGCGATATTCGAAAGTGCAGAATCCAGACCCTCGATACCTGAATTGGCCTTTGCCGATTCCTCCTTGCTAGATTTCTGAATGTCGATAAGAACAGTGTGCGAATCTTGGACAGCCTGCAACGTCTTCTCTCCTCCCGCTTCAACCACACTCTTCAGCTCTGACAGGTATGCATCCGTCTTCTTGATCGACGCTGCCAGCGACTCTCGCATCGTGCTCAAAGTCTCCTTATTCTCCTTGGTTACTGCATCGATATCCTTAACAACCACAGCCGTCGCTGAAACCCCATCGACGACTTCAGCTATCGGGTCGACCGTCTGCTGTAAAGTCTTCAAATTCGACGTCAAAGCCGCTGAATTGCTCATTGACAGCTCTTTGAAGTTCTCCAGGGCAGCGTTATTGAGCTGCAAGTCCTTGCCAATAGTATTCCCGAAATCCTTGACATCTCTCCCTAAATCCACAATCTTGTCTTCAATGGCCGATTTCACATCCTCGGCTACACTTCTCGTCCACTCCTCGCCCCTCTTAGCGGATGTCTCGACTTCAATCTTCAGTGCTTCAAGGGCGGAAGACGTGGTAGCGAGGTCGATGGATTTGATCTCTGCTCTCAACACATTCGTACTCGTCGAGACTCGCGAACTGAGATCTGCTTTCAAGTCCGCGACATCGTCGTGCATGGAAGTTGTGAGCGTGGTCGTTGCATCCAGGATATCCTTTGAAAACGTAGTTTGAACATCTTGGATGCTAGAGTGGATAGCGTCGGAGTTGGTGGTGAGTTTAGTATCGAGGGAGAGGATGCCTTCGTAAGCTGTTGCTAGAGAAGAGGCATTTTGTTGAGCGAGGTGCTTGATAGTACTACTTGTCTTCGACTCGTTCTCGAGGAGTCTTTTGAGAGCGCCCAGCTCGTGAGTGGTGCTTGCGGATTCCAGTTTGCCGGATTTGAGGAATGTTGATATCTCAGCGCTCTTCTCGTTCAGCCCATCGACTGATTTCTGCAAACTCTCATCTCGGCCACGTGAGGACTCAAGCAGCTCTTTCGCGGACGCCACCTCAGCAGCCTGTTTCGAGATACAGCTCTGACCCCAAGACTCAACCTGTAAAAGAATTTCCTCATACTTGCTTGTCTCTTGGATGTCCTGGATCATGCGCTTGATGGCAAGCGCATCGACACCAAGTTCGGATCGGCTCAATTCAATGGCTGTTTTGGTGGTGTTGAACTCTTCGCGGATTTCGGCTTTTTCGGTCTCGAATAATGCTTTATTTGAGCGGACTTCTTCTAGAATTTGAGAAACTGGACTGTGTAACTGTTGGGCTCGTGACTCAGTGTCTTCCTTCAGGGTTTGGAACCCGCTTTGTAACTTTCGATCCAGGCTTCCAACGTGGGTTGTGATGGCTTCAACGGCTGACTGGGAGGCGGTCTCGTGGGAAGCTGATATCTTCTTTTCGATGCTGGATTGTAAATTGGATAATTCTTTCGATAGTCCGTCTTTAGAGGTCGTGTTGGATACCGTTTGATGGATCGTACTGAGAGAATCAGTGTGCGAAGAAAGTACAGTGTCCACATTCGATCGCATTTCCGAGAGCGTCTTGGCCAAATCATCCAAGGTGGCTTTTTGAGGTTTCGAATCTTTGATCAATGCCGTCAGGGAAGTTTCCAACCCTTCCAACTTTGTCGAATGCGAAGAAAGAGGTCTCAGCCGCTCCTCGATATTTTCCGCACTCGAGGCCAAGTCTCCCAGTCTTCCAATAACAGCTGCATCAAATGCGACTACCGCACCTTCTGTCCTCGTCAGGATTGAATAAGCATCACTCAATTTCCTCGCATGCGATACACCTAAGTTATCCAAAGACCGGACATGCATCCTCACGGCTTCCACGTCCTCTTTGATAGACCCCGCATTCACCTCCTGAGATTCCGATAGCTCCTGACAGATCTCATTCGTCGACTCGACCATCAGATGCATCTTTCCCACTGCCGAAGCCATACTATCCAATTTTGACGTATTGGCCGACAAAAATTTCGAGCTCACCGACGCCAGATTCCTCGCTGCCTCAGCCTCCTTCTTGAAATCCGACATCCCCCGCTCAATCGTCTCCAACTTGGCCACCTGCACCGGAATAGCCGAAGTGTCCAACCCAGACACCTTATCCTGAATGGCAGTGATGCTCCTCCTCAAAGCCTTCTCGGAAAATTCAGCTCTTGAACTAACCTTGTTGACCGCAGCAAGAACATCATCTTCATCCAGTTTTGCGCGCATCGTCTCGATCGTCTCGGCACTAGCACGAATCGACTTCCCCATATCATCACAAGCACCGACCACTCTCCTCTGCAGCGCATCCGTCTTCTTGCCCAGCTCTCGCTGGACTTCCCAGATGGAGTTGTTCAGAGTGGTGTTTCGGTCTTGCAGCTCGTTGGAGATCTCGCCGAAGCGGATTGCCGAGCGCAAGTCTGCATTGACCACCGCCTCATCCACATCACCCGTTTTGCGATCCAGGTCTTCAATGCGACTTTCCAGCGCACTCAGACGGCTCTCAAAACTCTTCAGAAAGCGCGCCTGCCCAGACACGATCTCATTCAATTCATCCGAGTGATCCGGAATATGGATCTCATTCACTTTCTTCTCGAGACTTTCTTGCCCGAGAGCTAGAGTGTCCAGAGAATGCCGGTAATCAGGAATCACGACGCGGGTCAGCTGATCTTCGATGCCCTTTAACACGACCGGTAAATCCTCGACGTGCGCTTGGAGCGTGGATTCGAGGTTGAGGTTTGTGGTTTTGAGCTGGTTGAGCTTTTCCTGGTGGCGCGAGAAAGCCGGGTCGACCTGAGACGCGACGGCGATCTTGAAGGCATTGCTCTCAAATGCCGCGAGCACGGCTTGCTCGACTATCTTTGAAATGTCGTGGTCTTCGTTCCATGGGAAGGCCGTTTGTGGTCTGTTGGCGTGTGGGATCCCGGTGTGTGAGGATTGGCGCTTTTCTTTCCACCAGTTGATGGGTGAGCCTCTCATAGACATGTTGTTATTGTTGTTATTTTTGTTGTTGTGGATGTCTCATCTGAGGGCAAACAAAATGGAAGGGCAAAAGGGTGGGCGGATGCACCGTGAATCATGGTACCCGCCAGATACTGAAGGATTGAACGATGAAACCAATCAATTGAGATATAAATGATAAGCAAAAGATGACTCGATCTCGAAGATGTCGTGTTATGCAGCTGCTGTGTTGTACAATATCGTGTCGTATGTTGTCGAGTTTGTATTATTATGAAGCGGACTCGACCGCGAGGATGAAGAAGAAAAAAGACGTGACACCACCCACCGCTATTATGAGCTGGCCTACCCTGCCCCATGCCCACCTCATGTTTTCGTGCTCCATCTCCCTGTCCCCGGCGTATCTTTCCCTGTCTCGCGTTCTTTTTTCGCGCTGGGTACTCGAGTAGTGGCTGGTAGTGGAGCCACTTGCGGCTGCCACGACTGATCTGACCCGTTTCCAGGCTTGGGCCAGCGAACCCGACAGGCTGTTGCACGCGCATAACCCCGGCCAAACGGAGCCAGAGCGGGGACTGCTTCAGTGGTTCATGCACGTCTCGTGATCCGTCACATTGTTGTATGTACGTTGTTACGGTGTGAAAAGGTGAATGTGAAGCGGTGTCTGGATTTGTTGTTACGAAAGTAATTTTTATGGAGAGTTGGTTGTTCTGTTTGGATGGAGAGAATGCGTAGTGGACTGGGTGCAATCACGGGGTTAGATGGTGTCGCTAATTTTAGGCGGTGGGGGATCTCGCTTGGGGGAATGGACTGTTCAGTTTGTAAACATGCTCGATCATTAGGACCTTCATGTCAGTAGTTTGAACTCCGAGAAGACCATAAAAGCTTGAGGCGGATTCAAGAACGAGAGCTCAGATTCGTTTGAAATATTGCATTCTAGGGTCATAAAATGTGAATACTCTGCAATTCATGACTGAGAGGACGAGCTTCAAGGAATGACTATTTGCTGTCCCAAGGCAAGTGTTCGTCCGAGGTACTCTGAATAATATGTGCATGGCAGCAGCTCAACATTCATATACTGCGCTCGTGGGATAGTTTGATCGATTGCTTAATAAAGCATTTATCCGAAATGAAGAGTCAGAATAGATCAGAATTCCAATCACTCTTGTTCCAACGATCCGTTAGCTATTTCTCCATCCGGAGCATAATACTCTCTTTAACATCAACTAAGTACTCAACATAATTCAGCCTAACAATATCTCCATCCCTCCAGCTTCACTCAAGCTAAGTCGGCACGTCTTCAAGAGCACTCTACGTTCAAAAGGGTAAAAGAAAATGTGCAGAGATCACTACAGTCGCTACAGTAAGTGCTGTAAACAAGTAGCGTGCATCGAATGGGAACCGTGTAAAGGCCCATGTACGACCGGCCTCAATATATTACGATTCACCTACGATTTGTGGTCGGTGTCGGGTGGAGAGGGCGGCAAGGGAGAGGGAGCATTATAGGAGGAATGTTAGGCCGAGTCCTTATTTCTAGGTCAGACTCGAAGAGGTGGTAGGGAATCTGGAGTATTTGGGTTGGAAGAGAAGTCGGGCAGTGGGGCGTGATGAAAGGTAAAGTGGTAACTCAAGTAGAGCTTCAAGGACTTGATAGATAGCATGATATACTGTCTTCTCGTGGTATTCAAGCATGAAACTATTGTGAGAGCTAAACCACTTACACTGAAATATGAATAGACAGAAAAAGTCTTTGGACATTGAATGTTTACCAGGACCAGAGATCGAGCTATATCAAAGAAAAAAGGATTCTTGATTCGATGCTACGTACAACTAGAAACTTGCATTCGAAAAGTCACTATGATAGCAGCTCGATAACATTAATTTTAGCATATTGCTATAGAAGGAAGAAAGCTGTCTCTATGTTGACTTGGTATCTTGCGTGCTGGTCGGACCAACCGGGACTAGCTTGGCGGGGTTACCCAGCACCTCAATATCGCTCACCGTCTCACCCTTCATGTCCCATCATTTCACATTAACACTCATCTCTGGGTAAATGCAATTATGACCATACTGAGGCAATCGTATCTTGGACGAAAGCTAGACAAGCAGCTCTGTCTCCAGAAAGGGGTGCGATCTCATGCAGCCGAATTTGACGATCCCCGCCCCGGTCATATCTCCATCTTGCCAGACGAACTTCTCTCTAATATATTGAGCTATATTCCTCCTAAAACCGGGGATTACCTCTGCAAACCCGATCAAAGGAAAGACAGTGTTCCATTGACGCTCGTCTGCAAAACATGGCGACGCATCGACGAACGAACCCTCTTTCGCAGCATAACGACCCGTCATCCTGCATCATTGATGCTCTCACGCCTGAGAACACTGCTCGAAATCTTTGAGACCCGTCCCCATATCCAAGATTATCCACGTGAGGTTCACATCTCGATGCATCGAACTCCCCATCTCCTTCGGGCAAAGCCCGAGCGCGAAATACTACACCCTCGAAGCGATCCAGCGAATCCTCAATATCCACCACTCATCACTGCAACGCATCACCCTCGGAATCCTCCCCGGAAGTCCGAAGCATCGCGTTGGGTGCCCTGACTTCTCGCATTTCTGACATCTGGAGAGGCTACAAACGTCAGCGTATAATGTGATACGCTCCGAGACGCCCGTTGACGCAGCGAGGAAATTGGCGGCTCCTAAGCTGCGCGGTGCCACGCTGAGTTTCTGGACTGTGGATCAGGATGGTGGTTTGGATCGAGGTCATTTTGGGATGGAGGAGGGGGTGTGGATGAGACGGTTTGCGGAGGTTAGAAGGAGGGAGGATTTGGGAAGGAGGTTGGAGAAAGTGGTGGTTGAGATGGGTTTGAGAGGGGATAGTCCTGCTTGTCTTTATGAACCATTGGGACCGGAGTACTTTGTACGGAGTCCTGTTGAGGATAGGGCGGAGCGGATTGCTTGGCCGTGGAGGTATTTGGAGGAGGCGAGAGAAGGTGCGATGGAGTTTGGGTTGGAGATTGAGCTTGAGGTGGATTGGACGAGGGAGGAATGGGATAGGATTGTGAGGGGTGAGAAGTGGGGAATGGTTGATGAGTTAGAGGATCTATAGCCTGGAGTGGTTGCGTTGTCGTTGTGAGGAAGGAGGGCCGCTATTACTTGCTTGAGATATCTAATGATTTGATACATGGTGGTGCAGAATGCACCGATATAAAAATTAATATGCTCTCATTCGAGTCTGCTGACAAATATATCTACGTCTGTCACTGAGATACTAATCACCGAAAAGCCAATGTTTGACCTGCAGTGAGCATACTTTGTTTTATATTTTGATGCATTTTACAGGTCCATCTATCTCGTTCCAGACACATATATACACATCTCCTTATCTACTGTCACCTAGAATACAGTAGCCCCCACTACCAACAGGCATCCCAAAACCTCTGCATCCTCGTCATCTGCGCCCTCTCCTTCTCGGGCTCCTCATCCCAATGCCTACACTCCTCATCGACCTCCGCCTTCCCACTAAGCAGATCCGCCTCCGCTGGCACCACAAAGCTCGTCCTCTTCAGCACCTTCCAAAGCACAAACATGAAACTCGCGAACGCCACGCCGAAATAACTCGTAATGAACCCTTGCGTATCAAACGGCTTAAGCGTATTCCAACCCGAGAATAAGACAACGACACAGCCGGCCCCGATGGCGAAATAGGCCGTGTAGGGTTGGAAGGGTGCTTTCCATGGGAGGGTGTCCCGGGAGATGCCTTGGGCCTTGAGAGCCCGGTACCAGCCGATGAAGGTTACGAGGTAGCCTGTATACGAGAGGACGAAGCCGATGGTGGCGAGGTTGACGAACCAGCCGAAGACGGTAACGGATGAGGAGGACGCGACCATGAATGCCAAGCAGCCGATTAGAGAGGGCACTGCCACGGTATACAGTGGGACGCCGGCCTTGGAGCATTTCTTGAAGATCTGGGGGGCTTGGCCGTCGAGGGCGAGGGAGTAGAGCGTTCGCGATGCGGCGTATAGGTAGGCGTTTCCGCAGGACCAGGCGGAGAGGAGGATGAGGAAGTTGATAAGGGAGGGGAGGCCTTCGATTCCCAAGTTCTGGATACCAATGACCCATGGTGAGGCGGCGGCGCCGCTTGAGCCTTCCGCCAGGGCATCAAGCAATCGCTGGTCGCGGCTTGAGCAGAGGATGCCGACTGCGAAGACGCCCATGACGTAGAATCCGGCGATGCGATAGAACGCACGCTTTGCGACTCGAGGGATCTGGCGACGGGGGTTGGCGATCTCACCAGCTGCTAGGGCGAGAAGGTCGGGTCCGGCGACGGAGAAGGCGGCGTAGAGGACGACCTTCCACCATCCCAGAAATTCGCCCAGAGAACCGGTCGTCCAGTAAGCATGGATGAAGTCTCCATTCTTCCAGTGACGGAAACCGTAGGCATCGTGTTTGGGATTACCTCCTACCATTGTGATGAAGGTTAGGAGGATGAGGCCGACGATCAGAAGGATTTTGGTGGACTATTGGATGTGTGAGCTTGGGTAGAAAGGTGAGCGGGAAATTAACCTACCGCCATGATGAATTCTGATTCGCCGTACCACTGGACAGCGAAAACGTTGGCAGCAATCATCACTACTAGAGCTAGGGCAACCCAAGCAGCTGGATTAGTCTTGTCATCCCAGAATGAAATGACAGTTGCGACAGCCGACAGCTCTGCACAGAGCAACATAGCAGCAGTGTAGAAGTACGTCCATCCAAGAGCGAATCCAAATGCCTCATCGACGTAGCGTTTCGCGAACTCGAAAATAGATCCGCGAATGGGGAGGTAAGTTGCCATTTCTCCAACGCATAAATTGCAGGGCCAGATGAAAGCAATGCAGTAGGCGATGTATCCGAGCACCAAAGATAGAGGTCCAGAGGAGCGAAGGGAGCCACCGATTCCGACGAACAGTCCAGTACCGATACTTCCTCCGAGGGCCATCAATTGGACGTGGCGACCTGAGGAGTGTTAGATGAGAGATTTGAGATACATCACGAGAAAATATGGAGCTCACCTGATAGACCACGTTTTGTCTGTCCGAAGACAGGATCGACGTGGACTTCATTGTAGACAGGATTATTGTCGTCTGACACAGAGCGCGTTGAAGGCGCCTTGGTAGTCTTTTCAGGATCCATGGTGAAGTGAAAGGTGACTGACGGAAGCGAACTTGAGGAAGAAACCGTACCAGTGCGGGGGAATGTTTGTATACTTATACCTTCATCGATCCACAGGATCATATGGATTTAGTAATTACCCCTTGTTCTCCCCCGCGGGCAACGGGCAATGGACGATAAGAGAGGGGTGGTAAGGAGGCAACAACCTACCGTAACCAGATACCAGATACCTACTTACCTGCAAGCAATCCATGCATGCTGCACAGCGATTGTTCATTTCCATATCGTAAAGAAACATGCAATCGTTCCATGGGATTACCATATCGGGTAGATACGGCCACCGTTCAAACCCAAACAGCCATCACTCCATATCGCATCTCTCATATCTCTCTTATCCAAGTCGTGCTTTTGGCCTTGACTCGTCAGACTCGTCAGACCCATCGAGATAAACACGGAAAAGGCCCAAAAAGAGATTTCACTGCCGATAGATATATCTTGGCTGTGCCTTGGCGCTGAGTTTTGCTTGTCAGAGATAAGATTTCTGGCTTCCGGATAGCTGCCGTGAACCAATGGGCTGTTGGGAGACTCGGCAATTCCGAGAAGAGTGGGATGGCGGATACGCAATTCGCTGCCGATGGGTTTTGACGGGTTCGGGGAATTGAGTTAGGGGCGACAGTAGGGCTGTGCGCTACTGATATTGTTTTTCGGAGCGAAGATGTTCGCTGAGATTGTGTGGTGTGATGTTGGTGTGAGATTGGATTGGATTGGGAGGGGGAGGTTGGAGATATGTACTGGAAGGGAGGAAAGGGCGGGAAAGTTCTTCGATGAGTTTTCAGCCCCTAAAGCTAGACCGTGTTGGGGCGTTGAAGCGAGTAAAAGAGTCACATGACCTTCTCTTTTCAACCAGATCAGCGAACATTTTCTGGTTCCAGTAACCCCGACACTTTCTAGCCTGGACAATCCATCGCCGTTCAAAGATTAATCCTTGATCTGGATGAGAGTTTTGCGTCTTGTCCTTATATACCACTCGAATCATAAACACAAAATGCGGAAGTAGAAGAGTAGGACAACTAGTTTCGGTCTTCTTTAATATGGAGAACAACTATTTTGCATTACTGCAACGGGCGAGACAAAATCGCAAATGACTAAGAACGCTTTGTACAGTTTCAGGATCCATATAGGTAAACCACGTACTTCCTCTTAGACCTTCTCGAAAGTCGACCTCAAGAAAGGATTCTTGATGTCAACCACATTCCCATGCCGATCCATCCTGACAATGAACTCGTCAAGACCCGAATTTCCATAAACGAAAACATCCGCAATACTCCATGCAGACAACATATCCGAGAAAAGACTCGTATCCACCGTCTCAGATAGGATGTTGAAAACAGCTCTGAAAGCCACGACCTCGCCTCCATCTGGAGTCGGAGTTCTCAATCCCGTCGGATACAAATTGACAGTGATACTTGCCGGATCTATCAACTGTATCCCTTCTTTATACAACTCCAGTGCCGCAGTTGCAGTTTCGATCTCGCCTGTAGCGAGAGGCCTGAGAATCGGTAAAAGTGGAGGAAGGGCAGAGCCATTATGAATCCAATTCGTGAGTGCAAGACCTGACTCTCCTTCCACACTGCTCAACGTAAAGCTTGCATTGGTCCCAGTCTCTGCAGCCTTATACTCCCCTGTATACTGCCCCATAGCTTCCAACCTCGCAGCTTCCTCTAGCGCAGGCAAGAATACATCAACGACCCAGCCTGCGAGGACATCGGTGTTCGCACCTGGTCCAGCTTGCAGCATAGTGAAACCCACGTCATAATCAGGTACGAGGATCATGTATCCGCCATAAGCGCCGATTTTTCCGCTTTTCGTGTACAGGTCGACGACGCGGTTGGAGGTGGGGAGGACGGCGCGTTGGATCTCCCAGGGTGCGCCGATGGACGTGAGGAGTGAGGCCGTATGTGTAAGTGGTTTCATCCATCTGCGAGTTAGGGATGGTGGGAGGAGGGAGGAGGACAAGATGGAGCGACCGAGGGTGGAGAGGTCGGCGGTGCTGCTCCAGACGCCGCCGGTGCTAGGATGTGGTGTTAATAACTCTTCTTCTTGGTACTGGAACAGAATAGATGGGAGATGAGAAGGATTTGGGAAGAGAGTCCAGAGAACTTACGGCCAGACACCACCCATGTCGAAATCCCAAAACGTTGTCGTCACATTTCCTGGAATGACGCCAAGAGAATCATCAGGTTTGTCGTAGCTTGTTCGCGAGAGGTGCAGGGGCTTAATCAACGCTTCGTCGAAGAGAGTCTTGAAATCTTTCCCTGTGATGCGTGATAGCGCTATAGCGAGGAGTTCGAACGCAGCATTCGAATAGACAGGTGTTTGGAAGGTGGGAAATACGGGGTGTCGAGAAGCGAAACCTTTCAGGAATCCTGTTGGGGTCGGAGTTAGCTTCAGAATGTCAGGGTTAGAAAGTTGAATCGTTATTGGCATACCGGCTTCAGGACATGGAGGTCTGGTGAAGGATGCGCCGCAAGTTGGCTTTTCACTTTGAGACAGTGGTGGGAGACCGATCTCTGAGAGGGGAAAGTCGGCCAGTGAGATGTCGAGCCATCCATCTATGAGGGATTAACCATCAGTTTGGACACCCTCTTATACGGATCTTGACTTGAAAAGCTTACATTCTGACCCGATACCAGCCATATGACTTGCCAAGGCCCCAATTGTAACTTCCTCCCACTTCGGCCTGCTCACAGGATCTTTCCCACTTTCATCGTCAACGCCATCGCTCAAAAGTTCCGGGACCCATTTCGTAATTGGCTGATTGAAGTTTCGATCTCCATCACTTATCAGAGATGTGTAAACAGTAAGGAGCTTCGTGATACTTCCAATACGGTAGATCGTGTCTCTATCGACTTCTTTCACACCCTGTGAGATGTTCGTTAGGATTGGTGGAGAGAAGTGGTACTGGAAGATAGGTTCTGCAGAGCTGGACGAGTAGAACTCGAACGAGAATGCGGTGGAGCTGTTGTCAAAGTCTCCATGGGTCGATGTTCCACTTGCAAGGGAAGTGGTGATGATGTTGAGGAAGGCTTGATTCGCGGCTTGGATTGTGGGGTTGAATGAGAGATTTTGAGGGATAGGGTAGGCGGGCCCGAGGAAGCCTGAGGTGCTGAGAGCATTGGAGAAATTTGAGCAGAGCATGACTGTCATACACGACAGAAAGTACTTTTTGAACATTGTGATTTTTGGGCCAAAAGGGGAATGCTTCGAGGATTTATGGGGATGATCATGTATTCGGAAATGACCGATTCATCGCGGTCTTCTTATACAAATTGTTAACAGCGCTGCATACTCGTACAGCTTACTTCTCTTTCTGCCTCGTAACTATTCAAGGCGGCCTTTGTTATGATTCGCTGCCTCGCTGTGAAGCTCTCGCCCTTTGGCGATTGGTCAGATCGTTCCGGTCATGTGATCTGACACAATCTTTACGCAGCTGCGCCTTTCTAGAGCCAAGATAGCAGTTGTGGAGGCAGTGCGACGAGTCATTTTTGTTTCTGCCAAATTTGAGTTAAGCTTGATTAACTATATTCAGCATATCTAAAGACATGAGTTACTTGTCATGCCCTGCGTGTATTGTTCTGTGCCAGGGCTTCCAGGCTCCAGCTTGTTGACATGTCTCGCTTAGCCTTGGAGGGGAAGCGGAAGGTATTTCAGCCTAGAGCCAATTCTCGGCTGCATGCCACCGATGTCAGACGCCACGCATTACTTCAGGCACATTCAGCGTGGCGGGTGAATTCGTAACGACACTTCTTTAAAGCTTGTGCTACATTCGCGGTAGAAGCTGAATTGCCATTCATCATTGCGATCAGAATCATGAGGATTGCGCTATCGGGAGGTTCTATCTTTGAACGCACGTGCTGGCGCTGGACTGTTGCATTCTCCACTATTCTTCCTATGGATTAAGTCGAGGCCGATACGGCATTTATGATCTTAGGATTTTATCACCGCGATCAAAAGAGTACAGTTTTCTGAATGTGGGGTATTGACGATCAAGGTTGGGATCAACACTATCGTCTGTATTCTTCCAAGCAAACTATAGTGAAACAATATACAATGTCCAAACAAAATACAGCGCTGCTCATTACCGATTATTCCAGAATGTGGGGCCCCTTCTCGCTTCACTATCTCGGAATGATTTTCCTGTTTGAAGACTGCTTTCCATTGGCTGTGCAATATGAAACGTCAACAAGCTGCTCTTCGCCTGTAGTATAAGTCCCGGCAGTTGTGGGGATGCAAGATGGATATCTATTTACGTCCTGTATATCTCCTATGTCCACGAAACCACTTCCATGTTTTTTCTGTCTGAAATTTTTCGTTTCTGTTTCCTCTCCCGCCACTGCCCAGCAGTCACCCGCCACGATGTTTCTCACTACTCTCATCCCTCTGCTCTCCCTTCTGTCCTTCTCTACCGGCAACCCGCAATTCCAGACTGGCAGCTCAACGATGCTCCGATTCGGTTGTTCTCAAATAATCATCGACCGCGTCGATCCGCTCGTCAATCCCGCACAGATCCCATCGCCACACATGCACCAGATCGTTGGTGGCAACACGTTCAATGCGTCGATGCCGAGTGCTGATATCGGGGAGCTGGCAAGTTGTACAACGTGTAGTTTCGCGGACGACTTTTCGAATTATTGGACGGCGAATTTGTATTTCAAGGCGAGGAATGGAAGCTATAAAAGAGTTCCGCAGGTGCCAAATAGGTGAGTTGGCAGATGAAGAGTGGGGAAATGGGAGCAGACTTGTGTGCTGATAGGCGGCCAAGAGAGTTGTTCAACGACAAATTCACGACTCAGACGAGTGGTGGTTTCGTTGTGTATTATGTCTCGGATGGGAAGAACAAAGTGACCGCGTTCAAGCCTGTAAGTTGATTTTGCTTTCCAGAGAACTTATGCCGAAACGTGTTGCAGGGATTCCGCATGCTCGTTGGAGATGCAACCCAGAGAGAAAAGATCGGAAGCGGAAGAAAGTCTCAATCGTGCTTCCGCTGCTACACCGGGCCAGACTTTGGCGGGGACAATGCAGCGCCTTGTCAAGATGCGAAGTAAGTCCTGAGCTAAGTGCGCAGAATCTATAGGCTAACGAGAGTCACAGATTAGACACTGAAACTCTCCCAACTGGTGCATGCAAAGGTGGAATTCGCTCGAATATCTTGTATCCGACGTAAGAAGTCTCGCAGTTCGACTGAACTTGATGGGCATCTTGCTAATACGCCCTGCAGTTGTTGGGACGGTGTGAATCTCGACAGTCCAGATCACAAGTCTCATGTTGCGTATCCAAAGAATGGACCTCAACAGTTCACAGGCACAAGTACGGGTGGAGCTTGTCCATCAACCCATCCTGTCAAGATTCCGCAAATCATGCTCGAGGTACGTCGTACTTCGGATTCCACCCACGGCCCCTGTATTGGAACTCAAAGATACTGACTACGTCGCAGATTGTCTGGGATACCACAGCTTTCAACAACAAAGCGGACTGGCCTGCCGACGGCTCACAACCCTTCGTCCTCAGCACAGGCGACAGTACCGGGTACAGCCAACATGGCGACTATGTATTTGGCTGGAAAGGCGACTCACTACAACGTGCTATGGATGGTGGTCCTTGCACTGGCGCTTCGTGCGCTGGCTTGAAGGAGTTGGCGATGGGTGCCGAGAAGGCGTGCAAGGTGCCAAGACTGTATCCTGAGAACGCGGATGGTTGTAAGTTTGAGTTGCACTTATCCTGACTGTTACCTTCATGGGTTTAGCCAAACGAGATGCGATTCTGACCCATTTCAGGGATTGATAAATTGCCTGGTATGGACTACTAGCTTACAGGTTGGTGTCGACGTCAACTTCATTTCCAGTCAGATACACCGGAAGATGGTGTTATAAAGTTCGCCAGAAAGTGTCCTTTCGTCTTTTCGTACTTTACTTGGGCGCGGGAAGCTTCTTCGAGACCGAGTGTACGATTTGAAGAGGACGATCCCACGGCAGTGACCCCTGGAGGGCCATCGGAGCGTCACTGCCTCAACATACGGTTTATCAGAGAGGCTTGCTCACATGCTTCGCCCTAAAACAGAGAAGCTTGAGAGTCGTGTACCTAGAAAGAGTAGCGACTTAGGGACCGTATGCTTTTAGAGTCGCGCAAGCACAAGCAATATATCTCCTTGTCGCCAAAAATCTCTATGTTCCATGGGTCCCTCAAGGACAAATGCTGTGGAAGCTATCTAATTCTCTAGCAAACAGGCTAATTAGACCACAGGAGAATGATGCCACAAAAAAGCGCCGAAATGCATACAGTGTTTTGCCAAAAACAGTAGACAGTGGAATGAGATCTATAGATTGCTCAGGTAGGATTGATTGGCACTGAACTCGGAAGCTTGAAGTTTAGGTGGAAATTTATACGAGGATTCTTTAGCTTGAATAGGCCATCTCAATGTCTTGGGCCTGTCCGAGGACTTTGCTTCTCAAAGAATGGGGTTTAAACACATTTAGAAAATCCAGTGCATCATCATAAGCAACGATCAAATGCCTCCTGGGGCCTTGAAATGTCACAATCTACGCAAAGACTACGTTATTCCTTTTTCAAGCCAAAATATCGATAGAGAGTGCGAATAAACTTGCTCAACCTGGATATTGTATGCTCTCACAATGTACAGGTCTCATAGTCGACGTAGCGCCATGCCGGACTTGATAGATCACAGAAAATTGTTGGTTAGGTAGTGATTGCAAGAAGTTTTATTATAAGAGGTTGAACGATTGCAATGCTCGGGTGGGTCCGGTAGGACACGTTCTGCTGGTACCGACCGGGAAGCATGCTATTGCATATGTGGATATACGACAGTGGACATTAAAGAATACATCGTCGATATCTTTCCCGAAATTTCATCGTGAAGGATGTTCAATGTCTCGAGCTCCCGCCTTCTTCCCCTTGAGTCTGAGATTCCATCGATGCCAAGGTAACAACATCACCAATCCCCAAGCCAAGAATACAGACAGCGTGAGAGGCATAGTGATGGCCCAGTAGTACTTGAAGGCTGGTTTGACGGATGGCATACCATCACCGTCCCAAGCAATGACCGGCATTGCGAAGATTGCCTTGGTAGCGTCAGCAATCTTCGGCCAGTTCTTCGCACAACGAGAGAAGAAATATTCTGAATAGCTAAAATTGGTTTCTGAAAACTCACAGCAACAAAGGCTCCTGGTAAGAAGAACATCCCGAGCACGGCAATAGTTTTCATGGCTGAGCTGTCCGCCTTGGCGGCTTTGGCTATAGCGGCTGAGCTTTCGACGAGAGCGATATTGGTTTTGGCGTCTTTCTGGGTCATGAATTGATACACCTGCAGATTCCATCAGTTCGCTATAAAGAAGCAAATACATTAAAAGGCGTACATACCACCTGTATTAGTGTTGCTATTCGCTTCTCAATGTATTCGCAAGTGCCCAATAGGTCTCGGCAAATCTCCACATTGTGTTCAACAGCGTGTTCAAAATTGAGTAAGACGAATTGATCACCAGTCTTGCCCAAGTCCGTCTCAGTCGCATCGCTGAATCTCTGAATCACTTCCAACGATCTAAGAATAGATTTCACGATGCGAGCTTCGTCGGCAACCCTTTTGTTGGAGAAGTTGAGGACCTTGTGGTTGTCATGAAATCGATTTCAAAAACATCGGAGTTGGGGACGTAAGAATGTTCGTGCTGCCCTGTCAGCTTCGTGAGTACGGAGACTTTATCTGCGTATCTCTCGATTTCATTCAGATTCTCGAGAAGTGCTCCTGAGACAATGGAACATAGCAAAAGCGGATGAAGATCACAACTCTTTACTTGACGTAGAGACGTTAAAATGTCGGCATCGAGTATACCGCGATCACCAACAATCACTACTGCCTCAGTCATGGCAGTTCGATGGTCATAAAGAATCGCGTATTGACAAGGGTGCTGGTAACGAGGTCGTTGTCTGAATAGTAGCCCTTCCGCGTCTTCGTCAGCTGCGGTCGTTGACCAGAACTAGTCTTGTTATAGTACCTCGTAGAATGGTATTGGTGCCAATGTCTTTTGCGTATCGATAGGTGCACGTCTTGATATTTGCCCTTTCCGAAAAGAAATTGTTGTGGAGTCCAAAATGTTTACGAATCAAGTCTTTTGTCTCGAGTATGAGAGAAGAATGCGCGGTAATCATCGATCTCTTTCCTCAGACACGATAAAACATCCTATGAAGCAAGACATTAAAACTCTCGAGTAAAGGTTGAAGAGCAACGATACTAGCATAAAACTCACAATAACCGCAGCCCACTACTGGGTAGACGAATATTCTGCATCCCCAAAGCTTGGACTTGTACATTATTTCTAGAACTGGGTGTCATTTGCGAAACTGCCCCGTTGGTACCAGAAAGACACGTTGATACAGACTCATGGTCCAAAATATCCTCGTTTCGAACCAGCTCAGCCTGATCACGGTATTGCAAAATCTCCACATATCTGCATCGAGTCGATCGTGCGTACTCTTCCACTCGGTCAGCAGGTGCAATGGCTTCGAAGTCAATCGGTTCCATGACAATTAAGCTACATACAGAATGAAGGTCACAATCAGGCCGGGTTCAATATGTGACTTTTGAAGTTGGGGCTGAGCCTGTGAAGGCTGAAGCCTTACCTGCTGCTCATTGGCTGGAGAAAACCAGCTGACACTTCCGGCATGATAGAAAATCTGCCTTGGGCGCAGCCTGAGAGACACAGGCTGACGAGCAAGACAACGTTGCTGGCTAACTTGCTACAGAACTTTAAGTCATTGAGAGAAGTTGCAAATGAGAAAGGAGTCAAATTAGCACAGATAGGCCCCCCAATCAAAACCGAAGCGCCATTCCTGTGAATTCTCATGCGGTGAGAACCTTATTTCGATAGCCGCATCGGCAAGCTCATGCCGCAGCAACTTCATGTCCTCGGGCCGTATCCATGAGCACTTGACAAAACTCGGATCGGTACTCGTCTTACACCAGATTGATCACAACATTTCAGGAGAAGTGCCTAACCGAGGAGAGTAAACAAAAGTCAGAGTGGAGTGAGTGGAGACTTTAGGAAGGGCGGCCGATGTCCGATCATCCGGAGGCTTCTCAGTCCGTCCTCCGACATTTTGAGTTTGCATTATGGAGCATTACCTCTCCGTGCCTGAGTCTCCCTTATCACATCTTGCTGTATCTTGTACCGAGCTTAATTTTCAGTCCATACGTGCTTACAGTATACACAAGCAGAAAGGAAATCGATTGATTGTTGCTCGCAATGCCCGGCTGCGGAGGAGTTGCCGTCCTTGTCACGACATTAGACTAGCACTCACTTACAAACCCCACCTCCCACAGCACCCGGCCCCACCCAGATTTCCAAGAGATTTCCTAAGCAGCGCCTAAACTGCTTACATCGTATTTGATAAGCCGTTGTTCTGGTGGGCGGTGAGACGTCTTTCCGCTCCGAAGCTTCTCCAAGACTGTTATTCTGCCGTTTTGCACGGCATGATGTCAAGCGCGAAAGGTCTGGAAGAATGCCGTGATTGGGCAATGGCTTCACTATCTCCACTACAATGATGCGTAAAAGTTTAAAATACCTTACTAGTCAGGTCAGGGAGGGAAAGCCACCCATTTCAGAGGGCGGAAAATGATAGAGGGCCATAGATAAGGACATGCAGATTCCGTTGTGGGTGTTCCTGAGTAGTATCTTGCTTGCGCTTTCCTGGCATGAGATGGCGTCGTTTGTTTTGAGAAGGACTGGTGCTGGTGGAGGGGTTGTACCCACTTTGTTTGGGAATGGGGCTGCTTTGAGGGGTATAAGAGCTTTCTCTTCCCTCCCTTCTCCGGTGGTTTTGTCCAGACAACCTACACATACCACTGCACCTACGAAATCTCAAACTTCACTATCGAACGCAGATCAACAGAAACACTTCTCTACCACAACCGCAACCATGTCCTCCAAAGCCTTCCTCGAGACCGTTAAGGCCCGTCGCACATATTACGCTCTTAAGAAGGAGAGCACCATCTCCGACGCAAAGATCCAGGAGATTATCAAGGAGGCCGTCCTCCACGTTCCTTCTTCTTTCAACAGCCAGAGCACGAGAGTGGTTCTGCTGGTAAAGGAAGAGCATGATAAGCTTTGGGATATCGCGAAGGAGACATTGAAGGCTATTGTTCCAGCTGAGCAATACCCATCGACCGAGCAGAGATTGAATGGATTCAAGGCTGGTTATGGAACTGTAAGCTGAACCTCGTTATTTTTGTATTTTTATTCTAGAATGAATGCTAACATCTTCCGCACCAGGTCCTCTTCTACGAATCCCGCTCCGTCGTCTCAGGCATGCAAGACAAGTTTGCCATCTACGCCGACAAATTCCCCGGCTGGGCAACCCAGTCCGACGCGATGCATCAATTCGTTATCTGGGCTGCTCTCGAGGCTGAGGGTCTCGGCGCAAACCTCCAGCATTATAACCCGTTGATTGACCAGAAGGTTGCTGATACTTGGGGAATTGATAAGGATTGGGTGTTGAACGCTCAGCTGGTGTTTGGTACGCCTGCGGGTGAGCCGGGTGAGAAGAGCTTTGAGTCTGTGGAGGACAGATTTAAGAGCTTTGGTGTTTAGATTTGGGGAGAGCTGCGAGAAATTTAGTGTGGGATGAAGATGCATTGCTGGTGTTTCGGAAAGCGATTTTGGATTTTATATAGATATTGATCAAATGTTGTCATTTTCAAGTACAGTGGGTTTTGATGAGAGCCTTTCATGCCAATTTATGAGTTTTGCTCGCTGCCGACGATTCATGCTGATGTAGGACATGACTTGCGCAAGCCAACAATACACAGATGCGGCCGCATGGAGGGGCATATTTTACCCCTCCATGCAAGTCCACTAGCGAGCTCTCCAGGAGGCTGTACTTTCTATTATTCCAGATCCAACGCAAAATAAAAGTCCTCGCAATCTCTGTCCTGAATTGTTACAAGCAGCTATCCAGATGTTTCAAATCCTATGCATTGCAGAGCAGAAAAACTTCTGAATGGCCAACAGGGTGGCGAAGATGATCAAGCGGGCAGTGCGGGAAATGCGGATATCGCGGATCGTATCCGCTTGGCAGTTCTAGAAAGGAGAAAATGGTAAGCGGGCCACATGCGAGTGGAGGCGTGTTATGCATAGCTTGCAAGGGCGAGTGGGCTCCAATTAGAGGCATTGATTGGCTGATTATCACGGAATTAGCGCCGTTGAAATGTTCGTTTTGTTTCTTGTTTTGTTATTTGCAGGAGGTAAGCGAGGGGTGTGGAAGCGAGGTGAGAAAGTGAGGACAGGACAGCTCAGCTCAAGGAGGAACAGTAAATATATATTTGATGGTATCTTTGCAATGATATCATTCCTTAATTCGATAAACTCGCTGTCTATTTCTCGATCTGAATTCCATGCTCAAACCATGCGTCGTTACACAACTGCACTCCCGGCAACAGGCGGTGCAGTGCCCAGCAATTGGACAAGATGCCCGATACACGTGCCCAAGAAGACCTCTCTCTCACTCTCATCCATAGTCTGTATGATGACATCCCATTTTTCCTTCCTCGTCCACTCCTTCAGAAACCCTTCCTTGTCTTCATCAACTACCTTCCCACCAGGTCCAAACCTCCTAACAACTGCCTTCCCTTCTTCTTCCCCGCCACTTCCTTTCGGATTCCACCCCTCACCCCACGCAAACCCAACCCAGGCATCCTGTATCCTTTTCTGTATCTCCCTCTCCCTCTCCGGATCTTGCGTCCCATCAAAGATTTTTGGACTACCATGCAAATAGGCGAGATCTAAAGCATGAGTCGGTATACCTTTGAATGCACCTCCAAATGGCTGTCGTTGTTCGAATGAGTATTCGTGGACGAAGATACCTTGTTGCCTTGCGAGGTTCGAGAGGGTATGGGAGGGGTGGTAGAAAGCTAGGTCTTCGATGATATTGAGGATGGACTCGGCGGCTGTGGAGGGACGTGTGCTGGGTGTGAGATTGTAGGCTGTGAGGATGAGATCGAGCTTCGAGGGGCTGGTTTGAGTAGCTGGGAAGAGGGTGTGAAGTGTTGAGATGAGGGCTGATGTCGATGGTTTGGGTTCAATCATGGGGAACTTCGCTGCTACGCAAGAGATGACGGAGCTTTCTTTGCCGGTGTTTCCGATGATGAGGTCGCCTTTGAACGTGAAGTTTGAGGCGAAGTGGGATGGGAAGAAGATGTCGTCGATGACGGGGACGTGGCCAAAGCCGTTGCGCGGGTCGGAGGTTGTGTATGCTGTCAGGAGATCTTGCCATGGTACGGACTCGAGGTCGGAAAGGGTGGTAATGCCGAGAGCGGATTTGGTGGCGTTGTAAAGGGGAGTCGAGGCTGCGATGGTCATTGTGGGGGTGAATTTTGGGGTTCGGAGGGTCTGAGATTGCATTATTGCATGGGAAATTGGGGGTGGTGGTGTGCAGTGAAGGAGGGTCTGGATGAGGACGGAGTCGTGGGATTCGCCGTAGGGTGTTATGTTGATCGGCGAGCCACCAAAAGGAGAGATATACTTGGAGATCCAAGTGAGTGCAGTGTGCTGTAGGAATGGTGTCTTAGATTATTTCTTTATGGCATTGGGAGGAACTGTACGGGTGTGGACTTACGACATCTCGCGGTCCGAAGTTCGCAGCGTTGTCGGGCCCGTTGATATTAGCCATCTCCTCAGATGCTATGTAGCCGAACACAGAGAGACGATAGCTACATGTACTGATCAGTATAAAGTCCTCGATGAGCTGTGATAAATCAGAGAGGTCAAGGATTACTTCACAGTAACCATGACGACTGGCTTCCCGATCTCCACGCTTCTTTTCACAATACTTCCTCCATCACACCACCAATCCGAATTCGATCCTGAGAAACCTCCGCCTCCGTGGACGTATACGAGCACAGGGAGGTTGTCGCCTGACTTTGCGCCTGCTGGCGTCGTGATATTGAGATTCAGGCATTCGAACTCGGAGAATATGTCAGATTCGTGAGATGAGATGGAGGTAGGAAGACCGATGAGCGAATCTTCTAGACGGGCAGTTTGTGGTGGTTGTGGACATTTCGGACTCAAGGTTGGTTAGCCATGTACTTTTGCGCCAGGCCGGGAAACACACCCATAACTTGTAGCATTCGTCTCTTTCTCAAACGACCTATTCGAAGTCGATTGTCTAAATCGACCGGGAATATCCGCAAACTTGATGCCCTTGAACTGCCACACTGCGTCTTCAGAAGAAGATATACGGTGATGGATACCCGTAAACGTGGTGTCGAGACCAGAGTGCTGAATGGTCGGCGCTGGTGAATGAGACATGTTCTTTGATTCTGTGCCAGATGGGTCGACTTCGATTTCTGCTTTGTCCTCCTCGGAGGGATAGACGTGTGAAGGACATAGTAGGAAGAGAGTTATGAGGAGGTCTATATCGCTGAGTCTGAAATCTATCATTTGTAATGGAGATGGAGGAGAGGGGTACCCAGTCCGGGCTTGGCGAGATTATTTGGTGGGTGATTATCTGATGCAGCATTCTGTCCTGGGTGTGATTTACGTGATTATATATCATTGGAGGCATGATCAGATGCTGGACTGACGTGAGAAGATCAACGGCAAGTCGTCGGCGATATGGCTGAAGGGAAAGATGAGGTTGGGTAAAGACACTTTGACAGGATGATTGTTTAGATGTGCTGATACTGTCGCACTGAAATGCTGGGCTTGATGGATGCGCGTAGCAGAAGGACATAAGCTTTGCCAGCGGCTGAAACATGAATAACATACCGGAATGGCAAGCGATGTTTCGTGCTGATGTGATACCCAATTTGATATGCCCTGTTGCCGAAATTAGAGCTAGGTCTTACTGGACCTGCGGCCGCCAGGAACAGATTTCGGAACTCCGGCAGGAGGAAGCCACTTTCTACTGATATGAATTCTCAAACTCTGAACTTGCTTGAGTCCACCAATTCATTCTAAGAACAAAATAACTGTGAAGTGCTTCTCGAGGAGGAGAACACTATAGCACTGGAGATTTGGCATGCTTTACTACTGCACAACAGCTCGAAACAGGAACCAATGCTCGTAGGCTGTAGGAAAGTTCAAGTAAAGAGGTGACCATTCAAATCGCTTCAATTCTGCAGCTACTCGGGATCTCCAGGTTCACTGATAGCCTTGCTGACATGCCAAGAGATGAATAATCTCCCACTTGAAAAAATCGGTGATCCTTCTTGAAGTTTGCAAGGACAAGGCCGCGAATCTCAGGGATCTAGTATTTGGAAGCCTACTGTGGTGGTTTAATCATGAAAACCCCTCTTAACTCAGGGCCTCTGGCCATAGGCCCCTAGGCCCCTAGGCGCATTAGACAGCCTCGAAGGCCAGTGCAGCAGCAATCCCAACAATCCAGCACGATCATTGATAAAGACAGTAGCAATCAGACAGGGGAAGCGATAACAAAAGGATAATGCTCTGAATGGGATAGAGGAGTCCTAAACCAGGTTCGAACTTATGAGGGATTGAGATTGGCCATGAGGGAATTCAGCCCTCGAATCAGCCTCACGAGGCGGACGGATCGCAAAGTCATGCCCCCACGACGAGGCTCTGCCATATTGGCCATCACGCTCACGGCATCAATCCTGAAGCCGTCGCCATCGATGCTGCTCCGACTCAAGTCATCGACTCGATGCATGTCAGATGAAGCTTTGAAGACAACAAAAAACGAGCTCCACAATGTCAAATAACGTTGGCTCAACTTCGGCCTCGGCTGCGCTGGACGGAAGCGACGATCCTTGGACGTTGGCCAGCGCCCGCTTCCTTGCTGACCTCGACCCCTCTGAGCGCGACATCTTCAACAATGCAACACTCGAGAATCTCTTCTATACTACAAGCAATGCGAATCGAGACGATGCAGAGAAGAGCCGTGTGCGAGCTTTGGCGACGAAGTTGGGACCGTTCGTGTCTGCCATAGAGAGTTATGGCAAGGCTCTGGATACATTTGCCTAGATTGCTCCTCTGTACCTGTCGCCGATATGGGGAAGCATAAGGGTTTTATTGATACTGGCAAGGAGCTATGGGAGATTTTTCGAAAGGGTTGTGGATACACTAGGGAGGATTGGTGATGTGCTGCCCAGATTTCGTAAGTTGTCTCCTACCAAAGCTCGGAGGGTTCTGATGGAAGTGGCTAAGACCTACAGGTGACTACGAACGAATATACAATCGAGAGAAACATCAACGTCTCACCCAAGCTTTGTCGAACGCATACCTGGATATAATCTTGCTCTGCACACAGTGCCGAAAGACCGTACGCGAGCAAAAGACTTCTTCCCTCCGTAGGCTTCTCAAACCAGTGTCCCTTGACCAGTAATTTGACGAAGCGGTCGAATGCTTCCGCCAACATAAGAAGAATGTCATTGAAGAGGCCAGGGTCTGCCATATGATTGAAGTTGCTGAGGAACGAAACGAGGAGTTGACCCTCTTTGCTGCCGAACGAAAATGCAGGCTGTTATCAAGACTTTTAACTGTCGGATTCGAGTACAAGCATCAGAAACTCAAGGCACTCAGATACGAAGGTACAGGAACTTGGCTTGTCGAGGACAAGATGTACGAGAAATGGGAAGCATCGGCACAATCTGCAATTTTGTGCTGTCATGGCATTCGTATGTAAATCGACGCCTTGAAGATATCATGAAGTGCTGACAGCAGCAGCTGGCTGCGGAAAGTCAGTCCTAGCATCCAGCATTGTGGATTCCCTTATTACCAGCAATCCCACCATGTAATATTATTGTGACTATTCCGACAAACGAACACTTGATCCAACCAACTTGTTTGGCACTCTCGCGCGACAAATGCTCGAAAAGTTGGAATGCATACCCGAAGCGCTTGCAACTGCAATAGAGAATGCAGCTCATGACGGGGATAGGCTCACTGAAAGCTCATGTGCGCTTGATCTTCTTCGGAGAGGTATCGGACTCTGCAAGCATCCTGTATCTATCGCTATCGATGGAATTGACGAATTGACCGAGCAGTCCCAAAAGGTCGTCTGCAACGGTCTGAGAGAGCTGGTCCAAAGCGATCACTTGCCGACCAAGCTTTTCCTAACAGGTCGGGAAGATCTGTCGTCCTTACTTGCTGTTTCTTGAACGGTTTCATTCGCCAGTATTTCCGTCGATCCCTTGGTGATCACCTCGGACATTCGTAAATTTGTCGAAGCCTCGATCCGACGTAGGATTGTCGAGGGTACGCTGGTTTTACAGGATCCGACTTTGGAGATGTTGGTCGTAGAGAAGCTTGTCACTGGAGCCCAAGGAATGTAAGTTACTGGATTTTCTGTTGATGTCAACTGCTAAGATCAAAGCAAGGTTCTTGTGGGTCGAATTCCAGCTCTGTGACCTTTGCGAAGCCGAATCCGACTATGGAATCAGACTGGTCCTCGAAAACCTGCCCCGGAGTTTAAGAGAGACATACGATAGACTACTGAGGAGAATCGAGGGGCCGGAAAGACGCAGCATGATCTTAAGGATGTTCAAGTGGATAGTTTGTGCTCGTCAACCCCTTCATGTCGATCAAATCCGAGAAGGAATCGCATTCACTTTAGAGGACGAAGAATGGAGCCAGGAGAAGATTCCAACAAATCTTAGTCGCCTCATTCGCGCCTGCACCAACCTCGTCATTGTCGATGCTGGAACTCAGATCGTTCAATTGGCCCGTTACACTGTCCAGCAATATTTTCTGAGAGACGAAGGTGGATTCTTTCATTTCGGCCTCAAAGATGCACATGAGATGGCCGGAGAGTTCTGCTTAGCATACCTCTCATTTTCTTGCTTCGAGACTCAGGTTACTCGCTACAGAAGCAAACCAAACACCGGATTAGCTGCTTTGCAAACGATGGCAGCTAATGCCGCTTTTGTTGCTCCAGATAATCCCGGGCGGCGAGTTATACAGGCTTGGAATATCATGCGTGGCTCCAGAGCAGCATCTGGCAACCTCAACATAGTGAATCTCACCACGAATTAACCACGAATTTTAAATTGAAGGCAGATTGCATGTCTGCGTATTGTTTCCTCGAGTATGTTGGAGTGCATTGGTTGTGGCATACTGTCGATTTTGTATCGTCGCCTCGCACAAGTCGAAGGGATCAAATATTCAGAAACTTAGTCTGCTGGAAAGATTTGATTTTCGATTTCCGCCCTTGGGCATCATTTGACAAGTCAACATATAGGTCAAGCTCTATAGCCCTCTTTGGATGGGCTCTGAACGCTAACCACGGATACCTACTTCGCATGGCGTCTATGGAGTTGGACCACTTCGTCCCCAAGCTGCTCGTCCTAGGTGCTTGGCAAACTATCGTTACACTTCATTCAGATGATACCCTTGTTCTACATGACTCCGATATCGATCTTCTGGTGACTCTTCAGCAAGAGCATTGCAGATCCAATTCTGCACCAGCATGGGAACCTTGATCGGCCACCGCGTTAAAACACACAGATGATCTTTCATTTTCTCGTCTCTTGAAGAGGATTATGACCAGCATGAAGAACGCTTTCTTCATAGCTTACAAGGCATTCCGCCACAAACCGTCATAGTATGTACATATCTCAACTTCCCTCCTTCAAGACGGAATTCATGGCTATCGGCAGCCATCATCATATGCTCCCACACACAAAAGATGCTTACCGATCCCATCGACTCATCAATCACATATCGCCGATTTGTATTACCGGCCTGACTATGATTCGAAGGAATCCCCGGCTTGCACGAATCATCCGGCTTTCCAGTCCCTGTATACGCACTCCCCTCCAATCTCACACACGGTGTACCCCAAGGGACTTTCGCAGGTGCACGAGCATCATTCCACATATCCATATAAGCATCCCCCGCCGCCTGAATCACCGCACGACTATCCCTCTTCCCCTCTGGAATCACATCCCATTTCTCCTGCAATACATACTGCAGGGTCTTCTTCGCATCAAAGATCCACGAATTGGTTGTCGAAGCAATCGAGTCAATCAACGTGATCTTGCCCTCGGCATCATCATGTCTGAGCTGTGTGCCAATCACATATGGGTTTGCAGTATCGGTGATGATTATCTCGCTGTAGGTTGCGCAAGCTACGAGATCGGTGTTAGTACGGCGGTGGTCGATTTTGAGGGCTTTTGCTAGGACCGACTTTTTGGCGTCGGTGGCTTCGTTGTTTTCGATGTAGGACCAGTTGGAGGAGAGGTAAGGCTGGAGGGGAGTGAGGGAGCCGGATGTTTGGGAGGCGATGTAGGCGTCTGCGGCGGCGAGAATGAGGGTTTTATTACACGCCAGCACGGGGACTGAGTGGGTAAGACGAGTGAATGTCGTCAAGATGACGATGAGTGTGGAACTGAAAATCATAATTGAAGTCTTCCGGGGTTCTTTTCTGGCGCAATGGAATTCTTCTCGATATTTCTCGACCTCAGCCTATATCGTCCGTTCAGAACGAACATCGCCAGAAGACAAAAGGCATTGAAGAATTCAAATAGGTATTCCATCTCTTCTGATTGTGCTATCTGCCGTGGATGGATGAAAATCAACAATTGTGACAAGCAGTTCAGCCACTGCTGTTGTACATGGGCACCAGAATTACCCAATTGAGCCGGAACGACCCGGAAGGTACCGGCAGTTGAAGATATATCCACCCCGCAGTTCCAATTTGGACTCTGCACGGCCTAATTGTGGTTGCGATTAGTTTCCCATCTACCATTGAGTCTGGGCTTTCTTTCGTTCATGAAAGGTCTCGCAGCCAAAGGTACTCTTTCCACGAAAGCCGGCACCAAACATTGCTTTGGTGGAATGTTGATGAGTTGGTCCTTGGTCACTTTGAGATCAACGATGAAAAGGAACATATCTCTTTATTGACACCAATCATCTATCTGTCATGAATTCATTTTCCGATCCCGCAGAAAGCAGAAAACCCCACCGCCCACCAAAATATAGTACATTACAGACCTCATCACCTCTGTTTAAACACCCCTCACACTTGTCTTGATATCATTCCTCTTCCACCCATTTCTCGCCTGTTCCTCATCACCCGTCGCTATCCTCTCCGTCTTCATTTCAAACGTCACATCTCTTTGAATCTCAATCCTCCCATCCTGATTCTCCCCAGAATCCGTATCATTATTTATCCTCTCCTGACTCTCCGCCCTCATACCTCCCTTACTCATACTCGACATATGAAAATCCCTACTATTAATCCTCGCCCGACTACCCGTTCCACCCCAAGCTTTCGACCCCGTCATCGGATTCGAAGTGACTTTCGTCTTCGACGATCCCCACGTCTGCATCGCCGGGAATATCTCTCTCAACAACGGCCAAATGGTTGGCAGGTTCGTGACGTACACAGCGACGGAGGCTTCGCGGAAGTACCAGTTCATGTAGACGTAGGAGATGAGGCCGGGGACGAGGCAGTAGATCTTTGTGAGGATGGCGGCGACGATGATGAAGAAACCCATGCCGAAGATTACGAGGAGGATGGCTTTTTGTTGCATGGGGAGGCGGATGCTGGCGAGGATGGGGATGCCGATTGCGAGCATGGCGATGTCGCCGGGGATGTTGAGGCTGCCTTGGATGATCTCGAAGAATTGGTAGGTTGCGCATTGTGCTATGTGTCATGTTAGAGAAAGTTTGGATGAAATCAGGGTGAAGGGACGGTGGTAGGGGAGGTACGTACAGTTTGAGGGGGGGACGGCCCAGTATTGTGATGTTGGTGTGCATACTGTAAAGAGGGCAATTTCGCATCCAATCAAACTGATCACGGTGTAGATAGCGACGTAGGTCACATACTTCCTCTGCGGTAATCCCTCGCTGAATCCTGGTCAGTTTTGCTCACGATTCCCAGATCATGTCGAACCAATTGTCAACATGATCAAAAAGTCTTCACTTACGTGATACTAGCATAAAGATGCAGCATGCAGGCCTTCATGCTCCAAATCGCCAACAACATCGAATGCTCCGTCACAAACACCCACTTGCTGCCCAGAATTCTGTCTTTAATGCTTTCGGGCGTCAAGGCTGCAGTCTCTTCTTCGGTCATGTAGTTCGAGCCGCCACCAGACATGACTCGGTTGAAAGCTACGCACATGAGCGTGTACCAGATGATACCGTTAAACATCATGTAGTCATCGAATTGGAGGTGTCTGATACCGAATCGACGGATGCGCGCAGTGCTAAGAATGTGTCAGATCATTCATTGTTGGTTGATTTCTGATATCTGAGAACTGATTTCGAGGAATGAAGACTTACTATCGCAACGCCACAAGGAACAATGCAACACCATATAGCGTCCATGTCTCGCGAGCGAAATCTGCAGCTGAGTCTGCCATCTTGAATGTGAACTTGTGAGTGAAGCTGACAATGCCGTTGTGAAGTCAGAACAAACAACAGACGATCTTTCCTCTTCACAGTCTGGCGGAATCGTCAACTGAGATCAGATCTCAGACTCAAATCGATCGAGCGACAGATTGACAGACAGCACAGGCTCTGGTTCATGATGGGAGGGGACCCTTAGATCCTTGAGTATTATCTTGGGAGTAATATGTCAGGGGCGCTCGCTAGGCGTTGCTGTGCCCGGTCCTGCAGGTGCCAGCCTGGCAGGTAAATTCTAAACAGAACGAACGGACCGGAGAACGAATTTCTGTCCACTCTGATTGCTGCGCTGATTGCTCCGCTGCAGGTCCATACGTTCAAGGCATAGTGAGGCGGCCCACTTGGTTTGGGCGAGTGGTGTTGACGGACGAACCCCAGGAGCTGGGCGAGGCGAGGCAAAGCTAGGGTTAGCAGAGGAAATGTAAGTGGGGGTGAATCGGGTGATAATCCCATTGATTTGATCCATTGATGCTAGACAAGGACCAGGGACTCAGGGGTAAAGGACCCTGGATATCGTACTCTCTTATTTGCTTTAGCTTTGTTTGGGAGTTGTGTCCTTCCTTCCCACGTCAAGGAAAAAGACGGAGAAGAAAAATAAATATATGGAGGGGCTGATACTACGTCGTTCGTTTCGAATCTTTCGATACTCCTCTTTCTCGTCTAGAGAGACCAGAAAAAGAATCGAGACGTCACATTGGCTTCTTATTCTCGTTTTGTTACCTGGGTTTCGTTAATGGATCTTTGTTGCACTGCAGTTCTGAAGTAACATTGTGGCCCCCGCCGAAACGGCAGTCAATTCTGCGTCGAGATACCAGATTTTAGCTGGCTACGTACGTACGCAGCTAAGAAAAAAATAAGATGTGAACAAGAACAAGTAGTCTACTTGAGTACGCTAAGTATTGGTGACGGCACGAGCCTACCAATGAGAACAGCTGCGCATATCACTTGGTATTTAGAAAGTTCGCGCTTGAGGGCAAAGATCAGGAGAGGGAAAGGCTGACCGAGAGGCCGCGGCAAGATATCAGATGGCTTGGGAAGCCAAACGAAGCCACACACGGCAGAGGCTTTCCGCTGGGTTCATCGCTAACGAATCAATTTGACCCAGGGACCAGACTTTCCAAACGGTGGACTGGAAGCCACCGTCGCACAGCATGAGAACGTCGATGTACAGAATGATCATCCCGTGTTGGTTTCCTTCACGCGGTACTGTACAAGACTCGGTAGCTCACCCGGTATCTTACCGGTATATATATTTTGGAAACGAAGGCGTTTTTCCAACCACGTTCAGAAGAAGATGCGATAGGAGGGATTTAATTTCTATTTCTGCCAGGGCGACGGCTTGGTGACTTCTTGACCATGAAGCCAAGAGGTGTCTAGTCCTAAAGAACTCGCTTACTCATGACAGGGGACTCGGGTAGTGGGGTGGCCGGCTTAAGGAAAAACACCTTGGGGGATCATAGACTACCAAGTACCTCACTCCACATCCTCCGCATCTGGAAAACTTTGTTCTGAAATTTTACTTTTATGCTCCAGGGTTGAGGAATGTGGTCTTGTTGACTTGCTCTCTGACAAAATCTGGCACTCTCCGGTACAGCAATATAGGCCAATGCTGTGGATTTTCACGGTCAGCAATGGAGGGGGAAATGTTTTCTTGAATTTGATTTTGATACACGGCACGAAACAAGCCTAACAACGACGGACGGCGGACCATCCCATCTCGCCATTTTAGCTCATAGCCATCCCTCGGCAATATATGAAGCCATTCGGCGAGCTTCCTCTCGCGGAAGGCTCAATCCGGGCCGGTTGTCCTGAAGTGTCTTGGCTGCATGGGCCGGGTCGCACTCTCAGTGCCAGTAAGCTCGCTGTCAGGGGTAGCTCCCATGGCGGGTCTAACCTTAAAAGACCGCGAAGAACATTCCTTTTGTGCACAGATGGTGTCACGGAAACGACGCTGAGAGCCACAGGAATCCGCACTGACTGGAACGTGGCGTGGTTATTGTGGATTGCAGTCGCGTTCGAGAAGAAGCGTGGTTCAAGCGAGTCCTGCGAAGACAGGGAAAAAAGGGGTGGATGAGGGGGTGGAGGATCGGCCAAGCCAAATAAGCGAAGCTATATTGATGCAAGCATGCCTGCCCTGGGATTCTTTTAGTCTTCTTTTTCCCCACTCTATTCGTGTCCTCGACAGGAGCGGAAGCAGCTCATCTCACACGCGGCATGGAAGACTTCATCCAATAATCATCTCATACTCTCCATGCGTGCAGAGCCGCCAAGACAACCAGGTCCCAGGCCAAATTTTTGATTTGAGCACATCTCTTTCGTTCACTACGATTGTGGCAATCTTTTCCTCCTCTGTTCCTCCTCTCTAAAACACTTGTTTTCTTATTTTTCTTATCACTCATCACACCTATCAGACCCTTTGTCTTGTATTCGTCGTTCTTATCGTCACTCTTTTATCAAGATGGAACACGAGAAGCAGGACGGTACGGTGCTCAGCGCCAAAGAGTCGAATGGACCGTCTCCCCCTCCGTCGCCTGAGCACTCGGTGGAAACACTGATCAACCCGTCTGGACACAAGCAAGAGCTTGAGCGTAACTTTTCGCTGCTCAGTCTGTGCGCCGTGGCTATCACCACTGGTAATACTTGGGTTGCTATTGGAGGCAGTGTTGTATGTGAAGTCCATATGAATGAGAGAAGTGAAGGACTAACGGGATCAGGTTGTTGCCATCTACAATGGAGGACCACCTGGTGTTTTGTATGAGTTGTGAGTACTCTTGGTGGTCAGATTGCCGGCAATCTACTGACAGTAAATAGTATCACAGTCTCGGTCTGTTACTGGTTGATTGCAGCATCAATCGCCGAGCTGGCTTCGGCTATGCCATCTTCAAGCGGAGGTATGAAATTGCAATGCACCCTGTTGTAAACATCACTAATACAATGAAGTGTACCATTGGGCCACAGTAACAGCAGGAAGATATGGGCGTCCTTGCGGATACTTCGCAGGATGGTGGAACTTCCTCGCCTGGGTCTTCGGCGCAGCTTCAATCTCGAGTATTTTGGCCAACCAGACTGTCTCGATGTATGCCATCTTCCATCCAGCGTTTGAAGCAAAGCCATGGCACACGTTCGTCAGCTACGTGATTTGCACATGGCTTTCTTGCTTTATCGTTTTGTTTGGCAACAGATCTTTACCAATGGTTGGAAATATTGGTGGATTCCTCATCATTGCTGGTGTTTTCGTCTGCATTGTTGTGTGTGCTGTTATGCCTACCGTCAATGGTGTGGGTCATGCTTCGACAGACTTTGTTTGGAAGGAGTGGCAGAATATGGCGGGATATAGTGATGGATTTGTGTTTGTTGCTGGTATGCTTAACGGTGCTTTTGCTGTTGGTACACCGGATTGTGTCTCTCATCTTGCTGAGGAGATCCCAAAGTAAGTCTTCAAATCCACTGATCCACGGAGTTTCACTAACAGTTCCACAGTCCTTCTCGCAACATCCCAAAGGCAATGCTCTTTCAATTCATCATTGGATTCACTACCGCCTTCTTCTACCTCATTTCCCTCTTCTACTCCATCCAAGACCTCGACGCCATCTTCGAAGCGGCGTCCGTCTTCCCCCTGGCGGCAATCTATCGCCAAGCAACAGGAACCAACGCCGGGGCCGTCGGCCTCCTCGTGGTCACTTTCCTCCCAACTTTCATCACCTGCGTAGGATGCTACATCACCGCCGGTCGCACATTCTGGACTCTGTCCCGCGACAACGCCACTCCCTTCGCCCCCTTCTTCGCAACCATCTCTCCCACCTTCCACAACCCCTTTAACGCAACCGTCCTCTGCGGCGTAATCTGCACAGTCATGGGCTGCATCTACGTCGGCTCAACCGTAGCATTCAACGCGTTCGTCGGCTCCTTCATCATCCTCTCCACACTCTCCTACCTCTGCGCCATCCTGCCTCATCTCCTCAGCGGCAGGAAGAACATCCAGCCTGGCTGGTTCTGGATGCATGGCCCAATTGGATATGTGGTGAATGGCTTCAGCTGTTTGTATATCGTGGCGTTTATTGTGATTTTCTGCTTCCCGTACTCTGCGCCGTTTGATCTGGCGGCGATGAATTGGTCGAGTTTGATTACGGGGGGCTTGACGCTTTTTGTGGCCGGGTTTTGGTTCTGGAGACAGAGTGATTATCAGGGTCCGAGACTGGTGAGTCTGGATGAGGCGGCGTTGGCGAAGGATGCGGCGTAGCTCGATTGTGAGGGCATTCCGCTTTTGGAGAGGTGGGAGAGTTTGTGATAGCTTGGTAATTTTGTATATAGAGGTTGTGTATCAGGGAGCTGCAATATAGAACCTGCCTCTCTACCATCTCCAGCTTATCTTTAACAGATAGCTCTTGGCCAGTGTTGTGGAAAGTTGCCAGTCCTCGCTAAAGGACTCTTCTTTCACATCGCAGCAGTGCGGACAGTTCCCCTTGCCCCAACAGCCGTCTCCATTGGCATGTGCCGGTAATGTTGATCCAACGTTGGCGTGAGGTATGTGATGTTGTATTACATTCCATTGAGTCTATATCGCTACAAGGCTGACCAGAGTGGTCTTTCCAGCCACATTCTATACAAAACAAAAGAAATCTTAGTGATTTATCTACTGCTCATCCTCACCGTTCTTCTTCTCCTTCAATCGCAACATACTCTCCCCTCCCGAGCTAGGCGCCCGTTCCTCCAACTCTGCACCCTCCTCAAGTTGCTCATCATCCTGTACAACATCGCTTAACATCCTGTAATCGCCAGCCTTGGCGCTCCCATTCGGCACCCAGAAAATGCGATCAAATCGAATCAGGAGCAAGGTATAAATGACCACAAGTTCTAGTCCGAACTCAATAACATAGAACGCTGGTTTCGAGTCCCACCAGGCTGGATTGGGTGTTGGCGGCGCATCCGCCCATGCTGTGCCGAATCGGAAGCCGATGATGAAGAGGACGAAGATCATCAACGCACTTATAATCATGGTTTTGCGCTTGATCGATCCCGCGCCAAAGTTCTCAGGTGCTGAGGTCCGGGGTAGGAAGATGGAGAGGCAAAGAATGATGAGAGAGGCTATGTTGAACAACAGCATAATCAAGGCTGAAGAACGCTGAACCCAAACCGCTACCTTCTTGATATTCGCATCGAGCGTGTAGAAGCTCTCAATCGTGAAGCTTATCGTCAAGACAAACGCCACGAACAGCGTGATGTACAACACCTTGCACGCGATTCTCAGCTTCGGACTCCATCCCAACTCCGGATGCGTGGCTCTGAACAGGCGCAAGGAAAGCAGCAGCATGACGATATAGGCAACGAGGACGCCGGCGGCAGAGAAGATCATGGATGCAATCACGACGCTGGCATTGGTTGGTCGAGTGGCCCATACGATGCGAAGCACGAATGTTGCGTTACGCGCCATGCAGAAGCCGAACATCGCCCAGGACATGAGGAACTTGTGGCCGCGTTTGCGATTGATTTGGAAGATTGTCATGTTGCCTATGGCGCCAAGGACGTAGAAGGCGAGGAAGACGGCGCAGATGGGGATGTCGAGACTGACTGTGGGGAAGCCGCCGACGATGGCTTTGCCTTTTGGGATATAGGGTGGCTGCAAGAGAGGTGTCAGGAAGTGTTTCATCGTATGAGTAGGAGAGAACTTACTCCCGAGTGGGAATCTTGGGCCTGGGACATGGCTGATATCAATTGCAGGTATTAGGTCCTGATATTATCACCCAAAATCGAGACCCTGGGATAGAGAATAGGTGTTAGGGAAATGGTACGGAAGCAGCCGAGTGTTTAAAACAAGCTTCAAGGGCAAGCCGAGTGTGTGGAATTTTGCCGGGAGAATAATCGAGATCTTGTGAGTCGCAGCTTCGAGATCACTGGCTGAAGTCAAAGTACCACATGCTTGGGACGCAGATATATAAGGGACACCTGATCAACATCTCGGCCTTCGGAATGGACTTTACGCGATTGGAGACCATGCTTGACCTCAAAACCCGGAGAGAAGTCTCGCCGCCTCATTGTTCAACCGGCCACACAAGGCCATGATAATGACGGAAGTGGATTACAAGAGTGGGTGTCAGAGACAAATGCAGGAACAAATTTCCTTGCCGGTCTCCGTTGCGGTCTAACATTTACAGCTCCCCTTAGCCACTATTTTGAAGCTAAGCGAGATTCGGCTTCCGTCTCGGGCCAAGACACTGATCTGTGGCGCGGCGGGAAAACAGGGATGACAAAGCCTGTGGAAAGTCCGGCATCGACGACTCCCTCCCTACGTAAAGATCATCAGCATGCAATTGAGAGGTTATTATGGATGTTGTCCTACGCTTCGCAATGCAACTGTGCGCTCGCTCCGCAGATGTCAATAACTTTGTGATCCTGCATTAAGTTTATTTGCAGCTTGGCTGCGGTTCCCACCCACCTCGGCGTCCCGCATTCAAAAATCCGTAGGGCTTAAGTCCGAAGTCATCAGGATCGGGTTGCAGTGTCAATAAAAGCCCGTCCAAGGCTGATCAGGATGTCAACACTTTCTGAACAGCAAATTGGGGTGGCTCCTAATGTCTCGGAAAGTGGAGTGAAGACTGTCCGTAAAGGAACACGAAGCTGTACCGAATGTATTGCATCTGGCCTCATACGCGAGGTTTACCTGACTGACAGAATCTAGGTAGACACCGCAAAGTCCGCTGTGTATGGCCATCTGAAGGCGCGTCGACTTGTCAAGGATGTATCGCTCGTCGAAAGACCTGTGAGGTCCAGGTACGAATGAGACGGACCAATGAGGCCGTCGCAAGCACCTCTCGAGCTCGATTGCAGCATTTGGAGAAGGAGGTATCGACTCTTTGGAGCGTTGTCCACCAGCTTGAAGCGAGACTCAATGCGGGAACCCCTAATGGGGATCCTCGGCCGCAAGCAGTGGCTGTATCACGGACGAACCATCCAGTCGAATCAGTAAGTGAGATGCTTAGCGATGAAGATGAGCACTTCGACTCCGATGATTCTGGACTTTCTCCGTCAAACACACCAATCCATCTCTTGCATCTATTTGACAATGGATTGCTCGAACCTGAGTCCCCGTCATCGAACACCTCTTCGCGACATCATAATAGCCTCAAGCATTCACATACTGTTGCCACGTATCAGAAACTCTTGCCGCCAAAAGAACTCATGATCAGGATCACCAAATACGCCACTCCATGGCTTTCCATCTACAACCTACTGTTCCCCCAGAGTAACATGCCGAGAACCGAGGAGGATCTCTTGGCCCAGTACGACAAGTCGGGGTCTCCAGCGGCCGATCTACTAGGGATGGCATCGCTCCTCGTTTCTCTTGCATTGACTGTCCAGCAATTTCCGGACGACTTCACTGGTGAAGGGCCGGACAGGATGCGAGACCCAGGATCCTTTGTCAAAGATGTCAGCGACTTAGTCGAGCGCACCGTTACTAATGACGATAACCTGGGTGGGACACTTGATGGTATTGGAACGACATTACTATATCTTAGACTGTGAGTTGTGACGTGCTTGAAAAATATTTCTGTACTGATTGTGAACTCTCAGACAACTTGGTCAGGCACCAGTGAGCAAAATGTGGCTGATCCTGCGCCGGATCGTCGCTCTTGCTGAGCTCAATGGCTTACCAAGAGCCGCAGCAGCTTTGAAGAGACACCAAGATAGTCTCTCCCAACCAGCCCCAGATCCGTCTGTCCTTGTGTCACTGAAGATGAAAGCCGACGTTTGGACCTCAATATGTGCAATCGATCGAGTGCAATCACTGATGTGGTCTTTACCTCTTGCAACATCAAACTATCCTCTTCCCAAACAGGCAATCATTGCTGCGAATGGGCAAGTAGACGCGCAGGCATTCCAGTACACCATGATAGAACTAGCAACAAGATTGCTCGAGGCAGACAGCCTAAGTCAAGCCGGCAGACCTCTCGCAGAAATATTCCAAGTCGTCGTTGAAACTGACCAGGCAATGCGCGCGTTAAACAACCAAGTGCCTAAAGGTTGGCACAGAATAGAATGGTCTGAGTTCAACGTTTACGCGATCCTCCAGTACTGGCAACAATATATGAACATTCGAATCCACCTGCAGCTAGCATTGAGGTACGACGGCCAGGACTTCGCTTTCAGCTTCATCACCTGTCTGGGCGCCGCGCAGGAACTCGCAAAACGATACATATCCTTGCGACCTCTCCTCGCACCAGGCTTCTTTGCAAACAGAGTTCTGGACTTGCAAGCTTTCACTGGTATAGTGTTCCTCATCTTAGCCGTTGCTCGAGGCTCACTTTCGTCTGGAGCATTCTTGCAGACAGTTGACGCCAATTCTGTACTGGAACTGGTGGATCGAGCCGTCGAAACGATGAGATATGCTGCTGCACGAGCCGCAGGAGAATTTGCTCGACAGGCAGCGGACTCGATATGCTCGCTGCGATCACTGTTACTACAGCCTCAGACCTCTGACTCCCAGAAGATCACCTTGCATCTCGCTCTTGTAGGCAATATACATGTCTCGCGCAAAGCGAAGGCTTCAAATGGTGTGCAAGGACTTCAGCCGTACCTTCCGCCAAATCAACAGCAGGATATGTCTTGGCAGCCGTCGAATCCTATCGTCGGGAATGTTGGGGGGCGAGGAGATATGTTTGCGCCTTCTATTGATGGCTTGATGGATTCGCTGTCTTACTCGATGGAGCTCCCGGAGAATTACCCGTTTTTTGCAGATCAGACTTCGGGGACGGAACCATGGCTCACGTGGTCGGGCTGGGATGGAAGCAGTTGAAGGAATCAACTTGAATGAATAACGAGTTAGAATAATAGTTTTGTCATTTGCTGTATGACACTAGATAGCTTGATCACAGGGAGAACGAAGACCTGCCTGTTGTACAATAGCTGTATCATCTGCCTCCTCTCAGTCATATGCTCCAAAAAAACACATGTTGTTTGCTTATTCGAGGGAGTAATCGTGTGAACTGTCTACCCACGATGACGGGTTAGACCCAACAGCAGAATGTTGGTGGCTACTATAAAGGCTTTTCTGCTGGCTTCAATTATGCCAAAGACAGGATGCTGTGCCGTCTGCCTTCCAGACTATCCTCAAGGTCAGATTCTGAATACAAAGCAATGCCTCTGAAACATGTTCATGATTGTCATTGAAGTCGATTATTGAAGACAATTGATTGCCAAGCTCCAAGATTTGAAGTTGAATTTAATCATCCGCAAGATCGACATGGCCAGATCGAAATCTACCATGCCCCATCTGGCGTTCAAATTCATCTGTCCGAGTTTGGTCTGCCCACAAAGTGAATATGATGGCTTCACCCAAGGCTACAAACATGACGCAGCTCGAGTCAACCCGTGGGTAAATGCCTGATCTCTCGAGCGCAAGTCGCTAGCCTAATTCTTTTCAAATATCAGGCACTCGAAGCTGAACAGTAGCGACATATATAGACAGCCCCCTTTCTCGTCCCACAAACCTTTCCCCTTTCACAACAACAACGCTTCTCATCTTAACAGCGTCTTGTACCTTGCACAGCAAAGCTTTCCTCCAAACTACAAACAACACCTCACAAGTCACTTTCCTCGAGTCTCCGTCACGCCTCTACACAACTTCGAGCTGTACAACACAAGAAACCACAAGTCTTCTCGTCCTCCACATCGATCTACACCCTCAACATCAATCCAACCCAGTCAAATCTCTTCTCTCCGTCTCTTCTCTCCGTCAACCAAATCTCAACTACCATCAAGATGTGCTGGGAGAAACGCATCCAATTCTCCTGCGGCTGCGAGGAAGTCCAACAAGTCCGCTTCTGCGAATGGGCCGCTATGCCATGGCTCACCAACGTTGCTCATCCGAAGGGCTTGCCGATGCAGCCTACGATTGATATCTTGCCTGTTAACCGGGTTTGTCAGTACTGTGCTTCTGAGAAGGGAAAGGGAAAGACTGGAGAGTGTGCTGAGAGAAGTGAAGATGGAGAGGGGGAAGTTACGAATGAGGATGAGGACGAGGATATGGGAGAGGGTGATGAGGATGAGGATATGGATGCTGAGGGAGAGAGCATCAGTGAGGATGAGTTGCGGGCTATGATTGGAGATGGATACTCTTTGGATCGTTATGGAGTTCTTTCGGGCTTTGGAGGAAGTTTGGGTGCGCGTGTTGGGGCTTCTGCTGGTTCAGCGTCTGCTGGTGGTGTTCGGAGTTCTCTGGTTCCTGTCGCGGAGGAGGACGAAGAGGATGAGGATGATGAGGAAGGCGGTGCTGGGATCTCGTAGGGTAGTCACATTGGACTCGATTGGTACTTATGTCGCCAGTTTGTGTGGGGACATTGGGGTCTGTGAATAGAGCAGAATCCAACGAGAGAATGCAAATCATCCGATGCCCTGGATACTTCTTATTGTCTGCGTAATCTCGCAATCTCAATGTACCAAAATATATGAGTGACATTGATTTTCGATTTGGCTGATTCTATTGAATTTTATATAACCTAATGTGGTTAAGCTTTTGGTGTTTGTCGTTGGGGAAGGAGTGTTTGGCGTGTCCTCGCTTAGCACTTCGCCCAGACAATAGCGACATATAACAGTCTTGACCTCGACCTCGACCCTCATGTTCTTGATGGGTTTCGACAATTGAGTCCAAATTTCTTGATCTATCGAAGCAAGACCTCGAGTCTTAATCTCCTAAGAGCAAGATACAACACTTTCACTCTCATACACCAACCAAAATCCAACATCCAATCGAAAACATGTGCACCGAAACAATTGTTGTTTACCCCTGCGGCTGCTTTGAAGTCACCGAGCTCAATTGTTGTACCCGTAAGGTAGACAGGTCAATATTTCGGCTTATGTATACAATCTTCGACGAGCCTTACCCTTCCGAGATCAACATGCAAGTCACTTGCGCAGAATGCGAGGACCCTAAGCAGTCACAATACGCACAAGGAGAGTGAGATCAGGCTGGCAAAAACGATAACAACCTCGATGAAAATGACTACCACAAGTAATCCGACCAATTAGTTGAGGAGAGTGACCAGTCGAATCTGTACGACGCTGATACTGATGCCGGCTCAATACACTCGACCCCAGATGATGAAGCACAGAGCGAGCCAATCAGAGGCCAGATTACCAGACACAAAGAGGACGAAAACCCTCAAAATTTCCTCCGCCTCGCTATTCACGACGATGAGGAAGTTGTCCAGCAAGACAAAGGCATTAACCGGAGACACCGCTGTAGAGGAGTTGTCGCAGAACATTACACACTTAAAGATTGCTCCGGGCACGGGCGAAGACGAGGAGAGTGATAACCAATAATACTTCAGAATGAACAAGGTGAAACAGGCTGAAGAGCATCAGACGGTTCCTAAGGTTGTGAACGTCACCGATTATGTGGTCACAGACGCCGGGGAAGATGAATGGTTTGACGCGCAAGAACAATGGCAGGAATAGGTCACACTTGGAAGTTGCTTGCAGACAGTGCTGATAGGGCACACCAAGAGAAGGAGTCTGTCAGAAGGCGAGGGCTTTGTTCGCAGTCAATGGGTAGAAATAGAACGATTGTGTCGCACATTGAGTTTCCCTTTAATGACACCATCCATGAATAGCATACGTACAAAGAAGCCTGTGGAGAAAACTTCTCAAAGTAAAAACGTGAATAATTACAACAAAGGATCACACGAGTCTGGAATGATCTCACCCAAATAGCCGACCAAAGATTTCTTCTTTATCCGGGAAGCTATATGAACTCCGCGCCGTCAAGCCTTCTCCGATACCAACAGAATAAAATTCTCCTACAATCAAGTCCAGACGTCCGCCACATACCCAGCCTCGGCCCAGATTAAATGAACTACAAAGCTTTCGACATACCACTCTGAAGATAGGCATTATGTGTACTCAAAAGGAAGACTTATACGAATGCACCCATACGGACCCGATGAAAAGCCACAAGATACAGTGCTGGGATTCCAAATGTATGGGAACACAGACCGTCTATGAAAAGTTTGCCAGAGACTGTCCAAGCTGCACACAGAGCGATGAAGAGTACAGACGTCAGTTATGGCGTCGGGGGAAGAATAAATGCAGAAGGACATTTGGTATGAAAGAGAAGTGAGGGGGCCGAGGGGCAACATGATGAGTCAAAGAACATCGAGGAGAGGTTGTTGGAGAGATGATCAAGACTGGAGCGGGTAGCAAGTTGAAGTACTTCTAAAGATAGAAGACAGGTATGCCAGATGAACCTTTTATCGGCTTGGATTAGGAAAACCTCAGACACGCTCAAGTAAGTAGCATGTATTATTTTAATTCTTGAAAATTAATTTCGTCCTTTAAAGTCGTCCATCCCTACATAGCAACCCGATTCGCTCAAGATAGAGGTCCCTTTTCCCTTTTTGCTATATGCAATACTTTCGACAAAATGATTGTTACTGTGTTAGTTTTGGAAGATATCAAACCATTTCCTTATGGAGCCTTGGAAATTCTGCATTCACTCCAATTCACTCCAAATTCATCTTCCATTTTAGGGGTTACTCCAGAAGAAATCATCCAGTGAGGTACATGAGCTTTCGGCATGATTGCAGGAGTACTGTCACAAAGAGATTTGGCGGCCTGACTTGGAAATTAAGTGTGCAAAACATGATGTGTCATCGATGAGTCTTTAGAGATATGAAGCAGAGTTAAAAGACAGAGCCGAGGCGAGTGCAGCTGACAATCTTGCAACAAAAGTTCAAAAATTCAATCAGGCGTCTGGGGTTGATGCTGGTAAGACCCCAACGCCGATGACCTCACAAAATCGTTAACTTAAGATCATATTTCGTCACAATCTGTGCTCTTTCCCATTGCCTCCGAACACCTATATCAAGATCTATAACACAATAAAAACCGAATAAACCCAGACGTAACTTGACATCGGATCCCATGATTATTGCTAGAAGATAGATGAATGAATGAATATAAGTATTCCAAATTGGAAAATAAGCATGTTCTCCGTGTATGTGACACTTACATAACTCGCAATTTTGAGGTTTTAAAAATCATCTTAGGTCGTTTAATCAAAGAAGTTCTGGAACCACGGATTGACCAGAGACAGTCAAGAATGTTTATGGAAGTATACGTCGCAGGCGGAGAAGGCACAGTTCGGCCGCAGCCAAGTGCTCGCGTGGAATTGAATCTCGTATCGGTCAGACCATCCGGGTATTGGCACCGTCGGGTATCAAGAACGGAACCTTGGAAACAGGCAACAATACGAAGTCTTCCCACTGGAAAACAAGATATCACGAGTTTGTACAATCCGCTGAATTCTCTCCCTCATCCCTTCACGTCATCAGAGCACTGTTCGGAAGCCGGCAGTACTGGTTCAGCCTTTACCGGAAGATTTCCACGGTAGTGGCGCCGTCTATCAAACTTTATTTCGTACAAAGTTGTTCGAGAAACCAATCAGGTAGAAGCCTCTCGAACGGTGCATTTGATGGCGCAGATCAAGCGAGGAAGTCCTCTAGAAAGGGGCAAACCGAGATTTCATGCGTCAATTTCTGGGGGGCGCAGCCCTGAAAGCGACGCTACGGTTGGCTAACAATGGACGCCAGGAACGCTGTGCCGTTGCCAAGGGCGGGCGCCCCTCGTATTCCCCTGGATCCTTAAAATCTGACGAGATCCAGATTTTTATATTGAGGATCGTCCCCTTACAAGCGTTATTTCTACCTTCCCCGTCTTTTAAACTCTCTTTCCCCAACTCAAAGTTCTCTTACAACCTTTTCTGTCTCATTTGCTTGATCATTCGTGATCACCACGCTCGTTATGGTTCGCGCCAACACGCTGGCTGCCCTCGCCGCTTTTTCTTCGCTGTCGGTGCATGGCTTTGACTTGGACGTGAAGAGTGATGGTAAGTCCAGATGACATCAAGACAGGTCATAATTGTGGCTAAAACATTTGAAGATTCTATCAAGTCAACCGCCTCCTCCATCGCAAGTGTCCTGGTCGGCTACTACAATGGCAATGAAACCGGAGAAACACCCGGTCTTTTGCCTGAGCCGTATTACTGGTGGAATGCTGGAGCTATGTGGGATACTTTGATCCAATATTGGCAACTCACTGGCGACGATCAATACAATGGAATTGTCAGCCAAGCTCTTCAGTTCCAGAGTGGTAGCGATGACAGACGTGACTTTATGCCACTCAATCAGACCAAGACCCTAGGCAACGACGACCAGGCTACTTGGGCTCTCGCTGCCATGTCTGCCGCGGAACAGGACTTCCCTGCACCAGAGAACACCACCTGGTTCGCACTTGCTGACGCGGTGTTCAATGAGCAAGTTGTTCGGTGGGACACCGCATCATGTGGAGGCGGTCTAAGATGGCAAATATTTACCTTCAACGCTGGATACAACTACAAGAACAGTATCTCCAATGGTGACCTCTTCCAACTTGCTGCCCGCCTCGCTCGCTACACTGGAAACACTACATACTCCGACTGGGCGGCCAAGGTATACGACTGGACGACCTCGATCGGCTTCATTGATGATGAATACAATGTCTTCGATGGTGCCGACACAACTCAGAATTGCAGTGCGGTCAGCAAGCTTCAGTTCTCCTACGTCGCCGGAACATATATTAACGGAGCCGCATACATGTATAACATCTCGAGTGGAGATGATCAAGAAACCTGGAAGACTGAACTTGACGGACTTCTCAAGAAAAATCTCGATGTCTTCTTCCCCGATGGTATTGCCACCGAAGTCTCTTGCGAGGAAAGCGGAACCTGCAACACGGACAACCTTTCCATGAAGGGTATATTTGCCCAGAATCTCCTCGACACCATCAAAGTAGCACCCTATACCGGCGACAAGATTCTGAAGGTCTTGAGCAGCTCGGCCGGGGCAGCTGCCTCTGCATGCTCAAGCACCGGATGCTCGTTGGCCTGGAACGGTACCGAGACTGAGTCTGGAGATGGAGGTGTTGGTCCAGCCTTGAGTGCTTTGAGCTATGTCCAGGGACTTCTTGTCGGCAAAGCCGCAGCACCTGTCACGGAGGCCACTGGAGGTGCTGGGTCGAACAGCAGTGGCACATCGAGTGGGGGATCTGGCACATCGACAAATTCCACTGGATCTGGAAGTCCTACGAGCTCAGGAACTTCTGCCCCGACTACCACTGGAAATGCGGCTGTTGCTTTGGGATCGACGATGGGCATGGGAGGAGTTGCCGCGATTATGGGCTCTGCTGCCTGGTTACTGTTGTAAGATGCATACGCACTGTCAATGTATCTTAGTGCGTGTAAGTATTCACACGGATTTGTAGCAGTTGAAAATCATTATTTTCATTCTCACAGTCCCATGTCGCTGTGAGGTTGTTTGTTTATTGATCGTTGGCTGAAGACCCCTGACGTCCATTCAAGGCTGAGCAGTGGTGGCTTAGTGAGCTGCATACAGCGCTCTTCATCTCAAAATCCATCGCAACTCCAATTTATCTTCCCTTTTTCTCTTCCCTGGTCACAATTCTCTGAGTGTCAAGGCCTGCTCATTGCGCTACGGTGTATTTCTTCTAGTCACGGCATCGTTTAAACATTTCCATGGTATTATTGTGCGAGCGTAGATGGCGAAATGCTTGATCCTCTCACAGCCTTGGCCTTCACAGGCAACATCCTCCAATACATCGACTTCGGACTAAAAGCAACGTCCAAAGCTCGCGAAGTCTACCTCTCTGCTGATGGAGTTACTGCCGAGAACGCGGATCTCGAAGTGCTGACAACTGACATCGCATCCGTGTCGGGAAAGTTGGCAGCCTCGTCGGGCAACTCGAGCGGCAACGCCAGCCTTGATGATATCTGCCGACAGTGTAAGGGGAGTGCGGATGATCTTTTGGTAGCGTTGAATAAGTTGAAAGTTGAAGGAACTAAGGGGAAGTGGGAAAGTGCGAGAAAAGGACTGAAGGCCGTGTGGGGAAAGAAGAAGGTCGATGACTTGCGGGTGAGGCTTGAAAGTTGGAGAGACGAGATTCAGTTCCATGTTGTTGTACAATTGAGGTATGCCATGATATCTACGTTGAGGATACCGCATTGAATAATTATCGTGCTAATTAATTCTCGATCCCCAGGAACGATATCGATGCTGAAGCGCTTCGAAAGTCTGAGCGTTTTGATACACTGGATGAATATGTGAAGGCCATTCTGACCACGATCTCTGTGACAGAGAACACGATTCGACAAGCGATGATAGTTGAAAGCAACAGCTCAGAAACGAGGCACAAGGATACAAGGGCTGCAACCCTTACCGAGCACAGCAAGACACGAGAGCACGTCAAGCAGGCTATGTTTATTGAAAGCGGGAACGCAGAGTCGAGACACCAGCAGACAGAAGCCGTCATACTTACAAATAGCACTGAAGTGAAAGAGGAGATCTGCAATACTATAGGCGTGGAAGGCGAGAACTCCAATCACCGACATAGCCAAACCCAGGAGATCATTGTTGCCAAGCAGACAGAAGCACGAGTTGAGATTACGCAAGCACTGGACACACTCGACTCGAATCTCCGAGCCGAACAAGAAGCGACTAGAAAAGAGTTGGAGCAATTGAAAGTCGCCCTGAAGCAGATCGAAAAGGATATGGCTCGACGAGACGAAGAGCTGAAGATACTAATCATCGATTTGAGTAAAACTCATACCGAAAAGGAGAAGAAGCGGTTGCAGGAGAGGAGCAATGCTGTGACTATCGCTTTATATGCTTTGATCACCGTATACGAGAGTCTTCAGGTACGTGTCACTCATTGTGGATTAGGTATTGCGGTATGCTGATGTGTTGTCAGAGCATGTTTGTCGCGCTCCAATCACAGGGCAAACTGATGATTGCTTCCAAATCCTGGAGGGGCATTTGGGAAACCAAGATTACCCAACGCTCGTACACGCCAGAAAGAGGTATTCAACTTGTAGTCTTCAAAGACGTCCTCAGTAACACCACCCAAATGAGAGATAGCGGAGATCGAGATAGGGTTATCGAACGTGCTATTCAGGATCTATGTAGCCCAGTCTGGGAAGCTTTAGATCCTCGCTCGTTCGAAGGATGGAAGTACCAATGGCGCCTAGAAGCTGACGGCCCCCGAAGCATGGTTGAGTACCAGAACGGAGCCCTTGAGTTCACTGACTTGTCGAAGTTGAAGTTTGGGAGTGAGCCAAATTCGAGCCCTTATGATGGGCTGGGAAATCTCATTATCATCTCCACTTTACTTGAACACGCCTTAGGATCTGTGTCCAGCACCGTCGAGCTCATGAGGAGTCTCAATGAAGGTGGCAGGTGCCGGCGCGGCCTACCCTTTCATTCATCCCACGAGTTCACTATGCTTGTCACCGAGTGGACTAAGGCAGGTCGGATTATTGGGTACAGGGCTAAGGCTGAGGAATTGCTAGATTTGAGATGTGCCAAATGGGGCATCGAAGATTCAGCTACGGCGAAGAACCCCCAAGGTGCTCGAAAGCTGTACCGGTGGCTGTTCCTGGAAATCGAATCCGAAACATGCTTTTTTGACATTGTTTCTCCTGATGGCGGTCGGGCTGGGGGTGCGGCGCTATTCGCTATCGTCGAATACCTCATTCATTTCGATTTCAGACTCACAGCGCCAGTCATGACAATGACGGAGCATGGACTACAAGCGCATGTCAATCGCGATGAGCTGTCTGTTGTTACTTTGGTGCCGACGGAAGCCAGTATGAAAGAAGATGAGCCGCGAACAAGCCAAGATCTGCAACGCCGAGTCCTTCACCAAGCAAACAGAGTCCGCCAAGAACGTCACTTACCTCTCAAAATCAAAAGAGAAGCTCGTGTTCTGGAGGACAAGCTATCACAAGGATCGAGCCAGCCTCGAAGTACAGTTACTCAGCGGGATGTAGTGAAGGATCTTGAAATAACGGGCAACTTTTTACTGTCAGAGCTGCGTTGATCCCCGTCAACAGGGATTGGCTGAGATCGCATAGCCAGGTCAGATATCCAGGCTTTCAGCTTGTCATGTCAAGACCCTATGTGCGCAGCCTACAGATTGCAGTGTTTCAAACTCCTTCGAGGAGAAGTATACCAAATGAAGAACAAGAATATCCAATCGAGCTCCTGCTTCTATCAGGTGAAGCAAACAGCTCATATGGCATCGGCTCAATGCGTGATAAGCATGTGGCGCCAAATCGATAGATCGTCACGATTTCTTCGTCTCAAATTAACATGACGAGTAGCGAAACTCAGCTGCTGATACATGTTGTACAGCCAGAAGGGAAACATACGGCCTATTTTTCAAAGTTTGCATACCCAGGATGCGGTGTGCGAAGTATTTCTCATATATCATGAGCCCCTCGAAATTGCTGATTGCTCGGCCACCCGCGTTCCTAAAGCTTGCAAGCTATACTACTATCCTCTTCATCATAAGTTGGAACCTGGATACATATAACTCAAGAATCCTCACGCCGAGTACAAGTACCTGATAGGACATACGGTTCAGTGCCCCAACTGGTATTCCTGGACCAGGAAGTGCTGAACACAACCGGGTAGAATGCTCCTGCGAAATATCACATCAGCTTTCTATTCATCCAAACACTGGGCCTGACAGAGGCAGCAGCCGTGCCAAAGCTCGTATGGATAGCAAAATGCCGGACGCGCGCATGCGACGAGGTACTATCGAGCCGCGAACCCCTTTCGCTCCCGAATGTCCACTTCAACATGAGTGCGCTCGAAATTCCATGCCCAGATGAGGACTCAAAGAGTGGTCAGTAGAGTTGTTTGATGTGCTTGTATGTAAGTGCCTGCAAAGTTCGAGGTTGAGTGTGGGACAGTTAACTTTGTATGACAGGATAAGCCTGCTCGGCGACAGATGGGAACCAACCCGTGAAAGGAGTTTCTTATGATCAGTAGGGCCAGCGGAAGAGCGACCAATGGACTCTGAACATATGCAAGCAGAATAAATATCGCTATCATTGGCCGGCAAGAAGTTTCGTATCATGCCTAGCAAACTGCTCCGTTGAGGGTTGTGTTCTTCTGATCGTTATCTGGTCAGAACCAAATTTGCATACTCATCACGCCGAACAAGTAAACTTCAGATCTGAACTCGTAGGATTGTTAACCTCGATCTCGGACCGAAACCAAAGCTTGAGGACCTGTGCTTGACTTAGGGTAATGAGCACCAGGTTTCATTCTGGTAGGGCAATGACGATTGTTTAGGTACGAAGTTACACTGCCTCACCGGACAACAACATGAGAGGCACAACACATGTCAGATCTCACGAAATTTTCAACGATTCTCCTAACACGAGTGGTCAAGAGGTGCAGATTGTGTAAATTTGTCAGCGTGGATGAAGTTAAGGCGTCCATGTTCCACATCCTTCCGGTCACAGCTCGATAACCGTTAGCTCTTCACCCAACGGAGACACACCGGACGCTATGTTAAATGCCAATGTGGAGTAATATACGAGAATGCGCCTAAATGGACGATTCTCGGACAGTCTGATAGTGCAAGTAATGAGGGGTCAAAAATCTATAAAGCTTGTCCCTCGTATCTCCATGTTGAAGGACCACCACAATCGGCCACCAGGTCCTCTTCCAACGCAATAAACAAGATCAAACCTAACATTCACATCTGAAAATATCATCATGCGATATCCAGCACTCCTTGTCTTTGCAGCTGCCATCCTCACCAATGCAGCACCTCAGGATAGCTGCAAGCACGGTCTCGCCTACTGTGGCCAGGGCCTCCTCCGAAAAGGTGCACACCACATCCATCCTCAGAGCCCAATCCAAAGCAACCTGACCGTTTACCAGGCAACTACTATAGCGACATTATCAACTCATTGAACAACGCCCGTCAATCGACGGATCAAGATCACGTGAACTTTTCACTCTTCCTCTGTAGCGGTGAAGATGATATCCCGTTTCAGAAGTACTGCGGTGCAGGAAGATGTGTTGATGGGGGATCTGGCCGCAGTGATTACTGTTCTTAGAGGAGTTGAAGGATGAGGATATGGGATACGGAAATTGGCTTGGCTTGGATAGATATGCCTAGTCGTGTTTTCTAGACCTGGTGTCATTTTGAGCAAAAGTGCTTCGAGATGCTTTATGGGTATACAATTTGGACAGTCTATACCTATGATCCATTTCGATCAATCTGAGTTGTATCCCGGCCCAGCTTCGGGGCCAAAGTCCGTAGCCAGTTCGTGTATCGAGCGGGCCATATCCCAAACCCTGTCCCGAGTCGACATCAAGTCACCCAATTTGCCTCGCCCAATTCTCCCGAAGAAATGCGTGCTCATCGCCACCTCTTATATCTGCTCACTCAATGCGTTGATCTCCTTCCGAATCTGCCTCAGTCTCTGCTGTTGCAACTCCCACTTCTTGTATATGTCCTGGCACAAATCGTCCGCAGCGGAGTACCTGTGCCATCTGTCAGCCATTGCCCAAAACATTGTTCAAACTTCATTCAACTAACCTCTTCCAAGTCTCTCCACCATATCCTCCCCTCTTCTCATAATCTCTATACGCCTCCTCCTTCTCAATATATGCCAACCCACATTCGGCTTGCTCCTCAGCCTGCACCTCATGAATCCTCTTCTCCTCCTTCTTCAACCAAGCAATCTGATCCGCCTTCTGCAACGTCTCAAAGTCTCTACCTTGGAACTCCCCTTTCCAATCCTCATCATTCTTCAAGCTCTCCCGCTTCTCCTCGCTGCTTCGGAGAGCAAAGCTCGCTCCTTGTATGATTCCATTTCGCTTCCCCAAATCGAAGAGGCCGTATCCGAGGGTGAGGGACCCGAGACCAAGACCTGCGAGCTCCCAGGAAACAAACTTTCGGTGGCTTGTGAAGAGGTAGGTTGCGAGGCCGGCGTAGCCTAAGCCTACGATGATTCTGTCGAGGATTCGGGGTGGTGTTGGGAGATCTGGCGGTGTGATGGCAGAGTGCTGGGCTGCTCGGATGTGTGTCCGCTTTGCAACGAGCGATGGGCGTCGAGAGTCTGCCATGTTGAAGATCTTCGATGTTGCGTTTTGTATACGTGTTTGGGTAAGGGTAAGTCGATAATAATCGTGCTGTCGCGTCGTTCGTGATGGCTTTCAAGGTGGGTGTTGAAGACAAATGCAAGCTATCGTCAGAAATGGATAGAAAAACATGTGCGTGATGTCTTATCTGTCTTCAGGCAGCGAGCTCCTTTATTATGTGGTCAAGCTGTACTCGGTGAAATTTCGTGTCCGGCATGAGAAAGATGGATCGTAAATGTGGTTCTTGATCCACAACTTTCGGGATCAAAATTGGACCCTTATGACATCATGTTGGGGCGCGAGTCATGTGGTGTTGAAACCTCAAGTCAGCATCGAGAGAATGATTAACATTTTTTTCGTGCATATCGAAAATTATCATTGCGCCAGATGGCCGACGACCATTGTCAATAGTGGTGTTAGATTTCGTAGACTTCGCACCGTGAATTTTCGTTGGGTGTATGGCTGATGTGAACAGGGCTGTACATACATAACCTTCTATTAAGCTCCATTGCTCGATTGCTGCAACAATCAGAACTTATGGCTAAAATACTACCTTTAATCTAGCTTTTGAGGATTTCGCTGTCTCTCTGTGGTTTCTTTTCTTCGAGCCGCGATTCCCGTCACGCTCGTATCAATAAACAAAGCCGAAGCGACCCCCTTTCTTGTCGCTTAGCCCGCTGGCGAGAATTCTTCCCGATAAACAATCGCTACAAAGTCCTGAAAATGTCAGCCAATATAAACAGTGCCAATGATTACCATTATGAAATTGGTCGAAGCTACTGCAGTATTTGAGTGTGTCAGGTCTGCCCTGCGTGGATTGAGGAGCACGTCGGCGCAGCCGAACATGTGTCGTTGGCGGAACGACTCTGAAGAGGATTTTCTCTCGCCTCTAACCAGCCATAGTAAGGAGAAGAGTAAAAGCCTGAGAGTCTTATTCAATGTCCCATATCTCATCCATTCGTCCAACCTTCATAGTTGCGAGCAGCCAAGGTCTTACCAAGCAGGTGGGTTTTCGGACAAGTCTTGGTTATCGTTGTTTGGAGACTCGATTCCCTCACTTCATCGATTCGCCATGAGCTGTATGCTTTTAATGCTCCAGGCATAGCTCAGGTTTGACAATATATTTGTGAGCAAAATCTATTTCCCATGGCCTGGGGCCTACGTCAGGTAAGACGATGACTACTTGAAGCGTAAAGGCGCCTCTCTGGATCAGCCTGCGTAGTGCTTCAAAAATGCCACAGAACCCAAGAAGTGAGTCTAGTGATCTTGGGGTTGCTGAATCACACATCTCATGTGCCAAAGCCTATTCATGTTCAAGCGGACTCGGTCCGCTCCAGCTCCACTGTCGCAGCACTATCAGACGAGTAAATCTACGCTCCCTGCAATTTTTTTCTTTTTGATTGTTAACAATTCTACGACTCAGTCAGGCAAACGAGTCTCGGTTAACCCCTCAGTTCTGCCCGCACTACCCCGCCAACAACACAATAAACCTCATGTTAAGCTTGAAGATCTCAAGTTCTTCACGTTGTTCAGGAGCTTAGATGCATGTTATAAAAGTAGCCTACCACGCTATCATGAGCGCGTGATACATGTGCTTCCGTGGCGATTACTGTTTACCATATTGTGCACTGGCCTCAAAATGCAAATATCACCTAACAAACAGAGGTTGTTGTAGTGACATAACGGAACAAGATCAACAAACGTAGCAGCAGAACCTGTCTATGTTCTTTGCTGCAAAGTTATAAAATAGCTCTGTGAATACATTGCAAGGAAAATTTCGTCACTAAGCAATACGAAATAGTGTCGCAACAGAAAAGGTACAGGAAATGGGGCCGGGTGAAGGTGGGAAACAGTGAGGGAAAGTGGTGACGGCGCCCGCATGTCATCCAGGTTTATCCAGACGATCGAATATTGCGGCAATTTGGGAGACCAAAGGCCGAAAGGCTGCGGCACGCACAAGGTAATATATGTCGATAGTCATTGAAGGCAATTGCTCTGACGAAGAAGCCAGGGTTTTCGACACCTGGAGATTGAACCATATCCGTAGGAATATGCGCCACATCCCCCTGAAGGTATAGCACTGAGGAGACTCATCAAGCTTACAATACAATAGTGCCAGCACGCACACTTTCTTGAACAGCATTGATTGTGGCTTCCGGACTTCTTGCCCGACTTTAATTCTGTAGCAGTATCTCAGCTATGCAAAAGCTTCTCTCATTCTCTTTCTCGGTCTCGACCTGACTGAGGGTGACCCAACCACGACTTTCCCTCGTCCTTTGCTGAATCTCAGCATTAGACTATCAGTCTCGAACCCAAATCGCAACTTCCTCGGCGGGGGACGATACACAATCGCCGTAAACGCCCCAAACCTATCCTTCCAAAATTACCGATTCGTCGCTTCCCATGCCCTTCCCCATGTCCAGGCTCCAAGCCAGCGCAGTAAACTCCAAACCAAGCCTGCGCAATTGCCCATCCCAGCTAGAAAGCAGCATTCCCATATTGAATCCAATCATTACAACAAGCCGAACCACTTTTTACTTTCCCGCTCCAGCATCCCGAACCCTTATTCCCAATCGATTAATTCGTCTCATGCGTAATCACAGTCGTCGTTTTGATCCCCGCATTCCAATCTACCGCGCCCCTTTCCAGGGCATTCATATCCCCTAACACACTGTTAAGTTCCGTCTGACTCTCATTATAAATATTCTCATTCCTCTGCTTTTCCTCCCTGTTCCCAAAACTTCTCCGCTCACTTCTCCTCAGCGTCCATCTCTTCCTCATCTGGTCTCTTTCCGCTGCACTCCCACCGGCAGAGATATGCGTCGTCACACCGACTCTGCTCAAGCCGAGGAGCTCAGCGAATTCCACGCTGTAGTCTTTGGCTGAGACGCTGTTTCGACGCGCGAATTGGCTGCGGCTGTCGTTTGAGGGGCGCAAAGTCTCTTCACTGTCGATGGAGGAGTCGAAGCGTTTTGAGGCAAAGGAAAGGAAATTCTTGAAGAGGGGACGGAGGGTGGCGATGTTCATGGCTGTTATGGCGATTGCGGGTTCGACCATTGACCATTTGACGAGGTTGATTCCTTCCCAGGAATAGTCGTCGGTTTCGGTTAAGGACTTGATGTAGACTATGCGTACAATTGTTGCTGTGCTTGCACTGCGCTGTGTTAGTCGAAAAAATGGAGGCGAAGAGATGTACGTACAAGAATCCGAGGGAGAGGATGAGGATGACGGAGAACTTGGTTCGAGGGTTCATCTGCATTTTCCAGACGAAAAATATGGGTAGAATTCCAAAAGACCAATCTGTTATGGCAGACATGGCGCAGTGGGCGTAGGTGACGGCGGAAAGTGTGGTGCTGTTCAAGCAGGTTCCTCTTCCATCCTCGGTATATTTCGTCCAGAGGAAGTTGATAGGACTGCATTGGAACATGAGGAAGAAGAAGTACATGGTACTGAAGACCATGACTGCTGCGAGAGTGGAATAAATGACGACTCGCTGGTATCGTTTACTTGAGAGTCGTAAAAAGTATGCGGCGATGGCGACTTTGGTGACAGTTGTTGCAACGACATAGAGGAGTTCGCAGATGAACACAATCTGCTGGGAGTAAGTAAAAATCCAGCAGAAGTCGTATCTCGTCTGACCTGGAATCCCGTTTCTAGTGACCCGGGCTCAATATTCACCATGTGTGCACCGAGGCCATATACCGTGGCTCGTAGACAAAGGGAACAGAAGATGGTGAACACGATCTGGGCGAGTCAGTGGGTCGATTTATCATTGTGGATTGTCCATCCGTACCATCGCCGCAATCGTCAACCAATCTTCCCTCCCCACAAACTTCAATATTGCCAACCGCACATAAAACCGGAGGGCGACGGATATCCAGGTCAGGCATAATGAACAGACAGCCACGCCAGTGACCTTGAAACATGTCAGTACCCGTTCCATCCCATCATTCCATTGGCTTGCTGCAAGACATTCGAAGGCGAGACACATACCTGTGCACCACGAGTGACCCCGGAATACATCTTTCGATCTTGTATCGATTACATCCGCGCACAATTTGCAGTGGCCCAAGGCCCGTGACCAAATGCAAAGGAATGTCTGGATATTCGAGGTAGCGTCGAAAATTCGGAATCGTGGACCGAGAAAAAGACAGGACGGAGAGGAAGGGGTGGGACAAGCAGGTTCTTATGGCCGGCCTGCAGACCGTGCTGTGCTCGAGCCGCTGTCATAAAAGAGAGAAAGATAGAAGAGGAAGTGATGCGATACGGTAGATGCTTAGGTTAGGGACGGTTCGTCATTTAAATTTCCGGCGCAGTGGAACACTTCCATTTTGTGCAGAAAACGCTTGGTGAACGAGTGCAGCGCAGTCTCGCCCTGAAGCTGGTGTCCTCTCTCGAATCAGAAAGCGCGATCGTTCGTGGTCGGCGACACTTAGGTACGCGCTGACATTGACACCTGCCTTCTTCCAGATTAAATACTTGTTTAGTTTGAGCGACCTTGTCGTCGACTGGCTGGGCATCCCTTGAAAAAAATCAGCCTCGTTCGCGGTTTCTAGCCCGCTTGGGTAGTTTGAGTTGACGATCTTAAGCTGGAGTTAAAGCTGCTTTTCTCAGCCGTTGTCCTAACCCGGACGCTCGGAATTGCTGAGCTCGGACGTAACCAATAAATCGTGATAGCTGCTTAAGTCGGCTTGCTGGAATGATGATGATTGGGAGATCATGATGTTGAGAAGACAGGAAGTGGAAATGGGGAGTGGGCGTCGACGCTATTGAGAGCGGGATCTACTGAGAGTTGCAGGGACAGCACAGCCCGCAGAGTGGTCGAGATCACAGATCCAAGATAAGCGAGGGGGGAATTTGGGTCGTGGGACGGCACAGTACCTCCATACATATGAAATGAACGAAAGTAAGTCATATTTGGGAATACTAGGGATGCTGACTTTCACGGAAATTATGACAAGAATAGGCAAAGTAAAGGATTTTATGCAATACAATTGGACAATGAAAACGACTTGCATTGATCGTTCTTTCCTTTTGACAGGTCAGTAATGACGGATTGCATACTGACATGTTCATGCAAGTTGGAAGCTTAACAATCGAGACTTGAAGCCACAATTTGTTGTTTCCCGATGCAGATGATTTGATTTGTTTCGTTGCTTCGTCCCCTCTTCGGTGGCGTTAGCCCGTAGAGCCAAGCCGTCTCTTCCGAGGCATGGCATGGAGAATTAAGCTTGCCTCGCTTAAGGGACAAATTCCCCCTGAGAAGGGGAGCCGGTGTTTATGGATGAGCGAGCGGACTCGCTGACATCGAGTATTATTTCATTCTACGATTTGGTGCACAGAACCTTTTCTGTATGATGCAGCAAGAAGGTGGTTGAGGCTGATCACGCGTTCGACGTCTGCTGTACGACTTCGTGCTCTCAGGATTTGTCAAGAATAGTTCCAAGCAATTTCCGGGTGTGTTACCTGACCGGGCTAGTTCTCGAATCTGTTTACAGTCATTCTTTAGTCGCATGGAAGGGTACCTCCCCAACCACTCGAACATAGAATCTTGAACTGGCGGGTTGAAAAGTTATCGTGCAGTTGCATATTTATCTATCCTATAACCACGTGTCTCCTTCCAGATAGCCGCCCTCGAGCTCACGATCTCTCCACACACCGTCTTTCATTCTTCCCTTTGCTGTACAACTTTCCACCTCTACAGTTTCGCAAAGTAAATCCACCTATCTCCCTTTGAATCCGTATAAAACTTCTTTCTCTGCCCCGCATAGACCCACGACTGCTGACGATCGAGTACAAACCGCTGCAATCCATTCAAATCGCTATGGCGGACAGTAGGCCTCTTGCGATGCGATACAGGGGACAATGCCACCCTGACGGATAAACTCGCCCTCGGATTAAACGCTGCAGCGAAGGCAGGTTTGTGGCATCTTTCTCTCTGGTTTTTCTTGATCTTTAAATGAAGAGAGACAGCGAGGAGATTTTCGATGTTCTTAGCTTGTGCTGGGCTTATTATTCGCGATATTGCGGTATGGCGAAGAAGCCTCTGCTGTAGTCTGCGTGGAACTTTGGTCCCTCGTTGAGTTCTCGTAATGTTCAAGTCAGGCGTTGGAATCTGGCTTTTATATCTCTTACTGTCGAATACCAAGCTCAATACAATCACTGAAGAGCATAGCTCTTGTTTACATGTCATGGGACTATTTGTTAAATCAAAAATCGATTCTCTTGCCAATGCAAAAGGATTTGAGTACTTACATTATGTAATGTATACTTTAGATCCTCTAAAACATACTGATCCCACAGTCAAGTCACGCGATCAAGAAATCTACAACTTTTGCCTTTGCCTTTGGTAGCCATCAATTATTGACTTGCAGTACAGCATCATCCATTGTATCTAGGCTATACCCCTGACCTGAAACATGCCTATACCCTGCCTATACCCTGCCTATACCAGGTGCATCCACCTTACCCCCATAACCCCTTCCCTCATCCATCCATTCTCCTCAATCCTCAGGAGTTTCAGCTGTTTTACTTCACGAACCACTAGTGTCCTCGGGTATAATACCACCACCACATGACCCCATTCCTGTGTATATACCTCTTCTGCAACGACGGATACAAGGTCCCACTCGTCATGTCCATCATATACCTCGCCATAGCACCCAGCTCGTTCAGATTCAGCGTCTCTTTGCCGCAATGCCTCCAAGTATTCATATACGATTTGGACGCGGCACTCGGGGCAGACTTTTGGCACTTTGCTTTCTTGAGGTGGGTTCTTTGTAGGCTGTGGTGTCGATGAGGATATACTTGCTTTCGCGGAAAGTCTTGTTTGATGTTTCTTGAAGACGATGAAAGTTGCAGCTGGAATGGGACATTTATACCTCTGGCGCAGATCGAGTTTACTCATCACAGTTTGAAGATCGACGGTTCCTGTTCGAATGATACTTGTGAGAGGGACAACACTGGCAGGTCTTCACAGTCACCTGTGTGTAGAAACATAACAAAATGTATGAGTGAGCCATGAATAGCTGTAAACTGCAGTAGGCGGCCACGCTTGAATGACTCGTTGGTTGTGATTCTGGCGTTATGTCTTCCTGTAGCGCGCCATCACCCATCGAGCTGTGTCATACAACAGACACTCACCACACGTTGGTAGGGCCATCAACAGAATATATCTTACCATCAAACTGCAACACTGTAACCTAAGAGCATGACAGTCCGAACGTGAAAGATTGTTTGCCTAAATAGCCATTTCCATCATCCTCACATGTCGCCCTCTGCGACCTCAGTTTCCACATACTTGACATTCCATACAACAAGTCTGACCAAATCCCCTCAATCACTACCCAAACACTGCCAAAAAGACCCCACGACTCCATTATGCATTTTCTTTTCCCGAATAAGCAGTCCACAGCTAGAATATGCTGCGTATAGCTTCGAATTGCACAGTATACATGGGCAAGCTGGACATTTGCGGGTGCACCAGCACTTACGGTGGCGTACAGGTCGCTCAGACAGGCAGTGGTGGCATCCTCGGATTTTGAAGGTTGGATCGAGACAGTTGCATGAACAGTCGGCGTAGTCATTTTGTGCTGGGGGTGGGATGATATCCGAATGCTGGCTTGAACGAGGAGTTTTTGAAGCTCTGCTAGGGTGTCTGTAGGATTGGAAGCAGCAGTGGAAGTTCGGAATATTGGCTATGGGCATATTGATCCGTTGGTTGTACATTTATATGTATAGGATACATTCATATGCATAGGAGTGATGGGAAGGTCCGCGGAGTGAAGATTTGTCATTGTGAATCATGTTTTTAGTATTCTATTGTCAGGTTGTGAATATTACGGAGCGATTGTTTTGCTCGCTGGTGAGGATCATAACCACAGCAGAAGAGCAAAGCCAAACCATGACCATGGCCGTGACTACCTCTAACAGATCTCTGGTCTGATGACTTGCCTTCTTTGACAACCCTGGAGCAGCAATATTTCGTGGCTGATTATGAGGACCCTATATGCAAAAACGCACGCACCAGTTATTGATATCGACACTCGCTTGAAAGATGAATATTGGGTCTAGGGAAGAGCACCTCATAGTACGATTGTTGATGATAGAGGTAGTAGTTGTTTACGCAAATCATAGAGAGAGTTTTCCAATGGAAATTGATTTAGAGGAGTGTCCGCCTCGAAGATGCAAAGGCCTATGCCATATATTCACACCACTTAAAACCGTTTGAAAACTCCGATACAGCTTATTCGTCCATATGGGGCCATTTTTCGGTGAAACATTGTTCCTTCCATTTGAAAAACTTTACTTCAGCCCAGCTCGATCCCAGATCGATTAAATGTGTACTTAGAAAGATGCGACTTTGACATTACATGTCTAACCCAGGTCGCTGGAATGTTTGAACAAAAGACTAAATTTGTCATTTATGTCAGACACGCCTATGAAGCTTTTCTCATTTCATTTGTGATTCGATGGCTATTGTATACCCCAGAACAATTCACTACATTGGAAGGTGTGACCGTCACAGTTTCACCTAATTCTTGAACTAAGTTTGTTTCAGCATCCAAGCGCAAACCTTCTCCCCTCGCTCACCCGGACTCCAAATTAGAGCTTAAATCCGGGCTCACTACTCGTCGGAATAAACGACAAGGTTGTTTGCAGCCTTGTGCACCAAACCTTAACGCTCAATTAAGCTAATCCTTATGGGTTGCAGCAGACAAAGTTCAAACGTCTTACATCACTGTATCAGCCACCAACCTGCTAAATTTTGCCCAGGACAAGCTTCGACTTTAAAGAGATAGAATCTTATATCGGATGTCTGCTCTCACATTGTGCAAAAACCACCGGTATACGACGACATGACGGCCCTGGACGACGAGGAGATGGCGGGCCGACCTGGTGTCACCCCTTCAGAATTGGCGCAGGTATCCATAAGGCCCAAATATAATTCCTGCGATTATTCCGGCAGCGTCTTCATAATCTCTTCCGAGGGGCAAATCCTTAAGCTTCCAATTCCAACCAAGTCCGCTCAAGATCCTCTGAATTGGTCAAAATGGAAGCAAGCACGTGCTTTTCTCGCGCTCTACGTGTTCGCCATCTCTGCAGATACTCTGACCCAAGGGTCTAGCTATCTGGTTGATCAATTCAGGGACGAATTCTCATTGGCTGTACGTCACCTCAACTTTGCTGATCTGGGTGAGACAAAGTAACAATTTTTAGGACCAAAGTATATTCCGGGCTGAAAGCATCATTTCAATACCGAAGTTCTACATGGGACTCGGGGCGTTGATCTGGATTCCACTCTCTCTAGCGGTCGGAAGGCGTCCTGTTTTCCTGCTATGCACTGTCATAATGTTTCTATCGTCCCTGGTTGCTGGCTTTGCTGCAAACTTTGCCCAGCTTCTGACAGCCGCTTGTTTTCTTGGATTGGCGCAAGGTCTCAGTTCGAGCATGGTAAGTCTGATCAAATTATACTTCTGGCCGGCAATCTAAGTCAAGATAGGCTCTTTTGATGGTTATTGATCTCACATTCATTCACTATCGACCGCAAGCAATCGCAACGTTTTTGTGTATCGTCGGTTTCGTCACTGCTCTATTCCTTGCGCTTATCCCTATGGTCATTGACCGGGAAACTTCGACGTGGCGCCTATTCTACACCTCCTGGGCAATCCCGTCTCTCTTTGCTATGATACTGGCCTTTTTATTCTACCCAGAAACGTACTTCATTCGCCCTCCAGTCGCTTTCGACGGTCGTGTACTCGTCCAAAGCGCTACCGAGAAGGTGCAAGTCTATGAAGACTGGGAAGAAGTCCCCGGCGGTAAAGCACTACCGGAAACACCGAATCAATCTCCATGGGCTCGCAATCTGAAGTTTTGGGGACTCACTCGCGGCGGCTGGAAGGCCATGTGGGCATGCTATTCGCAGGTCTTGGGCTGCCTCCTGAACCCATTGATCTTCTGGGTAGCGATACTCAATGCCCTTGTCTTTACTAGCATGCTCTCAATCAGAGAGACATATTCGGACATTTTGATGGAACCCCGATATCAGCTCAGCATGAATACTTTTGCGCTCGTCCACTTAGCTGGCGCACTTGGTTGTCTCATTGCTTGGCCCGCCTCTGGGTTTGTGCTCTTCTGCGTCATCAATCGACTCGCGAAACGGAACTTTGGTGTTCGCGACGCAGAACACTACCTGCCAGCTTTCATCCTGCCAATTATCACTGGTACTCTCAACATCATCATTTATGGAATTGCAGTCGAAAGGAAATGGCACTACATGTGGATTTACTTTGCATATGGCCTCAACTCTTTCACACTTGTCAGCTTAGCCACTGCGAACACGCTCTGGGTCACGGAAGCGTTTCCACGATGGGCTGCACCGGCTCTAGTTGTTCTGGGTAGTGTGGCAAATATTGCGAGCTTTGGAGTAAGCTTTGGGATCATGCCTTGGATTCGGTCGCAGGGACATGCGAATGCAGATATTGAAATTGGGGCACTGATTGCCGTCGTGGGTTGTGTAGCCATTCCGATCGCTTTCTGGGGAAAGAAGATGAGGCAGCAGATTCATGAGCGATGGGGGATCAGTGAGATGGGTGCTCTGAGACCACAGTAAGCAGAGTATTTCGAGGCTCCTGGAGAGCATCGGTTTTATAGCCTGGCTCCTGAAGAGATACTTTCTTAATGTAAATACTTGTCCATGATTAAAGCACTCCTCGTCAGTCAGGGAAATGTTCAGACAGAGATAGATTATCGGTAGAGCAGTTCGTAATTTCGCTAGAGTTGAACGAAATGGCTTTTGTTTGTTCCCTCGTACATCAGACTCCGACTCCCTCCAATTTGTGAAAACAACCTACCTTGAGCCACATTCACCAAAGCCCTACTCTGGTTTCTCACCCACAATAACAAGACTAGATAAATCAGCATTCACTACATCTGAACTCACTTCAGGCAAGACTTACAACTCATAATATGAGTGGATCTTCGTGCTCCTGTGTTCCGCTTTGACCTTGGCCATGAAAACATCCAGTTCTAGCTTGGACCAGCCAAGAACGCGAGTGAAAAGTGCTGCACTCAAGCCTTCGATTCCTCCTTGAGGTCCAGCTATATTTTCATTTTGCCACATACCTGGTTCTCGTGTAAGTACTATTTAGTGGTAGGTCCTCATGCCTGGCCTACCTATCATTTTCATCTTCTTGTCTTTTGGCCAAGGATTGTTGGCGACACTTTAGAGCCTTAGCGTCACTGCTGCCACAATTCAATCAAGAGCTTACGTGTAAACTTTCTCCGTGACATTGACGAAGCCTGCAGCAATCATCTGATCTTTGTAATGCCGTGCGCATTCAGCATCGCGACCCATCTTCTGCATCCCCTCACCCCACAGCGCAGACCTAGCTCGTCAGTAAGCCACAATCCTCCAGACATCTGTAGAACATACCACTTAAACAGCGCCGAGTCTTCTGGCCACTCTCCATCATTCAACTTAATTGGCCATGCCGGATCAACCATTTCCAGATATCCGCCCGGATTCAGATTGGCAAACGCCTGATCAAAGAAATTTGGGTAGCTATCCAACGAGCACATCATCATGCGACTATAAATAAAGTCAAACTTATGGCTGTACGTCCACGGCGCCTCCACATCATCGATTTGGAAAGACACATTTGGAGGCGTGAAAGTGGGTTGAATAGGACTGAGATCCACGCCTAAGACTTGACTTTCTGGATGGTCGTCGCCGAAGTCAATGGCCCAGATACCGGTACCAGTACCGATATCGAGGACGTTATGAAGGACTTTCTCTTTGGGGATTGGAGCTGTGAAGAGCTTGCCTCCAAAAATGAGCTGGAATTCGTGGTGTTGGAGGTCGAGGCGATCAGCTTCGACTTCATCGTTCGGAAAAGCGTAGGATCCGTCCTGGGAATGTAAGCAACAACAACAAAAACATACCTGGATTGTGGGAATGTATGATCGTACTTTGTATGCGTGATATGTTCTACCATTTTCTTCACGAAATTTCAGAATACTCGATCCGATGGATGTCGTTGAGCTGCCTCCGGTTGAGTCTCCATCGTAAGCCGAGTCGTAATCGTCCTCTTCGGCTTCAAGCGCCGGCACAGCAGCGGGTGCTTCGACAGAGCTTCTGTCACTTCTAGGTGATGACCCCGCTTGCGCAGGAGGGGAACCTGCTTCAGCCATTGTACCGAGACCGTGGGTGCGGTGCCAGCTGATGAGAAATTGGGTCGGTTCCAAGATTTAATTGTCTGTGGAATATAAGACAACGCAACATCCCACGGGGGAATGGGAATGCAACAGAAATAGGTGCGTGCTGCCCGGCATCTTACGCGAGAGGCCTGATGTGGCATACTTCACGATCATCTGCAGAAGAGTGGGGGGCCTGTCAGTCGCGGATGGCTGCCGCTCTCGTTTCAGTGGCTGCATGCTTCGGTGTTCTCGCTGCTTTGTTGGATATAACCGATGCATGTCGAACAGGGGGCTGCGCCGAGTGGTAAGATGAGCTCATGATATGCGGAGACAGAACCAGGGTCCTGCGGCCGCACGAAACATGAAACGGAATAAGACACGATCATGCCTCCGTACTGAGAGTCCAGTAGTTCGAGATCTCCATGGCGCTAAAATTTAAAAATGATCTCTGTTCTCAAGACTCCTCACGGGCCTTGTTGACTCTATGAGGCTTGTTAAGCGAGAATTATTGAGGTTGAGACTAATTCCCGTACCAGCTGAGATGGCCTTGTGATTCTTCTATGGCTGCATTGGATGCGAAGTGTCTCTAGCCTTCCCTTCCCATAGCACTCAACTCTTTGAGATCGTCAAGCTCTTTCACCAGTCCTTCGAACTTAGCCTTGGCCATTCGCCATGTCGTCAGACCCCTATGAAATGAGTGTCAGCATGTTAGATGAAGTGAAGCGGAGCCAGACAAGGCTACAAAGAAGTTCAGGGTGGGTTGTGAGATGACAGAGAACGTACAAAGGAAGTCGTAGAGGAATGTTTTGTCCCCTGCTTGCGACAGTGTAAAGCGTGTCCGCTAGCTTCTCAGGCTCGATCATACCAGCTGCTGCACCAGCCTTGATTCCCATTTGAACAAATTGCTCCAACTTTCTCGCTGGCATATCGAGTGCTGCATAATCAGGATGAGGCTCGATTCTGGCTTTGCTATGGCCCTCGAATTCGGTTTTGACCCCGCTTGGCTCGACGATACAGAAATTAACTGTAAAATTGGTCAGTGACTTCGGAAGATAGAGAAGGTTCAGTGAACTTACTGTTCCAATCAGGGTGAACTTCTCTCGCGATAGACTCGGTGAATCCCTCGACAGCAAATTTGCTTGCGTGGTAGTAGGCATGGCCGGGAAACGCGACCAAGCCCGCCAGAGACGAGATGTTGAAAATGACACCACCACGCGAGTCTTTGCTCTGCCGCATGTTCTCCACAGCGCGGGTAGTCACACGAGCAGTTCCAAAGAAGAGGGTTTCCAGCTCCTTGTGGGTTTCTTCTTCAGTCGCATTGACGGTATCCCCAGACAGAGAATACCCGGCATTGTTGACGACGATGTCGAGATGAGAGTCAGGTCCGAAATGCTTCACTGCATCAGTGAAAGCAGCATTAACAGACGTGGGCGATATCACGTCCAGAACCAGCTTCAAGATGTTGGGGTTGTCGTCAGGAAGGTACGATAGATGTGACAGCTTGCGAGCTGTTGCGATCAAGCGATGCTTCGGCTTGCTGGCTATAAGGTTTGCGATGGCGCGACCGATACCAGAAGAGCAGCCAGTGACTTTGGTCATTTGTCAACAATATTCACTATTCCTTTACATGATAGAGATTTCCACTTACTCAACCAGGTCGCATCCTCGGGCAAACTGTAAGGTTTTGTATTGACGGGGTTCATATTTGCGAAGAATGCGAAAGTCTTGGGCATCTATATGGCGTGAGGAGGAGTGCCAGTCTGATACGAGGTGATATGATGAAGACAAACGTTCGAATAATATGGTGGTCGCAACGGGTCCTTATATCTGTATGAACATGGGATGGTCCGAGGCGCTAAGAATGGTTGCAAGCCAGTCAATGGGGAAATTTAAATAGCAAACTATTCAAACACACCGGCGAAGTGAGTCATTCGGCAGTAGAATCTGCTGAAACCTTGTAACATTCATCTCTCACATACAAGCTTATTGGATTCAACTTGATTCACTGGTAGGTCGATATGGTTGGCTTGACGTAAACTCCACCGCTGAATACGCGTATTCGGATGTTGCCCGCGGCACGAATGGGCAATCCGTGCCAGACGAAAATTTTCACAATGATTCGCCCGTCAAACGAGTCGGTATGTTACCATGCCCAGTAAACAGATAATTTCTGGCTTCTCAGATTCATTTGGTCGTCCGGTCCTCATCATCGATCGCTATCAATTGAAATCCAGTTCGGCACTGCGTTGCCTTAACAAAGGTAGAGCCTAACAGTGTGCAAACTTCGCACGATGCTGCAGAACTTTGATTCCCTTCGGCTATTACTCATGCATCAGTCTCACACCACCTTTGGGAATCCGCTTCCCTTCCACCTTGAACACTCTTCCATCAAATTCTCCTGCCAGTCTGTTCATTTCTTTCCGGAAGGCATCAACTGACCAAAGAAATCGTCCACCATTCGCCAGATCAGAAGCCTCTGTCATCGCAGGGGCATTCGAGAATAAATTGTGTTTCCTCGGGCCGAAACAGCGACACTCGGAAAGGATTTCTTGACTTTGGTTGCGCATCGACATGCACAATCTGGAATACCTCCTACCTTGGAAACTGCATCAGCAGCCGAGCTAAGTCTCCTTGAAGAGTAGGAAAGACGTAGCGGGATGGGAGTAAGCTCTCGTGGCAGGCCATGGTCTTGATTTGTTGAAAACTTGATACCACCAACAATTCGGAGAGCATGGTCTCCTGACTCCTCAGTTGACATCGATGGCCAACAAGATTTACATGATCAACTTCAGGGTTGAAGTATGCACGTGGAACTGGACGGCTGTTTTTCTCTCTCCATGCCGATATGAAATGGGGGTTAGTTTTGCGCGCAATCAAGCGTTTCCGAGCTCGAATCTTTTGATCTTGCAATCTATGTCGGGTTCGACCTCTATCATTGTCTCGCTGAGTAGGGACCGTCTGGGATATATGCTCCGTTGTCGACTAACGGCAGAGGCTGCAGAAATCTCATCACTAGAGTGGCTTTGATGTACGGGAGGATCGGTTTCCAGTATCTCAAATACACCTCTCGAAAATTGACACAAGTCGTTGGGTGGCTACATGGCTTCTCGGTGCCTTCTGTAGGACAATACCACTTTTGAGTCTCGTCAGACCAATCGTTCTCAACAATACGTCCTTCGGGGACCAAAATCTGCCAAACTATCTGCTTCACGAGTCAGCAAACTGTCTTATGCATGAGTTCATGGCATGAAACGATATTCTCAGACAGCTCATTGAGAGTGATAGCTGTGTAAACATACCTGACGAAGCTCGTGAGGCAATTTGGGGAACATGTGGAAATCTGTGGGAACCATAACACCAGATCTCCTGGATGCATTGATATCATTTGGTGTGATGTTTGCTACCATAGTACACTCCTGTGACTCGATACTCGAGGTTGTTGGACGGAGATGCTTCGAACATCAAAGTATACGCAAGACGAATTAATTTCCACCAGCCGCATTTGTGTTAGCTCACTATGTGACTCACCAATCGAGCCTTATACTTCATGGAGAATGCCTTCCTAAGTGAATGTATACGATCCATCAGCTTGGACGCCAAACTAAGCGAGCGCTGACTTGACAGCACGGAAACTTCAAACTTCTGGATCAACTCGCTCAATTTCGAAATTATCTGCTTCTGACAGGAAAGCAAAGGCAGTCTTCGACGTTTTTCCTCGCCAAAGTACCAATATATCGAAACACAACGGCGCGAGTATTGGTGTTCCCTCCACCCTAGATCCTGAGTCCTCAAGCAACAGCTTCAACCATTGCACTTGTTATCTTCCCCCACGAATTCCCGTCTGACATTACAAGGGTAAGGTTTTCCTTCGCCCGTAAGGGTCTCTGTCACTGACTAGACATCTAATACAGACTGTTCTACACACCAGCAATATGGGAACCCCACAAGAGCGCTGCTCACCCCAAAGTTTCCCTATGTTTACCAAACTGCCGCTCGAGATCAGGCTAATGATATGGGAAACTTTAATTCCACGCGCTCAAGTTGTGGAGGTCGAATATTCAGCTGCACTTGGTGGCTGGTTCTGTCCCATGCACAGTGGCAGCAATCCATATAGCCACTTGGCCATTTACAAGGAGTCTAGGGCCATATACTTGAAGGCCTGGCGGCCGATACTGCCATATCTCCCAAGAAACACCACTCTGTTTCTGCCGGAAGCCATGTTGGAAAAGTATAGAGACTCTTACCCAAACGCTATGAGGATCCCGAAGTCTCCCACCAGCTCAGCATCGAGATACAAGCTGAACACCCATCACCGCTATGCTGCATTGAATAAGAACATTGTCCCCGAGACCAAATTATCAAATGATATTTCAATCCCCTAATCGGCACCCTTTTCATTGCCAGTGGCGCCGGGGAAGGTCTCCGACATGGTCGCTGAAGAGCCTAGGAAGCAGTACTAAGCTCTGGTAAACCCTACGACAATGAAAAGCTAGCGGCTTCAGAGCATGAGGTAGCTCATATGGCACATCTTTACTTGACTTCGGCCCCTTCTAGGTAGTTTCGAGATCCTTGGGCTGAGCATCGTATCTCCGACTTTGGTTTGAGCGATGGGAACGAGCTTCCGCACCCGTCTTTGTTTTCTGTTCAACGTTTCTGGGGATGTCCCAGTTCAGGGCCTCATTTCTGAAGAACTACAGTATTTTGGTGGTGGAAACTTTTGATCGTGTTTTCAGGCTCCTTCTTCTCCCCCCTGCATCTCATGATAGCGAGCGACATCAGAATTGATCTTGATTACTGATGGAGAAATCTTTCTTCATACTTGGTGCATTGGAAACTGTACTTTAGCACTGAATAGCAGAAATGAAGGGAATATTGAAACCACTTGCTCAGGATGTATTTCGAGAAATGTTATTCAGTAACATCTTTTAGTATGATTTGCTGCAGCTATACAATGGTCTGAGATCCATCATTATTTGCTGTTGGAAAGAGAAAGTAGAAGCCATTAACAAGCCTCATTTTATGAACAAGCATTCGGCATAACTTCAAATTGTCATGAATAAAAATAAGAGATTATACTTGCGACTTCTGATTGGGATGCTCATCCCTACATTGGAAAAGGTATAGTTAGTTGCTGTCGTCTGATCTTTTTCGGAACTGTGACAGTGCGGACGGCGGGGCATTTATTCTGCCGGTACTTACAAAGCGAAGCCGAAGTAATTTGCTGGTAAACTTTATTATGCTCATCAACATAGCCTCTTGGTCCTAGCTTCTTCCAACCTGAATGTTCATTGATCTTATGATTTTGGCCCAAAGCATCAGGTCAGCAGTGGAAAGTTTTAGGACTACTGGCGATGGAACTCAAACAGAGTTTGGATGTCCGGATTCTACGGTTCGCAACCGTCAAGGTGGTACAAGCAATCTCCAGGCATCGAAAACGTAGTTTTGATATGCTTATAAGAAGTCAAGAGGAGCCCATTGGTACTTTTCTAGCTAAGATATTCTATCCATCTCATCCTATACCTAAGGTTACCAGCTGAAGTCATGTTTTTCTCCGTCAGTCGAGCCCACCAGTTCATGCTGATTGTGATTGTTGCGAGTTTCGTCTACTCCGCATCAGCCACCATCAAACTTCCTCGTTTTCCACTGACCGTTATTCATGAATTTCCAAGTCCATCATGGATCGAAAACATCGCTATTAGAGAGAATGGAGATCTCCTTGTGACTTCACTCTCATCGCCATTGTCTTTCTTGTGGACCGGTTTAGTCGACAGCCACCTGTTCTTGTGGCAACGATACCACAAGCCACAGGAGTCGCAGGTATCGCCGAGCTTGAAAACGATGTATTTTATGTCGCCGCTGGCAATCTGACTGGGCTCGCACCTGTTCAAGGATCTTCCGCTGTCTGGAAGGTCGACCTCCGTTCGTCCAACGATGAGAATTGCGGAAATAGCTCAACAGCAGCAAAGACTGAACTGGTCACATCGATTCCGGATGCAATCTTCTTGAATGGTGTGTGTCGTTTATCATCCACGGACGACTCGAAACTACTCGTCTCCGACTCAATCCTTGGAAGTATTTTCCTGGTCGATGTCGCTGCCAACACGTATACCATATCCATGACCAACCCGGCATTGTCAGCCAATGGATCAACCACTGGTCTTGTGGCGGGTGTAAACGGGATCCATGTTCATGAGAATGATTTGTTTTTCATGAATCTGGCAAATACGACGTTCTTCAAGGTATGCTTATGACATCTCAGGTGGAGAAGAGACAACATCGTCTCACCTGCTCTGGAATTGCAAGAGTTGAAACGAATCTAGGTTCTGATCTCCCCTGAGAATGGAAACTCTACTGGGCCATTTGAGAAGGTCGTTGATGGAATCCTGGGTGATGACTTCGCTTTGTCACAAGACGGGACAAAAGCTTGGATCGCTTCCAATCCAACCCGAGAACTGATCGAAGTTGATATCGCCTGCAAGACAAGTCGTGTCATTGCTGGGAATCAAAACACTACTGATCTCATCAATCCTACTGCTGTCGGACTTGGAAGATCGGCAGCCGACAACGACTTTCTCTATGTTGTGACTAATGGTGGTGCAGCTGTTCCAGAGGCTGCTGGTTTGACAGGTGGACGCATCATTCGAGTGCCTATTCCAGCTTGAATTGCTCTACTGTTTGCATCTCTCCTGGATGGAAAATAACGGTGTATGGAAGACCGTTCATTTGTGGGAGGCCGTTCTGGATTTTGGGGGCTTGGAGGCTCGAGAGGAAGGAAGTGGATCTTGTGACGCAATGACTTGCCTTTGTTGGAATCTTGCAGCTAAGACTTTGTAAAACGTTCAAGGAGAGTGCGGAAGTAGAAGCCGTGCGAAATGTCCAGGGTTGACAGTGTAAAGAGTTCGTTGTTGGTCAAGTCGTGTCTAGCTATCTGTGTTTCATTAAGATATAAGCGCATAGCTATCCTGACAAAGTCCCTCTGCTATGTTCCAACCGATGAGTCTCTATTAAGCAGAGACTTGCCACTTCTCGATCTCAAGAGCATCATTGGCAAGACAATGAACATCGTTGACGGATCCTTGGTAGCAATAGGCAGTCCTCATGAGCTTGGTGTTGATTTCTGGTTCTCAAGCGACTGTTCTAGTCAATTTAGCATTCCCTTGGAGTGCTAGGTCGAGCATCAGGTGAGAGCCACTAGACGCTAGGCCCTTACTGAATAGCCGACAGCTAGCTCATGTCAACATCATCTCTGGCTCCTTCCCATTTTTGACCTTGTCGCATACAAGCCAGTCTCAGCAACCTCGACAGCCAACTTCGACTTCGACTTCGACTTCGAATCAAAAACCTCAAGACGAGTTCTGTTCAACACCAACAAACTGAAAACTCTCGAGGCCTTCTCGCGCTCGACTTCGAGATCAGCAATCAGCAACCACAGCGACGCGTCTCAACCACGAGAAACAATCCCTTCACCAACGTTGATCACCTTGAGCGCTACATCATCAAAGACACTGTTGCCCGTCTCTGACCTCAGTTGAAGCCCAAAGCTGTCTGGAAAGACGAGGTTTGTGAGATCTCTCGAACCGCATCTGCTCACTTTTCGTCGTAACACACTCTGACTTCCAGTCAGTGTCCGGAATGTCTTCCATCAGCACCGACCCTAAACAACCAAGAGAATCCCCTGCTTCTTGTCCCACTACTACCACCTCCTCTACTCAAGCCGATACCGAATCTGCTGGCATGACCTCTCTTGAACAAACTTCTCCCCTTCGAGAGCTAAAGGCCTCGACCGAATCATCCAAGCTCGAGGCAGTTGGTAAATCCCCCTCCACCGATTTCAACACTACGACATCAGATATCCTCGTGACCCTTGACAAGTTTACGCTGTTCCCGAAGCTGCCGGCCGAGATGCGCTGCAAGATCTGGTTCCACTCCCTACCCGCTCCAAGAGTCGTCGAGATAGATCTGGTATTCCAAGGAAAGTGGGCATGCCGTTCCGAAAGCCAGGGCGACCCTTCAGGTCTCCTTCGTGCCAACAAAGAGTCTCGGGCGGAATTTCTCAAGCACTACTCACCATTCCTTGAGATTGTTATCCCGGTTGATCTTGAAGGTGAGGACCTGTATATTGGTCTCTCTCCATATCATCTAGCCAATGGATCGGTTTCATACATAGATACCAAGATAGATTCTCTCTACATCTCCGCCAACCACTATACCGAGTATCTCAGTATCACTCGGGAGTCAATGAACGACCTTGTCTCGATGGACTCCCTACACAGCCTCGAAACCCTCATTTGTGAGTACTGCGAAGTCAAAGACACACTTGTTGATGATGAGGAGGGACAGTCACCCAACAAGTTCTTGCCGAATCTCCAAACAGTACTCGTCTCGACCGGCGATATTACCTTCGATCATCTCGAGAATCAGAGCATGGAGAGACCACCAGGCGAAATCACCTTTGAGCGACCAGGTGATGGGACTATACAAAGCATTGATGAAGGCGCTCTTCTTTGGCTGAGGATTGAAGAGGCGAAAAAGCTCTTCCTAGATCCAGCTAGGTAAGATTTGGCAATCTGCTCTACTACTCCAATCTTCCGTGGTGGTGTGAAGATGGACCTGGTGAATAGTAACCTCTGAGTATGGTCAACACACTGGACACAGCCTACTGATGTCGGGCTACCTTGAGGAATGGCGCAAAATTGTGGAGCGCACACTGGGCAACTGGAGGTACTAAGCACTTTGTACGCAACTTTGTGGTAACGCAATAATCTTGTTAGAGGTTCTCTTTTCTAGCAGGAATGGCAATTACATGACTCATGGCATAGTCGAAGAGCGCATCATTTCCACAAAATACTTTGATATACATTCGTTCTCCCTCAAGCCTCAGATGATCGTTTCCATAAACTTGGGAAGAACACAGCTCTGTGTTTCGTGAACTTTACCTTTTAAATCCCGCGCTTTAAATAGAATTATAGTCATGCACTGCTGTTGCACACAAAACGTAGCCGAGAACCTTCTTCCTTTCTACCTCGTTGAGATTTACTGCAGAGCCTGAAGGCTTATACGATGAATGCCCAGCTTTATGAGACTTAACTCTTTTGTAGAATCCAAGATCTTTTTAATTAAAAATAAATGAAGAAGTGAATAAGATTTCCCACATCGGAGCAACGAATACAAAGACATCAAGTGGTAAGGCTGCAGTATATAAAGTCTCTGCCTATGTACTCGTGAATCTGCAGTATCACGCAAGGATCGATACCGGAAGTATACGAGGTGGAAAAGATGGGAAGGAAGAAAGGATTCATAGACATGCATAAATATTTTTCCACTAATCTTACAATTGGGCACGTTTCCATGTTGCATGGGATATTTCATCATGGTAGCGGGGTGCTTAGGCTGCTCCAAGCGATGAAAATACCCTCCTCAGGGGGCCTTCCTAAGAATAGATCATGACAGCGACACGCTGCTTGACAACAATTGGAGTTTTAAAGGAGAACTTCAAGCCCTCTACTCGAAGGCGCGACCAATTTTAGTGTGTCACTTTGAATTATTATATCAAATGCTTAGATTTTTCAGGACGATAACACCAAGACACCTTACACGAACGATTGCACTCATGAAACATCGACCTGTGGGGTTGAGCAAGTACTGACCACTCGCAGGCAAGTCCTTCGGCTTTACATACTCAACCAATGCCCTAAATCGAGACAGGGAGTCAAGAAAGAGGATATCTAAGGTGGCAAATGCTTCTTGAACCCGAGATGCCAGCCTGGTTCTTAGGTCGCGTGCTAAGCGAAGACAATAATCATACTTATCAAAGTCGAACTTCCATCATTCAAGGGCAGCTAGAAAGACTCGTTCGTCTCGGATTATATCAACATCGTTCTCCAGAGCCAAATGTCAATAACTTCAAAATATTTCGGCGATACAGTGTTCATGGCGTGGTGAAGCTCAGCAACTTCAGCATCACACGTCTCCATCTGAACCCAACGGATAAGTTTACTGGTTTGCTCCACATTTAAATCAGAAAAAAGGCATAAAGCGTGCGAGGACATGAGAAGCTGGCCGTGCGGAAAAGTCAACGCTTGATGATTTATAGCAGTACCGCAGTCGACGAAGGGTGGGAAAAGGATAGTGTAATGATCACTAGCACGCTGAGGTGAATAGAACACGATAGAATAGCTGGAGGCTCGCTGAATACTCGCTGGTGATTCAATTTATATAAAAGCTAATTGCTAAGAAGTAAAGGGTTTTTTTTTCTTTTGAATAAGGTTATTTATATAAAGGGTTATACAAGTTATGCATAGGCTATTACAATATCTTCCCTTTTAAATACTTTTGTTTTAAAAATGAGGATATAAAAATTCGCTTAATTAGTGTTACTTTAATAACTTGCTAGCGAAGTATAACTTTTGCTATTTAAAGTAATAATGAATTATAAGAGAAGTGAAGCGAGGTAATCAGTTGCTAGAGAACTTTCTTTTACTTGGGAATTAGGTAGCAATAATAAGGCTTTATCGCTACCTATATATAAATCTCTTCCCGTTCCCACTTTTCTTTTTCTTTAAATTAAGTAACGTTATAATATGTAAGTTTGCCTTTTTCCTTGATCTGCTAACTTTATGCCTTTTGACTAATCATTGCTGCGCTTAGCCGGCCGTAACTCTCGTACTGAGAGGAAGCGCGTTATGTAAGACGAAGCAAACTTTTATCTTTTTTTAAAGTTCAAGCCTATCAATGGCTTTGCCAACGAAATTCTTACGAAGCGCTAGCGAATTACTTCACGAAGCAAGAATACGGATAATAGTAAAGGAAGTTCTAACAAAAGTGGTGAAAAGGGTTCGTTAAGAAAATTAATAATGTTGAAGAAAAAGCGTGATTATTAGTTAATTTTGTATTCAGGTTTATAGAAAATGCAAATGAGATTCTAATCTTATGCAATTATATTTCCTAATATAATTCATCCGGAAAAGTGCTTGCGATGCGTTGGCGAAGTTGCTTAATTTCCTAACTTGATTTATTTGATTGATTTAAAGTCTATTGCTTTTAAATGCATTAATTATATAAAGAAAGGCAAATCTTGTGAAGATGTAAGTTTAAAATTATCTTTATTAATTAATCTTTTGCTAACTTTTGGTAAAGTTCTAGTTAGGTTTTATCGCTTGCTTTATAAATTGGAATTTGCTGCAGCCTGCTTTACTGAGGATTATGCTTTTCAAAAGGATATTAATATTACTTAAGTTACTTTTGATGTTAAAAAGTTACGTAGCAATTATGATATTAAGATCTTTGATGCTAAAGCATAGAAGTTTCCTTAGAAGCTTATGGTTTAATCTTAAAAGAAGTTAAGAGCTAGCATATTATTAGCGATTGTTTTAACTAATTAGATCTTGATAAGCTATCTTATGAAGGAGTTTGCAATTGTTATCGCAAGCTTTAAATTTGTGATCGATTAATTTTCAAGATTATGATATGTAAATAATTTTGATATTTCTAGCGAGGCGCTTGCTAATTTTTGGCAAAAGATATTCGATTTGTTTATTTCGAAGCATTTGCTTAAGAAGATGTACATAATGAGGGCAATGTTAAAGTTTCAGAATTTGAATATGTTGCATCTGGCACTATTTCTTCTATTAAGGCTATTGAATTAAAGCAAGAAGGTGCTTATTAAGGATTATTATTAGCTAATCTCTAGCGAATATTTAGCGAGGCACTTATTATTTTTTTGATTTTTATTATTATGCCTTTTTTTAATAGATGAACTTTATCAAAGCGTTGGCGATTTGTTAGCGAAGAAGGGTAATACATAAGATATAAATAATTCTTTGAATAATACAACTTCTTTTTCCTTTAGGCATTATTGCATAAGATATGATGTTTGATGCGCCTTTAAAATTGCAAGACCTTGTAAGCAAAAAGCAGAAAGGTACATACGTTATTATTAAATCATTTGGCAGTATTATGATCTTTATTTCCATTATTTAAGTTCCCCTTTACCTTTACCGGCACTTTGCCATTCTTTTATTAGCATCTTGGGTTTTCAAAGCCTTAATTTCCTTATCCAATCCAATTAGATTCCTTATTAATTCTTAAGAATTATGCGTAAGATCAAAGCCCTTTTACCTTATAAGGAATTGTTTATTGCCATTTTAAATTCATCGATTTAGGAGAGCCTCGACAGCCCATTATTCTTATTCGTTTACTAGATCTGGTTGTATCACTTTTGGCGATTCGCCGGATCTTTGCCGGTAAGGCTTTAATAGAGAAACATGAAATATATTATATAATCGATTATACTTTAAGGGTAGGTTCAATCGATATGCTTGTTTCTTAATCCTTTTAGTGATCTTGAATAGATTAAAGAATTGGTAATCCAGCTTTTTGTTAAGACGAATTGTTTTAATGTTTTTTGCTGAAAGTAACATTTGTTGCTTAATTTTGAATTCGATAGGGCAATGATTTTTGTTATATCACTTCGCCTAAGTCTTTTTAGTTTTATGCCAGCTGTTTTTTAGCTCTTAACGTTTCTTGACAATTTCTTTTGCTTATTCTTTAGTAATTAGTATTTTCCTTCTTATGAAATCGTTTTTAATACTTTGGCAAGTCTTCAGATTTATGCTATACTTGGCCTTATTTAAAGTTATTTTGATAGCCTTATGATAAGCATTTATATAAGCAAACTTTGCTAAAAGTAAAAGATCAATATAATTGTTTTGCAAGTAGCAAATAAAACATCAAAACTATGTTTCCAAAGCTTGATTTTGTTGCTTTATTTGTTCGTCTATTTGCGGGTAAAACGCTGTTGAAAGGCTTCTTGTTATCCGAAAATAGAAACATACTTTTGTCCAAAATCTTAACGTAAATATAAAACCTTTGTTTGTGATAATTGATATTGGAAGTCTATGATTTTTAAATTAATAAGCAATAAAAAGACGTGCTAATTTAGGTGCATCGATTATCTTAAGACAAGGGATGTATTTCACATCTTTGGAGTATTTATTAATAATTACTAGTAAATTGTCGGTAATTTTTTCAATAATAGTATTTTTGCAAGATGCTAAATTTGTAATGAAATTTATTATAATAGACTTAAATATCTTGCTTGGCTAGCTAGGCGCTTGCATTACGCTGGCTGCTTTTATTTATTTTGCTTTTGTTTTTTGATAAATATCACAAGTTTTAATATACTTTTTAATGTCGTTTTCTATTTTAGGCTAATAATACTTCTGCTGGATAAGCTTTAGTGTCTTGTTTTAACTAAAGTGACCTGCAGTTGGATCGTTATAACAAATTTTCATAATTTTATTCTAAACGGTAGCGTTATTTAATATGTACACTTTTTGCTAATATTTTAGCAGCTTATCACTACCGATATTCTAATTTACATCTCCGGCTTTTTGAAGTTAAGTTCGCTTTTCAATAATTAAGGCGTTTTTTTTTATAGCTTAATAAGTAAGAAGAAAAGTGAGTTTGATTTAAGAATTGCTATTTTAGCTTTCATAACCTTTGCTATAAAAAACCGTAGCATAGCATACTTATAATTATGCTAACTAGCATGCAAGCCTTCGCTGGCTTTACGCAAAAGGTTGTTTAGATCTTTAAACAAGTTTTAAGAATTATTAAGCATTATAAGCACATATTGCTAGTCAGGCGTAAAGGTAGCTTTTATGGCTTTAATTAACATGCTTAATGCAACATTGCTGTCGGTAAATTATGAAATGCAAGTCAATTAGCATGATGTATTATCGTCTACTTGCTGGAGGCTTTTTATCATGCTGTCGGCTATATTAGACACGTAAATCAACTCGTTTTTAATTGCATTTCGCAATTTATTTTGCAAAGTAAGAAGCATAATGTTTATCTTGTCTTAAGCCGGCTTATAATTAGGCCTTTATGACGGTTCATCTGCAAGATTGTTTTTTCCTTATCTATAAATTATTACAAAATTGTACTTAAATAGCTTTAGCGCTTATTTAGCTTGTTACCAGCTTAGCATTGTTATTGTTATGAAATAACGGAAGTTATTATAATTTGTTAATACTTTAACAAGAGCAAAATTACTTTCAAGATAATGTTTCTAATATATAAAGCATTTAACGATTATAAAGAGTTCTTGATTATAAACCTCATAATTTAACTTAACAAATTCCAACTTCTTACTAAAGAATGCAATCGGATGTTAGATGGCTTTTATTTCGTTTTTCGCTAGCTACTCTTTAGGCTAAGACAAAATCCTTGTAATAGCAAAGTCAAAAGCATTTGTCTTTAACTTTCTTAATTTATTTAAATCGAAATGCATAAAGAAAGGAGCTATAATAAACGCATCTTTTAACGCATTAAAAGCTATTTGCTTAGCATCATTTTACTGGAAGTTAGAGGCAAGTTGCTTTTTCTTTTTGCTATGCATAAGACTTGTTAATAAATAAACAATTGCCAAAAAGTTTACAATGAAATGCTGGTAAAAGTTGGCAAAGCCAATAAATACTTGCACGTCTTTTACATTTTTAGGCTTTGGCTAATTTTTAATGATATCTATCTAGCTTTTCTTTATTAATACTTCATTTGGGAAGATAACATACCTTAGAAACTCCACATTTTGGGTGCTAAAGGAGCATTTTAATAACTTAACGAAAAGGTTCGCTTTACGCAACCTTTCAAGGACTTAACGAATATGATTCTTATATTATGAAGGATTTGATAAATATACTAAAATATCGTTAAAGTAGATAATATAAATAATATTCATAAGTCTTGCTAACGCATTATTAATATATGCCTGGAATGTCGCTAAAGCGTTTGATAAACTAAATAGCATAATTTAATATTCATAATGCTTATACTAGATACGAAATGTAGTTGTCCACTTGTCTCCCCTTTTGATTTTGATTCTGTGGTAAGCATTTTGCAGATCCAAATTTGTGAAAACTTTAGCATCTTGAAGCCTATCTAGCATTTCGCTAATTAATGGTAAGGGATATCGATTTTTGATAGTGATCTTGTTTAAAATACGGTAATCGATATACAATTAAAAGCCACTATTTTTCTTTAAAACAAAAAAGATAAGAGCGCCTATAAGACTCTTGCTTTTCCAAATCTAACCCTTAACTTCCGAAGATTTGAAGTATTTTTGAAAAATCTCCAGCTTTTTTTTAAAAAGGTTATAAATAAGCGAGTATAGCGGCTTCGCGCTTGACTTCAACTTAATAGCATGTTAACGGCTTTCTAATGGCAGCAATTTGTTTCCTTTTTCTTTTAAGAAAACCTCTTCTTACTTTTGATATGGCAAAAAAACAATAAGCAATTTATTAGCTTTTGATAAGCGAGTTATATGTAAATTAGGTATTATAGCGTATGCAAAAAAGTTTCTTTCTTTGATAAGCTTCGCGAATTCCTTAAGTTTTATTATATTAATATCATCTAAATCTTTTAATTAATAAGGATATCTTTATTGCTTTGATTTGAAACTAATTTAAGGATTAGTTCTTTTTAGCTAAGGCTATTTTAAAATTAAATTAATTCCCGGCATATTAATAACTTTTAGCTGGAATGCATTAACTTTTGTTTGTCCAAATGTGTTTGTAATTTTTATTTAAGCAAGCGCCGTATTGTAAATAACATCTTCATTGCGAAAGAAAGTTTGGAATGTTTTCAGCCCTTCACCGATAAGTTATAAATCACACTTTTTGGCTACTAGTTTTGAAATAAAGTTATTTTTTGCTTCGTTATTAATTAAAGCAATAAACGTTTTCTACATTCCACCCGCTAAAACCTTCATTTGGATTTTTAATTTCCGAATTACTAATCTTGATAAAAACATGGAAGCTATTGCAAGTTACGGCTTTCGCTGGCGTTTATCTTTTGAATTTCCAATATTTAATTTAGGATATTCATTAGCATAATATTCATATTTCTTATATGTATAACATTAAATATTAAACTTGTCTTATCTTTTGAAGTTATCTTTGATAAGGATCTTATTTGAATTATTCTTTTTAAATCGCTTAAGTAAGCGATTATCTTGTTTTTCGCCAGGTTTTTTATGAGGACAATAAAAAGACTTTTTTCTTTTATTTTTGGGTTCTCGAGGTTTCTTATTACTTTTCTTGCTTATCGTATAAGTTTTTTGAAAAGCAATAGCGAAAATGATATCTTTTCTGATACGCATTTTATTTATTTGTTTATTTTTAATGATTTTTTGGCAATACTTCGGATAGATTTTATTAAGAAGGGTATTATGTTAATATTTTGGAATATTAGGATTAAGGTGTTTTTTTAATTTCTTTAAGTAGTTAACAAATTCAAAGATAAGTTGCCCTAGCCTTTGTTTAGCTTTTTTGAAGGCTTCGGAATTAATAACCTGCTTTGATATAAGAAGCAATTGAAGATCTTGCAAAAACTTCTTATAATTTATTTATATTATGATTTTGAGCTCTTTTGGGATATGCTTCTTGAATCTTTCCCAGGCGTTGGCTAGTTTTTTTTAAAGTAGTGTTGCAGCTTATTTGATTTTAATTACATCATTGAAAAACTTTTTCATATCGTAATCAAAAACACGATTGCATGCTTGTAAGTATTTTATAAGTTTTTGTTAACTTTTTCCTTCATATTCCAATGGAACCATATGTTTAGCCTTTTTTAAGCGAAGAGCTCGCGATTTAGGGACTATAAGTTAGCGGTTTCTATTAGCATTCACTTGATTTAATTAGAGTTTGATTTTTTGAGCTTGTAAAAGTATTGCTTTTATTGCAACCTCAGAAAGATAAAGGAAAAGGTTATTTTTAAACATCTAGCGATATTTAATAATAAAGAAGTTGAAAAGATTATTTTGTTCTTTAAAGATTCGAAATTGCTTTTACATAGCAATAAGATCATTATCTGAAATTTCTTTAGCGTTTTCTTAATTTCTAGCAATATTCGTTCGATTGCTACGTTTGCTGCTAATCGTTAAGGATTTGCCGCTTTAAACTATTATAAACTATTTAAGCCAATGATAAGAAAAAGCAATTAAAATGTAATAATTACTAGCACGCTAAGATGAATAAAACACAATAAAATAGCTAAAAGCTTGCTAAATACTTGTTAGTAATTCAATTAATACAAAAGCTAATTGCTGAGAAGCGAAGGGTTCTTCTTTCCCCTGAATAAGGCTATTTATATAGGGGGTTACACAAGCTACGCACGGGCCATTACAGATAGTGATGGATCTGAAATGATACCACAATGAGAAATCAGGTGAGAGCTCTCAGCAGGATAACCACGTGAAATGCTTGGGTATACAATAGATTATGCCTGAGAGTAAGAGTTATGAGCAAATTAGATAGGCCATCCACCTCATTTCCAACACACGATTACCTCGTAAAAGGCTTTGAGAATAGGTTCCGTTCCTTGCAGATGTCATACCAAGTCTGAAAGCCTACTTCTGTAAGGTTATACCCGAGATGTATCAAGATGAGAAACCCGTAATACTGGTTGAGGTACGTGATGGAATCAAGTGGAAAGGCGTAGTCATACATTCTATGTGATGAGCTGCTCTGATACTAGGTATTAATTATCGTCGTTGATCGTGAGTTGAAAATGGGATAGAAGATGACAATGACACCTAATACAAACAGTACAACCTTAAGTCGAGACCTCTCCGAGCTAAAGTCTGAGGGACTGAAACTTGTGATTACAATCCCAAATTCAAAAGATGCAGTAAGGTCATTATAGTAACAACGTTGCAAATGGAAACCAACTTCTCTCCACACCACAAGAATCGATCATTGTTGTCTCGGTCCGACCTATCTTGAAGAATCAAGGCCAGCGTGCGTCCAAGGTTGCTATTTATAAGGATCACACCAAAGCAAAACTACCGAGTTCGGAAGAGTACCTGGATCTAGGACTCAGGCATCCCTTTACAACTTTGTCACGAAACACATTCTCTGACCAAATAACACTCATCGAATCAACTCCTCGAAGAGCTCAAAGGGGACTCGACAGGATGCCAGAGAGGAGTGAATACGGAGGCCAGCGATTCTAGCTTCAGCAGTACTCTCTCCACGACATTCTACGTCGCTTATGAAGTATATAACCACCTCACTTGCTCATCTTCCATGACTCAGATTATAGGTGAACGGATTCGATGAAAACATGTGGTTTCCCGCACGTCCTGTTCAAGACATCGCGGACCTTTGAGGCAAGGTTGTTCACATATACCACGCTGTGGTCTTGTTGCATTTGTACTTTGTATTTACTCACATCGGCAAGGGTAGAATCGATACAGACGAGGAGGTACGTCTTGTCGCTGGGGATTTCGTCTGTTGTCATTGTGGAGAACTGTTGTCGAAGGGATAAATGCGGTTGTCCACCCCATTTCTGGGTCTCGGATATGCTAAGAGGATGAGACAGCTGTGAGCGTCTAAGGATATTAAAAGTGTAAGTAGTTATAAGTGGAAGGAGAGACATGGATGGGAATGGTTTTATAGATCTGGAGTAGGCGAGGTCCGACTTGCTTCCACCCATTTATTGACTATGGCGCCGGTAGGTATGTTCATGGTAGCCAGATAGCTACCTGCTCGTAATATTTATACGTAAAGTTTGAAGGGTTGGGTGAAGAATAGAAGCAGCCACTCGGCTAGTCTCTGGTCTCAAGTCTGAGAGATTCAATATTCGTACATATCTTCTGCTCCACCTTGTCAGTTTCACGGGAAAAACTGCCAAAATAGCTTCTGTACTCGTTTGATAGGGTATCTCATTAAATTCAAGGCGGAACATTCTCACCCACCGGCCCCGGATCCGGCTCTGTCTTCGCTCCGCTCCCACTATGCCTCTTCGGCTTAATAATCAACAGAATAAACATGCCCACGACAAGTAATATCAACAAGAAGATAATCCTCCTCTTCGTCCCCTTCCTCTGGTACCCACTCGCGACATTCAGCTCCTTATCCGCAGCCTTAACATCAACCGCCATGCGCTCAACATTGTAATCGATGCGGTCGAGCATGGTGCCCTGGTCGATGATCATGGTCTGCAGCTCTTTGAAGATGTCGGCTAGTTCGATGATGCCTTGTGCGATATCTGTGATTTCGCGCTCGCGCTGCATGATGGCGGCGTCGTTGGAGGTGAGTTGTTTTTGCGAGGTTTGTTGGAGTGTTGATTGAGAATAGGATTTGTCGGCGTCGGATTCCATAAGGGAGGGGTCAGTGTACGGTGTGTACGAGGAGGGGGTAGAACTGCGATCGATAGAGGGGTTCATGCCAGAGAGGCCGCGGAGTTCTATTTGGTCAGCCAACGTCCATAGGTACAAAGTAGTACACAAAGCAGGAACTATGGGAACTGGACATACTCTTCAGGTATGCGCTCTGCTTTTTCCTGAATCCTGCGCTGGCTTCTTGGACCCTCCCGGCTAGAGAGATCTGTATGTTCCTCGCCATAGTCTCCTCGCCTTTACTGATTCCTCCCTGCTGCTTGTTTTCCCGGACCATCTGTTCGACTCGCTGAATAGCTTTCTGGCAGTCGTGGAACCCGCGCGTGATATCTTGCGTCAAACGCTCTATCTCCCCTTCCTCGTTCCTCTTGACTTCCTCGTCATCGAATCCGGGTAGGACGTGTTTCTGGTGTAATTTTTCTAGCTTCACGCTCTTGGATGCAATATCTGTGAGATATTCGGTCACTTCGTCGGATATGTCTGCCCATCTCGGGGGTAAGAGGTCCATTTCTATTACTGCGTCGCCATCATCTTCGAATGCGCCGGCGGACATGAGGCCTTGTCGCTCGGAGGACCCCGAGGGGATTGAGGAGCTGTAGCCATTGCTTGAGGAGGAGTATTTCGTTTTCTTGGCTGGGTGATGGGCGTATGATTGCCGGTAGGAAATGTAGCTGGGGATGTGTTAGCTGCTGGTTGGAATGGTGTACGTGGAAGGGTTACAGTACAGATTGGTGCGATCGCGCCACATCGTGGCGATTATGGGTGGTTTGAGTCAAGGAGAAGCTGTGTTAGGTTATCATTTGTGTCGTCACCTCGAAATAATAATGGAAACTTGTGGTGTTGTCAGTAGTGGAAGCATGATTGTCGTCTTGTTGCTTGCGGCGAGCTCACTTCCTCAGGCATGAGGCTGAACCGTCAGTCAGTTCTGCCATACTGGCTCATCCAGGTCGCCGTGGTAGCACCAGATTCCACGCCCATGGGCACCACCACTCAACTTCACTCCACTTGCAGCGCAATCACCCATCAACACTTCTCGTCTCGTCTCGTCTGCTCTCTGCACACAACATCAGGACGACGCCGATTACCACGACATCCTGACTCAACATCCCACGCCCGGCGCACTACATAAACCTCACCATCTTCACGCTCCTCCCTCTTCACCCTCCATACAACCTTCAAGATGGTACTAAAGCTCCCTTCACGCACGATCGAAATCTCCCCCACGACCCCGCGATACTGGCTTGGTCGTCAGCCGCGGGGTGTCCACGATTTGCGAGAAGAATGTAGGCTAATGGCTGGACTCTTTCGCAGGCCGATTCTCTCACTGAAGAGCAAGTTTCCGAGTTCAAGGAAGCCTTCTCCCTGTTCGTAAGTACATTGTTGTGCTCTTGTCCCTTTCTCTCAGCCGCGTCCCAGAGTGGGAAGGCTTGTTTACAAAGTTGGATACTGACGACTTTTGCTTGGAACAGGACAAGGATGGCGATGGTTAGTACTCTCGATATATATTCCCGAATCATACTTTGCGATGCAAGAGCTGGTGGATGTGGGATGAGGCCTTTGGATCTGCAATGCTTGTTTGGACAAGGCTTCAGGGGTACTAGGCAGGGCATATGACTGATGGGTGTTTGACAGGACAAATCACTACCAAGGAGCTGGGAACCGTTATGCGCTCGCTCGGCCAGAACCCTTCTGAGTCTGAGCTTCAGGATATGATCAACGAGGTCGATGCTGATAATAATGGCACAATCGACTTCCCAGGTGCGTTCACCAAGATGTCGCTCCACGAAGGGATGTAAAATATTGGGATGATTTTAACATATGTGGTTGACAGAATTCCTCACGATGATGGCAAGAAAGATGAAGGATACCGATTCCGAGGAGGAGATCAGAGAGGCTTTCAAGGTGTGTAGTACTTGGTACTTTGGTGCAACATAGGAAGGGAAGTTGGGCTGATCGTGGTGATAGGTCTTCGATCGTGATAACAACGGTTTCATCTCAGCTGCTGAGCTCCGTCATGTCATGACATCCATTGGTGAGAAGTTGACAGATGATGAGGTCGATGAGATGATCAGAGAGGCTGATCAAGATGGTGATGGACGAATTGACTGTACCTACCCACACTCGCCCTTCTGCACTCCTCTTTACTAACAATATTCCAGACAACGAGTTTGTTCAACTCATGATGCAGAAGTAGAAGTCCTGTGCTCAGTGAGAGACAAGCGAGCAGGCTCCGTATCTTGCATGGTTTCTTGCGTGCCTGGATTTCGGAGTTGCAAGGGCATGTCTTATGGATAGAACGAGTGGATTGATCAAATGATTGGTGGATGGATGGAAAGGGGTTAGGTAGATTGGTGGGCTGGCATGGGTCACAAATAACGTTACGATGATTACCCTTCAATACAATTGCGTTCTATCTGAGTGATCGTCTTGGTAATTGGATAGACACCTGTGTCATGGATTTCTGCTTGGGTTTTGCATTGTGTGTGCGTGGGTGGACTTCTTTGCCCTGATGTTGTATTGCTCGAACACGAGTGCGTTGCCGGAGATCATAACGACGCCGATTGGTATCTGGTCTTCTCTGCCCCTGACTATGCGTAGGCAGAATTCACGAACCAAATGCGGCATGTGAATACATTCAAGACCGTAGACATAACTAGCGCTATCTCATCGCCTCAAAGAAGACTGGAATATGCACCTCATCTTGGATTTCCTGCATCCTTAGCGAAAGTAATGATACTTCAAGAGGGCATGCGGATGTCTTTGCAGATCGATAGCTTCAATTTCAATGTCGATGGCAGTATCTGGCCGGCCACGCTGCTGGATCAAAGAATCGTCACAAGTCAGCGACCTCTTCGCCATGTAATTATTGGTGTTAATATGAAGAGATAAGGTAGTGAAGATGTCAAGGAGGTGAGTCTGACATGGATGATTGCTTGGGAGGCCGGATATATGGCACTAAAAAGGGTTATGGTAAGAAAAGAGGGTGAAGTTTATGGAAGGCAGCGATCTCGAAGTTACTGTGAGCTGCTGCTTTCCCAATAAATATCTGTACAATTGTCTTTACAATGCCTCTGTCTGAGTCTATCAGTATTTCCCAATCGTCCCATCTGATCCCAACCGAGGAAAGTTTTGGAGGCGAAGACGACCCCTGAATTTAGTCCGCACTGGGGATCTCCGCCAAGCCGGCAAGTGGAGCATCCAATCAACAACGTCCGAGCAACCTGGGGAACTGCAATGCTACAGAAATACATCCATCCAAGACAAATGCAACCCCAACAACAACCGCCAACAGCTATTCCCAGAACACACTTTCCATGTGTCCTCTTCTCAACCCATACACTCCTTCAATTTGTAATTTATTCATGTTAATTGCATAGACGCAACGTGTACAATACTTTCCACCTTCACAGTCAGATCCCTTTGCTGTCCGAGCACACGAGCTATCTCCTACAACAATCAACATCGATGACCGACAGCGCCATTGACTTCAATCGCCCTCCCTGACCTCCTCGAACCTCCCTTCTCCCTCCCCTACAACCCACAAAATGCCAGCCATCCGCCGCTGGCGAGCGTTCGCGCTGGCAATAATCTTCGCCATCACATCCCTCTACTACCTAACCCAAGAACGCAACGTCTGGAACTACGGCTACACGCCCTACATACCGGTCCCCAAAACATTCCTCGCAGACGGGAAAGTGCACTGGAAGAAGCTGCCCGACCACTATCCCGTTACCTCCCTCATCCCTTTGCCTTCTGGGCATCCCATCAAAATCCCTGCGGTGCAAGCCCCTCCTCCGGTTGAAGATACCAAAGCAAAGGACACGAGGTTGCAGAGGCGAGCTGCGGTGAAGGAGAGTTTCGTGCATAGCTGGACAGGATATAAAGAGCACGCCTGGCTGCGCGATGAGGTGGCGCCTCTTTCAGGACAGTACAAAGATACGTTTGGAGGGTGGGCAGCTACACTCGTCGATGCATTAGACACATTATGGATAATGGGGATGAAGGAGGATTTCGAGATTGCGGTGAATGCAGTTCAGGAGATTGACTTCTCGACTACGGAGACGGATACGGTGAATGTGTTTGAGACGACGATTCGGTATATGGGTGGGTTTTTGGCGGCGTATGATGTTAGTGGGGGGAAGTATCCGGTGTTGTTGGGGAAGGCGGTGGAGGTGGGGGAGTTGTTGATGAGTTGTTTTGATACTCCAAATAGAATGCCTATCAGCAGATGGGATTGGCAGAAGTGAGGACCCCCTCCTCTCCCAATCTCAGACAGCCTCTAACAACAACAGATACGCCAAAGGCAATGCCCAAAAAGCACCCGAGAGAATGCTTGTCTCTGAACTCGGCTCTCTAAACCTAGAATTCACACGTCTTTCCCAACTAACAGGCGACATGAAATACTACGACGCCGTCCAGAGAATCGGCGATGCTTTCGAGAAATCCCAAAACGGAACCAAACTCCCTGGCCTCTGGCCCGTCAGCATCGACGCTTCCAAGCCCTCTTTCGCCGAAGACAACTTCTTCACCCTAGGCGGCATGTCCGATTCTCTATACGAGTACTTCCCCAAACAATACCTCCTCCTCGGCGGCCTCCTCTCGCAGCCCAAAACCCTCTACGAGAAATTCATCGATGTAGCGAAACAGCAAATGTTCTTCCGCGTGTACAACCCTAAGAATGAGAGACTGACTTTCTCGGGAGACGTACGCGTGAGTGGTGGTACCGTGACGATGTTCCCGCGCGGTCAGCACCTCACATGCTTCACGGGCGGCATGGTCGGTCTAGCAGCTAAGATTTTCTCTCGGCCTGAGGATATGGCTGTTGCGGAGGAGTTGACGAAGGGTTGTGTGTGGGCGTATGATAGTTGTGCTAATGGCATCGCACCGGAAATCTTCACTGTCATGCCATGTCCTGGCTCTCAATCTAAATCCCAATCCGAATCTCAATCGCAATCGCAAGATTCAGATTGTACCTGGACACCAGAAATCTGGTCCTCAGCACTCAACGCCGTCTACCCCCTCCCCGCCACGCGCCTCATTTCTGAAGCGGATAAGGAAGCCAACGTGCAAACCGTCATGAAGGAACGAAGATTACCGGAGGGTATCACGGCGATTGATGATAGGCGGTATATCCTCCGTCCCGAAGCTATCGAGTCTGTCTTCCTGATGTATCGCATGACTGGCAAATCCGAATACATGGAAGCTGCATGGAGGATGTTTCAGGCTGTGGAGAAGATATCAAGGACGAAGATCGCTGCTGCTGCGATTGCAGATGTTACTATTAAATTTGAGGGAGAGGGGAATCCGGGAGGGAAAGGAGAGGGAGAACAAGGGCAAAAGATGGATAGTATGGAGAGTTTCTGGTTGGCGGAGACTTTGAAGTATTTTTATTTGTGTTTTGAGGAGTGGGATGTTGTTAGTTTGGATGAGTGGGTGTTAAATACGGAGGCGCATCCGTTGAGGAGGCCGAGTTGATGAGTGGCAGCAGGGGGTCAAGGTCGGGCAGGAGGGAGGGGAAGGGAGGATGTATGATATATCTGGGAATTGGGATGAGTGAGGATTGGGAAGGAAGAGGGACACAGCTGAGATGAGGAGGAGAGGGAAAGGAGGATATATACCCATAGAATACACAGGCGCAAATTGCGATCATTTACTTAAAGGTCCCCATGATTTCCGACACATTACGAGTCTAAACCGAAGCTTCCTTGACCAAACCAAGGGTAAGGCAGTGCAACAAAGTCTATTCACCAATGGCAAACACTTTATCTCCCATGCGCATCCGCAGCCGGTGCCTGCAATTCTGTCTACAAAAAGCCGCTCTTCAAGAGTCCGGAAGTATCAACCACAACCTTGATCGATACCGTGGACATTCAGGTGTTTGGTAGCTCTTATCTTTGCCTCTACATTCGTTACTACCTTACTAAAATAGTCGCTATTTTATTTACATTGAAGATTTTCAATCGCGGTTGAGTATGTTTCAGCGAATTGGCCCTGTGAAGCCTCAGCCACAAGAAACCCACAAAGTACGGACAAGGTTCTCGTCCAGTGACAAATACATCTCATTGACAGCCGATGCTGAGTCGACGATCAGGGAACAGTCCGGCAACGATACATTCACGCAAATAGTGTTCGGGTGTGGGGAAAAGAAATTGTGACTTGAGGAGGCTATGGTATAAAGGAAGGAAAATTGAAGGGTCTTTTGCGATTCAAAGCGTTCAGAGATACGCCAGTGGGACAATACGTCGGGCTGTGCGCGCGTTCTGTTTCTGTTCTGACCATGAAAGCTGGAAGGTCAGGGCCTTGGGAAAGCAGAGCAGACAATTAATATAGGTTAGGAAGAGATATTCAAGTACTGCAACATGAGAGGAGAAATACTTAGTCGAATAGGGCAGGTAGGACGTTTCTGTCAACATGCAAACCTTGAGGCTGCGAAAGGGATCGACAGCATTAAACCTTCTGACAATGAAGCGAACGATCTTAATGGTGTTGCGTCTCAGGGTGGCATAGGAGAAGAATAGATGATTCAGAGACAAGACGGTGTGGCGATAGATGCTCGACAGCTTTCGGCGCCCCGCCTTTAGACAACAAGTGTCATCTTTTACACCTCAGTTCTGGGGCAATGCGACACGAGATTACGGAAGTCGATGCAGCTCTGCCTCGCTGACATTTATCGTTTCATATAAGTTTCAAGGCCAGTTCGTGCGAATGAGTTGGTGTCACGCTGACATATTAGATTAGTCACAGAGGTCAGTGGATCTTGCGAGTCTAGACAACAGCTGGCAAGTAGGAACCAATTCATAGAGAAGGGAGCTGTATACAACGTAAGGCTGCTGAGTCTTCCATGATTCCTCTCCAAGTCCAGATTATATTTCATGCTCCGTCCGATGCAGGCGGCAACTTATTCGTGGGCAGCATGTGTAGAGTTTCGAGCAAAATAAAGAGATCCCGAGCTTGAAAAGTCTTTCGCTTCTCTCAGTTGTCTCGCCTCTTCATGCAGAGATTACTTTGAAAGGGCGACAGAGGATTGACGACAGCAAAATCTATGAGAACGGAAATGGTCTTCCTTGGGCCTCCGGTATGCTTGCAGGCATCATACCGTTCTTCAATTCTCAGCCGAAATACCTTGGCCCTACTTGTTGTCGACGCCAGGAGAGAAGTTTGTCCCTCGCACATTTCAGACGAAGCACCTCCCATTCTTGGATTCTGTTCCTTGATGAGGCGTTGTCATCTTATTGGAAAAGCTGGATCTATCGTGAGGCAATTTATATTAACCAAAATTAGGCATTTGATCAGTAAAGAGAATCACATACATGTCCGAGTGTGTGTGTGTGTGTGTGTGTGTGTGTGTGGCGTGACTTGCCATTTCAGTTGTTGTGAGTCGACAAGCGATATTTGTGTTCCAGGGTTGACATTTGCTTTCGGGGGCGGAAACTGGCAGTATAAAAAGAAGAGCTGTGACACCTTGGAGTCCTGCAACGAGGAAGAGCTCGCATTCGACCTCGCACTGTAGAAAGAAGTTAGATCTCGGCGAGAAGGACATTTCAGGCTTGTCAATACCCACAAGGGTGTCAAGAGGCCAGCTGCTGGCTCATGAGACACCGTAGCTATACAAACAGAGTTTTGAAGAGCCTCTTGCTGACGTAATAAAATATGAAATATTAAAATGACAGCATTGAACCATTTGATAACAACAAACAAATAAATTTAGGATGCTCCAACGACATTTCTCGGGGTTTCCATTAGGGTGTTGTTCGGCTTTGGATCCCGCCACAAGCATATCCAAAACCAATATTCTGTAAGCTCTAATCAATTTGTAACAATTGGTGACCGCTTCCTGCCTAGTGGGTTTTGCGTACAAACTCGTTGAGTTGAGAGATATTCCAAAATCAAACATCTTACTATATACTTAATAGTTCGCAGTAAGCTTGAGAGTCATGTCTCGGGATTACATCGACGACAGTGAATGAGAGTACAATGTCCCAGGGACTGAAATTTGAAGAAAAGCCGACCGTGAGTCTCATTGGCATGATTGAGACTAGACATGTGATAAACATGTAGGCATTTCTTCAAGAAATATCGAGCGTTGATTGAATTCTCAACGAAGAACGATAGAATATCGACAGAAGCTTGAAACAGATGGACCGCTGGCGTCACATTCAGAATTACCCTTGTTGTTTCTGAATCATGGTAATTGATAGTTGAAACTCCAAGTCTAAAATCGTTGGACATTGAAGCATAGTTGGCTTTCCTCTTGTCATAGAGGAGGCTAATGACAACAACCAAGTCGTTTGACAATGGTGTTTGATAGCACTTACTAACTTCCCTCCTGACTTTTACTACTCAATAATTGGACAGATACAAGTCGGAAGCGAGCGTCCGTGAAAGCATATTCTTCTTGAATCTTGTCCGACCTTGGCATTGAGTGGCAGGTAAATTCTCTGATTTCTCCCTCACAAGTATGTTCAGGAGCTCTTGCAGCTCCAGTATGATTTATAACGACAGTCTAGCAGCAAATTCTCCTTTCAAGAGACCTTGGTATCCTCTTCCAGCAATTTCATTTTCATAGTCCTGACCGAGTTAGACGTAAAATGCGTGAATGGTGTGAAACCAGCAAGGTATCGGTAAATCGGACCATTAAGACAACAGTACAGTGAAAAGAGGGGCTGCCAATGTCTCCACCACGCTTTCCCCCGAGAAACTGGAAACGGGAGCTTGTCGTGACTGTCGTCTGGACCGATTTGTGTACTCCACATCAGCATTAAGTCGATTTGGTAAACAAAATGGACTTGGATCGCACCGATGAAGCAAGAATATTGTAGGTGCTACCATAATGATCTGCCTTGAATTTGATGTGGATAAAGATAATTTCAAAAGTCGAAATCTCCTTGCTTATTGTCAGGCGCCTGTGCGGGTGCTTCTGCGTGCCCCTTTTCCATCCTCGCTAATTTCGCCAATCAGTGTTGACATTTCGCTGCCCCACAAACAGCCCAAAGGCGCTTGTTGAAACCTGGAATTCAAGCCTCGAAAAGGCCAGCATATCATAGACCACAATTAAGTCTAAATAGTCGGCCGCATAAGTTTGTTGGTACAGCTCAAGTGAGTCTGTCAAGCGCTTAAGATAGGCCTGTCAATCCCATCATATGGTTTAGCTTTTAAGCTTCGGGTCGCCACCAGGCCATTGGGACGAAGCTTGAAACCTTAAACGCAACAAACTCCTACCCGCGTCCGCCATCCCAAGCTGCGAAACATCGGGATGCATGAATTAAACTTTAGCCAAACAAGTCGTTCCCCGGATTGATTCCAATGGTGGACGATCATTGCAAATCGCTCGGGATACACGAAACGAGGATCGGATCCGGACGTGCTGGGCCACATTCGCCTCGTCTCAACCATGTGATGGCAGTCTGTTCGTCCCAATTAGCTTCCATATCGGGGGCCCAAGGGCCGTCATCCCAATAGTAATTGGCGTGATTCTGAGCGTCTGAAATTTCCTTGATACGCTGGTCGGGCTGATTCCTTGCTTCCGAGGTTTCAATATCATGTTGGATGAGAATATTTTGTTGGTTTCTGATCCTCTACAAAATTGTTCTTATAAATGGTTGTGAAGGTAAGCGTTAATCCCATCATTCTCATAGCAACTTCGAATTTCCACCATTCCATTTTCCGTTTGACACGGATCCGGTTCCGTCTTTGGCCGATCTTTGCTTAATATTCCTATCTTTCTCTTCCTACTCTCAGCCCGAGGTATTATTCAGGACTCGCTCCACGCTAGCTAGCAGACATGAAGTCTTTCCACATTCTTTCATTTGGAAGTAAGACAAGTCCTGAATCTTTGACTCGGTCTCCCCTAACAAACGATAGTCTCCTTAATGATCTCCACATCCTCAGCATTATCATTCGACCCCGCTGGAGTTCCAAATGTCGGCAATGGAAACGGTGGACAATTTATCGGCGGACAATGCCTCTCCAACGCAGACTGTGCTAGCACCTGCTGTGCAAATCCCATCGGTATATGCTCCGGCCTTGGAGCCTCAGAGCAAGCTGGCAAGACCGGCTGCGGCTTTGGAGGGGGATCTCCTGTCCTCGAGACGGGTAATTTGACTGCTCCATCGGTCAATATTACAGACCCAGAGCCAGCAGCCACGATGGAGGTGTCTCCTGCTGCCCCTACAGCTGTCGTCGAGGACCCCGCTCCTGCACCTACAAAGGCTGTTGGCGCAAATGCTGGAGGACCTGCTTTTGATCCTGCTGGGGTGGCAAATGTTGGGAATGGAAATGGAGGGCAGTTTATTGGCGGTCAGTGTCTAAGTGGTGCGGATTGTGCGAGTGGCTGCTGTGCTGGCCCATCAGGTATTTGTTCTGGGCTTGGTGCTCAGACCCAAGCTGGAAAAACGGGGTGCGGCTTCGTGTCCAAGAAGAGATTTGTCGTCTGGTAATGAAGAAGTATCGCTCAGCAAGTATTTGGTAATTAGGAGTTATGACATGGTAAGGTTGGTCGGGAATTGGGGATGTCTGTACACATATGTCGCTATATCATCGAAAAATGAAGCCTCAGCTATTTGTTCCATTGAAGAAAAAGCCCTTTTCGCAGATGCCACGATGAAGTGAGGCTGGCGTTCAGGGGAGGATAATTCTGTGTCAAGCGGGGTCTGCAGAATCCAGGCATTACTTGATGACATGGCGCTCACAGCACAGAGCAGGTCTACACCTGACGATCAAAGAATCCCAAGTGGCAAATTGAAGAGTACTCTCCTATGGTTGATTCGTAAAATGGAACAATTTGAGTTTTTTGACTGCTCAAGTCCGGCGTAATGACTAGGTCTCTGTTGTTGTTATTCTGACTTTATGATTAGTAAGACACTGGAAATCAAGCTGCGGGTGTGTAAATTAAGCAGTAACCAAATCATTAGCTGAATCTTCATAGCGAAATATCTCTGCTATTGTGACTTGATCTCAGTCATAAATAAATATACCTCGACATTCTGTTCGTCGGGTAATAGCTTTGTGCGTTGAAATAGCACCTTACAGAATTGGATGGCTATTCTTGACAGATAATTTCATTTCCTCCATCTCTCAATCCCGACGTACAAAGCATTGCATTCACAGCTTTTACTTCCTCTGATACAAAACGGGGAAAGTCTTGCCGGAAAGTTGTGTCTTTCTCCTTCGCCTCACAACCTCAACAGACAGACAAGCCTATCAGATCTACAAATAAAACCGAATCAACACTTGCCTATCGCACACTGAAGACCAAATCCTCTGGCTCATCAGGGTCCGACATGACGACAGCGCATCGCCAGCCACCTCATTACCATTGCACATACTTTTACTCGCAGCTGATGTGCACCATCCTTAACTGTCGTCCCAACGAGCCGTACAAAGGCTGCATGGTAAGGTCCATAGGAGATTCCGCTTTGCCTCTTGCCTTTCCCCGTGCGATCTCCATCTCTAATATCATGTGTTTGCAGCGCCAAGGATGGATCTAGAACTTCCTCAATACAATCCACTGCCTGCTCGTGACATATAGTAGCTGTGTGGATTCAGAACTACATATCGAACTATAATGTGCGAGTAAGAGATATCAGGAAGGAATCAGGAAGTGTTTGATACGATGATTTGGGTCAATAGGAAGGTCGTATGATGTGCTGGCTTGGACTTTGATGCCGGTCAAACGAATTTGATAGACCAAGGACCATGGGGTCATGGGGCGCAACATCATCATTCTGTGTATAAATGTACTCAGACTGGAGACCGAGGCGCAGGACCTCTACACATTCTCACCTGACTAAAAAGAAACAAATGTCCGTTGCGAGCATAATTGTTTTCATTGTGGGGCGGTCGCACTGGATCCATATCCTAATAATCACATGTTCCCCTTCAGGTAGAATGTCCTCGCAAAATTGCAGGACAAAGAGCTATATCCTAACAAGCTCTCAAGCCATTCACCAAGCAGTCTCTGGCAACACATAATAAGCGAAGCCACTGCTACTAATCCAGACACCGGGACATCAACTTCATAAGACGGGCTCAGATTACCCCATGTTCATCTCAAAAGTTCCCCTTATCCAGATATCTTCGCCCAGGCACTAAAACACTACAAGAACCAAACGTCACGATCACACAAGATCCAAATCTCAATATTCGGTGCTCGCATTGCCGGGCCAGTCTTTGCCCTCCAAGTCCTATCTCATTAATTCTTTCGTGAGAACTGCAATCCCATAACCTACGAAAAGCTTCTTCCATCGTCAGATAACCCGATCAAGTCATCTGACACATGTGGTTGGGCATCTTACGAGGCTGGCGCAGCTGTAGCGTTGACGTCGAATGCGCTATCACTCTGTGCAAACTTGGTTCGAAGAAATCACTTCATGAGGTCAGTTCTAAACGACAACTATCAAGATCTGGCAAGGTTGATACAATGAAAACAAAAGGACTGGAGGAGAAAGACGTAAGACCGCATAGGTAGTACACCATCACTGAGAATCCAAATTGGAAGTCGAGCTGGGGACGGATTCGAGAGGAGTTGAGAGAAGGTATATGTAAAGGATGTTACTGGAGGAGATGAAGGTGGCTGGTGGGGAGATGGCTTGAGGGATTAAATTGAGAGACATCGAGGAGTTACGGGATGATGGGAGATTCCTGAAATTCCAATGAGACGGTGATCTTCGCTTCCGACAGAACTGGTAGTTTTGGGCGAAAGGGCCACTAGTCTCTGATTCGGAAACCTATCATTCAGTAGCAGTGGTCTATTTCAGGGATATAAGCTTCAGCTTTACAGTGTGATATATGGAATTTCTGATAGTTTCGAACTTATTGATGGTGAGGGAGCTACGCCAGGCAATATGCAGCGGGTTTTATCTGACAAATCCGTCGTTGTCACGTAGCTGCTTGCAGATGGCAAGATGTTCTGCACCCTTTTCTTTGGTTACAAGAGTCTGGATCTGGGTGATAGCGTGTGGATGGTGTCTGAGAAATGATATTCATTCGTTAGATATGAGTTGATGCATTTGTAAATGCTTACTGGTAGATCAATTTCTGCACGGAAGTATTGAACAAACCGCGAAGTAGTCGATGGCTTGGCTTACGATATGCGATACATTCGAGGACGAGAAGCGGGAAAGAAGTCATGGAGGCAAAGCGGTCTAGATCTTATCCTCCTTTCATTATTCAGTTCTCATTGATGTCTACATCATGGATAACTATATAGTTCAAGATACCATCAGATTTGGTCTGGGTAGAGCTTTGTTGAAGAAGAGTTTTATTTATAGAAGTACTGATCATCCACGATATCATCGCTTCTTACGTTTTTAGAATTTCACCTCGGCTTCTTCACATGTCAGCTCTCGCGGCTTCCCCAGCCCAAGCTCTTCTTAGCAGTTCTTGAATCTTCTCTTTCTCCACCGGTCGAGGGTTTGCATAAGGATTCTTTACTGCTATCATTGCAGCTTTCTCAATGTCCCCTTCCTTCAATCCATAGCTTTGCAGGGCTCTTCGAACTCCAAGTTTCTCAAGAAGGTTGTTCAAGCCAGTGATACTGTTGCCATCGGCGCAGGGAAGCACACCTGCCAGATCTGCGTTCACCTCTGGCATTGACGGAATGTTGTATGCAATAGTATGCGGGAGAAGGATGGTGTGCGTTTCTGCATGGGGCATGTTAAACGAACCGCCAATGACATGGCAAAGCTTGTGATGAAGTGACATCGTCGTGCTGCCCAAGCATGTGCCACACAGCCAGGCGCCATAAAGAGCTTGGTATCGTGCTTCTGCGTTGGATTCATCCGTAGCAACAAGCGGCAAAGATTCTGCCAGGACGCGAACCCCTTCCAATGCCATCAGCCGGATGATGGGATTCGTGTCTGGCGCGTAGAGAGCTTCAACAGCATGTGCTATGGCATTGATGCCACTCGTTGCACTCATTTCTCCCGGGAGGCTCATTGTCAGGTTAACATCATAAAGAACAGTTGCAGGCTGGATGGCAGGATCTGAGCGGGTAGTTTTGATCCCATCGACTGTCTCGCCTAGATGTGGTGTCATCTCGCTACCGGCGTATGTCGTTGGAATAGATATGTGTGGCAAACCAGTTCGGATGCTGATTGCTTTCCCAAGCCCCGTGGTGCTTCCACCCCCTATTGAAATAACACAGTCTGCTCTCTTGAGCCGCGCTTCCTGGATACCACGCTCGGTGACGGGCAGGGGTGTGTGCATCGTGGCTTCCGAGAAGATTCCGACGGCAACGGTGCCTAGTTGCTGAGTGACCGCGAGCGCTTCAGGCTGCTGGAATGGTGTTGAGAGTACCAGAGCGGCTTTGAGATTCTGGCGGAACAATTCAGATGGAAGTTTGGCCAATGTACCTGCGCCGAAAAGCACTCGACAAGGGCGTGCGGTGTAGATGAAAGATGACATTGTGGTTGATGTTTGGGATGCCGTACGCGTGATTTGAGTTTGTAACTATACTGGCGGTCCATTATTTCTGCCTAGGACAATCTATTATATAGAAGTATCCCGCGCTGCCGTTCTTACAGCTGTGTGGCTTTCTCCTCTCTCAGGCGGGGCAACACTCCACCATATGGACGCCTTCCCACCGGGACGGAAGCTACGTTTACCATGTGAGCTGACTGCCCAGCTCGATAACGAATGGGTCAAATGCTAAGAGAAATGTGTCTCGTGACTTCATGAACGACAAAACTTCAAGAACGGATTACATTGCTGTCAAAAAGATATCTACGTCGTGCATTGTGACTTTCACTCGATAATAAGAGTCCTAGCATCCTATATGGCTACTTAGTAGTGACTTAATCTGTAAGTCTTTGATTATTGACATCCCTGAGCCTCTTTGTCTCCTGTTCAGTCACTAGCACAAAATCGTATGTCAAAAGCTTCATGCCAACAAAACACCCTGGAAACAGTCGCACCATTGCTTCGTCTACTAGTCCTAAATCCACCACCAAAGACTCCTTCACACCAAAAACTGCGTCCGAGGTCTCGTAAGGATCACCTCTAAGATACAAAGCAGTGGTGAGCTTATCCCAGCCTGGCTTGTCGAACATGAAATGCATGTGGCTTGGCCTCATAGGATGCCTTTTGAGGATCGACAATAACCTGCCAACGGGTCCATCATGCGGTATCGGGTAAGGGACTGGAACGATACCTCTGAACCAGAACTTGCCATCGTCATTACTGGTCAAAATACATCGCCCCTCCGGTCGATCTCTCCCCGCATGCTGGACATCATACATGCCGGTCGAATCAGTCTCCCATACGTCAATTTTGACACCGGAAATCGGATTTCCTTGCATATCCTTCACCGAGCAGACTACTAGCAAAGGTTCCCCCTTTTCGTCGTGAGACATCGTGGCGCCGTGATCCAGATGCTCAGCATCGTGAGTATGGAATGGTCCCAGTATCGTCCCCTCCGTTGATCCTGTAGGTTTTGGGTGGTCAATGCTGTCCACCAGTAGACTCAGACCCAAGATGTCACTCAGCAAGACGAACTCTTGCCGTACTTCGGTACACTTCTGGCCGGTGGCAGTGAGGAATGATATTGCTTCGTGCCATTCGTCTTGAGAAAGGTGAGTCTCGCGAGCATAGTCATGGAGGTGATTCACAAGGCGTTCGAGGAGAAACTTGAATCGTGGAGAGGGGTTGGACGAGTTCACCAGGTTCACGTTCTCGGTAATGTTCTCAATTGTAAGGTCTTTCAGTGACGGACTGCTGGTCGTTTGTGCATTGACCGAAGCCATTGCGAAAACAAATTGTGACTGGTGCTGAAAAATTGTGATTATGGGCGGGCTCGGACGAAGATACTGAATACTGCAGAGTTCAGAAATCGATAAGTTTGCCGATTTTCCAAGTAAACATCCCCAGTCGGGTATATCCGCCAATTTCCTCCCACCCTTAGATCGTGCCGCATGCTGTATGGGTGGCGATCTGCACGTGCAGTCCCATATCAGTAGCTGTGACACACAAGCGGGACGATCTCTCGGGAATGGTATGCGTACCCCGCTGAAAGTTGCACACAATTGATAGTGAAAGGGAATTACGGGGTGGTGGCTATGAGCCCCATCGCCCCGCCTCGAAGGGGAGCGGGTGCCGGAAGACTTCGGTCCGTCACAACTCTGCTCCGCGGTAGTCACATCCACCTTGAATACATCTTCAATAATTGTGGGCAATTATAAGGTGTCCTTGTTGCTCTCTCCAAGTTAATACAGTCACTTTCAATGTGCGCTACTCTCCCCAGAGTTAGAAATGGACACTGTCAATGAGTCTCGCTAAAGTCTTACTGGGCGCGAAGCAGGGATTGAAGCATAACATGCATGTATTCTAGGTTAAGGTGTCCTTGACGGTGGTTTTGATAGGGTGAAGGGAACCACATTGTAGGGGCTGCTTTGTAAGGCACAAGGCGACTTGATTGTGGTACGGTTGATGCGAATCTTTTACTCTCTTCCTGAGTCTTTCATGAGCTAGCCTTGGAGAGAAACGTTTCTTGTGCTGGATCGGTAACATCGTCCAACAGAAAACAGACTATTGTACGTAAGCAAGATAAGCGAGCAATATTTCATTTTTACACGAAATCAGAATTGTTGACGTTGCTGCAGACTTTGAGCTAAATTAGTCCTTCCAAGTGATCGTCTTCGTTCTGACCCATTCTCGTAGTCCTGATAGACTATTGAAGCGTCCAAAACCACTACTCTTAGCTCCACCGTGTGGTAGGTTGGTTTCGTCATGAATCGTCATGGAGTTGATATGTACGGCACCTGATTCGATAGCCTTCGCGATTCTGAAAGCCCTCCGAAGATCCTCTGTGAAAATTGCGCTTGTCAATCCATACTCTGTGTCGTTGGCCAATTTGATAGCTTCCTCATCCGACCCTACGACGAAGAGTGAGACCGTTGGACCAAAGCCTTCGGTGAAATACATGTCCATGCTAGGATCTACCGTTTCCACCACAGCAACCGACATTTGGGTCTTGGAGTGCTCACTAAGTGAGGCAGTATTGCCGTGTATAAGGATTCCCCCTTTTGAGAGTGCCTCAGCGAGCATTTTCTGGTTCTTCAGAACAGGCGCACTGCTGATCAGTTGCGGCATCCTCGTTTCTGGAAACACCGTTTCTATGGCAGCCTTGAGAGCCGCACGAAATGAATCTGCAATGGCCGCGTGGACAATAATGCGCTCTGTAGACATACAGACTTGACCGGCATGAAGAAACGCACCCAGGCTACATTGAAGAGCGGCGTGTTCAATGTTGGCATCCTCGCATACAATGGCGGGTGCTTTGCCCCCAAGCTCCATCACAGTGGGCTTGAGGTATTTGCCAGCAAGCGATGCGAGAATGGACCCGACTGCCGTAGAGCCAGTGAAGTTGATTTTCTTCACTAAGGGATGCGATATAAGGGTATTGGTAATCTTTGCTGCGTCCTCGGGGCGGTGGTATAATGTGTTCAAACACCCCGGTGGGAGACCAGCAGCATGCAGAATTGAAGCGATGGCCCACTACATTTCTCAGGTCATTAAAGTTCTAATACACTGAATGATGTACTCACGTATGTTGCCGGTGCTGTTTCGGGTCCTTTGAGGATCACAGTGTTTCCCCTATGTGATTATTAGAGCCCAGAACATCATTAGACAATACTGTCCAAGTAGCAGACTTACATCGCCAATGGCTGTAAACAAGCACGAAGACCAAGAACATTCGGTGCATTCCATGGAGCAATGCCCAGAACGACACCATAAGGTTCGTTCAAAACTGCACTGCTACTCCCTTCCGCATCGATCACCGGCATGGAAGCGATTGTCGCCACCTGGATCAGGCCTGCTACATCTCTACACGCTTGGACCGCACCTTCGTGTTCGAAGGCAAAGAATGCATCTGACATTCCAGTCTCCGTGAGGCTATAGTGTCGCAGCTCTTCTTTCCTTCTTGAGAAGTCATCGGCAGCTCGTAGAAAGATATCCCTCCGGACGCGTGGCTTGGTCTGCGACCACGTGAGGAAGGCCTTTTGTGCAGTATCGATGGCGCTGAGTGCGTCCTCCTCCGATGCAGAAGAGCAATGGTAGAGTAGCTTTTGGTCGAGAGGGGAAACAACGTCGAACGCTGAATTTGATGTGACTTGCTGTCCATTGAGCCAGGTCGGAATGGTGCAAGTGTTGTTGAATGCGGAGATGCTCTTTGAGCCCTCGGATGCCTCGGTTATTGTCATGTTTGAAGTGGGAGGCAAGTGTAGGTTTGTAGCAGAGAAAAGAGAATCGCCAGTCAGACAGGAAATACAATGAGACAATACCAGATCATACTCGGGATTGCAACGCAACTACTTACTTTTGATGGCATGTTCACTGATATGTGGGTGAAATGCGAGCCACTGCGTGCACGCGCATCTGTGCTCGGTGGGGCAATCATATGCCATCTTCAGTAGACATGCCGGTCATGTTGCCGTTCAGATCGTTGATCAGGTGGCACTTTCTCCTCCTCTGCATAAACAGAACGGCTTTTGCAATCTATCGTGCGTGTAGCTAACAGTTGATGTCGACCTTATTTCTACTCTCACTGTCTTCGAAATGCCATTGAAAATCATTATTGTGGGCGCCGGGCTTGGTGGGTTGGCAGCTGCAATTTCAATCAAGACCGAGAAGCCTGATCATGATGTCCATGTCTTGGAGTCTGCACCAGAACTTGCAGAGGTGAGTAGAGTATGACAGATCAAGTAGGACAGGTATTGATGTGGTAGCCAGGTTGGGGCCGGACTTCAGGTCACTCCGAATGCAACTCGGCTACTGACACGTTGGAAAATCAGCCATCGTCTGGAAAAGTTATCTTCAAGCCCAAAGAGCTTCACTATACACCGATACAACGATGGCAGGATCCTCGGAAGGCGTGAGAACTACGGAGAAGAGATGCTGGCAAAGTACAAGAGTCCTTTTTGGGATATGCACAGGGCGGATCTTCAAATTGCGCTGTTCGAACGTGCCAAAGAATTAGGAGTCAACTTTAGACTAGGAGCGCTGGTTACCGCGCTTGACCTGGAGACTCCGTCTGTAACCCTTGTATGCGGGGATCGCATTGAAGGTGATCTGGTTGTTGCAGCTGATGGTAAGAATAATCCGAGCAATCTTTTTGCCAGGCAACGCTAACCAGGAACATGCCTTGCGTCTAGATGCCGCCGAACGTTCCTTGGAAAGCCATCTCCGCCCCTTCCCACCGGTGATCTAGCATATCGCGTCATTCTGCGTGTTGAGGATATCAAAGACAACAGCTTGCGAACGTTTTTCGGAACGCCCAGAGTTGCGCTGTGGGTCGGACCCGATTGCCACGCTATCTGTTATCCATTGAAAGGGAACTCACTTCTCAACATTGTCCTTCTTGTGCCAGATAACCTTCCCCAAGGCGTAACAAGAGAGACAGGAGACCTTCAGGAGATGCGTGCAGTTTTTAGAGATTGGGACCCCCGGCTGCAAACTTTGTTGTCCATGGTTCCACAGGTAGATAAATGGAAACTCATGCACCGTAGGTTGCTATCAAATCTCAGGAGCCGCGTACTGACGTTGGTCTTGATTAGTCGGAGAAATGGAAAAGTGGCATAATGAGCAAGCAACAATCGCTTTTCTTGGTGATGCTTGCCATCCAATGCTGCCGTATCTTGCACAGGGTGCAGGTTCTGCGTTGGAAGACGGTGCAGCTCTTGGTGTTCTTTTGTCAACAGCAGATTGCCGCGAAGATCTACCCAAGGCTTTGAAGCTATATGAACAGCTCAGGAAGACTCGTAGCACCACCCTTCAAGAGAGGAGCATCATACAGGTGAGCAAACCCCCAGCTGGAGAGTTACGTACTATTCTGACCACGAGCTTCACATATAGAGACGCATAAACCATCTGGCAAATGGCCTTGAGCAAGAACAACGAGATGAAATATTGCTACAGCAGCTGGAAGAGCCGCAACCTGGATATCCATTCTACTGGTACGTACATGTCGACTGAAAGTTGCTATATACTCATCGTACCAGGCTGGATCCCACGCAACAGAGCTTCGTATATGGATATGATGTCTATGCAGAAGTATGTAATCTCTCGCTTCAGCCAGTGAGGTAAACACCGCTTACGAAAGTCAGCTGGAAAAACTAGGGCTCAAATGTGCTAGTCAGTCAGACACCGATGATGAAAAACATGTTCAATACAAAATTTAGACAGGAGTCATACATGAAAGTAAGCGGTTTGAACAGCTTGCTTTACGCAGCTCTCAGTAGAACAGACCTTGGACAAATGCCTATCGCATGCTTCGCTCCTACCTACTTTGATACGTATTTATATCTCGGCCAATGAATAATGTATAACTCAGGCAAAGTGATAGCTCTCAGATCAGGCTTGTAGCATTTATAACAGTATTGGTCGACACGCACGAGAAGAAGATATGGCACGTGGTATTTTCGTTATCCGCAATCAAACTTGGCCGGATGGCCCCTTTCCTCCAAAGGACTTTCCACACTTCTCACCATATGATAATGTAAAAGGTCAGTGTTCATCAGTGTACTTTGAGATATCTGTCACCACCGCAAGAATGTGGAACAGACGTTTGAGAGCTTAATTCAGTTGGGCTTCAATCATATCGAAAGAAACACATTTCCTACAATCTGTATTGTAGACTCCGTTTCGAGTCCAGCGCGTTCAGTTGATGTCAATGTTATTGGCATCGAGCAGAAAACTTGGTCTCCCCACTCGTTTTTGAGGCGCTTGCAGAAGATGCCTTGATTCGCACATGATCAAGACGTGTGGGGTTTCGGTGGAGTGAAGCCACCCGCTGGCAAGATAGAATCCTCCAAGATTAATTTCCAAGAAACACGATATCAATCTATCACCATATTTCCAACGATATCTTTTCGAAAGTTACTACCATGGTTTCAGGCATTCATTCACGAGAAGACTTCGACCGTTACTTGGTCGCTTTCAACAACAACGATACCCCGGTATATACCTCCTTCTACGCCGATGATGCAGAAATGGCTCTCGGACCTGTCGTGTTATGCGGCCTGGACAGCATCAAGGACTTCTTCAACACTGGACGTAGGGTCATCGCCGAACACATTGCACCTGAGATTGTTATCATGAACGATCATGCTATGGCCGTGACAGCCACCATCACATTCACTGCAAAGGTTGATTTTACTGAGGTACCTCTGGACCTGACTCGTTATCCCACTAATAAAATGCTGACTTATAATGATGCAGCCATTCCTCGACATCGGGCCCCCCGTCTTGAAAGGTGGTGGTTACAACACATTCTTCACCATTTTTTACGAGCTCAATGAGCATAAGCAATTCAAGAACATCTATGCGGGGAGGGTAAAGCCATCGAAGACCTTCGGGCCAGGGACACATTGATACGATACCGGTGGTTCCAGGTGCGGTGTGATAGACACACAGTGTGACACACACTGACAATGTTTTTGTTTGTATTCGAGTCACGAGCAAGTAAATCAAAATTACAATCACTACAAATTGCCACTTAGCTTTTGCTTCGGTATGGTCAGTGCCTGATTTGATTGTGCTTGACAAATTTTGAATGTCCAAAGTGCACATTAAATCGCACTGTAAAGAGCTAATTGTCATGCATCATCAACGCTTTCCAATGTATAATTCGGTCGTTCGTCCGGCTTAGGAACGAAACACGCGCACGATGACTTGTTGGACGAAGACGACACTCATCCGCACATATTGGATATTTCACCCAGACTACAGTTTTCAGGCCCAAGCAGACATACACACGATTGTAAGCTCGTGAGTAGCACTACCTGCTTACCTTCAAAAGGTAAAACAACGTCCTTGAGCAGGATCACGCCAGCAGTACCACGTATTCTTGCACTTCGTAATTCTAGCCAAGTGTATTACTGTGTGTTCTTAAAAGCCATACATCACTGCGAATAGAAAATATCTATATGAAGCGAGAGGGTAGGTTGTAAATGCGATGACAGACTCAAGCACTTGGTTGTCAATTAAGTTTGCTAAGCGCGCTTTCGTAGCCCTGTCGAAACATAACCTCCAGGTGTACAGGAAGTAGCAGTCTAGCACGCTGAAAGCTCCTCTGATCTTGCTTGACAGCACGTCGGTTCCGGTGGCACAGCCTTGCTTCTTGGATACTAGTGATAGCGCGGGGTGGCGTCCCAATCCGAAACTACTGAGAATAGATACTGTACCCCGCGCAATCGACGTGAGGTTTTCTGAGCCATCACTTGCTGCCAATTGCAGAAACAATTCACAAACAAATAGAACCTCCTTCAATTTGCACAATCCAAACGGTACTCACCACGATGTCTCTGAACAAATTTACTTCGACCCTACACAACGATCTGTTCACCTGGACGGTGCTATTGAGTGCTAGTGTAGTCTCGTACTGGCTACTTCCATTTCTTCATGGACTGTTCTTTGCTCCGACTAGAAATGTTCGTGGCCCCCTGCTTGCTAGGATCTCGAAATGGTTTGAGTATCGTATGGTTCAGAAAGGCGATTCGAATATTGAATACATTCGGTTGCATGAAAGGTTTGGTTCGTTGTTCGGTAACCATCACTTTGTTGCATCGGGTCACTTACAAAGTGTCTTAGGCCCTATCGTCCGTGTAGGACCAACACGATATAGCTTTAGCAATCCTGCTGATGTCAAGGTTATCTACGAATTAGGCGGCAAATTCATCAAGACGGAATTTTATGAGCCTCTCAAGTCACCCAAGCCAGAACAGCAAAACATATTCGCCATCAGAGACCCTAATTACCATAAAGATCGTCGCAGGAAGATCGCAAATCTGTATAGCATGTCAACGATGGTGTCTTACGAAGATGCAGTAAACAGAATGAACATCATCTGCATGCGCAAATTGACGGAGTTTGCAAACGAAGCCCGAAGAGTGTCTCTACCTGATTTCATGCAGTACTACGCATTCGATGTCATTGGCGAGATCACTGTGCGTTTGTAGTTCCCCTTCCTCCAAAGCTTTACCAACCCCTGATACGTCACAGTTCGGCAAATCCTTTCAAATGATGGAGAATCATGGAGACACAACCGGCATGGTCAAAACCATCCACCAGGCCAATGGCTACCTGGCGTTGACCGGATTAATTCCAGAGCTACACCCGTGGTTCATGCGTCTTCAGAACCTTATGGGTAGTAACTCAGGAGCTGCGAATTTTCTCAAGAATACTTTTGACCAGCTGGCGATCCACCGCGACGCGAATGCGAAAGGACTCAACATAGGCTCCTCGGACAGTTTCCTTGCGAAGCTGCTACATTTGGAGGCAGAAGATAAGGTCGGAATGCCTCACATCCTGGACTCATGTGGGAGTAATATTGGCGCCGGCACGGATACCACAGCTATCAGCCTCAGCGCTGCTCTCTACTACCTGTATCGCAACCCCGACAAACTGGCTAAGCTTCGCGATGAGATCGACACGATGGCCGATAATGGTCTCGTATCTGACCCAATCACTTTCCAGCAGGCTCAGAGCATGCCCTACTTGCAAGCAGTGATAAAGGAGACCTTGCGCATCCACCCTGCTGTCGGGACCATACTCCCTCGAAAAGTTCCACGGGGAGGCGTGACACTAGGAGGGACCTTTTTTCCCGAAGGGGTATGTGACTCGTGTTAATATTATTCATCTACGAAATTGTTCAAACTAACGCCAGCTTCACAGACGGATGTTGGCGCAAATGCTTGGGTACTCCATTATAGCAAAGAGATCTTTGGGGACGACGCGGCTGTCTATAATCCTGAACGCTGGCTGCAGCCGAAAGTTGAAAGCGACTTAAGGGACTCCATGATGTTCGCGGTATGTAGTTTCGTCATTCCACTACGAAATCTGTCGCTGATCCAATTGTTTTCCCGCTTGAACAGTTTGGAGCTGGTTCACGAACTTGCTTGGGTAAGAACATCAGCCTCCTAGAGATCAATAAAGTCCTGCCGCAGATTGTACGCAGCTTTGACTTCGACCTTGGAACTGCGGATGTATCTGAGACATACTGTGCGTGGTTTGTCTACCTCAAGTACGCTGCGAATGTCAAGCTTAGGACAAGGAAGACAGAGATGGCTTAGACAGTCTCCTTGATGTTCTGCCTCGCTAACGCCAATCCAAATTGATGTCTGGGAATCAAAGGAGTATACATCACATAGCGCTTTGGTAGTGGAATGACAATAATTGCGACTATCATGAAGCTCTTTCCAATCAAGTTAATCGTGGTAGCCCACTTAGGCTTTAGCGTAACCGAGATTTACGAACCAGTCTTGCTTAGAACAGAAACGATTAAAGATTAGGAGATATCTAAACTCATTTGTTTAGGGTTTATAAAAGTTAAAGAAGCTTGGCACCATATTTTCACGTTGCAATTTCGTTTCAGGTTGAACAGCATGTGATACTGAGGCTCTGTGCTTTGATATCTTCCTACTGTATAAACGCAATCGAAACTCTAAAAAGCGTAAACCTCAAGCCACACACTAAGTAGACGTCCAAACCAAGGGATGTTTTCTGAAACACCCCAACCGTCAGACAATGGTTTGTAGAAAGATTGTCCGCCACGGGTTTCCCCTCCCCACCTGGTGCCACCTCACCCACCCGCAGCCACCCATGCCACCGTGGGCCCCATCCACAGGCTTGTGAGCCACCCTTAGACAGAAGCCAGGAGCAGCTAGTTCAGAAATTCTTTGATGTCACTCCACTATGAACTACTGCCAAATGTCTCTGGAGACCCCAGATTCAGACTCAGCCGCGCATTAGTGTACCCCAGCCCGGCCCCCCGCCCACTCTAGATCCGGGGATGTCAAGGTAGGTGAGAGTTGTCAAAGCATAAGCTGGGGCTCGGTCGACCGCTACGAGAGGTGTGCTGCCTAACTTGTCCTCTGGGAACGAAGAATCACGACCAGAGGCTGGCTGTAACTGCTGAGGTCTACTATAGTCCTTTCTTGTCTGTCTGCGATGGCTAGTTTGTTCCTGCCCCACCCCACATTTCAGCCCGATCATGGGTGACGTCTTGTCTAGACTCCCGTTTGGAAAATTAAGGACGATTTAGATATGTAGATAGAAAGATATATGATCTACGACTATGTCCCTATACCCTTGAAATCGCTTGATGTTAGGACAGCTCTGGCTTGCCTGTCTGCCCGTCCAAGTATCAAAAGTCTTCTCACGAAAATCGGCTTCTACTCTTTCATCCCCCCTCCTCCACTACTGCTTCACAGTCAAGGTCGTCAACTCGTCACAAAGAAAACCATGGCTACACCGCAGCCTCTGTCCTCGATCGAAGTCAATCACGACTTCTCGATCTCCAAGTCACCCGAAAAGCCCAGCGATGAGACTTACGGGTATACCGAGCACAAAGAGTTAAGTATCCCGGCGTCGGAGAGCCTTACATACGACTATGTAGATGTAGAGCCCGACATACACTGGCGAACTTACGTCGCTCTCGTGACGATGTTCCTGCTCAACTACGTGGCTGTGATATCGTTGCAGGCTCCACCGGCTGTGGTAAGTTTACGAACGCTTTCCTTCTCTTCCCCTTTTTCACCATTCTCCGACGACTGTGCACCTTTAGACTATAGACAATAAGGAATCGAAGAATTCCAAGAAGAAGGAGCTGATGTATCCTCGCAGCTCACATTTATCGGTACATCTCTCAACGCAACCGACTCGCAGGCCTGGATCGTCAATGCACCCAATTTAGTCTGCGGCGCCATCGGGCCTGTGCTCTCATCAGCATCAGATGTCTTCCAAGCTAGGAAACACATCTTGCTCGTTGGTTGTGCTCTTGGTGTTATAGGATGTGCGATTGTGCCTGGTTCAGACACCATCTACCGTATGATTGCCGGTCAGACAATCAAGGGCTTTGGGTATGCAACGACCCCGCTGTTGTATGCTATCCCGAGTGAGATCTTGCCGAAGAGATGGAGACCAAGTATGCAAGGACCCTTCCCTCCCAATTCCTTGATTTTGGAATTGAATGACTATCTCTGACGTTTTGGTTTCCGGTTTAGTCGCCCAAGCTATCATCAATGTGGCCGCGGCTCTAGCTTCGATATCGGGACCTCTCGCGATCGGCGCCCTGGTCAAGAATGATGTAGTACGAGGCTGGCGCAAATTCTGGGTAAGTTTGCATATGTTCCTCCACATGCATCATACGATGTCATACAAGCCAAACAATTCTAATTCGATTCCCTACAGTGGATCGAGATGGCAATGTGGGCAGCCTGCTTAGTCGGCATCATCTTCGGATACAAGCCACCCAAGAGGCGAACAGCCTACGACGAGCTATCTTGGCTTCAGAAACTCAGCAAACTGGATCTTCTCGGGTCACTTCTGCTGACTGCTGCTGTGGCATTTCTGCTGGCTGGGTTGGGCTTGGGCGGCTCGCGGTATGGGTGGACTAATGCGCGTGCTATTGCTCCCATCTGTGTCGGCGGGACTCTGGGCGTGGTGTTTGGTCTTTATGAATGGAAAGGCACGAGTACTGGCATCCTTCATCACGATCTTTTCTTGCCAGGGAAGTCGAATGGAAGGACGTTCGCGTTGTGTACGGGTCTTTTCGGGGTCGAGGCTATCCTCATCATCACCTTCACCATATTCTATCCAATCGTGTAAGTGAGAGACAACGACTTTCCTTTTTCCTCAGGCTGCTTTGACCGACGTCCAAAAACAGTCGCTGATAAGCTAACTCTTCACTAGAACTCAGGCATTGTATGAGTCGGATCCATTCAAGATTGTGGCGAGGTCCATGCCGTATTGGGTGGCTACAATGCTGACCGGCCCAATTTGGGCGTATATTGCAACTCGCTACCGCACGATTCGCTGGCCCATGTTCTGCGGTTTTGCTATCTGGACTGGCGGCGTTATTGGGTTTGCAACTCTTCAACCAGGCCAGGGGTTCAATGCCCTGGCTTTCGCGGCTGTCTCTGGCATTGGATTCGGTTCTCCTCTGGTTATGATCGTGACTGGAGTGCAGCTCTCTGTACCACACGGTCTAATAGCCACTGCTACATCAGTCGCGACTTCCTCGAGGGCAATTTGCAATGCAGTCTTCACATCAATCTACTTGGCAGTCTTCACGGCACGACTGGAGACGGCCATCCCAAAGAAAATCCCGCCTCCAGTGATTGCCGCGGGACTTCCAGTGTCTTCCATTCCCGGGTTCATCCAAGCATTAACGAGCAATGATCCTACTTCTTTGAAGACCATTCCGGGTGTTTCTCCAGCCATAATCGGCACTGGGGTTGCGGTTTACAAGCAGGTATATGCCGATTCCATCAGAACGGTCTTCATCATCACGTCGGCGATTGCAGCAGTGGCTACGATTTGTGTCTGGCTGGTTAGTGATATGAGAAAAGAGATGACATATCAGACGGACGCTCCGGTCGAGGAGTTGCGTGCAAAGGGAGTCAAGGATGCTGGCATCGAAAAGGGCAATTGATGGAAAAGATTCAAGTCTGATGGCCCATAGTGTCTGGTAGAATATGGAAGGATAGGGGTTCTAATCTTATGGTTCTTGGATAGTTCTTGACTAAATCGAATACACAGAATTCCCAATCTGCTTTGATGATCTGTAAATTCAACGGAATTTCGTAGCCTGCCTGACTTTAACACAGCAAAGCTGATTCGTAAAACTTAGAGCATGATAGACAAAAAATACATCGTGACTTAGCCAGGTTCTCCAGAACTCCTATGCAGAATCGTTGTGAGGCAGTCTCATATGCATCATGTCGAATATTGGAAGTTGTGAGACTCGCGAGAGTTAGTCCAGCTGACCTTTGTATCACATTTGGCTTCAAAGGTTATAGCTTTATGAAGCGCAGACTCAGATAGTATTGATGATCACTATTGATGGTCTAGACGGAGCCGTCTCAATGGCTGCCCGTGGGAATTCCGAAGACAATCTCATGACGGCTTTCTGTAATCACATGTGTGTAATCACAAGAAAGATACTCACCAACTCACCCACCCTGTTACAAAGCGTCGCCAAGGTAACATCTTACACCATATGAGGATACTGGGCGTGCAGGCGGGGTGAAGTGCTGAGGGCAAAGAGATCCACGTATGTCCCCATCTGCCATCCTCGGTAGTTGCCAACCTGCGCCATCCTTGGGGGTAAATAAACACGCGAACTATAGATAAACAAGACTCTATAGAGCCAGCAGCGAGCATATGCATACTCAATCAAGTCGACCGTGTCATTTATCCGTACAATTACACAGTCATAACAAATCCAAGATGGCCAACACCACTTCGTCTGTGTTGACGCCTGCTTCTGATGGCTACAACCAGTCCCGTCAACGATATTTTAATGCCCGCATTCCTGACATTGAACCCATGGAGATACATATGCCTACAACAACGAGCGAGGTTGTGAGCGTCATGAAGAGCTCGCAAGCCCGCCATCTCAAAGTCGGGGTCCGCTCTGGCGGACATCTCTTCTCCTGCGCGTCACTCGTGGAGAAGGGTCTGCTCATCGACACTCACCTGCTGAACAAGGATGTCAAGTACGACGCAGCAACGAGGATCGCAGCCTTCAGCCCCGGCCACACGGTGCAGGAGCTCGCCACGGCATTTGGCGCCATTGGTCGGTTTTTCCCCTGGGGCCATAATCGCGGGGTCGGTGTCGGTGGGTTCCTGCTGGCGGGTGGGCAGGGCTGCTTTGGTCGTGGGTGGGGATACACTAGCGACTCGTGGATCACCCAGCTGGAGGTGGTGACAGCGGCCGGCGAGGTGGTGCTTTGTAGCAAGACGGAGAACGAGGAGCTGTTCTGGGCGGCGCCTGGCAGTGGACGAGGCTTTTTTGGAGTCGTGACTCGGATCTGGGCCAGGACCATTCCTGAACGAAGATTGTTTGATACCACAATCATCTTGGACTCGACGGATATCTTCAAGCCGTTGCTCAAATGGGTTTTAGAAACATCCGAGAAGGTGCCAAAGTACGGCGTCGACTTGTTCTTCCTCACTTTTCGCTCCGATATGGACGAGCCTGGCGACGGCGACGGTGACAAGTCGGACCCCGCGCGCATCATGTTTGTGATAAACGAAACTGTTTATGCTGACTCTCTGGAGGAGGCGAAGGTGCTGGCCAGCCCCTGGGACCAGCTTCCCGACGAGTTTGTGAAGTTTCAAGTGCAGCGCGTGCCGGTCCTCGAGCGGACGTGGGAGGACCTGTGGACACTACAAGACAGGTTCCAACCACAAGGCAAGCGTTGGAATGTTGACAGCATCATGACGGATCCGAAGGCATCAAACGACGCAATTATCGAGGCCATTACGCCGGCTCTGTACGAGCTGCCTTCAAGACTGACGACTGGCACCGTCTGCCCTCTTGACTACTATCCAGATGAAAAAAATCAAGCGCTCAGTCTACCACAAAAGTGCTACGTGTCAGCCATGAACGCCTGGGAGAATCCCGTCCTTGATGAGAAAATGGACGGCTGGATCCGCGGTGTCTTTAAGAAGGCGGCCACGGTCAGCTGCGGTATCTATGTGGCAGATCTGAATGAAAGACAACGTGCGGCGCCCGTGATGACTTCGTCGGCGATGCAAAAGTGGCTGCAAATTCGAGCCAAGTGGGATCCCGAGGAGACGTTCATCGGCTACCGGGCGTTTCTGTTACCCACCCTGGATCACGACAATACCGCTGCTGGATCTTAAAGCAGCCGGACTTCCGGTTCGTAGACAGACACTGACGATCAATTGAGCTGCTAGGTCGGTAGATAGATAATTACGAATTGTGCATCTCCTTAACCTTCAGTTCCGTCCGCATGTATTAGTTGAAAGTACCTACTACAAGTAGCGTTATCAGTGTGAGAACAGTTCTAGGCTCTCCCTGCTCAAGTACTCGGGTATTGGCGCTCTCTGGTTGGAAATTACAGTAGGACTGGTCCGAGAAGCTGCAGCTGCGGCAGCCAGGACTCCACTGCCCAAGCGCAAGCCGCTGTGAAGATCTTCCGTGACTTCCTGTTCCAGGGGAACAGGAAGTTTACCGCACGGGGCAATAATTACGGTACTGTGGTGTACTTGTAGATGAGCTAGGATTACGAAGCTATGACAGCAGCCTGTGCTAATTACCTGAGTACCCCAACAATAAGAGAAAACGAAAGTTGACTTGGGATGCAGAGTATTATTGGTATAGCACTGTTACTTACTTGGAACTCGATCTTTTCACGAATGTACGATGCACGTTTACAAGTACTCCGTTCGGTCGATCATGACTCGATGGCAAGCCAAGGCAAGCCAGGCTGTAAGGTCAAGCCTCTAACTGTCCTTCGTTAATACAACCACTTCATGATACTTGCGTATCCAATTAGGTAGGTTGAGTATTTTTCATCCCGGTGGAATACCCCGCACTGGAGCCGGCACGGCATTCGGGGAGCGCGAGAGGGCGAGATCACCAGACGATGGAGCCAAACCTGTACTACTGTATCTGGGGCATCGTACGAGTAGAGCCTGGAGCAAGATTCTTTCCCCGCACTACTCGTAAATTACCAACGCTTGCACTACCTAAAAACGCTATCCGTACATGTATGCATTTTCTACGAATGGGCCAGGATACTATTAGTAATGAGGATCTAGTTGTTAAAGAATAGCGTGCATGTCTTTTGAGCTCTAAGTAGGTAAGCAAGGCCGAATCCCACAGCCAACAGCCTTTTCGAATGCTCCCCTCTTCCTTCTCCTCCTCCACCCTCGACTTATACTTCAGCCTCTCTCGTGCACTGCAAGGGACCGGCATACAACAAGCTCAAACATACTAAATTAGACTCTGCTGTCCCTCACTGTGCTTTGCGTCGTTGTGCTGCATCTTCCTGTACTCTGCTGCATATCGTGGTCTAGTCTTGTGGAAATCACACAGCTCTGTCGCACACCTCGCCCACAGATGTCGTCCATGCATAGCTTGTAATATATGATCGAAAGAAGTGGCCCTGATGAAGACTTCGTTCCCATGTCCCCAGTGCCAGACCGTCTTCAGTCGATCCGCACATCTCCGGCGACATCAGAAGACGCGTGAGTGGACCCTCGAATTGCAAAGCCGCCCTTCCTACCCTTGGTCATTTTCAAAGTCACTAATTTGGATAACAGATCTGTCAGACAAGCCGTATGCTTGCCAGTTCTGCACCGTTGCCTCTTCGCGCAAAGACGTGATTCTCCGTCACACGAGGAATTTCCACCCTGAGCTGGTGGAGGGTGGGCACGACGATAATCAGCCCGAGGAACTTCCCGCGGGGTCAAGATCATCACGAAGTCCGCAAGGCAACTCAAACTTCAACCCTTTCTCGCCAATGTCTGATAGTGGGATAACTCTCGGTACACCACAAATGAGCGATGATGAACGGTCCCAAGATCAGGATCAGAATGAGGACCGCAATCAGCTTCGTGAGGAAACTCGAGCTCAGGATCAAGGTCAAGGCCACGATCAGGTGCATTACGATGATACTTATTTTCAAGAGCCGCCCCTTCAAACTCGAGTTCTGGCCCAGAGTGGTCATACACAGAATAAAGACCAGCAGCCCGGATTCTGGGACCAGCCTATCGTGGATCAAGCCTTGTTGGAATATGCCATGGATTTCGATTTTGAACTCTTCAATTTTCAGACAGACGAGATCTTACCAAAAATCTTAGGCCCTCTACCAGCGCTACCACTTAACACACAGACTAACATCCTCAATCCAGTCACCAAACAAGTTCATGCTGCTGCTCTGTCGAACGCTGAGGAACTACCGGCCTGCTCCTCCTCGTCTTCTTCCTCTTCCTCCTCACAGTCTAATTCCTCGTCATCTGCGTGTTTCTCGCCATCTTCATCGACGTCTTCACCCAGAGACGCCGATTATGAGAGCGCGCTCGCAAATTTCAAACTCATTCATAAGGATCACATCAATTCCACTTTCTCGTTTCCTCCGAAGGACACCACCCATCGATTCGTGGATGCTTTTTTCACACACACAGCACCTCATCTGCCGCTGATACATCGGCCGAGTTTCAATATAGCAACAGTAGCTTGTATGTCTATTCGTGGCCGCTCTTTTCTGGTCACTCATCACTAATCGGTGCCAGCACCTCTTTTACTCGAGGTCATGGCGTTTGGCGCCTTGTACCTCTGTAAACGCACGACTGCTGTTGCATTACACTGCACCACGCAGCAGCTGATGTTCCAGGTAAAGAAATATTTCTCAATGACGATTCGATCGCCCTGCTGACGCGTTTTGAGAATGAACGTGGAGACGAGGCTCTTGAGCAAACTTCCGAGTTTCAGCTCTGGACATTGCAAACATACCTGCTCATGAGCTACTTTGGCGCCTATGGAGGAACTTCAGCCATGCAGCAGCGCGTGACGCACGTTTTCCCGTACGCAATCAAGGTATGTCAACCAGGTCATCGACCAAGAACGTTATGAAAAGCTGCTGATCATGTCGCTCGAAGCTCGCACAGGATGCATTTCAAGAGATAGATCCCAGTCAAGCCACAAGCTATAAAGGGTGGGTGTACCAGGAATCAATCAGCAGGTAGGTCAAGATTGCTGCTACCCGCCGCCATTTATTCGCTCCTGACTGGAACGATCAGAGCCATTACCCATACCATTGAAATTGGTGCGGCATTCGCTTCCACTGGAAACGAGCAATGTTTTACTTTGCCCTTCTTTGATATGCCCTTTCCATTGCCTTCCGATGAAGCAGTCTGGCAACAAGATCAAAAAAACTGGCAGGGAAGCTCGCAGCAATTAAATAGCTGCCAAGTGCTGCATTCTGTTCTTGCGGAAACGAAACCCAGCTCTTACGTTAGCGATCTGGGCCTCACGGCTCTTGTGTCGTGTCTCCTGTGGCGGTTTTGTTCATTCGAGGTCATCACTGGGTCTTATCGCCTCCAATTAGGTGCAGATGTGATCAACAAAACTGATAGAGCAGTTCGCATACTGGACCTGCTCTTGAAAGAGCGCATGGTAGCCAAGGACAGCAATTGTTCGACGCCAGATCCATTACTCTACTCGACCCGAGCGCTTCTGAATTCTCTTTACTACCATCTCTACGCAAGCGAAATCTTGACGGAGATGAAGCGGCTACTGAAATTCCCAAGGAAGCGGAAGGCCCCGGGGCAAAATCCAATAGAAGCTAAGACCGATCACTGGAGTCACATGAATATCGCCTTGATTCGTGCAGCCGACGCCATGAAGTCAGACTGCCATATGGGTATAAACTACCTGCAAAGAGTGGCACCTCACCAACTGGGACCTGTTTGTGCAATTGCTTGTTACGAGGGGGGTAAGTTGGAACGTCGAAAGCGTCATATACTTCTTGTTCCCCATTCTCATCCACCATTTTCCCCATGCCCAGTTTTTTGATACGTATGCTAATATCTCCGGGAAGGCTTACTCTTGAGTTGGTACCTCAGCAACAAGGTATCACTATTGTCGAGGGTCGAGTCGTCGGCAGCACTAGATCGTGTGATCGACATTGTGTCCTCCGAGATGGACGAGACGCGCAGTACTGATCCAGGGAGACACTCGAGTTTACCACTTGAAGTGGCAGCTGTGCTGCTGTCCGATCGCTCCGTGTGGCAATGTGAGTTTGCACTTCACGAACGTATTAGCTCATACTAATCACAGATGCAGTCCCGAGCGGGATTTCCGAGAAGCTGAAGCAGCTAACACGCAGCTCGGCAAACGAGCCTTTCCTCCTTGTATCATCTATGTGAAGCCATCCAGAGACTTGCTTCGGCAATGCCCTAGGTAGGAGGAAAACGTGATCGGGTGGGGTGCGGGGAGGTCGGCAATACCTGGGTGGGCACAGTCTCCGCAACAAGTGGCAAGGCCTGAGTAGTCGCTCAGTATACGCCCGCGAGCCATTGACAAATAGGAAGATTTATTCCATCCTGTATCGCAAGTATCGCTCTTTCGAAAGGTTAAAGGTCTATCAAGCCCAGTCTAATCAGATAAAACGTTGTGTCACATCATGGGTGAACAATCCTCCGAGAGCAACCGCGCCTTATGGCTTTCATCATTCTCGTCTCCACTGGAGCTGATCGATCTCCCTATTCCCGAAGCATCTGCTGGTTCTGTTGTCGTCAAGGTTCTCAACACCGTCATATTTCCCTACGCAGAAGACATCCACAAAGGGCACCTACCAGTCTTCAATCTGGCCCTACCTCTGGTACCACACCCTAGTCACATCGGTCGAGTGCACGCCGTTGGACCAGACACCGTCACTCTCAAGCCAGGTGATCTCATCTACTTCTCCGCATTCATCACAGCGCGCGATGATCAGAATGTCTTCATGATTCAGGGCCATCACGGAGGCGAAGACCCGAACGCGAAGAAGCTCATGCAGGGAGAGTGGCGAGATGGCTCATTGCAGCAATATCAGAAAATTCCACTCGAGAACGCCTTTGTCCTGGACAGCGACAGGCTGTGCGATCACTTCGGATACACGCCTGCTGATCTCCACGAGATCTCTTTCTACGCCATGGGCGTCGGCGCCATCTGCGAAGCTGGACAAGTCCGCGCGAGTGAGACTGTGCTGATCGGACCTGCGACTGGCACTTTCGGCGGAGTCTCGACCGAGGTAGCCCTGAATTTAGGTGCAAATGTCATTGCTATTGGCCGAAGCGAAAGGAAGCTCGACATACTCAAGAAGCAGCTGGAAAATCACGAGCGCTTGCAGACTATTGTCATGACAGGTGATGAAGCTGCTGATGTCGCAGCCATACGTGCTGCAACTCCTCGTGGTCGCGGCGTTGATGTATACAATGACTGGGCTTCTGGTGCCTTATCGGGGAGCCCGTTTTTCGCTACGGCGATACAAACAGTTAAGAACAAGGGTAGGGTGGTGCTTAGTGGTGCGCCTTCAGGCTCAATCAATGTTCCATACGCGTTCGTTATGCACCAAAACATTTCGATCACTGGAAAGCTGGGTGTGGATAGAGAGGGCATCAATTTGACAATCTCTCTGGTGGAATCAGATGTCATAAGACTTGGGACCCGCGGAGGAGCAACACATGCTTTATACGGTCTGGAAGAGCACGAAGAAGCTTTCAAAGCGGCGAAGTCAACTGGAGGTTTTAAAGTGTACCATGATATAACGCCAAATCCTTGGTAAGGTGTTTTATGTATTGATCGCTACCGTTGGAATATTATATACACTCTCCTTATGAATTATAATACACATGAGCAGAGGAAAGCAGCGCTAGCATGTAAGTGCTGAGTCTTGAATCAACAACAACAACAACAACAACAACTCGGGTGTGCACACACTTAGTTTCAACCTGTTTCCAAGCGTCAGTCAGACAAAGATGGCAAAGAGTCCTCCTCATCCCTCATATTCCACCATAGGATTACCGCTTCTTGCTTACGATCAAAGGGTTGGAGCCACCAAGCTCCTTGCAAAGTCTATTTGTGGCGCCACTTGCCAAGACCGATAACTCCGGCAACAATAACCCTAGGAAATAAGTACCCTCTTGGAATACAATCCCTCCAGAATCCAGTAGCATTTCCCGTCTTGACTATCACTCATCTTTCCTTTGATATCTAAAAGAGAAGAAAACTCGATGTCTTGTCCAGACTGCTTCCGCGGCCACGACCATGTCGGCACTCCCACTGGTACCGAGACGGAGCTTCATGGGCTGCGAACTTATGTCACTGAGCCACCACCAGACGCGAGTAGAAGGCCCGACAGCAGCGTGATAGTCATTGTCTCTGATGCTTTTGGCTGGTCGACAGTCAACCTGCGGATGCTTGCCGACTCTTATGCTCGTCGGCTTGGATGCCGGGTGTATCTGCCCGACTTTATGGACGGTTAGTAAATACCTATAAGAGCTACCCCATTTGGTCTATCTTTTCCTTGAATTTATCAGAGTCGCTAGCTGGGACAAGTTGATGGTAATGTTTGCGAGGGCGAGGGCGAGGTTGACGTTTTATGATGCTAGGAACGGCGATGCCTGCTTGGGTCAAGACAATAATCGATCGAATTATTGCGGAGAGGGGGCTGTGGGCCTGGATCATGAAACCGTAAGCTTAAATTTCCTTCCATTGCTTCTTTCTGTCTCATTACCCCTTGCAATTCGTCTTGCACTCTTCCTGTAAAAAAAGTACATTGAGTACGATTTCGTTCCCAGAGAGCGGACCTGCCTGCATGCCCCCTATAGTGAATTATCTTCGCAGATGGAGATCTTCACTAAGCTAACGATGTGTCTGCGATCCACAGAATACTCGTCTTGCAAGCAGCACGGTTTATCATTCCGTTCTCCTCCCGCAACCACCCACCAAAAAGATACGGTCTGATCCAGCAATTCATCGCCGCTCTTCGCGCCGATCTGATGGCCACCGCAACACAGGCCAACAGTAAGACGCAGGCGCAGCCACGCATTGGGGCGATAGGTTTCTGCTGGGGCGCCTACGGCGTCACCCACCTATCCTCTGAATCGAGCAAACCACTCGTCGATGCTGCTTACGTTGCGCATCCTAGCGAAGTCAAGGTGGAAGATTTCGCGGGCATCAAGGTGCCGTTCAGTATGGTCATTGGGGATGTGGATTTTGCTATGAAGATCGAGCAGGTGCGAGAGGTGGACAAGCTGCTTGGTGAAAACAAGGGAGTGGAGACCGAGGTGACAATCATTCCGAATGCGAGGCATGGGTTTGCTGTCCGTGGGAATCCTAATGATCAAGGGGAGAAGGAGATGGCTGATCAGGCGGAGGATGCGGCGGTCAGATGGTTTGCGAAGCATCTTTAAAGTAAACACATCATTTGAACCTTCGCTTTTAATACTATATCATCCTGCTACATAATGATGGTTCAGGTATTGCCCTTGGTCAATCTTAGCAAAGTTTGTTGTCTATAAAGAATTATCGTTCCTACCCCTAGAACTTTTCTCGGTGGTGCGGGCAGCAATTGGTGGGCTCTGTAATACAACATCATTGGTGAAGTCTTCGTCTTCAAAAGTGGAGTAGGTAAGGACGGAGAATTAAGCATGGGTAAGATGGGATATACAGGCACGATAATGCGAGAGCCCAAATTAACTGGTCGGAAAGCCAGAAAATTTATGCAGCTCCTATCTTGAATACAAATATATATAACAGAAGACATCATCGTTGAACCCCCCATGCCCAGCACCAGAAATCATGAAAGCTTGGAAGTAGCACTATTCTCATAGGTTTTAAGTGCTTTCTGTGGCCATATCCCCTGCTTCCCTGGTGCAAGGATACCTTGAGGGTCGAGAGCATTCTACAAGAATCTTTTAGCATTACGGGCACAAAGATTATAGGGGAGGTTGGTCTACTTTCAGAGTCTCGACAAATCTTCTGTAGATGTGGTTATTGTAGTCATACACATTTTGAACGGCATCTAGAAACGTTCAGCACTTTGTACATTTGCTTGTTTCACCGCACAAGCACACTCACCCATATTTTGCACGTGAGATCTGTAGTTCGCAAAGCCCGCCTTTTTCGCGGCCGCAAGGAGTGATTTGACAACCTTACATCCGCGCTCACGGTGTGCCGCTTGGGTCTTGTCGAACACATATTCTTGTACGAAAAGGATATGGTTTGGGAAAACATGGCAGCCAATGAACGGATCAACACCTTCGTCCTCCATGATTTTCTTGGCCTTTGCAAACCAATTGGAGACAGTATCGCCGTCAGATGGGAGGATAAGAGTTGTGTCGATGTGTCCCCCAGCGCCCGTGCCGTCTGCTGGCAGATTGTAATCTGCGAGCTTGATGGGTACCATAGAGGGAACTCCAGCAGAGAGAGTTCCGATCTTCATGGCATCGACAGGCTTACCATCTTCGCCTTCGAACACGATCTTCTCAAGCTTTATATCCGGGATCGCTGCCGCAAAGACAGCCTCTACCCTGGCAAACCGCGCCAGGACCATTTCCCGCGTGCCGTACAGGTCGAGCATGCATCGCCAGTACCCAGTGTGATACCTCTCTTTCATCTTTTCAATGGTTTCCGGCAGCAGAGGGCCTGGCTCTGTCTGATGGTGGTGCTTCGGAACATCATGGGACGCAAAATGATTGATGTTTGTGATCATGCCGTGGTTCTGCATGATGCCTTCCAGCCATAGCTGTTGCATGCAATCGACAATCGCTCCAATGTCCTCGACTCTTTGGCCATGTAATTTGACGCTCATAAAAGCTTGTGGAGCAAGATCAACGGTCACTGCTAGCTTCGACACTATTCCCAGGTTCGTCTGTAGGAACAGGCCATCCACCTGAGGCCCGAAATTGTTACTACACGTGTGGGCGCTGGGTGAGTTAGTCACTGCCCATTGTCCGGTGCGCATGATGTCGCCCGATGGAAGTACAACCTCCAAGCTTCGAATGCCGTGCTGGCGATCTCCAGAGATGGTATAACCATGGCCACGGTCGAGAGTCTGTTAAGTAGACGTTGTGTCAGAAGCATCTTTACACGAATGAAATGCAACATGTCACTTACATTTCCAACCACGCTGCCCCATCCCAGGGCAGGGGCGCTCATCCATAAGGGAATATTTCGACTCCGTAGATAATCGTGTAATTGGAAAAACGTCACACCAGGCTCGACTAAGACATATGCAAATTTTTCGTTGACCTCGAGGATACGATTCATACGGTGTAGCGATACTACGATTGAGCCCGACTCTCTAGGCGCCGGCCCGCCATATCTGTGTGCCCATGTCAACAAAGCAAATACGCGAAAGAAAGCCGAACACGGCACCTACCCGAAGTTCTTGCCTTGTGAACAAACCCATATTGGAAAGCTGTATTGATTGGCAATTTTCAATATGCCTTGAATCTCCTCCACAGATTTGGGACTGATGTTGTTGCAATCAGTACATGTGGGTTTCAAGAGGAGGGTTTCGCTAACCATGCTGCTGCTGACGGCTGGTGTTCATCAACCACCAGCGGATAGGGATCTCGAAAGTTCCGGAGCTCAGCGCCCACTGCAACATTCTCCGCACCAACTATCGCACTCAATCCACTGATAACACGCTCGAACGTTGCCTTGTCGAGCCCTGAAGGAAGCACAGTTTGGTTGGCTATCACCGGCACCGACTTGAAGGCATTATTATGATGCTTCTGGAGAGCAACATCTGCGTAAAATTCAACCATGATTCGTACAGCGATGTCAAAAATAACGTCAATTGGTGTGATTAAACTTCCTATGATCAAATATTGAGGTGAAGATATGATAGCTTGATCCCGCTTGATGTGAGCACTTAGTCCAGTGAGCGCCATCTAAAATAAGCCACCCACCCCTGGGAGCCACCTGGGTATGATGGTGGCTTCACCCGCCTCGGCATCCGAAGCAGCCGCAGCGAGCGACTTATGAACTACTATACTTGATGACGGCTTGGCCAGTCGAAATAGATGTTGATTCACATCACATTTCTTTTCCAATCATTTGTCTCTCTATCCATCAATTTTACAATTATCTCCGCTCAAATTCAGATCAGTCAAGATGGTTCACATCGTCCCCAGCACTGTATTTCCCAAGAACTACCAGATGAGCGCTTGGAACTATGACCACATGCGCTTCGAAGCTGAAGTGTACGAACTTGAGGTTCTCGGTCAGGTACCGGCTGACCTTCACGGTACCTTCTACCGGGTCCAGCCCGATCATGCCTTCCCGCCAATGTTCGGCGAAGACGAAATTCCACTCAACGGCGACGGAAATATATGCAGTTTCTCTTTTCAAGGCGGCCACGTAGACTTTAAAAATCGCTACGTGCGTACGCCAAAGTTCGAAGCAGAGCGTGCTGCGCGACAGGCATTGTTTGGTCGCTACCGCAACAAATACACCGACGATCCCAGAGTTCGCGATGTCCTTACACGGACGACAGCCAATACTCATGTTATCTACCATGCTCAGAAGATCATGGCATTGAAGGAAGATGCGCCACCCTTCGAGATTGACGCCGCTTCGCTCGAGACCCGTGGTATGGTGGACTACAACGGGACGTTTCGATGCCCAACTCATACGGCCCACCCCAAGGCAGACTCTACGACGGGGGAGCTTGTTGCTTTTGGCTATGAGGCCAAGGGCGATGCTTCGCCAGACATCTGTTCTTTCACTGTCGACAAGCGTGGATCAATCACCGAAGAAGTGTGGTTCAAAGCTCCGTGGGCTTGCATGATTCATGATTTCTGGGCAACTGAGAATTATGTTATCTTCCCTATCAATGGACTGAAAGCAAGTCTGGAACAGATGCAGAAGGGCGGTGAACATTTCTTCTGGGACGAGAACCTGGATTACCAACTCCTCGGTGTCATCCCACGCCGCGGGGCCAAGCCCGAGGACGTGAAATGGTTCAAAACGCCTAAGGGCTGCTACTCCCATACAATCAACAGCTATGAAGAGGATGGAAAACTCGTTCTGGACGCCAACGTGTGGACCGATTGTGTCTTTCCATTCTTTCCGAACAGTGTGGGCAAGAAATTCCATTACGATCCGCGCACGCTCCGCGCTCCAGTTCTGCGCTACCTCTTTGATCCAAATGGCAGCACGGAGGTGATGGTCCTTCCAGAACGCGTGGTCATGGATGGCGTTAATGAGTTCGGCCGGGTTGACGATCGCTTGCTGGGAAAGAAGTATAACCGTTACTGGATCTTGACGGTCGATCCAACCAAGAAAATGTACACCAACGGCACCGCGGCACAAGCCGGTTTCAATACCTTGCTTTGCTACAACTTTGAGACTGGCAAGTCCCAGTCCTACTACTACGGTGACGATGTTACGTTCCAAGAGCCGTGCTTCGTTCCACGATCCGAGGATGCTGCGCCGGAGGACGGGTATATTGTCATTCTTGCCGATCTCTATCGCGAGAATCGAAGTCACTTGCTTCTCTTTGATGCTCAAGATATCGAGAAAGGGCCACTGGCTGAAATCAAGTTGCCATTGAAATTGTTGGATGGACTCCATGGCAGCTGGGTTGATGGGAAAGATGTGGAACAGGCTGCTCGGGCGAAGTCCGCAAAGCCTACATTGTGATGGCCAGCTGTTTGGGACTTGGGTCGGTATCGAAACCTAGTTTTTTTTTTTTTTTTCTTTTTTTTTTTTCGATGGACATCTACTTTTTGATAGGCTTGAAATTGAGACACATGGACACATCTTTTTGAACTTATGATGACTCCAAGCCCGGGAACTCAGCTCATGTAATTAAATATCAAGTAAATGACCTGAAGGAGACCCGGCATGTGAGGTCCCCATCACCCCGAGGCATTGCGAATCAATCCTGTCTTTGTGACTGCATCAAGTCCTCCTTTATCTACTACTCCCTGCCCCACCGGGATCCCTCATCTTGATTCCACTCCTTTGGCTGACATTGAAATCTGACTTCTGTCACGATGGTAGATTTATCACAAGAGTGTACTCTTGACAATGTAGCAGTCTCGCGAAATGATTTGAGACGCAAGGAATGAAGTGATCTAACCAGTAATTATGGCGATGAAAGAGACCATATAACGTATTAGTTAAAATGAATCTACTAAAAATTTCGCTCCTAGGTTACATCCGAGGAGACCAGTGTTTTCAAGTACGTTATAGATCTCTACGTATACAGTAAATTGGCTTGCATCGAGCTCAGTCCCTAAGCACGCAACGGTAAGCTAAGAGATACATGTGCGAAGCATAAGTCGTAATTTCGAAACTAAGGCGATATTATGACATCTATAGTGCCGAATCTGCACATTCCCTTTCGATCAAATCTGCATGAGCTTGACTTCTTACTGTGACAGCCACCTCGTATGGCTTCTCAAAGCCGATAGAGAAAGGTTTGCCCACAGGAATCTTGTGCCCTGGAACAAGATGGAAGTCGAAGCAGTATATGATGCGTGAAATTCCCAAAAATAGAGAGGCACTGGCCACATTCCATCCGGGACATACGCGGCGACCTATGCTGTGTCAGCATACGAATGGGTTAGGATTCTCTAAAGGGTCCAAGAGAAGATTTGCTCCTGACATACCTGTACCGAATCCCAAGTGGCCCTTGATGGGCTTATCAAGATCTTCGTTGAGGAAACGATCGGGCCAGAACCTCTCTGGTTTAGCATACTCGTTCGGCGAATTGTGTATTCCCCAGTGATTCCACACAAATGTTGTCCCTGCCGGAAAGCGATAGCCCTCAAAGTTGTCGTCTTTGATCAGGGAATGTGCAATCTCGCCAAATGACGGGCTGGTAGACTTGTGAGTAATTTTGACATCGGATTAGAGGTTAAGTGTTGTACTGACTTCCATCGAACAGTTTCCTTGGCTGCAGCTTTGATGTATGGTAGATTCGGAGCATCGAGCGCGTCTGGTAGTCTTTCAGCATTGGCACCGCATACACTATCTAATTCTTGTCTTGCGCGCTCAACCCAATCAGGGAATATTGCAGCGGCTGCTGCCAGCTGATTGAGAGAGACACGGGTGGTGTCAGATCCAGCTTCTATCACTGAGCCGAAAAGGAAAAGCATGCTTTCATGGCTGCACTCTTTATCTCTACCGAGTCTCAAGAACTCGGACGCTAGACATTTAGGAACAGTGCCCTCTTCCTGCCGATTAATGAAATTGGAATATTCGTTCCGGAAATTCCTATAGCCAGTCAATATCAGGTATTGTGCGTTTGCAGGTTTAACGTACGCCAATGCAACGTTGTACAGATTATCTCCCCACCACCTCCATGGCTGCAGAGACTTTGCGAACGGAATCCTTGCCAAAAAGGGGAATGAGTCGATCAGATTCGAGCCTGGCTCGAATGATTTGGAGAGCTGGTCATTGACGGCAATGATGGTCTCGGTGGTCTCGTCACGCAGTTTTGTTCTGCGACCAAAAGTCATACTCATGATGACTGAACTGCTATATTGGGCATTACTAAGGTGCCAGGTTTCAGGGCTCTTAAGATATCCATGAAGAAGGTTTCGGGACTCGACGTCCTGAAAGGGGCCGAAAATAGACTTCTGCGAGGGCCCGAGAACTTCGTGTAAGACTTTTCGCTGCCACTTCCACATGTCGCCGAACGGAAGAAAAACAAGTCGCTTGCCACCTGATGCAACGTCGCCTGCCATCGGCAGATTTTGTCTCGATATATACAAAGCCCCTCGTTTGTCTAGAAGCTCGTTGACGACTCTGTGCGAGTTGAGAAAAACCCAGTAGTTGGAGCCAAGCTTCAGAGTGAACCTAAGGAAACTGTCAGCTTGAAAATTTCGACTGAATGTTCCTTGGGTGGCGATAATCAAACTCACATCTCACCATGCTTCTTTGCAAGCTCTCCGAAATACACACGTTGGTCGGCAACGTTCCTTGGTATCTGCAGCATGTTCCCGAAGATTGGGACTCTGCCTGGAATGTGTGTAGGAAAGCGATATTTCGTATGGAACCGAATATACTTTACACAATAAACAAGGACCAGTAGCAACAGTCCACTGCATGCTAGCGGCAGTGTGAAGGTGGAAAATGCCATGGGGGGTAACAAAGTCATAGAGGGAAGAGGTGAGGCAAGTACGAGTAGTGTTTGAAGTTTGTGAATACAAATACAGGCTCCGCTGGGAATCACGTATCGTAAGTCTACCTATACATATCAAATGCTTAGCTTTTTTGATTAACACGGCAACACACGGGCTGGTTCTGTCTGACGGGTGCCGGGTGGGGATTACTCCACCACACCGCCTGAATGCTTGGTCCGTCCGAGATTTGAAAATCGATCCTTTACAAAGGTAGGGAGCCATGCATCCACAAGGTGGCTTGATTTTCTCCTAGTTGCGACAGACATTTAGTCGCATGGGGCGGGATGACAGATCTCCAGGTGCGGTGGCTACCATCCCATAACTGTGGTTCTCGTCTCGCTTAGCTCGGACCTAACTTGGACTTTAGGGTCGTCTTGTCTTGGAAGCTCGCAACCGGTGGCACTCTTCGTATGCCCATTCACATTCACTGCAATGGAAGGGAAACTCTCTAGAGTCTCTGATCCAACGGATCTGCAGGCTTATGGAAGAAATCATCTATAATTTAAGTTTAAAGAAAGAGGCTACGCGCGGCGCGTGGCTCATACTTGACATGGCCGTTTCATTTTAATCTTCTTCACCCTTTCGTGCCCACTTCCACTTTTCAAGAATTCATTGCTCAATCGAGATTCTGTGCCTTTATTCCACAGTAGCTGTCTATCCCATCCAACTTTCTAAGCTCACGTTCCTGTCTTTCGTGAAACTAGCGTCCATCTACTACTTCAGTAAGCGGTGCTCAGTTTGTAGTCTCGCGGACACTCTCCTTTCCGGCCTGTATCCAGCTGCACCGAAGTTTACGAGTCGATAACACGTCTTAGGATCACTAGTGAGCCCCCCAGTCCCCTTTGGTACACTCTCTGTTCCGCTTCGATTGACTCCTATTCAGAGCGTTGAGCATTCTACCATAAGCGTTATACAATGTCGTCTATTCATAGAACGCTTCATGGCAAAGTCGCCCTGGTCAGTGGATCTTCTGCTGGCCTGGGTGCCGCCATTGTAAGGGAGTTGTCGAAGCGCGGAGCGGTGGTCGCTATCAACTACCCCTTCCCAAGTGAGAAGGTGAATGCAGAAGCTGTCGCGAAGAGCCTCGGACATTCAGCACTATCTACCATCATCGAGGCAGATATGTCAACACGGGACGGTCCACGTATGCTAGCGGACAAGACTGCTGAAGTATTCGGCGGTAGAATCGACATTCTGGTCAATTGTGCAGGCATCAACCGCATGATGTCGTTGGACGATCCAAGCGATGAGAAAGTAGAAGACTCCTGGGAAGCCGTGGTTCACACCAATGCCCGAGGGACTTTCCTCCTCACCCGCGCCGTGTTGAAGTATCTTTCTCCGGAAGGATCGCGCATCGTCAACATAGGAAGCAGCGTCTCCAGAGTTCCGGGGCCCGATTCAAGCATCTACGCTGGTACTAAAGGCATGATCGAATCGTATACTCAGTGCTGGGCTTTGGAGCTACCACGCAAATATGGATGTACTGTCAATGGAGTTGCGCCTGGGATCATTGGGACGGATGCTTTTCACGCAGCGCCTCAAGCGCTGAAGGATGCACTTCAGCCAATGATTGACGCCACTCCCGTTGCTGGGCGCCTTGGATCGCCCGAGGAAGTTGCATGGGTTGTCGCAATGCTATGTGAGAAGGAAGCTGCTTGGTTGAATGGACTCTACATCCCGGTCTCTGGAGGACAGTCAATCTTCTAGATATTTTCTACATTCAGCGGTCTCTTACACACAGCAGTCCTGTACTCATCGAGATAGTAGCAAATAAATGATCAGTACTTGGGAACATATACTGCTTTGCTTACGCACGCTATTTGCACCTGTAGACTTTAGAGATGAGATCACCTTCAAAGCATCAAACCCTCACCCCCCACCCCAAAAAAGTCAAGAACCTGGTGACCAGCCGAGATGCGAAAAGACTTACGAATTGGGACTTTCCAATCAGTAAACTTCATTTTTCTACCCCAACCATTCGAGCTTAATCATTGGAATGTTTCACAGACGCTTCTGGTCCGAGTTCCCATCATTCTCTGCTGGGAAAAACTGTGGCCACAAGTTTCACTCCCTCCTAGTAGCCTCACCAAAGCGATTTCTCATGGCATGCTGTCTCAGTTCGCATCGGATTGAACGAATCCCGCAAGTGCCAACCTCCCAATTACTATTTCAATGCGCACATCTCAAAACATATGCAAAGCCATCATTTAGCGTTCTCTTAGTCCACAGGGCTACACCCAGTATATTTGCATTGGCAGTCTTACTTCTCTATTAGTATACCTAAATCAATGGCTACGAAGAAGCCTTCCGCGCTTTACAGACAATACAGTATGGTCTTTGTTTGCTCAGCTGATAGACAAATATGGTCACTTGACATTTTGACATCTTGTTGTCACCCTCCTGGCGATTCTTATAGAACAGGGAAGTCGTATCCACTGATCCACCAAAGCACCTATTTTCAAATCAAGCTCAAGATCTCCCGCTGTTGTATCAAACTCAAACATTTCGCTGAGTCTTGAGCTTATAATCCAGTAGGGTCCTTTCGGGTAAATCTCATTTGTACGAATTGGTCTTTGTTGACGGTCAATATTGGAGCAGAAGGTGATAAATGCCTGTCATTACAGATAGAATTTAGCCCAGTCAGTGCAAGAGTTCTAGACCGGGTAAGTCCTTGTTTTATCTGGACGACAACTGAATTGCGATGTATGATATTGATTTTAAGTCCATGGACTAGTCATTTGAGGGAGTCTTTAGGCCGGGTCTTTCTGTATTGATCGTGCTGTATATTGAAGACCAGAAACACAGAAACGATAAACGTCCCGTTCGGCATGCGTATACGGTCAGATTTCATGAGCCCGACAATTTCGTATTCCTTCAATTCTCAGTATTTTTATGTCTTATGAATGGGTAGCTGAATTCTATTTTCCAGGCCTCGTATGTCTACTTCCAGGATTTCACTTATGTCATCACGGCATCTGCACTGTCATGGCTAAGTATGTCGTCAATAAGCAGTATGTATCGCTATCTCAATTCAAGTTGAAGATAAGCGGTTATCATTCATCAATAGTGTCGGACATCACATCTTAATTCCACTTGGCAACATCACAAATGAATGATCTGGCTTGACATCTAGGAAGGAGATGCAAGATCCAGTACAACCATCTTAGAGGAGCTTTGGCAGATCGTGCCTCGCTCGTTGAGACCCTCGATTCCTCAGAAGCCTTGAAACTGAATATAAGGAGATCAACGACAAAACGTCCACTTGATTGACGGTCACTATTTTCAAGATGCCGAGAGGAAATAAGTAGTGGTCGCTCATTTAGTAGTCAAAGTTGATGATTATCATTGAATACAACTTCCACCTCCACCCGCAAAGCTCAATGTACCATCACATCACCACAAAACACGAATTCTGATTCTTCGCCTGCTCTTCAACAGTATTAGCCAGCCAAGTCCCAAGCTTCACTCTGCGAAACTACACTCACTATAGAACATTTCACTCTGCGCACTCAGCCCCTCACTCTCCATCACCAAATCCTCCAACTTAACATTCCGCTCAAGCACACTCTCAATAGTCTTATGCAGCACGATCTTCGTCTCGTCCAATTCACGCTGTATCTCCGTCACGCTGTCGACTTGACTGGGATCTTGATACTGTAGTAAATAAGTCTTGAGGTTGGGGAAGCTGAGGTCGGAAGATAATAAGGTTAGTGAGGATGGTGGGTGGAGAGTGAGGAGCTCGTCGGTAATTTTTGAAAGGAGTTGGTGTGCGATTAGAGATGGGTAGTCATGCTCTGTGATCATGATGCTGCAGATTCCGGAAGAGTGGCCGTAGGTTGTCACCATGTGTTGTCTAGATTGGCAGCTGCCGTCAGTCATCCGGAATCTGTTGGTTAAACACCTAGAAAAATTACATACTGTTGGATTTAACATCTTGTCTTCTGCCTGGAGGAGTGCGCTATGCTATGGTTTTGGCGGAGAAAGTCATCAAGTCGGAGATACTGTTCGGTGTTAAGAAATGTTGTTGTGGAATGAGTGAAGCTGAGAGATATACGTTCCGCGAGTGAAGATACCGTATGCGCTCAAGTCTTTCTCGGCCCATAGCTCATGTGCCGGAGTAACATCGTTTTTGAGCATCTGTTGACGTCAGAATATCGCAACGTAATAAAGCACGAGCTTGAAACATACTCCCAAGTAGTAGATCTTCATCTTGGTGTTGGCGATGGCTTTCCTTCGAATGTTTGTTGAGGGATATTCCTTGATTCGTAGTAATTCAACACTTGAGATTCGCAAGAGGTGAATGCAAAAGGATGGTTTTAATGTTGCCCGAATTTTTGCGTCGCAGATGGCAGGCTGAACGGGAATCGTGGCTGGGTTGACATAGGTCTCGCGCTCTCGTTTACCTACGCTCGCATGGTAGGATTGGTATTTGCCAAATACCGATGCCGCCCAAACGTATTCGTATTTTGAAGCAAATCAGAGCCGAGATCGATAACCATTATCTAGAGATGTCTTGGCTTTCTCTTATTCGTGTCTCGCTCCAGGTCCACTTCAAGAAGGCACGTACAGTATCAGGAACAGTATCCTGCCTCAAGAACCCCGATCATCAGGCTTGGGTTGGTGCAGTCCATTCACGAATGGCATGTGGTTTCGTGTCTTGTCTTCAATGTATTCGTTCCGTACTGCTTGGTATCCCATTTGGCTCCTCCCATAAAACTACATCGCAAATCGTGGTATCATAATGCATGTGCCCTGTCACCGTCCTCCCAGCGCAACATATTCATCAACCCCAACTAACATCCACCACCTCCACCACCGCCGCCATCACCTCCTCCTCCTCCTCCTCCGCCTCCATCACCGCCTCCCCATCCACCTCCACCACCATCTCCTCCGAACCATCCCCCTCCTCCTCCATGGTGTCCGTGATGACCGTGATGTCCACCGCCTCCGCTCGAGTCGATGTAGACGGGCATGGCTGCGGAGTGGCCGTAGCGGTGTTTGTTATGTCTGTTCATGATAGTCAGTACAAGGTTCTGTTGCAAACGACCTCAACTTGCGAGGTCGAAAGTTGAGGAAAGGAGGAAGTGGGAGAGACATACTTCATCGGTGGTCCACCATAAGGATTATATGGTCTCGCTCCATAAGCAGGCTGTCCATAATACTGGACTTTTGGTTTGCGACCGAAACACATCTCGATTGTCTGCAGCTGTGTTCTTCTCTGTCTGATGGTCTGAAATGTTGTTGTAATGAAGTGTGTTATTATTGTGTTGCACGAAGATGCGATTTCCAAAACCTGAGAAATGTCCGGGTATTAAATACCTTCCTTCTAGAAGCTGGATTATTCCTTCCATCATTCGAACACTTCCTTTTCGGGAAGGCGATCCACAGATCTGCAGGAATAAGCCTTGTGACGCCTGCCAAGAAGGCGTTCACGTAAGGCTGAGATGTCATGTTCAACGTGTTGAGTGTGTGTGATTGGATGCGCGGCTGCGCCTTGGTTGACAGCTTCGATAAGCTCGTAACTGTTTGAAGCTAGATGGTGCGCGGATGTTGTGATTTGTTAGAATGTTGAAGCCTGGGTTTAGTCAGGAGGATGGAGGGGCTGTGGAGGCTGAGTCGAGGAGGGCGGGGAACGACTAGGACTTACCGAATAATTTATGGATACTTGGAAACTGCATGAGTGAGGCTTCAAATGATGATGATTAAGAGCATATGTGTACTTTTACGAATCGACTTGGAGTTTGTTATAATTGTTTGGAAGTTTTGTCCCCGCAATTCAATCCCCTAGATCATGCGCCACCAAATACCCGATGTCAACAAGGTGAATTTCTTTTCTCCTTTCGCAACATGGCAATCATGACCAAGTGAAGCTACGCGCCTGTTTCCCTTTCCCTTTCTGCCTAGAGCTCGACTTCGGGCGTGCGAGGAACGACATGGACCTTTCTGCCATCGATCTGATAAAGCGACTTTGTTTGCTGCGTTCTGAAGCGGCACATGTCGGATGCCCTGATCTTTCCATCGAGGTGCCTTGAGACGTTTCTCGGAGCTCGAAAACCTCTTCGCAATAATGTGGGAAGCTCTGAGCAGCAGATGTCTGAGCGATATGCATCTCTTGCGAGCAGATGGAAACCATCGGGAGACGAACAGGGCCTGTATCGGGTGTCAACTGTACGGATTGTGGATGTTGAGCGTTCGGCTGCTCTATCAACTCCGTAGCTGTGAGTTCTGGTCCAGTGCTTGATGCCTCGGCTCCAGGAGGACTGAATGATCCCCCTCGTGTTTCAACGGATGACAGATTAGAACTATCACTGGAACTATCGACTGGGCTTATCGGAGAATCACTGTATCCACTAGGGATTGTGTGAGTGGCCCGGGACTGCGGGGTGGTCGCAGCACCGTGAACTTCCCATTCCGAGCGTTGTGGGTCTGGGGGACGTGCTTCTCTCGAGCATTTCCTCTCCGTGCCATCACCAAAAACAAAGCACCCATGGACATGTGGTTCCACTAATGTCCGCAATTGCTTATTGCTGGACGCTGTTCTGACAGAGCGGAGCTTCTGGGCGTGCTGTATGGCTGACCCCTGAAAACCTCCGTGAGAAGTGATCAATCGCCGCCCTCGAAGCCATTCTACTTTTTCTGCCAGACCATCGTTGTGTCTCCTCAAGAGAGACCGGACAGTGAGCCCCATCATGGCCAAGTAATTCTGCTTTGATGGGATGGTCGACCAGCTTTCGCAAAGGTTGTCGCATGTTGGAGCTACTGGTGGCTGTAGTTTCTTCGTAAACAGGACAATAGAATGCTCATGTGTGATGTGCGTCCAGGGTTGATTGACGCGGCACCTGTATATTGGCTTGGATCGTTCCATATTCATAGCATCGTTCCACTCCATGCCGTGAACATACTGAGGAGTCGCGAATCCCGCCTCTTCAAAGCGAGGCTTTGCTTCGTCTAGTCTCATTCCGATTTCATCGAGCGTGTGCCATGATTTGGAGATTAGAACTGTGGCGTCCTCCACCACATCACCTTGTGCATCTATACCTTTATATACCCTAAGTTTAAGGAACTCCCGCAGTGCACGTTGAGCTCCGAGATACCCATCAGGTCCGGGCTCTGCTAAATAGGACGTAAAGTCTGGTGAAACCAATTGGTCTCCAGCGTATACCTTGTACTCGCGAGAGTGGATGATCGAGTGAACCATTTGTAGAACGACCGTGGCCTTAGGAAGGTAGTATGCAGTTTTCGCTTCGGTATCGTAGAGGAGGACCAAGTGCTCACGCCCTGCTGCCAGAGCATCGTGAACGTCGTTTCGCAAGTCCGACTGAATAGATGTCTGCATAGCTGTTCGCAATGTGTGACGAGTGCCTTCCGCAGTGACGAAGCCCATGCCACTCGTCCCAAAGGTAAGACTGTAAGATTTGCTGACTGTTACGGACGGGATCCTCTTAGCTCCGGACCATTCAAACTCTCGCTGATAATCTGCTGTTCCCATTGTGATGACGGCACTCTCTGTCCAACCAAGGAAACACCGCCTATTGAATAACAGCTCCGGCGAAAGCTCTCGATGCCATTGGGCAATGCGGCGAGTCTTAAGAATCTGCGATATTTTTGCAAGTGCCTTTCCTGGCCGAGTCTTGCTCTCGAAATGCCACTGTAGCGCATCGTCCTTTGTTAGCTCGGACATGGGGATCAGCATCGATGTGAGACCGTGTGCAAGGAGACCTTCGTCAAATTCTACAAGGCTCAGGCATCTGCTCGCAAGTGCCATATCCGCAAACGAAATTTCCAACCCAATCCCTTCGCTTCGGCTGGTAACCGGAAAACCTTCTGCCACAACGCCGTGCGGGAACAGCAAATGCCAACAAGAGAGCTCTGTCGGGGAATGTCTTAGATTAGTCGCTTTCATGATAAGCTGTCTTAATGGCTGATTCTACCTGCGAGGCGCAATGGTTGTAGATGAGTAGAGAATTCCGTCGTGGTCCGAAATTCGAATCGCGCTACATAACCACGCCATGGCGGTCAACGTTTGTGTATGCACGGATTCACTGCCTTCAATAAACATCCGGAGAGGTGGCGTATCACTTGTAATAGATGCCTCATCAATAGTCATCCTAAGTAACCTGCTTTTTCTTCGGACTGCGGCTCTCGTTGTTCCTAACTGTCCGGACTGTACGATCTCCTCAAGCCCGCTGAGCAATAATGGTCCAACGTCAGGCCATTTTTCTGAGAGATATTCCTCACAGCTCTGGGCTTGTACTGTAATGCCTTCTCCAGTGAGGGTCAACAAGCTACCAAGTCTCGTTCCAGGCGTAAAATTCGTGTGCAGAAAAGTCGGTGCTTCCCATTGTACAATGTACTCCAGCTTTAGCGGACGCTCTTTTGCGTAAGAAGATGGCCAGAGATCCAGTAGAACAGATCCTGGATCAGTAAGGTATAGATCAGGACTAGTTGATTCACCGGTCGTGTGCCCTGGAATCTCGAAGGTTCGGCCGTCAGAATCTGCCCGTTGAGGGATATTTTCGATAAAGGGAGGAAGAACAACTCCACCCTCAGTGTCATTGCTATTGAGAGCTTTATGTAGGCTCTTGCTTTCAACAACTTTTTCTGAGTTCTCGGGGCCATTCAGTGCCTCTTTGTTGACATAGCTTCTGCTGCTGACATCGGATAGGTGGGGTTTGCATCTATGATTGGGCGAAGGAGGGGTCGGAGCGATGGGTATGGGCGACGAGCACCCATGGCCATGCGGACCTTTGGATGAGGGCAGGGAGTCCCCTCGTGTTTCTGTTGCGCTAATATCCATGCAAGAGTTCAACTTAGAGTCCGCGGCTGAAGGAGGCTGCCATGAGCCAAGTTCCGAAGATTTAACTTTTTCTGGTGTGTCGTAATGCGAAGCATGAGGTGACGGGTTGAACAGGTCGTAATCATTAGTGAGCTGCCACTCGGACCGCAGAGCAAGTTGGCCAATGAAGCAAGCCTTTACACCATATTCCAAGGCATAGGGTTTAGCATAGTCAAGCCAGGGGTCGTTGCCCAAATCATGGGGATGGTCGCACCAGACTTTGATAGGGATTCTTGTTAATCCTTGCTTTTTTGGGCGAAAAGATATTGCTGAGCCATTGCCCGATCCAACTGCTGTCTGAGATTCGGCATAGATATTCTCTTCTGGACGCCCGTGTCCGTTGTTGCTCTTGATAAGTCTAGTGCGAACAGTTTGTGAGCAGAAAGAAATCTAGACGAGATCCAATGCGTTTCGAACTTACAGACATATGCAACGCTTTGCTTGTGCCTTGATGACGACGAATCGACAGACTTTCCCGACTTCTTCCTGCCCTCCAAGGGCTATTATCACCTCATTCCGACTACCATTAGCGTCGTCTTCACCAGCTCCACTTAGCTCAGACCAGGGGACTTTGAAAATCCACGAATAGTTAGCTTCGAGCCCGAAAAAGAATGAACAGATCTTACCCTGCCAAACTTGAATTGGTGTGGCTCCTGAACCTCATAATCTACGAATTGTCAGCTGCAGTCTCATGGGACCAATCTGCTTATTCCCTTACACGAATGGTATTCCTCAGAGTATGTGCCGGAATTCAGGCCTCTGATTGTATCTCCACGTAGGCCTAAATTACCATGCGAAACAGAGAGACTATCAAAGGCCGCCAAAGCATCAGATCTCGCAGTATCGTTGTTGGAAGGACGTCGTGCAGAAGTTATTCCTGAGTATGGACGTTCATCTCCAAGAGTTGGTCTGTTGTCTCTGAACTCTTGAAGGTATCTTCCTGCAATCAGTCAGATCACCCTTCGTCTGATACTACTTAGAGTCATGCACCCGCCTTTCCAATTAACAAGCCGGCGATCCTGACGAATGGGATCAGAATCCAAATGCAATTCAGTCCATCAATCGCTACTTACAAAGCCATTCCCTGTGCTCCTGCTGTATTCGGACATGTTCATGAAGAAGTGCCAGATTTTACCAGTGCAAATCTTGAGCAAGCCTTGAGTTCCAGCAGGTCTCGAGATGTTCAGGAAACGAGGCTCTGCCCTCGTCCATTCTCATGAATTTGGTGAGGGACCACGATCGCGTCGGCTTCCAGCCTGAGCCGGGCGTCAAGCCAAGCTGTGGCTGTCAATCTGTCCATGCTCAGCCCGATTCCAATAACATAGGCAAGCAGATCTAGCCAGTGAGCCAATACATCGCTCGCAATGGTGTGCTTCTTGCAGGAGGCTTGCGTGTATTCGCAAGACTTCCTCACAGGGCAGAACCGAAGTTGTGTGGTCTGGGCAGTTGATGATGCGGACGCGGGCTGGCAAATGGCGAGGAAGGAAGCAGCGGTTAGCTGCGCAAATCGACAGACGCGAGGAAGTCGTCATGGCCAGATTGAATATGGGACTTGCCAAATGCGGTTTTCCGTTCGAACAGGCGTGCTACCGTGGTCGCGCATGGAACTGAAGTTGGCTGGTGGAAGAGAAGAATCCGGATTAGAAGAATTTATTGCTGCTAATCGGAAGGATGAAGTCACTATAATACCTTAGTACGAATTACCGGCACCAGAAGAATTGGCGTGGTAAGTAATAATATCATCCTGAGGTATGTGGCAGTAAAGGATACAAGAAGGGGTTCCAAATAATATACACCCAGATCGTCAACTATGCCGTCCACATGCAAGGCTTTTGTGCCACCAACGTACTCCATTCCATACACAATACACAGCAATACATTACCACGATATCCAGAATCGATCCGCCACAACTTATCTAAGCCTTCTGTGTTTGCCTCTTCTGGTTCTTTCGCATCTCCTTCTCACGCTCCTTCTCGAGGTACTTCTTCTGTCCCTTGGCGTCCAGGGCCTTGAGTTCGAGGTCGCGCTTCAGCTTCTTGGCCTTCTCACGCTCGAGATTTCGCTCTTCAGCTTTCTCGTCTTCGCCGGCTTTTTGGAGCTTGCGGATGGTGTCTTCACGAGTGGTGCGGACCTTGCGCAGGACTTCGGGCCGGAAATGTGCGCCTTGTACGAGAATGTCGGCGACGCGGACGAAGTATTGGAAGATTGGCAGGCCGCTGGTGTAATCGCCGGAGGAGGGGGTTCGGATAGAAAGATAGACGCGCTTCTTTGGGGTGGTGTCCTCGAGTCTGAGAAATGTTCAGTTAGTAGAGTACACTTTTACGAGCAAGACCAAATCGCTTACGTCAATGGTTGGTCGATTGGCTGGTCAGTAATGATCAAGTGGTTTAACAACTCGCCAGCATCCTCAACAGCCTTAATGAGCTCAGGAGTGAGCAGAAAATCGGTGATCTCTGCGCTCTCGCTCATAACAGTTGCCCATGCGGGAAGCTTTGCGCTGTCCTTAGTGGTGGTGATTGAAACGTCATATCTTGACTCGCGAAGTCCCTTCATAGTCTCCTTGTTCACAATAGCCCAGACGAAACCATCATAGCTGCTCTTGGTATCCTTGCGCAACTCGTGTGCTCCGGGAACCTGGCCAGGAACAGTAAGAGCCTCACGTCCATCGAAGGGGTAGAGGACAGCCTCCATCTTCTCTCCTGGTGTGTCCAGGCTCTCGAAGAATAAACTGAAGATGAATTCGAAAATCATGGTGAGTGGGCTGTAGCGCTTGTACAGGGTCAAGTTGATATCGACAAAAGCCACATTTTGTCGACCAGTTGCGTAGGTCGAGAACTCGTTGGGTGCCTTCTCCTTCAAGAGCTCTTCTGGAAGCTCGAGGGTTGTAGCCTTGGCCAAGCCTTCACTCTCGACCTCGTCGACAGTTGGGGCTTTGCGACCACCGAATCCGACCAGCGCAAACTCCTTTTGTAGAACAGTCGCATGCGCGGTGATCCAAGCCTTAGCCTTCCTTCGATTGGCACTTGTGCCGAGCATGTGTACTGTCACGATCACAGCAATCATAGCAAGAATCACACCCTCCTGCTTGAAGTCGCTGAGGGAGTGACGCTCGTGGATATTGTACCATTTGGTGTAAGGGACAGCTGCACCTGTAGGAGCTGCACTGGCGCCCATGAAACTGACTGGGGAGGAGGCAGCGGAATAGGCAGCTGGTGTTGGCTCTGGGGCTCCAGCAAAGTCGGCGAAGTCTGTAGGAACGGGGGTTAGCACCTGTCTGTACCTCTATGCAATTGCGCCGGCAGACTCACCATTATCGCCAGCTGGGATTGGGGATGCAGATGGCTTGGAGCCTCCGAGGAAAGCTTGGAAGAGTCCTGCCATATTGAAGGGGTTGCACGATTTCAATGGAAGGTTGTCGTGTGAGGAAGAAGATGGAGAAGCTGGAGGCCAGACATGGGCATGAGGAGTGAATGGCGCTAAATTCACTAGACCTGTTAGAGCTCGCTAAGCTTTGATGCCGCTTTAATTATTCTTCAGCAGTTCTGCGACACTTTCATGCCGCTTTATCAGCCCCTCAGCAACCAGATCCGAAGAACATCCGCGGCTATGACCTCTGAAGCCCTTGCCCAAGGCTTGGAATGTTGCTGCCCTTGCTTGAACATCGACGACGACAACGACAACGAGGAGACAAGGTATTTTCATTCTTCTTTATGGATATCGTATCATGCTAAGATAGCCCTCGAGATCTCCCCAAGAGCCACTTTTCACTAGGTACGTGACAGGTCGCGCTTTCTCGTCGATATCACGTGATGTAAACAGAACCTTTAGACTGTGTTTCTGTTTCCGGATTGGCCACTGAGCTTCTGGTCGGACTCTCGGGAGAGCTGTTGATCAGGTATCCTGGCTTTAGACACTCATGGGTGCGGACTGGGTGGCTTCTGAAGTTGATGGCTGACCATACATATCAGATTACCACCCCGTCCGATGGGCAGACCTGTTCGCACCTATGGCACACAGCGCCGTCAATATACGTCGAATTCCTCAAAGGTTTTCGGCGTTTCTTCTGTGAAGCCAAAGGAGTCGCCTGCAGTGACCTCTCCAGATCTTCCAGCAGATCCACTTGAATCATGGCCTGAAGTCCTTGAGACCCTGAATGAGATTCAGAAAGAAACATCTGAGAAAGGTGTCATAAGGACCAAGTCTGTAGCGGAGTCAGAGAACGAAGAGGAATCTAGTGGATCAGAGGACAATGAAGAATCGAGCGAGTCTAGTGAATCTGAGGATGAAGACGATGAGGACGATTCAGAAGAGATAGAACCATCGAGCGAGTCCAGAGGATTTGCTGGGTCGAGTACATCAAGTCCCCCACACTCTGTTGATGGAGATGAGACTGGTTCTCATCCCGGCATATGTAAGACCTCACATCTACTCATCCAGATAAAACCATTAACGCTGCTAAGCACACGGTCAACAAGCACCAGAACATCTTGCCAGTCTCGCCGATGCCTACCAAACCGATCGCGGTACACCACTCTTCATCAGCACCTGGCCAGAAATCCTTCCTCCCTCTGCAGAAGTCGAGAAGATCGCGGAAGCGTCATTCGCAGAAGTTTATCGTGTGATGACTTCGGCAGGTTCATCAATCATCAAAGTGCTTCAGCTAAAAATTCCAACCGACCCAGCCTCATCCGAAATTGAAACTGCTATCAATGCAGATGACCTAGTCTCAGAGATTCGCATCATGAATGTCCTGACAGAAGTTCCTGGATTTGTCGGATTCAAGGATGCCCATTTGATCAAAGGCCGATTTGCGCCATCAATCGAAGAGGCCTACTATGAATTCATCGCTGATGATGGGGAGTATGAACCAAGGGAAACGCATTTTCCCGATCCGGAGATTTTCACGGCAGAATCGACTTTCTTGGTCTTGGAACTTGCTGATGCAGGCGATGTTCTTGAAGACTGCGCGATCGAAAGCATTGACCAGGTGTGGGATATCTTTCTGGGTGTTTGTATGGCTTTGAGTCGTGCTGAATACCTTTGCGAGTTCGAGGTAAGTCCTTGTAAAACTATTACAGTCTATCCTACTGACGATAACTCAGCATCGGGACTTACACGAGAATAACGTCTGCGTCCGGCAAACAATACACCCGGTATCAAAGATCAAGCGCAGACCGAAACCTCGTGAAGGCTCCATCAAATTCGGCTTCTCGGACTACAACATTACAATCATTGATTACGGCCTTTCACGTGCCAAGCTCGAGAACGGCGATGTAGTCTTCCAGGATCTGGAGAACGATCTTGCTCTGTTCCAAAGCAGTGGTAGCGGGTTAGCCGGGATGCAGTACGACAACTATCGTCGGTTCGTCTCCTCCTCTCTCATCATTCCACAACTTCCTCTATCTTCCCGCCCACAACTAACAGCCCCAGAATGCGCAACCACCTCCTCACAGGAACACGCACCATGCAACCCGCCTCCTTCCACACAACATCCATCTCAGAACTGCCACCTTCAGAAGTCCCCATCCCAAAACCCACCTGGAAATCCCACACACCCTACAGCAATGTCCTCTGGATTCGATACATTCTCTCCTTCCTCACGAAGCAATTCAAGAAACACTCTCGCGGCCCGAAAGCTGCCAAAGACCTTGCCACTTTCGAAGCAGAGATCAAAGATCTGAAGAGAAGACTGGATGTCAGGACGAAAATTGAGAATGGAGCTTTTGTGAGTGCGTGTCAGGTCCTGGATTATGTATTTGGGAGGGGATGGGTTAGTGAGGAGCAGTTGGGGAGTGCAGGTGTGGATAGTACGATTTTGAGTCAGTAGCCGAGAAACATGCAGGTGAAGATGCCTTGGGCGCGGAATGTTTATGACCTGGAGACTGGAGAAAGGAGAAATCGACCAGGCTTTTGGTTTACATTTCTTATTTGCATTTGAATTGATGAGAGCGGGCGTATATAGAAGGGGTTGCATAGCATTAGGCGTCCAAATTGATCAATTACCTGAAGGGCTCTCGTGTCCCAAACAACATCATGAGACCGTTGAATCTATCCCCATTATCTTCCCCGACAAAGCACGGAACTAATTGAAATGACTATAGGATATTACCAAGACTTCTCTCATCTCACGCATTCCATCTATTTTCCTTACATCGCGGAGTCAGACAATCGACTTGTTGCACCGAGCAGCTATTTCTTATATCTGCTCTTCTGATCATTGGCCCAATCATTATACTAGCTTAATACTCAACTCCTCGATTCTGCAGGCAGACTCGATCTGTGATCTTATTCAAAGTGTTCATGCGGAGTTGTCAGCATCCCTGCCGCCCGCGCGTTTCTCCTCCCGCAGCGCGCCGGAAAGGCTTGACCCTCTCATCTCCACCATGCAGCAACCTACAAAAGCGAGCATCAATGACATCAATTTCCGCGCTCCACACCAGCATGCGATTGGAGGGACTCACTGGCATGCTTCCTTATGATTGATCTCAGGGTATCACTGCTTACGCTGACTAAACTTCCGTGTGGCGTTTCGTCCGAATTCTCAGGGCCCGTTCTGGGCATTTCCCGAAGCGGCGCCCGTTTGGGACAGAAGTTGGTGGTGGTGAAAGCCGAGTCTGACCACCTACCAAACCCCGGGATATGTAGATCGAATCACGAATGATCGGATGAGGATAACAGAAGGAAAGGAGACAGGGGACAGATCCTTGTGCACTACCACTGCTATGATTTTTCGGTACGGGTGTGTGGATTGTTTTGTGCCTTAGTCAGTGTCAGCCGCGTGATGGCCCCCAAATCACGGTTGGGGATGAGCATGGGGATGGAGAGGTTAAGTATACTGCCACTTCCCCTGATCATTGCTTTCCTTCTTACTCGTTTTGTTATCCTACTTCTCCGGGTTGAGTTTCGGCGTTGGTTGCTTGTCTCACGCGGCCTTGAGCGACATTTCTTTGGGGAATCGGCTATTTGTTTACTGTACAAGTTTTCACTGCCCTCAAGATGGAAAACTACGACATCCCACACAAGGCCACCCTAGAAGTGATACCGGCATCAGTCAGCGCCTCATCAGCAGGCCATAAATCTCCTGAGGCGCGATCAGTCGCACCAACTACACCTCCGACTGGATTCTGGCATCGGAAGAAAGCGACAGTTGAAGAGAAAGTAGCCAAACACTTCGCCAAAGAGTTCAACGGCAAGCGAGGCTTCAACGGCCACTGGTTCCATCGACCTGTTAAGCAGGAACATACCCCATTCGATAGTGCAGCTATCCTCGAATCGGACGAGAAAGGTCGGTACCTGTTTCGCAATCAACTAGGGCAACTAGCTCATAAATACGACGATGTCGCTGCGTATCTCAGTCCTACTCACTACAATCCTCGCCGACTCGTGGTTCAAGCAACGGGATATGTGTTTGGAAATCAGAAAGACTCGGGAGATTGGCGACGGACAACGGTTAAAGGTTCGGTACCAACGGTCTTGCAGGTCGCGGAATGGGCGCTGCGACCCTCAAATCCGAATAAACATGGCAGAAGCAGTGTGCTTGGGAGGATTGGCACTTTCTTCCGCATCATCGTCGTTGCCTTTCCTCTACAGCTCTTGCTGATTCTACCCACGACCGCCTCGTGGGAAGGTGATGATGTACAGGATATGTACAAGGACTTCCCGGGATACCATTGGAGGTGGCCAAAACATGCCATCAATCCTCTCGACATGAGGCCTGGCAAGCCATCCACAGAGCTGGCATCCAAAGATGTGTCTTCTCGCAAACGGATGTTACGCCCTCGACAGCTGATTGTGTTGCGAGATGACGAGTGGGTGCTGGATGATAACCCTTCCAGGGATATTTCGTACCTATTTATTAGCTATGCGAATATGCACTTCAACACAGACAATTCAGCGTCAGGTCGACGTCTCATCGAGAAAATGGCAGCGTTTGCTACACTTCAAGCGGGCAAAACCGCATACTGGCTCGACTACCGTTGTCGTGCTCCAGAGAAAGGACCACTTCTCGACGCCGATGTGTACAGAATGTGTGATGTGATTCGTGGATGCTATCAAGTCGTCGTCATGTTGAAAAGCACAGATAACAAGTTGAAGCAGGAATGGGGATCGCGGATGTGGACATTACCTGAAGCATTACTCGCTCCAGGAGATCGCATTTACTTCTGCTCTCCGAACCCAGACACAGACTTAGACATGCAAAGCTTCAACCTCACCTCCCTCCTCAAAGTCGAAATGACTGGTACTGTCTGGGACGACCACCTCTCTGCCGAAGAAGACGGAGGACCAACCCGCCTCCTAGCAGAGCACTTCTCTGGCCTCCTCACCCTCACTCGTCTTGAGATACTATCTAACGCAATCGCCGCCCTCAGCTCCCGATTCCAAAACAACTACTCTGCCTTCGCCAAAGCCGACGTCGCCTACGCCCTCATGGGCCTGCTTCACTACCGCATCTCCAAAGACCCAGACGACACACTCTTCCAAGCCATCGCGCGGCTCTCCCTCTCCAACGACTCCGACCGCCTCATCGAGCGCATGGTCTGTCTGTTCCCCGACCCCCACCTCCAGCCCCAACTTCATTCTCAATCTCAACCCAAACGGTCCCCCTTCGAGCTCCTCGCCAACCCAGACCTCTACCATACCCACCTCTGGGACATCGACCCCCTCTGCCAAATCGTCGGCGTCGCCGACGAAGACGCCACCATCCTCCTCGACAACTGCAAAGCGCTGCACATCCGATGGAAGGACTTCCCTCGCATGAACGTCGTCCGGCACTACGGCTTCAAGAAACTCTTCGCCGAACTCTTTGTTCGTTCAGGAGCATGGTGGTTCCTCTTCGGTATCAACCTAACCATCACCTACGCGCCATTCTTCGCATTCTCCGACGGTTTGAAGGGCGAGACTCTGATTCTGGCGCTGGAGTTGCTGGTTGCAGGGTTCTTTGCTGTCGGGTTGTGTCTTTCGCTCGTGGGGCCATTTTCGGTGAGGAGGCTGTATGGGGGGCAGGTTTTGCAGTCGGCGCCGTGTTTGGTGGGGTTTGAGGGCGTGATGCCGTTGAGGGAACTTGAGCCGATTATATTCGGGAATAATAATGGACGACTATCGTATGCGCCTTCGGCGACACCGTTTAGTTACCATTATCGAGATGCTAGGGAGCGTGTGGGGTTGGAGCCGAGCTGGATCGAATCTTCGTTGACTGATCAGGAGGGCTTGAAGGATGTGTTGGGGAAGTTGCCGAGGGGACATCATTTGTTTACGTTGGTTGATACGGGGAGTTTGAGTGTTTGTGTGTTTAGTGCCGAGAGGCCGCCGACGGTGGCACTGCTGTGTGGGAGGGAGGGCGGCATGTTGAGGGCGGTGCTGTGTAGTTGGAGATTCGGGAATGATTGCTTGTATAAGGAGACGGTGGTTAGGATGCAGAGTGATGTGTATGAGAGTGCGAAGGCGAAGAGTTGGTTGAAGGTTTGTTTGGGAACGAGGTAAATGGGTGTTCAGATGCATCACAGATAGCATGGGAGATTTCGAAACGCACACTGAGATGGGGCTTACGTGCTGCTAGTCGACATCAATCTGTATCGATTTCAAATGCGGAATTGGTTGTAATATAGTAATCAAGAACGATATATCTCGCCTCGTGTTTTGGCGAAGTCGCAGCTCAAAATAAACAATCGATTGGGACATGACATGCAAACTCATTGTATGCATCACACTCTCCGATCCCCCGCAAGGTGTCCCTGCCTAGAAATCTTCCTCCTTCACCACAGGCTAAACCTTTAACCCCTCTAAGCTAGGAACCACAACCGGCGCCGGCACATCCGCAATCCCCTCGGGCTCAACATAATCCCTCCACCCATTAACCCTAAGCCTCAGCTTCCTACTCTCGGCATACACCACCCTCCTCATCCTATTCGTGCTCCCCAACGGCTGATGCGTCTTCAACCCATGCCACCCATTTACCGTAATGCGATCATCCCACCAGACTCTGAATTCTGGAAGCCAGGAGTCTTGAGGTTCGAATTCGAGAGTGGCGATTTCTTCGAATGGGTACTTTGAGGGGGACCATTCGATCTCGATGTCGTCGACGGGTTGCTCCGACAGGTTTTGGAGGAGTTGCGCGCAGAAAGTGTAGGTTACTTTGTGTTTCAGGTGGAATTCGCGGTTGTGTTGGGACTGTATGATATATTAAGTCTTTGTCAAATATTCTGTTCCCTGGGGGATTGTGAACATGGGGCAGGACAAACTCACAATGGCGTTGCCGGGCGCGTCGTCGGGGATTGTCTCCTTTTCGAGTTTCTTCTGCTCTTCGCCGAGTGGGAAGACGCCGAATTTGGCGACGTAATCGCCGAATCTGTAGGCGGATTGGGAATACTCTGGCATAGCGACCACTATTCACATCTCGTCAGCACATCTCTCCTCACCCCCCCCCCCCCCNCTTCTTCTTCTCCTTTCCACCACATCCCAAACCATATCTCAAAAAGAAACAAAGA
>JGI24512J20087_1000121_pt1 | contig 147198 bp, 155 predicted proteins | sample LinPmetageLP35_FD_20087 | JGI IMG/M metagenome (IMG submission 20087) | reverse complement strand
GAATTGTCACGTAGAGCGGACCAAGTGTTAGAAAGAGACATCTGAGCCACAGCAAGCCAGTAAGCCATTTCCGTTTCAGACATTGACAGCCAACTTTTGTTTTCGTCCTGGGTGACAAGAAGATCGCGCATATTCCTCCAGCCTTCTTGAAAACAAACTCCACTTCCAACCATTGTATGTCCCTGTATTTTTAGCATGATCAAAATATCTATCAATACCGTCATTTATGTTTTGCTTCCCCTACGCCGCCTTGTCACATATAGGCGAAGCGAGCCTGAAGTCAACACTTTCCACACTGGCATGTAGTCTAGGTGACTTTTTACGCCTAATCCGCTTTAGGATACCAACACCGTCGATGTAATGCCGGTTGCCTCGTCCCAGTTGCTGCAAGATGCCTTGCATCTTGATCGGGATCGCAGGGCCAAGGAAAATATTGAAGTGGATAAACCTGTATACTGGGCCCCAATCTTCACCACTTGCTTCTGATTAAAGTGCATGAAGGTGTATACAGGCCTCAGCCTTGACCACTTGATTCTGATTGATAGGAGCCAAGCGGTATCTTCGATCAGATGAGACGGCTGAATGAGAAGCCGATAAGTTATTTGTTGAAGGGGCGACATATACGATCTTTCAGTATAAAAATGTATATAAAGATGCGAACTCCTCACAAGTTTGATCGTTTCCTCATCCCACCCAATCCTTCAAGCATCGTCTCAAATATCACGCTTCTTCATATATATCAGAGTTATCTACCAATCCTCCTCGTAGACAATGGCTCCAGCAGAGACAACTGCAAATCCGGAACATCCAGAACCGCCCAAAGTCGACGACAAAACCGAGACTGCACAAAACTCGTCCACAGACCCAGCTTCAGCGGACTGTCAGCAAAGCATAGACCCGCATATGGAGAAGTCCCTTGGAGAATGCTCACCCGGTTGGGAGTATGTAGTCCACGTGAGCGCTAATAAAACGCTGCTAACGAATACCATAGCAATCTCCCCGAGAAGCTCTTTGAGCCAACGCCTTTTGAAGAACAGAAGTGATTGTGATGGAAGGAATAGGAAATAGCCTCGGATGACAGGGCTGGGTTGGTCGAGAAGGTCTTAGTTTTTCGTCTTTCTAGGTTTGCTTTAAATGTATTGGATCGGCTATATAGAACAACTTTGAGCACGAAATCCATGGTGTATTGTAAGCGCGAGAGAATCAAAATAATAGCGTGCACCAGCAGACGCCTTGCAAATATTACTTTTCCAATCTATCCTCAATCGAGCACTGTATGCATCATCAATTCATCTGCAAGTGACTGTCATGGGTGAATCGGCGAAGCCAGCTTTGTCTTCAAGCAGCTAACGTATCATGCTGCAGGTATAACCCGCCGGTCTATCCAGGGGACAACAGAGACAATTTCCTTAATCGACTGTCCCGCGTTGGCCGCGCAAGAATGGACCTCCGAACTGTAGGCTACTGGTTCACCCAGGGATGAATGATTCGGCTTCTTAATTGTCCATCCCGCGCTGGTTTCCCAAGATAGATTAGACTCACTCCTGCTGTGAAGTATGGAGTCTCGATGAATATAAAGGTATGGATTTCCCTTCGATATTGACCACTTTCTTTCGGTCACATCCTTACTTTCATATTAAGACATCTTTGAGCTTAGGCCATCTAATCAATCTCGAATGTCAATCTCGAGTAATTGCCACCACTCATTTGTTCTCTTTAAATCCGAGTCGACGCTCATTCAGTGGGCTTGTAGCTTGTGCCACAGCGGGCCACATTGGTACATTTTTGAGTGCAAGTACTGCAAGTTGAAGACTTGTCGGCCCTGTACAAATAAAGCTTAGCCTGGGAGGGAGTACGCTGCAAAACAATCTATCAGACAGAACAAACAATGGCGGGACGCATTCACAACGGCACCCTGCCAATCTCACCTATCTCGGACACTCAAGCCTCGATCCTGGATATGTTCTTGTTCCCAGGATTTACCCGCATGTCCACCGCTATCCAAGGATATCTCACCATCGACGTGGGTGCCTATGCTCCTGTGCTCTGTTTTTTGGGGATATTGGTGTTCGCTTGCAGACGTATTTGCAAGTCTGTATGGGAATGGTTTCAGACTTATTGCAGTAAGCACCTCCTTTCGCTCGAACAAGAATTCAGTTTCTGACTAAAAGTAGCTTCAACTGTTCACCTCCATTATCGAGAGGATGCATACGAGATGCTCATGTTGTGGATATCCTCTCAGAGCTTCGCCCAGAACGCTCGCTCCTCCCTCGCCACCACCGACTTGGCCCCTTCATTGAATCGCTCAAGAAATAATCATCCAAACGGCCGAGATGCGAACAAGAGGACTCTATCCTACACACCCTGGAATGGACGCTTTTTCATGCAATATAATGGCCGCCTGCTTGTGTTCCGGCGTCAATACCAAGCAGGAGATTTCAGGAGCCGAGAAGACGTTTCCATTTCCTGCTTTGGCAGATCTCCGCAAGTTCTGAAGGACCTGCTCTCTGAGTGCCACACCAAGTTTTCAAAGCTTATACAAGGAAAAACTTGTGTCTATGAACACCAAGACGGTGCCTGGATAAGGTCAGCAGCATCAGATGTAAGGCACATCTCCACAGTGGTTCTTGGTCAAGGGAAGAAAACGGGGCTACTGAAAGACATCAGCGACTTCCTCAACCCCGCATCCCAACGATGGTATTCCGATCGTGGCATTCCTTACCGACGAGGTTACTTGCTGTACGGTCCCCCTGGAACTGGAAAATCGAGTTTGAGTTTATCTATTGCTGGTCATTTTGGATTGGACATCTATATCCTTAGCCTTTCTGCTATCAACGAAGCCACCCTGAAGGGCCTTTTCGCCAAGCTTCCAAGTAGATGCGTTATCCTTTTGGAAGACATTGATGCCGCTAGTTCGAATCGAGACACAGGTTTAGACTCTCGCCAAATAGCAATGAACTCTCTCCCCCAAGAAAGGAAATCCGCCTCTGGAACGGTGTCCCTCTCTACCCTCTTGAACGTCATTGATGGAGTAGGTTCGCAAGAAGGCCGTGTCCTGATCATGACTACCAATTACATCACGCGCCTCGACGGAGCACTCATACGACCTGGCCGCGTGGACAAGAAGGTTGAACTCGGGCTCGCTGACAGTCAAATGGTGGCTGACCTCTTCTGCCTGGTCTTCAAGCCCAAAGAAGGCGTTGCCACTTTGTCAAAGGACGCTCATTTAGGAGAGAATAGAACGGGCTTGGAAGCCGCAGTGAGTCAGAGCGAAGATGACAACAGAGTTGAACTGCTGGCAGAAAAGTTTACTGCTAAGGTGCCGGAGCTGAAGTTCAGCCCAGCTGAAATATTCTCGTTCCTTTTAGAATACAGGAAATCACCGGAGGAAGCTATTCACAATGTGGAGCAACTCATCTCGACGCCCGTTGGACCAAAGTTAGAGCCGCCGAGAACAACCGAAGACGCTAAGCCCCATGATACTCGGTTTGTACGCATCCAAGGAAAGTAAACAAAACTTCGCTAACGATCCATTCAGGTGGGACGAAGAATCTTCAACGACACAAGTCTCGACCGAAATGGTTCAGACCTCGTTCACCATGGGACCAAAGACACCACCAAGCAGTCCGAACCCATGGTCCGCCAAGCCCTTTACAACCTCGAGCGATGGCCAGGAGTTGATCAAAGCCGTCACGAACATGCAGATGGACAATACTCGTTTCCAACGATGCGCCTATTCTCAAACGCCTCCTGAGAATTCTTCAGAGGCAAGTCCAACGGAGCTCTGTTCGCCAACTCCATGTCACGAGTCTCCGACCAACCAGATATCTTCACAGATTGTGACATATCATCAAGTTCAACAATTCTTGGACATCTTCAACAAGCTCGCCATCAAGCAAGAGCCGCCTCCCACTCCCTTCCCTCCCATTAAACTGTCTGGTGAGTCCGAGGGACCGAGAGCCCGGGCTTCCAGGCTAGAGTTCAAGACTGTCAACGAAGTGTACGTATCCAAATGTCCCAGGAGTCTATGCGCTGACACGATCTTATCACACAGCTGGGACAAAAAGCGTGCAAGTACTCAATTGAGGAATCGCCAAAATCGATAGATGAGGCGCCTGAACTCGATCAATACGTTTTTGTAGTTCGTGCTCGGATCGGTCAGTATATTCACTCCAAACAGTCTCCATGTACTCATAAAGATATCCTAGACAAGAAGGCAATGACCAACACCATCTATATCGATATCAAATCAGAATGGTTACGAGATGTCTTGAGGATAGTTTTAAAAGGCGTGCACGGAAATGGTGCGCAGGAAGACAAGCCTTCAGTAAGATCTCCCTCTCTGACCATGTGAAACCGACCCACTAATCTGATACTAGATCGAGCAAAATCTCCTGCATCACTACCTCAATGAACTCCAATCGTACCGAAGCGGCACCGATCCTCTCGACCCAACGTGTGCAGCGCACCTTGACCTCCTTATCCAGCACATCCGGACAACTTACACGGATACCAGAGCTCGCTTGTTGCCGCTTCTCATCAGTGGCGAGATCCCCTACGACCTCCTCTGGACCCTTTTCAAGCCAAACACGTTTGCTTACACCACTTGCCCTGGAACCAAAAAACAAAGGTGCATCAAATACGATTTTGGCGAAGAAAGATCAACGGCCGATGGGGTTGTGTACTTTCACATCAAGGGCCGCTACATCGACTTCGACGGAAAGGTATTCGGAGAGGTTCCTGTTGATACGGGTATTTTGAAATACCGCGGGTCAAAGCCCATCAATTCGCTCGACGTTTTCCCCTTGCGATACCACGAAAATGCGGACCAGGTCAGAACGGAGCTAGCCATGTGCGGTCGGAAGTTCCGCTCTGTGAAAAGCATCCAGCATCTCCAATATAGTGGCACAGCGTTCCAGGTAGTTCGTGGAGAGCCGGTCGCGATGTCCATCTCGAGCAGAATCATCATCGATGCGGCCCAGTTTCGAAAGATCAATCCCAACTATACAAGGCCAAGCTTGATCAAGGCAGCCAACCGGGGCCATGATTCCAATCCTATCAATCTCTGGTTTGATGATGATGGCCCACCTCCATCGTCGAACGTCGTCAAAGTCAAGGCTGACGTGGATGTTGATATGCAAGGTGAAGAGCATCTCATCATGTGCAGTCCAACTGTTCTGGGTTACAGTCTGAATGATAAGTTGTGGCGTAAGTATCCTGTCTGGTGATAAGAAACTTGTGAAGCTGAAAAAATAATATTTAGTGGAATTTGCGGTCGACGACATCACTGAGATCAGCTGGAACTACTCACTATGGAACCATCTTGCGATAGAGCCCAAGCAGAAGAGTCTTACACTGGCTCTCGCAGCATCTCATACGCAGCGGACACCCGAACATTCATTTGATGACATTGTCAAAGGGAAAGGTCGCGGACTCATTATGCTCTTCTAGTATGGCACCTAGCTTCAACCGTATTTCTCAAGCCCACTAACACACTTCCTAGTGGACCGCCTGGAGTTGGCAAGACGCTCACTGCTGAAGCACTGTCAGAGCACCTGCAGAGACCGCTCTATACCGTGGGTTTTCCGCTGAGGCTCGCTGCTATTTGTGCTGATATTTTGCAGATATCTGCTGGGGATCTAAGTAGTGATGCAGCAAAGCTCGAGAAGCAGCTTTCGCTTCACTTTGAGCTTGCGGATCACTGGCATGCTCTGCTTCTCCTCGACGAGGCCGACGTGTTTTTGCGCAAGCGCGATACGGATCATATACACAACTCACTCGTCTCGGTATTCCTACGCAAGTTGGAATATTACCAAGGAATCATGCTCCTTACCACCAACCGAGTCAGGGATTTTGATGATGCGATCCAGAGCAGGATCCACCTTGCGCTCCGGTATAGTCCTTTGGGTATTGACACGAGAAAGGGGATCTGGGATACCTTCCTTCAGAATGCAATGACGGCCGGCGGGAGAGCAGACTTCGGGGACGAGAGCCTTGACGAACTTGCAAAGCAAGATCTCAATGGTCGCCAGGTAGATACCTTTTCGTGAAGTTGTGGGATCGTTCGCTGACCGGTTCCTCCTTCAGATCAGGAATGTGGTCCGGGCAGCGCATGCCTTGGCGTCCAAGGAAGGGACTGTGATGTCCTATGCTCATTTAGAAGTCGTCATTGACTTGGGCAAGGAATTCCAAGCTGACGCACAGGGAGGCTCTTCTGAAAATATGCGATCTTATATGTAGTCATCTGGTGTTTGGGTACTGATGCTTCTCCTTTGCTCTGTTTTAGTGGGTTCGTGAGAAGTGGGAGGAGAACTGTCGTACTTTGTCACATAAGGGTTATCATAAAAGTCCATATGTATCCGCTTCCTTATGATACGCTGTGAAATTTGAATCGCAAGGGTGCAGGTCTCCTGAGATTACAATTTCTTGGCTTCCAACTTTAGAGGGCAAGGAAATAGAGGATGGTCACCTGCAACGGGCGTGATTTTTGCAATGGATCATCGGATGCTTGCTGGCGCACTCCATATGCCACTTGCTAGAAGTAAAGAGTCCCACTGTTAATCGAACAGGGTAATCTGCCAAGCATGCGCGTCAGCCACGGGTGGCGTCACAGCAATGATCTGGCTGTTGGTTTTAGTGCGACATGCAACAAAACTCACGACGAAAGTGAAAACCATTTTGTTGGTCCACAGGCCTGTCAAGGAGGTTTCAGGTCAGAATAGGTAGCGAGCCGCTAGCGTTCCGGAGGGGGTATTTCTACCATCCTCCCTCACACTCTTTTACAACCCAGCATTGAGAACTCGATATATCGACACTTTGTGATACTATTCACCAGTACTGCACCGACACATTTGATTGGTAGAGTGAAGCGTTTGGGAGAGGTTGGCGGGAGGTGGTCCTAAATATGAAGTACAGTAACTTAGATGTTAAAGATTCTCAGCACGTGGACCTTTCCAATTCCTCTCGATACTCCTGTACAAACAGCTCGGACCGCAATCGTACAGAAGTGGCTACACGGAATTATTAGACAGCTTGATTCATGGGTGCCAAAGAAAGACGCCGAGGCTAGAGATTAAGAGTGCGCTAAATGTTGTGAGTTAGATGTTACCAGCTGCGGAGTACCTTCCCTCTTCCGTACCGAAGCTGGGTCGGTAAATCTGCTGCTTTTATGCTGAACATAGTACGTCATATGCTTAAATACTTTTTTGCAAGGCGGCCGGCTTTCCCAGAATGGCATGTCATGTTCCTCTCAAATCTAACGACAGACAAATCGAGCCAGCTAGATTCAGTACCAGAGAATATGTGAGCACGGAAGATGACTGGGCATGCGAACAATCAAGTTCGCATGAGGCGTTATCATCACGTGACCATTCCAGCCACAGCACCGGCACTAGCCAGAAAACCACCAGCCTCAGCCCACACATACCGAAGCCAGTGAACAACCACATACAAAATTGATCATATTCACAGCTATCAACAACGACAGGTAGAATTTCTAATTTTTTCTGCCAACCCTATTTTATCATGACGCCCTTCATTCCTATTTTTACAGCATCCAGCCTTCGTCATGGCATGTCACTCTACCCCACTAACCTTCTATACATTCCACAGCATCACGACTGCCATACCTGCTGAGATCACTTCGCAGATCTTAAGTTATATCATCGAGGCCGCTCGACCACCACCCCTTGGCGGCGGTGTCAGGACCCATGCCGCACACCACCCAGTCGCATCAGTATCGAGGGTATTCCGTTCGATCTACCTAAACTCCTCTTACTCTTCCACGGAAGGCAGAGAGACTACGCCGATCATACTCCGTATCGGAGAAGCCCTTGAGTTCTGCGACTTGCGAACTTTGGCAGCCTTTTTCGAAGACGGTCCTGGCCGAGACGGTACAAGTCTAAAACACATTCAGTTCCTCAGTATCTCATACATCGATGACCATACAGCCACGGGTTGGGGCCAGCGGACTACAGATTATGCTTACGAGGCATTTGAGCATCTTCATAAACACTGGGACTCGATGCAAATATCGTGGCTTCGAATCTGCCTCCCTTCGTCCGCTGCGATATCTTCCGTCGACGACCCGGGAATATGGAGCCTTTTAAAGATCCGTAACCTTCCTCACCTAACAATTCTGGGCCAACGAGGTCGTATCGCACCTGAAGTCCGCAAACATCTCAAGGCGCGCACACATACAAGGAACCTGTTCCCGTGGCGCCCACTTGGCCTGGAAACTGTGGGGGGAAGAGCGTGGACAGGCCAAATGACATGGCAGGAGCAATACAAGTTGCTTGAGTCTCGGTACAAGTACTTGCACGACCGGCAAACCGTCACCGAAAGGCGCAAAATTCAACGAGATGCCTACCAAAAGCGGCGACACCGGTATCCTATGCTATCGAATCGAAGGAGGAAGAGCCGCCGCGTCGGGCCACGAGACTAGGTGAGATTATCGAAAGGTGAATGGTATTTCTGAACACGGTTTGGGAAACATGACTGATTGCACTATATAGCTGTACATACAGTTCCTGCCCTGATCATGAATCAAGAGCGGCGGATTTCCGTCCGCAGCAATATCCCAAAAACCAATACTTAGAACGTCCTATGACATTACGCCCAAAATCAGGGTTTCTTAGCGGGATGTCGTGGGGCTATCCTTCGGCAGGCCCATAGACATCAACAAGCCTTTCTCGACACTGTACTGCGATTTTCGACCTTCAGAGTTCCACTCCCATGCCATCGGCCGAGACGTCGATTCACGACGATGAAGCCTCAACTCACATCAATATCCTAGACCCCGCGTCCGGCAAGGCCACAGCTGACGAGGACAGTACGATGGTGGCCATGGATGAAGATACACCGATACCTGTGGAGAAGACAGGCGGCGAGGAACTCAGCGTAGTGGGTGTCTCGGCTGGGAATGTCGATCATGACACGATCATCGTCGAGGAGGAAGATGCACGCTTCGACCTCGATGAGGATGGACATCAGGTGGAGATGCCCCAAAGCCCTGTTGCTAGTGGATCAATGCAGCCTATCATCATCGAAGACTCTGATGATGAGCAGATCGCTGATGTTGCTGGCGCCACGCAGCAAATCGTAGTCGACGAATCTGATGACGAGCAGATCGATGAGTTGCCAGATTACATTCGTGATATTGAAAAAATTGTTATACGCGTGAACCTTCTGTTTCCTTTCCTACATGGACCCAACTAGATAGGTGAGAATTTGGATATCAGGAACATACTGTTACCTGGTTGCGGTATTGACATCCATTGCATTGTGGAGATCTGCAAATGGCCATCGAACCCTCGGAATGTGATAGTCATGCCTTCTGTAGTAGTCCAGATTGTGTAGGTAGGTTCGGTATCCCTGAGACATCGGTATAAACCCGACTGTAACGAATGGACACTACCACTGCTCCAGCGCAACTCTCTACCTTCTGGACCTGCTTCTTCCCTCCACGTCTTGCTCTTGATTTCTTCCATCGCCGCATCATGCAGTGATGGAAACTTTCTCATTTTGCACGGAACTTTGTGCGGTCAAAGTATTCGACTCATGTGGTACAATAAAGCCCCACTGGGAGCATGGAGCCAGGTCGTTGGTCAGGCATGTTTTAAATACTTTTGTCTTATTGAAAACCAGCCAAGAGGCCCGACTCACTTCCGGGACTGTACCCCAGGACCTAACATCCTAGGTCCTGGATCCTGAGAAGAGTATACTTTAAAGTCTAGAAGCTTTTGAGGTTAGTAGTTCCAACATCCTTTTGATTACCCTCTCCGTGCGAGGAACAAAATCGTAGCGGACAATGGCACAGGCAGCCAATAATAACCTTTCTGATAAAACGAGACTACTTACTTCTGTAGACTAGGTTTGATTACCTTCCTCGGATTCGTTACCAGCCTCATTTTACAACCCGAACAGAGAATCCAGATATGAGGCTCTGCGATGTCGAGCCACAGAAGCTTCTAACTTGACTATTAGTGGGTCGCCACGCTGTCATGTGCCGTCCGTGCCGGCAATGGGCACATGGAGTAGTGCCTCTGGTATTTAGAATATTGCGGGCCGATGCTTCCGGAGACTTCCGGGAATCGAGGTCCCAACCAACAGGATTCACTGACACTGCCATCCTTGGCCATCGTGGATACCAGAACTCGGAACTCGGAGCTCGAACCTCAAATCTACGAAGTACAGGAGTAGAACACGGAATGGGGCAGACTAAGCTAGCCGACTAACGGAACCAATTGGGGCTACCCTTAGCCCAGGGAGAAAGGCGCAGCACGATGAAGAGCGGTTAAATCCTTGCACTCAGCACTGGTGAGCTGCCCTTGGAGCAGCGGCAGCGTCCATTCATTCCACTGGGTTTTATACCGGTGTCTCAGGGAAAACTGAAACTACCTACACAGTCTGGACCCATTCAAATGGCATGACTATCTCATTCACAAGCCTCGATCGTCCAGAAGTTGTGCTTGATTTCATGGATGTTGTTACCACGACCGCTTGCAGCAGAGAGTTTCTTCTTCCATATAGCCAAATAGTCATCTATCTAGGTTAGTCTATGTAAAGCAGCAGAAGGTCCCTAGGCATATAAAAAAAATCCCAACATCAAAAAGAAATCAAAACCAACTCCTGAATAATGAGGGTATCGTGTGTGAACCCTCGTGCCATCCAGTAAATCGATACTCAGGGATGTCCATTTGAGGGTTGGCAGGATGTGCACGGCCCATGCTCCCCGTTGCTAGGGGCGCCAATCAATGCAAAATCGCCTCAAATCGCGTCAACAAACCTTCGAACTTTCAACAACACCAACCACCAAACGATAATTATACCTGCCATGCCTCAAGCTGCGCACAACCCCCACAAGGCCAGGAATGGCCAAATGGGCTCCAATTTCATAGCCGCAAGAGCTTTGAAGTCGCCCGTAAAGTACGAAATTGGATTTTCCTTCCAGGTATCTATCTGGTTCTAACATTCTTCTAGAATTCCTTTGAACGACGATGCACAAGAGAAAGCGAAGCGCCTACATTCACGGCATGCTCTCAACGATATGCAAAAGAAACAGATCAGGGCTGCGGTGTCTCCTATGCGAAAACATACCAACTCGCCATCCTTCAACACACCCCGACGAATATCACGAATGGAGGAAGATCTCGAAGGAGGATTGACAACTGTTAGTGGAACTACCTTCACTCCACTGAAGCGCGTACCAATACTTGCCCATTTCGAAGAATGGATCAGAATGGCTTCAGACAACAAGATCAATACGACGAATTCCTGGAACTTTGCCCTCATCGATTATTTCTACGATATGTCTTTGTTAAAAGAAGGTGACGGTATCGACTTCCAACGAGCCAGTTATACCTTGGATGGCTGTGTCAAGATCTACACCAACAGAGTCGATAGTATAGCCACCGAGACCGGTAAACTATTGAGCGGCCTCGCTTATAGTAGGAATAACAAGACGAAGGGCGAGAGCGGAGAAGAGCAAGGAAGTGAAGAAATGGAGGATGAAGATGGGGATGTCAGGAAGAAGCCAGCGAAGCGCGTAAGTCATTCTGGTATACTGTCATCTGCTACTGCGAACGCTCCTCGACACCGCGCGATTTTTCTCGACGACTCTTCAGGTGGGCTATTCCTCTACCTTGCCAAGCAACACAAATAAGCCTAGTCACAGTTTTCGGCCTTGATGCCTCAGACGTCTCGGAGGAAATTTTCCTCCGGGCTGAGATCAGGCAGCAGTGCGGAGCCACGCAACGGCCTTGATTAGAAATCCCAGGTCCAGTAGCCGGGAAAAAGCGGCGGTCGTAATCCAGGTTCCGAGATCCGAGCACCAATCACTGGACTCGCGATCCTGATCTAACTGCACCGCAAGCTGAGGAGAACTGGGCATCCCGTCCGCTCTGCCATACATAAGCCTCAGATCGGCAGATTAGTAGTTGGGTGGGTGACCACCAGCGAATACCTGCTGTTGTATGTTTTGCTATTCTTTTTTTTTCTATACATCTTTTAAAATTTTCCCCTTCTTCAGCTTTATCATTTGGGCTGACGATTGCAGTCCACTTCTTCAGATTGGAGAGCTGGATGAATCAGAGGGTCCGTCTGAACACTCCCGGATATTTCATTGAACGATTTCTCACTACAGCATTGCCAAGAGTAAACGTGCCAAGGACAGTTCCAGAGTCTGTTCTCGAATTGATCTGCTGGCTGTTTATTTTACCAATCTTCAAGTGGGGTTTCAAGAATGGTATTCATCAATACACTCTGCGTTAAAACCCAACTCTGATATCAGGGTCACATGCACTAGAAGGCAGGAAGGAACAGGCTTCTATCTCCCGCTCCGTGTAGAATTCGGGGAGCATTATGCTGTGGTTTGATTGAATCGTATCAATCACCGTCTTCTGAGAATTCATCGAACAAATTTTGTTTGGACGAGTGCTAACATCCGAAGAGAGGCCAGAAAAGCGGGCTCCTTGGACGCTCCATCATACACAAGCCTTGCCTCAGATCGGCACACACGTGAGCGACACCTGACAGAAACCTAGCAGTTATTGAGCAACTTGGGAAAGTCGTATCTTTCCAAGCACTGTAGAGACAGGCCCAATGTCAGTTGGCTGGCTCATAACTTAGCCTTATTCCAATTCAGATGCCAATTTGGCTTTCTCCTTTCAAGGAATGCTGCAATCCCTTCCTTCACATTTTGTCCCTTTTTCAGAAAGGGTTCCCAATACTTATCCTGGAACTCCTTGCCAGCCTCAAAACTATCCTTCCCGCTCATCCCAAGAAATATCCCTTCCCTGGTCGCCCACACAGCATCTGGGCTATTTGCCGCAATCGACTTCGCAACTTCAACAGCTTCTGTCACAGGATCATCGGCAAGACGATCCACCAGCCCCCATCTCAATGCTTCTTCGGGCATAATGTTTCTACCTGTCAGGGTCATATCGACTGTATGTCCCCGACCGATTTTCTGGACCAACAGAGGCAGTGTCCCACCTAGCAGAGACAACCCAACTTTCACATCTGCCGATGAGAAGACTGCTTTCGGCGAACAGATGACCATGTCACAATTAATGAGCACTTCCATCCCGCCGCCTACTGCCAAGCCATTGACTGCTGCAATGATGGGCTTCCGACCACGTCTCTGTGAGATACCACAGAATCCTTCAGGAGGTAGTACTCCCTGCGTTTCTGTTGGAGCTTCATTCCACTCTATTGTCGCATTCAGGTCAGCAATGCTTCAACATGGTTTCGTGTAAGCAGAGAAGACGGGTTTTTTCTTACCTCGAAGATCTGCGCCAGTGCAAAAAGCACGCCCAGAACCAGTAAATATCCCTACCAAAAGTTGGGGGCTGCTGTCCATCCACTGCCATACTCGCGATAATTCCTCATGTCCATGATTAGGTATCGTATTTAACTCCTTTGCTCTAGTGAGAGTGACAAGTAATACTCCATCGGCTGGGAAGCTGAGGGAACAGATGGTGGTTTTAGGGTGAGGTAGAGACATGTTGATCCGAGTGGTATGCAATCGGATTAGGGAGGAAACGTGATATATTGGTACATTAGAAGATCATGCCTCTGCTAAGATAAGTCCTTTCAAAACAACAGTACACTGCTATTAATCAAGATATCTCGTACTTCAAAAGGTATCAGGGCAGCATGTTGATGTCATGTAGGCCAATGATATTTAGTAATCATTCGGCTGGTGGTTCAGGGCCGAGGTCCGCACGCTCCACGGAAAGTTTAATATTTCTTTGGAGGGAGAGCAAGATCGGCTGTGGTATTGCAAGCAGCCACGAGTGCATTTTCTAATCTCAGCGTCACAACGTATACGAAAAGCAACATTGGTGCATAAGGGCAATTTCCTTGGCAAAGTAGGATTGAAAAACGACGAAGAAATTATCACTGATATCATCATGAGATAGAAAAGAAGAGATTTTGTAGCGAATTTGTATTCCAGCAAGTACAGCAAGCGTTCATACTACTGTGATTTCTTCTTCAACTTCCCCGAAAGGATAATCCGTATATCCCTCAATTTCGTTTGCTATAGAAGTTATGTATACAGTCGCATTATTCCACTTCGTCAACTTCTTTCCAAGCCTCAGCTTTTCCACAAGGTCTGGATTACTGATGAAATATCTGCCAAACACGATGGCATCCACTTCACTCTTTTCCACCTCATCGAAACAATTTTCGCTATCATAGTTCCCATTTGCGAGTACCGGTGTCGTCTTCAACACCTCTTCAAAGTGCCGGAGATGGAGATCTTCCACTGTAGCAGCAACTTTACCTTCTTTGATAGCTGTGAAGATGTTGTCTATTTTGGTCTTCTCCTCGAGCAAGAGATCTGCTCGCGGCTGAGTCAAGCAAACGTACGCGATTCCCCGCTTTTCAATTTCGCTCAGTAGATATCGCCAGATCGCAATTGGATCAGGATCCAACGGCAGCCAGACTGTTCCCCATGGGCTCGTTCGCAATGCTACCCTGGATGCTCCGATGGCGGCAATCACTGCATCGAGAATTTCGAGGGTGAACCGAGCTCGATTCTCTTTATTACCTCCGTAATTATCAGTTCGGAGGTTGGTGTTACTATTAAGGAATTGGTCAAGCAAATATCCATTGCCTGATGCCTGCATTCCGTCAAATTCCGGTTTCAAGAGAGTGTTGTTGCTACTTACAATCTCCACACAATCAAAGCCGGCCTCAATTGCGCATTTTGCAGCATGCACATGGTCATCGATTGTGTCCTGGATGTCTTGCAATGTCATCGCCTTCGCTATCTCATGAGGAACGGCAACCCCTCCTGGCGTGTTCCTGTTGTGATAGCCCAAATTCGTTGCAGAAGAGCTTAGTGGCTGGCGACCACCAAGCGAGACCGAAACTGCACAGCGTCCGACCTTGTAAATTACAACGTCAAACCTCGAAGCTTTGAGCCACTTGACATGAGTAACTTGCATGCCATAGCTGGCACGCCATGAATGCACCCTTGGCGTGCACAGCATCCGTCACCTTCTTCCACTGATGTGAAGTTAGCACTGATCTCTGTAACATCCGAACGCTAAAGTACGATGCCTGAAGCAAGTTTTCTAGCCATATACATTTGACGTTCCAGGATTAGCCAGTCATGGGGGATCTATACGTACTGCCCTCACATGCTCACGTGCAAACATGCCAGGTGCATCATGGTATCCTCCACCCTGTCTCATTGTCAGTGTTCTTGTTGAATTATCTATTATACAGCGGTATCCCTTCTCGAAATAACCTGTTTTGCTTGGGAGGACTGACCATGAAACTTGGATGCATGCCTTCCGTAACAAGTAGCCCTCCTTTCGATGCTCTTTGAGTATAATACTCTGTGACAATCGGCTTCGGCACGCTCCCAGGACAGCGCAAGCGCGTCATTGCCGACATAATGACTCGATGTCCGAGATTCATCTCCCCCAGTCGGATTGGGGAAAACAGCTTGCTGTTCTTGCGAGATGTATAAGTTGAGCCCATGATGGTGGTGTTGTGATGTGCGATCTGCTGAAGACGAGATGATGATACGGTGTATCGTGTATGATTATCGATGGAAGGAAATGATTGTGGGGCTTCAATCACTTTCTGCGCCATTGTTAATGGGAATACAGAGACTTTAATATTGGAGCTCAAAGAACTCCGTTGAGGATCGCTTATTTCCATTGAAGTCAAGATATATCCACATCTGAGGCGTTGAGCTGCCTGCCAACTCAACAACCAGCTTAGAACTGCCTCGGCATGTCCATATTCTTTCCAACCCGCCTCAAATTCACTTAGGCAATGGCCGTTTTCCGCCAAGACTCATGCAGGTATTCATGATCCAATCAGAGGATCGCAAAGTCCGCACCTGCGTCCGCATCCCCACATTGTACATGAAGAAGCTCAAGTCTCAATGGAAATATAGAAGAGGCTGTCCTTACATTGTACGGGCAGGTATTGCCCCGAGTGGTTAGTGATCGTAGGTTGTAAGGATTAGTAATCTGAATGTGGGAGGACCACGCTATATTTTGTTGACTAGGTGGATGAAATGGATGACTCGACTACTGAGTCTTGCGATCTATGGGTACTTGCAATCAATCTCATCTTTGTTGATTTCTGTCCGCTGGCGCTGACCAATTCAAATTGGTATTGTGAAGGTCAACGCAACATCATTGCAATGAGTTGACAATCATGCGTGTGCCCATGTCATTTTCGGTATAGGTTGGTTCTGAACAGAGCTCAGCTGGGATCACTCAGACTTGTTTACAGGATACTTCTTGGGCCTCTGAGCCTCTGAGCCTCTCAAGGCGAGGGCGCTGGGACGAGAGTAATGTTTACCAATTTGCCTCGCTTAAACTAAACGAGATCAATAGAGACGGCGGGCCAAAGATTTGTCAAGGTTCAAGCTGTCCAGAGCTAGAATGTCCATTAATCTACAGAACTTACGAATCATCGATAGCGTCGTCATCAATAAGCGTGCTGCTCAGAATCCTCAGAATCCTGGTGTACCGATCCACTCTAAATTTCCCAATGTCATCCAAAAGGTGCACGAACTGCAGGAGGATCCTTCGAGCAGATTGGTATCCACTGTAGTGGATTGACCCAGAAAGACTGATAGGACCGCCATGTCTGATGAAGTCGACCGCGGGGTCCTGAGCGTGGCCGTTGCGCTCAAAATCGTGCGACAACCCCTCCCTCCCGACTATCTTCCAATCTACAGGGTCTAGAAGCTCGAACGGATCGGTTTCGGAGTTTATCGAATCTTCTGGCACCATCAGGGTGTATAGAGAGAGAATCAAGGCAGATGTGAATAAGCCGTTAGATGCATGGAACGGGTCTCCATCCGACGCTCTTCGATCCGACAATATCCTGTACATCTGTGCCGCATGGAGAATCGCCCTTCTAGCTCCTGTTGTCTGTGTCCAGACAGCAATATTATTGAAAGCCTCTCTTGCTGCGATTGCGCCAGCACAACCAGCTCCGAGCTCGAAAAGGCGCATGTCAGCCGTGAGCATGATGCAAGTACTATGCCACATCGCCATGCAGTTCGGATTGTTCAATCCCATCATGTCGCCGTAAGACTCCAGCACTTCTACCACCAGAAGTCTCGTGACGTTACCTCTTAAGTCAGTCGCAAAAGTCTCCCAGGGCACGAAAGATTTCTGGCCCGTTCGTGAGCTACTCCTTGAGAGCAGCCGAAAGTAGTCGTCTGAGATCCGAAGGCGAATAGTGCACAGCACACCATGCATCCCTAGCAGATCTATCGGCCTCACCGTTAGAGGAATCTCCACTCGCATAGAGGATAACTTCATGGCTGGCATGAAGAGAAGATGACCTTTACGTTGCAATTCTAGCCATATGTCCGCTGATTTTGCTTCGAAAAGAGCCACACTACACGGTAACAACCATTGCATGTGGTCACTCCGTAGCAATGGGCAGGTAGTCTGGACTGTGGCGAACCACGAATCAACAAGAAGCAACGTCACAATTAACCTGGATATGTTAGAATTTATTTATGCACACTATCCTCTGCGAGAACTTCAGAATTTGACTTGCCTCTTTGCAGATTCGACTCGACTCCATGCTTTCCACCTCCACTCTGTGTCATCGAAGGAGCCCAACAAATTCTCGTCGAGCTTTTGACCAGTCTCGGCGGCAAATAATCCTTGTTCTTGGGCTTGCTGAGTAGTGAATCAGTATTAGGATCTTTCCGAGATTGAAAAACATACTGTCAGAAGTTGGACATAAAGTCTTTGGGATCTAGGCTGATCAGCTCTCTCCTGTGAAGGGTTCAGTATGCCAGCCAGGGTTTTTTGGGGTATTGGTGGGCGCTACCCCAAGGATTTCCGCTAGGCATATTAAAAGCATACCGCATGCCACAGTTCTCACATACGAAAGGCTCGAGAGACAAGAGTCCCGTGTATGATTTCTCATTTGAGTCTCGACGATATCCATAACAACCTAGAGATCCTCAGTACGTATAGATGATGGTGGCGACTTCAAGACGCCAAAATAGGTGCGGGCGATTTCAAGGAATGGGTTCTGCTCACATCAAAAGCTCTCTGAACAAATGTTTTGGCTCCATGGGTGTTTATCAATGTCAATCCGATGAGACACATGGTAAACAACGTAGGCTCATCAAAGACTTTCGGATCAAAAGTTGGCACATGAATGAACGGAAGAAGGGGATGAAAGTGTCGGAAGTAAAGATCCAAGGCCATATCGAGTATCTCTACCGGCGGAAATTTAGGTTCCGAAAGCAGACCGCTATTAACGTCTGTTGGTGGGCTTTGTGGAATATCGTCTGGGCTCTTCTGGCATGTAGAAGGAGAGCGAGCATCTACATGACGCACTTCGTTGAACATTTTTTCCAACCGCGCCCCACAAGACCTTTCCAAACCTCTTCTAGAATTACTCTGAGACTGAGGACTCGGAAGTCCCTGAGGGATGTTTGAGTCGTCCTGGTGCTCCTGTCCTGCTAGAATATTGTCTGAAGAGAAAAGACACAAGTCCTTCCACAGCGAATGCATAACACGTTTGTGGTTACCAGAATTATGAAACCAAAACTTTTGCACCTGGTCGAAGCGATCATCCGGAATGTCATAATTCGATGTGCCCGCAGATCCAAGACTGATGGATCGTAGTCTTTTACTGGCCCGTTCAATTGGGAATCCGGGTGTAGAGACTAGGAATCCAGAGTGATCGACATGTGTTTGCGAGAGACCGCTGGAGTTCAATTGGCTGAACCACGTCTGGAAATCTTCGGTCAGAATCATGTCTTCAGCACCAGCATTGAAATTGTCGAAGCCATGCATCTCGTCCCCATTTACTTGCCGAGTGCTCATCCCAGCCCCCACCGGAAGCATTTCCGTGTCAAGGAAAGATGCTTCATTGGGAAGTGCAAAAGGTGTGTTGTTTGCTAGGAATCCGAGGCAGTCAATGGAAGTTGCAGAATCAGTCTGGGCCTGAAACCCAGCAACCCGCGAGTAACTTTGATCATGGTGAGCCGAATTTCCCCTTACTTGAATTGGCCTTCGGGATCTGGTTTCTGAGATCGACTGCCCTTCCGACTCATTTCCTAGCCACATGCCCTGACCGAGCTGTATTTCTGAACTCTGCTTTGATTCTTCGCGACTGATTCGACCTGAAATCCTCCTGCATTCAGCAGCCGGACTATGGATAGATAAAGGTGAAGTTCGTGCAGCTCCGTGGCTATCCGACAGCCCATTATCGCTGGGACATGAGACATTTTCTGAGTTTGCCTCGACTGCTTTTACATGACCTTTCTGGTGACGGCACAGTACATCACTGTTAAGTAAGTTGGCTTATGTTGCTTGAGTGAAGAAAATGAGGATTAATTCAAGCAGAAACACATTGGATTGTTCGAATGAAATACCTTCTGGAGAACCGTTTCGAGCATTGAGTGCACTTGAACGGCTTTTCACCCGTATCTAGCACATCTAATCAGTCGAATTCGAAGATTCTTTAGCCTGCTTCCACTCACGAGAGCGCTCATGACGCTTGAGATGTTCCACCTTACGAAAGCGGCGATCGCAATAGTTGCATTTCCGGGGCAGGACAACCTCTGCCTCTGGTGCCCATGTTTCTGTAGCTGTTGCCATTGTGAGGATATTTCAGACCTCGTAATAGCTTGCTGTCAAGAGTCTTGCGTGTGCCTGATTCAGGGAATGGCCTCGATGGGTCTCTGATTTGAAGTCAATATACTGTAAGGCGGTGCTTTAGTTCGACTAACAGATGTGCGAACTTGTCAGTAAGCGACTAATGATTGGGACTTGAGTTCTTTCGCATTGTGAAAGACTTGTATCGCGGTATAGCTTCCTGGTTGTTTGGAGCATTGAAGTGATGCAGTGTTGAGAATGTAGCTTCTTGGCGTCTGGGGTGCAGACTAACAAAGGGAGGGGAAAGAGGGGGTTTTCGGGTACTCAGTGGCGGGGTACACTAGCGCTAGTAGTTGGAACCTCTTGAATAGCAGTCGTCGGGTCAGGGGCAAAGGTCTCCGAGCAATTTGACTTTCTACTTACTCATGTGGCATTACCACCTGGTACGGTACCGAGCCTTGGTCCCCTGTGGGGCCCGTCGTCGCACCCGCTTTGGTCGACATCGGTGTCTCTGAACTCGGACGAATATGGCTCATCACTTCGTAATCTTGTATTCTTTGTTATGGTGGATTCAGCCAATAATGTATGAAGGCCAGTTCGACTGCAGTCTAGATGAGGAACATCATGGATGAAGGCTGCAACCCCGCATTTTTAACTCCACAATCGTTGTGTGGAGGGATGTGGGCTTTCGAGGAAGATCAGAATAGCTCTCAATCTTCCGTGATCAAATCCATATACCTTTGCAAAAAGTACATTAGTGTTCTCCGAGGTGGATGCTGATTTGAGCTTACTTCCGTGTGGAATGTTTATGGTCTTGGTTTCAAGCGTGGACATACATATTCGAGCTTAGGTCTCTTCTTTTTTAATTCGATAGAACGATCCGCAAATACTTTTCCCGTGCACCAACCAATCCATCACAATGGTTTCCATTAAACACATCTCATCTTTGAGAGACGAAGATCTTATTCTAGCTCCTGATATTGACGTTCCAACTCTGAGATCTGCCTTGGAGGAGTTGAGTCGCATTGTCGGATCCGACAACATCGACATCTTGACTAAGGACCATATGATGCCCGATGAAGATGGTCATTATTTCAATGTTCCCCGAGAGCACGACCTTTTCTATGTTCTGGAGAAAGACACATTCTTAGCCAGCGCTGTGGTCTCACCCAAGAATACTGAGGAGGTCTCGGCTATTGTTAAGCTTGCAAACAAAGTTCTGCTTCCATTATGGCCAATCTCCCGTGGTCGTAATCTTGGTATGCTTTTCATCATCATGAATATCATTGAGAGATTGTTAATTGGTTATTCCAGGTTATGGGGGTGCTGCACCCCGTCTCCGAGGAAGCGTTGTCTTGGACATGGGGAAGCAGATGAATCGTGTGCTAGAAGTGGATGGCAAGAGTGCTACCTGCCTTCTCGAGCCAGGAGTGTCTTATTTCGATCTCTATGACTATCTTCAGAAAAATGGATTCAAACACCTTTGGATAGATAACCCCGACCTTGGTACGTTGAAATTAACCACAAACATGCCACTGAGCTGACAATCTATTGGAATACAGGCGGCGGATCCGTTGTTGGAAATGCACTCGACCGGGGTGCTGGATATACACCTTACGGAGAGCATTTCTCGATGCATTGCGGCATGGAAGTTGTGCTACCAACTGGCGACGTTACTCGCACAGGAATGGGTGCCTTGCCGGGTAACAATACTTGGCAAGCATTTCAATATGGTTACGGACCCTACCCAGATGGGATTTTCACTCAATCGAACTTTGGAATCGTGACTAAGATGGGATTCTGGTTGATGCCCGATCCAGGAGTGAGTTCTCATGTGCGCGGTGTCCCATCCTCCTGACTGACAACTCCAGGGCTACCAGTCATACCTGTTCAGCTTCCCCAGGGATACTGATCTGCCTGCTATCGTTGAGATAGTCCGAGTGTTGCGATTGAACATGGTAATCCAAAATGCACCAACAATCAGAAACACTCTTATCGATGCTGCAGTCCTGGCACCAAAAGCCAAGTACACTTCAAAGACTGGCGTCTTGAACGACGAAGACATCGACAAAATTGCCAAAGAGATTGGTGTTGGGCGATGGAATGTGTATGGTGCCATGTATGGTCCTAAGGAGATGAGAGACATTCAATGGGAAGCTATCAAGTCGGCATTTCTTACTATTCCAGGGGTATGTCTTGCATCTATATGGAATGAGTGCCAGTTGATTAAAGAGATACTGAAATTTTGAAAGGCAGTCTATACCTTTCCGGAAGATGTGGAGAAGGGCGATGTCGCAAAAGTCATTCACATGCGTGACGATACCTTGAAGGGACTGCCCAACACTTACGAACTAGGCTGGCTGAATTGGACAGGGCCGAAAGGTTCTCTTCTCGGATTCTCGCCAATCTCCCCCACCACTGGCCCTGATGCGATCAAGCAGTATAATATGGTGAAGCGCAGATTCACTGAGTTCGGCTTTGATTACATCGGAACGTTTATCGTTGGTTGGCGTGAACTCCATCACATTGGTTGGATAGCCACTTCGGTGAATTAAGCCCTTGCTGATGCGAATATCTAGTATGCCTCACATTCGATAAGACCGATCCAGAGTCGCGGCGCAAAGCACACCGATGTATCGAATTACTCATTGATGATGCTGCCAAAGAGGTCTTGCTCTACCCTCATAAAATCACTGACGAGAAATGCTAACATGAAAGTAGGGATATGGGGAATACAGAACACACCTCTGCTTCATGGACCAAATCGCGAGTGTCTACAACTGGAATGGAAACTCGTCACTGAAGCTCAACGAGACCTTGAAGGACTCACTGGACCCTAACGGAATTCTTGCCCCTGGTAAGAGCGGTATTTGGCCGAAGCGATTGCGTGGGCGTGGCTTTGAGATCAAGCGAACGCAGGAATATGACGGCGGCCACAGCGATTATGAGAGCACAGTGATCCCATCGGGGCGCATTGAAGGATCAAAACTTTGACGCAGAAGTAATGCGATCTTGAAGTTGACAATTGATATACATGAGTGCTACTTAATATTATGCCCGTCTGAGAACCAGATTTTGCTTGCGAGGCCAACCGTGCAGCCCTGAACTTGAACATGTATCATGTGTTTCGTTAACCTACCAGGAACAATGTACCCACTTCTAAGCCATCTTTCAATAACACTTGACTATATTTAGAAATCTGCATTTTTCCTAAGTTAAGTTGGTATAGTAAGGACCAAATCTATGCTAGGACTTGATTCCGGGATTCTCGTACCCAATCATGTTTCTCCGGCTCAGTTACACTGTACAGGCTTTGGAGTATCATGCGGTAGAAGTCGCTGCAATTAGCTCGAGTTCTCATTCGCGCCATGCTTTCGTGCAGTAGTGTCCGCCTTCAAATCAGAAAGTCAACCGTACCCCGCGTTCCTCCACATCTGCCTCCACATGCTCTCCACATCCGCTTCCTCCACATCCTCCACATCAGGCGCTGCCCCACGTTCTCGAATTACCTTTCTTACTGATTAATAAACTTCTAGTACCAGTTGGTGAACGGACTAGGCGGCCTTCCAAGAACCTTGTTCGCTATCGAAGAGCCTGTGTCGCTACTGTGGAGTACATCGAATCTTGGAACGTTATGCCTTTGGTTCTAAATTAGACTCACGGTGCTGGAGGGAGAAGCCGGATCACAAAGCCATTGGCTTTGATCTGTTCACCACGGGTATTCTGGTCTTTTCGATGAAGTGTTTAGCGCTGACATGATGCCGTTCGGGTTCATCGTGACCGGCCGGTTGAATTTTGAATACCGAAGTCAACCTTCGGCACTAGAAAATCAGGACGGATCCTGTGAGAGTAATAGGTTGTCAGATTCAAGGGAGCATGTTGAAAAGTCTTACATGTCGCGATGTCAATTGTGGACTTCGGGTGTCTGACAAGCCCCTGTGGTGTCGGGGGCTGGCTCGCTAAAGCTGCCTATCGATGCCCACAAGGATCCTGTAAATCTAGGTATGCAGGCGAGCTCTCTACCACCAAAGAGTCCCTGGAGCCCTGTGACTTCAGACTGGCCACGATAACTTTACTACTTGTGCTTGTACTGGTGATCGGCTAGTGCGAAGGCCCAAAGCCAGATATCACTCAAGTCGTGTCAGAAATGATTCGAAATTCGAAATGCTCATTTGCAACTTCTATCTATTTCATCTGATGTATTTTTGCTCATGTGTTTCCCCCTTACATCCAGCACTTACCCAGCCAGCAACTTGCTTAATCAATTCCGATACCACCAGGTTTTGTGAGCTCACATCAACATCGACAGCCTCAGAACCCATCAGCAAGAAATTGCTCGACAGTTACCTTTGTTTCTCCCTCCCACTTTCGTAATCTCTCAGTTGCAACATCTGCCTCCTCAAAGATAAGCTTTCGGATGTTCTCAGACCTTGGCTCGAAGCGGGCCTTGAATGGCTGCGGGCGGGTGTTCTCAGCGTCTGTGAAAGCGAAGATGTCCGGCATTACCTCATGTCCCTGGACTCAATTAGTCACAGAAATCTGGCAAATTTTGCTGTACTCACATGCTCATCCAAGCCAGGCTTGATATTGAATGCCCACATCAACTTCACAATGACCATCGAAATTCCCTGCTCGGCAAGTGGCTGTCCACTGCAGGTTCTGCGTCCCCACCCAAAAGCATTGTGGCCCTTGATGTTGGGATAGTTAAGACTCTCTTTGTTCATGTAACGATCAGGATTGAATCGGTCTGGCTCCGGAAAATATCTAGGGTTCCGATGAATGGCCCAGAGATTGCCGTGAATTGCGATATCCTTGGGAATCAGGTAGCCCTTGTAGATATCATCTTGAATAGGAGCATGAGGCAATCCGCCAAGGATCGTGACACTCCTCCATCGAAGAGTTTCCTTGAGAATTGCTGCACAATACGGCATCTTCTCTAGATCTTCCCAAGTGGGAACCCGGTCCCTTCCAACAACTGAGTCGATTTCATCGTGGGCTTTCTTCTGTACTTCGGGGTGTGTAACAAGACCCAGGATGGCACTGAGTGTGGTGCCTGTCGTGGTATCAACGCCTCCGCCGATGAGGTTCGCAGTCATTTCGGATATGTCATCTTTGACCACAGACAATTCATTTTGTGACTGGATTAGGGATTTCGCAAAGTTCGGTTCGGATGCCGATGCTCCTTCTTCTGTCAAAGCAAACCAATAGCGACGCAATGCAGCTCCCATGTTTCTGAGAGTTGTTGGAAGTGGGTAGATCCAGGGTGGTAGGTATTGTAGCTCTGGAATAGCTTCCATCCAGTAGGCGCCAGGAACTTGCATGTATGTGACAGTCTCCATCATCTGAAGAGCAAGTCCCACAATGTAGTCATTCTTTTTGGCGATGCGGCGTCCCCAGCCTAGTATGGAGACGATCGAACATGAAAATCGTTCGATGGACAGGGAAAAGTCTTCCGAAGAAGTGGCCAGGTCGCTGATAAGAAGTGAGATCTCATCATTTTGAAATCCTCGATATTGTCTCACGGCCTGGGAGCCTACTGCTCCATGCTGAAGAGTAATGTCAACGACAATTTCTTCTACAGAAGGTGGCGAGACACTTACCGTGAGCTTTCGATGCAGTCGCCAGTGGTCGTTGTACTTTAGGAGTACTTGATTGTTCTTTCCAATACCGGTGACATCTCCCATGACCACTTGTCTCGGTCTCGAAGAATAGATTGCTGCCTTCTTTTCAAACAAGTCAGATGCAACCCAAGCGTCGTTGACGAAGATGTTGGGAACGCGACCGATCCAGATGGTCAAAAGCCCGCCACCATACTTCTCGCCCCAATTCTCAAAGTCTCTCCAGGGCTTTGACTTGGGTAGAGACAACATGTTACCCACAATGGGTAGAGGGAATGGGCCGGGTGGAAGCTTGCACCTGAGCATAAGCATTGATGCATAGCTGTACAAAACAGCAATGGTTGATGCAAAGGCAATGCATATCGCTGCGTTGAGGAGAAGGGACAGAGGATCTGTCGAGAAATTTGCAGTCAACATGATGACTTTGTTGTTTCAGCAAATGTCTGATGAAAGAATGAATATGTTTGTGAAAGCTAGATTTCAAAGTCTTAAGGGAAAATCAAAACCTCAAACTGCAGAATTGACCTCACACTTAAGTGTCAGAAGCGATGATGCTACAAATGACCTTTTTGACATAGTAATGCCAGCCGCATATTGGATTGTGGAGGAAGCTCATTCTCGGCAGTAATCATGTATCGAGGGGGAAATGCGGAGGATACATGAACCATTCGTGGGGCAGCGGGGTAGTGGGGTGGCATCATCAAGCATGTGTCTCTTGCTCACCCTCCACATCTATCTGTTCAACGTCCAGATCGCCAAATAATATACTGTCATGTCACGACATAGACTATTCGAATTTATGAGTTTATGGAACGCCAATTACATTAAGTTGGTCGTGGCCGGTAGTTCCACGGTGGCTTCTGGGCACTTCACTTCATACGAATCCATCTGGTAGCTCAAAGCATCTTCATACCTACCCTTCTCCAGGAGTACAAACCTTGGGTCAAAGTACACACCCAGTTGTATCCTACGACTCTGCACGTCTGCAATGAGAATGTATTTAGATTGTAGTCCAGCCTTTGTTGGCATTGCAAGCGAGTACCAGGGTTAAAGCGGGATCTTGGCCCAGCGCTCCCTGTCTCCACACCAAATCCCCAGACAATGACAGGGCATGAGTATACCAAGTATATTACGTTATACTCTGTGATTGAGGTATCGTATCAAATATTCGACCGACCGACTTTCAACGCCTGTCGATTTGTTGGTTATCAATCGAACAAGAAGTGAGTGGGAGCTACATATTCAAGCGTGATCTACACATCTGGAGTTATTCCCCAGAAAGTTTCAGCTTTCCCACCCATATCCTCAGCAAGCCTCAGATACTTCCTTCTATATTCCTTATTCCGCTCTACGAAAGCTTCTGCAGCCTTCAACTCGTCTCTGCCAACTTGATGTCTATGCGCAGAATCTGGTCCGTCTGCGATCCTCACAAATCGAGCATATGTCCACATCTCCGGCAGAGGAGTGTGCTGAGTCAGGCCCTGCCCGCCATACATCTGCATACACCCGTCGATAACTCGCGTTGCCATATTCGGGATCAAGATCTTGCTCTGAGCAATGGCATATCTTCCAGCCTTGTTGCCATGAACATCCATGGTATCGGCAGCGTTCAAAACGACCAGTCGAGCTTGATCAATCTCTAGTCGCATCTGCGCTATGCGTTCGATATTGCTGTCAAATTGACCGATAAGTTTGCCTCGTGGAGTCTTGCGTTTATCAATACAGCGGATGAGTGCAAGTTCGTAAGCTCGCTCGCACTGCCCAATCAAACGCATACAGTGGTGGATTCGCCCTGGACCGAGCCTCCCCTGTGCAATTTCGAATGCCCTTCCTTCACCCAAAATCATATTCTCGATAGGAACCCTGACGTTTTCATAGAGATACTCGCCATGACCCTCGGGTGCATGATCATATCCCATGATCGTGAGATTCCGGACTTGAGTGATGCCAGGGGCATTTGTGGGGACGATAACCATCGAGTGACGAGCCCACTTATTGGAATTATCTGGGTCTGAACAACCCATGAGGATGAAGAACTTGTTCTCTGTATTCCAGATACAGTTTCCATAGAGTTTCCTTCCGTTGATCACATACTCATCGCCTTCTCTCGTGATGCGGCAGCCGATCTGAGTGGCATCTGAAGACGCCACGTCGGGCTCTGTCATTGAATATGCTGATGACGCTGTTCCATTCAGAAGCGGCTGAAGCCATTTCTTCTTTTGGTCTTCGTTACAGTACTTTGCTAGAAGTTCAATGTTCCCCGTCTCGGGTGCGTGACAATTCATGGTCTGTTCATGTCAGAGGAATTCTCCTTCATCCGCGTGGACGTACCTGCTGAGCCCAATACACCCTTCCCATCAACTCAGCACAGCATGCGTACTCCAGGTTAGTCAGACCAGGACTTTGTTCAAAATGTTTCGGCAAGAACAGATTAAACAGTCCAGCTTTCTTGGCTCTTTCTCTTAACTCCTTCATCAGTGGCTGAGTGGTCCATCTCTTTCCTACTTCAGCGATTTGTGCCTTCATAATTGGCTCAGCAGGAATGCATTCCTCCTCGACAAAGTCATAGACTTTCTGGATTTTATCTATGGCATTGGGACTCAATTTTGCTCTCACCCATGGTGGAATTCTCGTGAATGCTGGGCCGTTTAGTTCCATGATTCTGTCTCTTTACGTCGGCTTGACGGGTATTTAATTCTCCCGAGTGGAAAACTGTGGGAGGTGAGGACAATCGAGGAAGGTTGTAGCCTGTAGATTGAGCGAGCTAAAACTGATCCGCGATAGAGCTCTTGAGAAAGAGACACTTTTTTGAGTATCAGTCTACCACTCTTGAAAGTAAGGCTGAATCTGTATATCTGTAAAGTAGACGTTTTGTGATCCTGAGCTGGGCTGTCGGCATACCTCGCTTTGGGGTCTTAGTGCAGCACGAAATTTGGTACTGTGTGTGAATTTTTGGCTTGAGAACAATTGACTGAAATTTACAGCAGATCGAGTAGACCTTTAACCATATCGTAATACATAGCTATTTCCATTGGGTACGATCAATCAGAACCTGGGGTCTGGGAGTTACCCCGCAGCTGTCAGCCGAGCTTGCCGAGTGCCGTCTAAAGTCCCCTTGAATACTCCAAGATTGCCCCCGAAATTTCAGGTTTGAGTAGCACAAAATTGAAGTAGATGGGCTTGGATAAGAACATTGATCAATTTGACTGAAATCACATTCCTAGGATCGTTTAGGAAAGAAAATGGGCAGGCATGGATGATGATCACATTTTGGCGAATCTGCCAGCTTTGTACATCATCCCACCATCAACGGCTATATCGACGCCATTACTATATCCAATTAACATATCGCACTGAATGGTCAAAATCAATACTCACATGTAACTTCCAGCTGGCGAGCAGAGATATATCATGACACCAGCAATATCATTAGGTTCGCCCAGCCTTTTCCGAGGATTCGCTTCTTCGAGTTCTTGCGTCCCTCCCAAAATGTCGATCAGGCCTGAGGCCAATTTGCTGGGAAAGAAGCCCGGAGAAACCACATTTGTCGTGATATTACGCGGTCCAAGCTCTATTGCAAGATTCTTTCCAAGATGCTGCAGATAGTTCAGAAAACTAGCGGACCGATCAATCCAAGAATACTCACAGTTGCAGCTGCTTTCGACACAGCATACATGATGGTTCCATTTTCTCCAGTGTGAGGAACCGTCTTCCCGGCAACAGAACTAACGATAATGATTCTAGACGGATCGTTTTGACTCGCAGACTTTTCTAGCAAGGGAGTGAACCTGCGATGATCATTAAAGGAGCTCCCTCATTTTTGTTGGATATTAACTGCAATATTTTACTCACTTCTGTGCCAAGAGAAATACTCCTCTCACATTCAGGTTCAGGATCTTCTCACTTGCCTGATCTGGAGCATCCTCAAACGTGCTTCCCCAAGTCGCACCAGCATTGGCGACAAGAATATCCAGCTTTTCTTCTTCCTGCTCGATCCTTTTTGCCAGACGCATTATCTCAGCTTCGTTAGAGACATTGGCTGGGATACCCACAGCTTGCCCCTTGATGCCTGAGAGACTGTTGAGATTCTTGACCGCCTGATCGATGCCTTGGGGACCTTCTGCTTTTCGAGCAGTGATTATGACCTTCTTTGCACCAGCAAGAAGGAAAGCCGTCGCAGTGTGGAGGCCTAGACCTCGTGATCCTAGAATTTGTTGTCAACGAGTTCGCGGGGTGTAGTAGACTGTTCTGACCTCCAGTAACAAGAGCCACTTTGCCATCGAGGCGAAAGAGGCGATCGAAGCTCTTGATCTCAGACATTGTGATGGATCAATACAGAGAGGGTGGTTGCTTGGTAGGATTTGATCTCCTGCTTCGACCTTGGCGACCTCCAATTATTCGGCTAAAAATACTTTCGACGCAGCGGATGACTTCAGGTAATCTGCAACAAATTTTTCCTGGGAAAACGAAACACGAAGCTATTAGTCTACCTCGATGGAAACCATATCGAGTGTATCTATTCTCCCAGTACTCACCCGCCGTTATAAGATCGACTCCAAAGGCAGCGTAACTGGGTTTCCTGTTTGAGAAAGGCAACTCTCGGCAAAGCGTCTCCGCACCAAGTCATTACCCCGCACTCCCCCTCAGTGCCACCATGTCAGCAAAGAGGAGGGGGGAAAAGAGCCTCAACAGAGGAACGCAGTACTCAACCAAGACACTCTACCATTCCATCGCATCACCGAGAAGGACCTCCGTCTCCTCCCCCAATATCCCCTCCATTCCCAACCGCAGTATCTTGTCACGCCTTCAACGTGAAGGTATCTTGTTGTATCTGTGCCAATTTTTCCGGTGTATGTGACAGCAGGCCCTATGATATCTACTTAGCCAAGTCGCGATATCAAGTGAAGTCACTCACCTCAATTAGACTTTGTCCATGAACAACTTCGGGCTCAGCATCCCCGTTATTGTCCTCTTCGGTATCGTCAACTTGTGGTCTTACAGCCGAAAATGGAGTTGTAGCGTGACCGGCCAATGTGCCGTCGGCAGGTATTTTCATCTCTTGCGAACGCTGCGGTGCAGCTTGTTGGGCCTGGAATTGTGGGGTAGGCAAATTTGGAGCAGGCGATGCGTTTGTACTACAACTGAACTTTGGGCTGGTGGGAGCATGGATTTCGCTGCTAGCTTCTGCCAAGGCGCGGGAGGAGGGTTCCAAAGTCCCAACTGTCTAGAGATCAGCTCTCCGCAACATGCCTCTGAGCTTTAGACATACCTGTAGGCATTGTGCGGCGGGATCAGTACTAGGAAAAGCTATAGCCAGGTAGAGTGATATTATCTGCGAGCGATATTAGCAGTCACCTTGTCGGCTTGGGGAAGGTGACTTTCAACTCACAGAATTCTGTCCACGACTAACGCTCGCCACGATAAATCTTTATGCACAGTGGCGCTCTTGAGTAGTCGCAGTGGATTCTATCTCTCGTATCGATGAGTTGCGTGTATTTCTCGGTCTTAACATCCATTGCAGAAGCTGTGATCGGATTTGCTGACTGGTCCACGTTGAAAGGTGCTTTCTTGATGACGGTGTACCACCAGAGAATGATGGGTTTGTACACCGGCAAGGCACTTGCAGCAGAGGTTGAGTTGGGATGTACACCTAAAGTGGGAAGATTGGGTGTTGCCATGACTCGAGAAAGTAGAGATCGTGTTGTTGTTGGCGTCGTTGACCACCGAAGGAAAAATCCAAAACACTGGATTTCATGTCAACATTGCCAAGGCCAGTCCTCGCTAAGTAGTGCACCACCGTTTCTTATTGTGGCTCTTACGTGAAGGACGAAAGCATCTACAGTGGATATTCCCAATAAATTTAGGACCCTTTCTGAACGTAGCCTGCTTTGCGATGACTGATAGAATCACTTTCACCGATAATTTCTGTCCCATGATCTCGCTTCGGGATTTTAACCAGCCAAGAACAAACAACATGTACAGGATTGATGGATGGCTGAAAAACAACTACGTACGATTCTGCCTCTAAGTACATCTCAAGCAAAGTCAGTCTCCATATCTTATTGTCGACGCAAGCTGCATGTGCCCTATCAGCCAAGCCAGAACTCGTTGGCCAACCATTCTCCACTTTTTACGTAAAGTAAACAAGTCCTAGAAGCACTTCGGAATATGCGAAGATCCCCATTCCAAGCATCAATATTTTCTACAATCCATCGGAAGCTGGAGGGCCCTTGTACACTATTCGGACGTATCAGCATATGCTCACAACTGCTCGGATATCCAGGGGCTTGAAACATACCATGCTTAGCGTGCACAAAGTACCACACAGTAGCAATAACACCAAAGCCCACGCAAACCACACTCGCATAGTTCATGCTGACCTCCGTGACAGGCAACACAGTTGGCATGCTGAATAAGACAATCTCAAATGCAATCCAGCACAATGCGATCACATTAACGACAGGGCCAATGATCGGCCCGACATTCCATTTCGCCTGCGAGACCTCGACGCGACGATTCCAGAATAGTGAGAGCGCGATGGGGATGGCGTACGACGCCGCAAGTGCGATGACGCCTACAGATACGAAAGCTGTGAATGCGCTGGTGCTGCCGAGGTTGATTAGCCCGAGCAGCATCTGGACGATGGTGACGAGGATCAGTGAGTAGACTGGGACGCCGAGCTTTTTGTTTACTTTCGAGAAAATCTTAGAGCCGGGGATTGCATCGTCTCGTGCAAATGCCCAGGTGCATCGAGATGCGGCGACGGTGATGCTGATGGAGCAGAACATTGTGATTGCGAGGACGAGGAATGTGAGGCCTAGGCCACCACCTGGGGAGCCCATTACGATGTGGAAAATGTATGGGAGAGCTTGACCGGATGGGGCGCCGAGAATGTCTTCCAATGGTGGCATGGTGACGCAGATTGGGATGATGAAGAAGAGGCCAGCAATGCCACCAACAGGGACGCACAAAGACAAAGCTCGCGGAACCTTGATAGCTGGATCTGAAACCTCTTCAGCCATGGAAGAGATCATTCCAATCGCAGAGAACGTGTAAGCAGCAGGAAGTAGACCGATAAAGAACGTGAAGCCACCCCATCCTGAGAACGATGTGTCGTAATGCCCGAGTGCGTAAGAGGCAGAATGACGTCCCACATCTGCATTGACGGAGAGTGCAATCAGAATGATCAGGATGGAGACTGCCGTCCAGGCTGCGCAGATGATGTCGACCATAGGTAAGAACTTGTTCCCAAATGTACAGATCACAAGGGTGATCAGACAGATCGCGTAGAAAATGAGCAGCAGTTGCCAGGCCTTCGGGACAAAATCGGGGTGGTACATGGATACTGTCGCCGTGATAAGAGAAGCGAATCCAAAGTTGACAGAGAGTGTGATGGTCCAATTTCCAATAAGCCAGATCCATCCCGTGATGAACGACAATATCGTCTTGTTCGTCTTCGCAATCTGAAAGCTCCAGTAATACGGTCCCGCACTTGTCGGATATCTCGAAGCGAGTTCACTCAAGCTCAAAGCCACGCATTCATCCAGTACCAGGATCATCAGCCATCCGACAAAAATGGAGAGTTGACCCCCTCCATAGATGGCTACGATCAAAGGTCCACCTTCACCATAAGGAATCGCGGCGATGGCGAGGGATTGGAAGAGCAAGGTGAAGAGGGACCGATTACGCCGGAGTTCAGGTGTGTATCCTAGAGCAGTGAGACTGTCGAGGTCATGGACTGTGCCAGATTCATTGATAGGTGAAGGAGGAGCCTTCTCGTCGACAAGCTTAGTTTGGGTGTCCATGGTTGTGGTTGTTGAGATCTATCTCAAGGATCAAGTTGCGTCAATCTTGAGGTGACGGAATTGTGTTGACCTCAAATCAAGGTGAAGAGGTTTGAGATGATAGAATAACCGATCCGTACTGATTTTGAAGCGAAGAGAAATGTCGCTGCTTCCTTCACTTTACTTCTTGCTGAAGAGGCAAGTACCACGTGATTGGTACTTATCTCAACCTCCAGCTCCCAAGGAAATCCGGATCCACACCCAGCAGACCAAGAAAACACAAGCAAATTCCAAGACGGGTCAAATCCACAAATCCCCCAATATTCTCACAGCGAAGCCTTTTCCAAGAATTCTTGTCCAACAAACAAATATCGTTCAACCCAATCAAAGAAGTCGAACACGCAGGAATCTGGAGGTGGATATCCGCTCTTTAAACAACAACAAATGCAGGCACAAATAAGTAGCAGGACACGGGCAGATAAGGGTGGGACGTTCGATGCGAATGACTTAGACTTTGGGGAATTAGAGAGAGGGGAAAGGGGGTTCAGAGGACGAGAAGAGGAAAGGAACGCGAAGGTGCTATGAACCTTATCAGATACCTTATGTATGGACGCCGGACAGTACGTGTACTTCCCCTCTCACCCATGCTATGGAGAGAGTGATCGGTATCTACTTAGCTCGAGCACTCCCCTCCCTTGATTTACCTAAGATTTGGACGGAAATACCCCAGGACTCAGGACTATCAAGCATACCTGCGGAGCTGAGGAGGATGCTTGTCCACGTTTGATATGTATCATACATGAGAAGCATATGGTGCTGGGGTAAGGTGCATACTTTCGCCATACAATCATTGTACCGCGGTACATATGCATCACCATCACCACCATCATCACCTCCATGCAACCCAAAGCATGAAGCTTCAAACCATCAATACCGACCCTATAGACAGCCATCCTCACCGCAAGCTCCAATCCCATACAACAGCAGGAAACCCACATCCAACAGATACTTATCATTTCATTCGCTCCTCAAGCCTTAAGCGTCCCCTCCCCTCTCCTTTCCCTTATCGTAGCCACACTCACCCCCTAAGGTTATCTCTGGAACCCCCCGACCAATCAACAAAGTTCATTGCATCGTGCTGTCCCAACTGCATTCACAGGACCCCAGGAAATATTCTCTCTTTCGGGCTTAGTATGGGGAAAGATACGTCTAATTGACAACCCTCGAAAATGATTGGTTGGATTGGCAAGAGGGTGTGGTTGGCGGGGCGGGAAGCCATGCACGAACGGGACGCTAGGGAAACTACTGCATGCGAACACCGGGGTTCTGGTGCTGGATTAGGAAGTTTGTTTGACCAAAAACGGTCACGTGGGTGGATGTGGGGGTTTGAAAGTAGGTAGGTGTGAAGTCTTGGGTTGGAGGTGAGTGGTGTTTGGAGAGAGGAAAGCCTTGATATCAGATCATATTATGGCGTTCTGGACGTGCATTTATGTGATTCGAGATTGCAATTCAGAGGTCAACAGAAGCGAATGCGAGGCATGACGGTATCATGGAGTGAAGAAGCTGCAGTGCGATAATGCAGTTTCACTGTTGAGGACGGGTAGATGCGAGGATCGGGACAGCAATGCGATCTGATGCAGAATTCAATGGACTTTCACGAAGGAGCCAATTATCATGAAGGTGTTGGTAGGACGAAGGTGCGCTTGACGTAGAAGTAAGTATCTTTGTAACTGTAATTTTCGTTGTGGTTTTCCTTTTTAGCCCCGTCTAAAGGTGCTGATTTTGTATGTACATGGCAGGAAACGATGAGGTAGAAGTGTACTCCTAGCATGCTCACTCTGCAGACAACTCTCCTGAATCGCGCCAGTCCGGAAGGTATGGGGTGCTTTGGCCGCACCCAGCGAAGGAGCAAGTCTGTCTCTCAGTCTAGTCAAGCTCAATACCACCATTCTTAAAGGGGTGGTAATCCTCCTCGCACTCCCCATGAAACGACTCCTCCATCTCCGCGACATCCATTCCAGATACGATATCCCTGTGATAGATTAGCAGAAGTCCTTCGAAGTCCACAGATGAAATAGCAAAAGAACACGAGAACAGAAAACCTACTCATCCTTCGCCAACACCTCAAATCCCGGCACGCAATCCACCAGTGCGAAAAGCACATAACTTCCCCCAAAACTCCACGTAAACCCAATCAATGCCTCAAGCAACTGCACACCCAACTGCCTGATGTTCCCATCAAACACCACCCCACCGTCAATAACCGTCCCATCATAAGCCGCAACCTCCTTCCTCGCAAACAGCCCCGTCGCAATCGTCCCTACAATCCCACCAACACAATGCGTCGCAAATGTATCCCCATTATCCACCCACCTAATCCTCCTTGCCAGTGTCGTACTCTTGAACCTGAGAGCCTGTCTACAAATCACCGCGCCAAAGACACCAAAGAAGAACGCGGTCGGCATATCGATGAAGCCAGCTGAGGGTGTGATCAACACGAGTCCGGAAATCGCACCCATGAATGTAGAATCTAGACTCCATTTCCCCGTCTCGTAATACGTCATAGAAGCCCAAGTGATAGCGCCAGCTGAAGCGCAGAGATTGGTTACGCATAATGCCATGATGGATTTGAAGTTGAAGGATAAGGTCGTGCCGGCGTCAAAGGCAAGCCAGGAGTTCCAGATCGTGACGAGGGCGAGGAGCTGTGAGAGGGAGTTGCCGGGGCGGTGGAGAGCGAGGTGGGATGGGGTGCGGAGGGGGGATTTCTTGGATCGGAAGCGTGGGTAGGAGAGGTAGATGCTGAGGGCCGTTGCTGAGGCGCCAGAACAGATGTGTACGGGTGTTCCGCCGGCGAAGTCGAGGACTCCGAGATTGGCGAGGAAGCCGGTGTCTGACCAGACCATGTGGGCTAGGGGGCAGTAGATGAATGTTGTCCAGAGCTGGGAAGTGGTATTAGCTGAGATCCTTTCCTCGCTTCTTCCTTCACTGAATCCTAACGTTAACGCAAAGTAAACAAACCCCTTAACTCACAAAAATAAACGGCACAATCGCTACCGTCCTCCCTCTCTCAATCGCCCCTCCAACAGCAATCGCACAAACCGTTGCCTCAAACACCAATTGGAACTCAGAGAAAAGGATCGCAGGTATCGTTCCCACAGGATCAGCCAACACGCCGCGATGAAACGCATATGTGAAGTCCCCAATGACGGCCGAGCCATCTGAGTAGGCGAGAGAATAGCCAACTACAAACCATTGGATTGTACAGCAGGAGATCACGAGGAGGGAGGGCATAAAAGATGCCATGCCATTGCGGCGGTGGGAATAGCCACTGTAGGCGAGACCGACGGCCGGGATAATGGGCCAGCAGAAGACGGTGCAGATTAAGACGAAGAGCTGCGGTCGTTAGTAAGATATCTGTAAAGAGGAGCTCTTGAATTCTTATAAAGATTTTCGACTCGGAATCTGGTCCGATGTCAAGAAAGAGACTTACAGTATCCGTCAAATCACATGACTCCCACGCTTTCATCACATCGGACTTCATCTTGGCAGCTCACTCTGTCCAGCACAAGTTAAGTGATGGATAGCACAGTTAGCAAAAGACGTAAAAAAAAGGAATTGACTCGATGCAATTGAGGTTCACATTCCACATGCCGGGGGAGCTGTTCTTATCGGGCTGTTGGCTTTCGAGAACAGGGGGACTGATTGGCCCCGCAGTACCTCGAACCAAAAGAGGTCATAGATAAGGCCAGGACCAGCCTAGTCGATCGTCACATCGCATACCGTAGCCCAGAGCTTGCATGGAGTTCGTGAGTCTGTGTAGTTAAATACAGGCAATTGAGTGTGCGACTGAGTAAAAACTTCATTAACATCTGATTCCACGTAAGGGAAGATGTTGTGTCTTCTGTTGAGGTTCGATCTGTATCTTCTGTTATATTCCCCTGTAGGAATCTTTCATATATCCTCTTCTCCCGCTGAAGTTCCGTTACCCTCCAGCCTCCAAGCCATGAGCTATTTTCCAAGCATCTTGAGCTATCCTCCTCTTTCTTGTGCCTCGGCATGCGTCGATGCAGCCATTCACCCGGTATTCAGAGCTCGGTCTTCCGTCCCTTAAGCTTCTATCGCGCGGATAGTGAAGACGCGGTGTCCCGACACAGCATTGATCAAACCAGCATATGCAGATGTATCAATCCACCTCTTGACTGATCAGTGCTCAATATAGCAGATCCAGGCTCTCAGGCCATTTCGAAATCCCATAACCAATATCCCTCTCAGAACAGGCATGTTACATTTGCGATCTCATCAAAATACACCCACCAGCTAGCCGTCAAACAATCATCCCCACGATCCAACTGCTCCCATCTCTTCTCAAGGAATGCTTCCAAAGACCGCAGACTTTCGAATGACAGAAAAAGACCCGTCCGAGCAAGACTCTTCTTGATACCAACTCTTTGTTCCCTCTTCAAACAATGCGATCCGACAATGAGGACTGGGAAGAGGATACAGTGGTGAAGTTTGTCGGTCAGGGCATCTCCGCCGATGATGTCCATGCAGCTTTCTACAGCTTGCTGGACAAGTTCATGATTCACATCCAGGACGCTGAGAGCTCTGTACAGGTAGACAGATGCAGTGAATCTGTAGCAGGCACAAAATGCTGCCCAAGCTGCTTGCTCTGTGTTATGCTTCGTCTCGAGCTGGCGGGCAGCTTGCTGTTCCAGCGTCCTTTGGATTGAGAGTAGTACTCCGATAGGTACAGTACTTCGGAAGTTGCGGACTTCGTGCCCAAGCGTAGCCAGTTGTGATATGATAGCCATTGTTTCCAGAAAATCATCGTCGCGCCCAACATTGCCCCACCAAGGGTCACAATCCCCGAATTCCTGCCAGGTCGTAGCATCGAAGTATGGATCGTCTCCAATCAGTAGAGCGTGTGTGAGATCCAACGTCGCGAATATCGAGAGCATCAACAGTGGCAGTTCGTACTTCGTTTGTAGTATCCCTCCCATCCCCTTCCATTGTTTCAATATAGCCTTTCCGCCGATAATATGATGGTGAGTCGCGGAGCTTTCGGTAATGGGTTCGATGATGCCGTCAAGTATACAGAGAAGCACATTTGCGATGAAAAGGGAGTGGTTGACCTCTTCAGTATGCGCGCTCATCAAGTGTTTCCTAAACAATCTAAGCGCATTGTTTCGGTCCTCGATCTTCGATAGTGATAACGCTTGTTCGTTGGCGCTTCGGTAGGTCGCATGAGCATTTGCGACCGCAACGACCGACTGGAGGAGTACTGGATCTTTTGACAATTCGGCCAGGTCGAGGTGCATCACCGAGTTCGAGATGGTGAAGCGGGGTAGGACTTCTTGCGAGAAGTAGAGCATATGGTGATCGGCGCTCTTGACGAGGGCTGTAGGTTTGCATAGTGGGATCTTCTTGCCTGCCAGACGACCTCTCGAAGCTACACAGTCCGTCCACTTCATGAAGTTAGCACTCCTCTAGAACGGAGAACGCAGCTCAGGAGATAGCGGTCCTGGTGTTTCCAAGACATGTCTTGTCCCAGCATCCCGAATCCAGATGAGGGGTCCAACATACCCGCAGCCTGACCTTGCCATAATCACATCGTCGCCCAACCTTGGAACATTTGGCACAAGCTGGCAATGTCAGATCGCAGATTACTCTGCGTTCTTTACATCCCCAACATGACCCTTCGACGGTCCTAATCCTTGGTGTGGGCATTTGGATGATCGAGACATGAGCGTTGAGTGCTGAAGAAAGGGGTGCAGATAAGGTCCTGATGAGATCGGGGAAATCAGGCGGGAAGGCTGGCAGACTCAGGACGAGGTTATGTAGGTTTGGCAAATGCCATCCCTCACATCTTCGAGGTCCATCCCTCTGTTCTTATCGTCCCGTACCGAACGCAGCCGTGTGTGGTCTTTGTTCCAATGGCATCCATAATCAGATCACCCCCACCCCCATTTCACGTGACATTTCTTCAGGTGTGGGGGGAGTGGATCGGCGAGTCCGGAAAGCCTGCTTGGATCTTCGGGCTGGCAGTCATGGTAGTCAGCCCCTTCATGCTGCAGGTCATCCAAGGATCGAAAGGCTGCACCTGCTTAGAAGAGACTGGATTCTTGGGCCCCGGGACTGAAAATGGAACATGGATGATGTTTGACATGGAGTTGAGTGGATATGGACGGGACAGTAGAACATCCAGAACTCTGGGGTAAGAAACTTACATCCAGTCCCATCGTCTCTCGAAACTTCTTACCGCTGGTTACCGTCCCGGTATCAAAACTTGTCACCCCTTTACCGCTTCTTTCACTCCTTCGAAATCCTTCCATGCAGACGCCTCTCTTCCACAAAAGCCATCGAATCTGCCTTCGTCGTCATATTAGCACATCAAGACTGGGATGGTTGCGTCCTTGGGTTGTTTCGACTTTCCACGAGCCGTAAACTAGCGTATCAAGCCGTGAGATGGCAGCGGGATCTACTCGGATGAGTGGCTTGCCACGTGGGAAGTGGCAGCTTCAGGCTGTTCCAGAACAGTTGTGGAATGCGGTCTGGCGTCTTGTGGAGGTGAAAGAGGACAGGTTTTTGGTGGTGTGAGTTTGCAATCGTGAGATAGGATTGGCTGGTTTGAAACTCAGACGACCTGTCAGTTTTCGGAAGACGGCTTGCCAGCTTGTGATAATGGCCCAGCTGCCATGAATAGGAGTAACACAGCCCTATTCCCAACTCTCACCGGCACATGAATGCACGCCGATTACCAAAGTGCAGTCCGGTTCCTTGCATTGCACATTCGAAGTGCCCAGGCACCGATCAATGTTCCGTATAACGGAAGGTTCTGCCTTCCCAAGCGGCTTAGTGTCATGCATGTCTGTCCAGACACGGCTTCATGTTGGTATCAAATGGGATTTCGATTCGTTTGCAAAAATGCCTCCTTTTTCAAATGAGACATGTAGAAGAAGGACAGATTGTTGAACCGAGTCTGAAGTTTCAGGCAAGGAAGTTCCGACCTTACTCTCGGTTGTTCTTTCTTGCTCATTTACTGCCTTCCTTTTTAAGAAACGCAGAGTCTGTCAAGTGGTTTGTGCTCTGTTGATCTATTGAAACCTGCTATTTATTTCTTGGAATTTATGTAATAGTCTCCTTCTTGCCATCACTCGTTGCTATGTATTTGTTCTGTTTCAGGGTGTAGTAGACGTGGCACAGAGCGTGGCAAGCATTCTGTTCACAGGAATATTGAGTATGAAGCTTGAAGACGTGGGACAAGTTCTAACCTCGGACTATCTCATCCGGGTTCAAGTTCAATCCTTCACATGGTTCTTGTTCCTGGGGCGTGGTGCATCTCGGCTTTATCTCATGCAGCCTCGGTCTAACCACAAAACACGAAAATATGCTTGGGTGGCGAATCCTTTTCTTGTTGTCCTTACCGTCTAACATGATCTAAATGATCTAAATACCAAAAGCGAATACCTTTGATCTTGCAACGTACTTTACAGTGGCTTGGTTGTTGATGATGCTGCCGATGTTTTGGAGATCTGCATTACAACGAAGTCACTCCGTAGGATGAGACAAGAATCTTCCATGCCTGGTTATTGGCAAGTGCGGTATACTATCGAGTCTCTAGCACCTAGAAGTAGATCGTACAAGCTGCGCCCTGTCTAGAGAGGCAGACTCGCGCTCGATGCTGAGAGAAATGTGTTTCTGCACTTGTAATTATTCTCCTAGGGCCGGCCCCTTGGCCCTCCTCCGAGCCAACAATGCCGCCGAATCCAAGAAGATTTGGATCATAATGAAACATCTATTCCTTCATGTTTCGACATGTCTTGGTAGATGAGCATCGCCGTGCCTATCTACTAGGCAGCAGGTCTAATGAACGGCCCCTTTCCGTTGCGTCACCAAATGGCCGAGATCTTCAGCCTCTTCTATCCGCAGTCCATGGGACGTTTATACCACAAGCATTGTAATGCAACATATGGATCTTGGTCATCTGTAGACCTGTCTGCATTCCTATGTTTCTGGAATTCCTGTCCTCAGGACTCTTCAGGGTGGTTTCTACGGCCTGTGGTAGTCACCATTGTTCGAGTCGGCTCAAGTGGCAACAATTGTCCCCTCCATTCATTCTGCAAGTCTTATATTCCTGTCTTCTTCTGCTACATAGAAGAGCCCATAGAACCTTCTGTATTACGGTCAAAGTGTATCTGGAGAGTCTGCGAAGTTTGTGGAGCGTCATCCAATCGAGCTTCTAGCCTGTCGGTCGCCCGCGGTTTTCTGCCATCTGCCCCATACTGAATCCAAATTGCTCCTGTTTCGTCGTTCTTGGCCCATGACATGTATCGCCATATTTCTTTCCAAATATTTGAGGATGGTTTATAAGAGTCTAGAAGAGTCTGGGGTGAATGCGCGTATGGATAAAGGCGACAATGGAGAGCTGAATCGACCGCCAGCATTGAAGCTATTTCAAGCCCGACATCCCATTTCTCTTGCAGATACAGATCTCCTAGTCTCGATACCACCCTATCCCCTTTCACAACTTGTATTTGCCTGCCCATGTATGCGGGTGTTTCAACAAGTGTCTGCGATCGAAGGGACTCTCCGAGACGATTCTCTGCCATTTCCACCAACTGGAGACAGCAGCCTTCCGCGGTCTGACGTAAACCCGCCTATGCGTCCTGTAGCTCGGTATTGTTATGCCAAAGGTCAATGTGTACCGGTGTGGCCAGAGCTAGCCAACCTTGAAGTGCTTTTGGTTGAAGTTTGTTTCGGAGGTCGGCGATGTCCACTCTATCGTAGCCTTGCACCAACGCCAATCACTTCTGTAGCAGCGTAGCCCAAGAATCCTCTAGCATCGCTGCGGCTCTGTGTCCGGTTCGAGGGAATCTAGAGGAGGGCTCAGCGCTGGAGAAATCATTGTTTGGTGCTGAGTACCTAGGACTCCAGAGTCAGTCTAGCTGCACCACGTACCTCAATGTTTGCCAGATCTGGAACATGATCTGAGACCCGAGCCTTGATATCCCTCTATCTGTGTATATGTATCTGGATCTGCGAGCCGAGAAGCAATCTGCGATTGAAGGGCCGGCTCCGAGGTAGAGATAGTCGCTTCCAACGAAGTTCGTGATGGAAGAGTATTCTCCTACCAATTTTTAGGCATTCTTTACGTTTCAGATTCCTCTGCCTCTTGTTTGTTGATATTCGAGTCAGCCGTCCACCAATGTGTTTATTTTGTTCCCGATATATTCTCGAGATGCTCGACGCTAGGTGCAAAAGTCAGCCTCGACCTCAGACACACTCACCTTTCATGGTACCACTCTCTTCTCTTGTTCGCTCTCCACTGGATGACATGTGCCTTGCCAATTTCCACATATGCTCAGTACAGTGGCTTCTGTGATGGAGCAGATCTTGGCTATTCAGTCTTGAAGCCAGAGCTGAGGCTTGTATTCCCTATGGCACCAGTTATTTATTCCATTTCATCTTTCATTTGCTCCATTCCATATAAGTTGTATATTTGTGTGTTGTTCGAGGGAAAGGAGGTGGGTGTTATGTTCGAAGGGCTGGATGTGCTTAGCTGGCAGCACTTGGGAGCCCTCATTGTCCCATGCGTCGTACCCAGCAATATCTAACCATCCCGACTGCCTATATCACTCGTCTCCGTACTTTGTTGATGAGATTCTGTGGGAGTGTCGTCAAGTCGCGCTGTCGTAGGGAGAACATTGCTGTTGGTGGAGCTCTGCTTGTAGAGTAATCGAGTCGTCCATCCATCCCCAGAAGGAATGCTCTTGCTTTTGTCCTTGTTGTGGGGTTCTATATCCAACTGTCTCGTGTCAATGACACCGTCTGTATGGTTGCATCGATGTCTACGATCGATGAAGGTATGATGGCGGTTTTGTTCGCAAGACTATCCAAGACTATCCACACCTCCACCTCGCGCAGGCGCCCTCAACCCAGCTTTATTCAAGTAGCGCTCAGTTCCTATCCAAACCTAGTCCTATCTCCTTCTACGCCAACAGAGAATGATATTTTTGCGATGTAGGAGGGCTGAGATTGGCAATCTGGGGTGACTTTGTCTGTGGCACATGGCCACTTGCTTCGCAACGCTCGTGTCCATCCTCGAGCACCTGTATTCCACTCTCCCAGCAGTTTCTTCGCACAATGTAGTTCAACCCTGATATCTTGTGTCCTGGTGACTGTCTGCGCGAAGTAAGAGCTGCGATAATGTCGCTGATGGGAGATCCGATCGTCCCTTCGACAGTTTCTCGAAAGTAAACAAAGCCGCAGACTACGACGCACTCCTCGATGTGGTGATATTTCCATCGATATTGGTTTTCAGAATGTTTAAGGATTTCAAGGCCATACAATTGATGTTCTCGCGGTGATTCTCGTGGTGTTCATGCCCTCTCCTTGCGATGCAAGGCAGGATCCTACCCAAACGCTCCTTCCACGTTCCAATATCAAACCTTATCACAGACAGTTTCAAAATTACAACTCTGCATCTAAGCATAGCATTATAATCATCTACCAGGCCTCCACGCGTCTCAGTCTTCATTCTCACAGCTACCTGGCTCCTTCACCAGCCCTCCAGCGCTCCTTCCCCCTCGGTACCTGCCATATCGCCTCGATCTGGGCCCTTCGATCGAGGGCCCTTCTCGCCACCGCGAACCTCGTTCTGGATAGCCTCAAGCATCCACCAGCTCGACAATCCAATCATTTCACGATCACGAGCCGAAAGTTCCCATCAATCGGCGTACGAAAACGGTCAAGTTCAGCACGTCACGCAACAATTCCTTAGTGCCAGAGAGGGGTATAAGAACGTCGCCGCCCCCCAACTTTTCTGACTTCTCTTCTTCTTTCCTTCTTACTTCACACCCTCCTCTCTCTCACACTCATGTCGCGTTTCCATCGCTTCATTCCTCCTATCAAGGTGGTCCCTGGACACCTTCGGTCTCCTATTTCGGCGTCTCTCCCTGAGATTCGTCGTGGGTCTCAGTCCCACATCCCTCTCTCACCTTCGCCCTCTTCTCTTCGCCCTCATGCCAACCCTTGGACGAAGAGATACATTCGCACTGCCGGCAAGCTTCCTCCTCAAACTCACATGGCCCTATATCACAAGATTATACCTTACATGATCAATTGTCTCTTCGAACACTTGCTAACATCACCTCACTCATACAGACAAGAGATTCCAGACTCTTCGCAGTGCCCCTTCCTACCCTACCACACACTTCCGACGGACTTCTCCCAACAATTCCTTTGACACTTCGGTATCGGAGGAGTTTGTTGAGGACATTCCTGAGGTTAGTGTTGCTACTAACATAGCAACCATTTCGCCTTCTGCCTACGAGCAACCCCAAACCCCAAAAACAATTGAAAATTCAAAATCAAAAAATACCATTCATACTGCCTCCCCAGTCGCATCTCCTTCACAATCTATTTCCCCACTTTCCTATCGTTCTCCCATCCCTTCTTCTTCCAATGACTCTAGCCAGTGGCATGAGTCTTCCGGGATCAAGGATCCCTTCAAACCCTTACACCATGCAGTGCGTGCTGATGAGTCTTGCGACTGCTCACAGTGTGATGCAGATTGCGATGACTTAGATATTACTGACTCCATGACTCTGTACAGTGCAGAGTCTACAGTCTCCTTAGTTGAAGATGACTCGAGTCTCATCCCCATTCTTGAACCTTGCATAGTGTTCAACTTCACCCCTTACAGATGCCCCACCCATTCGCCAACTACTTCTTATATCTCACAATCTTCGCTCTGTTCTTCGCCATCTCCTTCCCTTTTGTCTTCAGAGCACTCTAGCCAGTGGCTTCTTGAGGACTCTCTGATATACAAGGATCCATTTCATTCCGACTTCCATGCAGTGCGTGAGGAGGAGGACTCAACATCAGATGACTCTACCCGGTGGCTTGAGAACACTCTGATTTACAAGGATCCATTCCCCCAACCACGATCTTACTTTGATCTACCATCTCCTTTCCCTCCTACTAACCCCCGCTTGGACGCTGAGGTGATGGTCGATTCAGGTTCAAGCTGGGTTCCTACTGCTGTAGCTCTTGGAGTTGCAGTAGTATCTTTGACAGTATGGGCCCTTTGGTAAGTCCCCTTTGGTTGTGTGCTAACGTTGAACAGGGCGCCTCACATGGTCTGGCCTTCCCGTGGCGTGAGGTGTAGGCTCAGGCGAAAGCTTGATGTCTCTAACAGACCGCAACCAGCTACAAACCATCTCATCCAAGGTGACTCATCGCCATCCACTCATCCAGACTTTGCTGACTATTGGTGTATCCCAGATACTCTTTGATCAGATGAGTGGTCTTGTGCTCCTTGTGCTGAACTTGATGGTGGGGGCTGGTGGGTTGGCATGGAACTGGGCTGAGGACTGATGGACTTGTGTTCTGTAGCATCATGCCATTGCTTGAATCTCATCCTTCTCTCTGCCTCACCGTCCTCCCTGACTTGACTTGACTTGACTTGACCCGTCTGACTCCTCTTCCCTAACTGACTACTTATCGTTGAATCTTGTTAAAACGTCGATAGTGTTACTATGTGCACGTTGTCCCAATCCTCATCTCCTCATCCCACTATCAAATCCTCACCTCATGTCCAGACAAAGCTTGATCACCACTTCCTTGGCCCATCTGCTGATAGCCTTCATGCGCGCCGTATCAGTCTTCTCACACAGTGTATCTCGCGCAGATGGGTCTAGCCAAGGCTGAGATTCGCAACCCAAGGATTGGACTCTCAATAACGCCTCGAACAGATTGAAGTTGATTCGGCTATCTAAGCGCTAGGGAAGTCCATCTGGAAGATCTGAAGTCTCAAATGCCAGCAGACAGCCTCAATGCCAAGTACCAGGAGACGTCTCTCGATCTCTTCTTTTCGCCGGTGCAAAAGCTGGTCCCAATAAATGCGCGAAGCTCTGTCTACTTGGTCCAAAGCGGCTCAAAGTCTCGTTGTGCGAGGACGGCATTGTACTGCATACTCGGGGACTTGCTTGCCGGTCCGTCAAGGTGCTTAAGTTGACTGCTCCTCATGGGGACAGCAGAATGATGTGCTGGCTGGTTGCAATCTGTGCCTGGGGTAATGCCAACGCGTCCTACCCAGTGTCTCCATTAGTGTATGCAGTATAACCCGGATTCTCTACTTCGGTCAGTTTAGTATAACTACACTAGTATTTGTATGAAGTATCATGTGGAATTCTCACCGTCCCGGATACTGAAGTTCCCAAAGCAGGGTGAATGAAGGGGTATTTTCATCTTATGAGTTCAACCCTTGCCTCTTTTGGTTTTTTCTTACTCAGGATTGATCCCATATGTTTGAATTTTTTCCGTATACAGTAGTGACATAGATCTTTTCATACGGAGCGAAGTACGTATCAAGAGGTCAAAATCAGGCGCTAGTGATACCTAGACTACGCTACTGGGAATACTGGTCGTACCTGAGGGACCGAAACCCAGTGTGAGGTATCACCAAAACGAGTCGAGTGATGGAAAGAAGTCGGATGCTTGCAGTCGTTTGATTACCGGAAACTGACTTCCGTGTGTTGAGGTGACGCCCGTGACTTGTATAAGGAACCGAATCTTCGCTGAGGAACGATTTCCGCTTTGAATCGCACCAGGTCATACTTGTACTTTTGAGAAGGAAGATGTGAGCACGACAGTACACGGTCTGAGGAATTGAGCCAGCGGATAGGTACAGTTCACAGAAGAAAACTCGACACCAGAGCACGGTAACCTACAGTCAGACGCAATCCTGCAGGCAATTTGGTACACTATTCTCTGCTTGTACCTTGATGCGCCGGAGCTCTTCTGGGCCGCGTGCTGCCTTCACGTCTCGCAAGTTCATACACTGACTCTGGTCGAGAACATATGAGGAAGAGTCCCCTTCTCATAATCTGACTGAAAAGAACCTCCATACTCATTCGAAGCCTGCTCGATTCTAACGATCGATAACAAACCACCCAGCTATCCAAAGTCCCACACCATGCATGTCTGGAAGCTCGCCGCTGCAGCAGCTCTATTAACCATAGACCTTTCATCCGCTTTGCAATTCAACTGGCGCGGCTGTTAGTGCACGTTCATCTTCCAGCTCTATCAGTGCTGATACAGAATTACCCTCCACAGACCAAGGCGTAACATGTAACCACAATGACCCAGCGAGCACAAAGTATCCCAGTGGGGACGGCCCACCGTAAGCTCACTCTCTCACTCCAACCCGAATCCATTCCCCGAGCCTCATCCTCACCAAATTGGCCCAGAACTTGCCTAGTGCACGAAGTTTCCATCGGCTAATCACTGCCACCCTATCTCACAGAAGGCGCGCCCGGAACGGAGTCTGTATCGATCTCCCTAAAGACACCGATTACAGAACCCTCGAGATCGACAATAACTTCCTTGTGGGGGGTCTGAATGGTGTGGTGACTTATTGTAACCAGCAATGTCAAGGTGGCCATAGCGTGTTGCAGAGGGGCACGTATTGTTATCAGCCGGCGACGGGTTGTGCGATTGGGAGTTTGTAAGCCGATATTTATTCTATTGTGTAACCTTGAGGGGCAAGTAGATGGGGCCGGAGGTGAAGTTGATGCTAATTTGTGGCAGCTATGTGCAAGCTTGATTATACGAGAAGGGGAGGGAGAGAGTGTTGTGGGTACTGGTTTTGTTGGTCGAGGGCATGGTGGAGGGAAGTAGCGAGGAGAGATTTTTTGATTGATGGAGGTCACTCAATATCATGCAAATCACGGAGTTCTGGATCTCACATGGCTCAGACAGGAGTACTCCTTGACGTATTCTGGGTACGCATGCCAGGAATTCGTGCTCGAAGTTGGCTTGTTTACCTCTCTCTCGCTTACTCAGTCCCATTTATCTCCCTTCTTGGTGTATTGACCCGAGCTCGTTTGGAATTGGGTTTTCTTCCGTTCTCTTGCTCTCTCTCTTCCCAGACATACAATTGTATCATTTGTTATGTTTGTTCAGACATTTTTCAAAATCTGCTTTGTGAAATAGCATTCAACTCAACATCGGGAGCCAAGGCCATTCCATTCTGACAGCTGGAAGCAGATGCGCCGAGGCTCGACGATGCATCGAGATGACTGAGACCTTGCGCAATTTGCGCAATATTGCCGCTCGGAGCTTAATAAATTGAGCTTGAGCTTGGGCCAGTATCTCAAACCCATGGAGAGATCAATTCGTCGACCCTCCTCTTCTTCATTCTAGACTCCCCAACCTACAAAGTTTCTCCAAATCATCCATCAATAATCAACTACTCGCGGAGAACATCATCCGCCTCGTCCAAACTCTATCATGCACAATCCTGCACTTCGCATGCACACATCTGCAAGCCTCTACAGCTGACCAGCCTGAACCGACTTCCAGGCAAGCCACACTCTCGCTGAAGCCCGTACTGGACCCTGAAGTGGGTTGTGTGGGGTGCGGCTAGGGCGCATTAGGGAGGTCTGGCCGGCGATGGTGCACTGCGGGAGAGCGCTGAGTGGTTGGGTTTAGGGGATATATCGATGGTGGATTTGGGCGGGGCGGGCTGAAGGAGCTTGGGCTAGAGCTGGAGGGGTCCTAGGTAGTTTTCTTCTCTGGTTTTGATGAAGATGTTTCTTTGTATCTTTTATTTGTTCTTTGAAATATTTGGGACGTGAGGATTCGAGGTTTTAAATTTGCGAGCTGACGGCGAGAAAAGGAGAGAAAACTTCAGAGGACGAGAAAGGAGACAATCACGCTGAAGGAACTGGATATCCGGGGAGATTGAGTTCAAATTGCTTTGTGGCGCTGCATCCGATTGAAAAGAAGAATCCGGAATCTGCTTAAGACCTCGACAAGATCGCAGATATGGCGACAGTAGTCAAAGCAGTAACTATTCTCCTTCTTCATCTACCCAAAAGCCATCAACTGACACCCGCAGACCGAGCATGTCCTCGTAGAGACAGCAACAGCAGTCGTATCTTCTCTCGGCGCCGCCGCCACCGCCGAATTCAAGACCCTTGAAAGTGGCATCGCGCAAGAAGTCGTATCAGCAACCGACGATGGCGTGTCAAATATACTTCATAAAGCGGAGGATGCACTGGAAACCGTGGCAGAAGAGGTTTACAATGGCGCGAAACATGTGGTTGAGGCTGTCAAGCAACACCCCGAATTGATTGCAGAGTGAGCTCGCTTCCACTTTTCACTTTCTGTGCAGAGTTAGACTAATTGGATCCAGGGGAGCGCTTGCAGTAGCAATTGGCGTCGCATCACTTGTCCAACCTGAACTTATTGCTGGCGAAGTTGCGATTCTAGGAAAGATGGCTGCGGATAGTGCGAAGAAAACAGTTACGCAGATTGCATCGGATGAGGGGGAGAAGATTGTTAAAGCAATTTCGAAGGACTTGGCCGAGGATGCGAAGGCCGAAGCTGAGAAGGATAAGTTGCAGGCTGAGGAGAAGAAGAAAGCTGAGGGCGGGGAGGTGGTTGTCGATGGGGAGACGGCAAAGGTAGCAGTACCTGAGGGGGCGGAAGTGAAGCCTGTGACGGAAGGAGACAAAACGATATCGATCGAGATTGAGAAACCGGCTGCGAAGACGGAAGGTATTGCGGACGCCAAGACTGAGAAGGATGCGGCTCCTGTGGAGTTGAAAATCACAATCGGGTCGGATGGGGAAATCAAGGCCGTTTCAAAATCGGTTACTGAAGATGGAAAGCCCGTAGAAAAGGCAACTGAGGTGGGAAATGCGACTCTCGTTGCCCCTCCAAAGCTTTCGGACGCATCGAAAGAAATCCCTACAGTTGCAGTACAAGAAAGCTCGATATCAACAGATCCAAAAACCGCTGAGACCAAAGAGGCTTCTCCGATCAAGCAAGAAGTCCCTGATTCTCCTCCGATTATCAAGGAAGTTTCTATTCCTATCACTCAGGAAGACGATCCAGCGAAACCAGAAATTTTGCTCAATGGGACGACGCCAGTAATGCAAAAAGAGCCAGCGAAGGAGGAATTCAAAAGCACAGAGCTTCCAGTCTCGAAGCAAGTGATAGAGACTGGGGTGAAGATCGAGGCTGATCCACCGACAAAAGCAAAGGAAGCTCCAGCACCGCTCGAGACCGCACCTGTGGAGGCCACGATTTCGAAACTGGAGGAGGTCGTGGAACCAGGAATTCTCTCTGTACTTGGAATCATTCATAACGACGTCACTGAGGTGCCATCGAAGGCCGTAGCTGTGGAGGAGCAGGGAAAGACCGAAATATCTGCATCGGAGAAGGCTGATAGCTTTGTTGAGCAGCTTCTACACCGATCGAACTCGGGAGAGCCAGTTGTTCCCGTAGGAAACCTTGATGAGGGGCACGACTCAATACTACAGCCCGCCAGTGTTGAGTCTGTCCCAGAACTCAAGCAGGAGTTAACAGTCAGTATCTGTGCGACGGGGGAGGCCAATACGGAGGAGCCTGCTGGCGTCAAACTGAAGTCCGAAAAATCCGATGTTCAACCAGCTGTATCTACACAATCTGAACAGGTTTCGATCAGCAGCGAGCCAAAGCCAACCACTCCAACGAATCCAAGTGAGCCAACCCAACAAGATGTCCCAGGGCTCAAGTCAGAATCTTCGGATCCAAGTGCAAAACCTGTAGACGACAAAGATTCACCACTCCCATCCGCCCTGTCCCAAGCAAAAGATCTAGCAGCCTCTGCTCTTGCATCCAAAACAGGCGAAGCTGGTTCCGATCTTGTCACAGCTACAGCATCCGTCACCAACATCATCACAACCACAACAAAGACAGTCGAGGTGCCGTCAAGCCCAGGTGTAAAGATGGTGACTGTTAGCCAAGAGAGTTTGGATATCCTGCATTCCAGTAAGTCTGCCGCACCCCATTGCCAATGCTTCCGAGACTGACAAAGCAACAGAACTTGACGCCATGCACGAAGCAATCCAGCTCATCACCAAGACTCTTGCTACCCACCTCCCAGCACCACCCGCGCATGCTCCCGCCGTAGTAAAAGCAATTGAGGTTAAATCAATGCCAATTCTCTTCACCCAAGCAGCCCCTGAACCTGCTGTTGCCCCAGTCGCAGAAACCTCAGGACCAAAGGCTCAAGAGCCAGAAACCCCACAACAAGCTCAATCGTCAAGCACTCCCACTCCAAAAACAGATGAACTCAAACCCGTGGCTGCCCCCTCTACCAACTCCCCCGAGGCTCAACCCACCACGCCTAAGCGACCAACGCACGTTAAGCGCGGCAGCGTAATCGGCTCAATCGGCAAATTCCTCTGGCCATTTGGTGGCTCTGCTCCTCCTCCTTCGAAAGACGCTGCTGTGAAAGTAAGCACGGTCGAGGTTAGTAGTGAAACGGAAGTTGAAGTGCAAAGGCCAAGGACGAAAAGTAGTGGGAGGGATTCTGCTCCTGGGTTGGGGGTGACGAAGGCGGTCAGTACGGTTGAGGTTACGGAGGTGCTGGCTACGCCGATGGCTGCTTGAAAAGATTGATATTGAAGGTCGCCTGCAAGATGAGAAGGTTGGTTTCCGAGAAAGGAAGAAGGAGAGAATTATGTAGTGGACTGATGCATTTGTTCCGAGCGCGGAGTTTTCGTCTTGATTCTGAGATACCAGTTCTGTGCATGATTTTTTGAACGGCTGTTTTGGATCCCATTTAGTAATTTGAGAATTTGATTATGGAGTGTTGAATGATACCTATTGTCTCTGTCATATACACTAGTGCCATCCACTTCTACCGTCCATGTCCAGCTCATTCATCACCAAATGCCGGAACATCAACCGTTACTCTCTCCTCACCAATCCTCCTCCTCTTCGCCTCCTCCAGAATCGCCTCTGTAGCTGTCGCTCCCACCCTCGTAACACCCAGTGCTCTCACTCTCAGCAAATCATCCAGGGTCCTTACTCCACCTGCAGCCTTAATCTGCACATTCTCAGTCGTATGCTTCCGCATCAGCTCAAGATGACGAGTCGTAGCACCTTTGTAATTATAATCCCCACTAGGTAGCTTCGTAAACCCATATCCAGTCGAAGTCTTAACAAACGCCACCGAAACATCCGAACAAATCTCGCACAGCTTCACGATTTCCGCATCAGTAAGATCTACTCAACGCATCAGCATCTATCCATTCCCTCAAACCCCAAACCCAAACTCCAACCCCCAACACCCCCAAATCAAAAATCAAATCGAAACATACAATCATTCTCGAAAATAACCTTCAAAATTGCCCCCCTCTCCACAACCGTCCTATTCAACGTCTCAATCTCATGTCTCACAAACTCCCATTTCCCGCTCTTAACACGACCGATATTAACAACCATGTCGATCTCTTTACCACCTTCTTCGACGGCTCGGACGGCTTCGAATTTCTTGACTTCGAGCGTGGAGTTTCCGTGTGGGAAGCCGATGACAGGACAGAGGAGAATGGGAGTGCCTTCTAGCGCTTTGCGGGCGAAGGGGAGGTGGTAGGGTTTTATGCAGGCTGTGGGGAGGAGTGGGAGTTAATGGATTTTGGTGAAGTTGGGGTGAGATGGGATGAGATGAGGATTTGGGTGTCTGGAGTTGATTGAGGGGTGCGAGGTATACTGGGGGACTGACCGGTTTTCACGTTGTATTTCTTGCAGATTTCGAGGCCGGAGAGGACTTCGTCGTCGGTCATGGTGGGGTGGAGGAGGGAGTGATCGATCATGAGAGCGAGGTCTGAAAGGGACACTTCGAGGGTCTTTGGTCGAGACATTTTCGTTGATAGTATGTTCTGAATAGTGAAAGAACGTTTGTCTGAGGATTTGGGCTCGGGTTTGAGTTGAAGAGGCTGAAGTTTCTTGCGATTAAATGAGGTTGTTGGACGGGTTGAATGACCCCGCCATGACCCCGCTGTCGCTTAATTCCGAACCACTGGGCAGCTTCATTCTGATCTCGCCGAGCAGATGCTAGGCTTTCGGAAGGCCGAAGCAGAATTATTATTTTCCATGCAGGAATTCATTGAGGCTTTGAATTATCAAGATTGTTGTTGTGACGTCAAACGGTTTGAGAAGAAAATTGGCATGTGGCTGGTAAGCCGACACGGAAACGGACCGCTTTTTGATTTTGGTGAAAAATTACTGTGTACAAATACTCGAATTTGGATCGATATCCAGCCTATGTGGACCACCTTCCTGCAGGTTTCCGAGTTTCTGCCTTCAGACCAGGTGTACTCGAAGACGTTGCTGGCTTCACTCGAACCTGAATTCCCCACTTCTCCTTCCAATCAAGCTCTAACAATGCCCTATCAGCATCTTCATCCTTCACCAAATCCACGAAGCAGAAACAGTTCTTCTTTTTTCCATCGCCACTGTCTTGTGGAACCTTCAACTTGCTGATAGTAGAGATCTCAAATCCTTCAAAGAGTTCCTGGATCTTCTGATCGGCAGTATCTTGGTCTGGAAACTCGGGTAATCCTCCTACGAACAGCCTTCTCCTCTCGGTCACTTTGCCGGATGTGCCTCGACTGACGCTGACTTTGATGTTCCAATCCCACTTCGACATGTTGTCGAGAGCTGTTGCTGCAGCTGCTGCTTCTTCTGGTGTTGCAAGATCGACGAAGCAGTAATTGTGGTTTCCCGGCAGACCTTTCTTGGACTCATGTGCCGAGATAGGCTTGCTGATGACTTTGACGTTGTAATCCTTGAATAGCTCTCTCATCTGCAGATTTGCTTCATGCTGGCTTTCGAATCTTGGTAGACCTCCAACATAGAGACGGCGGCCCTCATCCGCAGCAACGTTGATTTCTACTGGCTTCTCGAGACTGTTCCACCGGTTGAACGAAAGATTGCCGCTCTCTGGCTTGCTTTCAGGACGACTGTAGGACCGGCTGGTACCTCTGTCTGATTTAATTCCTGGCTTGACCTTGAGTGCCCGCCGAAGGAATTCTCGACCATTGTACTCTTGGATCACCGCCTCTGCTAGCTCCCGTGTCTTGAAGTCAACGAAGCAGTATGACGGATTGCGGCCTGTCATAGCATCCACGGACATGTTGATCCCCTCAATTCCGGGCGCAAGATCTTGGAACAGCGTTTCGATGTCCTTGATGGTTGCTTCGTACGGAAGATTCCCAACATAGAGTCTTCTGCCTTCCTCTATGCATTGCGACACCTGCCTCTCTTTTAGATTGCCTTTCTCCAACATAATCTAGTCAAGCACTTACCTGCGACTCGCTCATTGGCTTTCTGAGCCCATCACGGGATGGTGAACTCTGTTGTAACGGACTCGACTGTTGACCTCGACCCCAGTTGGAGCGAGGCTGGAAGGATCCTCGTGGGCTGTTGCTCTTTGCTGGTGTAACTGGTGAGTCTTGTGGGTCGCGTTTGACGCGCCAGTTGTTTGAATCCATTTTGAACGACTTTTTTTTCTGTGCGCCCCTGGGATGAATCGAAATTGGCAATTATGTTTCGGAGACCTTTGACGCTACGAAGGCTGTAAGTGAGGGTTGATATTAAAAGGGCAAAGAGACTCGAAAGGTGAAGTAAACAATTTCTGTGGAGTGGAGTCTTTTGTGAGATTCAGAAGGAGAATTTCGCCTAATTGTTCTCAAATGATGTTGTTGTTGAGAAAAAGGCTTAGTAAAGCGATTGATGCAGCGAATTGAGATGTATCAAGGAGATTTGGCCCGAAAGAAAATATTTTGACTTTAGCTTCGCAAACGAAATTGTGACCCGCCGTTTGAAGCTCGTCAAAAGGTGTGGTCCACGTGACTCGCCTCGCTTGAAGTCAAAGCTCTTTCTCTTTCCGCCGCCGCCACGATCATTGCTTTTCATCCATTCAACATCATGGTCACACCAACGACTGCCTCTTCATGCTTTGAATTCATGCTTTGAAGCAAAAACTGACATCTTATGTGAGGCGGACGCGCATTCAGTTGTCCTTGATGCAGTCTGATACGTCCTCCTCCAGATGAGGGTACTAGCAGAGCCTTCCCCCATAGCAGCTGCGCCTTAGGAAAGCACTCACCGCCACACCACAACTCCTTTCACGAACCAGTCAGAGTCGCATCGCGCCTTCCCATGTCGATGAGAAGCGTCGCATGCAAGGTTTCGTAGGCCATCTACCAAGTCCCCATTGCAGCTTCGTCATGCGGTGCCAAAAGAACATATATATATGGCCGATCACGCCCGACACGTCTACCTGCTGTATAGATACAACATACAGAACGATCTTTCGATGGTTGCACTGTAGAAGCGCGTGTGCTGTCCTTCCGGTTCTGTTCCGCCTGTACAAGCCCTCGCATCAATGCCTTTTCGTAGGCGGAACATTATCAGTGGCTCGACTAGCCAAGAAACGGCAAACAGCATGAGAGCATGATAGGAGTCATGATCCCAGCATTTGATCAAGAAGTATACCTGGACCCTGAAAATTCGTAGACGTGGTCTCTGATAGAGCCTACCCATGTCTGGCCCTCATTGTTCCTTTCAACATGGTCTCAGCTCGTCTTGTCTATACCATGACCTCAGGAGAGCAGATGGTGCGCGGAACGTCCGCCAAACGGATCATCCCCCTGAATCCAGCATTCCACTTTCGCCCTACCGCATAGAGTCATCTCTCCAGAACTGCGGAGCCCAATCGGGTCTACAAAATCGATGCGCCACTTGGAAGCAAATCACACAGCCCTAGTTCTCCTAAACTTTATTTCAACCTCCATTCTTCGGCATGACTTTCCTCATCCAACTGATAAATCGACAGGTCACTCTGTCATGGTTCGCCTGCGGTCCCAGCGGCAAAATAGAATCATCTATCTTTCCATACGCTATCACTTTGCAGGAACATGCAAGTTCTTTGCATGCTGCGTGCCTCTTCAAGCATTGGCCTCGCCCCTCGCCTTGCAATTGGTCACGAAATTGATGCTGGTCGTCAGTATTGACGAGGCAAACGAGGCAACCAGACTAGAAATCTCATTCTCAATAGAAGCCGGGCGTACACGCATGCAAGTGGCAGCTGACCCTTGTCGTGACTGCACGCCGATATATAAGAGTGACAGCTCCCACTTCCGGAGAAAGGTACGATGCAAAAAGACCTCAAACAATAACGCTCAAAAATCGCCAAGAAAAATCGCGATGTCTCTTCTTCGAGCAGTCGTATGTCCCCTTCATTTCTTCTGCGCCTCGAACTTTCGAAAGGTCGCTAAAAACTCTTTGCAGGAAATCAAGGGCGGTGATTCGTTGGGTTTGCCACCCACACCAACAGAATGGATGTCTTCCCACCCAAAAGAACGATCGAATCAGATCACCGCTGGGCCACCCACACGAGCCAACTTTTCTCCCCGTCTGACGGCGAGAGTGTCCAAGTTATAGCCTGTGCGGACCGTCCTTCTTCGCAGAGCCGCATGTTCCACTTTCTTCCGGCTTCCCATACCCGTTCTGATGTTTTTCCCTTGGGTCAATGTGCATTTCCTTTTTTCGTCTAGCATGTTGTGGTCTAGTGCCAGCAACAGCCAGTGTCTAGATCTGTCTGTTGGTTTACCATGCAGGAAACGCCACCTGCTCACCCCGCCTTCAAGACCTCCCCTGCCGTCATTGTAGCGAGAATGTTCAGCTGCGCTTTACCCCTCTCCTGATTCTTCCGTCCATCGGACAACGGCATTAAGACCGAATATTATGCTTTTGGCAGCTGTCTCTCGTATGTATGTCGCAGCCATTGCTTTCTTTTTGTCGGCCAATCAGCCACCAGTCTAGTGATTGGTATGCGTATGCTCTGCAGGAGCGGTCTTCTTCCTGATGGAACCTTCGGCAGATATGTGGCTTCCCTTAGCAAGGTGGCATCCTATCTCTTGCCTCGGAACAAAGCAAGAGCGAGAAAGCACGGCACAGCTTCAGAGCTCTGATCCATTTGTCCGGGATAAATTTGCTGGGTAAGGCAGGTATGTTTTGGCTGGGAAAGAAACATCTCCACGAGCAGAACTTCAGAATTTGCTGGGGTTTCAACGGTTTGATCGGTACAGATACCATCTTTGTCATCATTATCAATGACGATATTTTGCGACGATTTCCCGCTTTTTTCTTGCCGATCGTCACCCCTCTGAGGAGGATTCCTCACTTCACTATTTACATTCTGCGATGCCAGCCATCCTGCAACAACCAAGCACGCATGCAGCAGCTGCTGGGATCCTAGGTCGAGAGGTTATCCACAAACCAATCAATGATGGTCACGAGCACTTCCACTATGATATTCGGTATCTAGGAGACGATGATGGCGCTTGTTGTCGCTTTCAGGCGGAAAGGGCCATTCCATATCATTCCCAGCGAACCCTCCCGGGACCTTCGCTGCGTCTCGATTGATCCTGGTCGAGAAAGCATTCGAAGTGTACTTCAGTATATGAACTAAATTCCCACACGACGTTCTTGCACCAAAGCGGCGCCAAACATGAAAGCCCTCCTCGGAAAGGTATGCTAGCTCTTGCTGACTTATCAAGTCGCCTAACATCCGGCAGGGCAGCCAGAAACACTCCCAGTCTCCGAGGACTTCGAAAAATCCGAAGTCGACGAAACATGCGAAAGCTGAACCCAGATCGACGTCCACCGCCTACACCGCGGTTCCATCCGAAAGTAGTGTACCGCCTCCTGTCAGCTTCCTCTTCGTTGTGAATGGTATGACATTCAATGAAAACCGCCACGCTGGCGGCGTCCTTCCGCGAGTAGATGACGGTGGACGGTGGCTCCCGCCAGTTCTGTCCGCCGGCTTTGGCCCGCAGAATCCTGGGACCGTATTTCGTTGGAGCAACGGAGACATCAGTATTGCTACTGGCTATGCTTGGGACGAGGGCTATGGAAAGACCCCAAATGGTGATAACCTGGAATGGTACCATACGGCGACAATAATATGGTGTAATCCGTTCTACCAGTTTTTAGTGACCCAAGGTGATGCTAGCATACCGATCGATGCAGATATGGAAGACGAAGAGGAGAGCGATGGAGAAGAGGAGAAGGCAGTTATACAGTGGTATCCGATAAACTTCCATCATCACGAAACTCTTTCTAGGATCGATTACGCTGCCGACAGCCAATACCTTGCAGGCAACCAGAGAAACTTTATCGCAGAGCTCGGTCTTACCTCATATCAGTGTCAAGACGATGATGCACCCGTATCTGGTGGAATCTCTGGGAATTTAGCGATCTTGATCGGCCTGATAGCCTTCTCTTGCACACGTCAAGAACTCCGGCACGTTCTAATCAATGATCAAGCATGGCGTGGCTACCGCTGGAGAGGTCACCAGCGCCCAACTGGAAGTAAGCATCCTATCGGGCATCAGAGTGATACGGAGAGACATTTGAACGCTGATGTTAACACAGGAAGAGATGGAAGAGGCAAGGTTGTCTCGATATACCTTGATCCGGATAATCCAGGTGGCTCGACAAGGGAGGCACTCCGTGAGCTTGAATGGGAGAGTGGTCATGTCCTCATCTGATGTTGCTCTACGGCATGCAACAAATGCCCATGATTGATTTTTGCTTCATGATACCACGGTCGCATTCGAAATACGTTACGGACTTCGGTCCCCTGGCGCGTACAGTCTCACGAATCTCTTTCAGCACACTCAATGGTTCGGTCTCGAGTATTTATTTGATATCGCGATGCCTTCCGATTGCGATTGAAGATATCTGAGAACGGAAGTTGTAGATTGATGCCTTTTCTCTGCTCTACTCAACAATCCGGGTGTGTCTACGATGGGGGTTGGGTCTTGCGAAACGACGTGGAAGTTCTGATCTTCCAAACCGAATCTAATTAGCACCATAGCTGTATACTTATCTACATCACTGAGCGCCGACACAAAATACATTTATCTCGTCCTCAACACTAGACACATATCATTCCCGCCAATCGAGTGCTGTAAGAAGAGGTGGAAGTCCACAGTTGTAAGTCCACGGTTGTTAGTCCACGGAATACGTGCTCCTGATAATTTTCTGTACATGACATTGCCTACCATATATCACCTGGATAACCTAATTGATTGATGCCATTGCACCGGTATGAATTCTCGAAAAAACCCATCGATCTGCCTTGCATAGCGAGGCGGAATGTCAGAATGCTGTGCACGCTCAGCCTTGTCTCTTCACGGACGCCCACCTCCCCACCTCCATTTCTAGACTTTCATCCCAGCTCTACACTTCTGCCACTGCAAACATTAATGAGCCCGACTCAGTACTTTTGACACCATGTCCTTCGGGTGGTCTGCAGGACATATCGCGGAGGCTCGTCATCGTGACGAAAGCTGTGAAGGCGCTCAATGATCTGGATGGTGCTCCAGCGCATTACCGCGAGGTCAAATCATTTTTGACCAACTTGAAGATGACGCTGGAAGCCTTGAAGGTTGAGAGTGTGGTTCTGCACCCCAAATATGTCGATGAGGTCAAAGTACAGGTCCAGAAGATACGCGTTCCGATAGAGGAGTCTTTGACAGTGACAAGAGGCTACGAAGCAAGCCTCGGGATCGCTGCGAAGAAGGGCCGGTTTCGAAATGTTCAGAAGAAGCTAGATTGGCGATTTGTTGTTTCTAAGAAAGCCGACGCGTTGCGAAGGACGATTGAGGGAGACATGATGATTCTCAACAGCATACAGACGCGCCTGATCCTGTAAGTGGCCAGAAGGCCAACAGGGCATGGAAGACGAGAGTACTGACTTCATCGCAGAGTCGTCGATATCGATGCCAGCTATCTTTGACGGATTGATCCTCAATTCTATCACAAACGAGTTGCTCCCTCGATTGAATACGACGCTACAGGAGAAGGTCCACCCACTACATGCGAAGATTGAAGAGGAGTTGGAGGTCCGGCTTGCGGGAAACACCTTAGTGATGTCTATGTTGGGTAAACATTCCTCCAGCTTGCAAGGCATACATTTTCAGATCGACAAGAGTCGGCAAGAATCCGACGGGATCCTGGCTGCCAATTTCAATGAGCTCAACCAGAATCTTGAAGCAGCGAAAGAGAGTATTTTGAGGAGGCAATTTCTGGCCAAAGTAGATGCACTGGAATCGAAGCACCTGAAAACCAGTGCATCAATAGCAGCGAAAGTGTATTCAAATGATTCAACTCGGACTCACGACATAGATCAGACAGTGCAGCGTCATGGAGGATCAGCACGGGCGCGTATAGGAGAGGAGTCTCTACGGCAACTGTAAGTGTACATCGCAGGTCAGAATGAAAGGCCCACGAGCTCACTTGTCTAGGTATTACGCTGTCCTGCTTTGTCTCGGGTGCCTTCTTCGAGATACCTTGTGAGTCCTTCTAGTTGAATAAATAGTCATGCTGACCACTCTCTCAGCCTTGCTTTATCCAGGATGGTAAGGCCCAAAGCACCTTTGACTGCACGCCTTCTAGCCGAATACAACATATCTTTCTACGATGCCTTGGGATGACCCCTGAGAATACTTGCCTATGAGAACTTTGTGAGCTACAAGGAATTTTGTGCGTCAGAATCTGTGATGGAATGAATCATCTCATCCTGTTCGTTAGATCTTTGAAGCCTTTCTTCGAGATGCCTTTACCGATCGGCCTGGGGCATCGTGGGTTGAACGAGGTCTATATATGCTAGCAAATGCAAGGAACGGGAAAACGATCACGTCCCAAACATGGGAGAGGATGATATCTTCTGGGTCTCATGTCAATATGTCCATGTTGGTCAAGAAGGTGCATGATCCGGATTAACCCACCGACAACACCTGTCCCGATACACATTGCAGAGGGACACTCGTTGAAGTGGCAGACAAAGGCAATAAAGAATGGTTTGCAGCATCCCCGCGCCCTTCAGCATTCGACTAACTGAAGTCATAGTTCGGCATGCGGAAAGCACGTTTCGCTTTTCCAAAATGCCAAGACATATCAAGAATTTGAGTTTCCATCTCAGGAGACTACGGACTCAGAGATGCGACCTGGAATCCCTTCCCAGGACCGAGGTTCCAGAGAACGAGCCCTGATTACACAAGCTGATCACCTAAAGCCCAGCACGAGGTCAGATGAGAACATTGAGCTAAGGCAAACAAGTACGGCGGGTAAGACCATAGGTGATCAAGGGCAAGCCAAGCTAAGCCTGAGGAAATCGGCCATTTCAAACGAGTTGTTCTTGAATTAGAGCAACCAACATCGCCGACTTTCTTTTCTAAAATCAATCAAACTCTTTTCGATAAAGAAAGCCAGCGTACTGATCAAATGCGTCTCGATAACGAAAGCCGGCGGATTAATCGGATTTGTCTCGGTAAGGGGAGCGGGCGTGTTAGACGCGCAAGCAGCGGATACCATGACGGTGGCTGGGTAGACCGTGGGCCATAGATGGTTATCGAAGGACCTCCGTTGATCAAGTTAAAGTTGAAAGGTACGTTATGTGGCCCATAAAGAAATACATAGTTTCTGAACGAAGAATTTGCGGGCTGTCTATTTGTCCAGATCTACCTTCGGAGAGTAGACACGTTCCCAAGACCAGTAATGGGAATATGAAGTTAATTGAGGCATATGAGGCAGAGAAAGATACCGAAAGACATGAAGTGTGCGAGACTGTCATAGCTGCGTGTATATTCCAGTGCACCCCCGGGCTTGATTGTCTAGCTTGATCTTTGTGATTGTTGTTGCTCTTGATGAGAAGAATAATTAGATCCAAGTGAAACATATTATTTCAGGGGATGACTTAATTGGCTTTGCGAGTTTAACGAGCAGGGAAGGAAAATAAAACATCAAATGTTATGGAAGCGCCCTAGACAATTATACTAGGGGGTACACTGAACACACGAGATGAAAGCAGTTTTTGAACTGGGACAGGACTTGTAATGATTCATAGGGTTATTGTGACTGAGATGCACTGGCTGGTTGATTGAAAGGTCAATCGAGGCACAGCAGACTTACTCAATTGGAATATGCAAAAGGTAGATGGTAAATTTAATTGTTCTCGAAGAACAGCACGGGTTGGTCTCTCTCGGTAGAGATGAGCTTCTCCCCTCCAACAAACCTTGTTCCACGTACTCCCACTTGGCTGGGCTAGAGCCATTGCAGATTCTCAAGCAGTCTGCGACTCATTGGGCTGGATTCAACTGCTAGTTCTTCGTGGCTGATATCTGTATGGTCCCTCTGACGCCACCCAAGCAACAGGTTGCTTGACGCAAATGCTCGGCCAGCTCTTATGGTACCCTTGATCGGTCTCCGCGCCACGGTATCGCTAACTTCATCAATAGGAGGCAAAGTAGGCACTGACAGAAAGCCAGGCCGGGTATGCCTATATGTTGAGCTGCACTGTCTAGAAGGGCGCGTTGAAGAAGAAAGAAAAGAGAAATTCAGGCGAGACGAAATTTTGAGATATGGGCTCTGATGGCGCTAGTCGGTGCTAGTCCGAACACAGCCAAGTGCGAAGCTTAACTCAAGCGAGACAAGGCCACCGCAATGGAGGCAGTTGAAGCTCCAGAGAAATAACGGCAACGTGGGGTCAACATCACTCCAACACCAGACCGGACTTCAGCAGCGCATTGAATTTGACGACCTTCACGAATGTTTCCAACCAACTGATATCATCATACTGGCCATTTGGCTCTCTTTCACTACCAAGAACAGCCCCGTCGCACTCCAAGATGGCTTCCGCACTCTTCTTCCTCGACCTCAAGGGAAAGGTAATGCCCCTGGGGATTCAAGCGCCGACAGTGCTGATAGTGTCCTGCAGACCCTTTTGGCTCGGAACTACAGAGGAGACATTCCTATGTCGGCGGTCGAGAAATTCCCTATACTCTTGAGCGAAGCTGAAGAAGAGAGCTCTTCTGTTCCGCCATGTTTCTCAGATGAGGGGATCAATGTATGTTTCTGCCACATCGAAGCAGACGTCTCCTAACAAATTATCAGTACCTATATATCCGACACAACAACCTCTACCTCCTTGCCCTGACGAAACGAAACACGAACGCTGCCGAAATCCTACTGTTCCTCCACAAAGTTGTCGAAGTCTTCACCGAGTATTTCAAAGAGCTGGAAGAAGAATCAATACGGGACAACTTTGTTATCATCTACGAGTTGCTGGACGAGATGATGGATTTTGGACATCCGCAGACTACGGAATCGAAGATCTTACAAGAATACATCACACAGGAGTCGCACAAGCTGGAGGTCCAAGCACGCCCCCCAATAGCAGTCACAAACGCCGTATCGTGGCGATCAGAAGGTATCAGATACCGAAAGAACGAAGTCTTCCTCGATGTTGTCGAATCTCTCAACCTCCTCGTCTCTTCGAACGGCAATGTCCTGCGCTCTGAGATCCTGGGTGCGATCAAGATGAAGTGTTATTTATCTGGTATGCCTGAATTGCGTTTAGGTCTGAACGACAAAGTCATGTTCGAAACAACTGGACGAGCGACTCGGGGTAAGGCTATCGAGATGGAGGACGTGAAGTTCCACCAGTGCGTCCGCTTATCACGATTCGAAAACGACCGCACAATCTCCTTCATTCCTCCCGACGGCGAATTCGAACTGATGTCATATCGACTGAATACACAGGTGAAGCCGTTAATTTGGGTGGAGTGCATCGTGGAATCACATTCCGGGAGCAGAATTGAATACATGCTGAAGGCAAAAGCACAATTCAAGCGGAGGAGTACGGCAAACAATGTCGAGATCACCGTTCCAGTGCCAGAAGATGCAGATTCTCCAAGATTTAGAACGAATATCGGTAGCGTACACTATGCGCCAGAGAAGTCTGCTATCGTATGGAAGATCAAGCAATTTGGAGGTAGCAAGGAATTCTTGATGAGAGCTGAGTTGGGCCTGCCTAGCGTGAAGGGCGACGATGAGCACGGTGGTGGTATGACTGGTGGATTCGGAGGCAGTATGGGCGGTGTTGGTGGTAAGGGGGCAAAGAGGCCAATCAGTGTCAAGTTCGAGATTCCGTACTTCACAACCTCCGGTATTCAGGTCCGGTACTTGAAGATCATTGAGCCAAAGGTATATCTCCATTGCAGCCTGTCGATATCTATGCTGATGAATACAGTTGCAATACCCATCTTTGCCATGGGTTCGATACATTACCCAGTCCGGAGATATTGCTGTACGATTACCTGATGTCAGTTGAGCAATGGCCAAGCCATAATAAGAAACCAGTCCATCCATGAGGGGGGAAACAAAGCCGAAGTTTAGCGACAGATCTGGGAATGACAGGTGGAGCATGCATTTCAGGCGCTAGCGGGAGGAGTTAGATTTATGCGTCATTCATGATCGAGGCTAATCTTTCCAACTGTCAAATACAAAACTACCAGAAAGGTGATCAAATGAGTTGGCTGAATCCATATCTTCTTCTCCTTTTGCTATCATTGAAGGTACAAGCTATGCAAGTATTTCGCGCTGTCTTAGTTGATTCCTTTCAGAGAGAAAATCTTGCACATCCAATTGTACACTGAGTGGTGTTTTTGATGTTAGTACTGAGACACCAGCCAGAAGTTCTCTCGAGTCTTTTGCAAGTTGCAGAGCAGCTATGACATTCTGTACACCGCAAATTCCACCTTCCAGAATTCCTTTGTATGATGAAGACACGATTCCGAGGTCTTGTCTCTCTATCCGAGTGTTTCCTCATACATTAATCTATGTTCCGCTCGAGATCATGGAAATCGACTTACCCATCTGCATGAACAACCTGAACCTCCGCACATCAAATTCTACCAGTTTTACCGATCCAGAACCACCAGGGCATGGCGACCAACCAACACCACCCCACTTCAAGACAAGAAGCCAACCCTTTGCCTTCCTCTCAACCTCGCCATCACCCACGACGCTCACCATGTCCCAGTACCCGCGCATGCGCAAAGTCCATCCTACCACTCGCGTTCACACACCTTTCCTGTACGACCGCATCCGTGGCCATCGTCTACAATCTGAAATTCTACGCGCCTCTGTCCAACAGATTCATCGTTGGCATCACGACCGTGTTTGCGCTTATTGCTACAGCTTACGGTGTTGCGAGATACATCCTTTGGTACAGGACTCAGGATGGGAACGCGGATTTGGAGAAAGGAGTTCCTGGTTCTGTCTCCAGATCTGACTCCGTGTCAGGAGGCGTTGGCGCTGGAGCCGAATTTTTCACGAGGGAGACTGAGGAGGTGCAGGAAACAATGATGCCCAGATATCACAACACCCGCCTAAATCGTATTTCTAGCAGGATCAGGCGACGGAAAAGGCGTCTACATAAGTTGGCACGGCCTTCGAGTTGGCAGCAGTTCCAGAAGAGGCTTAGTGATTGGATTAGAAGGCCTCATCCTAATGCTAAGACCAAGACCTCGCGTGGTGACGAGCAGATGAAGAACACGCATACGATTGGAAGGACCGGTGAGACTAGCTAAAGTGGTGGTACGAGTTCGAGAGCAACTTCTCGCGGACGTCCCAGATGGACCGATGCTCAGATTTCTGCTGCAGAAAAGCAGCTCTACGAGGAGAGTCAGCCTCGACGTCAAGAGCCGGAGGATGAAACTAGTATAGAGATAGAGAGGGGCCGCAAGCCTTTCAGCTGGGAGAAATCCGATGGGGTACAGATCTCTCGGGGCGGATGCGAAGATGTTATCCAATACCATGAAGATGTGGAGCACGAGCATGAGCAACATTCCGTACGGACAACACTACCAGCAGGATCAATATCATGAGCAGCAACACGACCATCAGCAATGTTACGAGCAATGTTACGAGCAAGATCAACATCAATATCCAGGCCATCAACAGACTTGCATACCCTTAACTCATACTTATGCTCATGTGCATCCTCATGAAAGGTACACTCCCGCCGAGCAATCCGCACACCCTGCAAAGCCTGTCCAGCCTACATTTGAGATCCACGCTCCTTCTGAGCCTGACATGAGCCCCTCCGGACATCCAACGCCGTACGAGTACGAGCATAGCAATAACTTCGCGGTGGGGACGGGGAAAGGCACCAATGTGAGATTTGGAGATACGCAGAGGAAAGAGGTGTTTCTGCAGGTACCGAGTAGAATCAGGATGGGTGAGGGGCTGAAGTCGAGAAAGTTTGGGAGTGCTGGGAGGGTGGCTGTGCTGTGAGGTTTGAAAGTCGAGATTTCATGGCTTTTGTTGCGATGTCTTAGGCGGAGAAGTTTCTCTCTTTGTTCTTGTGCGTGCGAGCGACTATTTTTGAGTTTGGAAACGCTATGACTGAAACATACTTTATGGGGGCTGGTAAGCAAGGATTCTGAGGAGATCAACATCACGCTCTCGCATTTGCAGATGACTACCAGCTAACAAATGCACAGAAGAAGCCTGCTAGATTTCAGTTGAACGCTATCTCTTTGAAGTCTTATTGTTTCAACGTCAACAACTTTTTGTTTACGATCTCAGTACAGTCAGTTCCAATTATCCATCCAGTTCCATCTATCCATCTGTGCGCGGGATTCCACTAACCAGTATCCCCAATTTCAAACTCAATGTCAATTACAGATAGTGTGCTTTCGATAGCACTTCGGCTGATTTGTTTATTTGCTGAGTGGATGCTCCTCAGCAGCTTGTGTATTGCGTACTTGTGGAAGTCTTGGAAGAAATCTGCGTTCAATTTGACGAAATCCTGGCCGATTCTCAGCTCGGCCAAGGATATGAGGGACTTTTGTATCATCGTATGGCTGCTCTGGGATCGCACTCTCATCATCTTGGCTGTGAGAACTGCCAATCTCTGCTACTTTGGACTCGTAAGGGCCGTCAACCTGTGGCTTTTAACTTTTTCGTGGTTGCGTGCGGATTCGAGATGTTCGTGGATGGCCCTGCACTACTCTGAACTGCTCCAAGTTCCGGTCCGGATGGGACCTGGATGGTTTACGATTAAGGAATTGGGTCGCCCATTCGATACGGCAAGTCTCTCGCGGCGACTCAGAGGAGCCCAGCGTGAAAGCTCTGGCTCCCCTTGATGACATTTTTGCTCTTGGTGGGCAGCGTGGCGGAGACGGTCTTGTTTCTGAGGCTGTCTCTTTGGTTGTGTTGCAGTGCCGATATGCTGGTCTTGAATGCCTTCTCGTCCGCCGCTGTTTGAAGGCGAGGCAGATGAAGGGTTGTCTGGGGTAGATTGAATCCCCAAAGCAGTGCCTATTGGCCTCGATTCAACAACATCGCACGGACTCGATCTGCTACTGCTGTCCGCACAGTAGCCGAAAATGGTACCAAGATGCCCTCCATTTCGATCACTTCCAGACCGAGAGCTAACCGATCTATCGACACGACGTTTGCCCCGGACACAGAGGGCAAACTGACCCACGGCCCAAACACTGATCAATATAGCAAATATGGCACCCAATCCGATCGTGAACTTCAGCGGGAGACCTCGGTGGCCCGCGAAGGTGTAGACCATGACTACCGTACCGGCTATAAAAAAAACCAAGAGGATGGAAATGGAAAGGACTCGAGTGGTAATGGTCCAGAGGCAGCAGAAAGGCTCGCGTGTTGTCTGAAATGGCGTTGGTATCTGCCATGACATGAACGTGGGTGACTGAATCGGAAGTTGTTGTCGCTCTAGGTCCATTGGAGCTGAGATTTGATAATGATGATTCAGGCGCATTGAAGCGTGGTTGGCGATGTTGCTGTTTCTGAGCTAATGATGATCTTTCTGTTTGTTGACTCTTTGAAGTAGTGATATCTGTCAGAAATCGGTCATGAAGTTGCACTTTTGTATCTATATCTAGTCTTTCTTCAGTTTCACGGCTTGTTGACATGTGCGAGCCCAAAAGGCAGAACTTTCTAGCTGCACGATGTCTCATCGTGAAGTTTTCCATCACGAGGGTTGTGGAATTCTCGTTCCGCTTGACCTTCGGAAAGGTTTAATGCTACAGCTCGAATCATGCGTTTGCAAACCTGTTATACCACACTCCGCCTAGGTAATCTCTGTAAGGAGTGCGATAAGAATAGATATTGGTTATTTTGTCGTCCGGGATAATCTCTTCCAGATGCGATACAATGCTTCCAGGAAATGAAGCTCGTCTCGCCCATCTAACAGGATGAAGAAGATGGAAGTCAGAATTTCATGTTTCGTTCGATCAAGCGCGTGATCAGGCCAGGGGATGTAAGCGAGATCAATCCTCCCACTGGATCTCACTGATTGCTCAACACCATCCATTGCAGGATTTCCATAGTTTGAGCTTTCTTGGACATGGCCTCTTGATAGCCTGTCTACTCATGGTCCTTCCTCTATCCCCATCGAGTACGAGCCTCCCATTGAGTCTATCGCTATCCGGATTTAGAGGATTGGTTTGTATTTATCCAGCGGCCGCGCTCCTTATCTTTCATTGTCACGTCTTCCACGCCTCATCCTTGGCTACATAACTCCTCCTTGGCAATGCTTACAACCTTCCAGAACAACATTATTGACCGCGGTCTTGAAGAATTGACGTCTTGGCTCCTGCCTCATTTGGTCATCACGATATTCTTCACAGTCGCATTGGTGCCATGGATAAGCAAGCAATGGCAAGAGTTGTCAAGCAAACGCCCCTCTACCCCTCTTCCACACCATCAAGTATATCAGACTTGGCGACAAGAAATCAAGCGAATAGCCAATTGATAACAGCTGTTGTATTCGCAGAGTACCTGTACCTGGAAATGATACGGCCTATTGTATGCAAAGCCGGTCAAGGGAATTTATTGTCCCTGGTTTGGACTGCCTACCTGAGCTATCATGGTGGGGTACTCCCAGAGCTATGGAAGCTTTTGAAGCTCTCCCAGGCACCGAGAACTTTCGGGCCAGGGATAAGTACAAATATACCCAGCTATCCTCGTCCCAAGATCTTGTCCTGCATCCTTCCAGAAGTTTAATTTCCTCGAGGGGTTGATCATGAAGTCAATTCAAACACTTGTTGCCCTTGGCGCATTGGCGTCTACTGCCTTTGCAGCCCTACCTTTGGTCGAGTCTGTAAGTTTCTCGTGACCCTAATTGACCGAATAGCACTGATGATTCCCAGAACAAGCTCCGCAGAGTTCTACTCCGCTCGGAACTTCTGAAGAAATCCGAAACTTTGCTCTCCTTCGCAGACGACAACACTCGTCGGGCAGCTACTTCGGGCCACAACAAGACTGTGGATTGGATCGTCGACACACTTTCCGCCTACCCAGACTACTATGATGTTGAGATTCAGCCTTTCAACATGCCTGGTGGAAAGGCTGTTTTCTCAGTAAATGGCCAGTCTCTCCTCGCAGACTACATGATCTACAGTCCCGAAGGCTCCGTCACAGCACCATTAGTTCTCGTGAACAACATTGGATGCGAAGCTGTACGTATCATCATTCAGGATGACTGACTTATGCTGATTTACTGTCCAGGCGGACTTCCCAGCAGCAGTCGCAGGTTCAATTGCACTCATCAAGCGAGGCACCTGCACATTCGGCACAAAGGTAGCTCTGGCTGGCTCCGCAGGTGCAGTCGGCACGATTATCTACAACAATGTCGTGGGAAGGCTCGCAGATCGTACGCTCGAGCCTCAAGAGACTCATCCAGAAGGACCTTTCCAGCCTGCAGCTGGCATGTCGGATACAGTTGGAGCCACACTACTAAGCCTGCTTGCTGCTGGACCCGTCACTGCTTCTTTGTCAATCGACTTGTCCGATGTCACCAGCTACAATGTCATTGCACAGACTAAAGGCGGTGACCAGAACAACGTTCTACATGTCGGTGGTCACTCTGATTCCGTCATTGACGGTGAGTTACCCTACGCGCCTGCCTTTGTGAATCCTTCTGATAGTTTCTACAGGTCCTGGTATCAACGACAATGGCTCCGGGTCGATTGCGCTCCTCGAGATAGCGATCCAGCTCGCCAAGTACAGCGTCAACAATGCGATTCGCTTTTCATGGTGGTCCGGAGAAGAGCAGGGTGAGATCGGATCTTACTATTATGTTGATTCATTGTCTCCCGAAGAACTCGCAAAGATCCGGTAAGTCTATCTTGGGGACGGAAATACATACAGGTGGAAGTCGGAATACAGCTGACAACACGTAGTCTTTATTTAAATTTCGATATGATCGCTTCGCCGAACTTCTACTACGCCATCTACGACGGTGATGGAAGCTCATTCGGGACAGCCGGTGCACCAGGTTCAGCCGAAGCCGAGAAGCTCTTCGAAGACTTCTTCCAATATGAAGAAGGGCTCCCATTCGCCTCTACCGCGTTCGACGGCCGTTCAGATTATGGACCATTCCTCGAAGTTGGTGTTCCTTGCGGAGGACTGTTTACTGGTGCCGAGCAACTCAAGACTGAAGAGGAAGCTGTTCTCTTTGGAGGTACTGCTGGTGTGGCGTATGATGTCAACTACCATAGTGCGAAAGACAACGTCAAGAACTTGAATATCGGGGTTTTCTTGCATAATGCGAAGGCGATTGCCCATTCTGTTGCGACGTATGGTATCTCTTGGGAGGGCAAGTATGGCGTACCTACTAGAACAAAGAGGGATATCGTTACTCGCAAGAAGCAGATTGTTCCGAGGAAGTCCAGTGAAAGATTCACTGTCTAGATCTCGAATTTTGTGAAGGGTCTGGGAATTGTCCACACTAATTGTCGAAACTCATGGACCAGGAGTGGCTAGATGTGCAATATTCAATGACTAATGGAATACACATATCGTCACAGCATACAAAATCTATTGGAGACAAAAAGTGTTTGTCCTAAACCACAACTCGTGCAGATTTCTGTTGATCGACGCAAGCGTTCCTTGCATCAAGCCCCTTTTCAAATAAGGTTCTCGCTTATGAGAACTTCCCCCAAAAGTCCACATACCTCGTAAGTTTTACCGACTCCGCCACGATATTTCCGTTTCAGTAACGAAAGAAGCTTTACAAACGATCTGACAATCTCCCGGACCTACGTCGGATGGAACAATGTTCTGACGATGAAACAATTGGGGTATTTAAGCATAACGTAAGACTCTCCCATGGGGCTTCCTGCTCGGATCTCCCCACTCAATGGAAGGCCGAGTCCCCTTCGTCTCTGCGCATGGATTGGAATACTGTTTTGACTTTCAGGCTTGAAGGGTTCTTATGAATGTCCTGGCTGAAATGGAGGACATTGTGGCGCAGTCAATCTTCCATCAAAGAATTCTGCTTGCCCAACACAATGCTCGGTATGAATGGTATGCTGAAGAACTGCTCGACATGCTGTGTTGTGAACTTGGAAAGAATAGCCGGATTTTATGAGACTAGGTTTGGTGATCCTCGTCCGGCATTCAAAGGACTATTTTTAACCGGACATGAGCGAGCGGTATTTATCATTTACACCATGATGAATTCCAATTCAGACAAGAGCTAGGAAATTGGTGTGTGATCGTGACATGATGCGGAGAATCAGGTTTGAATTACTTCATCCCTTTGTCAGACAGAAGCATCTTTCGTTGGAATCGTTCCCTGAACACGTGCAAAGTTCTTACCCATGCATGAAACATACAAAGGCACTCGCAATGAGAAGTTGACTGGGAAAACAATCTGGTGTAGACAGGTAGATTGGACGCCTTTTCAAGTCAAGCTATGGTATACACCTCGCATTCACTCTGAATTCTCGCTGAAAGGGCAACCCATTAGTCACGACAACCATGCAGTGAAAAAGAGTCGCTTAAAGGGAAACAACAAAAGTCTCGTTAGAGGTGCCTGAAGAGGCTGAGTCAATAGCAGCGAGTCAGAGTCGCTTCCATATGTCTCAAATATTCGTCTTAGCAAGGTGGAAGACGTCGTAGGATTTCCGGCTAGGATGTTCTCGTCGTCTCATTTAGTCAGACTTCAATGAAAACCACATGGTGATACCTCCTCGTATAGCTTTGTGCAATACTACTTAGTTTTACTACGCCTAACGGCACATGCAAGGGTAAGTCCTGGAACTACTGTAGAGGTGGATGTGGGGAGCAATGCCACTCTTAATTCTAGGTGCCCGTATGAATCATTGAATATCATGGCAAAAAATCTCCGTCCTGACAATTGTATCTCGTGAATCATCATCGAACCCGTCTGTTGTTGTTCTGCTTCAGTTCTCACTACTCATCTGTTCAAGGATTAGCTTATTTTTCCAGTTCTACGGTACCTCAAACCCACACGATGGGGCTTATCACCGCATTCGCAAACTTCCTTTGTCGGGCTTTCCGAAATGGAGCACTAGCGATATTCATACTTTCTCTTTTCTATATCTCAATCTACATTTGTTCTCAATTCAATCACATCACAACATATACCACAGCTCTACGAGATCGATCCATCGCTCTCACAGATTTGCCCGCAGACTACGTCCGAAGTCTCAACGAATCCATCAACCAAAACGTGCCGTTCACACACAACATTACGACCAACACATTCCAGATCCCTCGTATAATCCACCAAACATACAAGACCACAACGATTCCCGAGAAATGGAGATACTCATTCAACTCATGCAAAGAGCAGAACCCAGCATACACACACATTTTCTGGGATGACGAGAGCGCCCGGCAATTCATCGAAAGCCAATTTCCCTGGTTCCTCACAACCTACGACTCCTATCCATACCCCATCCAACGAATCGACTCAATACGGTACTTCCTCCTTTGGCATTATGGCGGCGTATACATCGACCTCGACGTATCTTGTCGGCGACCACTCGATCCACTCCTCGCTTTTCCTGCTTGGTTTCCCAAGACACAGCCATATGGAGTCAGCAATGACATTATCGCCAGTACAGCTCGCCACCCAGTCATGTTGAAGCTCGCACTTAGTCTGCACGATCATAATGAACGGTTAGGAACGGGATATACGACAGTCTTCTGGTCGACTGGTCCGATGTTCGTCAACGTGGTACTGGGGAAGTGGTTCAAGGCTGTAGAGAACGGAGATGGGAATGATGGAGTGAGGATCTTGCCGCCGATGTTTTATGATCGGACGGGATACTCGTTCTTTGGCCATAGGGAGGGGAGCTCTTGGCATGGGGGTGATGTTGCGGTTGCGAAGTGGGCGTATGGCAGGCTGTGGTGGCTGTTGGGATTAGTGACTCTGGGTCCCGCTGTGTTGATGTTTGTATGTAGGAGAAGACGGGAGAGCAAGCAATTGTACTATAGTCGTGTTTGAGTCTAGTTTGACGATCATCTGTCTGTCAAGAGAGCCTCAATCGAGGTTACAACAGCACTTGAACCGTTTGCATGGTTCCTATGGTCGAACCTGCCAGCCGATTCACAGGAGCCAGAGTACAGATAGTGCTTACTCCCCAATCTAAAATGATTCTCACTGACCTTATCGATCAAGGTGCAACTTCGACATCATCAGGGCCAGGTGCTGACCTCCGTGGAGATACTTTGCTCTTTACGACGCTCGTGAAAATCAAATTCTTCCCGCATGCTTCCAAAGGCACCATGTCCCTGTTGTTTGCAAGCTTTGGACTTCAGTTGACAATCCCTGCTTCCACTGTTCTGAACTAATTTTCGCTTGTTTATGCTACGAGGCTGAGTTAACCCCCCCCGCCCCCCTCCGGACTCGATCGGCCTCGAGTGTAGATAGGAGAATCCATACACATCGTGTGCCGAGTGAACCCCTCAGTAGGTCATAAATAGAGCCTATATTTGAACTTAATCACCGGAAGTTTGGAGCAGAGACATGTTTGCTACGATTGCTATTATTGTGCGCAATATCTCTGCTTGTTAGCCGAGGTCTTAGCAAATTCGGTACACTCTCCAATCACTGCCCATGGCAGTTGCCCTCAAAGTAAACAAATACTCTGAACACTGATGCTGTTCTGTTGACAAATGTGGCAATGAGAAGGTTTCGGCCTATCAAAAATGCTCGGCAAAATAAAGGGGTCTCGCTACGCCCTGTCCAGTGACTCAACCAGTGTGAATCCACACCACAATCGGAATAACAAAACTATAGCTTTGAAAGGCAAAAAAGTTGTTGAACAGAAGGGGATTCTATTTCGTTATTAGGAAATATTCTGAGCATTTTAGATTGTAGATGAGCTTACCGAACCCCTGCGGGCGAAGCCCATGAGAATTGTTTCAGCGTCTAGCTGACAAGATAATATCTTGAGTCACACGCCATAACCACTCGGCCATCTGTCCTCGTCATGATTTAAGCATGATTTACAAGAAAATTCTTATTTGCTTATCTAGTGCAGCAAAAATTGTGGAAAGCTTTGCAAGTTTTTCTTCCATGCGGAAGTGCCGAGTCAAAATTTCTGAGTGACTTCACCGCCCGGCTCTTGCCGCACTGGCAGAATCCAAAATATTTTCCAACTGGACCTCAAAATTACCCCGCCAAAGTCGCAACTCCTACAACCACCTACCGCCGAAATGACGACTGAAACGCCCAAACCTATACACAGTCTGATCCTTGACTCTGGTCCTATCATCAAGAACGATCCTCACGTCTCTACAATTCTGGGCCAGGCTGAAAATATCTACACGATCCCCGCCGTCATCGACGAAATCCGCGATGCAGTCACCCGCGCCAGACTCGAGAGTACTCTGCTCCCCTTCCTCAAACTACGATCGCCGAGACCTGCGAGCGTGAAAGTTATTACGGATTTTGCGCGCAAGACGGGAGACTTGGAGGTATTGAGTAGGCCTGATATACATCTTATGGCACTGGCTTACGAGCTGGAGTGTGAGAGGAATAATGGCGATTGGAGGCTGCGCAGCGATCCGAACCAGAAGAAGATTAACGGGGAACCACCGAAACCTGTCGAGGAGGGTGCGAAGCAAGATATAGTGGAGGACCCTGTGAAGTCTATGGAAGCGCCTGCTCCTGTTCCAGAAAGCAGAGGCGCGTGGGGAACGACAGTGCCGAGAACCCTTGGGGAGGCTGACCTGCCAAAGACGATAGACGAGGTTCTTGAGGGCACACACGTATCAGCTCCGGAGGCTCAGAGCTCAGAAAGCGCATCTGCAGCAGTCCCTTCCACCGCATACGAATCAGCGCCAGTTCCACGTTCAACCACCTCTGTTCAGGTCCTGCAAAATGTGCAAGCATCGCCAGAAGTCCAAGAGACTCCAATCGAGCCCGCAGAGACATCGCAAGCGCCCGCGTCAGAAAGCCAATCATTAGGCATTGTGCTCGAGTCAACGTATTCAGAAAAGCTTGAAGTCAAAGATGCTGCACAATCATCTGCCTCAGAAGTACAAAAGCCCGAGACAACCACCGAATCGAATACCACAGAGGGTATTGTCGAAGAAGTCGAAGAATCAGACTCAGAAGGATCAGATGGGGAAGGTTGGATCACTCCCTCAAACCTCAAGAAGTACATGGCAAAATCCGAGAACAGCACCACCAACAAGAAAACCGAAGCTGCCATAATGCAAGTAGCACTCATCACATCCGATTTCGCCATGCAGAACGTCCTTCTCCGAATGAACCTCAATCTCCTATCCCCAACCCTACAAAGAATCAAGCAGTTGAAGACCTGGGTGCTGCGGTGCCACGCCTGTTTCGCTATCACAAAAGACATGACCAAGCAGTTCTGTGGTCGGTGTGGAAAGCCAACCTTGATGCGCACATCATGCACTACGGATAAGGATGGCAAGGTCAAGGTTCACTTGAAGAAGAATATGCAGTGGAACAAAAGAGGGGATGTCTACAGCATACCAAAGCCTGTTGCGGGTACGTCGAACGGGAAACTTGTTCAGGGTGGAGGCAAAGGTGGATGGGGTCAAGGATTGATCCTTGCAGAGGACCAGAAAGAATACGTTCAAGCTATGACTGGAGCTCGGCGGAAAAAGGAGAAGGATCTCATGGACGAGGATTTCCTCCCAGGGCTCTTGTCAGGCGACAGAGGTCGTGCGGGTGGCAGGACAAAGGTTGGAGCAGGCAGGAATGTCAATTCCAAGAAACGGCACTAGAACTTGGGGTATGGTTATGGCGTGCAAAACGGTTGGAGGCGTATGGGAATGGCGTTGGATTTGCTGCACATAGACGGATTTGCATAGCGACTATCCATTTTGATTTCCTACACACGTACGTAGAACGCCAATGACCATACACAAATATTTTCTACCAGAACTCCTTGTATGCGCCTGCAATGCCTCCTCAATTTCCACCCCGCAATGTGACCCGAGCTTCCAGCTTCGCTCCCCTCTCAACTATTCAAGTAGTTACTGGCCCAAGACCTTGAGATCCTCTATTAAATGGTCAGCACAATCCCGCCCAATTTTCTTTTCTCCAAGGCACAGATCTGCCATGTCTCCTAGGTATTGGAAAGAACTCACTCTGCTGCGTCAAAAGCAATCCATATCTCTTCTTGAGCGTAACCCGATGTCTGGAGTACTTGTCATCTGGCGAGAAGCGCGCAGGGTGTGCCGATTTGGTGACCTCGCCCGAGACGACCTTCTTGAGGGTATAGACACGCTTGCCAGCGCTGTCGACGGTGTACATGAGATGCATGATGGCGGTTTTTTTAGAGCTTGTGGGCTCGCTCGATGGGTTGTTAGGAGTTCGATTGGGCAAGGATGATCAGTTGACCGAGCTGGACGTAGGCGGAAAGAGTGGCCGCGTACTGTGTGGAATCCTGTATCGATATTGGGTTGCGTGTTGCGAAATTCGTCGGAGTCGTGATAATTTTTTGGAGTTTGCGATTTTGGACAGGGGTTTAGAAGGACTAGGCTAGTTTTGGCTTGGTGTCGGTGTCGGTGTCGGCTATTAGCGCATCTTTCGGCCGTTGAAGGGCGCATTCTTGGATCGTGTTCAATATTGGTTGACATCTCCACTTCCAACTTCTATAAAAGTCTAATCGTCTGTCACTTCCTATATATAGGTCGGCAGTTCTGTCTTTTGTTTGTTTGCTGGTTTTGCACTTTACGTTCGTAATGCCTGAGTTTATTTATAATGATGTTTCCCTCGGTTCTGTTTCTTATCCCAGCTTCCATCAGACGAGCATGTCTACCGAGTCTTCCAAGACAATGATACTCCATGTGGAGGAGACAGTACTCCAAGAGTCCTACTTCCTGAATCTCCCTCGCGAAATCAGGGATGCCATTTACACCGTCATGTTCGTCGTCGATGGACCTCTCTATCCGAACAGAGAACGAGCTGGTGTGGCGGACTTCGTCTCACTCCTCCGAACGAATCGACAGGTTTACGCCGAAGCTATTCAGATTCTCTATGGACGCAACACTTTCCAAATCCGAGGAACTCCAGCCTGGACATCACCCGAGTTTCTCAATCTTCTCAGCAGTCAGCGAAGGGATGGCTTCCTGCGACCATCGCAATGGGCGGCTGATATGAGCACGGTCTGCCTAGCACGCCACTATCTGAAGAGGCTCTATATCCCGTCGCACAACATCAACCTCGATCGTTTCAAACATCTCGTCTCACTACTCAAGTACTTTCCAAATTTAGAGTTCTTGCATGTTATCTACAATGGATCTTTCGGAGTCAAGGACATGGACGTCGTCAATGTCTGTCGGCTGCTTCGGGATCTGAGACCTTTGACGCAGGGTATGCTGTGTAAGAGGATTCGGTACTCTGAGGCTGAGGATATCTCGTGGATGCTTTTGGAGAAGCCGTATAGGAATTGGTCGAGCGTGTCACCAGAGGAGAAGATGCCTCACGTATGGAGGAGCCAGGATGGTGTTCTGAGGGAAGCGAAGGTTGTCGCCGCTCCACAGAGGATACCAGAATGATGATATACTATTCTTCGAAATTGCTGCTAGCCTCTGGGATAATACACCATCACGTCGCAGCCTCAAATAGCTTCTCGGTCACTACCACTGTCTCCAAGACAATTTTATTGGACGTACAGAAATGCAATGCTCCATCCATATAAGCTATCTGAGTCGCCCAAGGGCCACATTCCAGCGGCGCCTTTACGTGTCCCCAATCGTTGTGACAGAAGAAAAGGTTCACCACTTCTCCAACCCCCTTTCTTCAACTACTTGCTCCTGCAACTGGGGCAAAAGGTGTCTCATCACCCGAATCCTTGGCGGATACACCGATATCAGCGATGATATCCTTAATCTTGTCATACGCTTCTTCGGGTGTTGGCTCTTTTGGAATCACTCTACGATTAGATCTTCCAGCCGGTCGGTGATCAACCACGATCTCACGCTCGGGAGACCAATCTCGATGTCCATGATAAGCCGGCGCCCTTCTTTCGGTCATTCCGCGAACGTGTGCCTTCCTGAATGGGTCGCTTGTCGCAGTCGGCCATACCATACCCTCTGCACTAGAGCTCTCAGCTTTCAGCACCACTATCCAATCAAGGATCTCTGGTTGACCTTTGAACCACGTGAACCAGCCTCCCGTTTGCTTCGGTATGAGTGGTGAAGTCGGTATTGCATCGATCAATTTCCAGGTGCGGATAAACTTTGCAGCCCTAGAGTTCCTGTCGCGCTCCTGAATGAGGAATGCGATCTCTCTATGGACTCCTTCTGGGAGACTATCGATCAAGTTATTGAAGGCCTTCGATCCCTCGCCAGTCTTTGACAGCTCATATTTCTTCTTTAGCTCCTCCTGAGAGCATGGCGTCGGATCTGCATTATAATTCTCGTTGACGAAGTTTTCATGGACTTTCAGACCGAGAAAGCTGAAGTTGCGCTGAGCTCTACGCATATATCCGTCGACCTTGCGGATCAACCAAGTCTCATAGATCTCCTTCTCCTCGATAAAACCGCTGCAAAGAATCGTGAGCAAGGGTCGAAAAGTCTTTGGGATTGCTTACTCAGAGGCCACCGAGCTCACTGAGTCGATACTGCGAGCATCAAAATCTATCCGTCGGCTCTGTCCAGGGACGACATAGAGATCTTCACTATTCCTCCTAGGCTGTGTCTCTGCCAGGTCACCACCAGCCCCTTCCACTTCGCAGCCAAAGCTTTGAGTTCTGGCCCACGCCACTGCAGCTCACTGAGCAGTTGAGGTAGCTCGTTGTCAATTTTCTTGAGCCCGTCTTTCTGTTCATCTGTCAAAATACCACTGGATTGATCAGCCCAATCTCTCTTATTTGGATAGCAACACCCACCCTTCTTCCATCTTTTTCAAAGCCAAGACTCGAATTGCTTTCGCCAAACAGAAAACATGTCCCTTCATCTCGTCCAACTTCCACATCAACATTTCAGCATGCGAGTATCCGCCAAACACTTTATTGAAAGCGACGACCCCTGGATATTGGTGCACGTATCTGGCATCTTGTCTCGACTGACGGACCACAATGGCGGGTTCCTGGTTCTCAAACTCGTCACCGTGCTCGTTCTCTGCCTCGTACCCCTCTTTCAGCGCTCTCTGCACTTTCTTCAAGATAGCTTCGAGGCTCTCGACTAACGGCTTGGTCAGCGACTCGTCGAAGGCAATTATCGGCCCGAAGGTTCTATGGTTTGGGAGAGTGTCCGTAGGTTTGCAGAGATCAGACCGATCGCTGTTGCCATGTTCAATGTTATGAGGTGATTCATGTTATAAGTGGCGGAGAATTTGAGGAGGTCGATGGAGAGCTTCTCGCTGAGTTTGGCGATAGAGAGGATAGCTTCTTGGTATGTTTTCGTTGGATCGACCGCATCTGCCATCTTGTCGTCTGCCATCTTGCCTGCCGTCGTTGTTATTCACTTCTGAAGTTATATCCTATTCTTAATCCTGGACTTGCTCTGTCTTCTTCTTCCAAAAGTCAAAGTCTCACTTCAAGTCTAGAACGCAACGGAATTTTCACAATCCAGATCGCAGAATCATTCAACAGAAGAGCAGCAGAACAGTATAGCATGAACACAACACAAACAGTTTGTCTAGCAAGAGAGCTCTCGCAGCAATCATATTTCTCCGTTCTTTATTTAGGCTACCATCCTTCAGCTTCGCGCTGCACTCCTCAAGCAGAGCAAGCTCAGCTCCGAAGCCTTGCATGAAATCGCGTATGAACGTGACCTGTGAGGGCATGCCAAGGTTCAGCCCTACCTGGCCCGCATGTATTGGTTGTGGAACCGTTGTCGAAGCTCGAAATTTCCTGGGGAAATCTCGTAGTGTGGTTAGGGATCGACGGAGTATCTACTCTGTCGCTCATTTTACAGAACGTAGTAATGCTGACACCAATTGTGGCATGCAAGTTTCAATACATCAAGCCAATACCTCTACTTTGTCTGTCCAGGACTGCACAGCGGTTTGCGCACATCATGTGGAGGTCTTTCGATCGTGATATTTCCTCAGCCTCCATATCGATTTCACCTTTCAATCGTGTTTGGATCTTGTTCTTCGCGAGGCAGGTGAATAGTGCTGAGGCGAACTTGCCTCTCAATGTCTACGAACACTTGCGACATCAGTTCCAACGTCTGAGGCTATGACAGATGACCGTACGGCATTGCCAATTGTATTTCTAACACCTAAAGTGTCCGAGATGGTTCCAATTAACAGCGAGCAACCAGTCGCTTACCAACCATCATCCGAGGAGCTATATGTCCTTCTCAAACGGCCGTTACTATTGCTCGCTCTGGTGCCCCGATCCCCAACTTGGAATGTCCTCGCCCTTGGAAGAGGAGGCGATGCATTTCTTCCTTGAGCTAACATAGATGTCGATGCAAAGTCGCGATGATCGCTCCAAGGAATTTGGAAGGTCGCTGCTCGTGGAAGCGGAGGAACGGACGCTTCGTGTTCAGGATACTCTCTCTTCCTTGAGCTGCGAGCTTCCTCGAGCGGTTCCCCCCGAGGGTATACTTGTGTCTTTGACCTTCGAGGGTTGGCCTCAAATGTCGCTGCCCGTGAAACTGGAGGCATGGGTGCTTCTTCTCGAGGGTAGTTCTGTGTCTTTGATTTCCGGGGAATATTTACAGAGCCCCCGAGCCGCCGAAGAGTGATTTTGAAGAGTCGATTTTCTTGGTGGTGACAAGTCCTCCTCATCAGATTCGTGCTCCGATACGACTTCCTGAGATCTTCCTGAATGCTTCTCCACTTCTGAATAATCCCCGTTCCACCTCGCGGATCTTGGAGGGCTTGGGGCTGAGAAGGTCTCTGCACAACGTATAGTCGGGGCTGGAGGAATGGCCGGTGAAGGTAGCTCGTCGTAATAAGAATCGGGCTCTGGTACAGCCTTTGCAGCTCTCCTTTTGGGAGCCTTTTCTTTTCGCTGATACATGTCAGTCCTGCTTGTAGCCTTTTCTCGTTGTCTGGAGACAAGAGGTGCCGATGAGTAGGATTTCGCGTGACCCTTGCTTCGAGCAGGTGTGTTTGGTGAAGGCGGCTCGACAATGTAAGTCTCCTTCTCAGGTACGGCCGCGAGGGATCTTCTTGAGGGTTTCTCATCTCGTAGAGGCATATTATACGAGCTGGTGCCCCTCAATATTGGGATATTTGAATGAGAGAGGATCGCAGAGTCGCGGACAGCTTGGGGTTGCACGTTTGGCGGAGGTGCCTCAACAGTATAAGATTCCTCGGGAGGTACAGCGGGACACTTCCTCTTTGGTGCTTTCTCTTTTGATGGGGGATTGCCATACCGACCGAGGGACCTTCGCAAGTATTCTATAGTTGCTGAGGCTTCAGAACGGCGCATTTTCGGGACTGGCTTGCTCGGTGAAGGTGGCTCGACAATGTGCGTATCGCGGGTCGATGTCACCCGTCTAGATTTCCTTCTTGAAGATTTCCCTATTTGCTCTTGGGTGGATACAGGTGTGTCATCGAGTTTGTCATAATTCGCAAGCTCGACTTCTTGTGCTGCACTTCTTGGTTGAGATCTGGAGCTCAACTTATGAATCTGCTCGGGCTCCTCATCTCGCAAACCGTCGTAGTGATCTCTTTGCCCGGATTTTACTTCGTCAGACTTGGTTTGCGGGGAACAGTTGCCTTGCCCTGTCGACTTTTCCTGCTTCTCAATGAAGCCGCGCTCGTCTGCATAGAATGTACGTTGCTCGCCTTCTAGATAGCCACTCTCTATGCCGCTTTGTGGTCGTTTTGGTTCAAGAGCTTCCAAGTCGTTCATCCACTCTATGCCGAGGTCCGGTGAAACTACCAGATTTAGCCTTTTCTTTTGGTTTGGCATCGCTTTTTGATGATATAGCAAGTTTTCCGCGGATAAGGGCACGAGCGGGTGTCGATTTAACACTGTTGATTTGTCGAGAATTGTAATTCGAGATGCAGGGGTAGGAATTGGCATTTTTCCATACTGCCAATGGTCTGAGATATTTGCGAGCTCCACGCCTTCTTGTGTATCGTACACATATCTAGGTTCAAGTATTAACACGCGGCCATTCTTATCCACAACATGCTGTAAGAACTTGTTGGTCGTTGTGATCCTTTCGTATCCAGCTTGCACTGAACGTTGTTCTCGCATGTCCTCCTCATAGGCACCAGCAGCTGCCCAACGAGCTGACAAAGCTGCATTCTCGGAAAGATTTTCGTTTCCAGATTGGCCATCGTTTGATTCAATTGAGTAGCTACTCTGGGGCGCTGACGATATTTTTGCTGTAGTTGTCGTCTCTGTTGGTTCGATGATCACCGGGTCCTGAAAGCAGTCAGGTGGATCTAGCTCAGATCAAGATTGCAGGTTTGTAACTTACCACGCCTTCGGTACTTGGTGGGGCCCATATTCTGTAACGGCCTCCCAAGATTGTTGAAGGTGGCTTCGGCTGCCTGGAATCCACATCAGAATTTGACAATCTAGATGTCCTGTCTTCTCCATTGGATCGCATAAGTGTGGTTTTCCGGTCAATAAGATCCTCTCCTTGAGCCTGCAAAGCTCCAGCAGTGTCACTGTCGTCCGCTGGGGGTGCTTGACTTTCAGTCTCCTGCGTCGATGGTCGGAAATTGATTTCAGGCTCGAGATCGTCCTCTACTGTCGGCTGGCAATATCTTATCGAAGGTGGTTTTGGTGCGGCACTTGAGGCAGTATTCGCTGCTGCAAGCGAAAACTTTCTTACACAAGATTGAAGTCCAGCATGCGTGTGGGCGTTGTATCCTCTGTCTGTGGTATGCTTGAGTGAATCGTCCTCCAGAGAAATCATTTCACCAACACTTTCGTTTGCAAATTGAGACTCTGAAAAATGATCAGCGAGCATTGATTGAAAAGATTTAGGGGATTTTGTACCAGGCTTTGTCCATTCGTGCTCTAATGCCTCTCCAGCGGTTAATCTTGTTGGAGGATGAGCCACGATAAGCTTCTGAATGAAATCCTTTCCAGAATCGCTCATATGCAACATCCTCAGCGGGAATTTACTTTCATCACCACAAAACGATGTCAGTAACAGTCCCGGCGGAAACGGAACATTGCCCGCTATCAACCGAAACAAGATACATCCAAGAGCCCAGATATCAACGGCATACGTATACTCGGAGTATCCAGGTACATAGTGTAATATTTCGGGAGCCATGTATGCTTGAGTTCCTGTCTGCGTCCTGAAAGCCGTATCTTCAGTTCGTCGCTTGCTCAAGCCAAAGTCTGCAAGCTTCACCCACCAATCGGGCGAACCTCGACAGACTAGGACATTCTATTGCGAGTCAATCATGGGAATGCTCGAAGATAGGAATAGGCCTTACTTTTGGCTTCAGATCGCGATGCACAAACCTCTCGGAGTGCATAATCTTCAACCCCTCCAAGATTTGTACCGCGATCTGCCTTACTTGGGCCTCGCCAATTTGCCCACCCACAGTTGCAATGTTGTCTTCCAAGTCCCCCAAAGGCACATATTCCATCGCCAAATACACACTCTCCGGATCTTGAAACCACCCCAGAAAGCCCACGAATACCGCACTCTCCTTGTAATTCTCTTTCGTACTGAACCTTGAATGTCGATCCAGTCGCCCAAATGCGCTTCACGGCTCGTTTCTCATTCTTGTGTGTCTCGAGTCGAACTTCGCCGAATCCGCCTTTACCGAGCGTTCGCTCCACGTTCCATATCTTGGTTTGCGGAACTTTGCGCTGCCCAGTAGTGGCATCTGATATGCACTGCGTCTCGACTATCATGCCAGGGAAAACATGGGCGTCCAGCTTCGCATGCTCGAAGTCCGAAAGATAGGACATGGTGGGCGGCAGTGGCAAGGCTGTGATTGAGGTGCAGCCGGATCGCTGCTCCACCTGATGCGGCTCGAGAAGTAAGGATAATATCGTGACCAATGTTACGGAATTAAATCACCCATGATGGGTAAGGCGATTCGTTCTAGATTGAGGTTATGTGACTGCTGTTTGCTCAAGTTATGGATGGTCGTCGTGAGGATGTGCAGAATACAAGATCTCCCCGCTATGTCAGCCACCTTCATGCAGGAGCAGGGATTACGATCGTGTCTCGACATTGGGGGTCCAAATATATTTCTGGAATCTCCACGGTCTCTGCAAGAGTAAATGAGCTCTGGAACCAAAGTTTCGATCACTAGAGGTCAAACTCAAATGACCACGTACCGAGCTTTCTAAGCCCCATCTCGATCAGAAGAACGGAGAAAGCGTCTAGGCAAATCAAGTTCAAGCGCAGCGCCATACCAGACCTATTGTAGCACAGATCAGAAATAAAATCATGTCAACCCTCAATGATCAAGAACGTAAAATTGCTCCGGCTTTTGGTGCGAGCTCTGGGTAGTTCTCTATCTGCTAGTGACCATGGTCTACATTTCTCCGTCACAGCATACAAGTTTGTTCACCCAGGGCTTGGAATTTTTTCACTTTCAGATACCCATAGTGCCAATACTCATTACACCCCAATACCAAGAACTTGCGTTCTGTCAGAATTCATTGTTTTGATTTTGGCATCCCTCGCTTAAATACGTTAATGTTTCGCCTGGTAAGCGGAGAGTACAGCGATTATCTTCTCCCGAGCTGGAGCCGAGGATCTTTGGATAATTCGACCCATATATCTTCCACTATTGACGGACAGAGAAGTATAAAATCCTGATTCAAAGATGCTGGGATGCATATGCATATGCATTTTTGCGTGGCTGCCGTGATCGAGCTGGGTGGGCATCTGGGTCTGAATGCCTGCTCAGATCGTGCTGCGCAATCGATATTCCCAGGGCTTTTCCTCCAAGGCTGGTCTCCATATAAACGGCAATAGAGAGGTTATTACTGGATGCACAGTGACCAGGCTGAGTGAACGCTGAGCGCAAGTGAATGGCCAACAGAACACCGCTAGTTCCATGTTGCTACCAGACTCTCGTATAGTGGGAATTTCACGTCAAATACGAGGCTCCCTTCCACACCTGTAGGAACTAATGATTCACTCCACTATGTTTGGCTTCGGTCTGAGGGTCGCTTCATTGTGCTATGTTTCTAAATTCAATACATCGAGGAAATGCAAGTCCTTCTCTACGCTGCACAAGTGTCAGGAGATAGTAGCCTGATCCTCTCCTGAGATCTTGGCACAATATCCAGCTTTGTTGGCATCGGCCTCACAATCACAAACGGTGTGTAGTCCATCCAAGGTAGCTCAATCTCTTCTCCCGTCTGCGGATCAATTTTCTTCTGGATATTGCAGCTCCACAAAATTGAAGCAACGAGAGTCACGTGGACTATCTCTGTGTAGTCCAATCCGAGACATTGTCGTCTTCCCCAACCGAAAGCCGAATGGTTCTTGAGCGAAGGATAATGTGTCAGTGGTTCTTTGTATGTAGGGAAAGCTGGATCGAGCCAGCGTTCTGGTCGGTAGTTCTCTGGGTCGGGGTACAAGGCTTCGTCTCGTGACATGGCACTGTATATGTTAGAAAGGAGCACAACAGCTGAGGCGCTACATACCACTCGAGAGCAAACACCACACTCCCCTTCTCAATGTGGTACCCCTCGTAAACATCGTCTTCAGTAAGCATGTGTGGCACCCCTGTCAAAAAATTAGCGAATTGTTGCTTTGCTTTTTCTCGGATGCTGGACCAACCAAATGGGACAGGACTTCTCCAACGGAACGTCTCGCGAATCAGAGCCCTCACAATAGGCAACTTCTGTATATCTTCCGATGTGGGCATTCTTTCCCCACAAACGGCATCCACCTCATCCTGCGCCTTTTTCTGCCACTCAGGATACATGGCCATAGCCACAACCCAGCCTTGGATCGGTGAGGATTCCAATACGCTCGCAATCAGCGTCATCATGCCTACGCAGTACGCCTTCTCCTCATCCTGCAGAGATGCATCCTTCAGTGATTCCCTCGTCCATGAATATTCCTGCGTGTCTTTCTCGCTCTCGATGCGGGCTTTCGTCTGAGCTCGCTGGCCAAGCCAAAAATTGCGCTCAAATGTAACGCGAGCGATCTCCTTCACACGCCATGGCTGCAGAAAATCCGGTACCCAGAGTGGGATCTGCTCCAAGAATGGGAGTTTATTCTGAATTGCTTCTGGGGATATGACTTCGAGCAGGCCGACTGATGTTGCGCACACCCCTTTGGCGATCTCATCGTTCGTCTTCTCCCATGCCATGGCTGATGAAATGCCCCCACAACACTTTTCCAGCAAAGGACCGAAGCTTTCTGGATCCTGGAGAAGTTTCAAAATCATCTTATTGGTCTGTTCTGTGGCTACTTTGCTCAAACGTTCTTTGGACATGCCGGCAATGATTTTCCTGGCAAACGTCTTGATTCGTTTGTGATCAGCTGGAAAGAGCATTAGCTACCCTGTTCCAAGGTCAAATGATATCTTTCTGGAGTTAAGCACATACGACAGCTTGTCATCAGAGGCAAGTAATGTCCATCAGTAGCACAGTCGCCCCAGATAGCGGAAAAGTGCACTCTCCCCGAATACTTCGCTGCGCGTTTAACAAGAAGATCCTCGACGATCTTAGGATCTGCAACTAGAACACATGTATCTGCACCGAGCTTGACTTGACATATTGGACCGTACTGCTTGGTCCAAGCATAGAACTGCAGCCACGAGTGTTTTGCCGGGAGATCCGGGACTGAACCGAGAAGTGGGATTCCTGAGATGCGGTTATTATCTGAATGAGCACACTCGGAAGGAGGGAAGAACCTTTGGGACCCGGAAGCTTCTTCGTTCCTGGAGGAAGCTTTGGCTTTGAGAAGAAGAGAAGGTAGATTACGAGGCCTGCCACTGCAGCAAGGCCCAAGACAGAAGGGCTAAGCAAAAATGCCATTTTTCTCCAAGACTTTCGCGAACTCTGAAAAGTGTCGAAAACGAGCGTGGGATACAGCAAATATATGAGCAGGATGAAAGAAAATCCGAGTTTTGGGTCTACCAAGAACTATACCATCGCCTCACCATTCACGAATGAAGATCTTCACTTTAAGTAGAATGTGTGTGTCTCAAAAGGACACAACACTAGGCCGCTCTCAGTACGGACATTGTGCTTCGGATCCCCAACTCTGCGCGCGTATTATCACCTCACACATAACCTATAGGGATTCTGTGCGAGAACACTGGAAACTGGGAACACGAGGATCCCGTACCATGGACACGCGACATGTGAAGATCTTAGCCTATACTGCAGTGCAATCCCAGCCGCACATCCTTTACATTACATTGCATTTCCAGCATGCAAGAGACCACGTTTGACCTCGACTCTCACATGATGATTTATTCATCTATCGAGGCCAATTCTACCCAACTAAGTCGATGAGAGATGAAAGAAGCAATATCCAAGCACTCTCTGTGTATGGGAGAGGGAATCTCCAGAGTCTCGTACCATGGTTGGGTATATTTGCATCCTTTACCCGGACAACCTAGTAAACCAGACAACAAACCTGGTCGCGCATCCATTGCCGAAGGCCGTGCAGTCAGACTGGGCGTAAATGCACATCCATCCATTCGGCAGACTTGTGGCTTTCCCTCGTGTATTATATTGGTTCACCTGGCTTGACTGAAATTTCCCGACAAATCCCGGTAGATCAGAAATCGAATGCAACCTGCGATCTGATAATGTAGACAAGGGTAGCCGAGAAGGAGCCAGCCAGCCAGCCTGACATGACGTTCAGCAGCCATCCGTTCGTTTAACACAGCCAAAAGTTGTAGGCGCTGCGTATGCATGCGCCCGTTTTGGAATAAAGGTATCACGCACACGATACCTTTGGATTCAAGTTTTGAATACAGTCCGGGCCTCGATTGAATGAGTGATGTAGAGAACTTGTTTTATTGGCTCTGTTTCGGCGACCGGACATGCATTGCTGAGAGCGAAAGCTTGTGAAGCCATATCCCTGTCAAATCTTTATCTGCACGATAATGACAGCTTGGCCAATGGCATTGGCATTTCCCAGCTGTGAAAATGTAGGATGTTGTCCAATCAGGCTTTAACTTTCGGGTAAGGCAGGGGTTTATTCGTTGGCTGATCGGCGACATCGGCTTTGATCGACGTGAGGCTGAGAATTTATGTTGTGTTGTGTTGGTTATGTGGCGGGTTGTTGCTGGCTGGAAGGAAAGTTACGCGGGAGTGGTGGATTGGTGAGGCGACGGTGTTCGCCGAAGGTAATCAGAATGAATTTGTCTGACTGTTCAAGACTATCGGATAATTATCACGCCTCAAATATACATGCTCTGGCTGCGAAACTAGCCAAAAAACTCAGAGAACCCATCTTTGTTTTCCTCTGCTCGCTTGTTTAGCGGCCGGCCACTGTGGTCGGGACAGAGCTTCCATCTACTCAGCCCGTCCATCCCGATCCCATGTAGCAATTCATTTACCCTCAACCCCTCACCTTCCTACCGTAGTCAAAACGTGCATCTTGACCTCCCGCAAATAGTTAAAAAAAAACATCCTATTCAAATATATCTTGCATGCATAACAATCAAGATATATAGGCAAGCAAGCTTCCCCACACGGTGCTATTCGATACCCATCGCGAGTCAACATGCTCACGATCGGGACTTGGCTGCTTGGTAACACCCTGGCTTACCGAAGTTTTATCCTGGATATGTGATGCGAGCTGCCTAAATGACATGTGCTGTACTGCGTGAATGTAATATATATGAGAACTTATGTCAAATGAGAGAAGGGAGTCTAATTTTAGTGGGCGCACGGGCAGAGCATAAACAAACGACAATTAAGAAAATCAGCACGTAAATTTTCACAAAATGATACAGTCGTAGCCACACGAAATCTGTAACCTTACTCGTGGATGAGCGAGCTTACATTTGAGTTCGAGAAATTCTCACCTGCGTACAGACAGATAGACCAATGGATACTTGACAAGCAGTGAGACAGAAGCGGGAGATGCGGGACTTCACATTAGGGCGACACTAGCTAGCACGATAATGTACCGACTCCAATCCGCACTGATTCTTATCGAGCTGTCATCGTTTGCTAGCGATCTAAGAACTGAGCAGTGTATTTTCACTCCTTGAACAATTTTCAAGAAGCTAGAAATGGAAAAAGGTGTCGTGTTTTGGCGCGCTTGTCAGCTGACCCGAAGCCGAAAGATCCGACTAATACACGAGGTGAAAGATGATACGAGACGAGGCTTGTTGCTGGGTCGGGGAGAAATTTATGGCGTTTGGGGGAGTCCGGTATGACTGTGTTTTGATTGAGTAGGTTTGAGGTGGAATGTTTGAAGGCGAGTGGGTGGGTTTTAGGTACGAGGTTCATTAGGCACATATTAGCTTGATCTTGGCGGATGAGACACTTGACAGGAATGGAAAGCACATGTTTTGGGCACAGCGGCTGGCTCGTGAGAATACAATGGAGAATACCACGCATAGCGATTATCCGATCAATTTGGGACTTTGAAGTCAAGACAGAAATTGTAATAAAAAGGGTATCTAACTATCAGCCCTATGCTAGATCCCTAGCTAGATTATAGAAACGAACGTTCCCTCCAAACTGCCTCGAGACAAGAAGAGCGGTTAGCCACTGATCTTTCCCAACCCATCTGTCCATCGCCCGAATAGATTCATTAATTCAACCACGTTACCCACACAGCTTCTGCTTGTGTGCGATATTATCATCCTTCACCACACCACACCACACCACACCACGTCCTACTTTCTTTTATACGTCCTTATTTGTCGAATCTAAGGGGTAGGAAGAAATCTATGCAGTGAGAACATCCTCATCGCTACCACTGTCGGCCTTCTCGATAATAGGCGCTGGCTTGGGAATACCTTTCTTGCGGAGGATGCTCGTCTTAAGGAAGTATGGTAGTTGAACCTTAAGCTCGTAGCCGAGGAAAGTCTTCGTGGGGACGGAGAATACCTCTGCGATGTTTGTCAGTAAAGCAATCTTTGATAATGCGGCACGTGATCTTAGTGGCAAGAGAAATCGAGGATCAACTTACGGTCCAATTCCTCAAGTGTAAGTTGCTTGGTTTCTCTGACGAAGGCGAAGATCAGGAACCAGGCGATGAGGTTGAGTCCTGCGTAGAAACCGAATGCACCGGTTTGTGTCATGACAGTTCTCATGCGGGGGAATGTCAAACTGAGAACACCAGCTAAAATTTGGTTAGCAAACTGCCTAGATGTTATAGAGGAAATTCTTTACCGAAAGTGTTGTTGACGCACACAGCCCAGGCCATGCCTTGCTCACGCTGAATGGTTGGGAAGACTTCAGCCGAGTACTGAAATGCGACTGGTCCTTCTCCCATAGCTGTCATTGGAATTAGCATTTAATCCTACAAATTCATGGCGTTGAACTTGACTCACAGTATGCGATTGTGAAGAGGTACACGAATAGAACGACTGGACCAACTTTCGCGGCTTTGGATACATCTGGGTCGTTGTTGTTGAGAAGAGATAGACCGGCAGCCAACAAGAAGATACACATGAGAGGGAATGTCTGTGACAGTTATTAGTCAAATTCTTGGTAGCTCACGTGATGGGGACTTACGATCAAACAAAGCTTGCGGCGTCCCTTGGTGTCAATCAGGAACAGGGTGGGGATGGTGAAAACGACTTGGACAGCTCCATATCCAAGAGAGGCGTACAGAGCTTGAGTGTCGGTGTAGCCGGCTTCGCTGAAAATGGTCGAACTGTAGAATGAGATAACTGCAGCATGTCAGTGCTACGTTCAGAAGGATATCATGTTTTGCAGGCCACTTACTATTGATACCGCACATTTGCTGAGCAAGCATGACAGTTGAGGCTCCGTAATTTGCGCGTCTGATTCTGGGAATACGGAAACAGTCGGCCATACGGGCGAAATATCCAAGACCACCAGCAACCTTCATTTCTTCCAGATAGATGATGTAAGAATAGTAGAAATCTCTTGCGCCGATGATCGGATGATCACGAAGCTTAGCCATTGATTCAAAGCCCTGGCGAATCTTGCCATGCTTCATGAGCCATCTCGGAGACTCTGGGCAGAAGAAGATTCCACAGCCGAGGATGAAAGATGGAATGAAAGCTGAGCCGAGTTGTAGACGCCATGCGATACGGCCAGTATCTTTGACAATGACGTTGGCGCAGAAACCGAGGAAAATACCTTGCAAAAATAATCAGCACCATGTTGAGATGTCTATCAGAATGACTTACCAGCGACAACCCAAAGTTGCCAGAACATGACCAATGCTCCACGAATTCTAGCGGGTGCCATCTCAGCAGAATAGATAGGAACAGTTGCGTTCTTGGCACCAATTCCAATACCCATTATAAATCGTGCAGCAAACAATTCTTGCCATGACTTAGCGAATCCAGACCAGATTGGAGTGGCCGTGAGAACGAGAGCAGTGACGAAAATTTCTCCTCGTCGACCTAGGTAGTGGTTGAGAGGATCGACGATGAAAGCACCGCTGGAGCGAAGTTAGTCCATGGCCTGAAAACACGAAGCAATCAATTATATCGACTCACATCAGACCCGCAGTCAAGAAAATAATGGCGTTGACAATTCCGACGATCCATTCATCGCGTCCAGGGCCATCAATACCAAACTCTTCGTGGAAAGACAAGTTGGCTCCATTGGAACCTGTTTGATCCCATCCTTGAGTTGCAGCTCCGACAGCGCAAAGCGAGATCGAGTACCACAGCATCTTCGATCCATGCCACTTGTGATCTCTCTCGTAAATCAGCGCCGCACGCTCATCATCCTTGAGCTCGTTGACCATCTCGAATCTCTGGCCATCGCGTGCAACAAGTGCGGCTCGTCCAAAGAGGTCGGAATGTTCGGGCATGCCATGCTCCTGGGCAAAGGCTTGGGCATTGGCATACGTCTGCTCGCGAGAAAAGCGCTGTGGAAGTAGCGTGTCAGTATTGCGGAGTCAAGAAAACGGGAAAGACAATTGGCATTGCTTGCGAAGCTTACCTTCAATGGGTTCTCGACAATGTTGAGCGCGACCGATTCACGACGTCCGCCGGCGCTGCCATGATGGACTTCTGGTTGGGTGTATGTTGACTTCTCACCCTCAAGATGAGAGGTGTTGACAGTGTCGCCTGCCTCTGTAGAGGAAGCCTTTTCAGACATGTTGTATGCGATTGCTGTTGTTGTCGCGATATATCGCCTGCGATTGCAAAATGTACTCTACAAATCCAGCAGCTTTGTGTCCAAGTCCAGCGAAGTCTTGGGGAATGGGAAGAAGCAATTCTGACAAGAGGGACGAGGCGCCAAACATATAGTCTGGAGGAATTGAGGAGTAAAAGAGGAGCGACAAGAGAAAATAAGGATCTAGTGCTCACTTCTCCACCTCTCGCACAAGTTCATTCTGGGTAGTCCTTGACCGTACCAGACCAGCATGCAGTTCATCTCCATCTCGAGTTTGGTTCACGTCATTCAACATTACATGAGTGGAGCATCTCAGCAGCACACCCTGTCTCTCCGTCCAGCCAAGATACGCCAGGAAACGCCAGGAAGGAGACCCCGCAGCCACTGCAGCCCCCCACGCATCAGTGCTACATTCAAGTGGTCAATTAGGGACAAGATCAACAGATCGGCGTCTCGCTAAAAGCGCCATCCCCCAGCCCATCGCAACGTTTCGATGGTGGCCAAGAGGCTCGCAATACGGGGTATATACCCAAACAGCGAATAGTTGTGCTTCAATTCTGTGCTTGAACCCATAAATCTGATGAGAAAAACAGGAAAGGGATCGACAAGGGGTTGCATATGGTGGTGTGATGAGATGAGCGGACGATATCACCGATCTTTGACAAGTGACAGCTCGCTGGTGCTGGCTGATGCTTGCAGCACATGAAAAAAACTCTAGTGCCAAGCTGAAACACAAAACACAAACAGTGAAAGCTAAATGTTTTCGGATTTATCGGTCGTGCAATTCTCAGATTCACCACTTCTCGAAGCTTAAAACGTCCAAAAGTGTAAGGGAAGTCGCTGTAGAGTTGGTGTTAAGTTGGTGCTGACCAGATAGAGTGATAAGAGGGACGAGGTTTAGCAGCACGCTGAGGTATGCCGAGACCTGCAAACAGCGCCGCCAAATCCCGCTGTGCCGCCCGTCTGACCAAAATTCCCCACAGAACTCAACATCCCAGTGTCATCCGCATTCCACGAACTCAGAATATCGTTCCTAGCAGCCAATCAGTGAGCTTGAGTCCCCAGATAAAACTCTGCGCGTGCTTAATTTCCGGTCCGATAGCGACAGAGCTCAGAGATACAGGGTACAAATGCTGTTGCCTGGATTTTCTTGTGGTGGTTTTGCGTTTGGCTGGTCGCCCATGGGCGAAAAACTTGGAGACCAACCTTCTCTCCATGTGGAGTCTTGTGGGTACCGGATTACCAGGTCGGGGTTTGCCGATGCGCTCTCCATCGTGGCTTCGTCCTAAAATCGGCATCTGGGCACGAGTTTGAAGCTTCGAAGAGTGGAGGGAGGCTTGCAGTGGCTCGATGCCCAGCGATTACACTGCGCTACCAAGGTACAAGTGTAGTTGCCTGATTTCTTGACCCTTGGAGTTCATTTCCAAAACACCACGGCGTTGAAATCTCCAAACTCAGAGGCTTGACAAGTCCAGGATTCCTTTCCAGTATCTGGTTAGGAACCCGAGAATAATTGCGACCCAACAAATCTGCATGTAGGTACAAGCGCTGTTGCCTGATTTTTCTTGTGTGAGATGAGGGGAACTTTCTGCAGCATGGAGATTTTTGGGGCGGTGGAGCGAGCGAGCGAAACGATGGAGCTCTCCAGGTCTCCATGGTCAGGTCCAGTGTTTTCCCCAATGCTGAGTGGATCTCAAACTCGGTTGCTCGGTTGAAGATTTCCGACCGACGCAACATCGCCGTCTCGGGTCTCGACTTCAGATGACAGGTGAGGAAGTACGGCAGATTGAAAAGCTCAGGTTGGAGGAGAGCAACAATCTCGTCGTCGCCTTCTTGCATTCCTGTCCAGCTGTATCCTCGTCGCTTAACATGGACGCTTGCCTGGCCAGAGCGCTCGCTTGTATGTCAACACGGGAGAATGACGGCTTCAAAGCTTCGGTCGGGAAGCAAACTGACCCGAAATTGAGCTTATAGTAAACTCAGTTCCTCATTCGTCGAGTCAGGAACACCTAGCTCTTCAAGGATTGTGCAATCTCGTTAGATGCCAAAAACTGCGCTGGAAAGTGCGATCGATCCTTGAGCCTCCAGGCAGCAGCATTATTGAGTCCACTACTGCACTGTCAGATCAAGCAGGGACAGACCTGGAGCGTCCCGAGCGTGTATCTCGCCTGCTGATAAATTCCTCCTGTACCGCGCTCAATCCGAATACTTGTCAACGGGCCATCATGCATGACATGTAAGTTGTTGAGAAACTTGGTGGTCTTGGACTTTCGTACGGCTGCAATGACAGCGAAAGCCGAGAATCCCCAGCATTTGATCACGGCCGCTCCGGTGGCTCGAAGTATGTTGGCAGGCGTATTCCATCGTTTGAGTCCCTTGGTAGACAAGAAGATGGCCTTGAGGCACGTGAGAACCAAGGAGAACTCTTCTAATCATTGCGAAGGACGACTTACCTTTGATCACAACACCAAGGGTACCAGATTCATCGAAATCAAAACTTCTGATATAAAATTTCAAAAAAGGGACGAGTATGGTAATATAGAAGGATATGGCTGCCTATATGATTCGTATGCTGGGTAGGCAGTGCTTAGCACGTGACGAGTTGGAATAAGAACGGGCCAATATCCAGCCTTCAATTGCCACCTCCACAGGTTATGGTGAATAATAGTGAAGAGGGTGACGTATCAGTCTTGATCAATACTTGCTACTTGACTGAAAGAGGAAGTATACGCCCAGTCCTGTCCATCTGATCAAGATAACGAGATCAGCAGGTACCGCACACAAACCCAAGAATGCAATAATCGGCACCAGATGCCGACATAAATCGAGATTTCAGAACCTGACATACCTTTTTCCCAACTCCGGCATCAAAATGAAGACACTGTTCACGAATTCCATTCGTGAACATCCAGCACTGCCCTCGCAAACTCCTCCGGCCTCTCTATGGGCATCGCATGTCCACAATCCACCACCCTCCTCTCATGTCTCCCTACAAACATGGCCGCATGGCTTTCAGACCCATCAGGCTTCAGCGGATCCCTTATCCCATCAATGGTCACAGCTGGTACCTCAATCCTTGGTCGTCCAGATAATCTCCTCTCCAGTCCCTCCAGTCCCTCCTCCCCTTTCTGATTTCCAAATGCATGCCTATAAATCGCCACCACAACATCAACCCAATCCTCACCCTCCCAGCTCACTGCCGCACGCTCGAACACTCTCTCCTCAAACTCCCAAGTAGGACTCCATTGTGTCCAGAGTAATCTGCAGAATGCTTTTCGATCTTGAGCGAGGCATTTCCGACCGCGCTCACCTTGAAAGAGGTGTTGATACCACATCACTTCTTCAAGCTGTGGAGTACATGGTTCGTTGCCAGTAGAAATGTCGTAAATATCATATCCTGCATAACTCACTAAGCCAGCGACTCGTTCAGGCCAGAGCGCGGCGACGACACATGATGCCACGCCTCCCCAGTCGAAACCTCCTAGTATGGCCTTCTCGATTCCCAGGGCATCGAGGAGAGCGAGAAGGTCGGAGCCGAGCGCGGCTTGTTGATTTGAACGCATCTCGGTGCTGGTAGTCTTTGGTGAGAGGAAGCGTGTTGGTGTGAAACCACGGATGTAAGGTACTATGACGCGAGCGCCTTGGGATGTTAGGATAGGTACGACATCGTCGAATGCAGCTGGTGAGTAGGGGAATCCGTGGGAGAGGATGACGGGCCAGCCGGTGGGGGGACCATGCTCGTGATAGGCGATCTCGAGGTGGGGTGTGAGGACTGTTTTGTAGGAATCCATGGAGACTGAATTTAAATTTTGTTGGTATTCAAAGGTGAGTAGACAGCCCGCAATAGACGTGCTTCTGTTTGGTTCGAGCGAGGTTGTAATTTTGGGGTTCTGCCTGGAGAATCCTTCTTCCAAACTTCACGGCACTAAGGGGTACTAGTACGTGACTTGATAAATGCCCAAATGTTTCTCGCAGTGCTATATGCAGTGATGAGTCTAAGTCACTGATATATTTTTCTACTCACAAGATTTCAAAATCGCGTGTTGACATGAGAAACGAGGATTACCTCATCCAAGTCCTGTTTTCTTAGCTAATCATCCCGCCCTTCTCGGGATGGCCAATCATTTCTCCTTGCATGATTAGCTAATTTTTATTGCATTGTGTTAGAATGTCAGCTCACCCGTATGAAGCTGCTACGATGTCGCCAGGTCGTCATTTCCAAGGGCAGTCCATCTCACTGTGCACATTCCTGATAATAAAAAGGTTGGACCTGATTATCAAAAGCTCTTTAGCTCTTTGGTATCGATACATTTTTGTGCCAATCCCAAACCATCCAACTCACGGCTCTCCCTGTCCCTCACCAGCACCCAAATTCTTCCTCAGTGCCGCAATCTCTCTGTTAAGAATCTCATTGATCTTCGTTAAACTATCCACTTTCTCCTGCAAATTCTTCGTCACCTGATTCCTGCGTTCCCGAAACCTATGCTGAGAATTACGGTTCTGCTCACGGCGTCTCTGTGATTATGTCAGCTTCTGCACAAATTACAGAGCATCGATCATTGGCAATCAGAGCAACTAACCTGTTTCGCATTCAACATCCTTCTGAATTCCGAGCTATCACTGCTGTCTAGCTCGAGACTGATGCGTGCAGGCTCGCGTTCACAGGAGGGAGTCCTGCTAGATGTGCTCGTCACGCTGCTCCCTCTCGTCATGGGCGTAATGCTTCTTGCTGGAGAAGATACATCTTCCGCCGATGTAGAAATGGAATAAAGTCCTAGACTCGTAGCAACTGGCGAGATGCCAATCATCGAGTCGAAAGCTCTGTTTTGGGCATTGGGCACGTGATATGCATCGTTATCAACCGATCCATACAGCCAAGTATCGACTGCGTCGTAGTGTCGACTTTTGAGATTTTGAAAGGCGGTGTTGTCGACTGCTTGAGGGAGCCATGTGCTGTTGTTGGTTGTGGTCGAGGAGAAGGAGACGCAGATGCAAAGGTCAGTGCGAAGACCATCGTCGAAGCGGGGACGCTGGCAGAAGGAACACCAGACAGAATCAATATCGAAGAGAGCGGCACTTTCGCTGTCGGCTTTGATGTGACAAGTATCCTCGGCCTATAAGGAAGTCAGCTTCTAGTTTCCAAACGCTGGTTTTTTGGATAGGGTTACGCGTACAAGCTGCATTTGCGAAGTTGCGTTTTGCATGTTTATGAACTCCTGATTGTGGCGAAAGTGATTCATATTGACTGTTTGCTGTTGGTCGCAAAACTAGTCCAGTTCGGATTTGTATTGTTTGTGAGATCTTCAATTGAAGAACGCCTGATTTGAAATGATGTTTTCTTGCTCAAAATTGAAGAAGTTGAAGTATCCTGTGCTTTGAAGAACACTTCCAAGCGAATACAGAACAACATCTTCATATATCTTCGCACGACGAGCCTTGCAAAATCCGTTAAACACATCTCGAAACATCATCGTCATTTCTGACGTTGTTGATATCTCTCGAAAGGGAGCATTAACAGAGTCTTCCGCAGACTAAGCAGCGATGCTGATTGGTCCATCTCAAATCTCTTTTTGGTCAAGCGTAGGTATTTGAGTTCCTTCCATACGACAAGCGTGATTGGATGATAGAATACGTCGACGACGACCTCGAACACGACTTCAGAAGTCACAGACTCTGGTGTCGGAAGAAGAAGGACTCGGAAGTCTTCATTTCCCCAGAGCGTGCAAGTGTTTGGCTTCAGATCCACTTCACCTCAATTTTGCGAATGAAAAGCTCTCGCTTAGCTGCATGTTGATTAGTGATGAAGCAAAACCTTGCTGACAGTGGGATTATGTTACTCGTGCGGGAAAGGTACGGAAGACCTCTATCCAATGTGAAGAGGTCTTTCGGAGCCACAGCACTATTCTCAATCAGGTCCGTAGGTAGACCAATCAAAACCAGAGGCGTTTCAAGCACATATCATGCGTGGTCCCCAAATGTCTTCATCAGGATTTATCTGAAATTGTCTACACATGTCCAGGGTGTGGACCGTGAACCATGGCGCCTCTGAAATCTGCAGGTACCGGTACGTGTGTTGTTCTTTGCCGTGAATCTTCTGTTCCAGAAGCTTTTTCTTCCGCGCGTGTTGGTTCTCATTGGCTAACCATAATTCTTCATGTGGTCTAGCACTGACACTACAGCCCCGTGCATCTGTAACGTTCGAATTCATCGATGTCGAGGATAAAGATGCACGTCGTAAGGCTAGATCACACGTCATTCGAGAGGCAAAGCAGAGGCAGAAATTAGAGACGTTGCGGTACCACAAGAATAGGGAGGGGAACAAGCGATCCTTGGCGCCCGCAGTGATCAGTACGAAAACTGTCCAATCTAATGAAGTGGAGATCACTCCAAATCAAAACCAGCTTCTGGTTAAGAATGCCGTGAGCTTTCTGCCCTCAATAAATACGGTTCTGGAAGGACTGGTCGATCCTTTCAACCAGTTTCCTGTGAAGTTGACTTCAGGGAAAGATCTAGGCCTGGTGGATCACTGTAAGTCCTGAGGGAATCTCACAGCTTCACTGGCTCACTTGGTCCCCCAATACTAACATACAATTACAGACTACACCACATTCCGCCCCAAACCCTTCTTATTATCAGATTGTGACTACACGCCTGTAAAGAAATTGATGCTCCAAGTATCCATGCAAGATGCCGCTTCCTTCCTCGTCATCATCTCCGGCGCCGCGAATGACATCGCGTTACGCTCAGGCAGACCTCAATCTCAGCAAAGCATCGAGTACAAATCGCAAGCGATGGCATTAGTGAACAAGCGCATGTCTTTCTCTCAATCATATTTCACAGATGGCACGATAAATGCCTGCTCGATGTTTGCTGGCACAGAAGTAAGTCCTCCATCACATTGTAGACACCAGCTGATGCTAACACGTCCTGTGCACAGCTTCTATTTGGCACCCCAGAAACATTCAACACGCACATGGATGGCGTGATGGAAATGCTGAAGTCGCGAGGTGGTTACGAGAAACTGCAACAAACAAACCCTCTTCTCGCCTCCCTCCTCGCATGGCACGATTTTGCCGGCGCTGCAGCACTCGCATGCCATCGCAGATTCGCTTTCACGAGCTGTGATCCCCACGGTACTTCATCATCCCCAAAGCCAATTGAGTATACCGCTCCGTTCAATATCCCTCGTGACACTTTACCGCCGAATTACACACTGTACGATGACTTGATGATTTTGCTGGGGAATTTGGAGAATGCTACGACGTTGATACGCACGAAGAGTATGGATAGAGCGAAGCTAGAGCAACATACGGCTTTTGTAGCGAAGCTGAATTCGGACTTGATGCGGATACTTTCTCCGCCAACTAGTCAAACTACACCGTTCAGACGTTTCCTGATTGAAGATTCTTTCCGAATCGCTTGTTTGATATACATTAGTGCGATCTGCAGGGGATATGACGGTTGGGATCTTCAAACAAATATCACAATTGACGAGCTGAAAGGATCATTGCTAGATGACTCACAGGCATGGAGTGCACCAACGGAGATGTTGCTCAGGTTCCTGTTGGGTGGTGGAAAGGCGCAAAGTCAGAGGACGGTGCATTATGTGGAACAATTGATGAAGATGTTTGTACCGCTCGACTGGAAACAGTGGAAGGGAATCAAAGACACGCTTTTGTCGTTCTTTTGTTCGGCGGAGATGTGTGCGGGACCGTTGCAGGATTTATGGAGGTGTAGGATTGATTTATAGCGGGGTTATCAAATATCAGGACTGAATGGCTACGAGGTTCATCTTCATCAGTAGAGAATGTCACACTATGAATGCCGGAAGAAATCACCAATTAGGGAGCGTTTGAGGTCTCACTTGACACTGGGTCTCGAATTCAGATCACCAGTAAATACTTATGCGCGTTAAAACGAATGAGGAAGAATATCATATCCAATCAGCCCCAAGCGAGCCAGTCAAGGATCAAAATCCACTTCCAGCCCTACCGGCACGTATTTCTCCATGGAAGATCTACGGCCGTGAGAGCTTATGAAGAAGTTCATCCGCTTTTGATTCTGTCATCCTCTAGCGATGTCAGGGAACTCGAAGAGTAAGCCTCCGCCACATGTGGACGGATTGGGAAGAATGTTGTAACCAATGAAGATGAGTGACTTCTCCACCCACTTTCTTTCCGGCCATGCGCCAGACAAAACAGGATATATGTGGCTTCCGAAAAGCTTGGAAAGAAACACCACAAGTAATCAAAGCTGCTGATGAACATAGTTCGGGACTACGCTATCGATATGCCGAAATTGAGCGGAGTGATGGGGCAACTCGTTCATCCAGAGTTGATTCAAGAACTCCACAGCTGCCCTGGTCCCGCGCCTCTTTCGCGACATCTCCTGTAGATACTAGAAACGATTGAAAGTACACAGAGCTCTTTGAAAGTTGTCCGGGCTTATCCTTCACTACAAGATATTGTCTCACGATGCCAAAAGTCTTCCTCGCTGGCGCAACAGGATACATCGGCGGCCACACCCTCCAACTCATCACTAACAAACATCCAGAATGGGACATCACCGCTTTAGTACGGACCGAATTCCAAGCCAAGATATTGAAGAAGCAAATCCCCTCAATTCTGGCTGTTCCGGGAAGTCTTGAAGACCTCGACCTAGTTGCCAGACTGGCTGCCGAGGCAGATGTCGTGCTACGTATGTGTACTTCTACGTTCATTGTTCTAATTCATTCAGATGCTTTTAGAAAATGCATCAGTCAGATATCTTTCAACAATGATCTGAGATGAGTTATGCTGGTACTGACCACCTCACAGACCTCGCATCATCACCTTCACTCCTCACCAACACAAACATCATCAGCAGCATGGCCCGCAGCAAAAAAGCACGAGGAACATACATGCAACTCTCCTCCATCGACAATCTCCAAAATGCACCCAACGGGTACGGGAATCCCTCACCAACCGTCTACAATGACGATGATGAATATCCTCCCACATCCCAGATACCACCTCACAGCCCCGAACACGCCATTCTCTCCGCAGGAAGACAGCATGGCGTAACAACCGCAATCGTCTGTCCAAGCCTAATCTACGGCATAGGTAAAGGACCAGTGCGAAGAAGGGGGACGACAGTGCCGATGTTGATAGAGGCTATCTTGAAGAGAGGGAGAGGGTTTGTGGTAGGGGAGGGGAAGAATGAGATGAGTAGTAAGTCTGTTTGAATTTGTTTCCTGTCCACACGATCCAAATCTTTCTCTCGATTCCTAGCCTTGTTGATTATGAGCTGAACTATTGGTGTGATGAAGGTATACACATCAACGACGTCGCATCCGCACTTCTCGTCCTCACCGAACATGCACTAGCTCTTCAGACCCAACAAACATCCTCTTCAACCACCACCAACACCGCCATCGATCCAATCAAGTCTTCTCTAGCAACCTTCTACTTCCTCGCCTCCCCCTCTCCTCCAATATCAATGCTCTCCCTAACCCGCTCCATCCTCACCACCCTCGCAGATTCCCACTCCCACAGCCACGCCCACAACCCAAACACCATCATCAAGCGACCCTTCTCCCTCACAACCGAAATCGCACAGCTCCCCGCCTCCCACTCCACACAAATCCACCCCTGGGCTCCTCTCCTCTGGGGTTCAAACCTTGTCGGTAGCTCAGACCTGCTCCACGCTTTAGGATGGCGAACTCATGGTCTAAGTTTACTCTCCGCTTTACCGGAGATGGTATTTTTCGAGATGGAGTTATTGGCTGCTCGGGATGAAGATGTGTTGTCTGCTTGGCGGACGGATGTAGAAGTTTGCAGGCCGGTGGAAGAAGCTGTGAGGTGTTTTTGAGCTTGCGAGACCATTGACATCGAGTATGGAAAGAGGAAGTGAGAAGTGGAATGAGAAATAGAATGAGGAAGGATGGATGGTACTGCTCTCCATACTACCTATAGCGATCAATCAATAACCAGAAATAGAATTGTGAAGTGAATTAAATGGTATATAAACAAACCACCCGACCGGGCTCAACCCATAAACAGACAGACAGACTCGCTAAATCCCAAACCTTGCTGTGACATCGATACAGTGCAAGGAACCAAGCCCACAGAGATCATGGGGCGCGTTACAGAAGAATTTTACTATCCGCACCATGCGATTTTGCAATCCACGCAATGCAAAGCAAAGCCAATCGACAAAGAATGAAGTAGCAGTCCGAGTTCTCAGACCTATACCGTCCCGACGGATAATTCGAGGCAATGCTCATCAATCATAATTCACCCTCCCGCGATTCATCATCCCACCTCCTGCACCTCCTCCATTAACCAGTCCACCCTTCACAAAAGCCCCAGAACTAGTAGCAGGCCTCGCATGCCTCCTGAACACCGTCCCACTCCTCGGAATCTCAGGCATGCCACTCTCCGGCGTCGTCGCAATCTCAACAAGCGGCACCCCATCTACAGGAGCAACACCGTGGCCTTTCTTCTTCGCAGACCACTGCGGCGCCTCCTGAAAGGTAGGCGTGAAATCCAAGAGCGGTTTAGGAATCTTCTGGCTTGGTCCACGTTGTAAATCGCCATTACCTGTTCCTCCCGAGGTCTGGGGGCGTTTTCCGGTTTTGGTGGATTTCATAGAGAGGGTGCGTTGATGGCCTGATCCTGGAGCTGGGCCGGGACCATTGAGGAGAGAAGGGCCTTCGATGAAAGGACCCTGTTTCTCTTCTCGTTCTTTTTGGGTTTTGAGCCGTTGCGAGTAGGTGCGGCCTAGCAGGCCGGATGATGCAAATTCGTCCTCGGCTTCGGGTGGGAGTTTGTAGGCTACGGGTGGTGGATGGCGGCGACTTTCGCGGTGAGAGGGGAGTGGGGAGAGGGAGACGCTGTTGCGGAGGTGGAAGGGGATTTGTCGGGGCATGTTTTCTTCTTCTGAGTCGTATTCGTCGGAGCCGTTGTTGAAGCGATTTAGGTCCATAAGGGGTTGGAAGGATCCGATCGTGTAAGGATTCTCATCGACGGAAACTTTGACTGCGTGGCCGCCTCTCGTTCCAGGTCGTCCGCGCTCGGTGAGCTCTAGTACTTTCTTGGTTTCGACTTTCTTGCCTTCGCCCATCTTATTGACTAAGTACCAACTTCGCCAGTTTTGAACTGCATCGTAGAATTTCTCCGCTGAGGAAAGATCGTCTGAGCTGAAGAAATGGACAAAGTTCTCGGTACTGAGGAACATAGTGGTTTTCTGCTGGCTCTTGACTGCGTAACAATGCTTCTTCGGGGGCTTGAGAACTTTTCGTGTCTGTTGGGGAGTAGGGGTATATATATCAAAATCTGATAAATGGCATATGCTCAACACATCTTTGTCCGACACTTTGGCTCCAGCCTTTTTGGATGTATACATTTGACCCGAGGAAAGTATTGTGACATATCGCTTGTTCCATTTTCCAGGCTTCTGGGAATGGTACATCAGGACTGTTACATTTCCTGGGGCCTCTTTGGGAATTGAAGATGCCTCGAGATCTCTGTCGAAGTTTGGAGAGTCTGAATTAGTGAGTAGTAACGCGTTCTGGGTATCTCGGTCCCAGGAATTCATAATATCCCGAATATGTTCGTAACGCCGTACTCGCCGTTCTAGACCGAGTTGTGTGTATGATTCGAGTAAAATGGCTGTAGATGGAATGATATTTTGTGACATGATATTTGCAGAAGAATATATGATATCGATGGGTGTTGTTTCGGGAGTAATTGGAAGGTTGATTGAGGATTGTTTGCACCGAATAAGAACTCTCTGTTACAAGTTAGAAATGCCCCAATATCAACATAAGCACACTTACCCGTTCTCCAGCATTGGAAGCAGAAATCGGCGCATCCGTTTGAGGAACAATCCCACCACCACCCTGCTCAATCCCTCTAGGTATATCTGTACTCCTTGGAACTTCGGTACTTCTTGGTGGTTCGTTACTCCGCGACTTCGACATTGAGTTGGTCCCAGACCCGCTTCCAGAAGTTGTAGGGGGTGTAGTTTTCGTGGCTGCCCTCTTTCTCGAAAAGAAGGCAAATTTCTCTCTTTTTGGACCTGCCACGGGCGCTGGCAGAGGCGGAGGAGCAGCGTCCAATTCAGCCTGCAGTCGTTCTAAATCTTTGCGCTTTTGCTCTGCCAGCAGTCTCTCGGGTTCCTCCTCTGCCATTCTCTGCAGTTCTTCCTCTTCCCGCCGCTGTTTTCTCAATCGTTCCTGTTCCTCCTTCGCTGCTTGGACCTTCCGCTGCTGCTCCTCCCGCTCCTGGAATTCCCTGACTTTTCGGCGCATGCGCTCCTCCTCTGTTTCACGCGGTCGTCCTTGTGATCTGCCATCATTCTCTCCTTGTCGCTCGTTCGCTCGACCATTGTTCACGGGCTCCGTAACTCGTCTGACAGGACTTCTGGCATCTGCGCCATTGGTGTTGAGTGCCCTTGGGAGAGCTGGAACCGGAGGGTTCAAGGAGTTGGCGATTTGCGCAGCTTTCGCGGGTACCACTGAGCGCCGGTACCTGGACATGCTTTTCGAGCGTGCAAAGTCATTGTTGGGTTTCTGTACCGGTACCGGCTGGGGTTCTGGTTCGGGCTTGACGGTCTGGCGTCTGTATCTGGAGTATTTGGGGAGCGGGGTCGACGACGAGGCTGGCTCTTTGTCGTCGGACATGATCGCCATGGCTGGCGTGTGCACGTATTACGAGTAGAGCGCTGCTGTCCTGTGGTCCTGTTGTCGCAATGGTGCCGCCGTCGGCAGGGTCATGATAGGATGTCAAACTTTGGAAAAGAATGAAATGTAGACAGGGAGACAGAAAGGGATAAGGGTTAGAGAGGAGGGAGGGTTGGCTGTGGGGTTTTCGTAAAGCAACCCTCGTGTTCAGGCTGTGCTCTGCTCAGCTGGAAGAGGCTGGGCTTGCTAGGAGTCTGTCTGTACGCTGGGCTTTTGCTTTGCCGCTTTCTTCCTCTTTGTTTTGCTCTGACTGCTTGCTTGCTTGCCCGCAAGCGTAATTTCGGAGATGTCACGCGTGATCCAGTTTGGTGGTGCTCTCGATGTGTTTCGAGTGTTTTGGTAGGAAGAGGTCCAATCTTAATTTCCCCTAGCATTGCTTGGCTGTTGGACCAAAAGTCAGGCACGCCGATCTCCCGGGCCGGCTTCCATTAATTGGGGCATGCCAGGGCATTGCATTCCCAGCAATGCGGAGAGGAGAGTCTGTAACAGACGACAGCCATTCGGAGACATCCGATTCATCAAACCTTTGACTGCCGCTGAACCTTCGCTGGTAGGGCTGTGGTACCTTGCCTAGGCACTGCAGGGTCCAAGGAGATTGAGTTGTACAACTCTGTGCGGCATCATTAGGTACAGGAGGAAGATGGTGGTGAACTTGTCGAAGAAAAAGAAAGGGGCTGCAGGCACTACTGCATCGCGATCTCTCTCGTGCATTAGTTTTGAAGCCGTCCTCGGAACTTCGGTAGCTAGGACAATAATAAATGAAAATGAGTCGGTGTATTACCTGTTCAGAAATTCTGGTGGAATGCACGATTCAAGTTTGATTCAGTAGGACGATTCAAGAGCACGTTCATTTTGGTATCTTGCTTTTGATCTGACTCGTACGACTGTAAGACACATATTCTGCCCGAACAGCTCTATCGTGGAGCTCAATAGCAAATCACTACAGCTCTCAGCTTTCATTCCTCCCACGGGGCATTGACCGGCCATCATGCTCAGGTAATATTCAAGTCACATGTTGTATGGTCCTTCAAGCTGCTTGCTCTCTTCGCCTGCGCGTCATGTTCGAGTGCCTTCCTTTCTCCAACCTTCTGGTAGCTCATCGCCCCTCTTGTAGTCATGGTATCATGTCGCAGATCGAGCTATCGATGAGAGACTCGGAATAGGAGATGAACAGAGGTGCATGTTGTATAATTGCGAGTTCAGTAGCCAGGCCAGCCTCCCTGTCAACACAATCCCTCACTCTCCAACTCCATTCGATCCACCGCCCGACCACAACCATACCAGCATATCTCCTCTTCTTCACGACAGCTCCAAAGCGCCCATCGCAATGAAAAGACAAGACTTCAACTCAAGCATCCATCAAGAGGTTGTAGTAGTTCCAAAAATTCCTTACCCAGCCGAAGCCAGGCAAGAGTGTCAATATTTTATAGTTTTCAATAAGCAAAAACATTATCTCGGACGAATCCTCACTGATAAATGTAAAACCTGTGGTAGCTATTAGTTTTGTGAGGCGATTGGGAATGTTTTGGGGGTGGCTGCTTACCCATGCACTAAGATGAAGAAGAAAGGAAGAAAGTGAAGGAGGAAGCTTGAGAGAGAGAGACGATATGGGCAGGGGTTGCGCTAGTGGAATTGAGCCTAGCGTCACATCACGTGGCTCGAATTGACATTCAGACCCTGATGATCATTTGGAAACTGCTTTACAACGACAATGACAATGAACAAGTGCAGACTAAAGAGTCACCGTCTATCTGGAGATATTTGAAGTGTCTCGTTACTCAATTGGAGCGTTATCCTGTGCTTCGCCCCTGCGCCAAATGTCAATCCACGGCATTCCTCATCCATCCAATCCTCCGGCTTCAGGGGAATCAGAGCCCAATATACGAGGTTCCATTAGATCCAACTTTTGATTCGCACCCCCATTTATGTCTTCCTTAGGCATCGTATACCTCTCCTCCGCCAGCATGACTTGCTGGCACATCTTCGCAGCCGTCAAGTCCTCTTCCTCAGCCACACACCACTTCAACATCAGATATTCCAGGTAATCCGGCAAGTCTTCCACAATCCTAACCATATCCTCAATATCTCTTGTCGGCTGCACGCCGGATGCTTTTCTCTGCATAACGAGCAACTTCTCCTGACGGCAATACTGATCATCGTCCCGGTAACTCCATGGCTGCATGCGATTCAGCTTCACGGTGCACCTAATGTACGCCCATTTACCCTTAGGTGAAAACCTATCGTCGAGTTCCTTCCAGAGTTTGCGCGAATCAAGACCGAGTTCTTGCCAGACGCAGAAGTTTAGGTCATCGTGGAACGTGCTTTCGATGCATGCTGAGATGTAGCTGAGCACTTCCGGATCGAGTTCTTCGTCTTCGTCTTCACTGTCCGAGTCGTCATTTATGGTGAGGTAGTGATTGAGAAAGTGGTAATCGAAGATCTCGGCGATATCGTATCTCCAGAGAAGGTAATTGGATGTTCCTCTCAGTTGTGTCGCATTGTGGAGGTCTTCCTCGAATTCTGCGTTATCGATGTCGATGTCGAGGTCGAGGATAGGCATAATGACTCGTCACTTGTTCTCTTTGTTTGCGTCGATCAATTAATCTTCACTTATATGTTCCGGACACTAAAAGATGTTCCAGTGGATTGCATGTTGAAATTGTTGATTGCGAACGAGTGTGATAGCTAAGTGGATATACTATTGCCAAGCCGTCACCTGGCAAATGGGCTAGTCTACAGTTCTGTCGCTTCAAAAACGGAAGTTACCTACCTGGCCCAGCCCTAATCCTAATCTTGCATTCACCTCACTTTCCAACTATCTTCTCTCTCTTCCACCTCTGCGCCCATCGATCCTTCGGTCCGCGCCACGACTCCGTCCACGACCACGACGTAATTCAGGACGTCTAGGCTCTCTAGGCCGCTCGACCTTTGGCAATTTATCATACGCTTCCTGCGCAGCCTTGACTTCAGCCGCAGCCTCAACCGCCGTCAAACCCTCATAATCATTCAATCTCCACTTGAGTCCGACTTCCTCCAACTCTCTCGGCAGATTCTTCACCAGCGCCGCGATATTCTCTAAATCATCGGTCATTGCTACCCCCGTCGCCTTCCTCTTCTTCTGAAGTTCAATCTGACTTTCCAAGAACAATGCTGGATCCTCAAAAGCCTTCAGATAGAGATTGCCCAACTGCAGATGGAAACGAATGAACGCAGCCTTGCCTTTCGGAATCAGCGAATCGGCGAGTTTCTTCCAGAGCTTGCGCGAGTCGTGGGTTACTTCAGCATCGCCATTCACGAACTTCGCGAGAAGGGGCTGGGTCATTGTCTGTTGGATGTAACTGGATGTAAAGCTCAGGCCCTCGAGGTCTTCGGTCGTCAAAGGGTCGGAGCTTTCGAGTGAGAGGGCTTTGACGCGGATATACTTGTTGAGTTCGTGGTGCCGGAGCATGAGACCGACCTTGTGGGACCAGATATGGTAGTTGTCCATGGTCAATTTGTCGCTTTCGGACCAGGCGGATGGATCGATCAGATCGCCAATAAGAGCAGGTGTGGACATGATGGCGGCTGATGTTGGTGATAGTGCAAGTAATGGTTGTGTAATACATCTTTACGATACGCGTTCGAATCGCCGTGGCTTATATGGAAGACGAGGCTTTGATGATATTGATCCATTATGGGCTTTGAGGCTTTGTTGATTCGTGGTTCGACTTTTATCAATGCTCGTCTCAAGTTACTTCAAGTCGTTTGTCGACCTTTGTCCATCGCCGGAAGCATCCTATTACGAAAGCCATACCCGACCATTTCCGGCATGAAGAAACAGTCCATGTGTCTGTCATGTGTGTCCAGCATCAGAGATCGGTGTAAGTAGATCATTCGTGAGCTGTTCAACAGACTTTTGATGCACTGCTAACTGTGCATGTTCTACGTAGATATGTACAACCCAAGCTACCGAGTTTCAACGTGTACACAACTCGAAAGCATTCTCCTGTCCTGATTATTCGATTACCCATTACCATGTGTTCCTTTGTTATCCTAGTAAATCTTGTTTCGTTACCATTCTTTGATTCTTGTTTTGTTCTGATGCTTGCTACTCATGGATGCAGGGGCTAAGCTGCAATCCAGGCTACCAGGCTTCAACGTATCGTTCATGACCCTTTATTCATCATATATTGTTGCCCGCACTACCCGAAAACCAAGTCATCTGCTAATAAGACTCTCCCGCAGTCAGCTGCTTTACTTGCCCTAGATGCAGTTGTGCAGCCCCCGTTACCAGTTTGGCCTATCTGCCCGTATCGCTACTCAATTACTCGACCTTATTACATTTTCAGATTACCCACCGCCTGTACCTAGGCCCCTCAACGCACGACTCTACAACTCATCTCTCAACAAGAAAGGGCAACATCTCCCCCTCGGCCCACCCTGCCTCCCCCCTCGACCACGGCATCTGCACCACAAATTCTCCCGCAGGCTGAACTTTAACGGCGGTCAACCACATCAGAACATCACGCTCCTCCAGGCCTGACTCCTCACTCCTGTAAATTCTGATCTTCAATTTGCTCAACCCATTCATCTTGCTCAAGACCCTACAGATCACCTTCCATTGCATAGCATTCTCCTTCGCTTGCTCAGGTGAGATACGATATCGAGGCGCTAGGATTGTACTCTGCTGCAGACTTGAACCCTGATTGTCATTCCCAATCTCAAGTACACTGGGTTGTTGTGCGGAAAATATCGCGCTCAGATGGAGACACTGGATGTGTTGTAGGTGTGGGAGAGACACCAGCCTTAGGAAGCGGTGAGCGGTGGGGATGTCGAGGAGGTCGAAGGTGTGTTGGGTGTACAAGATCGCGGTGGCTTCGGAGTAGCTGCTCTTGTGGTCAGATCTCCCGGTTTTAAATTGCGGACTTTAGCATCTCGAGAAGGCGGAATCTCAAAATCAATTGAGAATTACAAGCTACTTACAAGCGACGACAAGTCAATGACAGCGCAAGATACAGCCCCTGGAACTTGGGCGGAAAGTCGCCAAGTGCCTTCCATCCTCGGCAGGAATTATGCTGCGTGGGCCATCGCATCGTCATCGAAATTGCGGGCATCACTTCAGTCATGGCAAGGCACGGCACGTATGTCAGTCTCCTCTTTCGAGCCGTGGAAACTGGACTGTTGAAGTCGTCATCTCCAAAGTCGCCTTCTTCAAAGTCTCGAATGATGTGTACTTATTTCTTCTATCAGCATTGGTCTTTCTCTTGGGTGTTTTCCAATTGAAGCAAGATGATGACAGCAATATTCAGAAGAGGCAGAGCATTGAGAATTTCGGAACGTACGCCTTTTCGTCCAGCCCCATTCACTCATTACATATAAGAATATTATTCGGCGGACCTCCGGAGGCAGTTTGTTGAAAAAGAGACATTGTCTTTGAGGATCTGGATTTCTCGTTCCGGAAGCCGGCATAGGTTCCAATAGCGACATGTTATTGCTTCTTGAGCCTGTTGCTCATTCTCAAATTCAGCTCGACGTCGATACCATTCCAGCCGACCACAAGGTTGCAAATTGGTAATGCTCAAAATCAAGATGTATCTCAGCAGAGCGATCCAGACCAATCCCAACGGTCCTCAATAGCAAGCCCATCGATGCATCGCAAGTCCTAGAAGACTAGAGCGCCAACGCACTCTCTCGATGCGAAATTGAAAGGGAGGAAAGAGGATAACTCCCAGATTGTGGGGAGCACTAGAGGTGATGCGATTTGATGTGATGAGGTCTGGTCTGGTCTCGCTGACCGAGGTCATGGGTAACACAACAGCACGAGCTAAGCTAAGTACATACTATTCTGTACTCTCGTGCACTGGTCACAAGGCATGCAAGGAGAGCTCATGCACATCAGCCGCAGGGGAGCTATGATGTGTCCCGTTGTCTGGATCAACTCGTCTGATGGTTGCATTGAATACGTGCCAACCTGCCATCCAAACCTCCAACTTAGACAATGCGATATCGATCATCATCACGAACCTGCTTTCTTGCCTGGAAAGAGAGGTAGCTGCTTACCGACTACTTCACCTACTCCACATCAACAGTTTTCGGCGGTGAAGCTCTGCTCGCTTCGCCCAATCAGCCACTGCATTTCCATCTCACCTCACATCGACCAGCAACCTGGACAACTCCCCCAAGGCGGATGTTCCCTCTTCCTCAAATCTTACCCACACACTTGCATGCGCCCTCGAAACAAGAGATTCATCCCATTCGCTGACGCGGTTCCGACCGCGTTTTAGCGCCCGCTTTGCAGCTGTCCCCTGCGAGATGCTGCATGTCGCTTGCGGGCAGGCCCGCTCATTTGTCAATGGCGAGTGACGATGGCCGTAGGATTCGACTCGTCACTGCGTCTGCGTCTGCGTCTACATTGCATGAACTACCTAGGTAAGGTAAGGTATGTATGTATGTATCGCATCACAGCGAACTTGTGTCGTATTACAGCGCATCGGGCTTGCACTTGCCTTTGTATGATATCTGTTTCCGGTTTTTCCTGCTGCAGACAGAGATGCAGATTTTCAAGGTTAGATGCATATATTGGTGCGCTCGATGGCTTCTATGGGATTGTGCAAAAGTGCAGAAAGTTCTGTCCTTCAATTTTTCCCTCCTTCTACCAGTAACCTATCGATTTGCTTACTTCCTTGACACTCCTTCCACTTCCACACATTACTTCTCAGTCGTCTCCATGCTGGCATACACATACTACCACACCCACGTGCTTCTCATTGCTTCTCTTGCTTGAGAATGAAGAATGATATGAGGGTTTTCATTTTCCTCCCTTGCTTTCCTGTCTCATTTCCTCTTGACTCGTGCACATGGCATGTTGGCATTGATTCGGATCAGACGGTGAGCAAGTGAGACCTGCAGAAGCTACGCAAGCGGTCTCACGACATGACTCGGTCATACAAATGTCCTCGACTACTCTGAGTCAATAATTTCCACGTCTGTTGTTACACAGCGATTATGCAGTTAGGCGTGGCTTTTGTTTTCAATGCGATCTGGGAATCGTTGAGGACCAGTACAAATGTTATGCTACGCAATCAAGGGCAGCATGATAAGCGGTGTTGCCAGGGCAAGTACCTGCATATGATATGAATGGACATCGGGTTCGTCTGGACTCCGTGCCTATGCTTCTAACGAGGGGTGTTGTTGCATGCAACGGATGCTGTTTACTCAAGCTGCAAAGCAACCAGAAATCAAATGGCAATTCATTGTATAGAATAACAGGCGCACATACCTCATGTGATGACACTGAAAGCTTCACGGCCTACGGGCAGGCTAGCTCGGGAGGTTCAGTCCTTTTCATGTTATGGTCTAGCCTGACTTTAGTGCAAAGACTGGCTGGCCCTACTTTCGGTTTGTAGCTCTAGATCGAGGGCTAGGGCTCGGGCGATTTGCCACATCAACAGCTTTGTATACTCGTTTTGGGCATATCTGATCAGATTAGATGATCTCCAAAATCTGGTTCACGATTCGCCAGGCCTCCAGCGTGCGATCGATCGGGATCTTTTGAACTCTGGCTTTCCCTTTGCCATTTAAGCTCTCGAGAGACCTAAGATCCGGGAAGCGCATTACAGACATTAGGAAGCTTTTGAGACGAGCAGTAACAAGTTTCTTGCTTGATCATCCGATGCACAGGAATGAGAAAAGTTCGGGGAATCTTATGCACTGCCAAAAGATATAGCAAACAAAACTTCAATTTAGAAAACCCCAATGCACCTCCAAAGTTCCTATACAAAACGCTAGAAAATGCAATACAAATACAAGCATATCCAGCCTAGCAGGTCAATAATGCTAGAAACAGATACGAAGCAATTTTTCTACCTCAGCTATGACAAGAGTCTTTTAGCTGTCCTTTCTTCAATCTCGCAAAGTGTTCGCAGCTCCTCCACTAGTAAAGCTGTCATCTCACCTGAGTTGGCCCGCCACCTATATTCTCGAATCGTTTCACCCATTTTCCTTTCTGTCTCGGTCTCCTCCACAACTCGAAGCGCACCTCAATGCCGGCATTCTCATACGCATTTCTGACATCGTCGTCGGCCAAGACTCTTTCCACATTCTCAACTTTATCTCGATGCAATTGCCAATACGGATTATCTTCCTCGTCTTCTCTGTTCATGCGCTGAATTGGTGCAGGAAATCGGTCCGCCTCGGAGTCTGGATCATCCGCAACCCATTCCCAAACAGCATGCTCAAAATCCGTCTCCGCGCCAATCCCAAATTTCTCTTCCATGCCCATGAGGACTCTCTCGCAATCAGCAACAAACGTGACTGATTCAAGAGCTTTGAATTCCGGAGCTGGAAACATCTGGATTTGCACCTCATCATCATCGAACTCGCCATCCTCGAAAAAGAAATCCTCGCCCTCATCCTCGCTATCTTCACTATCAGAGTCAGAGTCAAATTCCTCTTCACTCCAAAGCACCACCTTCTGGCTCCCCACCACGCCCACTGGACCCCACGCCCTAAACCAGCCCACCTCACTAACACTCAACGCCAAATGTCTGATCAGTCCTCCCATCCGTGCTAAAACCCTCACATCAGCGTTTGGGAAGTAGAAGATGTCGCGTGTGAAATTGGCGAGGTAGCTGGGGTTGGGACAGTGTTGCACAGGGAAAGTCCAGCCGAGCATGATGAGTGGGATGCGTGTGTAGTGGAAGTGGACGACGGCGTTGGCGAGCCGGCTGGTTTTGAGGAGGGCGAGGAGGAGGCGGTGAGTGTGGATTGTGTCTTGCGGGCGGGTGAGGAAGGAGAGGGCTGTGGAGGAGGTTTCGAACTAAGGGAGAGGAAGGGTCAGCTTTTTTGGTTCTGGCTGATGTGTGGGACGGGTAGTGAGTTGGAGTGGTGTGATTTTGTGCAAGTATGAAATGAACAGCGGGTTAGGATAGATGATATGAGATGGGATGAGATGGAATGGCTGTGCGAAGCACTCAACAGTGTTGGGGACCAATGTGGCCGAAAATGACGGAATTCCGACATCTGATGCAAGGATGGAGCACCGATTGGGGCCATGTGTATAAGGTGGCCTCTTTTCTTCCATATCCAAGACCTCCTAACATACACATACAGTACTGCCACACATTATCCCCGACACTGTGAATAGTTCCTTCATCATCTCATCTCACCAGCCCCCAACCATGCTCATACAGGAAGCCAGTACAAAAGAAGATGGAAGGAAAACATTGAAAAACACTTACTATTCTTGGGCCAGGCAGTGCCGCTTCCCAAATCTGGATTTGGAGCTCGATAGGGAGGGTTGAAAATTTTGGGAACCTCGTTGCTGCTGGTACTGGAATTATGTCTGAGGCTGAAGATTGTAAAAGGAGTGTGTGGTCGTTTGCAGATGGTGAATGAATGTATCTTGGGGGTTGAATTCGTGTTTTTTTGCTGGGAGAGATGCTCTTGATCCACGGCTGTGGCGGAGATTGTTGTGGCGAGACCAGATTTGGATTAGATGGAAATTTCAAGCATGGGCTCCGGCTTGGATTTGATCCCATAATCGAACCAATTCTCATGTCTGTCTTCGAGGCTGGGTACGGATTTGTCGCTTGTCCCATAATCGCTCTTGTGTCTGCATCTGCAGTTGACAATGGATTGTCTTTCGGCGGCGATTCCATAATCCCTCTCGTGTTTGCATCTGCAATCGTCGTTGGATTGCGACTTGTTGGTGAATTCATAGTCAGTCCCTTCATTCCCATATCTCTCAGGTCTTGGATCGGCACTGAGGTGGACTTGTCGATTGATCCCGTAGTCGATTCCGTGTTCATGCTTACAGTCGGCGAAGGACTGTGGCGCTCCACGGATCCCATGATCGGCCCCATGCTCAAATCTGGCAGTTTTCCTGGAAGGAAACTTTCTGTGCCTCCTATCTTCGCTGTCATATTCTTGTCTGGAATCGAGGCTGAGATCGAATTCATGGCTGATCCCATAGTCGGCCCCATGGTCACTCCCTCCATCGCGTCTGAACCTCGACTCATCTGTAGAAATCTCGTGTTGTAAATCGAAGTCGGCTCTGGAAATAGCCATCTCCCTGAAAATAAACTCATATCTGGGTGAAAAGTCGTCTCTGGAAATTGATTCGGCGCCGGATGGTAATATCTCCTCTTCGTTCGCAGAATACTTCGGAAATATTTCATCAGCGGCTCCAATTCTTCTCTCGTCATCGATGCGCTTGATTCCAGTACGTCGAATAGGCATGTGCGGCTCTGCGAGCAATGTTAACACTGCTTTGCCTGTTGGGAAGGAAAAGATGGGGCCAGGAAATGTGTTTCTAAGATCCGATCAGTAAATGACATGGGAATTCGACATCCTGATCATCTTCTCTTTTGACCCACTTCTTTCTTGGGTTTCAGGCCCTATGATGTCCCTAGTATTTATTTTGCAATGCAGGAGGGTATGTGCTTACCATGATTCCAGACGATCTCACTTGAATGTAATGTCCTGTCCGTTGATCTATGTATAATCTGCGTGGCGGAACTGCTAAAGCCAATGGTGTCTGTAAATGGCCGGAACTCTGCGACATAGAATGCTGGAGTCATGAAACCAAGAAGCGACAGGACAAGACGTAGGTGAGAGATTTTGGCCAAGGAAGAGGAAAGACATAGATACAATTCTGATGATGTCTGGTGGTGGTGGTTGTGACGGTGAAGATTCTGAGGGGGAATCTTAAATAGAATTCGTTCTGCGCAAAGTGTTTGAAAATGAAGAGATTTGATGTCGAGAGTGTGCGACATTTATATTTAGGCCCCTATCTGTAGTTCGGAGCAGATCCAAATATTATGTTCGCTGGCGTCGTGCACATAAGATTGTATTAGTCATTACCGGGGGCACTAACACTCCGATGGGTCCCAGTGTGCCGTTTCAGAACTTTCACGCAGGCCTTTCAGGAAGGGTATGGTTTCTGCAAGGGATCGAAACAGGACGATAAATCGATGGGTATCGGAAGCGAATATTGAATATCTGAAAGACAGCAAAATATCTTTTCGAATACCTACTGGGCAATATGCATTGAGATTTGAACTATGTAGTTTATCCGCTCTATTGAGCATCGAACCTAGTTGCTAGTCATTATGGGACATCTAGGTAGTCCCTCAGCAAAAATGAGGCCCCAGTTTAGCCTACCAGACCTTTCGGATTCTCGCCTAGGTTCGCACATAAATAAGACGGAGCTGAACGTCATGTTTTGGTCCAAGTGCTGACTTAGCTCGAGCTTGTTTGCCATTGGTATGAATTACAGGCCACAGGTCTAGAGAAAGTTTTTAGGGAAGTTGCCACGGCATTGCTCACTGATAAGCAAATGATCACGAGGTTCTGAGATTTGGAAAGTGTGATGACCCTCTTCGACAATGAGCAATTCCACATGTGAGACTTCCATCTTCCCTCCAGGTCTTTCTAAAAAGCGTTCACACAAATAGATGGTATTAGAAACCCTAAAGCACATCGAGAAATTCACTTGAGGCGGCAGTTCAAGCTGAGGCAATCTTTTGAACGTGAACATTAGCGGGGGTGTCCCCTCTGAACTTTCATGCTTTGTTAAGTGTTACGAGGCCAGTGAATGATTCAACTCATTCCGAACAGCAAAAGTAATCTCCACAATAGTTCTATTATCTTTAGTCAATGCGGAGACCGATTCAGCACTAAGTAAATATCTGACTTACCTTCGTTCACATGACATTTCGCTCACCTCCTACTCTTCGTCGCGCGGAAGACTGTTCCTTCCTGACTCACCTTCGACACTTAGAACGAAGTCTCCCAATAGATTCCTTTTCAGATTCTTCAGACCGTGTTTCGCATCCTCAACTTGATCTTCACCAGAACAACCAACGAATTTCCCACGTCCGAGCCGTTGCTATCTCAAGCCTCGACTAACAAACAGAGCAATTCGAAGTCTGTAGGCTGACGAGAAGCACGACCCCAGCGCAAGTTCTAAGAGGACTTACGCACCATCGTATTCGCAGCCGACTGTGAGCGCTACCTAGCCCGCAGGGTATTTGAATATACGGGGTTTCGAAAGGAAGGATCTTGAACGCGAAGACGCTTTACCGATTGAGACAACCCTCTTAGATATGGAACCTGACCATCCCTTCTTTGTCCACGAATCTTCCAAAGTATCTCAAATCAGAACTTGCCTTACTCAGCCGCAGGTGATCGAAGCTTTCAAGAAGGCCGATATCAAATATGACTTTGAGATCTGGCGTCGGAACAAGCACATATGGCCGTACAGTCCATGGGAGGCGAAAAACTGGCGATAGTTGTAAGTTGAAGAACTCATGCAAGTATTGTCTTCCTTCTACAGATCAAGGGCTCGTTAGGATCATTTGAAAGATCTGGCTACCGAGATCCGACCCAATCTGCAACGATGGTGGCTAATAAGCAAAAACTAGTGGAGTTCCAGCAGACAATATTCGCTCTCCACTTCTCTCCTTTGATGACTTTCAGCATAAGCCACAGATGTACCGCACGCCTGAACTCGGGAATTTGCATAGACAATGGGGATGAAAAGGGTTGTTGGTTGATGAAGAACCTTCGGCTCTGACTATACACACCTGCGCCAGTCCTGGTCGTACCTTCCCACAGGGCTCATCATTCTAAGGGTGTTGCTAGGATTACAATAGACTTTAGCTCTCTATGTATGCGGTCAGAGAATTCTGCAATCCAATAGTATTTAATTTCAATTAATTGCGCGTTTCTGGGCCTTACTCTTCTCCGCCCCTCCTTTCTGTATGTGAGTTGGTGAAGTACTCTAGCACTCGGAAGATCAGAAACGTGTAATCCCACTCTGTCATTGCGGCAAAAAGTTCATAAGCATGTAACTCAGGCACAAAAAGCTCCAATTCCGTCCTCTAAGGACCACCATTAGATCATCTGATTCACACTCCTCATTATATCACATGCGCTCTCCTCCTTATCTAGCCTTCAACTCAATTCTGATCATCACAGTCGTCTCCCCAGTTGCCACGGCCGTCTCCAAATCTCAAAACTCGTCTCCACCCGACTCCACTCCTCCTTCACCTCCTCAGTCTCCAACATCTCCTTGATCGCCTTAATCTTCTTCCCCAACAACCCCAAGATCGGATGATCCGGCTCCTCCCCAACCCTCGTCCGAACCAACGGCTCCAAATCCTCATCCTGCTTCCCCTCCCCACCATCCACGCCACCAGCACAAAACCCATCACAATCCGCCACAAAAATCACATTCTTTCCCGGCAAATTCAAGTTGCTCCACGGAGTCCAAGATTTCTCCCGTCTCAACCACCAGCACGCGTCTAGTCTAATTGCGACATTCCTCGCTCTATCCAACCCATACTTATAGTGGGTGATGTGCCATCGAGCCGGCTCATTATCAACTTGAAACAAGTCCTTCTCGAAATTCGCAAAGTACGTTTGGCGATCATGGGTTGCTATGTAAGAGTAGTGGAAGAGAGCTTCGACTCTCTCATAGCGGCGACAGACGACGGTGTGGGCTTGGTAGTTGGCGAGGGCGATGGAGAGGATTGGGAGGTGTTGGAGGCGGGTTTGTTGGGGGTAGCGGAGAAGCTGGGTCGGGGCTGTTTTGAGGGGGATTATGCGTAGGCCGGGGAGGGCCACGTTCCCTGAGTAAGATGGATCAGGCAGTACTTGATCTGATCATCTGAAGCAGTTGTGGACTTGAAGGCTCAGGATAGAGATTTTAAGGTAGAGGAACACTTACAGATCATACATTGGAGCTCGACTGGTAATTTTGGAAACGAGGTAAATCTCGTGAGGAAAGAACTCGTTGGCTGGGTCCTTGGGACGGACATCCGTTTTCGCTGGACGAGAGCTGAGCGAATGTAGGTGATGAAGGGGGAGAGTTGCTCTTGGGTGAGATTAGGTGCATTTTCTAGGAGATCAACAGATCTGTGCGCAGCTCGGATCCGAATCCTCTTATATCCCAGAGGCGGTAGTACCCGGGTGACAAGTAGGTTCGGACTGGACTGTTGGGGTTAGATTGCGTTTGCTGAGAAGGCGACATCTTGTGATGGTGGTGGAGAGACTGGTTTGTGTTGGCTGATTGTTGGATTTAGGTAGTAAAACTTGTTCCGTCAGATGGTAAAAGAGAAAAACTCTTTCCAGGCCTTATATTTCCGGAGAGGTTACCCCTTGATCGTAGCTTGGTGGGCTGACAATAGAAGTGGTGTCTCTTGTTGTTAAATTTTCTCGCTTAGCGAAGGCTGCGAAGCAAGAAAATCTGCTTGCTATGGTTGCTGTTCAATGGGTCTTGGAATAATCCTAGCGCCAATCCATTGAGATTGCACTCTTGTAGTGTGTTATAATAAGTAAGCACAAATTATTCTGGTGATGATTATCCTAAAGTATATCCCTCACGATGGTGCGTGTTAGTGGATTTAGATCTGGACCAGATGCCCACGCTAAGATTCTATACCATGGACCAAAACGACCCGGAAAGCTAGTAAGATAGATGATGACTATTTCATAGCTATCACGCCACGTTTAATGAGTCCTAGATGAGCAAATTATTATACGAGTTCTTCTATTCCAATGCTCGAGATCGAAATTCCAATTTGCGTCTGATTCAAGTTCATGCTTTGCGATGTGTGCTGGATAAAATCTGAGAACGCGCGAGTCGTGAGGGCAGTCCATACTGTTTTCCTAGCATCTGAAAACCCAATACTCTCATAGGATCACTTGGTGATACATCAAGTAAAACTTAAGGTCTCCAAATCAAGGTTTCAATACTCTGAGATCCTCCGACGACATTTGGAGGGATGAGACGGAACATCTAACAAGTGAGTATCCGGGATCTCCTCGAAATTGGATCTGTGTCCTTATTCCCTCTGTTGTATAGATTTCGAATGTCATGAGATCCCCTGGAAACATTCGAGGGCACATTTGAAGTAACAGGTGTAGGTACAAAATCCTAAGATCTGGTTCAATGAGGTAAGCAGAAAAGTGGTTCTAATGTCTTGGAATCAAAGGATAAATTGAGGGGGGCATTTTTGTGCTATTCTTTCATTGTTCTCTCAAGTACAGATGTGCAATCCCTGGGTTCTCATATAACATACAACAGCAAGCATAGCAATTCCACACCACCACGGCAAATATCATATTCTCCAGCCAGAACATTCAACGACAATATATTTTGCCGACACGTGTAGGCCCACATTCAGTCCCTTGCGGCCCGACGCCAGATCTCAATACAGACATAAATACCCTTGTAAGCCTCTTGAACATCGTCAGTTCTGAAGGACGCCGCCATATCCCCAATCTCTTCTTCCATGATGACTCGGTATGGGTGGTCCAAATCATCTACAATCGAAGTTCGGACCAAAGGCATTTGCTCCTCATCAGGGAATCCAGGGTCGCCCAATCTCGATGGGTACCAATCTCCAGCTCTCTCCTCCAGGTCAATTCTTGGAGCTTCCAAACGACGCTCGCAGTCGGCAACGTAGATGATTTGCTTGATCTTTGGCATGTTGTCGGAGAGGAAATCGTCAATGTATTCGGCCTGGCTGACACTGGGAATTTGAAGAGGAACATTCTTGACCTTCATCAGATCAGTATGGTTGTCTCCGTTGTGATGGCGGCGACTAGGGCTGAAGAAGCTGTCCAGGTTGCTCTTGGCTCATAGAAGATGTCATCCTCCCAGTCGACGTAATAGAATTGCTGACCATGGTCCTTTGAAAAGCTGGAGAAAGGAGGCCAATAGTCCAGATAGCGAAGCTGAACTTTCTCGTAGCGCTCCAAGACGCAGATGTAGGCTTGCTTGCACGACAGAGCAATATTGACAACCGAGTACTGTGCCGCTCTGGCGTCGTTAACTCGGACGAGACTGTTGACGCATCCTTGGACGATTTCAAAGATCCGAGCACCGGGTAGGGAGTGCGACCAGATGAGACGCCGCATCTCCACTGGCAGGTTGGGAAAGAGGATGAAGCCGGCTTCAACTGGCGGATTGACTCCATCCTTGGCAGATGTCGGATGGCGGAAACGCTTGCAGGTCTGTAGAATGCCTCGGAAGTACTTCATCAATGGTTCCCTCTGCTCTTTCGTCATGACGGAAGCAGCTGCCAGATGCTTTTGAAGGAGTTCAGGTGAGGTTAGTCGATCGAAAGCATCCGACATTGACTTCAGTTTGGAAATAACATCATCGTGAAGTGTTTGAGCCCGACCATTGACTAATTCTGCGAGCTTTGCTTCTGTCTCCGCAGACTTGGCTTGAAGTTCCTCGCACTCCTTCAGCGCTGACAAGATCCACTCCCCGTCGTCTGCCATTGTGCTGGTGGTCATTGAGACTTAGTAGATGCTTGACCGGTCTGCGGGATCTTCTGGCCCTGATTAGCAGTAGGTACAGATTTTGGGGTCCTGTAAACTTACAAATCCAGACAAACAGGTCTCTTTGAGATGGGAAAGTTCTCTGTTGTGCCAGGTACCAGAGGTACTGTACAGGCGGGAGGTCTCGAGATCGGGGGGCCCCTCGAAGAATGTTGCCTTTCGAGGTTAATAACGCGTCAAAGATGAACACAAGACTTTGGGCCTTGAAAAGGGCGCTAGATCAGTTCTCGATTAGTTCACTAATAACAGGCAGTAGCGAGTCTGCTTACAAGACAAAACAGTTATTCCGAGAGATTCCGAAGATCGGAACTTGACGGGTGGGTCGCTAAGTGTGAATCAAAACAAAGACAAAATGAACCTCAACTTTGTTCTGTGGTGTGCGGTGGTTGTGTCTTTTGTATTTGTATTTTTAATCTCACACAGAGAGAACGTATTTGTGCTACATGGGAACCAAATATTGGGCGCTCCTTTTCTGGGACGAGGCTCCATCAACTGACAGTTGTTTATTGAGGTCATCATCAACAAACAAAGAAGCCACGACTGATTGGGAGCGCTGTGAGTGCTTGGATCCTTATACGTTATCAGCACTAAGAAGAACGAAGTAGAATTACGATACACAAGTTGATGAGATTGTTCTGTTCCATACCGTAGTGTAGCTTCAACCCAACCACCAATGAAGGACTTTATGAAAAGATCAAAAACCCCAGGAGTTGGGGAACGACCGCATAAGCGAAGAGATGCATGCGTGTATTACACGAACTTCCCAGGTCTGGCTGGCTCCCGTCATTGAACAGAGACCGTGTCACGATTTGGAGTCTGGATAGCTCAAGGCGCGGAAACGGGCAGTGATCTTGAGTCCGTTAATTGCCTGTGCTGGAGATGAAAGAAGAGAGCTCGAAGCTCTCCATGGAGAGGAAAACAAAACTCATTCCGTATGTAGATAGCTCCCCAGAAAGTTGCTTCCCAAACCAGTGAGCTGGCAAAAATCAGACTACACACGCACCATACTGAGGAACGATCACCAGAAGAGTTGCATCATATCCCACTCCAGAATTCTCCTCCCTCAGAAGGCTCCTCGTCTGCATCAGAAGATCCCTCCTCTCCATCAGAAAATCCCCCGTCTCTGGAAGAAGATTCCTTCTCTCCAGAAGAACTACCGTCCTCCTCCGACGAACTTTCTCCAGTTGGCAGGCGGACCCCAATGCTTGGCAACGCTGGATCTCGCGGGGGAGGGCGGCCCGTTCTCTCAACATACACGGGAAACCTGTTTTCCACGCGAGCGACTCTGAACAGTGGCATATTTGTCCTAGCCTTCCACTGCTTCTTGAAGCAAAAGGTACCGAAGGCCAATAAGTCATTATACCGCTGGGAGCTGATTTTTGTCGTGTCAGCCTCAACATCCCATGTTCTGTCCTCTGCATCATCCTCTTCACCAACGTCAAGGAAATTTAGCTTCCATGGATCTCCCGTAGACTCATCGGGCTCGAAATCTGGGTCGTCGGACGCAAGATGTGGGATGATGGTGAAAGTGAGAACATCAGGAAGACCGCAAGGACTCTTAAATCTGGAGACGGGATTAGTATAAGTCGTTGAAGTTTACTAACTTCAACGGAATCAAGCATACTTCAGAAACCGGTCTCCCGGGCCGAAGCATTTCTCATCCACGACCACATGCTTGACGCCCGCAAGTAAACCGCCTTTGCACATGCCAGGCAAAGCAGGATATTGCGTAGAACTCTGAAAGCGGCAAAAGAATATCATGTCAATGTCTAGATTCACAAAGGTGTTCCATCTGACTTTGAGGTATCTCAGTGCTTCGTAGCGCGATTCACGATTGACAGAAAGTACTGCTGGGTGATGCCCGCCAAAAGATGCGGGATTGGCCGTGTACGTGCAGGAGTTACTAGCACTGGGATTGTAGATTGCAAGAGGAGAGCGAGCAGAGTACGTGCGCATCGAGGCAAGGATCTCAATGACTCGAGGCTGGTTGATGGCGATGGTCCATACTTGTAGACGCACATCAACCGGAAGGCGACGGAATGGGTGGAATGTGTCAGAAAGAGCTCCACTGCTGTCGAGATTATCCGGAAAGAGACTCATGATGTTTGCGTGGCTGGTGTCGAGGTTCATGAGATTGTGGTTGTATCGAAGATATCTGGACATGATTCAAGTGGGAGGAGACGCGTTCAAGCCGTTTCAGCCCGTGTGATTGCTAGCGTAATCATGACAACACGTGATCATTATTCTCATCTTCATTGGAGGTTGATGTCGATGGGTAGATGTTATTCAATCGTCCTTTGCAAGAGACTTTCCCTCCCTTCAAACTAATTTGCATGCCAAAGGATCTATACACAAGTATACGACTCCGCAAAATCGGCATCGCCTCCCACAAACTTCAACTTTGCAGGCCACTTACACAAATCAACAGTCCTCTCCTTCTCCAACCCAACCGTCTTAGCTCTCAATTGCCCCGGCGCAATCTTCTCCTCGACCCACTGCACGAGCGAATCCATCGCATCACCAGGAAACCATCCATTCCCAGGTGAACAATGTAAAGTTCCTGGAGCTTCAAAAAGTCGATAGTAATCATCAATCTCCGGATCCTGCTCCTTGACTCGCTCCCAATACTCGATTGTGTTCTTCGGATTGAGAAGTTGGTCGTTGAGACCATGCCATGTGATTAACTTACCGCCGCTCTGTTTGAAGTCTGTGAGATCGGGATCTGAGGTCCCCATGACAGAGCTGTATTGGTTGATTGATTGTCGATACAAGGTATCGTATTGTCGTCTCGTGAGAGTGCTGAAGTCAAATGTCTCGTCTTTGGCGAGGTAGTATTTGATCCATTCTAACGAGACACCTAGCGGGGCTGCAGTGCAGGTTGTTGAGTTGCTGTTCGTAGAAGTGCAAGCTGTGTTTGCGACGCCTAGAAGCGGAGCTCCAATGGAAGGACCGTAAGATAACGGACGGCCGTTGATGAGGTCACCGTCCACAGTCTTGACGCTGGACCAAGCTGCAGTCACGATGGTGGCACCCTCTGCCGTAAGTCGTCCGGAAGGCCCAGTACTACAGTTATATGCTTGACCGATGACTGTCGTTGGATCGAATTTGCATGTCGAGGGATCCAGGATGAATCCATCTTTGATGCCATCATCCCCATCACATGCTGCTACAGCTACGGCGGAAAACGCGTCGATTTCGCACAAGGGCACATAGATTTCTGAGAGGTCAGTTGTGTTTGTTATCTAAACAGATCGGATGATCTCACTCTTCTCATTCATGACCACCTGCGGATGAAGCAAACCCAATATCATTCTATCCCAATTTATCCCAGGAGCCGTCGCCAAGATCCCATCATACTGCTGCGGATACCTCTGTGCCAACATATACCCCTGTCGACCACCAGTCGAGCATCCATTAAAGTACGCAAACTTCGAGCTTTCGCCGTAGAAAGTCTTTGTCGCAGCTTTCGCAAGTGTTGCCGCATCATCCACTGCGATGGAAGCAAAGTCGTTCAGAAGCACCCAGTCAACGTTACCAGGGCTTTTAAGTCCCCAACTATTTGACTCTGAGAGAACATGGCCGCCGTCGGTCATCACTGCAACATAACCTTTGGCAGCTGGCCAGGGTAGAGCGAAGTAGTACCCTGTCATCCAACCTCCGCCTCCGATCCCCATCATGCGGCCGTTCCACTTCAATGGAAGCCAGATACTGGCAGTGATGGTATCATTCTGACCAGGGTGAGTGTACGTGATGTTTGCTGTGATAACCTATCAGCTTTTCGAGATTTCAGTTTCGGGACAGAGCCAGCGTACCTTCACAGACATCGAGTCCAATGACAGCTTCTGGGTATTGGTTCAATGACTGTGCTGTCGAAGGAGCACTGTAATTGGAGATGATCGCTGTCGATACCTTGAGTATCTCCCCACCTCGAAGGCTGACATCTGAAAAAGTCGATGCTGTACAGGACCGAGTTACATTGACTGCATTTGCTTGAATTGTCAAAAATGCTGAGCTAAAGAAGGCACTGATGAAATTGGAAGCCCTCATGATGTGAAGAGAAGCCTGTGCATAGTGGCTCATGGAAAAAGCCTTCGGTGCGTGATCTTATATACCTATACCTGTGACTCTCAACATTTCCCATGGCTAAATTGTTTCGTGTCAAGGGTCTTATTCTTCAGTGTGATACTAACTTTTCATTTATCCATCTGCTTTGAATTGAGTGATTGCCCGAGCGTGAGTCCGTAGATTCAATGCTGTGTCCAGGGTGCCAAGTGGCTGATTTCGCTTACGGATGTACGTCCTTCAGGTCGGAACAACATTGCGGATGTAGCTTACAAATCTGAAATTCTGGTGGTCTAGACGAGTGTGTTTTGCCTTACGTAGCTTAGGAATATCCTTTGGGAGTACTATAATTCGCGGTCCTATAAATCGAGTTGCCCCTTGTCTGATGGAACTTAGGTCAATCTACTTACTGAGCCCTGTCTGCTGATTCCAGGAGTCGCGGGAGATCTCTTGGCCTTCATTAACGTTGCGGGCACAAACTATGCATATGGACAGAGAGCCCGAGTGAGGACTACGTATAAAAGAATTTCTCTTTAGCGTCAACTGTATTTCAAAGTGGAGGCTCAAGTAGCTACATAGACTTTTGTTTTGTTGAGACAAAAATGGACCGATATAGACTAATCGGAAGCAGCTTACCCGATAGTCAACCATCGAGGGATAGAACAGAACACAAAACTGCCATGTTCATAAACACGAAGAATGTGGTCAACCGTCGTAAGACTGCATATACAACGACTCTGAGTTATACTAGTGCTTAACCAGGAACTTCCCAGGATACGAAACATGACATCTGGTTCGCTCTCTAGACCGAAATTTCGGTCCCGGGTAAAGTCACTCTAAGACCCAGGCAGCAAACCCGCCGAGAAACAGCTCAAATCAACTCGTGCCAGCTTTTGGTTCTGGTCGGGAAGTCCCCACCGCAGCGGGGAAAGAGGGGTAATGAAGCCTTCGGAATATTTCATGCAGCCCGAGATAACTTTGCGTCCGGGTCTTGGAAGTAATCGAAGTGTCAGGATCACGTGTGTCGTCGTGCTATCAGTGCGGTCAGGAAATCGAGGACACCGAGTTTTCATTTCATGGTGTGATCAAATTCCGCACTTAAATGTGTACTCCTAACGCCAAGTTCAAATGTGCAAGCTACATGCATTTGTCGTCCAACTCCAAAAAAGGAACAAAACCCGGTAAATGATCATGCGGAATGCAAGATAAAGATATGTTTGATACCTCAATTGGCAGTGCAAACGATCTATCCAACCCATCTTCTCGCACTCTTGAACATCCTTACCCAGGGACCGAACTCTCCCCACTGGTCAACCAATTCCTTGGGGTTGTAGGAGCCCACATCCGCCATAATGGTTCGCTCAGGATGTGGCATCATAGCTAACACTCTACCATCCAAACTCCTGACACCTGCGATACCCTCAGGACTTCCGTTGGCATTGTAAGGGTAGCGAGTCGTGACATTGCCCAAGTTGTCTGTGTAGCGGATTGGAATCAAGCCATGTTCGTTCATAGCCTCAAGGTTCGAGACATGCTTAAATGATGCCCGACCTTCGCCGTGAGATACCACGATAGGTAGGGAAGAGCCATCCATGCCATGCAGGAACACTGAGGGGCTCTTCTTGTTGTCCTGGATCTTGACCATTGAGACACGACCTTCGAACTGTTCACTCTCGTTCTGGAGGAATGTCGGCCAGTGTTGTGTTCCTGGGATGAGCTCTGAGATACGAGAAAGCATTTGGCATCCATTGCAAACTCCTAGCGCAAATGTATCCGGACGCGCGAAGAACTTCTGGAATTCTGGTCGTGCGTTTTCTTCGTGCATAAGAATTGACTTGGCCCATCCTTGTCCAGCACCGAGGACATCGCCGTATGAGAAACCACCACAAGCTGCAATACCAACAAAGTCTGAAAGCGTTCTTCCGGAAATGATGTCGGTCATATGAATGTCGATCGGATCGAAGCCGGCGACTTTGAATGCGAAAGCCATCTCTGCATGGCCATTGACACCTTGTTCACGAAGAATGGCGACGCGAGGTACCTTGGCAAAGACGGACGTGATTGACGAAGTCAGTGGCATGATGTTCTCTTTAGGATCGAAGCTCAGCTTGTAGTGTAGTCCTGGGTCTCGGTCATTCTTAATTGTCTCGAATTCTGACTCCGCGCAGTCAACGTTATCTCTGATTCTTTGCATCTGATAAGATGTGTTGGACCACATCTGCTGCATTTCAGAACGTCGCATGTGAAGTATCGATTGTTGACCATATCTAATAGAGAGTTCTTGTTTCGTGACGGCAGGAATACGACCGATCTTCCTGACCATACCAGCAGGAGGACCGCAAGTCGAAAAGCAGCTCCTGAATCTGGATTCATCTGATTTGCGGACCTGGAACACTGCACCCAATTCCTCGTTGAAGAGAGACTTTAGGATATGAGGGAGGGCGGAGCTGTCTGTGAATCCATCAATCATGATCTCCGCACCACATCGGCCAGCGAACATCATCTCCGCGATAGCAGTGATCAAACCACCATCGGAAATATCGTGATAAGCAAGTACAACACCAATCTCGTGCATTTGCGAAATCGCATCGAAGTAGTCCCGGATGAGATCGGAGTCTCTCACGTCTGGCACCTCATCTCCAAGCTGACTGAATGTTTGGGCAAGTGCTGAGCCACCCAAAGCTTTGTGGCCTCGAGCAAGATCGACGTACATCAGCACAGATTCTCCGACATCCTCAAGTCGTCGAAGCGCTGGAGTCCACGTGTTTCGGACATCTGCGACTGGGGCAAACGCCGAGATAACGACCGTCATAGGAGCAGTAACACTTTTGGCATCACCGCTCTGTTGATCCTTCCAAGATGCTTTCATGGAAGTAGAATCTTTGCCCACGGGAATACTGACACCTAGACTTGGGCACAGCTCCATGCCTATGGCATGCACTGCCTCATATAAGGCAGCGCCCTCACCAGGGTGGTTGACTGCAGCCATCCAATTGGCAGATAATTTGACCCGGGCCAAGTCACCTTCGTCCGCACGAAGGATGTGTGCAGCAGCCAAGTTCATCAAACTTTCTGCGACGGCCATTCTGGCGGAAGCAGCTGGCGAGATGAGAGCAAGAGTTGGCTTCTCACCCATGCTCATTGCCTCACCAGTCTTGATTTTGTCGCCCATGTTAAGAGTCGTAACAGTCACGGCTACGTCTGCAACCGGTGTTTGCCATGGACCAACCATCTGATCTCTGACGGTCATTCCACCAACCGTACGATCTCCAATGGTAATTAGGAAAGACTTTGAGCCGACAGCCGGTAAATTAAACACTCGTTCGACAGCTTTTCTAAGCAAGTCATGTTCGGGAAATTGTGGATATGCGTCAATGAGAGCTTGTCGGCCGTCGAAAGCGGTCAAAATAGGCTTTCTTGACTTGACAACTCGATCCAATTTTCGACCTTTGGGGAATAGAAGAGACATAGGCAGATCGATAGGTCGAGGATAGATATTTGACTCTCGATCGGTGAGGACAAGACTTCCATGACCATTCGAGTCCATGGCAACGACTGTGCCGACGTCGGAGAACCCACAACGCTCCCGGTTCGCGATGCTAACGAATCGGTTCATGTTGTCTTTGTTGACAATCATGACGTACCGTTCTTGTGCCTCGCAACACCAGATCTGAAGTGGACTCATGCTTCTGTCTGCATTTTCGACCTGTCTCAATTCGAATTTGCCACCAAATCCAGCATCTTTCACGAGCTCGGGCAGAGCATTCGAAAGACCGCCAGCGCCCACATCATGAATGAATGCAATTGGGTTGTTGTCGCCCAGCGCCACGCATGCATTGATCACCATCTGAGCGCGGCGTTCCATCTCAGGATTGCCTCGCTGGACACTGTCAAAGTCAAGTTCAACGGACCCTTCTCCGGAGGCATTGCTTGACGCTGCGCCCCCTCCAAGGCCGATCAACATGGCAGGCCCGCCGAGGACGATGACATGTGCTTGTTCTTTGACATCTCGTCCGTCTTTGAGAGCGTGTTGAGGTCTAACAGTGCCGACTCCACCTGCGATCATGATCGGCTTATGATATCCTCTAATATCGCGACCATCAACTCCAGCATCGACATCGGCGAGGAGAGTACGGAAACAGCCAGTCAAACATGGACGGCCGAACTCGTTGTTGAATCTTGCACTTCCAATTGGAGCTTCCAGCATGATATCCAAACTACTGGCGTAATGTGCTGGCTTGCCGAAGTCCATCTCCCAGGGTTGTTTGTGGTCAGGAATTAAGAGGTCCGAAACCCAGAATCCGCAAAGTCCAGCCTTGGGAGTCGAGCCTCGTCCAACAGCACCTTCATCTCTGATTTCACCACCCGATCCAGTAGCTGCACCTGGGAACGGAGAAATCGCCGTAGGGTGGTTATGGGTCTCGACCTGGACATCCCGTTAGCCATTGGAATCTCGCAATGTATATAAGCACCCGCCTTGATCAAGAAATGGACCTTCTCTTTGGTTTGTTTCCAGCTACCAGTAGAATAATCGGGGGCCCAGAAGCTGGCAACTTCTCCCTCCAATACAGCAGCATTATCGCTATATGCCGAGACTGTGTATTTAGGGTTCAGCTTGTGAGTATTTTGGATCATCTCGAATAATGATTTCCCCATAGGAATTCCATCTATTGTCCAATTCGCATTAAACTGCTTATGTCTGCAATGCTCCGAATTTACTTGCGCAAACATAAACAATTCGATATCGTGTGGATCCCGTCCGAGCTGTTTGTCTGTTAAAGTTAGCACAGGAAGCGCTTTCTCGACTGGAATTGAACAGCAAAGGTAGGAAAGTGGCATCGGAGCGGGGGAAGACACGAATATCAAAGCACAATGAGATGTTGAATAATAGGGTATCACTCACAAGCTTGAACAAGGTATTCCATCTCGGGCTGGTCCAGGGCAAGACCTCGCAGTTTGTTATATCCCTTCAATGTCTCTAACCTAGCGTTATCTTCGTTTCCCAGAGCGATTACCTCTAGTGGAAATGGCTGGTCTTCTGCGAACATAGTATGCATATCTGGAGGAGACAATTCGAAGTTCTCGGTCATCCTGTCATAAAGCTCGTCCCGGAATGGTACATTTTTCGAGTTTGACTTCTCTCCATCTTGTTCCACATTCAATAAAATCACTCGACCTCTTTCTATCCTATTCAGACCCGCCTTCAATCCACAGACATGTGCAATGCTTGTAGCCTTCGAACTCCATGGTGATATGTTCCGCGGCGTAATATGGTAGACTTGGGTCTGAGGTCCGGGATTGCTTAGGACTTCGCTCGAATCCGAATCTGAGCCTGGCAGCAGTTGTCTGAGTTTCGTTTCCACATTCTTTAATGTATTAGCAATGATTGTGCTGTACAAAAAGGTGCAGACCTCACTTTCAGCGCAGACGCGTCGCCAGTTTTGAAGTGCACATAATGCACCCAGTAACCTCGAACCTTCGTGACAAGTGCGCCGGAATCTGAACTGTTGATTGCCTTCTTCAACTTCTTCGCATCTGCAGAAGTAAAACAGGACTCTCCAGGGATAGTGAGGAACTCCATTGTCGCGGATTCGTGTTTGGACAATGGGTATCGCGGGGTCGAAAATTTATCTCGCGAGATGGAGGGGCAGTAGATTTTGATCAATGCGAGGCGGTGCGGAGAAATGTCGGCCCGGCCATGTTTGCTTGGCAGACTGTCTTCGAAACCGTGGTGACTGCAATGAACCTTCTTCTTTACATCCTATGACCACCTTGATTTAAAAGCAAAAGCAGATTGGTCTTCAAGCATTCAAAGACTGTATTATGATGAAAGCGTGCACGCCAAGATGTTGTTGGCAGAAGAGGCCTCTGAGGTTCACTTGAGTCGCATCGCCTCCAACACTATTTACTCAAATGCGAACTCAATGCGAACTTCAACACTTCCTCAAATATCTCCGTTCGATTTTTTCAAGTCCTGCTGCACTGAATATTGAGGCTTTCCCATACCAAATCAATATCCTAGACACGAGATTGCGTCACACGCATGGCTTCTCTCCCTCCAGCTTTGCTTGTATAGTCTTGAGGTCCGATCTCAGCTTCTCATTTTCAACACTCGCGTTCGCAGTCTGAAAGATCGTCTTGCCCCAGTTTGGATCGAGCCCATTCGCCTGACCTCATGTGTCAGCTCTTCCAAGGCTCTGCAAACGATGTTGATCGAGTCACAGTTCGACTCGCAAGAATGGTAGATTGACGGACCTCTTCAACAACATATTTCAATTCAGTCTCCATCTCCCTTTCTGTCCGCAATAATTGATGACACAGCTCATCGCCAATACTTCTCCTCTCGAGCAGAGTAGCGCACGCCTGCTTCCTGTTGCGAAGGTCCTCCACGCGCTCAATATCCTCAATCGCACGGCGTAGAAGGGCTGCTTTGATCATGCTTTTTGGTACCGGTCGTGCAGCTTTTGACTGATCCTGAGAATCCAACGTGAGGAGGGAGAGGTATATATCGCGCGCGAGATGGGGTGGAAACCAAGGAGCTGCATTGGCTCGCTTTGCTGTAAAATTCATTCATCAGCTACAGGAACAAATAGACAAGATAGGGCAAGTCGGAGGGTGAGGTTTTGGGGGTTTGGAACTATTACCTGATTTACGCTTCTGGTGGAGAGTATAAATTGAATATGTTGATGCAACGAGGATCGCGAAGTATAGAAACGGGATGATTAATCCTGTCCAGTCAAAGGTAAACATTAAAGCGAAGTCGGCACAGGTGTCTCGATACGAGACTACAACATGTGAAAATACGGCGTTGGAGGGAGATTACTGATCGTCGAGGCATGGTGGAATCGTAGAATTTCGTAGCTTTATGATCAATCATCACGAACTCATCTCTTTTTTTGTGAGTCATGTTCTAGAAACATGTGGTTTCTATCCGAATTGTTGAAATGTCGTCAGAGTATCTGTCCACATCTCAGCGCTGCATGAGTACTGGATGCGGCAATACTGTAGCACAGTACAGCTTCTGCTGCCTGAAGGCGGTAGCGACCACAGGATCTCGAGGCGCTTACCCTATCTGTTGGGAGAACGCCCTGAGTCGATTGATTTGTCATATCAATCTTCAGATTCTACTATTTATACCTTCTTATGACTTGTGCAAGTTGTCTTGCATCTGCACTTGTTGGCCGGAACTCGTGGAAAGGAGTTCTTTGCGAGCGTGTCCTCTGTTTACCCTGTAAGCGAGGCATTCGTGACACGAAGAAGCCCGACTTCGGCTTCCCGTTGAAATGGCATGGGGCAATTAGTGGATATAATTTTATCATTCTGCATCAACGATTCGATGTTCTTGGTGCGTTTTCTATATTTGTTTCGCATGTTTAGTTCCACGTAGTGCCAGCTTGTTACGGGGCAAAAAGGACTCATGGCGGCATCCTTTAGTTCACGCCTCAAGCTGTATCTGATGCTCAGCATACTCGATTTTCAATACTAAATGATTTCAGTTCCATCGTACACACGAGTATAACTTGTTGTTGAAGAAATGCCTGCTTTCCTTCTTCAGCCACACACAGTATGCCAAGCACGCGTCACGTCTCTTCCCCGTAGTTCTCTGATGAACACATTGATTCTCTCCACACCCGTCGAGCAGATGCTATCCAAATCATAGAAATGCGTATTCAAATCACAAAATCAGGGCACTTCAACCTTCCTCTTAACGATGGACGGAAATTCCTCCCATTGGACAACTCAGAAGTGGTAGCAAAGGAATCCCCATCCCTTGCCTCGTGATGCGCCACCAGCGAACAAGCGAGATGAGCTAGAAAGGGGTATCTGGCGGCATCTGACAACATTCGCTCTTGTTCTCCAACCGGCTATCGAATAAACGAGTCATAGGATACTCCAGTGCCCATTCCGGGCCATGATCTCATCAGCACAGTCAGTATGGTTGATCCGGTGAAACGTTGAAGGTTTACCAAAAACGTTGTTCACCGATGACGACCCCGCATTTCTCCAGCATTCTTGAAGCTCCCCAGTTCTTACTCTCAGACTACACGAGGAAATCAACTTTCAGAGACCAAACATGGCATCCAAAACAAAACCAGACGTCCTCATAATCGGCGCCGGACCTACGGGTCTAATGCTGGCTCTAGAACTCTCTCTCCAAAACATCCCCTTCCGCATCATCGACTGCTCACCATCTCGCTCACCCTACAGTCGCGCATTTGCAATACACGCACGCAGTCTGGAATTATTGAGTCGCCATGAAGGAATCCTCCCAAGCCTCATTAAACGCGGAACGTTCAACTTATCAGTAAATCTGTTCTCGAATAAAAAGCCGGTCTTCACTCTCAATCTCCAGGACACGCCGTTCAAAGATACCATGTTTCCTGGCCCATTATTTGTTAGTCAGGCTATCACGGAGGAGGTCATGGATGGTGCTTTGGCGGGGTATGGAAACGCTGTTGAATGGGGCGTCGAGGCCTTGAAGGTCGAGCAGGATGATGAGGGTGCTGATGTCGTCTTGCGGCGCGCCGATGGCAGCGAAGAACTTGGTCAAGCAAAATACGTCGTGGGTTGTGATGGTGCACATAGTATCGTCCGGAAGTCAGCAGGCTTGAGCTTCGAAGGCGCAGTGTATCCTCAAGATTTCATCCTCGCAGATGTCCAGCTCGAATGGGAGCACAAAGCCAACCTCCACATCTTCATCGGCCACTACGGACTCCTAGCCGCTCTGCCCTTACAAAATGGAATATTTCGCCTCGTTTGCTCGCGTCCGTTCGAGACCGACAAGGAGATGGAACCAGCACTTGATGATTTTAGAGCGGCGATCAAGCAACACGTGCCTGGGAAAGTAGCCATCAGCAATCCGATCTGGATGACAAGATTTCGTCTCCATCACCGCATTGCTTCAAATTATCGCTCAGGACGACTCTTTCTAGCCGGCGATGCAGCTCATATTCACAGTCCAGTCGGAGGACAAGGTATGAATACCGGTATCCAAGACTCGGTAAACCTAGGTTGGAAACTGGCGCGAGTTCTTTGTGGAAAAAGTCCGGATTCTCTGCTCGATAGCTACCATCTAGAGAGACACAAGGTTGGGCTGGCGATTTTGCACGGCACAGATCGGGTTTTCGAGATGATGGCTACCACGAATCCCATCTTTTTATTTTTGAGAAATTGGCTAGTGCCGTGGGTTGTGCCCTTCATCATGGGCGATGCGGGGAGGAGGGCGAGCAGGATGAGATTTGTATCACAGTTGGGGGTTAGATATAGAAATAGTCCAGTTGTGGGCAATTCGGGCAGTTGGAATGGCAAATTACGGGGTGGTAATCGAGCTGCGGATGGGAAGCTGGTCGGTTCCGGCGGGGAGACAACGTTGATTGGTCTGCTCAAAGGTCCAGGCTATCATTTATTGCTATTTTCCGGAGTTGAAGATGCTACTGTTAGCCTACAAGTATTGTGTGAGGCTGAGAAAACTCTTATTGAAAGCAGGCATGGTGTCACTGTTCACAAGATTCTGACCGCAAAGGAAAAGTCTGGGGAAGGGCTTGTTGATGCGGTGGGGAGATTGCACGACTGGTATGGATTTGAAGGACCTGGATTTGTCTTGGTAAGACCAGATGGTTACATTGGTTCCATTGGCTATCTCAAAGATCAAGATAGCCCAGTACCACTAGCCTAGTCCTTCTCTTGAGCAATGTACATCAACCTGATTAACATTTTCTGGCGGCCAGCAAGCCTACAGCAGCACCTCAACAAACAATAGCTTTCGTATTCGGACTGGGAGTTGCAGATTAATTTCCGTATTTCCCAGAAGCCAGAAAACTTGCCTCTAATCCAGAATTAAGGGCCCAGTCGCAACCAATCCGAAGCACCCATACACTCCCCATTCGGGCCTATACCCGTCACATTGACAGAGCCCTCATAAGTGAGCAAAGTCGTTGGCGGACCAATCTCCTGATCTCCAAGCACGCTGCTACTCGTCAAGAGCGTACCATCCTCCAGTGCAACATTCCAGTTCAGCGGATACGTGAAGTTGGAATTGGTCGAATACCAAGTGCCGCCGAACGGCACGATGGACTTCACGGCTTGAACCAGATTCCCAGACGTGCCATGAGGTTGACTGGTTGCCCATTGGTGATGTCCGGCGTCCGCACTGTCGTACATCTAGATTGATAGCTTGTCACCCTTGACCTGAGGCGTCGCGGAATTACGTAGATGCAGTTGAAACCATGTCCATGAGGTCGGTGGGGTACCGCTGGAAGCTGAAGCTTCCACTGACGGTCGTACCATGTGAATAATTTGTTCGAATCAACGAGAACGACAGTTGCATTGCATGTCAGCGTTCCAGTGGTACGGCCAGAAGGCATCGACCATTGTGCTGTCCTGGCAGACCCAAAAGTTAAAAAAGCCGCGCCAGTGTTGAGGATCTTTGGCGCATTGATATCGAATGTGAGATCGTACTGCACTCCTGATTCAGGCACGTCCATCATGGTACGTAACTGCTTGGTTGCCTTTCCAGGAAGGGTGGCTGAGTGATGGTGGAACTGCAAGTAGGTGAGTGATGGTGGGATGCATTCTTGCACGAATGAATTGAGCACGATTTGAGTGCAACGAGCGAAGGCTACTCTGAGAGTAAGGAGGAGGTGAACAAACAAATCAGGGGAAAATATTGCATTTCATATGAGCACTAAAGACTGTTGCGGACACATCCCTTTCTCCATCCTAGGTGGGCAGCCAGCATGGACTGATTTCCGCGATGCTGTGGCAGCTGAATTATAGTTTCGATGTCGTGCAGAGATCTAAGCTCATAAGATTGCCTTTCGTCAATCTCTCATCTAGAAGCAAAATTTTGACAACAAGGACATTAGAAATTACCGAAAGGTATCGTATGATCTCGCCTCTCGCGAATATTTCGTTTCCAAATACATACAGGTACAGGGAAAGACCTCTTGTGTCTTGCCCACATATCGGTAGATGGAAAGAAGAATACTCTTTGCGTACACAACGCCAATGAGTCCCTTAGCCTGTACCTAGCAAGACCAGAGTCGTTCGCGCGTTGGGGATCCCGTGCTCGGAGTCTCAGGACGTAAATACTGAAGCGATTTCTGGGCCCATCGGCGGGAACATTTCCTCCCGACTCGATGGTGCCAGGGCACGATCCAGCTTCAATCCATGACGTGCAAGCTCATACAATGGACATGGATAGCGTGGAGCCCGTCTGGTGGTGACTTAGTAATGGAGCATGGTTGTTTTCGCTAGCGAGAACAGCACATGCGATTCCAGGGGTTCTCGCTTAGCCTTGCTGCTTACCCTCGAAGAGTTTAGCAGAACCGCATACGTGATTCCAGGAAGGAGGTCACAGTCCTGTTGAGCTAGTGCAGGACGCGATATACAATACTGTGCTGTCTCGTTTGCAGATTTGTAAGTGAGTTGCAAGTCCTTCTGTCCTTCTGAAATGCTGAAGGATAGCACGAATGCTTTGAAATCTGCTGCGTTGTGCAGCTTCTCGGATGGATCTCGAGGTCCGATGTACTACTTCGTTCGAATCGCCGAACTGGTGTCAACAAAAGTATATAAAGTCGTGTCTAGAACGACCAGTGGAAGCAAATGCATCGAGAATCTTCCAATCCAGACAGTCTCAAGTTCTTCCTTTCATCTTTCACACGTTTTTCACCAGCTCAGCAATCAAACAACCCTTTTAGCAAAATGTCCAATGCTCAAAACCTCGCCGCCTGGATCAACAAAGCCGGCTTTCCCCTCGAAGTCAAGCCTGCACCTCTTCCAATCCCTGGTCCAGGCGAAATCGTCGTGAATAACTCCGCCATAGCCATCAATCCCGTCGACTGCCACATGGCAGACATCGGGATCTTCGTCAAAGAATTCCCTGCCATCCTTGGAAACGATGTTGCCGGTGAAGTATACGACATTGGTCCTGATGTGAAAGTTTTTAAGAAGGGCGATAGAGTTATTGGGTGAGTTCCGTCCTTGGTCCTTGGATAAAACGATGAGCACAGCTGGATGTACTGACTAGTGACCAGCCACACCCCCGTCTTGTCAGCCAAGGACCCTTCCAACGGTGCCTACGCCCACTACTCCACGGTCCCTACCAACCAAGCTGCCATCCTCCCAGCTTCAATCCCCTACACATCCGGTGTAGTCATCCCCGTCGCACTCGTAGCAGCCGTTCACGCCCTCTCCAACACTGTCTCTGGCTCTGCAATGCCAGGAGTCGTGACACCAGCCATGGGACTTCCACTCCCTTCACTCGATGCGAAGCCTGTTGGCAAGACGTTGCTTGTGTACGGGGGTTCATCGTCGGTTGGCAACATGGCAATACAGTTTGAGAAGGCAGCAGGGCTTTATGTGAGTTTCTTTATTTATTTATTCTCTCTACCTCTCTGTCGCGCATTTGCGGTATTTCAAGCATTATCCACAAACCAATATTCCTCAAAGCACACAAACTAACCATCCCACCATATTAACAGGTAATCTCCATCTCCGGCCCCATCAACCTCCCCCCTGCACCCTCGCCGGCGCCTCAGCAACCTTCTCACGCACCGATCCAGACCTGACCTCCAAAGTCGTTTCCGCCATCCTCACCTCCAACTTCACCCTCGCCGGAATCATCGACCCCATCTCTACAGCCTCCAGCTACGCCCATACCCTATCCATCCTCTCCTCTCTCTCCTCTATCTCACCAAACCTGTCACCATCCCCTTCAAACCCAATCTGGATCTCCGGCTCTCATCCTCCACCTCCAGAGACAGAAGGTAAGACCCCGGAAGGTGTGAAAGCAGGCATGTTCTACGCTGTAAGCGACATTGCTGTGCCTGTTTGGCAGGAATATGTGGGAGAGGCTTTGGAGAGGGTGGTGTTGAGGTGTTTGCCTGAGCCGTTGGTTGTGGGGAAGGGATTGGAGTTTGTAAGGGAGGGGTTGAGGACTCTGAGTGTGGGAGTTAGTGGGAAGAAGGTTGTGATTGATTTGTAGATGTGAGGATTTTAGTCAGTGAACGAGAATGGGTGGGGGCGAGAGTTCATGGGAAGTTGATAATTCTTGAGACTCTGGTCTTAGGGGCAGAAGGGTGTGGTGTGCTTTGTGACGAAATATACTTCGTGGTGGCAGTAGCAGAAAATGCATCATTACTTTGTCCGGAGATGCGGTCCTAGATCTTTTGTTTGTATCTCACGCCAAATCTGCTTGATATGACCGGCGTATTGGCACCTGCTGGCAATGCCATCGAAACCATGTCTGTGGGTCCAGGCTCGCATTGGTGGGTGAGGCGATTTGTTTACAGTTCCTCAACAAGCGAACCCCCTCGGTTGGTTCCCATCTTCGCTTATTCGACCTCACAGCCAGGATCGTTCGTTCCACTGCATGCAGAACACCAGTTCCTGCAGCCGAGCTAGGTATGTGTTTATGTATGTATGTCATCATAACATCCGTCATATACATGTCTATCTATCCTCATATCTACCATCATTATAATTAATTCTACCATATTTACAATCCCCACGTCACCCATGCATGCTACGCCTCCATCTCCCATCCACTAATGATAATTCCACTCCATCTGCCTCATCAACAAATAACTCTCAATCGGTACCCCCCTCCACTGCTCCTTCTGCCCCGTCGACTCCTTATAGAACTCCGGCTCAAAACTAACCGTCGCCCACCCCCTAACCAGCTGCCTCCAATAACACGCCTCAGCAGCCGGCGTAAGATACCTCTCCCTAAAAGTCCTCACATTATTCTCTGCAATCCTCTCAGCCTTCAAATTCCCCCTCCCTGCCTCCCCACTCAACAACCCCTCCATGGTCACCTCCAAATCCGAAAAGTCCTTCGCCACCTCCACGAAATTCTGATTCGGGCCGGACGACACCATGAGATGGTGATGATGCTGCAACCAGGACATCTTGTGCGCTACAATCACGCTGCGGCAGTTCTGCAGGTTCTGGAGACGGGCGGAGTAGGAGACGCCTTCGGTGTGTGCCACGAATTTATACATGCAGTGCTCGTCCATGGTAAACGCATCGTGCGCCTTCCCCTTCGCATTGTCGTCCCAAACGATCATCTTGACATCGGCCCAGCTCTTCCCGCGGCTGGCGTTCACCAGCTGTTCTCTCACCAGCAATTTAAGATGCGCGCCTCGCCAGATCAGCTTGTCGATTTTGCGCATCCAGGGGACCTTGGCGTCCATTTGTTCCGCTTTCATTTGGATTTCAGAGTAGGAACCAATTTTCGGTTCGGGCCACGACCAGTATCCGAAGTCGGGCATCAGCCAGAGGGAGGTCATGGATTTTTGCCGCGCGTAGGTCCATCGTGGATTTGCGGATTCGGCAGTGTCGCCGACAGACATAGTGAATTCGATGTTGGGGAGGGGTTCGGGGGAGGTGAGAAGAGCCCGGTGGAGAGCGTGAAGAGAAGCTTCACCCCGGCTGTTGATGCCGCTGGTTGCGTTGATCATGTATAACTGTGTTCCCATCCATTAGCTCTTTTTCCTGATTGCTCAAATCTCTCTCAAGCATATTATATTGGTGTTGAAGAGGTATGTACCTGCTGATCGTAAATCATCGCCCGTATATATCCATCATCCGTAGAAGGCATCTCATCCATCTCCTTCAACGTAATATGATTGCTCCTCCTATCCTCAACCGCCCTATCAATCTCATGATACAGATCCGGGAAAGCCAGCATACACTGGCTCTCACTCAACATCAGATTCCTCGCATCGCGCGTATAGTTCCACGTCCCATCGAAACTGCCTTTCCCCCTCGGGTGCGCGTTCCTCGGCGGCGGCGCAAAAGGATGGTACTTCTGGTTGTAGAATATTGATGTGAGGAGCAGCGTTGCCACTATGAGGAGCGGGAATCGTCGTCGCCGGGCTATGGATAGGGAAAATGCGGTGCTACGGAGGAGCATCTCTTTCTTCTCGTCCCAGACGGCGGATGGTGAGCCCGGGAGGGACTCCCACTTGTGGGAGGGGCTCGTTGGGAATCCCCTCATGAAGACGGGAATGGATGGTTTCCGTTCCCAGGCTGGCGTGGAGGGTATGAATTTCATGAATGGATTGTAGGGAGGACTCGAAAGCAAGATTCGAGTTGGTGAGCGAGCTGGCCGGGCCAAATTGTTGGAGCTTCAATATCGGGACATGCGAAACATTAATATGGTAGAGACATATACTTGAAGAAAAGGAATTGGAACAGTCGACGACGCGAGGTGTATCTCCGTACACTGTAGATGGGTCGCCAAATGATGTTGTCGTGGTTCAAGAGCTTCGAATCTTCTCTGGCAGCTCTCAACAGAGGGGGAAAGGAGAGGCGTCGTTCTGGAAGAACCGGGACATATTGTGGATATGTATGGGTTCAGACACCACCGCCACAGAAGAGTGGAGAGACAAGGAGCTCGATAAGAAGAATGGAGTCTGCAATCAGAAGTTCATTTCGGGATCCTGGGTCTTGGGCCAGATGTTGCATGGATAGAGCCGGCGCGCCAATTGGATAAATGTGGATAAGAAGGCGACTGCGGAATATGGGCAGAAATGCTCGCAAGCTGCTTTTGTACTGCGGGCGTGCCACAAGCTCCTACCTACACTAACAGATAGATATCAGGCCAGGCAATCAATTCAGTTGGTTTCTCAGCCGTTGGAAGGAAGGGCTGCTGCATCCCAGCGGCATGGACGGGGAGGAAAGGGGGAAACAAGTAAAAAAAACGTCGTTCAGCCACCATTACGACCCGTCGTCAGTGCGGAGCTCAGGCCGAAAGTCAAATGGACCCCTAATCGGACCTTGAAAATGCAACCAGTCAGGATGAGGTTAAAGGGTATCCTAGAGAGTCTAGATGCCCTGACAGTTTCTAGCGTCGGAGATGCAACCCTGTTATTTTAACCTGGGCGGGAAATTTCCACTCTTCTGCTACAGAACAGGGGCACTTGAAGTTCGAAGACTCCATCTCTTACAACATATGTACATCTCTGATGGCCACTGATTCTTCTGGATTGCCCTGCATCTGTAAATATCTGGAATTCTTGGTCTGAGTTTCGTGGGCGTGTTGAACAAAGTCAGATAGAAAAGATAGGATCTTGGGGGTGCTTGGCCACTTGGCTTTAACTGATGTGGTGTCGGGCGGTTCCAACTTCCAGAACTTCGTCTGGTCGCACGCCCACGCCGTCCGCGCATTACGTGACAGCTGTCAAACTCCCATCAATAAAATTGCGCAATGCCAATAAACTGGCCGTATTTTGCCCTGAATTATCTCTACATTGCTCAATGATCCCTCTCCACATTTCACGACACACAACCAACCAACAGATCAATATTCTGTTGCTCTGCTTATCTATACATTCCATTCTTGCAATCCCGCCAAGTCCAACATGCATCATTGAAGCTAAGCTAGGAAGGTCGAGGATGCATGGATTCAGCCACTAAGCCGTAATCGTAGAGTTGTCCCGTGTTTTCTGCAGCAACATACAAGGATGGCAGGCCCGTGGTTGAACCTTCAATCAATACTGGTAAGTGGTGGTGCGCCACATCTCTGTCGCCGGTTAATTTCAACGCGATTTCCTCCCACTGTTGATCGACTGATCATAGCATCAATTTTTCTTTAGCGAGAGTATTTGGTCGGGTGAACATTGAGGATCGTCTGGAAAGCAACGCAGATCGATTTCGTTCAGCTACCTCGCTGAATCCGTTCTAGGTCACCAGTAACTCCGTGCAAGCAGCCAAGCGCAGCAAGGCAGAATTGCGCATCTACTCGTGTGTGACTGAAATCATGGTATCCTCCCTCCAGGGTCCGTCCATCCGCAAACTCCTCCAGAAGCAAAGTGTGCTCATTCGCTATCGTAACGCCAGTCCGTCGCATTGTGCGCCAGCTAATAGGACGCTTTTGGTATCCTCGCACAATCAAACAAATATCAAGGAAATAGCAGATTGAAATTGTCAAATAATGACAGAGATCATGGGGATGAAATCTGGCTGGAAAGCAGACGGTCCATCTTCTGCATCAACTCGAGAATCTGGAAGGGTTTGGCAACAATGTCGTCCTGTTTATATTAGTATACATACTGGGGATGGGCGGTGTAGAAGGCTTACCATGCCAGCTGTGATGGCCGTGTCCCTGAGAAATCATCAGCGTTGAGCTCAGAAGGGTGGGAGAAAATGATTGACACGAGAATCGAGACTCACAATTGTTCCAGCCGAGTATTGGCAGTGACTGCAATGATTGGGACATGTCCATCGATCTTGCCTTCATTCTCAAGATCTCGAATTCGTCGAGTGCAAGCCAAACCGTCCATGATAGGCATCTATCAACAGAATTAGCAGACTAGCAACAATAAGGCATCGAGCGTACCTCAAGATCCATAAGAATTAGGGACACATTTATACCGATTCCAGATCTCTTGCAGTCGTGCCAAAGGGCGGTCTTCGCCAAGAAGTCAATGGCCTCTCCACCGTGGTTTGCAACATGCACAATACAGCCAGCACTTCGCAACTGCTTGCTGAGAACTTTCTGGTTGATCAAATTGTCTTCGACCAAAAGAATGTGGTACTTTCGTCTGATTTTGGAGTCTCGAGGCGATGAATGGCAAGTATCGGCAGGGACATGGTTGGGTGTTGAGTTATTTGAGGGATTGGCAGGAGCATCAACAGATCTGCGAGCTTTGATGTAGAAAGCAAAAGTACCTAGACTGTCGTGAGCAGGTACCTATCAAGTAGCATGCAGATAAGTTACTTCCAGCACCCTCCTGGGAGTTAACTCCAATCTCACCACCTTGAAGTTCTGTCAATTCTCTCGAGATGAACAGACCCAGGCCAGATCCCCCATATTGGACCTGAAGATGTCAGAACAGCTCCCTAGTACTGACTGTCCGCAATGCTTACATGAGTCTTGGGGCTTGCTTGGCTGAATCTGCGGAAGAGTCTCTCCTTTTCCTGCTCGGAGAGGCCACGGCCGGTATCTTTCACTGTGAAGTAAAGATAGACCTGCTGGCCTGTTCCCCAGTCGCGTCTCAGCGTCAGATCTTGGACTGCACTGGAATCCTTTGATGGAAACCATCTGATATGTGGAACATGATCTTTGGGAGGTTTGTTCACAGATGCACCGAGGCTGACGGAGATTTCTCTGGTGGGCTCGGATCTGGTGAACTTGATGGCCTAGATCTAATCAGCATTGTATTTATGTTACAGGACAGGAAAGTTACATTGGTAAGGAGGTTAATAAATATCTGGGTCAATCGCACCGGATCACAGAAAACAAAATCGATGCTTGCTGTGTGGTACGATGGCTCAACTGAGAAGGCAATGTCAATTTTGTCGGCAAGCAATTCACTTTCAAACATCTTCAACGTTCTTCGAACGGTGTCTTCGACCTGTGTTTCGATCAGCTCCGTGGGGTTTCAGAGCACAGCCTGCTTCAATGGCTCAGGAAAGGATTGACTTACCTGAACGGATACAGGAGTGACCTGTAGCAAGGCGGAGTTCAGTTTCGACAGAGTAAGAACGTCATCTATGATCCTCTTCTGATGTTGGGCGCAAAGCACTATCGTCTGTGCAGCATCGAGATTGCTCTCCAGAAGTTCGCGGTACGCTGCTGTGGGGTCGTCTCTTGGAGATCGAAATTCGATAATGGAGTTAGCAATGCCATCAGCACTCAGCATGATTGCACTGAGAGGATTGCGCATCTCATGTCTGTAGTGGAATGAATAAAATATCGACGTATCATAGGTTGGGTACACTCACGATGTCATGTCAATGAATGTTTCTTGGTGGCGTTTTGCCTCCTCAGCTTCAACCCGACTGATCATTTGCATATGCTCGGCAATTTTGAACCCTGAAATGTCTGTTGTGCATGCTAGAACACTCGTCAATTGTCCGTTGTCATCAAGCTGAGGTACAGCGAGGAATAGAATCCATCTGGTATCTCGGACAGATTGGGCTGAGTCGTTGGATTCCTGCTGAATCCAAGGTCTTTTGAGACGGAGCCTAAAGAGGAGGTCAATGACTGCCAAACAACTGAGCGGATTACAGGCGCCTCTGCAGGCACCGTCACAAGCTTACTCCATAGAGACCTCCTCCTTCGTGTCTTTCAGCTTCTGCCACTCTGTTTTGAATGCCCCACGGTCTTGATTTTCGATGCAGTTGAGAATTGACATTGCATAATGCTCTGCCTCATCTCGAGAGTGACCGGTCATCTCGTAGCCTAGAGGAACAATTAGCATCATGCGTAAAGGTGTCCTTCAGAGGGCTGCCTGATTACAGGTCGACTTACATTGTGAATTAGCCCAAGTGATACTGCAGTCAGGATCGAAGGTAAACATTCCACAAGGAGCCAATTCTGCCATCAATTGGAACTTCTCGGCATGATGCGCAGCTTCTTGTGTTCTGTCGGCAAGCTCTTGAGTCAGGTTGGCACGGGCTAAGAGTTCTTCTTGGGCATTCTTCTGTGCACTGATATCAGTACTGGAAAAGTTAGTATCTATGTGGAGAAATACCCAGGGAACTTACATGCAACCCATTATTGTCTTGATGGTAGTGCCATCGGCTTCAAATTCTTGGTCGCAGGAGGCAATGATCCACTTTTGTCTCGGTTCGCCGTCATCACTGATCCACGGATTACGCAGTCGAAGTTCGAATGCTCGCTTACCCGGTTGCGTGGTGAGGATCTCCCATTCTTTCGAGATAACGGGATGGTCTATTTCTGCGATGACATTCATGAACGACCTGGACCGCATATCAGTGGCATGATGCAATCGTTGGGTCTGGGCACTTACATCTCTCCTTCTAGACCTCGCGGGTGACCTGTAATCTCATACCCTGCATTCGATCAGAGACTAGTTCATACTTGTGGCTTCCCCAAGAAGATACCTACACATATCGTTACAGTATAGAATGTTGCCGTCTGGTGAAAGGTAGTACATTCCAACTGGATTGAGCTCCGTGAGTACCTTGAACTTCGACTCGCTATCTGCGAGTTGCTTCGACAACTCCGATTCTTCGTCGTCGACAATTGCGTCCTCTGGAGCGGCATCCGAGATGGGTGAGGGTCTGACTGTTGAGGAGCCCACTGAAGATCTAGAGTTTGATCGTGATCGAATCAATCTGGGAGTTCCATGGCTCTTCTTTAATTGGCTGGGAACCTGTGAGGCGCTGACTACCCTCCATTTCTTTCGCAAAGTCACACTAGACCAGTACATTCCGAGGAATTGGTGTCGAGGCAAGTATCCATCCTTCGAACTATTAAAGTTGGGCATGGTCATGGCCCACTCCCTAAATTCCTGCTCAGCTGCTGCGCTGGTCACTTGAGAAGGGGTGTATTCGGAAACGGGGGCATAGAATGTCTCCGCGCAGACGACATTCCTGATGGAGTCGAAGAATCGGAGGCTCTTGTTACAATAGGCCGGGACGAAAGTCATACGACCGTTTACCTCTTGTTCGGGTGCTTCAATGTCAAAGATGAAGGTGGGTCTGCTGTCCTGCTCCAAGAGCTCGATAATTCCAATGTCTTGGATCGCGTCAGGGGGCGGTGGGAAGTCATTGCCGGGGCCATCATAGGGTCGCTTGCGGGAATTGAAGGGAGGAGGCTCATGATAGCACTCATGCTCTATACGTAAGGTCCCATTCAGCTTTGAAGCTTCCTGTGTGGTCGAGGACAATTGGGCATACTGACCAGACCCAGACCAGGAGCCGTCTGAGGTAGTCTTTAACTCTGACTTCTCGCCTCGCGCCCTTTTCAGGCGGGGCTGCTGTTGTAGATCTGACATCGTCTCCAGGTGCTATCTACAGTCGTTTTGGAGAACGTGGGGAAGTGGAATTGATAGGGTTTCGGATCTAGTTCCGGTGAGGCTAGAAAGGACTTGGCGGGCCTCGTCAGTGGTGTGAGAGTGCAGCCGCGTCCCGACAGCACGGTACGGTATGGTGCACCAAGGTATGCGTGCTGTGTTGGGCTCCAATTCGTGAGACTGAGGGACATGCACTAAGGCGATGTCAGTCGTGATGCTACCTCACTGATGGATTGTCATGAGAGGAGCTTGTTCTGAGCTTGTTGACGTTTCTCTCAGCTTCAGAATGTTGGTTTTGTGGCTGGCATTCTCCTGAGGTTGCACGAGGCAGCCAGTTTGAGGGAGCTAAGTCACGTGTCGGCACAGGTGGCAGTCCCTCCAATCGGCGATCATTCTGTGGCTTGTGGCTTCCCTCACTACTTTGCTTTTTTGCATATCTTTTCCAGCACTTCTATTTCAATTCTTAAATAAAAAGGATCAATCTGTCGGCTTGAAGACGTCAGTCTTTTTCCCATCCGAGGACCCACATCTCGGGGAGCCTTATCAGCCTTCCCCGTTCTCCCGCTCTGTCATAACCTCATCACTTCATTATCATATCTCTTTGTATTACTCTTCCAAACGCCTGCCTTGCTGATAATGTCTGTACAACCGCACGCACATGTAATTCATTCCCTTTGTGCCAATTATGGCCTGCAAAAGCCCCAACTTTTCAGCCATTCCAAGCTGGGCTGTTCCAGGCGCAGCCCGCATGTTTGTACTTCCAGTATTTGAATTATCTTTTGAGTCAATCATTCAGCCATTGCTGATGGCTTCGGAGTAGTATCTCCGGATGTTATGATGTATGCATCTTTGCAGCGTTCGAAGCGATGTTGGAGTTTCTCCTGTGCTAGCACTGTTGAAGATTTGATATCACGTGCAGAGTTCCCCTCTTTCTCACGAAGTTGGCAGTACACCAAGATATACATGCTCAGAACTGTCGGAAACATCATGGTCAATGGCCGTGTCATTTCTGCTGATTGGTAGGCCGATGGTATCCACCTCCCCCGACATTCAATGTGTCTCCCTGCTGTCCGCATATTCCGCATCCTCCGCACGTCTGTGGCTTGAAGACAAAATGCCTGAAACTTGCTGTAAAATGCCATCATAAGCACGAATTTGT